>JAABUK010000006.1_pt1 | contig 531409 bp, 412 predicted proteins | sample 5559141 | NCBI WGS metagenome assembly JAABUK01 (sample SAMN10711869, study PRJNA513367) | rock metagenome | isolation source: Antarctica rocks | place: Antarctica: Victoria Land, Pudding Butte nord | collected 2016-01-03 | reverse complement strand
CCGGTGCAGTTCGTGTCTGCTCATCGTAAAAAGGTCCAATCTCCGCCTCCGAGATCATTCCTCGGAAGGGTAGTTTGGACATTTCAACTTTGCAGAAACCGGACGTTTCAACTTTGCAGCTACAAGCGCGCTATACAGAATATGTGTTATCAGACGTTGCGCCGAGGACCCCCACCGTTCTGCCCCGCTCAAACGTCCTATGTCTACCATCCTTCTGAGGTCGTTCTTGTTCCCCGCCAGCTCTCACTTGCACAGCCGCCGGTTACTTACAATCGCGGCGATCCTGTTCAGCATCGCCGACATCCCCGCCGCACAGCACGCCTCCGCTCAAGTGGGAAGTCTAGCGTATTCAGCCAACTCCGCCGCGTCGAAGATCCCAGACAGCATTGGCGGACGTGTAATCAACGCTCTCACCAACGCCGCCGTCCCCCGGGCACTGGTCAGTGTCGGCGAACTCTCCCTGCTGACGGACGCCGAAGGCCGCTTTCGTTTTGACCGCCCGGGCGCACCCTTATCAGGTCTTCTCGTCCGCAAACCTGGCTTCTCCACCTCTCCCGAGCAGGCCGAAGTCAGCCGCGATTCCGTTGTCGCCGCACGCGACCCTGCTTCGCTCGTCCTCGCGTTATGGCCCGAAGCGGTACTCGTCGGGATCGTCGAAACGGCCGATCACGAGCCGCTGCCTCGCATCTCCGTTGTTGTCAGGCGGAGCACTTTCGACGAGCAGGGTCGCCACTTTGAGATGGCCGGGCAGAAGCAGACCGACGCCCACGGTGCCTTCCGCCTCCCGCTCCCTGCAGGCGACTACGTCGTGGAGACGCAGTTCACCATGACCTCTTCAGGTCACGGCCAAGTCGCGTTGCCAGCAGCATTTGGAGGTCGAACCTCAAGCGGCACAGGAGCTCTTATCCACCTCTCAAGCGGTGAGGAGCGCGCAATCGAAATCCGACCCGTAGTCAGCGCGACCCACCAGGTCACGTTGCCGCTCGATGCAGCCGACGAGGGCTCGCCGCCTCGCATCGTCGCACAGTCCGGAAACGGCTCCAGCTTCACCGTCCCATCCTCGCGATCGCCGGAGTCCAATGCCGTCCAACTCAACCTTCCCCAGGGCGCCTACATCCTGCGGGCCACCCGCTTCTCCCGCGACGGCATGCAGACCGGCGACAGCAGCGTCACGGTTCCCGATCACGATATCTCCGGCCCACCCCTCCACCTCACCTCGCTTCCCAGCGTGCCCGTCGAGGTGATCGTCGAGTCCGCCAGCGCACAGGTCCCCTCGGCGATCGGAGTTGCCCGGTCACCTTCCGTCCCCCCGGGCATCGCCCAGTTCGGACTCGCACTCCAGCCGATCGACGGAGATCCCACCTCCCCCTTCCAGTTCGGAATCCGCCCCACGCAGGGACGCGACGGTGCCTGGAGCCTCGCCGCTCCGCCCGGCCTCTACCGCCTCAGTGCCGGCTTCGCCGGCGGCTGGTACGTCCGCGCGGCCACCTCCCGCGGATCAGATCTCCTGCGCGAGAACCTCACCATCTCGCCCGGATCCAGTCCCTCTCCCGTCACGCTCTCGATCAGCAATCAGACCGGGGCCTTGCAGGGCGCCGTCACCCTTGGTGGAGACCCCTGTGCTTGCTGGGTCTACCTCGTCCCTTCCGGCCCCGCTCTCCCGCCCGTCATCATTCGGCAAAGCGACGCGAGCGGCCGCTTCCAGATCGCCGACCTCCCCACTGGGTCCTACCGCGCGGTCGCGTTTCCCTTCCGCCACTCCGCAAACCTCGCCGATCCCGAGACTCTCAACAGCTTCTCGACCCACCTCGGCCGTATCATTGTCGCCGTCGGAAGCAGCTCGACCTTGGAACTCGATGCCGTCCCTGCCCGGGAGCTGATGCGATGACCGGATCTCTCCCGCCCCAACGGGATCTGCGCTCCAAAGCAGCGCTCTTGTCCGCGATCCTCCTCCTACTCGGTCTCCGAGCCCCTTCTACCGCAGCGCAGTCTCCGCCTACATACCGCATCACCGGCATCGTCCTCAGCGAGCGCAACGGAGCCCCGGTGCCCGGATGCCATCTCCTCGCCACCGAAACTCCACGAGGCTCCGTCACCCCCCGGCCGCCCCAGAGGGATCGCCAGCGTACGCAGACCGTCGGTCCCGAAGGCCCGTCCGCCGATACCGACTCCGGCGGCCACTTCACCCTCAACCTTCATTCCTCTGGCGACTGGCGCGTCTACGCGTCCGCACGAGGTTTTCGATCGCAGGCCTTCAACCACCACGAGGACTTTTTCAGCGCCGTCATCCTCACACCCGACGCCCCGACCTACGATTTGATCTTCCACCTCGAGCCCGACTCCGCCATCTCCGGCCTCGTGCTCGACGAAGCCGGTGAAGCCGTCCGCAACGCGCGCGTCTCCCTTCTCACCGCCCGGTCCCTTGACCCCGACGCGCCCACCGACCTCGGCTCCATGCTCTCGAACACCGTGACCGATGATCGCGGTCACTACGAGTTCCCGGGCCTTCCCTCGGGCAACTTCAACGTCGGCGTGCAGGCCGAACCTTGGTACGCCGCCTCCTCTCAAACCCGTCACTTCGAGACCGGCAAGGGACCTCCTATCGACCCGGCGCTCGACGTTGTCTACCCGCAGACCTGGTTCCCCGGCGTCTTCGACCGCCACTCTGCCGAGATCATCAACCTTCGCAACGGCGAGGATCGCGAGGCAGACTTCAGCCTCACCCCGGCCCCAGCCACGCACCTCCATATCAGCGCTCCCTCCCCCGACCTCCTCGGCATTCGCCGCGGACAGAACTTCCCCGCCGTCGAGCGCGTATCGCCCGACGGCGTGTCCTTCGTCAATGCCTCCGTCCAGATCGACCCGGCGGGCCAGATCGACGTCGGCGGCCTCTCCCCCGGCCTCTACCGCATCACGCTCCAGCGCCCCGAAGGCCAGGCCGCCCCTGCCTTCATTCGTGTCCTTCCCGGCGAGGCCCGCAGCCTCGATCTCGCCTCCGCCCTCCCCGTCGCCAGCCTTACCCTCCACCTCCAGGCCGAGGGCGACGCTGATCGTCTCCAGATCGTCCTCACCGACGTCGACACGGGTGCCCGCTTCTCGCCCGGTGGCGGCCCCGGCGGGATGCAGCGCCGGCGTCAGTCCGAAGCCGCGCCCGCACCCGGCGCAGACCGAAAGCTCGACCTGCCCCCGGCCCGATACCGCGTCACCGTCGTCGGCGACGCGGACCTCTACCTCTCCGGCTTGTCCACCCAGGGCGCCTCCGCCAAAGGCGGCATCGCCAACTCCATCCAGGGCCGTTCCGTCGCCCTCTCACCCGGTCCCACCACCCTTACCCTGAGGCTCACCCGCGGCCGCGCCACCGCCCGGGGCATCGTCACCTCTGCCGGCAAACCCCTCCCAGGCGCCATGGTCATGCTCGTCCCGGCGACCTATGGCCAGCTCGGAAGTATCACCATCCTTCGCCGCGACCAGACCAACACCGACGGTGGATACCTGATCGAAAACATCATCCCCGGCGACTACATCCTGCTCGCGATCGACGGCGGCTGGACGGTCAACTGGCACGACCCTTCAACACTCGCCCGTTTCCTCGCCCACGGAACTCCCCTCACCCTGGGGTCGCGCGCTGACCTCCGTCAGGAACTCCCCGCCCAAACCCTTGATGCTCTCGAATCCTCCGGGTCCAATCGGGATCATCGGCACCCATCCCATCCCAAGGCACATGTGCCAACCGACGACCTTCGGTGCGATACTCGCGTTGCTCTCCCCTGCACCGGGAGCGAACGAGAGGATCAGATGCCGCAACTAACCTACCAATCCGGATTCGGCAACGAGTTCGCGACCGAAGCCCAGCCCGGCGCACTCCCGGTCGGACAGAACTCGCCCCAGCGAAACGCCCTCGGCCTCTACACCGAGCAGGTCAGCGGATCCGCCTTCACCGCTCCGCGCCTCGTCAACCGGCGTACCTGGATGTACCGCATCCGCCCCTCCGTCGTCCATGAGCCCTATCAACCCTTCACGAAGCAGACGCTTCTCCGCACCGGTCCCTTCGACGAACTACCCACACCCCCCAACCAGATGCGCTGGAACCCGCCTGACTTCCCTTCAACTCCAACCGACTTCGTCGAAGGTATCGTGACCCTTGGCGGCAGTGGCGATCCCGCCCACCAGGATGGCTTCGGCATCCACATCTACACCGCCACCACCTCCATGCGCGACCGCTTCTTCTACAACGCCGACGGTGAGATGCTCATCCTCCCGCAGCTCGGCGGCCTGCGCTTCCGCACCGAGTGCGGCATCCTCGAGGTCAAGCCCGGCGAAGTTGTGATCATCCCGCGCGGCATAAAATTCCAGGTCGAGCTCCTCGAAGCCAAGGCCCGCGGATACATCTGCGAGAACTACGGCCAGACCTTCCGCCTTCCGGATCTCGGTCCAATCGGCGCCAACGGTCTCGCGAACTCCCGCGACTTCCTCACCCCCGTCGCAGCTTTTGAGGATCGCGACGGCGAGTTCGAAGTTGTCTCGAAGTTCCTCGGCAACCTCTGGTTGGCCAAGTTCAACCACTCGCCCCTCGACGTTGTCGCTTGGCACGGCAACTACGCGCCCTCGAAGTACGACCTCGCCCGCTTCAACTGCATCAACACCGTCAGCTTCGACCATCCCGACCCGTCCATATACACCGTCCTCACCGCGCCCTCGCCCCTCCCCGGCGTGCCCAGCGTCGACTTTGCGATCTTCCCCCCTCGCTGGCTCGTCGCCGAGCACACCTTCCGTCCGCCCTGGTTCCACCGCAACATGATGAACGAGTTCATGGGCCTCATTCACGGCGAGTACGACGCCAAGGCCGAAGGCTTCCTGCCCGGCGGCGCCAGCCTCCATAACTGCATGTCCGGCCACGGTCCCGACGCCGAAACCTTTGATCGCGCCAGCTCAGCTGACCTCAAGCCGCAGCAGATCAAGGACACCCTGGCCTTCATGTTCGAGACCCGTCTCGTCGTTCGCCCGACTCGCTACGCCCTCGAGGAGAAGATCCTTCAACACGAGTATTACGAGTGCTGGCAAGGCCTCAAACGCCTCTACCCCGGCGACGGATCGAAGCAGAAGGAGTAGGCGCGCGTGGCATACCCTGGCACCCCCCCCATCCCCGCTCCTGAGATCTCGTCTGCTCTTCGCCGGTCAGGCATCCGGTCCGCGATCCGCAAAGGCAGGCCGGGATGACCGCGTCCGATCTCGACGAGCACTGGGGCTGGACCAGCTGGGTCGCGTCCGCCGAGGAACCCGGCTGTGACTTCCCTCTCCAAAACCTGCCCTTCTGCGCTTTTGTCCACACGGCATCGGCCGACACCCATCTGGGTGTCGGCATCGGCGATTTCATCCTCGATCTCCACGCGCTCGCGTCGAGCGACCTGCTCGCCGAACTCCCGCCCGAACTCCGAAAAGCCTGCACCGGTTCCCACCTCAACCCGCTCATGGAGTGCGAACCGGGCGCCGCCTCCCTCCTTCGCCACACCCTCATGCGCCTGGTCAGGACCGGCGCTGGAGCGTCCGTCACTCGATCCGTTCAGGCCAACCTCGTGCCCCGAGCGACCGCCGTCTTTCGACAGCCCGTACACGTAGGCAACTACACCGACTTCTACGCCTCTATCGAACACGCCTCAAACGTCGGCCGCCTCTTCCGCCCCGAAGAGCCCCTGCTCCCCAACTACAAGTTCCTCCCCATCGGCTACCATGGCCGCGCCTCCTCTCTGGTCGTTAGCGGAACTCCCGTCCGCAGGCCCCGCGGCCAGACCCGGCCTGACTCCGGCGCGCCTCCCACCTTTGGCCCATCGCGACAGCTCGACTACGAGCTCGAGGTCGGCGCCTACATCGGTACCGGCAACCAGCTCGGTGAACCCATCCCCGTCGCGTCCGCCGCGCAGCATATCTTCGGCATCTGCCTCCTCAACGACTGGTCCGCCCGCGACCTCCAGGCATGGGAGTACCAGCCGCTCGGCCCCTTTCTCGGAAAGAGCTTCGCCACCACACTCTCGCCCTGGGTCGTCGCCATCGACGCCCTCGCGCCCTTCCGCGTCCCCCTCGCACCTCGCCCCCCTGGCGACCCCGATCCCCTTCCCTACCTCGCGCTTCCAACGTCCGACGCCTCCGCCATCGACCTCACCCTCGAGGTCTATCTCTCCACCGCATCCATGCGCGACAGGTCGCTCGCACCCACGCTGCTGAGCTCCGCGAACCTCCGCGACCTCTATTGGAGCTTCCCCCAAATGATCGCCCACCACACCGCGAACGGCTGCAACCTGCTTCCCGGAGACCTGCTCGCCAGTGGCACCGTCTCCGGTCCGACGCCTGAACGCGAAGCTTCACCAGCAGTGCAACGATCTCAAGGCTCGCTCCTTGAGATCACCCATCGCGGCGCTACATCACTCCATCTTTCTACCGGCGAGACCCGCACCTTCCTTGAGGACGGCGACGAGGTCACCCTTCGAGGCTTCTGCCACCGCCCCTGTCTTCCCCGCATCGGCCTCGGCGAGTGCCGCGGTATCGTCACACCTGCAATTCCCTCTCCGCACCGCTCGCCACCCTCAGCACCCAAAGCAGTTGACATAGCAAACAGATGAAGCCCATGCTTGCTGTGCGACTCTCGGGCTATTCCTCACACGCCCGGACCGCTCCCGCAGCTTGACCGAGGAGATGCATCATGGCAACACTGGCCCACATCGATCCGCAGACCGCGCAGGACTTCCTCCCCCTCAAAGGCACCGATCACATCGAGTTCTACGTCGGCAACGCCCGCCAGGCCGCCTTCTTTTACCGCGCCGCGTTCGGCATGTCGCTCGTCGCCTACGCCGGCCCAGAGACCGGCCGCCGTGACCGCGCCTCCTACGTCCTCCAGCAAGGAAAAGTCCGCTTCGTCCTCACCACCGCCCTTCGCTCAGACTCCGAGGTCGCCGCCCACGTCCACACCCACGGCGACGGCGTCCGCGCCATCGCGCTCTGGGTCGACGACGCCCGCAGCGCCTGGCTCGAGACCACCAGCCGAGGCGCCCGCTCCGTCCAGGAACCCACCGAATCGACCGACGAGAACGGCCGTGTCGTCACCGCCAGCATCGCCGCCTACGGCGACACCCTCCACACCTTCGTCGAGCGCTCGGACTACACCGGCGTCTTCTTCCCCGGGTACCAGGCCACGCCTGCAGACACCGTCGCCCGCCCCGTCGGCCTCCTTCACGTCGACCACATCGTCGGCAACGTTGGCTGGAACGCCATGAACGATTGGGTCGACTTTTACGCGCGGGTGATGGGGTTCTCGCTCTACCAGCACTTCGACGACAGCGACATCTCGACCGAGTACTCCGCCCTTATGTCCAAGGTGATGGCGAACGGCAACGGCTACGTCAAGTTCCCCATCAACGAGCCCGCCGAAGGCCGCCGCAAGTCCCAGATCGAGGAGTACCTCGATTTCTACGGCGGCCCCGGCGTCCAGCACATGGCCCTCGCCACCAATGACATCCTGTCGACCGTCTCCCAGATGCAGGCGCAGGGTGTCAGCTTCCTCAACGTCCCCCACAGCTACTACACCGACCTCCAGGGACGCATCGGAAAGATCGACGAGCCCATCGAAGATCTCGAACGCCTCGGCATCCTCGTAGATCGTGACGACGAAGGTTACATGCTTCAGATCTTCACCCGCCCCGTCGAGGACCGCCCCACCGTCTTCTACGAGATCATCCAGCGCAAGGGCAGCCGCAGCTTCGGCAAGGGCAACTTCAAGGCGCTCTTTGAAGCCATCGAACGCGAACAGGCCTCCCGCGGCAACCTCTAGCACTTACGGGCGTTCCAGGCTCACCCAAACACGGCAGCCGCTACTGGTTCACCCCACTGGCCAGAAACCCTCCGTCCACCACCAGGATCTCCCCCGTCACAAACGCCGAAGCATCGCTCGCTAGGAAGATCGCTGCACCCACCAGCTCCTCCGTCTTCCCGAACCGCCCCATCGGCGTCCGCATCCGCAGCTCCTTCCCGCGCTCGCTCTTGTCTAGCAGATCCGCATTCAGCGCCGTCCGAAATACCCCCGGGGCAATCGCATTCACCGTCACCCCCTGCGCGCTCCACTCCACAGCCAGCGACCTCGTCAGCGCTCCCACCGCCGCCTTGCTCGCCGCATACGCCGTAACCTCACGCAACGAGACAAACGTGTTTAGCGACGCGATGTTGACGATCCGCCCATACCCCCGCGCCAGCATGTGCCGGCCAAAGATCTGGCATGTCCGCAGCGTCCCCATGAGGTTAGTTTCGAGAATGTCGTCCCACACGTCTTCGGGGAAATCCAACGTCGGCGCCCGCTTGATCTTGCCCGCGCAGTTGATCAGGATATCGACCTTTCCAAACTCCTTCAGCGTCCCCGCCAACAGCGCCTCCATTGTCGGCCGGTCGGTCACATCGCTCATCAACCGCAACGACCTCCGCCCCTTCGCCTCGATGATCCGCGCCGCCTCCTCCACCTGCCCCAACCGTCGCGAACTCGCCACTACGTCCGCCCCCGCCTCCGCCAGCCCTACCGCCATCGCGAGCCCAATCCCGCTCGTCCCACCCACCACCACCGCACACTTGCCAGTCAAATCAAACAGCGGATGTCCCATCAACCCCTCCAACTCAAGCGACTAGAACTTACGTTCTAGCATACAAACCCAATCCACAGCCGCGGCCGGGCAACGCACCCCATCGCTCTCGCCTTCTCAGTGCCCCTCTGCCTCCGCTTCCTTCCAGCCCTCTAAACGCGTCGAAGAATCTCGTCAACGACCTCCCCCGGCGTCCGGTCGTTCACCACGTCCACCGCGTCACCCCCCGGAGGCTCCAGCGTCGCCATCTGGCTCTCCAGAAGCTTCGGACTCATGAACTCATGATGCCGTCCCGCCAGCCGCGCCGCGATCATCTCCTTCGATCCCTCCAGCAGCACAAACCGTACCACCCCCGCCGGCATCCCTGCCCGCAGCGTCTGCCGGTAACTCTCCTTCAACGCCGAGCACGCCAGCACCCCCCCCTCGCCCGCCTCCCACCACCCCCGCATTAGCTCGTTCAGGGCTTCCAGCCACGGCTCCCGATCCGTATCCGTCAGCGCCTCCCCCGCCGCCATCTTCAACTTGTTCGCCGCCGGATGGTAGTCATCCGCATCCGCAAACACCACCCCCGACCGCGCCGCCAGCAGCGTCCCGATCGTCGTCTTGCCCGACCCGCTCACACCCATCACCACGGCAATCATCGACGCCTTTCCTCCACTCACCTTGTCATCCTAGAGCGAAGCGAAGGATCCCGCACCTGCACTGCCCTGGGCCGGCCCGGACCTCCCGTTAGCCTCTACTCCGGCCCCCCAGGGTCCCCGACTCGCACCATCTCCACGCTCGCATGCGTCTTCTCAAAGCTCCGGTTCTGCGCGTCAATAATGATCTGGCGGCTGAAGAAGAACAGCACATGCAGCTTGAACTCGGTCCCCAGGCTCACCGGGAACCACACTCCATCCGGCTGCGGCGCATACACGATTGTTAAACCCAGCCCCGGCACATTCGTCCCCAGAAGCGTCCGCACCGCGATCGGGACCTTGCGCGCCATCGCCGTGCTCACCACCACCGGCTGGAACGTACCGACATCGATATACGCGTCCCCCTTCCAGCCAAACTCGCTCCTGTCCTTCGGCCGGAAGTCGATGTGGAACACGTCCCGACCGTTCATCCGCTCGCGTCCCATCAGGTGGAACAGGTACTCGCGTTGACCCGCCGAGGTCAGCGGAAACAGCCGTTGGTTGATGCCGTCCTTCGACCTCTCATCCGTAAGGCTCGACCGCATGCTCTCGACCAGATCGCGATCCGTGTCCTGCTCCCCACGCTTGGCCTTGGGCTGGGCCGTATAGGGCACATAGCATGCTTCACCAGCAGCCGCCCCTCTAACTTCAGCAGCTCCGCATGCGATCCGCTCGCGGTCGGCGTCACGCGCGAATCCGTCACCTCCTCGCACATCATTGTCTTGCCCCTGCGTGACACCACCCGCGCTTGCTGCACATAGACATAGCGGCCCCGCTCCGCCTCTGCCCTGTCCTGGTTCCCGGCCACGCGGGCCATAATCGCATCCGCCGTCAAAGCCGCCTCGGCAGACATCGCCGCCGCCTGCGCCAAGGCGCTCACACCGTTCAGCACAAACGTGAACCCGAGCAGAACAGCGCAAGACATCCACATCCCGACGAATACGCGAACCCTTGTCATAAGGCCCCACCGGGCACCAGCGTTTGGTCTTCGCAAGCCTTCCCAGGTCTCCGTCTGTGTGGGCGGCAGAGTATACCCATACGGTCCACTCAGCATCGCACCGCTCAGCTCGATCACGTTTGCATCAGGCGCAAGTCGCGCAGCGAGATCACCGGCGGCCACATGCAGCTCGCCTGGTCATACTCCCAACGTTTGCTTGTGCCCCTTGACTCCGTACTCAAGTACGGGGCCTACCCTGGTCATAGGAGATCAAGCGATGGAGAAATTGACCATAGGTCGTCTGGCGCAGCTCGGGGGAGTGAACCTCGAAACAATCCGCTATTATGAGCGGCGCGGCTTACTTGCGAAGCCGCCCCGGACAGAAGCAGGCTATCGGCAGTTCTCGCCCGATACTGCCCACCGGTTGCGCTTTATCAAACGCGCTCAGGAGCTTGGCTTCACGCTGGATGAGGTCGGAGAGCTGCTGGCCCTGCGACACAATCCCCAGCCCCACAGAGGCGACGTTCGTGCGCGTGCAACCGAGAAGATCGCGGACATAGAGCGAAAGATCGAGACTCTGGCCGCGATGAAGTCGGTCCTCCAAGGTCTTGCTGAACAATGTGAGCAGTGCGGTTCGGATGACTGTCCCATCCTTGCCAGCTTGGAACAGGAGCGTTCGCTATGACAAGCGCCACCTTGAAAAGAACAATGGGGGCTCTTCCTGGTGTCGGGGTCTCTTTGCTTCCAAAGCTGATGTGTCCCGCCTGCTGGCCCGCATATGCAGGCATCGTCTCGGCTCTCGGTTTGAGCTTTCTTATCTCGGCGAGACACCTGCTGTTGCTCACAGCGGGCTTCCTGGGCATCGCGCTCCTAACTCTAGGATTTAAGGCTTCTCGACGGAACGGCTTCGGTCCCTTGGGCTTGGGCCTTCTCGCTTCGCTAACAATCCTGAGCGGAAAATTTTACTTCAATGTTTTGCAGTTGACCTACGCAGGTGTTGGCCTGCTCGTTGCTGCATCTGTTTGGAACAGCTGGCCGCGACCTGCGGCCAAAGCCCCCTTCTGCTCTGCCTGCGTTCCGGCAGAAGTCGGCTCGTCGGCAGCGAACGCACGAGAGGAGAATTTACGTGCCACACAAAATCGAAGTCTTTAGCGCGGGTTGCAAGATCTGCTCAGACACCATCGCCACTGTAAAGAAACTTGCAAAGTCCGAGCACGAGATAGTCGTTCACGATATGCAGCATCAGGAGACTGCGGAGCGTGCCGCCAGGCTTGGCATACGCAGCGTGCCTGCTGTCGTGATCGACGGCCAGATCGCGGGCTGCTGTGCAAACCAAGGTATCGACGAGAGCACACTTCGCGAGGCTCTGATCTAACCTGCGTACCGGCTGACAGCCTGAGTACAACAACGGTGGATTGGCAACGCCAATCCACCGTTCGCTTTTACCTACGAGCAATGTCCAAGTCACCCTGCTGGCAACTTCATACCTTATGCCTGCTCCGTTGGGCGCAAAGTCTGATCAGCGTCCAGTTCCAGTGAGCCCACGCACCCTACAACCACCCTCACCGCATCACCCTCACCCCACAAACACCGGCCGGATATGACGCTCATATAGATTCTCCGTCACGTTCCGCCCCACCACCTCCTCATTCGTCTCCAGCGCCCGCAGGTACCGATCCCCCATCTTCGCCGCCACCTTGAACCCCACATGCAGCAGCTGCCGAAAGCTCTGGTTGTACGCCGCATTCGTTCGGTCATGCCGCAGCGCGGACGTGTACTGCTCTCCTGTCCAATCGTCCACATCCTGCGGAGAGGGCAGCTGCGCCCGATCGATATCGATCACCGCCGCATACGGCCCCATCAGCTCCTCCGCGTGCGCATACGCCTCCCGATAAACCTCCTTTGCAATCTCGAGCCCGCCCCCACCAGCCTCCGCCAGCCCAATCAACTCCTCGAGCCACGTCGTCCCCGCGGTCTTCAAATGAACCCCCGCCCCGGCCCCCGTCACCGCCTCGTGGATCGCCCCGTAAATCGAGAACTTGTCCGATCCCGAGTGCACACTCAACTTCAAGTTCTCCGGCAAACCGTACCTCTCGACCGCAAACGCAATAGCCGCCACATCCTCGCGGAACTCCTTCGCGAACTGCGCCACGTCGCCGACATAATCCACGCCCTTGTTGAAGCGCCCCGTGAACTTCGGCGCAATCGTCTGGATCGGAATCCCTTCATCCGCGATCGCCGCCAGGATGATCAACAGCTCGACCGGCGTCTGCGGCGAGTCAGTCTCGTCCATCGACACCTCCGCCACAAACCTGCCCACTCCCTTCTTCTCCACGATCGACCGATAGATCAGCCCCGCGCTTTGAACTGCTGTGAGAAATTTGTTTGCCACCCTCTTCACAAACTCCCCGTCCGTCCTGAACGGCTCGGCAACTGACGGGATCCGCACCTCACCTACCAGCTCCGCATGCCGCCTCACAAATGCCAACACATCCACCTCCGGCGCAGCCCTCCCAATCTCCTCCGCAACATCGATGGTGAAGAAATCGCACGGCTCCACAAACCTGTCCACCGTCGCCAACCCGATGTGATCGGCATCGACGAAGTAAGGCCCTGCCCACCCCAGTGCCCCGACCGCGGCATCCGCCGCCGCTCGGGTCGCCGTCGGCTCGGACCCAATAATCGTGTGCTCTCGGTTCGATTTGTTCCACACCGGCGCCACCTCCACCCCCTCCTTCGCCGCCATCATGCAGGCCCGGATCTGCGCCCCCGCCTGGTGCGCAAACCGATCCCCCACACCCACCGAAAACCTTGGAAGCCTTAATCCCTCACTTTGCAAACCTTCACTCATAGACCACCCTCCTTTTCATTGAACCGGCCCTCGTATGCCCAAAGCCCCATCCCCGGATTAGAAACATAGAAGATCTCTTCCCCGTCCACCACATTCCAACCGTCCTTCAGCGACTCCGGACGGTACCGCGTCATCGCCTCGCCCAGATCTCCATAGTCGTACCCCGCTCCCTCCACCTCCTCCCGCGTCAGACCACCCGGGCAATAACGTATCCCAAACCGGCCCTCGCTCGATCCGTGGATGAGGTGAGCCGCCGCGCTCAAGTTCCCGGCGAGCTGCGAATCCTCTCGGACCGCTTCCAATGTCCTTGGCGTTCCCTTGTACCCATGCCGACGGATCAGAACATCGATCATAGGGTCCTCCCCAAACTCCCGAACTCCCGGCGCCAAGACCACCAACTCACCAGCATCCGCCATCGCCATGCGCGTCCGGTAAACACTCTTATTTCCTAGCCAAGTGCTTGTGAACTCATGTGGATCGAGGTAAACAACTGCTTTTCTGATCTCCCGATTGAGAAGCTGAAAGTTACACAGGAGGCTTAGGGCCGCAGCCCGTTCGAAGCACTCGTTATCATCCCCGATGAACAACCCTCGAGTGATCAGCCGTCCTACCGAATCCTTTGCAATCACAGTAAGACAGTAGATAATAGTCGGTAAGCTTCTGTTAAAGCTGGTACTTGCATAATTCAGGACACGCCTGACCGGAGTGTCCGCCCGGCCCATCATGCGCTCCATTCCAAATACCGCGCCCAGAAAATGAGACCGGTGAATTCCCATCACCCCACCCGTTCCAATGAAGATGTTCTTGTTCCCATTAGCCATCCCAACTACCTCATGTGGAACGACTTGGCCAATCGACAGAATCAGGTCGTGCCCCCCATCCCGCAGCAATCGATTGACCTGCGCGGGCCAGGCATAGTCGAGCTTCCCCTCGCTCACCTGGCGGATGAACTCCGCAGGAACTTCTCCTAGCGTCACTACATCCCGCCGCCAGTCATGCACCCGGAACAGGCCCTTTGGAGTACCACCGAACATGGCTTCTATCTGGTTCGCAGACATAGGCTTATGGGTTCCCAGAGCGGGCAATATGTCGGTCATTTTTGAGCCGTAATACTGCCACGCTATCTCGGTCAATTCGCCTGCCCCCGAATGCGAGCGCGTGAAATCGGGCGGAACAACGATCACGCTTCGCCGCTTCCCCATGAGATCAAGAACCGTGACCAGCGCGTGCCGCACCTCTTCTGGAGACATCTCCGTCGATGCTGAACCCGAACAATACAACAGACCCATACAAACCTATTCTCCGCGACGTCCTACGAAGCCTCCTGGTAGAAGGGCCAAATTCAGTGAATTCCTAGGCTTACCCACATGGCCTCAATCCTCACTTTGACCTCTCTAGGCATTGTGAGCATCTGGGGCCAGGGGCGGGTGAAGCCCTCGGCGGGCCACTTGCGGGTGGCGTCGATGCCCATCTTACTGCCGAAATTGGGGAGGCGTGAGGCGTGGTCGAGCGAGTCGACAGGGCCGAGGGTGAACTGGATGTCGCGTTCGGGGTCGATGTTGTTGGAGGTGCGGAGGGTGACCTCGGGGAGGTCGTGGGGGTCGCAGTCCTCATCGACGACGATGATGCACTTGGTGAACATGGCCTGGCCGAGAGCCCAGATGCCGCTCATGACCTTGCGGGCGTGGCCGGCGTAGGACTTGCGGATGCTGACGATCATGAGGTTGTGGAAGACACCTTCGGGGGGAAGGCAGACGTCGACGATCTCGGGCAGGGTGAGCTGCATGAGGGGTAGGAAGATGCGCTCAACGGCCTTTCCCATCCAGGCGTCTTCCATGGGCGGCTTGCCGACGACTGTGGCGGCGTAGATGGGGTTCTTGCGGTGGGTGATGGCGGTGAGGTGGAAGACGGGGTAGTCGTCGGGCATGGTGTAGAAGCCTGTGTGGTCGCCGAAGGGGCCTTCGGAGCGGAGTTCGGAGAGGTCGACGAAGCCTTCGAGGATGTACTCGGCGTGGGCGGGAACCTCGAGGTCGACGGTCTCGGCTTTGACGAGATCGACGGGCTTGCCGCGGAGGAAGCCGGCGATGAGGTATTCCTCTACCTCGGGGGGGGCGGGGACTATGGCGGAGAAGGTGGTGGCGGGGTCGGTGCCGATGGCGACGGCGACCTCCAGGCGGTGGTTGCGGATGGCGGTGACGGTGTGCTGGGGGAGAGTGGGGCTGAAGGGGGCGGCGGCGGTGCCACCGGCGGTGAGGGCCATGAGGTCGACGGCCTCGGCGGCGCTTCCGGTCGCCGAGCGGAGGCGGTCGCGCACCTGCTCGGCGGCGACCTTCTGGCGCTGCCAGTGCATGCCGGTCGACCTGCGGTCGTAGACCTGCATGCGGTACATGCCGACGTTGCGCTTGCCGGACTTGGCGTCGCGGGTGATGACGCAGGGGAGGGTGATGAAGGGGCCGCCGTCGCCGGGCCAGGTGGTGAGGACGGGGAGCTGGGTGAGGTCGACTGCGTCGCCCTTGAGGATGACCTGCTTGCATAAGGCGTCGCTACGGTCGATGAGCCTGGGGAAGAAGCTGCCGATCTCTGCGAGTCTGGGGAGGAGCTTGAGCTTGTCGAGGAGGGTGGTGGGGGTTTCGGGCCTGATGAGGGTGCGGATGCGGTCTGCGATGGCGTCGAGCGAGTCGGTCTCGAGCGCGAGCTTCATGCGCGCTTCGGAGCCGAACTGGTTCATGAGGATGCGGGCGCCGGGGTGGCCGGTGACGTTTTCGAACAGGAGGGCGGGGCCGCCCCAGGGCTCGCCATTGCGGCGGAGCTTGGCGGTGCGGTCGGCGATCTCGGCCATCTCGAGGTAAGGGGAGATGGGCTGCTTGATGCGACGGAGGTCGCCGGACTTCTCGATGCGGGCGATCCACTCGCGGAGATCTTTGTAGGGCACTTCCCTGCTCTCCTTCTATTTATGCGGGTGAGGTACCCTCCCCCCCCCCGTACTTTGTACTCAAAGTCTTCGAACGATGCGGGTTGGTCTGCAGGTACCCCATCCGGCCCGGCTCGGTGGTTCGGCTGGGGAGTTCTACCCGTATCCAGTCTAGCTGTTTCGGTGGAGGTTTACGCCACGTGTGGGTTGAGGGCGACGCGGAGGGTCAGGGCAGGCACAGGTGCGGGGATCCTTCGCTTCGCTCCAAGATGACTAACGAAAAGCAGGTACAAATACAGGGGTCCTTCGCTTCGCTCTAGGATGACAACCTTTTTTGCCGGGGATGGCAACCTTCTTTTGCCGGGGATGACGACCTCCCTTTGCCGGGGATGACGACCCTTTGTGGGTCAGACTTTGAGGAAGATGCGTTTCCGCCAGAGCAGGAGGTTGGGGAGGAAGCAAAGGGCGACGAAGGAGAGGGCGAAGGCGAGGGAGGTGTTCGGGGTGGAGTGGCCGCGGGCGAAGATGTGGCGGTAGGTCCAGGCCCAGGAGTTGATGGTTCTGCCTGGGTCGGGGCTGGAGGAATCGTGGATGCGGATGAGAACGGCCACTTTTTCGAAGACTTCCGAGACTGCGTAGGCGGTGATGGCGTTGGTTCCGAAGACCAGCCATGGCCAAAGGGCGGCGCGGCCGAGGTGGGAGCGGTGCTGGAGACGGAGGATGTCGACGAGCCAGTAGCAGAGGGCAAGCGCGAGGAGGGAGCAGCCGGCGGCGAAGAGGACGTAGGAGCTGGTCCAGAGCTTTTTGTTAATAGGAAAGGCGAGGTTCCAGAGACGTCCGGTGAGGAGGCAGACGGCGGCGCCGAGGAGGAGGCCGCGAAGGGTCTGGTGCTGGGTTTGGAGGTGGGTTTGGGTCTGGTTGACGGAAGGGGTTTGGGTCAGATCCTGGAGAGGGTTCGCGCCTGATGTTTGGGTGAGACGGGCGGGATCGGCGGCGGCGGGCGGGGTGGAGATCTGGACCGGAACCTGGGCGTGGGTTGGACCGGTCAGGCTCTGATCGATCGCTCTCTCTTGAGGATCGAGGCCATTCACTTCCGCAACCAGAGGTGCAGGGTGAGGCACGTCAGGTGTGTCCGCTGGGACGGAGAGGATGGTGTGGTGGCTGAGGTCGGTGCGGCGGAGCCAGAGGGCGGTGATGGCGCCGAAGATGGTGGTGACGAGGGCGGGGATGGTGGAGAGCAGGCCTTCGGGGTCGCGGGTGTGCTCGTAGAGGCTGCCGGTGTGGAGGGTGCGCTGGAGGAGGGCGTTGACACCGCGGTCGAGCCATGCGACCAGGTTGCGATCGGGGTCGAGCAGGGGGATGTCGTGGGTGGGTACACCGAAGCCGGGGACGGGGACGAAGCGCAGGAGGGCCCAGTAGCCGACGAGGAGGGCTGCCGAGATGGCGAGCAGCGTGGAGATGCGGCGGGTGAAGAGGCAGAGGAGGCCGACGACGAGGTAGCAGACGGCGATGCGGGTGAGGACGCCGTAGATGCGGAGGGTGGAGAGGTGGAAGCGGGGAAGGGCGGTGAGGAAGAGGTCGAGAAGAAAGATGGTGGCGGAGCGACGAACGATGCTGAGCGCGAGCCTGTGGCGGGTGGCGCTATCGAGGACGCCGGTTGGGCTGCGGGCGATGCGGGAGGAGAGCGAGAGGATGATGGAGGCGCCGACGAGGAAGAGGAAGGTGGGGAAGACGAGGTCGGTGAGGGTGAAGCCGTTCCACTCCGCGTGGAGGAGCTGGCTGTAGCTGTGTGCGGGGTCTTCGGAGTCGTTGACGAGGATCATAAAGGCGACGGTGATGCCGCGGAGGACATCGATGGAGAGGACGCGGCCGGGAGCGGCGGCGGTGGTCTGGACGGTTGGTGTGGGCATGAGCGGGATATGGGAATGATCGCTCAACTCAGGCTATTGTGCACGTGGAATGGATGGGCGGAGGTGATGAGAGAAGCGGGTTTATTTCTGAGTGACAGGCAAAGGGCGGGCAACGGCTAGAGCAAAGGCAAGTGCAGAGGCCAACACGGGGGGGCCTTCGCGCTTTGCTCAGGACGACGGTGTGGAGCAAACAACCGCTGGTGCAAGGGCAAGCAAGGGCAAAGGCAACAGCAGGTCCCTCGCCTTCGCTCCTGAATGACAAGCAAAAGAGCGGGCAACGGCAAAAGGCAAGTGCAGATGCAAAGTGCAGAGGCCAATACAGGGGTCCTTCGGCTACGCGCTTTGCTCAGGATGACGGCGTGGAACAAACAACCGCTGGTGCAAAGGCAAGGGCAAGGGCAAAGGCAACAGCAGGTTCCTCCGCTTCGCTCCTGAATGAAAAGCAAAAGAACGGGCAACGGCAAAGGCAAGTGCAAAGGCAGATGCAAAGTGCAGAGGCCAATACAGGGGTCCTTCGGCTACGCGCTTTGCTCTTTGCTCAGGATGACGGCGTGAAACAAACAACCGCTGGTGCAATGGCAAGGGCAAGGGCAAAGGCAGGTTCCTCCGCTTCGCTCCTGAATGACAAGCAAAAGAGCGGGCAACGGCAAGTGCAAAGGCACGGGCAACGGCAGGTGCAAGGGCACAACAAAGGCGACAGCGGGATCCTCGGCTTCGCTCCTGAATGGCAAGCAAAGGGACGCGGAACGGCGAGTGCGGAGGGTGGGCGACGGCTAGAGCGCGGCTAGATCAATGTAGCGGGCCGGTCAGGCGGGGACGGCTATGTGGCTGGGGGTGAGGGTGGGCTCGACGTAGACCTCCAGCGGGTAGCCGTAGTCGCGCCAGGTCTCGAAACCTCCGCGGAGGGGGCGGACGCGGTGGACGCCGAGTTTGAGCAGCTGTTGGGCTACCTTGGCGCTGGTTTCCTCGGACGGGCAGGTGCAGTAGAGGATGACGTCGCGGTCATGGGGGAGGGTGTCGGCGTGGGCGGCGATCTCGCGGGGACCGATGCGGAGGGCTCCGGGTAGGACGCGGGGGTCGGGGAGGTAGTCGAGGGGGTGCCGGAGATCGACGATGAAGGGGGCGATGTTGCCCTGCTCGGCGGCGGTGGTGAGCATCTGGAGGAGGTCTTCGGGTTCGATGCGGGAGGCCCGGAGGTCGATGAGGAAGCGCCGGTTCTTCCAGACGCGGTACGCCATGAAGCCGAGCACGAGCAGGACAAAGATGGCGAGGGCGAAGTGGGAGAGGTAGTGGAAGAAGCGGGTGGAGCGTTGTGCGAGGTCTCCGAAGAAGCGGCCGGACAGAAGGTAGGCCTCGGCCCAGACGATGGAGCCGGCGAGATCCCAGAGGAGAAAGCGGAGGTAGGGCATGCCGGTCTGGCCGGCGATGGGGGCGGCGACGGTGGAGAGGCCGGGAACGAATTTGGCAAAGAGAAGGGTGACGGGGCCGCGCCGGGTGAAGTAGCTCTCAGTTTTGGCGACGCAGGTAGAGGCCTCGAGCGAGAGGCGGCAGAGCAGCTTGAGGACGCGGTTTCCGTAGCGTCGGCCGAGCGCGTACCAGATGCTGTCGGCGAGGATGCAGGCGAGGAGGACGGCGGCGAGGGCGTAGGAGGCGTGGATGCGATGGGTGGCGGAAAGGGTGCCGGCGGAGAGGAGGAGGGGGACGGAGGGGATGGGGACGCCGAGCTGCTCGACGAGGACCCAGAGGAAGAGGATCGCGTACGCGTAATGGACGAAGAAGGCGAGGGCGATAGGCATGTTGTGGCTCGGGTCTGTGAGTGTAGATGAGATCGGGACGTCCTGGTTGCGAAATACGTTGAGGCTTGAATGGTAGAGACGTGAAGGCTTGGTTTGCGGGAGATATGGGGAGCCCCGGATGGGGGGTCCGGGCCTGGTGTGGCGGGGTGGGCGGTGGTGCGCTTACTTGACGGCTACGCTGGGATTGACGGAGAAGCCTGGCCGCAGGGCGTAGTCTCCGTTATCTTTTGCGAGGTTGGTGAAGTCGATGCGGACCGGGATGCGCTGAACGACCTTGACGTAGTTTCCGGTGGCGTTTTCGGGGGGGAAGAGGGAGAGCCGGGATCCGGTGGCGCCGCCGATCTGGGTGATTTTGCCGGCGAACTTGCGGCCGCCGAGGGCGTCGACTTTGAGGGCGACCTCCTGTCCGGGGCGCATCCTGTCGAGCTGCGTCTCCTTGAAGTTGGCGGTGACCCAAAGGTTGGTGAGGGGGACGATGGTGAGGAGGTCCTGGCCGATGGAGAGGTTGGCGCCGACCTGGACGTTCTTCTGATTGATGATGCCGGCGGAGGGCGCGGTGATCTTGCAGTAGGAGAGGTTGAGCCGGGCCTGGTCGACCTTGGCCTGGGACTGTTTGACCTCGGCCTCGGCGGCGGTGGCGCGGGACTGCTGAACACGGATCTGCTGGGGGCCGTTTCTGGCGGCTTCGGAGGCCTGATCGCGGGCCTGCACCTGGCGCTGCTGGGCGGCGCGGATGGCCTCCTGCTGGGCGATGACGGTGGACTCGGCTTCGAGGACGCCGGCGCTGGATGCGGCGGCCTGAGCGACGGCGGCGTCGAACTGCTGCCTGGAGATGACGTCCTTCTGGACGAGGGGGGTGTAACGCTTGACGTCGGATTGGGCCTTGACGTCGTTGGCCTTGGCCTGGGCGACCCGGGCTTCGGCGGCCTGCGCCTGCTTTTGCGCCTGGGCGACCATGGCGTTGGCGGAGGCGATGTCGGACGAGGTGGTGCTGATGGAGGTGCGCGAGGTGGTGCTGGTGATGGGGACGCCGGCGGTGGCCTGGACGAAGGAGGCCTGGGAGCTGGCGAGGTTGGCTTGGGCCTGCTCGACGGCGACGAGGTAGTCCCGGGGGTCGATCTCGGCGATGACCTGACCGGCCTGGACCTGCTGATTGTCGTCGACGTAGACCTTGACGACCTGGCCGGTGACGCGGGAGCTTACCTGGTAGAGGTCGCCGTCGATCTGGGCGTCGTCGGTGGTCTCGGAGTAGGTGGAGTGCCAGTAGAAGAGGGCTCCGATGATGACGAGGAGAACGACGACGGCGATAACGATGAACTTGCGGCGAGACTTTTTGGCGGCGTCCTGGGAGCTTTCGGTGTCGGGGTTTGCGCCGTTGGCTTTGGGGGGCTGGCTGGCCGGGTCCCTGGGAGCTTCCCCTTGCGGTTTGATCTGCACGGTTCCGGTGATCTGGGCCGTCTGGGGTTCGGTCTGGGGTTCGCGGTCGTGTCCCTGATTTTTCTGCTGATCTGGTTCAGGCTGGTCTGACAAGATTACTTACCTCCGAGGTAGTCTTTGTAGTTCGTTTGCGCGCCACCGATGGCGCGAGCCAGGGAGAGCTTCGCGACGTTGTGCTGGTAGAGGGCGCTGATGTATTGGGTGTTTGCCTGCTCGGTCTGCGCCTGCGCCTGCGAGACGGGCAGGTTGTCGGAGACTCCGGCGCGAAAGCGCTGCTGCGCTTCCGAGAGCTCCTCCTGCGCGAGGTCGACGTTGGAGCGGGTGGTTTCGACGAGCTTTGCGGCCGCCTCGATGTCGAGCAGGCTGCTGCGAACGTCATGATTAACCTGCTGAATCTCATCCGAGAGGCGGGCGCGGGCGGTGTCGAGCTGGGCGTCGGCGACGTCCTTTTCACCGCGGGTGCGGGCGATCTGGAGGATGGGAGCGGTGACCTGCCCGGTGGCCGAGAAGGTGCCGTGGGAGTGGCCGGGCGTGGTCCCGATGTCCCCGTAGTCGCCGGAGAAGCTGGCGACCGGGAGTTGATCGGCGATGGCCGCGGACTTGCTCGCGCGGGCGGCCTTAACCAGCTCGGCGGAGGCGGCCAGATCCTTGCGGGAGAGGAGGGCGCGTTCGAAGGCCTGCTGGGGGTCCATGCGGTCGAGCGCATGGAAGGGAGCGGTGTCGCTGAGGCGGAAGCTCTGATCGAGCGGGAGACCGATAGTGCGGGCGAGCGCGAGCTTATCCTTGGCGAGCTGATTGGTGGCGGAGATGAGGTTCTGCTGGCCATTCTGGAAGTCGACCTGCGCCCGAAGGACATCGATGCGAGGGCTCACACCGGCGTCGTGCGAGGCGACGGCCTGATCGAGCGTGAGCTTCGAGGTGGCGAGTTCGGCGTTGACCGCCTCGATGCGAGAGGCGTCGGCGATGCAGAGGAGGTAGGCGTTTCCGACGGTGAGAACGACCAGGTCGCGGGCGTCCTCTGCCGAGAGTTTGGCCGACTGAAAGTTGTGCTTTGCGGCGATGTAGGTTTCGAGCGACTGGACGTTGACCAGGTTCTGGGTGAGGTAGGCGCGGAAGTCGACGACCTGGAAGGGGCCGACGATTTGCTTGACGCCGGGGAACTTCAGGCCGACGGCGGCGAGGTTGATCTGCTGCAGCTCGACGGAGGCGGATCCGGTTACGGTGGGAAGAAGCGCCTGCAGCTGCTCGAGGCGCTGCCCGTTCGCATTCTTTTCGTTCGAGCCCTGGAGGATGATGCCGAGGTTGGTCCGGAGGCCGCGCTCGATGGCGTTGTCGAGGGCGAGGTCGATAGTGGCGCCGGTGGACTTGCCTTCGATGAGCGAACCTCGAAAGGAGTCCTGGGAGGGCTGCGCTCCGTTTGCTCCGGAGGAGGTGTAGAGCTGCTGCTGCGCCTGTGGGACAGCGGACTGGGTTCCAGAGGCATTGCCGCTGGTGGCTGCACTACCTGCGGAGTTCCCGGTCGCAGGTCGCGATGGGCCTGACGTCTGGGCAGCAGAGATGCGCGCGCCGGGTCCGGCAAGGATGGCGAACGCGGCAACAAAGGCGTGCAGGGTAGATGGGGCCAGGAATTTGCGCGTCATATGTTGATCGTACCTGCCCGTCCATGTCGACTGAGGAGTACAAACTCCGTTGCCCCCAGAAAGATTTTTGCTTCAGGCAAATTTTGCTTCAGGCAATCGGATGCTCCACAGGCGGACGAATGTGCAAAAGTTTGTGGGAGCGACGCGCCCTGCAGGCCGCGTGCACACAAGTTTGGGTGCACGAGCGATCGCCCGTCGGACAGCGCTTGCCGGGGGTCCACACGTCCTGTCTTAGCGGGTTAGACTGGTCTCCGTCAGAGAGAGGTTCGGCGCGAATGATCTTAGGAATTGACGTGGGTACGGGTGGGACGCGGGCGCTGCTGATCGATGATGCGGGGAGGTTGCTGGCGTCGTGTGCGGTCGAGCACGAGGGCATACGGTCGGAGCGAATTGGATGGGCGGAGCAGGACCCTGATGACTGGTGGAGGGCGGCGCGGGAGGCGATTGCGGGCGCGCTGGAGGCGGCGGGGCGAGGTGCTGAGGGGACTGGGGAGATCGAGGAGATCGAGGCGATCGGTTTGACGGGGCAGATGCACGGGTGCGTGATGCTCGATGCCGCGGGAAAGGTGCTGCGGCCGGCGCCCATCTGGTGCGACCAGAGGACGCAGCCGGAGTGCGACTGGCTGACGAAGACGATCGGGTTTGAGCGGCTGATCGACCTGGTGGCGAACCCGGCGCTGCCGAACTTCACGTTGACAAAGCTGTTGTGGGTAAAGCGGCATGAGCCGGAGGTGTGGGCGAAGATCCGGCACGTGCTGTGCCCAAAGGACTACGTGCGTTACAAGATGACGGGCGAGTTTGCGATGGACATGCAGGAGGCGAGCGGGACGCTGCTGCTGGACGTTGCGAACCGGCGATGGAGCGTGGAGGTGGCGGAGGTGGCGGGGGTGCAGATGGAGTGGCTGCCGCGCCTGTTTGAAGGCACGGACGTGTGCGGACGGGTGAGCGCGGAGGGTGCATCGGCGACGGGTCTGAAGCAGGGGACGCCGGTGGTGGCGGGGGCTGGAGACCAGGGGGCAGGTGCGGTGGGAATGGGTGTACTGGCACCGGGGAGTGTGTCGGTGACGATCGGGACAAGCGGTGTGGTGTTTGCGGCCACGGACCGGCCGACGCGAGACCCGAGGGGCAGGCTGCACACGTTCTGCCACGTGCTGGAGGGGCTGTGGCATGTGATGGGGGTGACGAATGGGGCGGGGCTGAGCCTGCGCTACCTCCGGGATACGTTTATGCCGGGAACGGAGTACGGGGAGATGCTGAGGTGGGCGGAGGGGGTGCCGGCGGGGAGCGATGGTCTGCTGTGGGCGCCGTACCTGTTTGGAGAGCGAACGCCGCACCTGGACGCGACGGCGAGGGCGGCATTTACCGGGATCACGGCCTCGACGACGCGGGCGCACTATGTGCGGGCGGTGCTGGAGGGAGTGGCGATGAGCCTCAGGGACTCGCTGACGGTGTTTGCGGAGATGGGGATCCCGGTCGAGCGCATACGTCTCGGGGGCGGAGGGGCGCGGGGCGGGCTGTGGCGGCAGATCCAGGCGGATGTGTACGGGCGGCCGGTTGAGGTGCTGGAGGCGGAGGAGGGCGGAGCGTTTGGGGCGGCGCTGCTGGCGGGGACGGGCGTGGGTGTGTGGCCGAGCCTCCAGGCGGCGTGTGCGGCTACGATACGGGTGGCAGAGATTGTGCAGCCGAGGAACGCGGCGGCTATGGATGAGGCTTATGCGCGGTACCGGCGGATGTATCCGGCGCTGCGGGAGATAGGGAGGGTTTGAAGGTGGACGAGAGAGACGTGAAGGACGATATCGGGGTTGCGGTAATCGGGTTTGGGCTGGCGGGGCGGGTCTTCCATGCGCCATTTGTGGGTGCGGTTCCGGGGCTGCGGCTCCGAGCGATCGTGCAGCGCAGCGGGGATGAGGCGGAGGCGGCTTACCCCTTCTCGACGACCGGGGTGCGGGTGCTGCGGTCGGTTGAGGAGGCGCTCGGAGACCGGGCCGTGCAGATGGTGGTGGTGGCGACGCCGAATGTGACGCATTTCGAGCTGGCGAAGCAGGCGCTCGAGGCGGGGAAACATGTGGTAATCGACAAGCCATTTGCCGCGACCAGTGCGTGTGCGCGGGAGCTGATCGGGATGGCCACGGAGAGGGGGCTGGTGCTGGCGCCGTTTCACAACCGGCGATGGGACGGGGATTTCCTGACCTTGAAGAAGATCCTGGCGGAGGGTCTGCTGGGGCGTGTGGTGACGTTGGAATCGCACTTCGACCGGTTCCGGCCGATGGGGAAAGCGGGGACGTGGAAGGAGCGGGAGGGCACGGCAAACGGCCTTCTGATGGACCTGGGGCCGCACCTGGTGGACCAGGCGCTGGCGCTGTTTGGGGCGCCTAAGGCAATCCTGGCGAGTGTGCGGCGGGACCGGGATGTGACTGCGATCGAGGACGCGTTCGACATTACGCTGGAGTATGAGCGGCTGATGGTGTACTGCCGGTCAACGATGCTGGCGGCGGAGGCGGCGCCGCGGTTTCTGGTTCACGGGACGCTCGGGAGCTTCCGGAAGTGGGGCCTGGATCCGCAGGAGCCGGCGCTGGTGGGTGGGGCGAAGGTGCCGCGGATGGGTGATCCGGGCGAGTGGCTGCAGGAGGACGAGAGCGCGTGGGGCGAGACGTTGCTGGCGCCCGATCACGGGGAGCCGGAGCAGCTGGTGCGGACGCGGGTGCGGACGGAGATGTGCGACTATCGCGGGTTCTACGCGAGTGTTCGGGACGCGGTGCTGGGCCGGGCGGAGCTGGCGGTGACGGCGGAGGATGGGTTTCGGGTGGTGAAGCTGCTGGAGATGGCGAGGGAGAGCTCGCGGGAGCGGGAGCGGCTGATGGTGGAGTTCTGAGCGAACTGGATGAGACGGCTCAGGTGGGCTGGCCGTAGGTGGCGGTAGCGCCGTGCTTGCGGAAGTAGTGGCGGTCGAGCAGGGCCTGGGAGACGTCCGCGGCTTCGGACTTGAGGGTGAGGGTGCGGTAGGCCATGCGGGCGACGGCTTCGAGGACGACGGCGTTGTGGGCGGCGTCATGGGGGGTGCGGCCCCAGACGAAGGGTGCGTGACCGGCGACGAGGCAAGCGGGGACGGCGAGGGGGTCGATGGCGAAGGAGTGGGGGCCGGTGCGGCTGGGGTCGGGGCTGAGGCTGCCGCCGGCGTCGGCGGCGTGGGTGGCGTTGCCGGGGACGGGTGCGGTCTGGATGGAGGAGCTAGGGGAGGGACGGAAGAGGTTGACGATGGCGCGGCCGGTCTCGTGGACGTAGCGGCCGCCGATGGCCCCGTCGGAGAGAGGTGCGGTGCAGGGGACGGGGCCGTAGAAGTAGTCGGCGTGGGTGGTTCCGAGGGCAGGGATGGGAAGGCCGGCCTGGGCGAAGGAGGTGGCGTACTCGGAGTGGGTGTGGACGACGCCGCCGATGGCTGGGAACTCCCGGTAGAGGAGGGTGTGGGTGTCGAGGTCGGAGGAGGGGCGGAGGCTGCCATCGACGAGGTTGCCGTCGAGGTCGGTGACGACCATGTGCTCGGGGCGGAGATCGTCGTAGTCGACGCCGGAGGGCTTGATGACGACGAGTCCCTCCGCGCGGTCGACGCCGGACGCGTTGCCGAAGGTGTAGAGGACGAGGCCACGCTTGACGAGTTCGAGGTTGGCTTCTAGGACCTGTTCGCGGAGGGTCTGGAGGAGCATGCTGGGGAACTCCGATGGGGCGGGTTGGGGCCCGGTTTGATTTTATGACGAGGGCGCGGAGGGATAAATACTGGGAGCTCTCCGTGGCGCTTCGCTGCGGTCGAGATGACGGTGGTTTTGGGGGCGACCACTTCCCTGCCGCTGAGCTGTGAGCCGTTCGACCTTGAGGCGCGGGGCTGGGCGGGACGACGGGTGGAGATGGCTGCTTGTAGATTATGGGGATGACTGCGATGAAGACGATGCATGGCGAGACGCTGCCGCTGGGGTTCAGGTGGGGCGCGGTGCGGGCGGGGATCAAGGCGAGCGGGAACCTGGACGTGGCAGCGGCGGTGGTAACGGGCGACGGGCGGGCGGCGGCCTGCTATACGCGCAACCTGGTGGTGGCGGCTCCGGTCACGGTGGGCCGGACGCACCTGGCGCGGACGGGTGGACGTGTGCAGGCGGTGCTGGTGAACGCGGGCAATGCGAACTGCGCGACGGGGGAGGCGGGCGTAGAGGCTTGCGTGGCGACGTGCGTGGCGGCGGCGGAGCGGATGGGATGCATCTTCGACGAGGTGTTCCCATCTTCGACGGGGATCATCGGTGTGCCGCTGCCGACGGAGAAGATTGTGGCGGCGCTGCCGAAGCTGCGGGCGTGCCTGGGATCGACGCCGGAGCATGCGGCGATGTTTGCGACGGCGATCCTGACGACCGATACGAAGATGAAGGTGGCGCGGGCGGTGGTGGATGTGGATGGGGCGGAGGTGCGGATCTTCGGGGTGGCGAAGGGCGCGGGGATGATTGGGCCGCAGATGGGTGTGCCGGTGGCGACGCAGGCGGCTGGGTTGGGGCACGCGTCTGGATCGGGAAAGGCAGTTGGACCGGCAAAGGCGGGTGGATCGGTGAGCGCGGCTGGGTCCGGTCACGCGGCGGGATCAGCTCACGCGGCGGGATCAGGTCACGCGGCTGGGTCTAGGCACGCGACCATGCTGGTTTATCTGTTTACGGATCTCCTGGCGGAGACGGAGGATCTGCGGGCGCTGCTGGCGCCGGCGGTGGAGCGGAGCTTCAATAACATCTCGATCGACGGGGATATGTCGACCAACGATACGGTGCTGCTGCTGGCGAGCGGGGGCAGCGGCGTGCAGGCGAGCGCGCGTGTGAAGGAGGCATTTGGGAGCGCGCTGGGGCTGGTGTGCGGGTCGCTGGCGCAGCAGATTGTGGCGGATGGCGAGGGTGTTGGCCACGTGGTGACGCTCCATGTGACGGGAGCTGGGACGGAGGCGGAGGCGCGTCAGGTGGCCCGAACGATTGCGGATTCGCCGCTGTGCAAGACGGCGTGGTCGAGCGGAGATCCGAACTGGGGGCGGCTGCTGGCGGCGGCGGGGCGGAGTGGGGTGGCGGTTGAGGCGGCCAAGATGCGGATCTGGATCGGTGGTGTGGCGGTGTTCGCGGAGGGTGTGCGGTCGGCGGAGTTTGACGAGGCGGAGGCGCACCGGGCGATGACGGAGCGCGAGTACACGATCGGGATCGATTTGGGGATGGGCGAGGCGGAGTGCCGGTTTGTGACGTGCGATCTTACGGCGGAGTATGTGCGGATCAATGCGGACTACTCGACATAAGGGGTTGAAGGGAGGTAGAGGAAGGGCAAAGGCGAAATTAGTCGTTCCGGCTTCGCCTCCACTCCGGCCTTCGGCAGAGTGGAAGATGGCTTTTCGCCGAGGCTAGACGCCGGGCTGAAGCCCGGCTCTACCTAGAAGCAACTGCAAGAGCAAGGTTTTTGAGCGGGCCAGATCTATTGGGAGGCGAGTATGCGGATGCTGAGGTTTTCTGGCTATCTCTTTGTCGTGCTGCTGGTGGTGACGGCGGTGGTGATGGGTGTGGGAAGCCGCCTGCCGGTCGAGCACAGGGCGGTGGCGACGGCGGTGATCGCGGCGCCTCAGGAGCGGGTTTGGGCGCTGATTACGGACGTGGGTGCGCAGCCGGGATGGCGGACTGGTCTGAAGGCGGTGGAGATGCTGCCAGAAGGGCACGGCGGGCCGTGCTGGCGCGAGGTGCAGACGGGTATGGCGATGCCGCTGTGTGTGGAGGCGAGTGGAGCGATGACGCGGCGGGTGGTTCGGATTGCGGACCCGGCGCTGCCTTTTGGAGGGACGTGGACGTACGAGCTGGAGGCGGCGGGAGCGGGCGCGACGAAGGTGACGATTACGGAGAACGGAACCACCGGGCCGGCGATGTGGCGTTTTGCCGGGCACTACCTAATGGGGGAGGACTCCCAGGTGAAGCAGTACCTGCAGGATCTGGAGAAACGTTCGCGGTAGAGAAGCAGATCCTCCGCTGCGCGAAGGATGACAAAGGTTCTGCGAAGGATGACGACAAAGGTGCTTTGCTCAGGATGACAAAAGATGCTTTGCTCGGGATACACAGGTTCTGCTCAGGATGTCAAATGTTCCATGGGCGGCGGAGATGTCGCGATGGACAGGGCGTAGTGGGGGGCGAGAGACGCGTGGTAGTGCAGGTGACGTTTCGGCGATAGGCTTATATCGTTATTAGCGGGAGCGTTTGCCGCCTGATCTTGGCGGTCGCGGGCGCGATCTGGGCGATGGAACAGGATCAGAGCAGGAACGGATGGCAGGGGAAGAGCGATGACGACGAAGGTTGACGAGGCTGTAAAGCAGGATTTTACTGCTGAGATTGCGGAGTGGATTGAGGCATTCGACGACGTGGTTGCGTCGGACTGGGAGCAGGGCGCGGAGCTGCTGGAGACGCTGCGGAGGCGGGCTCGCGAGGCGGGGGTGCCGGTTGCGAGCGAGCTGACGACGGCGTATCACAACACGATTCCGAAGCATGATGAGGTCGAGTACCCGGGCGACCGGTCGCTCGAGAAGCGGATCGAGGCGCTGATCCGGTGGAACGCCATGGCGATGGTGCACGGGCAGAACAAGAAGGACTCGGGGATTGGCGGACACATCTCGACGTACTCGTCGCTGGCGACGCTGCTGGAGGTGGGGTTCAACCACTTCTTCCGGGCGAAGTATGCGGGAGCGAATGGGGAGGAGCAGCCGGGGGACTTCATTTATTTTCAGGGGCACGCTTCTCCGGGCGTGTATGCGCGGGCTTATCTGGAGGGGAGGTTCGATGAGGCGAGGCTGGGGAACTTTCGCCATGAGCTGCGGGGGGAGGCGGCGCTTTCGAGCTATCCGCACCCGTGGCTGATGCCGGACTTCTGGAGGTTCCCCACTGTTTCGATGGGGATCGGTCCGCTGAATGCGATCTATCAGGCGAGGTTTATGCGGTATCTCGAGAACCGCGGGCTGATTGAAAAGACGGACCGCAAGGTTTGGGCGTTTGTGGGCGACGGAGAGACGGACGAGGTGGATACGCTGGGGGCGATCTCGCTGGGGTCAAGGGAGAAGCTCGACAACCTTATTTTTGTTGTGAATTGCAATCTTCAGCGGCTGGACGGTCCGGTGCGCGGGAACAAGCGGATTATCGACGAGCTGGAGGGTGCGTTTCGCGGTGCGGGATGGAACGTGATCAAGGTGATCTGGGGCTCGGACTGGGATGAGCTGTTTGCGCGCGATCACAAGGGGCTGCTGCTGAAGCGGATGGAGGAGTGCGTCGACGGCGACTTCCAGACGTTTAAGGCGAAGGGTGGGGCTTACCTGCGCAAGGAGTTCTTCGGGCGGTATCCGGAGCTGGTGGAGCTGGTCGCGGACAAGACGGACGAAGAGTTGGGACGGCTGCACCGGGGCGGACACGATCCGAAGAAGATCTTCAATGCGTATAAGCGGGCGCTCGAGCATAAGGGCGGGCCGACGGTGATCCTGGCGAAGACGGTGAAGGGGTATGGGCTGGGGTCGACCGAGGCGAGGAATGCCTCGCACCAGGAGAAGAAGCTGACGGACGAGGGCGTGGCGGCGTTTGTGAAGCGCTTCGACATTCCGCTGCCCGAGGGTGCGGCGAAGGATGGGGCGTTCTTCCGGCCGGGCGATGATGCTCCGGAGATTCAGTACTTGAAGCAGAGGCGGTCGGAGCTGGGCGGGTTCCTGCCGAAGCGCGAGGTTCCGGCGCTGACGGTGGCGAACTTCAAGGCGCCGGAGCTGAGCACGTTTGGGGAGTGGACGGGCGGGTCGAAGGGGCGCGAGGTTTCGACGACAATGGGCTTTGTGAGCCTGCTGCGAAGCCTGTTGAAGGACCCAAAGATCGGAAAGCTGATTGTGCCGATCGTGCCGGATGAGGGACGGACGTTCGGTCTGGAGTCGGCGATACGGCAGGTGGGGATCTACGCGCCGGAGGGACAGAAGTACAGCCCGCACGATGCAGACATGCTGCTGTACTACCGCGAGGATAAGGACGGGCAGATTCTCGAGGAGGGGATCACGGAGGCGGGGTCGATGGCCTCGTTCACGGCGGCGGGAACGGCATATGCGAACTACAAAGTGCCAACGGTTCCCTTCTACATGTACTACTCGATGTTTGGATTTCAGCGAGTGGGGGACATGGTGTGGGCGTTTGCGGACTCGCGCGGAAAGGGCTTCCTGATGGGCGGAACGGCCGGGCGGACGACGATGCTGGGAGAGGGCCTGCAGCACCAGGACGGGCACTCGATCGTTCTGGCGAGTACTGTGCCTACTTGTGTTACGTATGATCCGGCGTTCGTGTACGAGCTGGCGGTGGTGGTGCAGGACGGTCTGCGGCGGATGTATGAGAGGGGCGAGGACGTCTTCTACTACATCACGATGTACAACGAGGACTACGCGATGCCGGCGATGCCGGAGGGCGCGGCGGAGGGGATCCTGCGGGGGATGTACAGGCTGAAGGCGGCGACGGGCGGGGCGGCGGTGGCGCAGATGTTTGGGAGCGGGCCGATTCTGAACGAGGTGCTGCGGGCGCAGGAGATCCTAGCGACGAGGTACAAGATCGAGACGGATGTGTGGAGCGTGACGAGCTATAACGAGCTGCGGCGGGAGGCGCTTGGAGTGGAGCGATGGAACCGGCTGCATCCGGCGGAGAAGGAGCGGACGCCGTACATTGTCGAGGCTCTGAAGGGAGCGGTGGGGCCGATCGTCGCGGCGACGGATTACATGAAGGCGGTGCCGGACCAGATGTCCCCCTGGCTGGGCGGGCGGTTGGTGACGTTGGGGACGGACGGCTTTGGACGGAGCGACAACCGCGAGCATCTGCGGCGGCACTTCGAGGTAAGCGCGGAGGCCATTGCGGGAGCGATGCTGTCGAGGCTGGCGCGCGAGGGCAAGGTGAAGCCGAAGGTGGCGCAGAAGGCGATGGAGGAGCTGGGTCTGGATGTGGAGGCGAAGGATCCGGCGCGGGCGTAGGCTACGGAAGGCTGGTTGAGAGAGGGGTTCCGGGAGCGGGACCCTTCGTCTTTGTGAGGACATGGTCAGAGGGGGATGGGATGGCGGAGAAGATTGTGGGGGAGGCAGCGAGGGTCGAGAACCCGATGATGCCGGACGAGACGCTGCGGCGGATGTATACGGCCATGGTGCAGATGCGGTTGCTCGAGGAGCACATGGCAAAGGGCGCTCTGAAGAAGTCTGGTGGGGGTAACAGGATTCGCGGGGAGGAGGCGGCGCGGGCGAGCACGACGCTGTCGCTGGGGATGGGCGATCTGCTGAGCGACTTCGGCGAGGCCCCGGGGATGGACTTGCTGCTGGGGGCGAAGTTGGACGATCTGAAGCGGCGGTCTGGCGAGCGCGTGAAGAAGGCCGCTGCGGCGGAGATCGCGGACGGATCGGCGCGGAGGATTGCGCCTGCAAAGGATGCTGGCGAGCAGTTGCAGATTGCCGTGGGCGCGGGGGCGGCTCTGAAGGCACAGAGGGGGGGACGGGTTCTGCTGGTGTTTGTTCGGGCGGGAGAGGCGAAGCGGCGGCGGTGGGAGAAGACGCTGCGGGTTGCGGGGACGCGGGAGCTGCCGGTGATCTTCGTCGTTCTTCCGGCGGGGGGCAAGGAGGACAAGGACGCGGGGACGCTGAGCCGGAGGTCGCAGGGGTGGGGGGTGCCGGGGTTTCCGGTGGATGGTGCGGATGCGATTGCGATGTATCGCGTGATGCAGGAGTCGCTGCTGCGCGGGAGGTCAGACGGTGGGCCGGCGCTGATCGAGTGCATCTCGTTTCGCCCTGAGGGCAAGGGGGAGGTGAAGGTCGAGGACCCGGTGGTGAGGCTCGGGGAGCTGCTGGTGGCGAAGGGTGTGGCCGACGAGCAGTGGATTGCACGGACGCGCGCGGCGTGTGCCAGGCAGATCGGCGGGAGGGGGCGGTAGGGTTGTGTGCGCTCGCAGCGGGGGCTTCCGTGCGGGTATATAGCGGGTCTATAGCGGGTCTACAGACCGACGCGTGCGCCGGTTTACACTTGAGGTGATAGATAAGGCAGCCCCGGCGAGGGCCTCGAGGTATGAGTGCGGACCAATGTTTCTTTCCTGCTAGCGGGCCTTTTTGTCTGCGGCGTGTCGGTTGTTTCAGCGCAGAACCCATCGTCCCAGGATGCACCGTCCCAGGATGCACGGGCAGGTGGGGGTAAGGCTGCGGTCCAACTGAGGGCGGAAGGTGCGCCGGGAGGGTCGCCGGCCGCGCCCGCGCTGACGGCGGGCGCAGTACCGGCGGATCAGCCCCCGGTGCAAACCGTTCCTGCGGCGCCGGGGTATGCCGGGCAGAGCCAGCCGCGGCAGACGACGCCGGATCAGAGTTCGGTTCCCGCACCGCAGAAGGAGGGTGCGCCGGTGGTGGAGCCGGAGCAGCCGACGGCGACGCGTCCGGTGGGGGCGTATCCGGGCTACGGGAACCCTGACGAAAAGACGCCGGGCGATTCCTATGGATCGACGTACCTGCCGGTGGATAGCTGGGTGTATCCGGCGATGACGCGGCTCTACTCGATGGGCTATGCCGACACTATGTTTCTGGGGATGCGGCCGTGGACGCGGAGGAGTGTTCTGCACATGCTGCAGGAGTCGGAGAACGATATCCGGCAGGATGCAAACCGGGAGTCGGTGGGGATCCTGAATGACGTTCTGGAGGAGCTGGAAGCGGAGGCGCCGAGTGGAGACAGGGCACGCGGGGCGGTGTTCGGCCTCCACTCGGCGTACACGCGGGTGATGGGGATTGGCGGACCGGTGCTGCGGAACAGCTACCACCTGGGGCAGACGATCAACAACGACTATGGCCGACCGTATGCGACGGGGTTCAACAACATCACGGGGTTCTCGAGTGTGAATGAGCTGGGGCGATTCTCGCTGCATGTGCGCGGGGAGTACCAGCACTCGCCGGCGACGACCGGATATCCGGTGGATGTGGCGACGCAGCTCTCGATGACGGATGAGATCCCGTACAGCGGCTTCAACCTGCATCAGTCGACGATTCCGGCGGGGCCGATCCCGGCGCAGAATCCGTTCCGGCTGGTGGAGGCGACGCTTTCGTTCCACCTGCTGGGGCATGAGATCTCGGGGGGCAAATCGGATGCGTGGCTGGGGCCGGCGCAGGGCGGAGCGATGGCGTGGTCGAACAATGCGGAGAATATCTACTCGTTCCGGATCAACCGGGTAGAGCCGATGCATATCCCTCTGCTATCGAAGGTGCTGGGGCCGCTACGGTACGACTTCTTCTATGGAAGTTTGAAGGGGCACACGGTTCCGAACCACCCGTACACGCACTCGGAGATGTTTTCGTTCCGGCCGACGAGCAATTTCGAATTCGGCTTTCAAAGGACGATTCTGTTTGGCGGCAAGGGCCATGAGCCAGTCACGATTCACACGTTTTTGAAGGGCTTCTTTAGCGTGAGCGATACGACGGTGGAGGAGAAGTACTCGCGCGAGGATCCGGGGGCGCGCTTCAGCGCCTTCAACGCGAGCTACAGGCTTCCGCTGCTGCGGAGGTATGCGACGTTTTACGTGGATTCCATCGCGCACGACGATGTGACGCCGCTGAGCGCGCCACGCCGCGCATCGTTTCGGACGGGGCTGTACCTGTCGCAGATACCCTCGATCCCGAAGCTGGATCTGCGGGTAGAGGCGGTGGTGACGGACCCGCGGGTGCGGCGAAGCTTTGGCGGACAGTTCAACTACTTCGAGATTGTGCAGCTGCAGGGGTACACGAACAAGGGATACATCATGGGCGACTGGATGGGGCGGGAGGCGAAGGGCGGGCAGGCCTGGCTGACGTACCACATGAGCGGGCGGGAGTCGGTGCAGGTGGAGTATCTGAACAAGAAGAATGCGAAGGACTTCGACGGCGGGACGACGCAGAACCAGATCAAGGTCGAGGTGGTAAAGCGTCTGCGGCCACAGCTGGAGCTGGATGCGTGGGCGCAGTATGAGCGGTGGAAGGCGCCGATCTACAAGGTGAGGGGACAGAGCGATACGGTGGTGGCGGGGCAGTTGACGTGGTATCCACGGCTGCATACGAGTTCTGATCGGCACTGATTTTATTGTGGTCGATCTGAGGCCGGGCTGGAGCTCGGCTCGGGCGCAGATGGGGCTCAGGCTGCGGGTTTGAGGCAGGAACGGAAGTAGCTGAGGGAGCGCTCGAGACCTTCACGGAGCTGGATCTTCGGCTGCCAGCCGAGCAGGGTGCGGGCCCTGGTGATGTCGGGGCGGCGGCGGGTGGGGTCGTCCTGAGGCAGGGGCTCGAAGACGATCTCCGACGTGGAACCGGTGAGGGCGAGAACCTCCTGTGCGCATTCGAGGATGGTCCACTCTTCGGGGTTGCCGATGTTGACGGGCAGGTGTTCGGTGGATTTCGAAAGGCGGAGGATGCCGTCGATGAGGTCTGAGACGTAGCAGAAGCTGCGGGTCTGGGAGCCGTCTCCGTAGATGGTGAGGGGCTGGCGCTGGAGGGCCTGCATGACGAGGTTGGAGATGACGCGGCCGTCGTTGGCCTGGAGGCGCGGGCCGTAGGTGTTGAAGATGCGGACGAGGTGGGTATCGACGTTGTAGTAGCGGTTGTAGGCCACCACGGCGGCCTCCGAGAAGCGCTTGGCTTCGTCGTAGACGGAGCGTGGGCCGATGGGATTGACGCGGCCCCAGTAGCTTTCGACCTGGGGATGGACCTCTGGATCGCCGTAGCACTCGGAGGTGGAAGCGTGGAGGTAGCCGGCGTTGTACCTGCGGGCAAAGTCGAGGGTGTTGATGGTTCCGGCGGAGCCGACGAGGAGGGTTTCGGGGCCGAGGCGGGCGTAGTCGACGGGGCTGGCGGGAGAGGCGAAGTTGAAGATGTAGTCGACCTTGCCGGGGTCGAAGGGGCGGCAGATGTCCTGCTCGAGGAGGCTGAAGCGAGGCTCGCTGCGGAGGTGGGCGAGGTTGGCGAGGTTGCCGGTGCAGAGGTTGTCGACACCGAGGACGGTGTGGCCCTCTGCGAGCAGGGCGTCGGTCAGGTGAGAGCCGAGGAAGCCGGCCGCACCGGTGACGAGGATGGTTTGCTTCATTGCTGTCGAACTCCTGGCGCAATCGCGATGCTTGGGCTACGGAACGCGGACGCGCGTTGCGGGTGCTGGTCTCAGGCGGTGGCGGGGACGGCGCTTCGGGAATCGCGCGCGGGATAGGACGCGGGCCGGCCCACGCTCAGGTAGGTAAAGCCGTGCTGGGTCATGATCTGAGGGTCGTAGAGGTTTCGTCCGTCGATGACGATGGGGTAGCGGAGGGTTTTGTTGAGGCGCTCGAGATCGAGTTCGGCGAACTCGGTCCAGTCGGTGAGGATGAGCAGAGCGTCGGCATCGGCCGCGGCGGCGTAGGCATCGGCGGCGTACTTCAGATGGGCGGTTGGGGGAAGGATCTCTTCGGTTCTGGGCATAGCGGCTGGATCGAAGGCGGTGATGTGACAGCCCTCGGCGAGGAGCATCCTCACCAGATCGATGGCGGGCGACTCGCGGATGTCGTCGGTCTCCCCTTTGAAGGCGAGGCCGAGCACGGCGAGACGTTTTCCGCGAAGGGTCCAGAGGGCGGAGCGGACCTTGGCGAGGAAACGGCGCTTCTGCTGGACGTTGATCTTCTCGACTTCGCTGAGCAGGTTGAAGTCGATTCCGAGCTGGTCGGCTACGGAGCGGAAGGCGGCGACATCTTTCGGGAAGCAGGAGCCTCCGTAGCCGATGCCGGGGCGGAGGAACTTGGGGCCGATGCGGCTATCGAGGCCGATGCCCTGCGCGACCTGCTCGACGTTGGCGTCGGTGGCCTCGCAGAGGTTTGAGACGGCGTTGATGAACGAGATCTTGAGGGCGAGGAAGGCGTTGGAGGCGTGCTTGATGATCTCGGCGCTCTTGGTGGAGGTGAGCAGGAGCGGGGGCGGAGAGGAGGTGTTGCAGGAGCCTGCAATGAAGCCGTTTCCGCGGTAGTAGGCGCCCTCGGTTAGCGGGGCGTAGATGGCGCTGAGGACGGCGGCGGCGCGCCTGGAATCGGAGCCGACGACGATGCGGTCGGGGTGGAGGAAGTCGGTGACGGCGGTGCCTTCGCGAAGGAACTCCGGGTTGGAGACGACGTCGAAGAGCTGGCGGTCAACCCCGTTGCGTTCGATGGAGCGCCGGATCCACTCGTTGGTGTAGACGGGGACGGTGCTTTTTTCGACGATGACGGTGTAGGTGGAGATAGAGCGAGCGATCTCGCAGGCGACGGCTTCGACGTAGGACAGGTCGGCGTCGCCGGTCTCGCTCTGGGGCGTGCCGACGGCGATGAAGATGGCCTGGCACTCGCGCGTGGCTTCGGAGAGGTCGGTGGTGAAGCGGACGCGGGTGTTGCGGTAGCGCTCGAGGAGAGCGGGAAGGTGGATTTCGTGGATCAGAGTATCGCCGCCCTGGAGAGCGGCGACCTTGCGCTCGTCGTTATCGACGCAGATGACATGGTGTCCCATCTCGGCGAAGCAGACCGCAGCGACGAGGCCGACGTATCCCGAGCCGACGACGGCAATTTTGACACTTTCACTCATGGTTCGATGGACCTCGCTTTCAGCAGGATAGACGATTTTCGCAGCTTCACCGAGGCGGCCACGATGGGACGAAAGTGGCATGGAGCGTGCGTGTGCTGCCTCCGGGGAGGTCGGTTAGACTAGAAGGGATGTCACCTCCAAAAGCGCCGGCGCAGCCCTTCACGGCCGCACCCGACACCGCTCCTTCTGCGATGGGCGCAGGCGCTTCCGACACAACTCTATCGGATGCCCTGCTGACGCTGCGCAAGCGCAGGTGGGTGCTGGTGGTGGCCGCCATTCTTGGGTTGATCTATGGGATCTATCGGGCACTCTCGCAGCCGAAGCTGTACGAGGCATATGGCCGGATCGAGGTGCGGTCGGGGTCGTCGAACGAGTACCGGGTGAGCGCGGTCGCAGGTTTAGGCAACGACAATACGAACAAGCTGCTGACGGAAGTCACGATCCTTTCGAGCGACTCGCTGATGCTGTCGGTGGCGCGGCAGATGAATTTGAACAACAACGCCGACTTCCTCGAGGAGAAGGGTCCGATCCCGCACACGTCGCTGGACGACCCGGCGGTCCGCCAGGACACCATTCTGCAGCTGCAGACAGGGCTGAACATCCAACTGGTTCCGAAGACGGACATCATCCGGATCAGCTACGCGGCGCTGAATCCGAAGCTGGCGACAGACATTGTGAACACGGTGATTGCGAGCTACATCCAGCGCAGCTATGAGACCCGGTTTCGGTCGACGCAGCGCGTTTCACAGTGGCTCTCTGGGCAGCTCGACGACCTGAAGCAGCAGGTGGAGACGTCGCAGGAGCAGGTGATGGATCTTCAGCGCAAGCTGGGGATTCTTGGCTTCGATCCGAATCACAACCAGATCAGCAGTTCGCTCGAGGATCTTTCGCGGGCGCAGGGGTCGGCGCGGCTGGCGCGCATTGTGGCCGAATCGCGGTACAGGATTCTGACCGGCATGGACCCGAACACGATGGAGGGATCGATTGAGACAACGCCCGGGACCGCGCCGTCGGAGCTGAACCAGCTGCGATCGCAACTGGCGATTGCGCGGGCGGCGTACGCGCAGATGCAGGCGACGCTGGGACCGAACCATCCGCAGGCGAAGGCGGCGAAGGCGCAGATGGACGAGCTCCAGAGGGAGATTGGATCGGAGCAGAACCGGTTGCTGATCCAGGCGAAGCAGAACTACGTTGTTGCCCGGGCGAACGAAGACCAGACAACGGCGGCGCTGGAGACGCAGAAGGCGGACGCGTACAAGCTGCGCGACGACCTGGTGGAGTACACGATCCGGCAGCGCGAGTTTGAGACGAACCGGACGCTGTACGAGGGGCTCTCGCAGCGACTGCGAACGGCCGGCGTGCAAGCGGGGCTGGAGTCGCTTGAGATCGACGTGGTGGATCAGGCGCTGCTCCCGGCGAGCCCCCTGCAACAGTCGCAATCGACCCTGATCTTTACGACCGTGGTCTTCAGCCTGCTAGGCGGGATCGTTGTGGCCTTTCTGATGGAGAGCCTGGACACCGGTCTACGCAGCATAGCTGAGATCGAGTCGGTGACGGAGTTGCCATCGCTGGCGGTGATCCCGAGGGCGCGGCGATCGTCGGCAGACCAAGCGAGCCACTTGACGACGGCGCAGCGGAACATCGGCCTGCTGACGCAGCCGAAGTCGCAGTTTGCGGAGGCGTTCCGGTCGCTGCGGACGTCGCTGATGCTGTCCATGGTTGGGCAGCCGCCGAAGCGGATTCTGTTTACGAGCGCGACGCCGTCGGAGGGCAAGACGACGGTGGCGACGAACCTGGCGTGCGTTCTGGCGCAGGGTGGAGAGCGGGTGTTGATCATCGATGCCGATCTTCGGAGGCCGAACGTTCACCACCGCTTCGGCTTGAATGGACGGGTTGGATTGACGACGCTTCTGACCGGTGCAACGACGTTTGAGGAGAGCCTGCAGAGGGTACCCGAGATCCCGAATCTTGACGTTCTGCCGAGCGGCCCGGTGCCGCCGCTGCCAACCGAGATGTTGAGTTCGGAGGCGATGCACTCCCTGCTGGCGAAGTGCTCCGACCTGTACACGCACATTGTGATCGACTCCCCGCCGATCCTGTCCGTAACCGACGGTGTGATCCTGGCGCGCGATGCGGACGCGGTGGTGCTGGTGGTGCGGCACGGGAAATCGAGCAAGCAGATTGTGAGGAGGGCGCGCGACCTCCTGATCCGGTCGGGAGCACCGATTACGGGAATTGTGCTGAACGCTGTGGATCTGCGGTCGCCGGAGTATTACGGGTACTACGGCTACTCGAGCTATGCGTACGCGAGCATGGATTCGGGCAGCTGGGAGCCGACCGAGGGTGCGAAGAAGGCCGAGCCCGAGAAGGGGGATCGATGACACCGTACTCCTTGGCCTCGGGGCCGTCCCAGAGATGCGCGCAGGGAGGAACGATGCGGCACCTCGGCGTTCTGCTGGTGCTCTTCTGCCTCGGTTTCATGGGTGATGCCGCGAGTGCGCATGCCCAGTTCAGCGGACCCGCGCCCAAGCCTTCGGTATCGCTGAACGTGCCGGTGACGCCGACGACCGATCCGGCCGTTCTGTACCCCGGACCGCGGGATCTGCACCTGGATGTGGGCGACCTGATTCAGGTGCATATCTTTGGGACGGTAGACTACACACCGACGGTGCGAGTGAGCCTGGATGGATCGGTGCAGCTGCCGCTGGCGGGTGTGATTGTGGTGGCAGGGCTGACCCTGCACCAGGCGGCGGACCGGATCGCAGAACGTCTGGTCAGTGCGGGGATGTACCGCGATCCGCAGATTACGGTGCAGCTGACGGAGTCGCCAAACCAGGTGATCACGGTAACGGGAGAGTTGCACGGCGTTGTGAACACGAATGGAAGCGAGAAGCGGCTGTACGAGGTGCTGGCGGGCGCGGGAGGTTTGCCGGCGACCGCGAGCCATACGGTGACGATCCAGCGGCCGGGTCTGGAGCAGCCGATTACGGTTGACCTCGGATCCGATCCGGCGCATAGCGCGCAGGCAAATATCCCAGTGTTTCCTCACGACACGATCGTGGTCTCGAGGGTGGGCGTGGTGTACCTGCTGGGGGCGTTCCGAACGCAGGGAGCCATTCCGCTGCAGCAGAATTCGCCGTTGACGCTGATGCAGGCGACGGCGCTTGGAAACGGAAGCATGTTCGAGGGCAAGTACGACGATCTGCGGATTGTGAGGACGATCGGCCTGGAGCGCAAGGTGGTGAAGGTGAATATCGCGAAGGTGATCAACGGATCGGAGCCTGACCCGGTGCTGCAGCCGGACGATATTGTGTTCCTGCCGACCAGTGCGCTCAAGGGCGCTCTGAAGAATGGCGGAGTGGGGACGCTGCTGGGCGTGGTCTCGCTGCTGGTGTTCACCATCCAGTCGCTGAAGTAGAGCGTGAACTCCTGACACAGCCCATGACGAAACCAATCCGGCTCGCGTATCTCGTGAGCCACCCGATCCAGTACCAGGCGCCGCTGCTGCGGCGGATCGCGAAGGAGCCTGACCTGGACCTGACGGTGTTCTTCGGATCGGATTTTTCGGTGCGCGGATATGTGGACAAGGGTTTTGGCGTAGACGTGGCGTGGGACGTTCCGCTGCTGGAGGGGTACAGGCACGAGTTCCTGCCGGTGCTCCGGGATCGCGGAACGGTGGGTGTGGCGACACCTCTGAACCGGGGGATCTACGAACGTTTGCGGGGCCGAGGCGGTGAGCCCGGGTTCGACGTGCTGTGGGTGCATGGGTACGCGACGGCGAATGCGATGCACGGGATGGTGGCGGCGAAGGCGCTGGGAATACCGGTGCTGCTGCGGGCGGAGTCGTGGCTTCGGGACAGGTCGCGGAGTGCGGGAAAGATGCTGCTGAAGCGCGGTTTCTTCGCCGGCCTGAAGGAGCTGGTGGACGGTGTGCTGCCGATCGGGAGTTTGAATGCGGCGTATTGGAGCTACTACTTCGGGACGGAGGTACCGCAGTTCCAGATGCCGTACGCGGTGGACAATGCGTTCTTCAGGACGCGCAGTTCCGATGCGGCTTCGAGGCGGCCGGAGTTGATGGAGGAGCTGGGGATCGAGGTTGGCCGGCGAGTAATCCTATTCGCTTCGAAGCTGCAGAGCCGGAAGAGGTGCGCGGACCTCATCGAGGCTTATGGGAGATTCGTCGGATCGAGGGGAGTGGAGGGTGAGGAGCCTTACCTTGTGATTGTGGGCGATGGCGAAGAGCGATCGCGGCTGGAGCAGCAGGCAGAGGAGAAGAAGCTGAGGGGGGTGCGTTTCTGCGGATTTCGCAACCAGTCGGAGCTGCCGCGGTTCTTCGACCTGGCGGACGTGTTTGTGCTGCCTTCCGAGCACGAGCCATGGGGGCTGATCGTGAACGAGGTGATGAACGCGGGCTGCGCTGTGATCGTCTCCGATGACGTTGGCTGCCAACCCGACCTCGTGACGGATGGCGTGGAGGGCTGCGTCTTCCCGGTGGGTGATGTCGACGCGTTGACGGGAGCGCTCCGGCGGGTGCTCGGGGCGCCTGAGGTCGCGCTGGAGATGGGTGAGAGGGCGAGACGGAGGATTGCGGGCTGGGACTTCGAGGCGGATGTGCGCGGGCTCCGATCGGCGATCCGGTCGGTGACGCGAGGCATAGGCTCGTGAGTGACGGGGATGCGGCGGAACGGGACGAAGTGGGCGCAGGGGCTGCTATGCTCGGGCAGGGTCCAACGCGCACGATGCGACTGCTCCACATTATCGGGACGATGAGCCCGGAGGCTGGGGGGCCGACCGAGTCGGTGCGATCGCTGATCGCGTATGGGCCGCCGGGCTACCTGGTCGAGGTAGTGACGCTCGATGATCCCGAGGCCCCGTTCCTGAAGCAGTACGACTTCCCTGTGCATGCGTTGGGGCCGGTTCAAAGCGTGTACGGGTATACGCCAAAGCTGCTGCCGTGGCTGCGTGGAAATGGGGAGCGCTTCGATGGCGTGATTGTGAATGGCCTGTGGCAGTACTGCGGGTACGCGGCGCGACAGGCGTTCAGCGGGAAGAAGCCGTATGTGGTGTTTACGCACGGGATGCTGGACCCGTACTTCAAGCGGAGGTTTCCGCGGAAGCATGTGAAGAAGTGGGTGTACTGGATCGCCTCCGAATACTGGGTGCTGCGCGGTGCGCGGCGTGTTCTGTTCACGAGTGAGGAGGAGGAGCGGCTGGCGAGAAGGAGCTTCTGGATGCACCGGTGGAAGGGGTTTGTGGTGCCGTATGGGTCGGCTGGCCCCGAGGGCGACGAGGAGGAGCAGCGAAGGGCGTTCGGGGAGGCGCTGCCCGAGGTTGCGGGGCGCAGGTTTCTGCTCTACCTGGGGCGCATTCATCCGAAGAAGGGCTGCGACATGCTGATCGAGGCGTTTGGGCGGGCTGCGGAGGGCGACCCGGAGCTGGACCTGGTGATGGCTGGACCTGATTTTCAGCAATGGAGCTCCGAGTTGAAGGCAAAGGCGCTGGCGGCGGGCATTGCAGGTCGGGTGCACTGGCCGGGGATGTTGCGGGGCGATGTGAAGTGGGGCGCGTTCCATGCGTGTGAGGCGTTCATCCTTCCGTCGCACCAGGAGAACTTCGGAATTGCGGTGGCGGAGGCGCTGGCATGCGGGCGGCCGGTGCTGCTGGCGGATAAGGTGAACATCGCGGGCGAGATCGCGATGGATGGGGCGGCGCTGGTCGAGACGGACACGGTGGAGGGAACGTCGCGGCTGCTGAACCGGTGGATCGATCTCTCGATTGAGGAGAGAGGCGCGATGAGCCGGATGGCGTACGAGTGTTACGAGCGCCGTTACAACATGCGCCGGAATGCGGCGAAGATCATCCATCTGTTCGACCTTGAGGGTACGGCCTCGGCCTACTCGACCGAGCGCGCGAGCGAGGGCTGATGGCGAAGCAGGCGCACTACAACGCGGCGGAGCACATCTCACCCGAGACGGCTGCGGATCCGTATCTGCGGCCTGCATTTTCTGGCCGGGACCGGGTTCGGCGCTTGATCTGGAACGTGTGTTACGCGGTGTTTTACCGGATGTCGCCACGTCCGATGCACGCCTGGAGGCGCTTTCTTCTGCGGGGTTTTGGCGCCACCATGGGGCCGAACTGCCACTTTTATCCCAAGTCGAAGGTGTGGGCTCCGTGGAACCTGATCTGTGCGGAGCAGGTGACGGCGGCGGACGGAGCCGAGATCTACAACCCGGCACCCATCCGGCTTGGGTCGCACGCGATCCTGTCGCAGGACGCGTACCTGTGTGGGGCGACGCACGACTATGACGACCCGGCGTTTCCGCTGATGGCCTACGCGATGGAGGTGGGAGCGTATGCCTGGGTGTGTGCGCGGGCGTCGGTGGCGCCGGGCGTAAAGGTGGGGGAGGGTGCGGTGCTGGGGCTGGGGTCTGTGGCCGCGCGGGATTTAGAGCCGTGGGTTATCTACGCCGGTGTCCCTGCAGTCAGGGTGAAAGAGAGACGCCGGCCGGCTTAGCGGGATGGGATGGAGGAGGCGGAGTGTTTCTGGAGACGGTGTGCGCGTGTGTGGACGTGTGACTCTGGCTAAGTGGATCAGGAGCGGAGCTTGGCCAGGAGATCGGTGGGATGCACGGGCTTAGCGAGGATTTCGAACTCGTGACCCTGGGAGCGTGCCTTCTCGAGCAGGTCCGCGGTGGCGGCCTGGCCGGAGAACAGAAGGATCTTGCACTGCGGCATCTTGGTCCGGGTGATGATGGCGGCCTCGATGCCGGTCATACCGGTCATGATGACGTCGCTGATGAGCATATCGGGCTGGAAGCTATCAAGCGCTTCGATTGCTTTTTCCCCACTGAAGACTGCGCGCGCCTCAAAGCCAGCCTGGTTGAGAATAATCGCGAGTGTATTTGCTATTACCTGCTCGTCGTCCGCAACGAGCACCCTAGGCTTTGAAATCGTGCCTGTTGGTTCTGCCATGCTGAATGTCCCCGGGTTTTGATGTGTATCGGATGGGCGAACATACCACGAACGCCGTGCTGCCCTGATCTGTTTCCAGCTAATGATACGCTGTGCCAAGAGCCGGATGCCGAGGTACCAGACGCTCCGGATTCCATGGAAATCTATGCAGTCCACCATCATACGTGCGGAGCGTGTTGAGAAGTATTATGCGCAGCCGAGCGAGAACCGCATCCAGGTGATCTCGCCGACGGACCTCGCCATCCAGGCGGGTGAGATTGTGGCGCTGCTAGGACCGTCGGGATCTGGAAAGTCTACGCTGCTGCGCATGTTGACGGGCCTGTCGAGCCCATCGGCGGGGCAGGTTTACTGGCACGAGCGACCGATCGAGACGGCGGATGTGAACGTGTCGATTGTGTTTCAGAGCTTTGCGCTGTTCCCGTGGCTGACGGTCTTTGAGAACGTGGAGGCGCCTCTGAAGGCTCGCGGGATGGAGGCGGCGGAGCGGCGAAGACGAAGCCAGAAGATCCTCGACACGGTTGGTCTGGACGGGTTCCAGGCGGCTTACCCGAAGGAGCTTTCGGGCGGGATGCGGCAGCGGGTGGGATTCGCGCGGGCGCTGGTGGTGGAGCCGGAGGTGCTGTTCATGGATGAGCCGTTCAGCGCGCTGGACGTGCTGACGGCGGAGAACCTGCGCAGCGAGCTCCTGGAGCTGTGGCAGAAGAAGACGATTCCGACGCAGGCGATCTTTCTGGTGACGCACAACATCGAAGAGGCGGTTCTGCTGGCGGACCGGATTATTGTTCTGGGGCGGAATCCCGGGCACGTGCGGACGGACTTCAAGGTGGCGCTGGCGCATCCGCGGGACCGGAAGGCGACCGCGTTTACGCAGCTGGTGGACTACATCTACAAGGTGTTGACGCAGCCGGACGCGCAGCCGCCGGAGCTTCCGCAGACGGCTTCGGGACGGAGGGTGCGCGATCAGCGGGAGATGCACTACCAGATGCTGCCGCATGCGCGGCCGGGCGGGATTGCGGGTCTGCTGGAGCTGGTGCTCGACCACAATGGGAAGGACGATATCTACCGGCTGGCGGACGACCTGGCGTTTGAGATCGACGATCTGCTGCCCATCGTCGACGCGGCGCAGCTGCTCGGGTTTTTGACGGTCACGGAGGGCGACGCGGCGATCACGCCGGCGGGTGCGGAGTATGCAAACTCGGAGATTCTGCGACAGAAGGAGCTCTTCCGGACGGCGGCGGTAGGAAACGTCCTGCTGCTGCGGCAGATCGTCCGGGCGATCGAGGCGAAGAGCGACCGGACGGTCCCAGAAGAGTTCTTTCACGACATGCTGGATGAGCAGTTCAGCGAAGAGGAGACGAGGCTGCAGCTGGAGACGGCAATCAACTGGGGACGGTATGCGGAGCTGTTCGACTTCGATGCATCGCGCCGCCGATTCATTCAGCCGGAGAAGCTACAGGCCGAGCTTGAGACGACCGCGGAGATCGATGCGTGATGCATCTGCCGAACAGCTTCAGCTCGATCCGGGGGCGGGAGACACTGGCACGATCGCAGGTGCTGAAGAGGAGCTGGCCGGTGGTGCTGGACCTCTTCGTCGCGGTGGTGGGACTGGCGTGCTTCTACGGCGTGGTGCAGATTGCGCACTACTGGTTTGGGCATCCGGTGGCGGCGATCACCATCTCGCAGAGTCCGCGGGCGCTGCCAAGGTACGCGTTTTACTCGGTGGTGCGGATTGGCCTGGCTTACGTCCTGAGTCTCGTGTTCGCGATCGGGTATGGGTACGTCGCGGCCTATAGCAGGCGCCTGGAGGCGGTGATGCTGGCGGCGCTCGACATCCTGCAATCGATTCCTGTGCTGAGCTTCCTTCCGGGCGTGATGCTGGCGATGGTGGCGCTCTTCCCTACTCGCCAGATCGGGGTTGAGATGGGAGCGATCGTCCTGATCTTCACCGGCCAGGTGTGGAACATGGCGTTCAGCTTCTACTCGTCGATCAAGAGCATACCGAGGGAGCTGCAGGAGGCGACGAGCGTGTACCACTTCTCGCGCTGGCAGCGGCTGGTGCAGCTGGAGCTGCCATATGCGGCGATCGGTCTGATCTGGAATTCGATCATGTCGGTTGCGGGGGCGTGGTTCTTCCTGATGGCGTGCGAGATGTTTGTGCTGGGGCCAAGGGACTTCCGCCTGCCCGGTTTGGGATCGTACCTGCAGACGGCGGCGAGCACGGGCGATGGGACGGCGATCACGTGGGGGCTGGTGACGATGGTGGCGATCATCGTGGCGACGGATCAGCTGATCTGGCGTCCAGTAATTGCGTGGAGTGACCGGTTCAAGTTCGAGCAGGTGGAGTCGAAGTCGAGGGTGCAGTCTCCGATCCTGCACCTCCTGCAGCACTCGCGGATGCTGCATGGGGTGGGGCGGCTGACGTTGACGCCGATGAGCGAGAGCCTGTACCGGAGCTTCGCGCGGAAGAGGAGGCTGACGCAGGAGCACGCGACGGACGCCGATGACGCACCGAAGGGATCGGGTGCATGGCTGCAGACGGCGGTCTTCCTGGTGGCCCTTGCGTTGTTGGGAACCATGGCGCTGCATGCGTTGACACTGCTGCGGCAGGTGCATGTGAGTCAGGCAGTGGCGATTCTAAAAGGGGCGCTGGCTACGTTCCTGCGGGTCAATCTGTCGCTGCTGCTGGCGGCGGCGTGGACGATTCCGGCGGGCGTGGCGATTGGCTCCAATCCGCGGCTGGCACGTATTGCCCAGCCGCTGGCGCAGATTGCGGCGTCGGTGCCAGCCACGGCTCTGTTTCCGGTGCTGCTGCTGGCGCTGATCAAAGTGGGCGGCGGGATGGGTGTGGGATCGGTGGTGCTGATGCTGCTGGGGACGCAGTGGTACATCCTGTTCAACGTGATCGCGGGTGCGATGGCGATTCCCGCGGACCTGAAAGAGGTTGCGACGCTGTTCCGATTCACGCGGGTGCAGCGATGGAGGACGGTGATCCTGCCGGGTATATTTCCGTTCCTGATTACGGGGATGGTGACGGCATCGGGCGGGGCCTGGAACGCGAGCATTATCGCGGAGTATTTTCCGCTCAAGAACGAGATTCTTCAGACCACGGGGTTGGGCAACCAGATCAGCGTGGCTACGGCGAATGGGCAGTTCCAGATCCTGCTGCTGGCGACGATCGTGATGGCGACGATGGTGGTGACGATCAACCGGCTGGTGTGGCGGCCGCTGTTCCGGCTCTCGGAGACGCGGTACAAGCTCGGGGGGTAAGGCATTCAGCGGAGAGGCGGGGGCGTCACCGGCCGGCGAAAGGCGTAGATGACGGCCAGCAAGGGTGGAGCGAGGAGTACACCCCAGGGCGGGATGAGGATGCCGAGAACGATGGGTCCGAGGAGGGCTGCCCACCACGGAACGCGGGTGGTGCGGTGGAGAATATAGGGGCCGATGACGAGGCCCTCGAGGATGGCGATGAGGCCGTAGAGGCCGAGGACGTAGCCGAGCCGGTACCAGTCGTCGCTGGTCTCGACCGAGAGAGCGGTTGAGAGGACGGGGCCGATGAGGGCGAGCATGCCGCCGAAGCCGGGGACGAACTGGCAGAGCGCGCCTAGGAAGGCCCACAGGGGCGCGAGCGGAACGTGGAGGAGTTCCAGGCCGACGAACCAGAGGACGCCGACGATGAGGGCGTCAAGGGTTGCGGCGCGACCCCAGTTGAGAAGCGCCCGGCCGACGGTGCGGGCGTTGCCGGTGTTGGCCGGGGCGGGAACCGGATACAGCCGTTCACGAAGCTTCATCTCCATCGCACATCTGCTTTCTGAACCGGGGGGGATCCGGGTCTGCTGGCCTGGGGGTTGGATGCGGCCCTGGTCGAGGCTGGCGACGCGATGTCGAGCGGAGTCCGAGGCATGTGGGATCGGAGTTGGAGCGGACTTGGGTTGGGCTCCGGGCTGGCTCCGGGGGGGCGTGAGCCCAGTGCTAGGCTTAAGCGCATGAAGTTCGGTGTACTCGTGTTTCCGGGGTCGAATTGCGACCATGACACCTCGAACGTGATCGAGGCTTTGGTGCGCCAGCCGGTGACGTACCTGTGGCACGCTTCGGAGGATCTGGAGGGCTGCGACGCGATCCTGATTCCGGGTGGATTTGCGTATGGGGACTACCTGCGAACGGGGGCGATCGCGCGGTTCGCGCCGGTGATGCAGTCGGTGAAGCGGTTCGCGATGGGCGGCGGGCCAGTGCTGGGCATCTGCAACGGGTTTCAGATCCTGTGCGAGGCGGGGCTGCTGCCGGGAGCGCTGATGCGCAATCGCGACCAGAGGTATATCTGCAGGCAGGTCTACCTGCGCACGGAGACCATTGCTTCGCCGTTTACGCATACGCTGGGGCGGGGCGAGGTGTTGCAGATGCCGATCGGACACATGGAAGGCAATTATTTCTGCGATGAGCGGACGCTCGCGGAGTTGCGGGAGACGGACCGGATTGCCTTTCGCTACGCCACAGCGGCGGGTGAGGTGACGGCGGGGGCGAACCCGAACGGGTCTCTGGACAACATCGCGGGCATCCTGAACGAGGGTCGGAATGTGCTTGGGATGATGCCGCATCCGGACCGATCGAGCGAGCGTTTGCTGGGATCGAGCGATGGCCTACGACTGTTTGAGGCGATGACTGTTTGAGGCGATGCTGCGACCGGCTGCGGGTCGCGCGTAAGCGGGCGTCGGGCGAGGTCCTGCGACGGGGACGGAATGCTACCCTAACGACGCGATGATCGACATCCATCATCACCTGCTACCGGGGCTGGACGACGGCTCGCCGGACATCGAGACCTCGGTTGCGATGGCCAGGATCGCGGCCGGCGACGGGATCACGCATGTGGTCTGCACACCGCACGCAAATAGCCGCTATGAGTACCAGCCGGCGGTCGTGGACGCGAAGATCGCGGCGCTGCAGAGGCGCATCGACCAGGAGCGGATCCCGCTGAGGCTGGGGCGAGGATGTGACTTTCACCTGACCTACGAGAACATCCAGATGGCGATCGGCGAGCCGTCACGTTTCAGCATTAACGGGCTCGGATATCTGCTGATCGAGGTTCCGGACTATGGCCTGCCGCAGGGTCTGACGGACACTTTTTACCAGCTGCAGATCGCGGGTTTGACGCCGATTTTGACGCATCCGGAGCGCAACCCGACGCTGCAGGGAGATCCGGACCGGATGATGCAGTGGATGCGCGGCGGTCTGCTGATCCAGGTGACGGCGGGATCCGTGCTGGGGCACATGGGAAGGCCGGCGCAGAAGATGGCGCAACGTCTGCTGGAGCGGCGGTGGGTGCATTTTCTGGCGACCGATGCGCATAACACGACCTCGCGACCGCCGCGGATGCGAGAGGCGTATGAGTTGATCGCGGCGCGTTACGCTCCGGACTACGCGCACCTGCTGTGCGTGAGCAATCCGCTGCATGCGTTTCAGGGCAAGGCTTTGGCGGGGCAGCCGGATCCGGCGGGGCTGTACGCGGATATGGAGCCGGAGAGCTGGTGGAAGCGGACGTTTGGATGAGCCGGCGGAGGCCGCTTACAGACCAAGGCCGCCGTCGACGGCTAACAGCTGCCCGGTGATGAAGTGGGGGCTGGTGGCGAAGAAGAGGACGGCCGCGGCGACATCTGCGGCGGTGCCGTTGCGGCGCATGGGAGTTTTTTCGGCGAACTGCTGGTAGGCGGCGCTGACCTCTCCCTGAACGATCATGCCGGGCGCGACACAGTTGACGCTGATCTCGGGAGCCCAGGCCTTGGCCATGGTTTGGGAGAGCATGTGGAGCGCGGCCTTGGAGGTGCAGTAGTGTGCGTGGGTGGCCCAGGGGTGGATGCCGCCGAGGGATCCGATGTTGATGATGCGACCGTACGACGATCGCAGGTGTGGGAGGGCGGCCTGCGCGACCAGGAACGGAGCGCGGGTGTTGGTGGCGAAGACGTGATCCCACTGGTCGGGGGAGATGGCGTCGAGGGCCACGGACTCGAAGACGCCGGCGTTGTTGACCAGGATGTCGATGCCGGCGAAGGTATCAGCGATGGCGGCGACTGCCTCCGTGATGGCTTCGGGATCGGTGAGGTCGCAGCGTGCCGCGAAGACATCGACATCGAGCGCGGCGAGGTCGCGGACGGTCTGTTCGGCATCGGCCTGGGACGCGAGGTAGGTGATGGCGATGTCTGCACCCTGCCGTGCGAGGGCGAGCGCGATGGCTCGGCCGATGCGCTTCGCGCCGCCGGTAACGAGCGCGGTCTTGCCTTGGAGGACACGGTTGGTATGGGGCATTGTTTTCTGGTTATCAGATGTCGGTTTATGAGGAGGGGGGCGCGGTAGAGGGCGCGGTGGTGTTGGACGGGGACTTTGGCGTCGGCTTCGGCGGCGTGGCGGGCTGTCTCTGGGTGTCGGGCTTTACGGGCTCCTGCACGCCGGGCTTGCGGGCGGACGACTTGCCGGTGTTGTCCTCGTAGGCCGAGACCTGCTCCTGGGGGCGGAGGAGAGCGACGGAGATGGTGCGGCTGGGCTCGGCGACGACGTACTCCTGGGCGAAGGTGGCGAAGCCATTCGCGATGACCTGCACGCGGACGTTGCTGCCGGTGGGTATGACGTCGAGGGAGGCCTTGCCTTCGGGGTCGGTCTTGACCTCCATGTTGCCCTGATCCTTGCCCTCCCGATCAATGGGATGGAAGACGACAGCGGCGTTGACGACGGGCTTGCCGTTCGACTTCTTGGTGACGAGGACCTCGATGTGGGAGGTTTCGGGGGGGGCCTTGTACTTGCGGCCGCGGCGGGCGTGGGCGTCCTCCTGCGCGGAGAGGGTCTGAGGCGCGAGCGAAAGGAGGGAGCAGAGGGAGAGCGTGACGGCAAGGAGACGGACGGCCATAGGTCGTATTTTACCTTTGGTATGGGTGCGCTGTGAGCTTGGCACGCCATCTGTACGAGCTCGCCTGCTTCCCTGTTTGCACTTCCTTGCGTGTAGCGTGTCTCTGCGGCGGCGGGGTTGCGCGGCCTTCACTCACATTTCATTCAGACGGTTGACAGCACGCTCCGCGATGGCCTATGGTTAGCAGTCGAGAGGCTTGAGTGCTAACGGCCGGAACACTGGCGAGTTGGTGATCAGATCTCGATCCCAAGCAGATTTTGCGGGTGGCCGAACGGGGCCGGACCGCGCATTGAAGCTGCGACGCTTGCGGGCGTTCGCCACATCGCACTAAGGAGATGTAGAGCATGGCAACAACATCGTTTACACCGCTGCACGACCGCATCCTGGTTCGCCGGGTGGAAGAGGGCGAGACCCTTCGTGGCGGCATTATTATTCCGGATTCGGCCAAAGAGAAGCCACAGCAGGGCGAGGTGATCTCGGTAGGCAAGGGCAAGTCGAACGACGAGGGCAAGGTATTTCCGCTCGACGTGAAGGCGGGCGACAGCATTCTGTTCGGGAAGTACTCCGGGACCGAGATCAAGCTGGACGGCGAAGAGCTCCTGATCATGCGCGAAGAAGAAGTCCTAGGCGTCATCAAGAAGTAAGCACTGGCACTGCGTGCGGCGGGCGCGGCTTCGCCGCAAAGGATTGGAACGGCCGCTGCGATTTTGGGCGGCAGAACGAAACATTTTGGATCGGCTCTGGCCGATGAACCTACAGGAGCAACACGATGGCGAAGCAGATTTTGCATGGAGAAGACTCGCGGCAGGCGATTCTGCGCGGAGTCAACATTCTGGCGGACGCGGTCAAGGTGACCCTTGGACCGAAGGGCCGCAACGTTGTGATCGAGAAGAAGTTTGGCAGCCCGACGATCACCAAGGACGGCGTGACCGTGGCGAAGGAGATCGAGCTCAAGGATGCGCTGGAGAACATGGGCGCGCAGATGGTACGCGAGGTTGCGTCGAAGACCTCGGACGTGGCCGGCGACGGGACCACAACCGCGACGGTGCTGGCGCAGGCGATCTATCGCGAGGGTGTGAAGACCGTGGCGGCCGGTGCGAACCCGATGGCGTTGAAGCGCGGCATCGACAAGGCTGTTGAAGCGATCATCGGAAAGCGCGATGAGCATGGAACGGTGATCGGCGGCGAGCTGTCGAAGCTGTCGAAGCCGGTCTCGGGCGACATGATTGCGCAGGTCGGAACGATCTCGGCGAACTCTGATTCGCAGATCGGCACGATCATCGCCGAGGCGATGAACAAGGTTGGCAAGGATGGCGTGATCACGGTCGAAGAGTCGCGCACGATGGAGACGCAGCTCGAGGTAGTTGAGGGCATGCAGTTCGATCGCGGCTACCTGAGCCCGTACTTCGTGACGGATGCGGAGCGGATGGAAGTGGCGCTTGAGAATCCGTACATCCTGATCTACGAGAAGAAGATCTCGTCGATGAAGGATCTCTTGCCGCTCCTCGAGCAGATTGCCCGGACTGCGAAGCCGCTGGTGATCATTGCGGAGGATGTGGACGGCGAGGCCTTGGCGACGCTGGTGGTCAACAAGCTGCGCGGAACGCTGAATGTCGCGGCAGTGAAGGCTCCCGGATTTGGCGATCGTCGAAAGGCGATGCTGCAGGACATCGCGATTCTGACCGGTGGAAAGGCCATCACGGAGGATCTCGGGATCAAGCTCGAGGGCGTGAAGGTTGAGGATCTTGGGACCGCGAAGCGCGTGACGATCGACAAGGACAACACGACGATCGTGGACGGCGGCGGCAAGGATGGCGAGGTTGAGGGCCGCGTGAAGGAGATTCGCGCGCAGGTCGACAAGACCACGTCGGACTACGACCGCGAGAAGCTGCAGGAGCGCCTGGCGAAACTGGTGGGCGGAGTTGCGGTGATCAAGGTTGGAGCGGCGACCGAGACCGAGATGAAGGAGAAGAAGGCCCGCGTCGAGGATGCGATGCATGCGACACGCGCGGCTGTGGAGGAAGGCATTGTTCCCGGAGGCGGTGTGGCTCTGATTCGCTGCGTGGGTGCGGTCGATACGCTGGCGAAGACGCTCGAGGGCGACGAAAGGATCGGCGCGAATATCATTCGGCGGGCGATTGAAGAGCCGCTTCGGTTGATCGTCTCCAACGCAGGCGAAGAGGGTGCGGTTGTGATCGGCAAGATCCACGAATCGAAGGAGGCGAACTTCGGCTACAACGCCGGAACGAACACCTACGAGGACCTGGTGAGGGCTGGAGTGATCGATCCCACTAAAGTTACGCGGACTGCTCTGCAGAACGCGGCATCGATTGCGGGCCTGATGCTGACGACCGAGGCCATGATCTCCGAGATCCCGGAGAAGAAGGAAGCGGGCGGTGGCGGTCACGGACATGGCGGTGGCGGCGGCATGGACGGCATGTACTAAGACCCGTCCTCAAAGCTGGCGAGAAAGGCCCCGGAAACTTCCGGGGCCTTTCTTTATTGATGGGACGGAGACGGTATTTTGATACGGCTATGAACTGTGGGCATTTGGAGACAGGCTACTGTCCGGAGGAGGTGACGGTAGCACCGGTTCGGACCAGGGCCGGGGATCGAACCTTGAGGCCGCTGCGGTGGGCTTTGACCTTCAGGCGGAGGGGATCGCGGGAGGGCCGGGCGATGAAGCTGGCGACGTAGGTCTGGCTGATGTCCTTCGCGAAGCGTGCGAGGTAGGGGGCGAGCGAGACGGGGTTGCCCTGGCCGTTCCAGTAGGACTCGCCGCCGGTGGCTTCGGCGACCTGTCCGAGGTAGCTCTGGCCGCTGAAGTTGGCGGCGGCGCCGCGGATGCCGGCGTCGCCGTAGTAGATGGAGGAGACGATGACGCCGGCGCGCTGAGCGTCGGTAATGGCGTTCTGGACGTAGGGGCTGTTCTGGTTGAGGGGAGAGACGCTGCCGTTGTACGGATCGACGCCGCTGGTGAGCATGAGGACGAACCGGGCTTTGCGGCCGGGAGCGCTGGGAGGAGCGCCGTAGGCTACTTCCCTGGTGGGCCAGTTCTTAGCGAACTCGGAGAGGCAGAAGTAGGGGCTGGCGCTGATGCCGGGGCTTCCGAAGGGAATGCGCAGGCTGGCGGCGGCGGCGGCGAGGTTCCGGGTGAACGGCTGTGCGGAGGTGACGCGACCGTTGGACATGTAACCGACGAAGACCTCGGTTCCGGCGGGGAGCGCCTGGATGAAGCGGCGGAGATCGTCAAGCTGGACGGCGATGGAGGTGCGGAGGCCGTCGTCCATGAGGATTGCGACTTGGGTCCGATCGGGGGCGAGGGGCTGAAGCGAGGTTACGGGGGAGGACTTGCCGTTGAGATCGACGGTGAGGTCGGAGGGCTGGAGCTGGGCCGGAGCGTTGGAGGTGACGGTGACGAGGGACTGCGTAGGCTGGGGGCCTTCGACCTGAGCCGGGGCGAGGTTGGGGGCGAGAGTTTGGGTGAGGAAAAGGGCCAGGGCAGTCGATGGAAGGCGAAGGAGCTTGGTGAGCGTGATCAAGGGGACCTCATTCTTTAGACGGGTGGACGGCTGAGAGCGGGTGAAGCGGGAGCGAGTGGAGCGGGAGCGGGCGGCCTCAGCGAGGTGTGGGGGCGCGGGTGGGAGTCGGGTCTAAGCGCCCGTTCGGATTTGAGGGCCGGGATTCGGATTCAGAGGAAGCATCGAGATCATAGACGAGGGTCTGGTAGCCGCGGTGGAGGTAGGTGGCGAGCGGTGGGGCGCAGAACTGGTCGTGCATATGTGGGGACGCGGGGCCGGCCTGGCTGGGTTCGACCGCCTGGAAGCAGCCGGTGACGGGCGGATGGCTGGTGCCGATGTAGTAGCGGACGCCGTAGCGGGCGAGGACGGGGTGAAGGGAATCCCCGCGGCGGATGGCGTCGAGGAAGTTGCGATCCATCATGAGGCCTTCGGTCTGGACGACCGGGTTGGGGACGAGGTAGGCGACCATGCCGGAGCGGTCGCCCATGGCGTAGACGCCGGGATGGGTGGCGGAGAAGGTCTGGAGGTCGAGCGCGGCCTCGTAGATGGCTTCGCGGCCGGCGGTGGGCCAGTGGAGTCCGGGAAGGCGGGTAAGGACAAAGAGGGCGAGGAGGCCGATCGCGGCCGGTCGGCTGAGGAGTTCGCGGACGGCGGAAAGGGCGCAGAGGACGACGAGGCTGACGCAGAAGGCGGAGCGGAAGGGGTAGAGGTACCACCCCCAGAGCTGCCAGTCGCTGCGGCAGGAGAGGAGGGCGATGTAGAGGAAGGGGAAGGCGAGGGCGGGGAGAAAGACGGCGCGGTCAAGTGCGGAGAGGCTTAGGGAGAGGGGTGCCGGTGTGTGGGACGGGCGTGTGAGGGCCTCGGTGGGCGAGGGCTTTCGGTGAAGGAGAAGGAGGGCGATGGCGACGAGGATGGGGAGGAGGTTGACGAGTTGGGAGAGTGGGCGGTCGTAGGCGCTGATCCACGCCGGGCTAGAGGGGAGGAGGTTGGTCTTGAGCTGCTTGGCGGCGCCCGATACGGGGAGGAGGGTGTGGAAGAGGAGGAGGTTGGAGGCGAAGTAGAGGAAGACGGGGAGGAGGCCGAGAGCGAGGGCAGCGAGAGAGCGGGGGCGGAGCTGGCGGCGGAGCTCCCCGTGGTTAAGGACGGAGAGGAGGATGAGGGCTGCGAGGAGGAGCGTGTCCAGGCGCGAGAGGATCATGGCGGAGGTTGCCAGGCCGAGGAGGGCGAAGGGCTTTGGTCCGCCCCCGAGCAGATCCGGGCGGCGGGCGAGGTGGACGACGAGCAGGACGAGGGGGACGGTGAGGGTTACTTCCATGCCGCCGAAGATGACGTGCATGGCATAGGCGGTGGCGTAGACGGCGAGCGCCGAGGAGAGGAGGATCTCCACCCCGGAGGAGGTGAGCAGGCGGCGGGTGAGGACGTAGATCGAGACGGTGCAGAGGAAGAGGGTGGAGGCGACAAAGGCGAGGATGGTGTGGAGGTTCGAGGTGAAGAAGGAGACGGCGGTGAGGAGCAGCAGCCAGAGCGGATGGTAGCCGTTGGTGGGGACGATTCCGTTGAAGGTGGATCCGGCGCCGTGCGCGAGGTTCCCTGCGACCTTGAGGTAGTAGAAGAAGTCATCCTCGAAGAAGAGCATCGTCGGGGTGCTGGAGAAGAGCGGGCGGAAGCTGGCGAGGGCGACGAAGAGGACCAGGAGGACGGAGAGGGCGTGCGAGATCCAGATCCGCCACGGGGCTTGGCTGGGGGGCATCTGGTGATTCTAGCTGTGGGCGTTTGTCTGTACTCGTACGGCGAGAGCAGCCGGTAAGGGCAAAGGGTAGAGCGACAGCAGGTTCCTCCGCTTCGCTCCTGAATGACAAGCAAAGAATGGGCAAAGGCAGAGGCGGGCGGGCAACGATGCGTGCTGCCGCCCTCCGTTGTGCCGGTGTTCTCTAGTCGCCGCCGAGGCGGAGTTTGAGGCCGGCGCGGACGGTGAAGGGGAGGCTGGGGTAGCCGATGGGGCCGATGTGCTGGTTGTTGAGGAGGTTGGAGAGGTCGGTGAAGAGGGTCACGCGGGAGGTGGCGTTGTAAGTACCGAAGGCGTTGAGACTGGTGTAGCCGAAGTCCAGGTTGCGATTGGGGAGGAGGAGGGAGTTGCCGCCGTTCTGATCGGAGAAGCCGAGGAAGGTGGAGTCGTCGGAGCGGCTGGCGAGGGCTCCTTTAAGGGCCGCGGTCCACTTCTGGCCGGTGTACTGGACGGCGAAGTAGCCGGTGTGCGGCGGGCGGCGGAAGGGGCGGGCGCCGACCAGCGCGGAGGAGCCGCCGATGGCGATGCCGGGGAGGTTGGGGTTGGTGGTGGGAAAGCCTTTGGCGACGGCGGTGGAGTCGGAGGCGAAGGACTGGCTGATGCGGGCGTCAAGGTAGGTGTAGCCGCCGCGAACGAAGAGGCGGGAGAGCGGCTGGTACTGGAGTTCGGTCTCGAAGCCCTGGGCGCGGAAGGCCTGGGAGTTGAGTTCGGCGCCGAAGAAGAATTTGTCGCCGGTGGGGTCGATGCCGAAGAGGCGTTGGAGATCGCGGGAGCCGACGAACTCGAGTTGGTGCGAGAACTGGTTGTGGAAGAATCCGGCTTTGAGCACGAGCTTGTCGCCGATGATGTTCTGGTCGATGCCGAGGTCGAAGGTGCGGGAGCGGCTGGGGCCGAGGGGAGCGACGTGGAATTTAGCGATGTCGGCGGGATCGCCGGCGTGGAGCAGCTCCCGGTAGAGGGAGGAGAACTCGGTGGCGAGGTTGGGCTCCTGAACGCCGGTTGCGGCGTTGGCACGGAGGCGGGTTCCGTGGAAGTAGCGGCCCGTTTCGGGCCGGACGGCGACGTACGCCAGGCCGAAGCGCGGAGTTCCGGCGATGCCGTACAGGTGATTCTTCTGGAGGGAGCCCCCGGCGGAGAAGAAGAGGCGGTTGAAGAGGTCGCCACCGAGCTGGAGGTTGGCCTGGTAGTTGGTGCGCTGGATCTTTTCATTTTCGAAGAAGGCGGGGACGTTGAAGCTGCCGCGTTCGTTCTCATACCGGAGGCCGAAGAGCGCGGTGAGGTGGTGGAGGAAGGTGAAGTCGGAGCCGAAGTAGAGCTCATCGCGGTTGGAGGTCTGGTCACGATCGGAGCTGAAGATCTGGGCCTGCCCAGTCGCGGTGTAGCCGTTCGCGCCGCGGATGGTGACTACATTTCCGAGGAGGCTGGGGAAGCCGAAGACGACGGCGGGCGTGCCGACCTGGCCGAAGTAGGCGGCCTGCTCGCGCTTGCGGGCGATGCCGTAGCGGAGGAGGTTGTGCCAACCGGCGACGGTGGTGTTTTCGGCGGTGATGCCGGAGTAGAGGTCCTGGTCGGACTGCTTGCCATCCTCGACCAGGCCAAGGAAGTTGTAGGCATTGGGAAGTCCGCCGGCGGAGTCGGCGTTACGGAGGGTGAAGCGGAGATGAGTGGCAGCGGAGAGGTTGTAACCACCGTTGGCTGCGGCGGTGGAGGCGTGGAAGCGGTCGTGGGGGAGGGCGTTCGAGGTATCGAAGCGGGAGTACGCGAGGAGGTAGTCCAAGCGGTCGTGGGTTCCGGAGAGTACAGCCTCGTTGCGCCAGGTGTGGAGGTTGCCGGCGTCACCGGACAGGTTGAGGACGGGCCGGAGCGAGGTGCCGCGGGGCGTCGAGAGGTTGACGACGGAGGCGAGGGAGTCGGAGCCGTAGAGGGCGGAGTTGGGACCGCGATAGAGCTCGATTGCGCTGCCTGGAGCCGATTGGAGGCCGGGGCCGGCGAGGCCGGGGCCGGCGAGGCCGGTGGAGCTGACGGTGCCGTAGTCGAAGGTGCCGCCCACGTCTTCGGCGGGGATGCCATCGATGAGGACCTTGTTGGCGTCGGAGTTGCCGCCGCGTACGAACAGAGAGGTGACGCCGCCGGTCTGGCCGGTCTGGACGACGTCGACGCCGGGCGACTGGCGGAGGTCGTCGATGAGGCCGACGCGGGTGGAGAGGTCGTCGCGAGGGATGAGGGTGACGGGAGCGGTGAGCTGCGGGAGCGGCGTGGGCGTGCCGGTGGCGGTAACGGAGACAGAGGTGCGGACCTCACCGGGGGACAGGATGACGGATTGGAGGACGATGTCGGTCTTGCCGCCGTAGAAGTCGACGCCGATGTTAGGGGCGAAGGTGCGGGCGGAGGTGAGCAGGAGAAAGCGGCCGGAGTCTCCGGAGCGGATCTCGAAGGAGCCGTCGGAGCCGGCCATGGCAAAGGAGGCGGTGTTTTTGCCCTGGATGAGCTGGACGCGGGCCCCGGGGACGGGCGCGCCGAGTTGGTCGGCGACGGTGCCGCGGACGACTACGGCGTGGGCTGCCAGGGGGGTGATGGCGAGAAGGGCGAGGGCGGTGCGGTGGAGGTGACGGCGAGGTGCTGCGGGTGCGTTTGGGCGCACGAAAGGTGACGGCATGGATGAGGCTCCTGCGTTCCCCCCTCGGGAACGTGGCTGGGCGCAGGCGGAACCGGTCTCCTGACTGTTCGCGATGCGGGCTGGCCGGGATGCTCGATCGCTTCCCTTCCCGGGCGGCTTGAGGGCTGCCTAGTGGGAGGATCACCGGTTTTGCCTTCACACTGGCCGATCGCGTGGGCGAGGGAGCTGGTGTGCGCGAAATCACAGTTGCGGGGCAGTGGCGGAATTTCACCGCGCTTCCCGAACATTCCGATGCGGTTTGGGTGTGGTTGTGCGGCTGGCGCAGAGGCTGGCTGCAAGTTTGGGTGTGGCTTCAGGGTAGCAGACGTGGGTGGTGTGGGTAGAGAAGCAGGTTCCTCCTGAATGACAAGCAAAGGAGCGGGCAACGGCAACGGCAACGGCAAGTCCAGCAGCAGGTTCCTCCGCTTCGCTCCTGAATGACAGCAAATGAGCGGGCAACGACAAAGGCAAGTGCAGATGCGGGATCTTTTCGCTTCGCTCCAGGATGACAGGCGCTGCCTCGATGATGACAGGGCGCTGCGCTCCGGGATGACGAGGGCGTTGCTCAGGGATCAGGGGAGGAGAAGAAGTTTGCCGGTGGACTTGCGGGATTCGAGGTCGCGGTGAGCTTGCGCGGCTTCGGCCAGGGGGTAGGTGTGGTCGATGCGGAGGTTGAGGGCGCCTTGGCTGACCTGGTTGAGGACCTCGGTGGCGCGGGCCTCCAGGTCTGAGCGAGATGCGACGTAGTCCTTGAGCGTGGGGCGGGTGACGTAGAGCGAGCCCAGGGTGGAGAGACGGATCAGGTCGAAGGGAGGGACGGCACCGGAGGCTCCGCCGAAGAGGACAAGGAGACCGCGGGGGCGGAGGCAGGCGAGCGATCCCTCGAAGGTGGATCTTCCGACGGAGTCGTAGACGACCGGGAGGCCCCCGCCGCGGGTCATGCGTTTGACCTCGGTGGGGAAGTCGTTTTCGGTGTAGAGGATGACCTCATCGGCGCCGTTATCGCGGGAGAGAATGGCCTTTTCACGGGTGGAGACGGTGGTGATGACGCGGGCGCCGAGTTGCTTGGCCATTTGAGTGAGGAGGAGGCCGGTGCCGCCTGCGCCGGCTTGGATGAGGACGGTGTCGTGGGCCTGGATGGGGTAGGTGGAGTGGGAGAGGTAGTGTGCGGTGAGGCCCTGGGTCATGACGGCGGCGGCCTGCTGTGTGGTGATGTGCTCGGGGAGAAGAATGAGGCGGTCGACGGGTGCGGTGGCGAGCTCGGCGTAGGTGCCGGGAACGCCGGTCCAGACGACGCGGTCTCCGGGCTTGAGGGATGTGGGCGGGGCGTTCTCTACCTGGTTATCGAGTGGGGGGCCGAGCGAGAGGATGGATCCGGCGGCCTCCTGCCCGAGGGTGTAGGGGAGCTTTGCGGGGTAGCGGCCTTCGCGGAAGTAGGTGTCGATGAAGTTGACACCGGAGGCTTCGATGCGGAGGAGGGCCTCGCCGGGGCCGGGGATGGGATCGGGGAGGTTCTGGACAGTGAGGGCTTCGGGGCCGCCGGTGTAAAGGATCTGGATTGCGCGCATAGTTAGATAGATGTGCCGTTGCCTAAGCTATTCGATCACATCCTACCGATGCGAAACGGCGGATCGAGACCTCCCCAAGTCACTCTCCGCGATTCTGCAAAGAGCGCGAGGCAGGGGGTTTGTTAGGCGCAGCGCGTCGCGTTAGAGCGGGGCGGGGTTGAAGGCACCCATGTCGCTCAGGCGGAGGGCTAGAGATTTGGCGGAGCCACCGCCGCGGAGGAACTCGGTGAGGTCGATCTGCTCGACGTTGAAGCCGTGGGCGGAGAGGCGCTGTGCGAGGCCGGAGTTTACGTTGCCCATGAGAATGTGCTGCCCGATGTTGATGACGTTGCAGGCGAACTCGACGGCTTCGGACTCGGTGACGGGGATGCGGTGGGACGCGGGGTAGGCTGCATGGATGCGGGCGATGGAGGGTGTGTCGAAGGCGTCGGGGAAGTAGAGAACGAATCCCCCGGCGAGCGGGGAGAAGCAGGTGTCGAGGTGGTAGAAGCGGGGGTCGGTGAGGTGGAGCGAGGTGACGGTGGCGTGCCAGGCGCTGGCGAGATGGCGGTGGCAGTGCTCGCACGTGCGGGAGCCGTGGGCGGCCCAGAGGTGGCGTCCGGATGGATCGAAGAGAACGTCGCCTTCGCCCTCGAAGGGGGACTCGCGGGGGGTCTCCCAGAGCAGGAATCCGACCTCCTGGAGCCACTGCCGGAGGTGCTGGGCCTCGGCTTCACGCTGGGGGTGAGCGAAGTTGGAGACGGCGGCGACCCCGTGCTGGAGCACGGCGGTGTGGCCGATGAAGGTCATGTCGGGCGAGCCCTCGCGGGGGTGGAGGACGCGGACGTCGGCGATGCGGTGGAGGGCGTCGTAGAGGGATCGCCACTGGGCGAAGGCGCGGTCGCGCGAGGGACGGTGGAGGTTGCCGGCCATCCACGGGTTGATGACGTAGTCGACGTCGTACCACTGGGGTGGGCACATGAGGTAGGTGGGCCGGCTGAAGTGGGGTGGTGGGATGAGGCTGGGAGCTGTGGTGACGGCTGGTACTGCGTTTGCCATGGTGCGGGGTCCTGCTTTCCAAGATAGAGGGTGCCCATCGCGGGATACGACTGTCAAGGCTGGGCTGGGGAGGATTTGTACAACTTTCCGGTGGGTGGATCACGAAGGGTACTGGGCAATGGCCCTTCGAGCGTTGCGATGGGTTCCGTTATGGAACTGCAGGTTCCTGAAGCGAAGGCGATTCGTTCTTTATCATGCAAAGTGCTGCTCAGGATGGTGTTAGAAGCAACTAATGATGGTGATGGGAGGGTACTTGCCGCACGTTACAGATGGTTAATCTTTGGTGCGACACGTGCATTTCCGTGGGCAGAGGTAACACCCTATGAAGCACTTCAGTGGATCGTTGATCTGCTCGCTTTTATGCCTTTCAGCAGCTTTTTCGCGCGCTGACTCCCTCAACGTCCTAGGTACGGCAGACAGCTTCGCAGTTCTTGGCGCTTCCACGGTTACGAATACCGGGCCGACGGTTCTTAGCGGTAACCTGGGCGTGGCTCCTGGAAGCGCAATCACCGGGTTCCCTCCAGGCATCGTGCTCAACGGGGTAAACCATGGTAATGACGGGGTAGCGATCCAGGCTCATGCGAATGCAGTGAGCGGCTTTGCCGCACTGGCGGCGCTGCCGTTCACGCAGAACCTGACGGGACAGGATTTGGGCGGCCTGCTGTTGAACCCGGGCGTGTACTTCTTTTCATCTTCGGCGCAGTTGACGGGCGCCCTGACCCTCGATTTCGCGGGCCTGAGTAATCAGAGCTTCGTATTCCAGACCGGGAGCACGCTGACGACGGCGAGCGGATCGGTGGTCAACGTGATCAACCGTAGCCTAAATGACAGCATCTACTGGCAGGTCGGAAGCTCGGCGGTGCTGGGCACGGGAACGGTGTTTCAGGGCACTATCGTGGTCGACCAGAGTATCACGCTGACGACGGGCGCGACGATCGGGTGCGGGAACGCGATCGCTCTGAACGGCGCGGTGACACTGGATACGAACGTGATCGGGGTGTGCGGAACCGGTAAGACGGATGGGACGCCCGGGCCGGGAACAACCGCGCAGACACCTGAGCCGGGCACGTTTGGGCTGCTGGCGACGGGAGTGCTGGGAGCGGCGGGAGCGTTGCGGCGGCGGTGGATCGCTTAGCTGGAAGAAGAACGAGACGCATCTGGACCGCTGCTTGGGAGCACCGGTCTAGATGCGTCTTGTGTGCTTCCTGGGAGGGTTGCTCAGGCCGGAGTGATGATTTGGGAGATCGAGGTTGTCGGCCAGTTCAGCGAGCCCAACGAGCGGGGGCTAGAGCTTTTCGAAGAAGTCGCAGGCGGAGCAGGAGATGTAGACGCCGCCAGGGACGCCGCGCTCGCGATCTTTGACGCGCTTGACGATGCGGGTGGGCTTGGAGCACTTGGGGCAGTCGGTGCTTTTGTTCGTGTCCATGACCTTTTTACGGTCGCCGGTTTTGGCAATCTTTGCCATGGTGCTGAGTCTCCCTAGGTTGTGATGGGTTTGCCGCTGAGCGGTCGGCCGGGATCGCCTGGATGGCCGGCCATGCAGCGGTGGTGTCCAGGCGCTATCGCCAGTTTACATGACTAGCCGCAGCGCACGGCGGCCGACGGGCCGCGCGGAGGCATCGCGATCAAGCCGACTTGGCGATAGGTGCGAAGCGGATCCAGCGGCGTGGTTTAGGGATATGCGCCGGCGCGAAGGTTGTCGGGGTCGGCGGACGGGACGGGCGTTGTCGGGGTCGGCGGAATCGGTCTGGAGGTGCTGCCGGAGGGTGCGGATGGGAACTGAACGCGGTGGTTGCCGCCGGCGTCGGGGATGGCCTCACCCGGTTTACGAAGCGTGGGAGCGTTGCCGGGGGTGGCGTCGTCACCCTTGCTGACGGGATCGCCCATGGCGATCTCGCGGGTGGGGACGGAGGAGGTGTAGCCGCCGGTCTCGTCGGACTGATGAATCTGGAGGGCTTTGCCCAGTTCGGCGATCTCGACGAGAGAGACGCGGTCGGCCCGGAAACGGATGAAGCGTACGGTCTGGGGAACGTGGCCATAAATCCACTCCTCGTAGCGGGCGCCGTTGGCGTCGCCGCTCACCTGCTCACGGATTTTGCTGTCGGGGGCGCCCAGGGCGGCGAGCACCATGCGGTGGTTCATGCCGACGAGAACGTCATGGGCGGCGATGGCGTCCTTGAGGTTGGGAGGGAGGGTGTCGGCGTAGGCCTGCTCGGACGACTTGACGCCGAAGTCGATGAGGGGATCGAGGAGAGCTTTGACCTCGGGCGCCGAAACCTCGGGGATGCGGCCCTCGAAGACGAGGGTGATGCGGGCGCCGGTGGGCTGCTCGGTGGGCTGCTGGACGACCGGGTTGTCGTTGAAGGAGATGTGCGAGAGGAAGCGGTGTTTCGCGAACGGGCCGCCGTTGAGATCGAGAACGATGCGGTCGGCCTTGATTATCATGGCGGTGATGACGACGCGATCTCCTGCGGCGGCGGACTGGCCCTTCTCGTAGATGAGCTTCTTGTACTGGTCTGGGCCGGGGGAGATGGGGCCGTTGGCGCGGAGAGTAAGGCCGGCGCCCATGGGAAGCGCGCGATGCGCGAAACCCTGCTCGGCCTCTAGATTGCGGACGAGATCGCGGCGGCCACGCTCGGTGAGTGGAGCGGAGGGCAGTTGGACGTCGGTGGCTTTGAAGTCGGTCGAGATCGCGGAGGTGGCGGAGCGCTCACCGACGACGAAGACCTGAGCGGTGGCGGTAACGGCGAGGGTGGGAGAGAGGACGGCCGCAAGAAGAGCCCATCTTTGCGTTCGCGGAGCCATGGTGGCACCTCCAAGTACAAACCTAGAGTGCTCCTGCGATGGCAGCTTTGACAAGCGTTGTTTGCGTAGGGCGAAAGCGGGCGGTGGCGGATGGAAGCGGGTGGGCCTGAACTGGGGGAGAGACCAGTGCGAAAGCGCATGGTGGGAACGAAGAGCGATGGTGAAGTTCGGCACGATGCTGGGTGGGCGGTGGTTTCTGCGGCGAGCCTAGATACTTGGGTCTCTCCACTGCGCGCTGCGGTCGAGATGACGGTCGGGGCTCTGGGGCGCGTTAGGCGGGTGGGTCGGAGGCGGAGCGCTGCTGGGGGGTGGAGGGAAGGATCTGGACGAGTGGAGGTGGGGCGGCCGGTGCCTGGGCGTCCATGGCGGCGTGGGCCGCGGGCGGGGGGACGTCCATAGGGTAGCCGGCGGCGATGATGGGGGGGTGGGTGTAGTTCCAGGCGAAGTCGCGGGTGAGGCGAAGGGTTGCGGCGATGGCGACGAGGAGGGCGACGGCGGTGAAGAGAGCGGCTTCGGGGCCGAAGTCGCCACCGGTGAGGAGCGGTGAACCGGCGGCGGTCGCTTGAACGACGGAGGAGAGGTCGGTCGAGCCGGCGGTGGGGAGGCCGAAGAGCAGACCGAGGCTGGCGGTGAAGGCGAAGTTCAGACCCCAGGGGAGCCAGAGGGCGTGGGTGCGGAGCCAGCCGAGCGAGAGCAGCAGACCTAGCAGGGCCATGACGATGACGCCGAGGGCCGTGGCTCCGGGGCTGAAGGCAAAGAGCAGGCCGTAGACGAGCGACATGCTGAGGGTTGCGCCGGTTCGACCGACGGCGACGATCAGGCGGCGGAGGGCGTATCCGCGGAAGACGACCTCGAGGGCGAGGGCGGCAAGGGCGGCGCCTGGAAGGGTGAGCAGGGCGTAGAGAAAGGCGCGAGGCTCGGTCCAGAGGTGGACGTGGAGGGAGCCGAAGATGGCGATGGGGAGAAGGGCGAGGAGGCTGGCGGACCAGCCGATGGCGGCGCCGATGCCAAACTCCTCACGCGCGGTGGAGTGGCGCGGGAGGCCGAGGAGGTCGCGGGTGGACGTGTGGCGGCGAGCGATGATCTCAAGCAGGGAGAGGCCGACGGCCAGGAGGAAGACGAGGAAGAGCGGCTTGAGCAGCGAGCCAAGGATGAGGCTGTCCAGGCGCTGAGAGATCCCGGCTGCGGAGCGCGCGGCGAGTTCGCGGGCGGCGAGGAACCAGCCGACGGCGACCGCGGCCAGGGCCAGGTCGAGGGTCTTGCTGGGGCGTGGCGGAGGTGGTGCCGGCAAGGGTACTCCGTCGGGGCGGGATGTTACTTGGTGGAGGTGAGATGCGAGGAGAAACAAAGCCGGGCTTCGCTTCCCTCACGCGGCGGTGGAGCTACTTCAAGTGTAAGGGCAGAGGCGGAGCGCGGGGGGTGCAGAGGCAGAAGCAGGTTCCTCCGCTGCGCTCCTGGATGACGAGCAAAGGAGGGGGCAACGGCAAGAGCAAAGGCAAAAATTGAAAGGAGCTTCAGGCTGTGACGTAGAACTGTGCGATGTTGCGGAACTTGTCGTAGCGCTGGCGGATGCGGTCGTCGGCGGAGATCTGCTCGAGGGTGCGGAGGTGGTGGCGGAGCCGATCTCCGACCAGGTTGAAGCCGGAGGCGGGGTCGGCCTGGGTGCCGCCGTTGGGCTCGGCGATGATCTCGTCCACGCAGCCGAGGCGTTTGACATCGTCGGCGGTGTATTGAAGGGCGGCGGCAGCCTGCTGTTTTCGAGCGGCGTCCTTCCACATGATGGAGGCGCAGCCTTCCGGTGAAATCACGGAGTAGATGGCGTTTTCGAGGATCAGAACGCGATCCGCCACGGCCAGGGCGAGGGCGCCGCCGGAGCCGCCTTCGCCGGTAATGGTGGCGATGGTGGGAACGCGGAGGCGGGACATCTCGCGGAGGTTGCGGGCGATGGCCTCGCCCTGTCCGCGCTCTTCGGCGCCGATACCGGGGTTGGCGCCGGCGAGATCAATAAAGGTAAAGATGGGGCGGTCGAACTTTTCAGCGATCTTCATGGCGCGGAGCGCTTTGCGATAGCCTTCGGGATCGGGCGAACCGAACTTGCGGGCGACGCGCTCTTTCAGGGTGCGGCCTTTGAGATTGCCGATGACGAGGACGGGCGCGCTATCCAGGCGGGCCATGCCGCAGGTCATGGCGGCGTCGTCCCCGAAGGCGCGGTCGCCGTGGATCTCGCTGAAGTCGGTGAACAGAGCCTCGATGAAGTCCATGGGATAGGGCCGCTGTGGGTTGCGGGCGGTTTCGGTCCTGATCCACGCTTCCGGTACGGGAGGAGCAGCCGCGGCCTGAACGGCGATGTTTCTACTAGGGTCTTGATCTGCCATGCTGTGCTGGGTTTCCGGTTCGATTGTAGAGCATCAGGAGGGATCGCCCGGGGGCGGTCTGAGACCGAGGAGATCGGACCATCCGCTCGCATAGGGGATGCGGAGGAAGAGGAGCGAGAAGATGACGAAGCCGTAGACGAGCTGGAGGCCGGCGGCAGTCCAGTCTTGCCGGATGGTGACGCCGACCATGAGGACGATGACGAAGAGCATAGCGGCGGTAAGGGTGGCACGGGTGAAGACGGCGAGAATCAGAAGGGCGCCCAGGGTGAGCTGAATCCACGGGATGGCGAGCGCAAAGGTATGCACGAGCGGAGCGGGAAGGAGCGCGGAGGAGATGTGGGTGGTGACGGCGGCGGCGAAGGCGGGAACGCCGTGGTAGATGCGGACGAGGCCGCGGCCGAGCAGGTCGACGCCAAGGAAAAGACGGAGGAGGGCATAGGCCCAGCGGCGTTCGGAGGTGCGGAGGGCGTCGAGTTGCACGCTGGTGAGGTCGCGGGAGGTGGGCATGCCGGGCTGGCTGCGCATGACGGTTGTCATAGGGATGAGATGCCTTCTGCCCAGAGATACGGATGGGCTGTTTCGTGCGCCTAGGTCTACCTCAGATGACTGAGCCTGGGGTATCCGTTTGCTGTATCGGCGAGGAGACGAGTTGGCACGGCGGTGTCCTGAAGCAGTACACGCGTGGGGGGGGAGGAAGCTGTCTACCTCGGGGGTGCGGTGACGGCATGGCAACTGCAGCGGGAGGATGTGGCAGACGAACTCGTGTGGCAGAGCGGGAGGGCTAGTCGATGACGCGAACGCCGCCGCGGCCGACGAGGTCCTCGATGCGGTCGATGAAGAGGCGGTCGGCGGCGACCAGGACGTCCTGGGGTTCGAGGACGGCGCAGAACTCTCCGGGCTCTTCGAGGTCGAGAAGAAGCCTGCCCTTGCCGGGCGCGCCGAGGAAGACGGCGTGGAGCTTCTCAAGCAGGGCGGCGTCGGGATTATGGAGAGGGACCTTGATCCGAAGGGATTCTGGGAGTTTCAGCTTGACGTCTTCGAGCGCCTGGATGTGGGAGATGGAGAGTTTGGGGGCCGCGTCCTCTTCTCCGCGAAGGCAGCCGCGGACTATGACGGGGACGTTGATCTTGAGGGATTCGGCGAGCTTCTCGTAGCTCTGTGGGAAGGCGATGATGTCGATCTTGCCGACGGTGTCCTCGAGGCAGGCCTGGGCGTACATCTCTCCGGAGCGTTTGGATTTGGCGACTTTGAGTCCGGTGATGACGCCCGCGATGGTGATCTCGTTCTGGGGCTCCTGGGGGCCGCCGCGGCGGAAGGTCTGTGGCTCGGGCTTCATATCGCAGGCGGTGGCGGTGTCGACCACTTTGAGGTTGCGCAGCTTTTCGCGGTACTTGTCGAGGGGGTGGCCGGAGACGAAGAAGCCGAGCACGTCCTTTTCGTTTTGCAGGCGGGTGTGCTCGTCCCACTCGGGCACTTTGGGAAGGACGTCCTCGCGAGCGGAGCTGGCTGCGGGACCTGCGTCCGAATCAAAGATGCCAAAGAGACCGTGCTGTCCGGCGGCGGTGTCCCGCTGGGACTTCTGGGCGCGCTCCATAGCTCGATCAAGGGAGGCGGTGACCTGAGCGCGGTGGCCGAAGCTGTCCATGGCGCCGGCCTTGATGAGGGATTCGAGGACGCGCTTGTTGAGCAGGCGGAGGTCCACCTTTTCGCAGAACTCCCAGAGGCTGGCAAAGCCGGGCTTGCGGCCAAGAGCGCTTCCCTGCGCCGCGGCTTCGCGATCGAGTGCGGCGCGGGCGTTGATGATGGACTCGATGGCGTTGTGGCCGACGTTCTTGATGGCGGCCAGGCCGAAACCGATGGCATCAGCGGTGGGGGTGAAGTTGGCGAGCGAGGTTTGGACGTTGGGGGGGAGGACGCTGATGTTGATCTCGCGGCACTCGGAGATGTACTTGACGACATTTTCGGGCTTCGAGGTTTCGCTGGTGAGGAGGGCGGCCATGAACTCAACCGGGAAGTGGGTCTTGAGCCAGGCGGTGTGGTACGCGAGCAGGGCGTAGGCGGCGGAGTGCGACTTGTTGAAGCCGTATCCGGCGAACTGGGCCATGAGGTCGAAGATCTTTCCGGCGATGTCTTTCGGGTGCTTGTTGGCGGCGGCTCCGGACATGAAGCGTTCGCGCTGCTTGCCCATCTCGTGGGCGTCTTTCTTGCCCATGGCGCGGCGGAGGAGGTCGGCCTCGCCGAGCGCGTATCCGGCGACGGAGGCGGCGATCTGCATGACCTGCTCCTGGTAGACCATGACGCCGAGGGTCTCTTTCAGGATGGCTTCCATCTCGGGCAGGTCGTACTCGACGGCGCGGCGCCCCCATTTGCGTTCGATGAAGTCGTCGATCATGGACATGGGGCCGGGACGGTAGAGGGCGTTGAGGGCGGTGAGGTCTTCGACGCTGCTGGGCTTGTAGCGGCGGAGGACGTCGCGCATGCCGCCGGACTCGAACTGAAAGATGCCGGAGGTGAGGGCGCGGTGGAAGACCTGCTCGAAGACGGTCGTGTCCTCGAGCGGGACGAGCGCCATGTCGACGGTCTCGCCGCGATTCTTGAGGATGAGCTTGAGGCAATCGTCGATGACGGTAAGGGTGGTGAGCCCGAGGAAGTCCATCTTGAGCAGGCCCATCTTTTCGACCGCCTTCATGTCGTAGGCGGTGACGATGGCTTCGTCCTTGGTGCGCGTGACGGGGACGAGTTCGGTGAGCGGCTGCGGTGCGATGACGACGCCGGCGGCGTGGACGCCGGCGCCGCGGACGAGACCTTCGAGGCGGAGGGCGGCGTCGATGAGCTCCTTGATCCGGGGGTCGGACTCGTAGGCGGAGGAGAGCGGGTTCGAGTCTTTGAGGGCCTGGGCGATGGTGATGCCGATGGTGGGTGGAATGAGTTTGGCGATGCGATCGACCTCACCGTATGGCATGTCGAGGGCGCGGCCGACGTCCTTGATGGCGGCTTTGGCGGCCATGGTGTTGAAGGTGATGATCTGGGCGACCTGATCGGAGCCGTATTTCTGTCGGACGTACTCGATGACCTCACCGCGGCGGTTCATGCAGAAGTCGATATCGATATCGGGCATGGAGACGCGCTCGGGGTTGAGGAAGCGCTCGAACAGGAGCTCGTTCTGGAGCGGGTCGATGTCGGTGATCTCCATCACATACGCTACCAAGGAGCCCGCGGCGGAGCCACGGCCGGGGCCGACCGGGATATTCTGCTCGCGGGCGTAACGGATGAAATCCCAGACGATCATGAAGTAGCCGGGGAACTTCATGGCCTTGATGCAGCTGAGTTCGCGGTCGAGGCGGGCGTGGTAGTCGGGGATGGATTTGCGGAGCAGGCCGCGATTGCGGAGGCGTGCGATGGCGGTTTCGAGGCGCTTGGTGAGGCCCTCGCGGCAGACCTTCTCGAAGTAGCTGTCGAGGGTCTCGCCTTCGGGGACGATGAAGTCTGGGAAGGGGTCCTTGACCTTGGACATTTGGACGTTGCAGCGGTCGACGAACTGCATGGTGCGGGTGCAGACCTCCTCGTGACCGGTGAAGGTCCGGTGCATCTCGTCGGCAGACTTGAGGTAGAACTGCTGGGTATCGAACTTGAAGCGTTTGGGGTCGTTCATGCTGCCGGCGGTCTGGACGCAGAGCAGGATCTCGTGCGCGCGGCTGTCGTCGGCGGCGACGTAGTGGGAGTCGTTGGTGGCGACGAGCGGGATGCCCAGATCGCGTTCGAGTTGGAAGAGCTGGTCGCAGACCTTGCGGTCGGGATCGAGGCCGTGGTCCTGGATTTCGAGGAAGAAATTGCCCTTGCCGAACATGTCGCCGAACTGACCGGCGGTGCGTTTGGCGTCGTCGTACTTGCCTGCCATTAGCTGCTGGTTGACCTCGCCGGCGAGGCAGCCGGAGAAGCCGATGAGGCCTTCGGTGTGCTTCGACAGGAACTCTTTGGAGACGCGCGGCTTGCGGTAGAAGCCGTGGAGGGCGGCCTCCGAGGTGAGGCGGATCAGGTTGCGGTAGCCGGCCTCGTTTTCGGCCAGGACGAGGAAGTGGTTGTAGCCGTCGGCAAGGGTTCGGTGGTCGTCGGATTTCGAAAGGTAGAGTTCGCAGCCGAGGATGGGCTTGAGGCCCTTCTTCTGCATGGCGTCGAAGAAGTGGACGGCGCCGTAGATGTTGCCATGGTCGGTCATGGCGGCAGAGGTCTGGCCGATTTTGGCGAGGTGGGCGGCGAGCTTGTCTACGTCGCAGGCTCCATCGAGGAGGGAGTAGTCGGTGTGGAGATGGAGATGCGTGAACTCGGCTGCGGCCATGAGGCTAGTTTAGTTCGTGGAGGACGACAGGAACGTGTGGAGAAGTGGGCCGTTACTCTCGCGGTGGGAAGTTCTACATGCCGAGAAAGAGCGCCAGTGACGCTGTGATCTCGGCGATTTCCGTACTCGACAGATGACCTATTGCCTTGCTGACTTTGGAGCGGGGTAGGGAGACGGGCTTGTCGAGCATCACGTCAGATTGTTGACGCAGTCCGTTGCCGTCTTAAGGAGACAGAGACTTTCGGAACAGGGCGGATGTCGGCTGTTGATCGGATGTGAGGAGCGCGACGACTACGGATTCGGTGTCGCAAAAAGTGTTTGATTGCAGAATGAGTACAGGCCTTGGTTTGCCATAGGCGCCGGGGGAGACACCGATCGCGACGTCGCCGCGGATCAGACCGATCCCGAGTAATCCATGGCCTTCTCAATCCATTCAAGCGTTTCCTTCTCCTGCGGGTCGTTGCGGATGGCTAGACACTGGCGGCGTGCCTCTTCTGCAAAGCCGGGCCTGCGGGTGTCGGCGATCCTGATCTGGATGGGGCGGAGGCCCTGGGCTCGGAGGGACTCGCGGTGCCTGCGGACACGGTCCCGTGCGGCGGCCTTGGGGTCTGGTGCGGGTGCCCTCCGATCCTTTTGGGTCGAGACGGTTTTCATGATTTGATTGTTACGTGTAACACGGTGTGGGTCGAAAGGAATTGGTAGGGCTGAACTTTCCCAGGCTTCTATCCCACGAGGCTGGTCGCGAGGTTGACGTAAATATCGACCGCTTCGAGGAGTTCTTTTTTTGCGATTCTTTCGTCTGGGGTGTGGGCGAGGTGGATGGAGCCGGGGCCGAGGAGAAAGGGTTCGCCCCAGGCGGTCAGGGAAGGGATGTCGGAGGTGAATTTGGCAATCATGGTGGGGAGGTCGGCGGCGCCATCCCGCATGCGGACCGGTCTCATACGAACGAAGGGGAGGTCGAGCGAGAAGCGGACTTCGGCGCGATCGCCTACGACGGCGAGGATCTGGGCACGAGTGACATCTGAGGGGCCGACTAGGCGAATAAGCAGGTGGGCCTCGGCGTGGTCGGCGATGACGTTGGGGGCGCGGCCGCCGCTAACGAAGCCGATGTTGAGGGTGGAATGGCCGTCTTCGCCCAGCGACGGCTCGAAGGGGAGAGGCATGGCGAGGAGATCGTGGAGGGCGGGGACGAGCTTGTGGATGGCGGAGTCGCCGAGCTCGGGGTAGGCGGAGTGGGCCATCTTACCGCGGGCTCTGAGCTCGACGCGGAGGGCGCCCTTGGATGCGAGGGCTAGGCGGTTGTCGGTGGGTTCGCCGTTGATGAGGAAGCGGGAGCCTTTAGGGTGCAGGTTGGCGGCGGCGGCACCGGCTGAGTCGCGCTCCTCGCCGACGACGAAGAGCAGGCCAACCTTGACGCCGGCTTCGCGGAGGCAGGCGGCGGCGGCGATCTGTGCGGCGATGATTCCCTTGGCATCGCAGGAGCCGCGGCCGTAGAGGAACTCGTCGTCCTCGCGGAGGCCGAAGAAGGGTGGAACGGTGTCCATGTGGGTGGACAGGACGACGTCGGGGATAACGCCGGGAGGCGCGGCGTAGAGGTTGAAGCGGTCTTCGAGCTGAGGACGGGATGCGGAGACGGACGGTGCTCCGGGAGTGACCTCGTGCTCGGGAGTTGCGACCGGGGTGCGTTCAACGGCGTAGCGTTGGGCCTCGAGGTAGTCGTGGAGGAAGGCGCCGACGCGACCTTCGTGGAAGGTAGTGGACTCGATGTTGACGAGGCGGCGGGTGAGGTCGATCGGGTCGACGTCCATGGGCTGAGGATACGTGAGGGGTGGGCGTGAGGGACGGGACCTGCGCTGCGACGGAGGCTGACAGTAGCGATGGGCGGTGCTCGGTAGACTGGAGCAATGGGATCAGGGATGGAAGAGAGTTCGGGAATGGGTGCGTCGGATCGATGGTCAGGGCGGTCGCAGGTCCGTGCGATCGAAGATCTGCGGGGGCCCGAGGGGCGCCTGGAGGCGGTGCTGAATACGGGGTCGGAGGATGCCGCCTTTGCGGCGCTGGTGTGCCACCCGCACCCGCCGAGCGGAGGGACGATGCACAACAAGGTTGTATACCACGCGATGAAGGCGTTCAGCGGCTTCGGCCTGCCAGTGGTGCGGTTCAACTTTCGCGGGGCGGGGTCAAGCGAGGGCAGCTTCGACGATGGTCATGGGGAGCGGGACGATGTGCGGGCGGCGCTGGACTGGATGGAAGAGAGGCTGAGGCTGCCGATCCTGTTTGCGGGCTTCTCGTTCGGATCGTATGTGGGTCTGCGGGCGTGCTGCGGGGATGACCGGGTGAAGGGGCGTGTTGCCCTGGGTTTGCCGGTGCGGGCGGCGGGGCGGGACTACACGTACCGGTTCCTCGCGGATTGCAGTGGACCGCGCCTGTTCGTCAGTGGGGATCACGACGAGTTTAGTCCGCCCGAGGTGCTGGAGAGCGTCTTCGGGGGCCTGCCGGAGCCGAAGCGGCTGGTGTGGGTGGAAGGCGCGGACCACTTCTTCCAGGGCGTTCCCGGCTCTCCGGAGCCGAAGCTGAACCGGATGCAGGATGCCTTACGGGCGTGGCTGCGGGAGAGCTTCGGGCTGGTCTAGATATCCCCTTCGACGACTAGATGGCGGCGACGAGCATGGACTCCGGCTCGGAGGTGTGCCGTGCGGCGAGGAGGTCTGCGAGGAGGTCGACGGCGGTGTCGATATGCGTGCGATCGATCACGAGCGGAGGGAGGAAGCGGACGACATTCCCCTGAACGCAGTTGAGCAGGACACCGCGGGCCAGGGCAGCCTCGCAGATGGGCCGGGCGGGGACGGTGAGCTCGATGCCCTGGAGGAGACCAGCTCCGCGGGCCTCGACGGCGACATCGAGATCGGTGACGAGCTGCTGCAGTCTCTGCTTGAGGTAGGCCCCGGTCTCGGTCACGCGGTCGAGGATGCGCTCATCCTCCATGACGGAGAGGAACTCCAAGCCGAGCCTGCAGGCAAGGGGGATGCCGCCTAGGGTGCTGCCGTGGCGGGCGAGTCCGAAGGCGTGGAAGAGGTCCTCGGTGACAAGGAAGGCGCTGAGCGGAAGCCCGCCGCCGAGGGGTTTGCCGAGGATGAGGATGTCGGGCCGGACGCCGCTGGCCTCGGACGCGAACCATCGGCCGGTGCGGCCGAGACCGCTCTGGATCTCATCGAAGATGAGGATGGCGCCATGCTCGGTCGCGAGGCGGCGAGCGGCGGAGAGGAAGGCGGGCGAACACTCATGCACGCCACCTTCGCCGAGCAGCGGTTCGATCAGGATGGCGCAGGTATCGGAGGTGACGGCGGCCTCGATCTGGGCGAGGTTGTTGCGGTCGACGAAGCTGACGCCGGGGAGGCCGGGGCCGAAGTCGGCCTGGTATTTCTGCTGCCCGGTGACGGAGAGCGACCCGAAGGTGCGTCCGTGGTAGGACGAGCGGAGAGCGACGATGCCATGCTTGCTGGCCGAGAAGTTGCGGGCGCCGAAGCTGCGCGCGAGCTTGAGCGCGCCTTCGACGGCCTCGGATCCGCCGGTCGAGAAGAACGCGCCGGCCATACCCGCCAGGCCGCAGAGGCGCTCCGCGAGGTGACTGGGATGCGGGTTGCTGTAGAGGGGGGAGAGGTGAATGAGGCGGGCAGCTTGATCGGCGATGGCGGCGAGCATGCGGGTATGAGCGTGCCCGAGCGCGTTGACGCCGAGGCCGGCCATCATGTCGAGGTAGCGGCGATTCTCGAGGTCGAACAGGAAGACGCCCTCGCCGCGGTCCATGACGACAGGATAGCGGGCGTAGACGGGCAGCAGGTGGTCGGCGTCACGCGCGAGGATAACGTCCGAAGTGGCTCTGGGATGAAGCGAGTCCATGCTGTTAGTTCATAGGTACGGAGGGGGTTCGGTCAAGCGCAAGTCGGGGTGGAACCACGCTGGATGATGGCAGGGATCGGCCCTGGATGGGGGATTGAAGCTGCGGCTGATCTGGTGTACCGGGGCGATGTCGGAGCAGCTTGAAGTCTACGCCAAGGCACAGGAGAATCAGCATCTATGATTTTACGTAGTTACCGCGATAATCCGTAGCTATCTTTGAGCTTGCGGGCGGAGGCGAAGGGTGTCACCTACTCTGTGCGGGCCTTGGGCGGTGTTTTCCTTTGGCCCCAAATCTGCTTAGTCTTGCGTAGCCCAAAGGTTGGAATGACCAACACGTTCCAAAATCGCGTTCTCGCCATCACGCTCGCCCTCCTGACGCTGGGCGCCTGCGTTCTGGCGGCCATCAATCTTCGCAGCGAGGGGCGATACGATGTCCCGACCGACGGGGCGTGGTGGCTGGAGTCGGGGGGGGGCGGAGGTCTGCGGGCGGAGCGGGTTCCGGCGGGCTCGGCGGCTGAGAGGGCCGGCGTTCGGACGGGCGATGAGGTGGTGGCGATCAACGAACGGCCCTCGCGGCGGCTGGCGCCGTTCGTTCGCGAGCAGTTTCGCAGTGGCATCTGGTCGCACGCGACGTACACGATCCTTCGATCCGCGCCGGTAGCGGGCGGGCAGGCGGTGACTAAGCTCGACATCCCGGTGATCCTTGAACCGGCGGATCGTTCCATCAATCAGGGGCTGCGTTTCATCGCGATGGTGTACCTGACGATCGGGATCTATGTTCTGTTTCGGAGGTGGACAGCTCCGAAGGCGACTCACTTTTACGTGTTCTGCCTGGCGTCTTTTGTGCTGTACGCGTTCAAGTACACGAGCGAGCTCGATCTCTTCGACTGGATCATCTACTGGGGAAACCTGGCGGCTGCGGCCTTGCAGCCAGCGCTCTTTTTACACTTTGCAGTGAGCTTTCGGAGCTCTCCCGAGGCGACCAGGCGGCAGCGTATCGGGCGTGCGATCACAGCCGCGGCGCTCTACCTTCCCGGCGCCCTGCTGGTCGGTCTGCAGGTTTGGGCGCTGCGCTTCTGGTCCGCGACCGAGCTCCTTAACCATCGGCTGGATCAGATTGCGGTGGGTTACCTGGCGCTCTACTACGTGATCGCCGCGGTGGTGTTCCGGGCCAGTTACAAGCGAACGAGCTCGGCCATCGAGCGGCAGCAGCTGAAGTGGCTTTCGCGTGGAACGCTGCTGGCGGTGACCCCGTTCACGCTGATGTACGCGATCCCCTACATGGCGGACTGGACAGTGCCCGGCCTGCTGACGAAGATCGCGGGGTTGTCGCTGGTGTTCGTCCCGCTCACGTTCTCCTGGGCGATCGTGCGATATCGCCTGATGGACGTCGATCTCATCTTCAAGCGCGGTGTCACGTATACGCTGGCGACGGCGGCGCTGGTGGGCGTGTACTTCCTGATCGTCGCGGTGACGGCCGAGATGGTGCACACGCGGCTCCCAAACCTCAGGATCTGGGGTCTGGTGGCGGCGATCACGGTGACGGGCCTGGTCTTCGATCCTTTGAAGCGGGCGATCCAGGGCCGTGTAGACCGGGTCTTCGACCAGAAGCGATTTGACTATCGCGAGACCCTGGTCGAGTTCGGGCGCGGCCTGAATGCGCAGACCGACCTGGGGACGCTGGTGGATGCGATTGTGAAGCGGCTTCCGCAAACACTGCTGATCACGCGAGTCGCGGTCTTTCTCGCCGAAGAGGAGATCCCGCCGACGGCGCTGGATGGGATCGCGGGACGACGAAGTGCGGCGACGACGGCGAGGCCGGGACGGCAGTTTTCGCTGGCTGCCTCGCATGGCCTGACCAATCTGCAAGCGGGGGACCTGGCGACGCTCGACCTGCGTTTTCTGGACTTCGATCGTCCCGGCGCCAACAGCCATATCTTCTTTGAGAACCCGCAGCATGTCTTCCGCCTGCCAGACCTGCAGCGGCAGAGCGCGGCGCGGATGGATCTGAACTACTACCTGCCGTGCCGGGCGGCGATTCGCGAGGCGGCCGGCACGCGAACGGTGGCGGTGCTCGGATTCGGACGGACGGAGCATGGCGATTTCCTGTCGAGCGAAGATGTGGAGCTGCTTGAATCGCTGGCCAGCTACATCGGAATCGCGATTCAGAATGCGCAGCTGTACCAGCGGCTGGAGCAGAAGATCTCGGAGTTCGAGCGCTTGAAGGACTTCCACGAGAACATCCTGGAATCAATCAATGTGGGGGTCTTCGCGGTCGACCTCGAGGACAACATCGAGAGCTGGAACCAGCAGATGGAGCTGATGTTCGGGATGACGCGGGCGGAGGTTCTCGGTCAGCCGCTGCGGGCGCTTTTCCCCGCGGACTTTGTGGCGAAGTTCGACAGCGTGCGCGGGGAGTATGGGACGCACACGCTCTACAAGTTCCGTCTGACACTTCCGAACGGAGATCCGAGCACCGCCAACATCGCGATCGCGCCGTTGTTGACGCGGGATCTGAAGGTGGTCGGACGCATTCTTCTGGTCGACGACATCACCGAGCGCACGCAGCTCGAAGAGCAATTGACGCAGGCGGAGAAGCTCTCGTCGATTGGCCTTCTGGCTGCCGGTGTGGCGCATGAGGTGAACACGCCGCTGGCGGTGATCTCGAGCTACACGCAGATGCTGACCAAGCAGATGAGCGGCGACCAGCGGCTGACGCCATTGCTTGAAAAGATTACGCAGCAGAGCTTTCGGGCGTCGGAGATTGTGAACGGGCTGTTGAACTTCTCGCGAACCGGGAGCACGGACTTTGCGGCAACGGATCTGAACGCTTTGCTGCGGGACACGGTCGCGCTGATCGATCATCAATTGAAGACGGCAGGCATTCACGTCGCGCTGGAGCTCGACCCGGCGCTGGCCAAGATTCATGGCAACCAGGGCAAGCTGCAGCAGGTGCTTCTGAACCTCCTTCTGAACGCGAAGGACTCGATGTTTCACATCCACGATGCGCGGATGCTGATCTCGACCGAGACCTCGAACGGACGGGTCCTGGTGCGGATCCAGGACTCCGGAAGCGGGATCAAGCAGGAGCATCTCCACCGAATCTACGATCCGTTCTTTACGACGAAGACGATGCCGCAGGCCGGCGGACACAAGGGAACGGGACTCGGGCTGGCGGTGAGCTACGGCATTGTGCAGGAGCATGGAGGGAAGATCCACGTGGAGAGCGAGATGGGGATTGGAACCACTTTTCTGCTGGATTTCCCGGTGATGAGCGATCGGCCGGAGACGTATTCGGCCACGCGCGGAGACAACACACGACGCGGCGAGAGGGCAAAGATTCATGCATGAGATGGCGGCAGTAGACGAGAGAACGGGGACGAGGGAGGCAGATCGGCCAAAGGCTGCGGCGAAGATCCTTATCATTGACGACGAGGGCGCGATTCGCGAGTCGCTGGAGACGTTGCTGACGATGGAAGGGTTCAGCGTGTTCCAGGCGCCGGACGGAAGCGTTGGGTTGGACCTGCTGTCACGCAATGAGTATGACCTGCTGCTGCTGGACCTGGCGCTGCCGGGCGAGAGCGGGATCGACCTCCTGCCACGCATCCTCGAGATGCAGCCGCACCTGCCGGTGATCATGATCACGGCCTTCGGAACGGTGGGGAACGTGGTCGACGCGATTCGCGCGGGAGCGAAGAACTTCGTCCAGAAGCCGTGGGACAACGAGAAGCTGCTGGCGGATATCCGAACGGCGATCGCGCGCCACCGTGCCGAGGAAGAGGTAGTGCAGCTGAAGCGGGTGCTGAAGCTGCGCTACAACTTCGAGAACATCATCGGCAAGAGCGAACCTATGCTGCGGCTGTTTGACGTTGTCGCTCAGGTGGCGCCGAGCCGGTCGACCGTGCTTCTGCAGGGCGAGAGCGGGACTGGAAAGGAGTTGATCGCGAAGGCGTTGCATGCGAACTCGCCGCGCCGCGACAAGCCGTTTGTGCCGGTGAATACGGGAGCGGTGCCATCCGATCTGCTCGAATCGACGCTGTTCGGGCATGTGCGCGGGGCGTTCACGTCGGCGGTCAGCTCGAAGAAGGGGCTGTTCGAGATTGCAAACGGGGGGACGTTGTTTCTCGACGAGATCGGGACCATGGGCATGGATATGCAGGCGAAGATCCTGCGGGTGCTGCAGGACCGGCGCTTCATGCAGCTGGGCGGCGTGACCGAGATGCAGGTGGACGTGCGGATCGTGGCAGCGACCAATGTGAACCTGCAGAATGCAGTTCGCGAGGGGCGCTTTCGCGAGGACCTCTTCTACCGGTTGAACGTGATCTCGCTCGAACTGCCGCCGCTGCGGGCGCGGCGCGGCGATATCCCGCTGCTGGCGACGCACTTCCTCAACTTTTATGCGGAGGAGAACGGTACGGGTGAGCGGGTGCTCTCGCCCGAGGCCCTGCGGGTGCTGATGGAGTACGAGTGGCCGGGCAACGTGCGCGAGCTCGAGAACGCCATGGAGCGGGGTGTGGTTCTGTCGACCTCGCGTGTGATTCCGCCGGACCTCTTGCCGTCGCAGTTGAAGGGCAGCAGCTACACGTCGGCGGCACTCGAGCATCGCCCGGACGCTTCGCTGTTCGACTTGATGGAGGAGATCGAGCGGCGCATCATTGCGGACCGTCTGGAGCGTTGCCACTGGAACCAGACGGAGGCGTCGGAGTTCTTCAAGATTCCGCTGTCCACGCTGAACCAGAAGATCAAGCGGCTGAACGTGGAGGTCAAGAAGCGGACGCGCGACTAGATGCCGGGCTGGATGACGATCTTCATGGATCCGGGCTGCGGATTCGAGGCGAGATTGATGGCGGCGACGGCGTCCTCAAGCGCGAAGCGGTGGGAGATGAGCCGGGTGAGATCGAAGCCGCTGCGGTAGCCGTCGAAGACCATCTCCGCGACCTCATCCTGGATGGCGACGGACGAGCTGTAGGAGCCCATGAGGGTTTTCTCGTCCATGCAGACGGCGCCTGGGTCGAACGGAGCTTCGCCGTGCTGGGTCTGTGCGAAGAGGACGACGCGGCCGCCGGGGCGGATCGCGTCCATGGCTACCTTGATAAGGGCGTTCCCAGCGACGGCAACGAGGGCCACGTCAGCGCCGCGTCCCGAGGTGGCTGCGTGAGCAGCCGAGACTACGTCCTCTCTGGCGTCGAGCGAATGTCTGAGGCCGAAGTTGGCCGCGATGGCGTGACGCTCGGGGTAGAGATCGCTGGTCAGGACGGTGGCGCCGGTGCGCCGGGCGAGAGCTGCGAGCAGGATGCCGATGGGTCCCTGGCCGATGACGAGCACGGTTTCGTCTGCTTGCAGGCCGAGCTTTCGGACGGCCTTGTAGCAGGTGTTCACGGGCTCGAGGAAGGCGGCCTGCTCGAAGGGGATGCCGTCGGGGATCTTGACGACGCCGCGGCGAACGATCCAGTCCATGACGCGGATGTACTCGGCGAAGCCTCCGCCGGAGGGAGCGAAGCCGGCGGTGCAGCCGACGTTCTTGTAGGCCTCACACTGAGCGAAGGTCTGCTTGCGGCAGTAGAAGCAATCTTCGCAGGGCATGTGGTGGTAGGCCATGACGCGGTCGCCGACGCGGAAGCCGGTGACGCCGTCGCCGACCTCCGCGACGGTTCCGGCCATCTCGTGGCCGAAGATGCGCGGTGCGGTGTGGGAGCCGGTGTGGATCTTCTTGAGGTCGGTGCCGCAGACGCCGCAGGTGTCGATCCTGACCAGGAGTTCGCCGGGGCCGATGTCGGGGACGGGAACGGTCTCAACGCGAACATCGTCGATGCCGCGGTAGACGGCGGCGCGCATGCTGGTGGGACGGGGTAACCCCTCCCCCCCTGCGTGTTCCTGGCTAAAGTCTCTCCCTGCAGCAGATGCCGTCGCGATGGGTGGCAAAGTATTCATTCCGGGAACCTTGGAGGCAAAGTATACATTCGATTTGAGTTACGGTGACCTGACCGGGCGCTGCTATCCTTGCCCCGGAAGGTGCTCTCTTCTATTTTAGCGGTGATGGCGGGGGATGTGCGCCACCCGTTGGCAACCGGGATGTCCTTGAGAAGGATCGGCCTAGGCCGTTGCTGGAGAGACAGCGCCCTTGACACGTCCCCAGTGCAGGCCGGATGCGGGGAGATTGTGTCGTCTCCCAGGTTTAGGCGCTTGACGATCAGCTTACGCGCTTCGCCAGCAACTGGTGGACGGCGCCGGTGAGGTTGTCGAGCGCGGACTTGCTGTTGCGTCCCAGCTTCGCGGTCGAGCGCCACTGGTGGGGACGAAGAAGGGTGTGCAGGGCGAAGGCGGCGGTGCGGAAGTGGCCCTGGGCGTTGGCGAAGGCGGAGAGGTTGGTGAGGTCGACGTCGTGCTCGTCGGAGATGGATTTGAGGGCGCCGAAGGGGATGCCGTGGGCGCGGGCGATGCGGGCGACGGTGGCGGCTTCCATGTCGACGGCAGAGGCGTTATAGCTCGCGCGGAGGCGGAGCTTTTCGGCAATGCCGGCGATCCGGGGGGAGGTGACGAGCACGCCGGGGGAGGCGATCTCGCCCCCAAAAATGTCGTCCGTGTCGAACCGCTCCCCGGAGCGGCTGTCGATCACGACGGAGGCCTCAACGATGTTTCCGGGACTGAGGAGTGGGTCGCAAGCTCCGGCGAAACCAATGCTGAGCAGAGTGCCGATGGGACCGTGCGCGAGGGCTGCGGCTACGGCCAGCGAGACACGCTGCGCGCCCATCCCGGCGCTTGCGAGAATGATGGGACAGAAGCCGTCCTTCAGCGATCCGGTCTGAAGCAGGAGGCCCTTGCTCTCGGTGACGGTGACGGCCCCGAGATCGCGGGAGAGCATGGCCAACTCTCGGGGGAGAGCGGCGATGATGGCGAGTGTACTCGGGGCGCTGGATCGACTGATGGGGGTCATACGGCCCGGTGTTCGAGGGCTGGCGGCGGAGGCGCGTAGCCGTTGGCGAGGAACCAGTCGATGGCGGTGCGGAGGGCGTTGTAGACGGGGCGGACCTCGAAGCCGAGATCGCGTTCGGCCTTTGCGGAGCTGGCGAACATCATCTTTCGGCCCATGCGGACGGCCTCGACGGTGGCGCGGGGTTCCCTTCCGCGGAGCTTGCCGGTGACCGTCTGGTCGAAGAAGGCGAAGGCCATGGCGACGGCGTGGGGGACTCTGAGCGAGGGCGAGGGCAGACCGGTGATGGCGGACATGCGATCGAGGATCTGCTTCAGCGTGAGGTTCTCGCCGCCGAGGATGTAGCGTTCGCCGGGGGCGCCGCGATCGAGTGCGACGACGTGCATGCGCGCCACCTCGACGGCGTCGACGAGGTTTAGGCCGGTGTTGACGTAGGCGGGAAACTTATTATTGAGAAAGTCGACGACGATGCGGCCGGTGGGCGTGGGCTTGCGGTCGCCTGCGCCGATGGGTGTTGTGGGGTTGAGGATGACGACGTGCTGGCCGGCTCTGGCGGCTTCGATGGCGACCTCTTCGGCGAGGAACTTGGAACGCTTGTAGTGACCGATCATGTTTGCGAGCGAGACGGGAGTCGATTCGTCGACTATCGCGCCGTCGGCACGGAAGCCCATGGTCGCGACGGAGGAGGTGTAGACGACCCTGGGGATGTTTCGTTCACGGGCGATCCTCAGAAGATCGCGGGTGCCGTCGACGTTCGCCTTGTACATGTCGGCGGGGTTGGGGACCCAGAGGCGGTAGTCGGCGGCGACGTGGATGAGGGCGTCGCAGCCGGTGAGGGCGTGCGCGAAGGTTTGGGGGTTGCGGAGGTCGCCGGTGATCTGTTCGGTGCCGGCGGGGAGGCTCTCGAGGGCGGCGAGGTTCGAGGTGCTGCGGGTGAGGAGGCGAAGCTTTGCGCCCTGGGCGGCGTAGGCCTGGGCTACGTGGGAGCCGACGAAGCCGGTGGCTCCGGTGAGGAAGATGTTCATGCGCCGAGCCAGTGAAGCTTGAGGTCTGGTTGTATCCGGAGCAGGTCCCGGAAGTCCTGGTCGCCAGTGATGACGGGCGCCTGGTGACGAAGCGCAAGCGCGGCGGCGAAGCAATCGGCATAGGAGGCGGTGGTTCGCGCCTTGAGTCTGGCAGCTTCGGTCACCAGCAAATCATCGACGGAGATCAGCTCGATAGGCAAGGCCTCCACATCGGCAAAGAGCTGGGCGGAGTCCGACCGATGGAGCTTCCAGCAGGAGTAGAGAACCTCACCGAAGTTAATACGGCTCATGACGAGATGGATCTGCTCGCGGATGGCCTGTTCGATAAGAAGGTCCAAGGCAGATGTCGCTGGCTCGCGCTGCTGAAGCCATTCCATGACCGGCCACGTGTCGAGAACTTGGATCTTACCGAGTTGACGAGTCGCCATTCAACATTCGGTAGTCTGCCGCGTTTTCAGCCAATCTGTCTTTGTTGAGTTCGTCATTGAGGTTGACGTCGAGGTCTTTGAAGATACCGCGTAGTCTTCTCCAATCACCTTTGGGCGGTTGGCTGAAGGGCTCCCTCTCCTGTTCTACAGGAACGAGCTCGAGCTTCGCTCCCTTCTGGAAGCGCGGATCATTTTCAAGATCCTTCGGGATCTCGATGATGCCGTCGCCAACGACCACGATGGGATGTAAGGCCATGGGTCACCTCGCTCCAACTAGTCTAACTTTTCGGGGGCGATCTGGATGTTTTTCTCGCCGGCGGCTTTCTTTTCCCAGTACTTCTTGACCCAGGCTTCGAAGGTCTTGCCGGCGGCGGTATCGCGGCCGGTGAAGGCGAGGGCCGCGATGCGGGCGTAGGGGATGGAGAGCTTTTCCTTCGAGGTGGAGGGGATGATGCGGACGAAGGAGTCTTCAAGCGTCGTTCCGGTGCGGCGGTCGAAGATGTAGCCGGTGATCTGCGAGCGGTCTTTCAGGGTGAGGGTGATGTCGCCGCGGTAGTCGAAGGCTTTTTCGAGCGCCTCGTCCACCTCGGAGGCGGTGGCCATGGGCGGGATAGAGCCTTCGAGCTGTTCGCGTTCGCGACCGGCGGCGACCTCGAGGTCTTCGGGGGCGGCCTGGTGAAGCTGCTCGATTTTGAGGTGCTCCTGCTGGTCAGTAGGCATTAGTGAGTGGGCATGGACGTCAATCTCCCGAGACGCTCTGGAGCTCTGGTGCGTGCTGGGCCAAGGCGGCGGCTGGAGCGATGGTCTGGACCAGAGGTGCGTGTGCGGCGGGCTTCCACTCGTTGAGTAGCTTCTGGGCACCGGGATCGTCGTAGCGCTTGAACATTCCGGCAGCGGTCGAGAGCAGGCCTTTGAGCGAGCCGAAGGTGTAGTTGACTCCTGAGGCCTCGTATCCGGAGTGGACCATGCAGTTGGCGCAGCGGGGGTTGCCGCTCTCGGTGCCGTAGTTCGACCAGTCGGTCGATTCCATAAGTTCGGCGAAGGTGTCGGCGTAGCCGTCCTGGAGGAGGTAGCAGGGCCTTTGCCAGCCGAAGATGGAGAAGGTGGGCATGCCCCAGGGGGTGCAGGTGAGCTCGCGCTTGCCCATGAGGTACTCCATATAGATGGGCGAGGCGTTGAAGGCCCAGGACGACTTGCGGTTCGAGAGGATGGAGCGGAACATGCGCTTGGACTTGGCTTTGCCGAGGAAGTGCTTCTGGTCGGGGGCCTTGTCGTAGGTGTATCCGGGGGCGACCATCATGCTCTCGACGCCGGCGTTCATGAGCTCGTCGAAGTGGGCGCGGACGCTGTTGGGGTCGGCGCCGTCGAAGAGGGTGGTGTTGGTGGTGACGCGGAAGCCAGCGGCAACGGCAGCGCGGACGCCCTCCATGGCGATGCCGTGTCCGCCCTCGCGGCAGACGGAGAAGTCGTGGTGCTCCTTCTGGCCGTCGACGTGGACGGAGAAGGAGAGGTATTTGGACGGGGTAAATAGGTGAAGTTTCTCTTTCAGAAGCAGAGCGTTGGTGCACATGTAAACGTACTTTTTGCGCGCGACCAGGCCGGCGACGATCTCGGGCATCTGCGGATGAAGGAGGGGCTCACCGCCGGGGATGGCGACCATGGGAGTGCCGCACTCGTCGATGGCGCGGAAGCACTCCTCGGGGGAGAGTTCGGCCTTGAGGATGTGGGCGGGGTACTGGATCTTTCCGCAACCGGCGCAGGCCAGGTTGCAGCGGAAGAGCGGCTCCAGCATGAGCACGAGCGGGTAGCGCTTGCGACCGAGCAACTTCTGTTTGAGAACGTAGGTCGCGACGGTCCAGGCCTGCGATACGGGTACTGCCATCCGGGTGTTCCTCCGAAGATCTTGATGCTCTGGGTGAGGCCGCGATTCAGGACGCTGCTCTAGGCGGCCTCTGCATCTTCGCGCTCCATGGCGCGTTTGTAGGTGGTCAGGGCGAGCAGAGGGAAGTACTGCTTGTACAGGTGATATCCGAGATAAAAGACGCGTGGGAAGCCGGTTCCGGTGTAGTAACTTTCCCCGTTGCGGCCGGGGACGAGCTCGTCCCAGCTGCCGTCCTGGTGCTGGCGGTCGATGAGCCAGCGAACGCCTTTGGCGACCGAGTCGGACCGGGTGTCGCCGGCGGCGAGCAGCCCCAGCAGAGCCCAGGCGGTCTGGGAGGGGGTGCTGGGGCCGACACCGCGCTTGTCCGGATCGTCGTAAGTGCCGCAGGTCTCGCCCCATCCGCCGTCGGTGTTCTGCACCATGCGAATCCACTCGGCGGCCTGCTGGATGGAGGGTTCGAGGTTGGAGATGGCCATCGCCTCGAGGCCGCGCAGGACGAGGAAGGTGCCGTAGAGGTAGTTGACGCCCCAACGGCCGAACCAGCTGCCGTCCGGCTCCTGCTGCTTGAGGATGAACCTCACGGCCTTTTCGACGCGCGGGTCGGAGCGGGTGAAGCCGTAGAGGGCGAGCATCTCCAGCATGCGGCCGGTGATGTCGACCGTCGGCGGGTCGAGCATGGCGTTGTGATCGGCGAAGGGGATGTACTGAAAGATGGACTTGGTGTTGTCCTTGTCGAAGGCGGCCCATCCACCGTTCTTGCACTGCATCGCCCAGATCCAGTTCAGAGCCCGCTGCGAGACCTCGTGCTGATATCGCTCGCGGGGGTTGTGGACGCAGTTGAGTGCGAGCAGAACCTGCCCCGTATCATCGATATCCGGATAGAACTCATTGTTGAACTCGAAGTACCATCCGCCCGGTTCGACGTTTTTGACCTTTTCGGCCCAGTCGCCTTTGTGGCGGACCTCCTTCGAGAGGAGCCAGTCGGCGGCCTTGAGCATGCGGGGGTCGTCCCTGGGAACGCCGGCCTCTCCGAGGGCATAGACAGCCTGCGCCGTATCCCAGACCGGGGGGAAGCAGGGCTGCATTCGGAAGGTCGGGGTGGGGTAGTCGACCGTTCCGTCCGGGGAGTCGATGCCGAGCTTTTCGAACTCGTCGAGGGCGCGGATCATCTGGGGGTCGTCGAAGGATCGTCCCAGGCAGCGCAGGGCGACGATGGAGTTGAGCATGGCCGGATAGATCGCGCCGAGACCGTCGGATCGTTCGAAACGCTCGAGCATCCAGGCCTCTGCCTTGCGCAGCGCGACCTTGCGCAGCGGCCGGATGTGGACGCGCTCAAACCAGTGGACGAGGCGATCCCAGAAGAGGAAGAAGTTGCGCCAGCTGACGACCTTCCTGCGGTCCCAGCGGAGGTGGAGATCGGCGTTGGCGCGACCGCCGACAAAAAGTTCGTCGATTCCCTGCTCGGGGGCGAGCTTCTTGAACGGCTTCTTCGCGTAGATGATGGAGAGCGGGACGAGGATGCCGCGGGACCAGGAGCTGATCTCGTAGATATTGAAGTAGAACCAATTGGGGAAGAGGACGATCTCGGGCGGAATGGCGGGAACGGCGTCGTAGTCGTACTGTCCGAGCGCGCACAGGTAGATCTTGGTGAAGGTGTTGGTCTCGACGACGCCGCCGTTGGCGAGCACCCAGGTACGAGCCTTGACCAGCACGGGGTGGTCTTTGGACCAGCCCATGAGTTTGAGGGCGAAGTAGGCCTTGACGCCGTAGCTGATGTTGGAGGGGCCGCCGGGGTAGTGGCTCCATCCTCCGTCCTCATTCTGGTGGCGGAGGATCTCGTTGACGGCGCGCTGCATCTTGCCCGGGTCCCCGGTTCCGAGCAGGGTATGGAGAAAGATGTAGTCGGCCTCGAGCATCACGTCGGCCTCGAGCTCACCGCACCAGAAACCCTCCTCATCCTGCTCGCCGAGGAGCCAGTTTTTGGCGCGTTCCAGTCCGTCGGTGATGCGGTCCATACTGAGATCGAGGCGGCCGAAGCGCGGCTGGGCCGGGCGCGCCGAAGCCGACGACACCGCTGCACCGGACAGTTCATACCCGAATTGTGGGAGCTCACTCATAGGAAGGGTACGGCGAACGGGGCCGAGCTACCGAGCAACGGGCGGAGCGGAGGAGATGGCGCGGACGATCTCTGGAGGAAGACCGAAGCGAACATTTTCGGGCATGACCTCGACCTCTTCGGCGTCGCCGTAGCCGCGCGCGCTGAGGAAGGCGACTACCTCCTGCACGAGGACCTCGGGAGCCGAGGCGCCGGCGGTGACAGCTACCTTATCGATACCTTCGAGCCACTCCGGCCTGATGTCGTCGGCCTTGTCGATCAGGTAGCTGCGGGTACCGAGGTTTTCGGATACCTCGACGAGGCGGTTGGAGTTTGAACTGTTCCGGGAGCCCACCACCAGCACCAGGTCGGCTCCATGAGCGACGTTCTTGACGGCAGTCTGCCGGTTCTCGGTCGCGTAGCAGATGTCCTGGGCGTGCGGACCGGCGATGTTAGGGAACTTCTGCTTTAACGCCTCGATCATGTAGCCGGCTTCATCGAGCGAGAGCGTGGTCTGGGTCAGGTAGGCGACCTTGTCGGGATCGGGGACGACGAGGGCCGCTACCTCTTCGACGGTCGACACGACCTGGGTGACGGAGGGAGCCTCGCCCTGTGTGCCCTCGACCTCCTCGTGATCGCGGTGGCCGACGAGAACGAGCGAGTAGCCCTGCTTGGCGAATTTGATCGCCTCGACGTGGACTTTGGTGACCAGGGGGCAAGTCGCATCGATCACCTTGAGGCCGCGTTCCCGGGCGCGTTCCCGTACCGCGGGAGAGACGCCGTGCGCCGAGTAGATGACGCGGGCGCCTTCGGGCACTTCGTCGAGTTCGCTGACGAAGATGGCGCCCTTCTTAGCCAGGTCATTGACGACATGGCTGTTGTGGACGATCTCCTTGCGAACGTAGATGGGAGCGCCGAAGGTGTCGAGGGCGATCTGGACGACGTCGATGGCTCGAACGACGCCGGCGCAGAACCCCCGCGGCTTCAGCAGCATGATGCGTTTTCCGGCAGTTCCGACAGCTTGCTTCGGGGCGGCTGCTCCAAGATCGAGTGGCGAAGTCGTCACCCCCAAAGTATACAGGGTCGGCTTGCCGGATCATAGCCCCGTGGAACCTCGGGAGGTGCACACAGGAGTTCGCAGCGGTCGAGAGAGCGTGCCAGTCTGGGGACGAATTTTAAGGCAGGCTGCCTAGCTGGGGCTACAGGCGGACGGCAGCCTCGGTTAAACGACCGGCGGCAGCCTGGCGTTACATGCCGGCGGCAGCTTCGCAGCCGGAGTGCCCGCAGTCGCACTTCAGGGAGGTAGTTCCGACGGAGTCTTTGCAGAAGGTCGAGCAGTACTTCTCACCTTCGGGGGCGATACAGGTACAGGTCTCGTGGGCGCACTTCCTGGTTTCATTTGCCATGTCAATCTCCTGTGTTCTCGAAGAAGGATGCCTGCGGAAGGGGAAGAGGATGCGTGTCGGCGCTGCTTTTCAAAAGATGCTCCGCGTGGCGCACGCTGGTTTCGGTCAGCTTGGCGCCGCTGAGCATGCGAGCGATCTCTTCCACGCGCTCGACGCGCTCCATGCGGTGGACCGAGGTTTCGGTGCGGCCGCGCTTCTCCGACTTGGCAATCAGGAAGTGCTGATCGGCGAAGGCTGCGACCTGGGGGAGATGGGTGATACAGATGACCTGCTGAGCGGCGGAAAGGTCCTTGAGCTTGCGGCCGACGGACTCGGCCGCGCGTCCACCGATACCGATGTCGATCTCGTCGAAGATGAGGGTGCGCGGAAGGGTCTGCCCCCCTACCCGGCCGGACGCGCGGGCGCCAACTTCGACGGCCACTTTGAGAGCCAGGAGGACGCGGGACATCTCGCCTCCGGAGGCGATCTGGTCGAGCGGTTTGACGGGCTCGCCGGGGTTGGTGGCGATCAGAAAAGCGATCTCGTCGGAGCCGTGCGGGGACCAGCGCGTGCTCTCGTCGGATGGCAGCACGCGGATGCTGAAGCGCGCGCTCATGGCGAGTTCGTTGATGCCAGCTTCCGTCTTCTCTTCCAGCAGCGCGGCCGCGCTCTGACGACGGGAGCTCAAATCGGCAGCGGCGATCTGGTAGGCGCTGGCGTCGGCGGCCTCCCGGGTGCGCAGATCTCGGAGCAGATGGTCGCGGTCGTCGATCTCGGAGAGTTTGCGGGCCGCATCGGCGCCGAAGGCGAGGACGCCGGCGAGCTCGGGACCGTACTTGCGCTTTAGGCGATCGAGCGCGGCGAGACGGTCCTCGATCTCCGCCAGCCGGCCGGGCGAGGCCTGGATGGTGTCGGCGAAGTCACGGACCTCGGCATCCACATCCTCGACGATGGCCTTGGCCCCGGCCAGCTGCTGCGCGGGCTCGACGAAGCGAGGATCGTAGCGGGCCAGCTCGTCGAGATGTTTGAGCGCCGCACCGAGGATGGACTCGGCGGACTGCTCGGACTCGTAGAGAAGATCGTGGGCGGTGTTGGCGGCGTGGGAGAGCTTTTCGGCGTTGGCGAGAACGCGCTTCTCGGCTGCAAGCTGGGCGTCCTCGTCAGGCGCGACGATCGCGGCCTGCTCGATCTCGGAGCTCTGGAAGCGCCACAGGTCGGCCATGCGGAGGCGGTCGCCTTCGGAGGTTTCGAGCTCGCGGAGGCGATCCACGCCCTGACGCCAGGTGGCGTACGCGGCGGCGACAGGCTGGGTCGAGATGCTTCCGAAGCGATCGAGGAGCAGCCGCTGCTGGGCCTGGTCAAAGGCGCCGGCGGTCTCGCCCTGGGTGTGGATGAGAGCGAGTTCCGGGGCGATCTGCTTGAGGGCGGCGACCGTCGCGGGCTGGTTATTGATGAACACCCGCCCCTTCCCGGCGGCGGTGATCTCGCGACGGAGAACGACGAGATCCCCTTCGGCGTCGATGCCGTTGGCCTCGAGCAGATCGCGGGCGCCGGGTGTCATCTCGAAGGTGCAGGCGATGACGGCCTTCTCGGCACCGTGGCGGACGACCTCCGGGGACGCCTTTCCGCCGAGCAGGAGGGCGAGCGCGTCGATGAGGATGGACTTCCCTGCCCCGGTCTCGCCGGTCAGGAGGTTGAGGCCGGGCCCAGGATGGAGGCCGGCACGGTCGATGACAGCGTAATTTTCCGCGCGCAGCTCCAGCAGCATCCCTGGCCTCGACCGATGCACCAGCCGGATCTCCGCAGGGGCGGGGAGCAGGGGTGCGATATGGCGAGAATAGCAAAGGGCCAGCAAAGGGATAGCAAAGGGCCAGAGCTCGGCGACGTGCTCGCCAGGAGCACGGGCGGGGCATCCAGGCGGGTACTGCGTGGGGCCGGACACGCACGGCGGAGAGGGCATGGCACGTACACTGGGGGCAGACGATACCTATGCCTGTGCCCCTCTCTCTCGCCCTTCTTCTGCTCCAAGCGGTTCAGGATGACGCCGCAGCGGCGCCTCCGGTCGCGTCCAACTCCAGCGCTCTCGTCGAGATGTTTCATAACAGCGGACCGGTTGCGTTTGCGGTGCTGTTGCTGTTGCTGATCGCGAGCGTCTTTTCCTGGATGATCATGATCTCGAAGTGGCGTTACTTCGGCCGGGCGCAGGTGCAGGGGACGCGGTTCATCCGGGCCTTCCGGAAGTCGGGGCGGCTGACCGAGATTGCGGCGGTCGCGTCGCAATTCAAGCCGAGCCCGCTGGTCGACGTGTTCTCGGAGATTCACGACGAGTACCACCGGCAGACGGCCGGCCGAGGTCTGCCGCGGAATCCGCAGGCGCTCGAGCGCGCGGCGCAGACGGCGTCGAGCGAGGCGCTGACGGTGATGGAACAGAGGATGACGTGGCTCGCGACGATCGCGGCGATCGCGCCGTTCATCGGTCTGCTGGGAACGGTGATGGGGATCATCGACGCGTTTCACGGTCTGGGGACGGCAGGTGCGGCGACGCTCCGGGCGGTGGCGCCGGGCATCTCGGAGGCGCTGATCACGACCGCCGCTGGTCTGGTGGTGGCGATCCCGGCGGTGGTTGGCTACAACCAGCTCACGTCGCGGCTGCGGGAGTTCGCGGCGCGCATGGACGACTTCGGACGGGAGCTGCTGAGCGCGATCGAGAATGCGGCCATGCTGGCGCCACCGCCGGTCGCCGAAGAGCCCCGGCGAAGGAGCTTCTAGGCGATGGCCTTTACATCCAGGGGACGAACGCAGACGGCGCTTGCCGAGATCAACATCACGCCTCTGGTCGACGTTGTGCTCGTGCTTCTGCTGATCTTCATGCTGACGGCGCCGGTGCTGCAGTCGGGGGTGGAGGTGGCGATCCCGAAGACGCGGTCGGTGAACCAGCTGACGGAAGAGCGCATGGTCGTCACCATCGACAAGAACCAGAACGTCTTTCTGCAGGATAAGCCGGTGAACGTGAACGATCTGCCGGCGAGGCTGAAGAGCACGGCGAAGATCCCGAAGGGCGACGAGGCCAGGCGCGTCGTTTATGTACGCGCAGATGAGCAGGTGCCGTTCGGCGCTTTCGCCTCGGTGATGGATGCGGTGAAGCAGGCCGGAGTCACGGACATCAGCATCGTCACGCGGCCGATCGAGAGGTAGGCGAGGCTGACGATGGAAACCCACAGCCCATGGACGGTGCGCGATCCGGAGGCGGGCGCGGAGGCGCTGCGCGTCCCCCTGGCGGGATCGCTGGTGCTGCACGGTCTGGCATTCCTGGCGATTGTGGTCTCGGGGTTTCTGCTGCGCCACCATGGGCAGAGCTGGGGCGAGCATGACGTTACGGCAGGCGCGATCCAGGCGACGATGGTGTCGTCGATCCCGCTGCCGCCGCGCGAGAAGCCGGTGGATACGGGTGTGCTGGCTTCGGAGAAGCCGAGTCCGGCGCCGGCTCCGCCCAAGGAGAGGGCGGAGCCGCCACCCTCGCCGAAGGAGGTCTTGATCCCGAAGAAGACGCTTCCAAAGCCTGCCAAGGTGGCCGAGAGACCCGCGCCCGAGCCGCCGAAGCATCCGCAGCCAGCGCCGCCTCAGCCGCAGAAGGCGACCACGGGAGAGACATCGGGTCTGCGGATCGCGCAGTCGACGATGCAGCTGAAGAACGGGACAGCCTCGGTCTCGGTGGCGGACCGGACCTTTGGCGCGCGCTTTGCGTACTACGTGAACATCGTGAACCGGACGGTGGCGCAGAACTGGTATACGCAGGAGGCTGATCCGCGGGCGTCCGAGGGCAAGCGCGTGACGATCGTCTTCGACATCGACCGGGACGGCCTGCCGTCGAATGCACGGGTTGAGTCACGCAGCGGATCGCCGTCGCTCGACACCTCCGCGCTGCGGGCGCTGCAGCGAGTGGAGGGCTTCGGTCCGCTGCCGGCGGGCGACCACATCACGGTCGAGTATTCCTTTGATTACCGCCAGCACTAATCGGGAACGGCGTGGTCCGGCCCCCGCACATTGCGTCTACGATAGGGGTTGCATGATCAGATCGCCCCTCCCACAGTCGCCCCTCCGGCTCAGCCTCGCTCGAGCCAGCATGATGTTGCTTCTTCTCTTTGCCTCGGGATTGAATCTGCGCGCGCAGGACTGGTTCAAGACGGAGACGTCGAGCGGAGCCGATCGCATCCGCATCGCGGTCGCTGACTTCAAGCCGGCGACGGCCGAGGGCCAGACGCAGCAGTTCAAAGCCACCTTTGACGCGACGCTTGCCTCCGACCTGGCGAATGCCGGAATCTTCGACATTGTTTCGAAGAGCCTGCAGCCGCAGGCATCGCCGGGCACTCCGGCGGAGATGAACCTGCAGCAGTGGGCCGCGGCTCCGGCATCGGCGGCCATGGTGGCGTTCGGCAACATCGGCCTGCAGGGCGAGCGTGCGGTGGTCAGCGGATTTCTCTTCGATGCGAAGAACACGCAGTATCCGCAGGTGCTGGCGAAGCAGTACAGCGAGCCGGTCAGCGAGGAGTCGGTGCGGCAGATCGCGCACCGGTTCGCGGACGAGATCATCTTCCGGCTCGGTGGAGGGATCCCGGGCATCGCGGAGACGAAGATCTTTTTCGTGAAGGTCTCCGGCGAGAGCAAGGAGATCTGGCAGATGGACTACGACGGTGCAAATCCGCACGCCGTCACCCATCTTGGAACGATCTCCCTGTCGCCGCGGGTCTCGCCCGACAACACGCGGCTGGCCTTTTCATCACTCGGCCGCGACGGTTTCCAGGTAAAGATGTACTCGCTCCTGCTGGGCCGGATGGTGAGCCTGCCTGCAGGTGGAGGGACGAACCTGTCGCCCGCCTGGTCTCCAAACGGACGGGAGCTGGCATACTCCTCCTCGCGCTCCGGTGATCCGGAGATATGGATCGCGGATTCGACCGGCGGGCAGGCGCGGCGGGTAACGAGCTTTCGCGGGCCGGACGTATCTCCGGTCTTCAATCCGAAGACGGGGGCGCAGATCGCCTGGATCAGCGGACGGACCGGGCTGCCGCAGCTGTACGTGATGGAGACGGATGGATCGGGCGTGCAGCGCATGACCGATGGAGGGTATGCCACGTCGCCCTCGTGGTCGCCGAACGGGCAGTTTGTTGCGTTCGCCTGGAATCGCAAGTACGGCCCAGGAGCTCCGGGCGGGCAGGACATCTACGTGATGGAGATCGCGACGAAGCGGTGGATCCAGCTGACGCATGAGGTCGGCCGATGCGACTTCCCGTCGTGGTCGCCGGATGGACGTCACATCGTCTTTGCAAGCTCTCCGAACGGACGTGCGGGAGACTCGCACATTGTGACCATGCTGGCCGACGGAACACAGCAACGTACGCTGACGATGGGCGACATGCCGAACTGGAGTTGGAAGTAAGCTAAGAGGGTCCATGCCGGCGCGATCCGGCAGATATCAGGCAGGTGCTCTGGAAAGAGCGGGAGAGAGACAGATGAGTTCGACCAGGTTTCAGGTTCCACAGATTCGAGTACGAGGCGCTTTCGTGGGGACCGCGGCGGCAATCGCCCTCGCCGTTCTCTCCGGATGCCACAAGAAGAGCAGTGGCATCAATCCGGGCAGCCTGGGACCGACAGGCGATACGAGTGCAACGACGGCGCCGACGGCAACGTTGTCCGCCGATCCAGTCGCGATCGACCTCGGGCAGTCAGTGATTCTGAACTGGCGCACGAGCAACGCGACGGATGTCTCGATCGACGGAATCGGAAAGGTGAACATGAACGGGACGCAGACCGTTTCGCCCTCGAACTCGACCAGCTTCCATCTGGTGGCGAAGGGGGATGGCGGAATGGCGGAGGCGAATGTCCGGGTGACGGTCCGCGTCCCGGTCGCGCCTACTGCTCCCGCAGACGCGAATAACAGCGGCGACATGGGCTCGGACGCGGTCTTCCATCAGAACGTTCAGGATGCGTTCTTCGACTACGACAGCTATGAGCTGCGGCCGGACGCGCAGACCTCCGTGGCCCAGGCGGCCAGCTACCTGGCGGCGCACCCAGCCATTCGGGTGGTGATTGGCGGGTACTCGGACGAACGCGGATCGGCGGAGTACAACTTGGCGCTTGGCGAGAATCGTGCCAACGCAGCACGCACCGCACTCATCTCCGCGGGCGTTCCGGCATCGAGGCTACGCATCCTCAGCTACGGCAAGGAGAAGCAGTTCTGCACCGAGTCGACCGAAAGCTGCTGGCAGCAGAATCGCCGGGCGCAGTTCTCGCTCGACAAGTAGAGCATTTGGGCAGCAAATACGCGGCGCGAAGAAGACAAACGAGCACTCAGAAGTAGACGAATGAGCGATGACAGAACGACAGATCGGCAGACAGCTCCCATGATCCAGACACGAAACTCCAAACGTAGACTGCTTCGCGTCGTCTCCCTGGCCGTGGCCGGATGCGCGTTCCTGGGCACGCCGGCGCATGCGGTCAGCAAGGACATGATCCAGCTGCAGACTCAGATTCAGCAGCTGCAGGATTCCGTAGCGCGGCTGCAGCAGTCGAACGACGAGCGCATGGGAGTGATGAAGGACCTCGTGCAGCAGAGCGCCGACTCGATCAACAAGATGTCGGCCACGGTGGACGCGCTGCAGCGCGGGATGCAGAGCCAGCAGGAGGCGCAGGGTGCGAAGGTGGACCAGGTCTCGGGCCAGGTGCAGTCGATCAACGACTCTCTGGATGAGATCAAGACGCGCATTGGCCGCCTTGAAAAGCTGATGCAGGATGTGCAGGGGCAGCAGCAGTCGATGAGCGCGAACATGCAGGGAATGCCTTCGTCCGGGAGCTCCGGGAGCTCCGGGAGCGCATCGCCGGGGGCCAGCGGACCGACGAACACGCTGCCGTCCTCAAGCCCGACCGGATCCAGCCCGAATCTGGAGACAACGCCTCCCCTATCGGCGCCGGCTCCGTCTGCGGGACGCCGTGGAAAGCCGTCGGCGGGCGTTCCGCTTTCCGGGCCGGGCGCGGGTCCGGTGTCGGGTCCGGGTGCGACCGCTTCGACGCCCGGCGGGAACAGTTCCTCCGCGGCGAACGCGCAGCTTGCCGACGATCTCTACAAGACGGCGCTGGGCGACTACATGGCCGCGAAGTATGGTCTTGCCGCATCCGAGTTTGCGGATGTCACGAGATCGTACCCCGATCATCCACTAGCCGGGAATGCCTTTTACTACCAGGGTGAGATCGACTACAGGGGCGCTCGGTACGCGGCTGCGATCAAGGAATACGACCGCGTCATTGAGCAGTTTCCCGACAACAATAAGGTGCCGGCGGCGCATCTGCACAAGGGGCAATCGCTGATCCAGATGAAGCAGAACGAGGCGGGCGTTCGTGAGTTGAGGTCGCTGATCCAGAGGTTTCCGAACTCGCCCGAGGCCATGCAGGCCCGCAGCCGGCTGAGCGGAATGGGCATCCAGGTGAAGCCGCGCGCGTAGGCCGAAGTCGCCGGATGCGGAGCTAATTACGCATTCCCTCCATTAAGGTCTCAACGTAGCTCCTCTGCTCGCCGGAGAGAGGAAGGATCGGCAGGCGTGGCTTGCCTCCGAAGTACCCGTTCAGGTCGGCCGCAAATTTTATAGCGGCGACGCCCATTCGCTCTTCGATCTCCGTTGCAGCTGTAGCCAGCCGTTCCTGCTTCTCCGCCGCGAGCTTTGGATCGCCATCCTTCCAAGCGGCGAAGACCTCGTGAACGGCCTGCGGAGCACAGGCGGCGAAGGGGAGGACGGCGCCTGCGACACCTGCTTCAAGAGCCGGGACGAGCATGGAGCTGCGGCCATGCAGTACCTGGAAGCCTACCTTCTTGAATCGCGTCTTGATGGTGGGCGCGGGTGGCGCCGTGGCCAGCGCAGTCGTACCCCCAAGCAGTGATCCCGCAGCGATGTAGTTGCCGCCAGACGCCGGCTCCCGAGGTGCGCGCATGCGAGTCGTGACTGCGGTGAAGGTGGTCGTGACGACGACCTCGCGCACCACGGATGACGTCGCGGCCCTCACCTGCTGCGACCTTTCTTCACTGGCCGTGACAAGCCCCAGGAAGGCTGGGTTCCCGGAGAGTTCCGCGACGAGCTCAAGCGGCATCGACGCGTGATCCCGGAGCAACACGGGAAGGGGGGAACGGTCCGCGACGGTCTGGTAGAAGAGGCGCTGCGCCGCAGGCTCGGAGCCGTCAGAGAGGATGGTAGGCAGCCGCAGGAGGACCGCGTCGTAGGCCAGAGTCGCGGCGAAGTCTGCAAGATCGAGCGTGCCCGAGACCCCGTCGCGCGAGATGTCCGCGACCATGACCTTCGCGGGAGCGCTGGCCTGGATCGCGGTGCTCAGAACCTCTCGCGTCTCGACGTCCGAGAGGAGGCTCGACTCACCGGTCTGGCTCAGAATGACGAGGCCCGAGGCGGGCGTGCGGGAGTAGCGCTCTGCATTGTGCTCGAGCTTGCGGAGGTAGACGCGGCCCTCAGGGTAGAAGGGTGTCGTGAGGGGGATGTGGAGCCCGTCGAGAAGCATGTTTCCATTCTATGGACCTTGAAGATCCATGCTTGCGAGGCTAATTGGAGGGTGTGCCCGAAGGTGGCATGACGCGAAAGACGTAGGCCGATGTGTGATCGTGCGCCGCGATCTCCGGTAACCTCAGAGGCACGCATGATGAGGCAGGCAGACATCTCGAAGGACAAGACCGTAGGCGATCTCGGCCGCGAAGCGTTCTGGTTCCTGACCCACACCTTGCTCGCGGTCGCGGTTCTGGCAATCGTGATCGGTTTGATGTCGCTGGTCCATCCCGATCCGGAGTCTGCCTCGCCGAAGCTGCTGGGGACCGTTCTCGCGTTCTTCGTTCCGATGCTCGGCGGGTTTCTGATCTCCCGCGTGCAGCAGAACGAGGTGTCCCGCTACGTCTGGATCTCCGGCCTTTTGCTGTTCTCGGTCATCTGCGTCTGGGTGCTGGATCTGCCCACGGGCAACGGCCTGTGCGAGCACTGCGGGGCGATCGACAAGCTGTGGCGCACCTTTTTCGACATCGGCCATGGCAGCGGTCTGATGGGCGGAGACGGTTTGCTGGTGGGCACATGGATTCCGCTCTCGATGATCGGCTACGCTGTGGGATCGCAGTTCGGTCTCGAGTCCTAGACCTCCCGCGTTCCCTTCGCAAATTGATTTACGTGGTCAGCGCGGCCTGGGCTGCCTGGCTCGCCTGCTCCGCGTGCAGGGTCTGCAGGGCGACCACGCTGCGGGTTCCCCTCTGGAGCGCGGCGATGCCCTCGGCAGCGGCACTGGCTGCGGCCAGGGTTGTGATCGTCGGGATGCGGGCGAGGACGGCGGCGCGGCGAATGGCTTTTTCGTCGAAGACGGTGTCCTGCCCGCGGGGCGTGTTGATGATGAGCTGGATGCGATCGCCCTTGATCAGGTCGACCACGTTTGGCCGGCCCTCCTGCACCTTGTAGACGCGCTCCGCATGGAGACCCGCACGTTCGAGGACATCGGCCGTTCCATGGGTCGCGACCAGATGGAAGCCCATCTCGAGGAACTGCCGAGCGACCTGCACGACCGCGGTCTTATCGTGATCGTTGACGCTCAGGAAGGCCGTGCCCTTGGTTGGGAGCGCCTGTCCTGCAGCAATCTGCGCTTTGGCGAACGCCTCGCCGAAGTTGTCGGCGACGCCCATCACCTCCCCGGTCGAGCGCATCTCGGGACCGAGGACGGTGTCAACGCCGGGGAACTTGCCCCAGGGAAAGACGGGCGATTTAACGAAGTAGCGCGACCCGGTGTCAAGATCCTTTCCGTTGGCGATCTCGCGCGGCAGCAGCTCCTTCAGCTTGCGGCCGGTCATCAGGCGCGAGGCGATCTTCGCGAGCGGAACTCCGGTGGCCTTGGAAACATAGGGCACGGTGCGCGAGGCCCGCGGGTTGACCTCGATGACGAAGACGACGCCGCGCTGGATGGCGAACTGGATGTTCACCAGGCCAAGCACGTGGAGCGAGAAGGCCAGCCTGCGGGTGTAGTCGCGGATGGTATCGAGGACGTGGGCGTCGAGGCCGACCGCCGGGAGAACGCAGGAGGAGTCGCCGGAGTGGATGCCGGCCTCCTCGATGTGCTGCATGATGCCTGCGATCAGGACGTCGGTGCCGTCGCAGAGCGCGTCGACATCGACCTCGACCGCGTCCTCGAGGAAGTGATCGATGAGGACGGGGCGGTCCTGCGAGTATTCAATCGCGGTGCTCATGTAGCGGACGATCGCCGCGTCGTCGAACGCGATCACCATGGCGCGCCCGCCGAGCACATAGGAGGGCCGCACCAGCACCGGGTAGCCGACGCGGTTCGCACCTTCGACTGCCTCGGCGACGCTGGTAGCCATCGCCCCCTGGGGCTGCGGGATGTTGAGTTCCTCAATCAGCCGGCCGAAGCGCTTGCGGTCTTCGGCTAGGTCGATCGACTCGGGCGACGTGCCCAGGATGGGAACGCCAGCCTGCTTGAGCGGAAGCGCCAGGTTGAGCGGCGTCTGCCCGCCGAACTGGACGATCATGCCGATCTCGGCGCCACCTGACGACTCGTGTTCGTAGACGGCGAGGACATCTTCGAGGGTGAGCGGCTCGAAGTAGAGGCGGTCCGAGGTGTCGTAGTCGGTCGAGACCGTCTCTGGATTGCAGTTCACCATGATGGTCTCGAAGCCATCCTCGCGAAGTGCGAAGGCGGCATGGCAGCAGCAGTAGTCGAACTCGATTCCCTGCCCGATGCGATTCGGTCCGCTGCCCAGGATGAGGACCTTCTTCCGCGCCGTCGGAGCCGCCTCGTCCTCGTCGTCGTAGCAGCTGTAGAGGTACGGTGTGAAGCTCTCGAACTCGGCGGCGCAGGTATCGACGAGCTTGTAGACGGGCTGCACGCCAAGCCTCCTGCGGAGCGCGCGCACAGCCGCCGTGCCGTCGGAGCCGGTGAGCTTCCAGCCGGCGGCGAGCCGCTCGTCGGAGATGCCCATGCGCTTCGCCGATCGCAGATCATCGGTTGAGATGCTGCTGATCGGGAGATCGCTGACGGCCTTGATCTCATCCGTGATCTGCTTCATCTGGTGCAGAAACCAGGGGTCCATGGAGGTGAGGCGGGCGACCTCGCGGACGCTCATTCCGCGCTCAAACGCGTATCGGATATAGGAGAGGCGCTCGGGATGCGGGGTGACGAGGCGCTGCGTGAGGCGGCGCGGCTCGATGTCGTCGGAGGTTGCGCGCTTTCCTGTCTCGAGCGATCGGACCGCCTTCATCAAGGCCTCTTTGAAGGTGCGGCCGATCGCCATGACCTCGCCGACGGACTTCATCTGCGGGCCGAGGATCTCATCGGCTCCGGGAAACTTCTCGAACTGCCACTTCGGGATCTTCACGACGACATAGTCAATGGTGGGTTCGAAGCAGGCCGGCGTGGCCTTGGTGATGTCGTTCTGGAGCTCATCGAGCGTGTATCCGACGGCGAGGCGGGCGGCGATTTTTGCGATGGGGAAGCCGGTCGCCTTCGAGGCGAGGGCGCTCGATCGCGAGACGCGCGGGTTCATCTCAATGACGGTCATGCGGCCGTTCTGTGGATTGACGGCGAACTGGACGTTGGAGCCGCCGGTCTCGACGCCGATCTCCCGGATGACGGCAATGGCGGCGTCGCGCATGCACTGGTACTCGCGGTCGGTGAGGGTCTGCGCGGGAGCGACGGTTATGGAGTCGCCGGTATGGACGCCCATCGGATCGAAGTTCTCGATCGAGCAGATGATGATGACGTTGTCCTTCAGATCGCGAACGACCTCAAGTTCGTACTCTTTCCATCCGAGAACGCTCTCTTCGATGAGGCACTCGTGGACGGGAGAGAGGTCGAGACCGCGGGAGAGAATCTCCATCAGTTCCTCGCGGTTGTAGGCGATGCCGCCACCCGATCCGCCGAGGGTGAACGACGGACGAATGATGGCGGGGAAGCCGATCTTCTGCGCGTACTCGAGGCCGTCGCGGAGATTGTTGACCAGGGCGGACCGGGGCATGTCGAGGCCGATCTTGCTCATGGCGTCTTTGAAAAGGAGGCGGTCTTCGGCTTTCTTGATCGCCTCGAGCTTGGCGCCGATCAGTTCGACCCCGAACTTTTCGAGCACGCCGGAGTCGGCGAGATCGACGGCCAGGTTGAGGGCTGTCTGCCCGCCGACGGTTGGAAGCACGGCGAAGATGCCCGCGCCCGGCGTCATCATCGCCGTCTCGACGCGCAGGATCTCTTCGAGGTACGCGGGCGTCAGCGGCTCGATGTAGGTGCGGTCGGCAACCTCGGGGTCGGTCATGATGGAGGCCGGGTTCGAGTTGACGAGCACGACATCATAGCCCTCGGCCTTGAGGGCCTTGCAGGCCTGGGTGCCGGAGTAGTCGAACTCGGCCGACTGCCCGATGACGATCGGTCCGGAGCCTATGACGAGGATCTTCGCGATATCGTTTCTGCGTGGCATCTAGCGTCCGCTCTTTCGGTATATCTCGCTGCGATGCCCTGCGTGGAGCACCGCGATCACTCGAACTTCTCTTTGTATGTCACAGATGACGCGGTAGTCGATGACGCGGTAGTCGCCGACGCGGAATCGACACAGGCCGCGGAACTCACCTTTCAGAGGTTCGGCCAAGACCATCGGGTCCACTGAGGTCTCAACGCGATCTCTCAAGAATCGAAGGATGCGCTCACGTAAAGGCTTGTCGAGCCGGAGCAGCGAACGCTCCGCCACATCGTTGAACCTAGTCCGCCACACTTGATCTTCGCTCCATCTCCTCGAGCGAGATCATGGACGTGGATTCGGCCAGCGAACGAATTCCGGCGAGGTAATCCTCGATCCTCGATAAACCGCTCGAGCGCCTCGCGGACGAAGAAGCTCTGGCTCACGTGATTTTCGGCGGCGAGCTTCTCCAGCCTGGCCTCCAACTCCGGCTCCAGTTGAACCTCAACCATGGTGGTCTCCCTCTGCACGCTTCCACACTTCCATCATCCTACGGAAGTCTTTGAAGAGATAGTGGGAGTCGTGCGGGCCGGGGCTGGCCTCGGGGTGGTACTGCACGCTGAACATGGGGTCGGAGCGGTGCTTGAGGCCGGCGCAGGTTCCGTCGTTGAGGTTGACGTGCGTGACCGCGACCGAGGTTGCGTCGAGCGTCTCTGGGTCGACGGCGAAGTTGTGATTTTGCGCCGTGATCTCGACCCTTCCGGTATCCATGTTCTTGATCGGATGGTTGCCGCCGTGATGGCCGAACTTCAGCTTGTAGGTCTTGCCGCCGAGGGCGAGGCCGAATATCTGGTGGCCGAGGCAGATGCCAAAGATGGGTGACTTGCCCTGCAGCCGCTGGACATTCCCGACGGCGTAGTCGAGGGGCTCGGGATCGCCGGGGCCGTTCGAGAAGAAGACGCCATCGGGCTGCATGGCGAGAACCTCCTCTGCGGTGGTGCGTGCGGGGACGACGGTGACCCGGCAGTTCTCACGCGTCAGCATGCGCAGGATGTTTTCCTTGATGCCGAAGTCATAGGCAACCACGTGCATCGGCTCGGCGCTGGTGGTCGCGGTGAGCAGGCTGTCGCCGGTCTGGTTGCGCGGCTCCTGCGCGTCCCACGTGTACACCGCACTTGTGCTGACGCCGCTCGCGAGATCGGTGCCTTCCATCTTAGGGATGGACCGCGCGCGAGCGATGAGGGACTCGGCGTCCAGCTTCTCCCCTGAGGCGATAACGCCGCGCATGACACCGTTGGCCCTTAGGTGGCGGACGACGGCGCGCGTGTCGATCTCGGAGATGACGGGGACGTCGAAGCGCTCCAGGTACTCGTCGGCGACCTGGGTGGAGCGCCAGTTAGAGCTGATGGGGGAGAACTCGCGCGTGACCAGGCCTTCGATGTAGGGCCGGCGGGCTTCGGCGTCGGCGGGTGTGGTTCCGTAGTTGCCAATATGCGGGTTGGTCAGGACGACGATCTGCCCCGCGTAAGAAGGATCGGTGAAGATCTCCTGGTAGCCGGTGAGCGACGTATTGAAGACCACCTCGCCGAGAGACTCTCTCCGTGCGCCAAAGCTCTTTCCGCGGAAGGTACGCCCGTCTTCGAGCGCCAGCATTGCCTGCAAGTGCCTCTCCTGATGGGGTGGGTTCTACCGATTCTAGCAGCAGCGGAAGGCGCTTCCCGCGGGGCTCGCCGGTTAGGCCCGAAGCCCCGGAAGCGACGAACAGGGAAAGGATGTGATACGTGTACATGCAGGGGTTTGAGGCGAATTGACCGGGCTTGGACCGCATGCTCTAATTGCGCCCCGCAGGGAAACACTACATCGACGTGATCTGAAGGAGACATCTGCATGCATCTGGTAAGCCTTGTCGCCATGCTCGTTCAAGAGCAGAGCGCGATTGCACCGGGAACGGTGGTGGGAGACGACGGTCGGATATGGCTTTGGATCGCGATGGTCGTCGGTATTCTGGCGCTGGTTGCAGCGGCGCTGCTGGCCCGGTCGGTCATCGCAGCCGACAACGGAACGACGGAGATGCAGGCGATCTCGAACGCGATTCGGGAGGGGGCCGAGGCCTTTCTGCGGCGTCAGTACAAGACCATCGGAATGATCGCGGCGATCCTGGCGGTGCTCGTCTTTGCCGGCTACCGGATGTCGCCCCGAACCTCCCCCTTTGCCCTGAAGACGGTGATCAGCTTCCTGGTGGGCGCGATCTGCTCCGGGCTGGCCGGCTTCACAGGCATGTACTGCTCCATCCGGGCGAACATCCGGACGGCATCGGCGGCCCGCACCAGCCTGAACCGGGCGTTGCAGATGGCGCTGCGCGGAGGCGCTGTCACGGGTCTGGTCGTGATCGCCCTGAGCCTGCTCGGCGTCGGCGCTCTGTTCCTCTTCTTCGGCGGGCTTGAGAACCCGCAGGCGGTTCCCTACCAGCTGGTGGGCTTCGGCTTCGGAGCATCGCTGGTCGCGCTCTTTGCTCAGCTTGGTGGCGGCATCTACACCAAGGCCGCGGACGTGGGCGCCGATCTCGTCGGCAAGGTCGAGGCCGGCATCCCGGAAGACGATCCCCGCAACCCCGCTGTGATCGCCGACCTGGTGGGCGACAACGTGGGCGACTGCGCGGGCCGCGGCGCCGACATCTTCGAATCTACCGCCGCCGAGAATGTGGGCGCGATGATCCTCGGAGCGGCGCTCTATCCGGTCTTTGGAATCAAGGGCATTCTGTTCCCGCTGATCGTCCATGCCATCAATCTGATCGCCAGCATGATCGGCGTCGCGGTGGTCAAGACGCGCGAGGATGAGGACCCGATGCACGCCCTGAACCGCGGCTTCTACGTCACGTCGGCGCTGGCGCTGGCGGGCTTCGCGGGTGCGGTTTACACCATGCTGAATCCCACCATGACGGATGGAAGTCATCCGGTCAGGCCCGTCTGGCTGCTCGGTTGCGGCCTCGTCGGCCTGGCTACCGCCTTCCTGTTTGTCTGGATCACGGAGTACTACACCGAATCGCGCTACCGCCCCGTGCTTTCGATTGCCGAGGCCAGCCTTACCGGACCGGCGACCAACATCATCAGCGGTCTCGCCGTCGGCATGGAGACGCCTGCCATGCCGGTCGTCGTCATCTCTGCCGCGCTCCTGCTCAGCTACTGGTTCGGCGTCCAGGGGCTCGCCGGTGTCGCCGGAATCAGCGACTACGCCAAGGGTATCTACGGCACGGCGATCGCCACCATGGGCATGCTGAGCTGCGCGGCGTACATCCTAGCCATGGACACCTTCGGTCCCATCACCGACAACGCCGGCGGCATTATTGAGATGTCGAACCAGCCCGACAACATCCGTGAGCGCACGGACAAACTCGACTCCGCGGGCAACACGACCAAGGCGCTGACCAAGGGCTACGCGGTCGGCTCTGCCTCGCTGGCGGCCTTTCTCCTCTTCTCCGCGTACCTCGAAGAGATCCGCACTATCGTCACTGATAAGGTGCACAACGCAGGCGGATTTATGCCTCCCGGATGGAGCTTCACCAACATCAACCTCGCCCAGGTGCCGGTCTTCGTCGGTGCTCTTCTGGGAGCGATGCTGACCTACCTCTTCAGCTCGCTGGCCATCAAGGCTGTCGGCCGGACGGCGCAGAAGGTGGTCGAGGATGTGCGCGCACAGTTCCGCGAGAATCCGGGCATTATGGCCGGCACCTCCAAGCCCGACTACGGCCGCTGTGTCAGCATCGTGACCGGGGCGGCGCTGCGGGAGATGGTTGTTCCGGGCGTGCTGGCGGTCGGTCTGCCGGTCGCCGTCGGTCTCATCTTCCGCAACTTCAGCCCCAGCTACGGAGCAGGTTCGGCCGGCGTTGTCGTCGATCCTGCGACGGGAGTCTCGGTGCTCGCCGTTCCCGCAATCGCGGGCGTTGCCGTCAACCTTGCCGGAGCGGAGGCGGTCGCGGGGCTGCTGATGGTCGGCACCATCTCGGGCGTTCTTCTGGCCATGCTGATGAACAACGGCGGCGGCGCCTGGGACAACGCGAAGAAGTACATCGAGACCGGGAAGTACGGCGGCAAACGCTCGGACGCGCACAAGGCCGCGGTCGTTGGCGACACGGTCGGCGACCCGTTTAAGGACACTGCCGGACCGAGCCTGCATGTGCTGATCAAGCTGCTGGCAACCATTACGCTGGTGCTGGCGCCGCTGTTCGTGTAGAAGGCCAGGGACACGCAGGATGGCAGGCTTCGGGGCAGCGGGCAGCATCCGTCGCCTGCCCCCTAGGAGCCAGCGATCCGCTGCCCGAATCGTAATAGGGTCTCGTCCGGATCGCTAACGGCGAACTCACGCAAGCCCCACGGCATGTCCCTGGGAGTATGCAAGCACCTGACTCCGGCGGCCACAGTGTTGTTGAAGAAGACGTTTACGGCCTCGACGTAGAAGTAGACGCCGCAGGGATTGAAGACGAACTCCGGCGAGTTGCTCAGGCCGAGATGGAGGGACAGGCCATCCATCGTCAGGAAGGCGAACTGCGTTCCGTCTTCGTAAGGTACACAGGCAAAACCCAGCTGCTGGTAAAAGGCGATGGACAGCTTCATCGATCGCACCGGAAGGATGGGTGAGAGCGATTGGAGCGACGGCTTTCGAATGGTTTCGAACTGAGCCATAGCACAAAGGTATAACGGCGAGCCAGCGGGTAATGGGGCACAGTACAATCAGGGGTCGGATTGGGAAAACGATGGCACAGAACGCCACAACACTGACAAGAGAAAACGTGCCAGAGACAAACCAGATCGGAAGCGCGCTCACGCCCGCCGATCTGATCCGCTTCTATCGCCTGATGTACCTTTCGCGCAAGACCGACGACCGGGAGATCGTTCTCAAGCGGCAGCAGAAGATCTTCTTCCAGATCTCCTGTGCGGGGCATGAGGCCCTGCTGGTGGCGGCCGGCATGGCGATGAGGCCGGGGTACGACTGGTTCTTCCCCTACTACCGGGACCGCGCGCTCTGCCTGACACTTGGCAACACGGTTGAGGAACAGCTGCTGCAGGCGGTTGGCGCGAAGGATGATAGCGCCAGCGGCGGCCGCCAGATGCCGTCGCACTGGACCAGTCAGCGGCTCAATATCGTCAGTCCCAGCTCCTCGACGGCGACCCAGTGCCTCCATGCGGTCGGATGCGCGGAGGCGGGGCTCTATTTCACCCGGCACCCCGAAGCGGCCGCCCGGCACGACGGCGACTACCGCGCGTTTAAGGACGTGCGCTTCCATGCGGACGAGGTTGTGTACGTCTCGATCGGCGAAGGCTCGACCAGCCAGGGCGAGTTCTGGGAGGCTTTGAACTCGGCCTCGAACGGCAAGCTGCCCGTGATCTTTCTGGTGGAGGATAACCAGTACGCGATCTCCACCCCGGTCGAGGTCAATACGCCGGGCGGCAACATCTCGCGGCTGGTCGCGAACTTTCCCAACTTCCACTTCGCGGAGGTGGACGGCACCGATCCCATCGCAAGCTACGAGGCCATGGTCGAGGCCGTAGCGTACTGCCGGGCGCGCAAGGGGCCGGCCTTTGTGCACGGCCATGTCGTCCGTCCCTACTCCCATTCGTTGAGCGACGATGAGCGACTCTACCGGTCGGCCGCGGAGCTCGAGGCTGATTCGCTTCGCGACCCCATCTCGCGGATGCAGATGTCGCTGCTGCGCGAAGGGATCCTGGATGAGGCGGCCATCGACCGCCTGGAGCGCGAGGTCGACGCCGAGGTTCAACGGGCGGCCGATCTGGCTATCGCCGCCCGTCCCGCCGAGGTGTCCTCGATCATGAGGCACATCTACTCCGAAGATCTCGATCCCTGCCAGGCCCGGACGTCGGGATCGGAGGAGATCTCAGCCGGGCCCAACGCCACCGAGCGCACCATGGCCGACCTGATCAACACCTGTCTGCGCGACGAGATGCGGCGCGACTCGCGGGTCGTCGTCTTCGGCCAGGACGTGGCCGACGCCACCCGCGATGAGGCATTGAAGGCGGGCAAGATCAAGGGCAAGGGAGGGGTCTTCAAGCTGACCGCCGGTCTCCAGGCGGAGTTCGGATCGGACCGCGTCTGGAACTCGCCTCTGGCTGAAGCCAACATCACGGGACGCGCGATCGGCATGGCTGTGAGAGGTTTGAAGCCGGTGGTCGAGATTCAATTCTTTGATTACATATGGCCTGCCATGCACCAAATGCGCAACGAGTTAGCCCTCATGCGATGGCGTTCGAACGGCCAGTTTAGCTGCCCCCTGGTGATGCGGGTCCCGATCGGCGGATACCTGACCGGCGGATCCATCTACCACTCGCAGTCGGGCGAGAGCATCTTTACCCACACCCCCGGCGTCCGGATCGTCATGCCGTCCAATGCGCGCGACGCCCTGGGCCTGCTCCGCACCGCGATCCGATGCGATGACCCGGTGCTGTTTTTCGAGCACAAGCGTCTGTATCGCGAGACCTTTGGCCGCGCCACCTACCCTGGCCCGGAGTTCAGCATCCCGTTTGGCAAGGCAAAGATCATCCGGCCGGGCAAGGACCTCACCCTGGTCACCTACGGCGCTGTGGTCCCGCGAGCGCTCCAGGCGGCGCAGAAGCTGCACCGCGAGGCGGGCATCGATGTCGAGATCATCGACCTCCGCAGCCTCGCTCCTTACGACTGGGAGGCGATTGCCGAGAGTGTTCGTAAGACCTCGCGCGTGATCGTGGCCCACGAGGACATGCTGAGCTGGGGCTACGGGGCGGAGATCGCCGCGCGCATCGGCGACGAGCTCTTCCATGATCTCGACGCGCCGGTCCGCCGGGTCGGCGCCATGGACACCTTTGTGGCGTACCAGCCGCTGCTTGAGGACGCGATCCTTCCGCAGCCGGAGCACCTCTACCGCGCCATGGCCGATCTGGCCGCCTTTTAGACGCCCGCGCGCAACTGGCCCCCACGTTGCGGGTTTGCCCCTTGTGTGTCGCTCCCCGTGAGCAGGCAGCGCGGAGGTTTCCCTGATGTCAATGTTGGCAAGCGCATCTCGCGAGCAGCGGAAGCGACGTGCAGAGGCCCGGCTCCGTACGGCGCGCGGCTTGGTGGCCGGTCTTCTCTGCTTTCAGGTGATCGGAGCGCCCGTGTTCGCGGAAGGTCCGCCGGCCGCGGTCGCAAGCGGGTCGGCCAAGCCTGCGCACGTGCCTCCCGGAAAGGCGGCGCCGGTGCAGATGGCGGGCGACCAGAGGATTCAGCATGCGCTCAACCGCCTCACCTTCGGTCTGCGTCCCGGCGATGCGGCCATGGTGGGGCGCATCGGCTTCGCCAGCTGGTTCGAGCAGCAGCTCAGCCCGGCGGCGATCGACGACTCCGCCCTTGACGCCCGGCTGGCGGCCTTCCCCGCTATGACCCTGCCGCAGCAGCAGCTGTTCGAGCGCTATCCAAGCCCGCAGATGCTGAAGAGCATGGTTCAAAGAGACACACCGCTCCCGCAGGACCCCATCCAGCACGCTATCTACGCCGATGGCATTGCCTTCTACAAAGAGGCGCAGGCGCGCAAGGCTGCTGGCGAGAGGGGGGAGCAGAAGCCGGCACCGGTTGCTGCGGGTGACGGGATGGAGGCCTCGAGCCCTGGGGAGGCGAACAAGGACACACCTGGGACGGGCGCGGCTTCCATGGGCCAGGCAGAGCAGGCTGCGGGGAAGAGCCGGGTAATTCAAGGCGGTGCTCCCGGTGCTCCTGCCGCTCGCAAGCGGGCCGGGCACGTCGATCTGCTCGGCGGCGAGGCCTCGGGTTACACCATGCCGGGTAAGAAGAAGGCCTCTGCCCCGGAGATCGCCGGGAGCATGGAGCCTGGGCAGGCGGAGGCGGCGCCTGCCGCTGCGAATCGGGGTCGAGCCCGGCATGGGGAACAGGACTTCCCCGAAGCCGCCACACTCGAGTTCCTGGCGCTTCCACCCGACGCCCGCGTGCGCAGAATTTTGGCGCTCGATCCGGCCCAGCTGGTGAACTTTCGCCGCAGCCTCAGCCAGGAGGAGCTGGCCGCCCTCGCCCACGACCTCAGCCCGCAGCAGAAGGAGATCTTCGCCGCGCTCCAGGGGTCGCCGCGCATGATCGGCGCCGAGGTGCTCGAGTCGCGGCTGGAGCGCGACGTCTACAGCAATCGCCAGCTTGAGGCCGTGATGACGGACTTCTGGCTCAACCACTTCAACGTGTACCTGCGAAAGAACCAGAACGAGCCGTACCTCCTTCCCGCCTTTGAGCGCGAGACCATTCGACCGCATGCTCTTGGCCACTTCGAGGATCTCCTGGTCGCAACGGCGAAGAGCCCGGCGATGCTGATGTACCTCGACAACTGGCAGAGTATCGGCCCGGACTCGGACGCTGCCCACCGGGGCGCACGCTTCGCCGGATTCGCCAAGAACCCGCAGGTCAAGCAGGCGCTCAAGGATCGTGGTCTGAACGAGAACTACGCCCGCGAGCTCATGGAGCTGCACACCATCGGAGTCGGGTGCGAGGTCAGCAAGGATCACGCAGCAGGCGCGCTCGATCCAGCCTGCGGCCAGGGCTACACGCAGGCGGATGTCACCGAAGTCGCGAAGGTCTTCTCCGGATGGACGATCGACCGACCGGCCGAGGGCGCAGCGTACAGCTTCGAGGAGCGCCGCCACCAGCCCGGATCGAAGACGGTGCTCGGACACGCCATTCGCGAGAGTGGCGAGAGAGAGGGTCTCGAGGTGCTCCGCGCGCTCGCGATGAGCCCGGCCACAGCGAAGTTCCTCTCCACCAAGATCGCGATCCGCTTTGTCAGCGATACGCCGCCGGCAGCCCTGGTCGACCGCATGTCCGCCTCCTATCTCTCGAGCGGCGGGGACATCCGGTCGGTGCTCCGGACGATGGTCAACTCGCCCGAGTTCTGGTCGCCGGCCGTGTACCGCGCCAAGGTCAAAACGCCGCTCGAGTTCGTCGTTTCTGCTCTTCGGGCGACGGGCGCGGAGATCACCAACGCCGTTCCGCTGGTGCAGGCGCTCGATCGCCTGGGGATGCCGCTCTACGGGATGCAGACTCTGAACGGCTACAGCTGGAAGGCCGAGCCCTGGGTCAGCACCGCCGCGCTGGTCTCGCGCATGAACTTCGCCCTTGTCCTCAGCGGCGACAAGCTCCCGGGTACACGGACGGATGGATCTCTGCTGCTGGGCGATCGCCCAGTCAGAGCGCAGCCTGTCGCCATGCATGCGCAGCCCATTGCTGGGAGTGCGCAGACCGCTCCGGCAGACAGCGCCGGCTTGGATCCCGCTGCCGTAGCCGAGGAGCTCCGCCTCGAACAGATTCTGCTTGGCTCGGCCGCCGGCGAGCGCACCCGTCATGCTGTGCTGACCCAGTCCGGTGACCTCTCCGTCCCGCGCCAGGCAGAGCAGGAGTTCCTCGCACACGGCGCAGCGGACGCTCCGAGGCCGGATGCGGGAGCCGCGACCAGGCAGGCCGCGGTAATGGCTGGACTGCTTCTCGGATCGCCAGAGTTCCAGCGCCGATAAGAAACAAACCCGTCGAGTGGATGGTTCCTCACGGCAGCGGATGTTACGTTCAGCAAGAAGCTGAGACCAGCGAAGCGACAAGCGACGAAGCGACAAGCGACGAAGCGACATAACGAGGAGAAGAATGAGAATCACACGCCGAGGTTTCATGAAGGGTGGAGCGCTTGCCCTGGTCGGAACGTCCACGATCCCCAGCTTCCTGACCCGAAGCGTTCTGGCCGAGGTTGGATCGGCGGGGGCGAACAGGAAGAAGCTGGTCATCCTCTTCCAGAGGGGCGCCGCCGACGGCCTCAACATCGTCGTTCCCCATGGAGAGAAGAACTACTACGCCATGCGGCCGTCGATCGCCATCGGGCAGCAGCAGGTGCTGGATCTGGACGGCTTCTTCGGCCTCCATCCGTCGATGGCGGCCTTGAAGCCGCTTTACGATGCGGGCCATCTCGCCATCGTTCACGCCGCCGGATCGCCCGATACGACGCGCTCCCACTTCGACGCGCAGGACTACATGGAGAGCGGAACGCCTGGCGTGAAGGTGACCGAAGATGGATGGCTGAACCGGGCGCTGCAGGCGGAGACGCTGAACATCAGGCCCACCGCCTTTCGGGCCGTTGCGCTCGGATCGCAGGTCCCGCGTACGCTGCAGGGCAAGCTGCCCGCGATTGCGATGAGCAACCTCGCCGACTTTTCGGTGGGCGGCAAAGGGCCGAAGACCTCTCCGCTCTCGAACGCGTTCCAGGCGATGTACGACGAGAGCACGGACGCCGTTCTGCACGGCACCGGGCAGGAGACCTTTGAGGCTGTGCGCATGCTGAAGGCAGCCGACCCCGCCCACTACCAGCCGGCTGCCGGCGTCGTCTATCCAAACACGCCGTTCGGCAACAGCCTGAAGCAGATCGCACAGCTGATGAAGGCGGACCTGGGTGTGGAGGCGGCCTTCTCCGACATCGGCGGCTGGGACACGCATCAGAACCAGGGCGGAGTGAATGGGCAGCTCGCGAATCGGCTGAAGGAATTTTCGGAGAGCATCGCGTCCTTCTGGACCGACATGGGAACGGACGCGGAGAACATCACGCTTGTCACCATGTCGGAGTTCGGTCGAACGGCGCGGCAGAACGGATCGGGAGGCACCGATCACGGACACGCCAACGCCATGTTCGTTCTGGGCGGACAGGTGAAAGGCGGGAAGGTCTACGGCAGGTGGCCGGGGCTGGCGAACGAACAATTGAACGAGGGCCGTGATCTTGCTGTGACCACAGACTTCCGCAGGGTACTGGGCGAAGCGGCCTATAAGACACTGGGAGCGCGAAACCTTGGTAACGTCTTTCCCGGCTCAGAGGTGCAGCCAAACCAGTTTCTTAACCTCCTCTAATCTCCGTTAGTTAATTCCCGATTTGGAAGTTTCAACTACAACAAACGTGGTAGAAGATAGGACAACTTTTCGTATGAAGCTGCGTCATACTCTGTGTAGTTGAAAGCGCCGGACTTTCAGTTCCCTCGGTCCCGGCATCCAATAGCCGCCACACCCCTCCCCACCTAAAGACCGTAAGGCTCCCAGAATATCGGGAGCCTTCACTTCGTCCGCGACTGCATGTGCTTCGAGCTGAAGCTCCGGTCTAGCTGAAGCCGAACCTGCGGTCGAGCGCGACTGCACCGGCGCCGAAGAAGAGCAGCATGAGCGCCATCGCGATAAGAGCCAGCGTGTACTCGGAGGCGGCGTACCCGTGATGCAGATTGACCGTGACCAGCGCGACCCCCATGTTGATCGCGATCATGAACGCGGCGAACCTGGTGAAGAGCCCGAGCACCAGAAAGGCTCCGCCAAGGAACTCCGTCACGGCAGAGACGTAGCCAAGCCAGCGCGGAAGACCTAGGCTCTCGACGAATTGACTGAAGTGATCGAGCGCGGTGAGCGGGCTCGCGTGAAGCCCGTTCGCCGGCACCACTTTGCTGTAGCCGTGGTACACCATTGCCGCTCCGAGCACCAGGCGTAGCAGCAGCGCACCCCAGGGTTGCAGATTGTCCAGCCAGCGAGCCATGTCGATCCTCTCTCCGCGATGCTTTCTCCGGTCCTCTTCTCGCGATCTTCTTTTCGCAGACTAGCGCGCCCCGTCCCAGCTAACGGCCAGTCTTTGGTGAAGGTGCCGGTGTCGCCACTCTCGGCGAAGGCTGGCCGGCCGGTAGGTACTGCGCGAGAAAGCGCTGCACGGCCTCGGTATACCGGTCGACAGAGGACGGCGGCAGAGCGACAGTGATCTTCGGATCCGCCGCCGATCGGATCGCCGGGTCTTCGTGGTCGCCCCGACTCAGGATCAGCTTGGGAACCGTGCTCTCACCAAGCGCCGGCAGAAGGGCGAAGCGCTCGCGCAGAAGCAGCCGCACGGGTACCATGCGGGATCGCGCATCGCTGCGGACGCGCTGCTCCACATCGAAGTCCGGGTTGTCCAGAACCACGGCCCGGACCGCCGGCTCCGATCGCGCCAGCGTGAGCGCCAGCGATGCTCCGACACCCTTTCCATAAGGCACGATTCCCTCGCCGGGAAGACCACGTGATTCGGTGAGATAGGCCCACGCAGAGCGAGCGTCATCGGTCATGCTCTGCTCGCCGGGATGGAAGTTCGCGCTCCCTCCGTAACCCCTGTAGTCCACCGCAAGGATCGAAACTCCGACACGGTGCAGGCTCGCCAGCGTAGCCTGATCGTTGGCCAGTGATCCATCTCCGCCCGGCAGGTAGAGCATCGTTACGTGTGCAAAGGCGGCACCGGGATCGGAAGGTATCCACCATCCTGTGATCTGCGGAAGCCCGGTCTTCTCCGTGCCGAAGCGCACGCTCTGGAAGGCCACACCTGCAATCGTCTCTGGGGGCGCGGAGGTCCGAGTGGGATGTAACACGATCTGCCACTGCCCCTGGTAGAAGAGTGCGCACAGGGTGAGATAGCCGCAGATCACCGCGATCAAAACGGCGATCCCGAACGCCTTGACGAGCCATACCGGATCGACCACGGGCCGCCGTTCCGACGAACTTCCGGGCCTGGTTCCCATTCCTGTTAAGGTAATCGAGTCCGGTCCGATACGGACAGGGGAGGTCGCAGCGTGTCGCACTGGGTCAAACTCTGCAGCGCCCCCGCGGCGCCCGCAGAGGGCAATGTCATGGAGTTGGAGGTGGAGGGCACGGGCATCTGCCTCGCTCGCATGCACGGAAAACTATCGGCGCTGGATAACGTTTGCCCGCATCGCGGAGGTCCGCTCGGCGGCGGATGGACGGAGGGCAACGCGGTCGTCTGCCCGTGGCACTCCTGGGTCTTCAGCCTCGAAACCGGGATAGCGGAGCCTCCGGAGCGAGCGCAGGTCCGGGTCTTCGAGGTCAAGGTCGAGGGAGACAACGTCCTGATCGACATGGAACCCTTGGACGTCGAGCCCTTAGACATTGCCCCATAGGCCTCCACCGGGCAGGTTGAGCCCCTTTGAAGTTCACGAATCCTGCACAGATCGCGAACCTCCGGAGGAACCTCTTGACGTCTGTCTCAGGAAAACCTCAACGCGCATCCGAGATGCTTCGGTATCCTCGATTCAACGTCGGAGCTTCCACGAGGAGTCCCGGCGAAAGAAGAGGACTGAGCCAATGAACCTTCGCAATCTGATCCTGAGCCTTGCCGCTCTCGCTGTCTTTGCGGTCTCGACCGTTCCTGCCGAGGCCGTCGCCCGCCACCATCGCCACCATCACCGGGGCCACCACAAGAGCTAGTCTCCCCAGTCTTCCCATATTTCCCCCACACGGCGGTGCTCACCCTTCGCGTACCCACGCAGGGAACGAGGGTGAGCGCAGGCCAGACCTCAACCGCCGCCCTTCATCCGCTCCTTCACGCTGTGCGCCAGCTTTTCGATCTCCTCGGCGCGCTTTACCACGTCCACTGACAGCATATTTTTATCCGTCTTGTCCACCTGAACCTTCAGGTCCGTCGCCAGACTCAGAAGCTTATCGGCGTCCGCCACCAGGCGCTTCTGGCGGTCGGAGTTCCTGCTTCGAGCCGCCTGCTCCGCCAGCCTTCCCGGAAAGGACTCTTCGCCGTGGTTGATATCGCCCAGTCCCGGCCGTGAGGTCTGCGGCGGAGGTATCTGTGCGGCAACGCTCGGAGGACGAAATCCCGCACCCCCCACGATCCCGCACAGAAAAATGGTCGCAACTCCCGCTCTTACACCTCTGATCATCACAGCCTCCACGTTCGCTATCGCAGCATCTCGACGTCAACGCAAGCTCAACGCCACTCCGCATTGCGGACCTGCCCGGTCGATCGACCGCCTTCGGCAGGTAAGCTTCCATGATGCTGCTAACAACGCCGCCTTCGCAAGCCGACCCCATCTCGAAGATCCTTGCGCGTGACTGGCACGAGGATGTGATCAACTTCGTGCGCGCCGACCTTCCGCGTCTGCTCGCGATCCTGGTCATCGCCTTCATCCTCCAGCGGATCGTTCACTTCTTCGTCGGTCGGATGCGCCGCCTCGCCGACCGCCAGGTGGGCAACTCGCAACGGGCGTCACAGCTTCGGACCATGGCCTCGATCCTGCGGGCGACGTCCTATAGCCTGCTCGGCTTCATCGTTCTGCTCCACGTGCTTTCGGTCTTCAGCATCAACCCGACGCCGCTGCTGGCCTCGGCCGGCGTCGTCGGTATTGGCATCGGCCTGGGCGCACAATCCGTCTTCAAAGACATGCTCAATGGCATCTTCATCCTGGTCGAAGACCAATACAACGTGGGCGAGGTCGTCCGGATCGCAGGCCTCGCCGGCACCGTCGAGGATCTGACGCTGCGTTTAACGCGGCTGCGAGATCCCGACGGAACCCTGCACATCATCCCGAACAGTCAAATTGCGACCGTCTCCAACCTGTCGCGCGACTTCTCCATCGCCTCGCTGGCCGTCAGTGTCGATGCCTCCGCCGATCCGGACCACGTGATGCAGGTCCTGCGCAGCGTTGCTCTAGAGGTTCGCACCGATCTCGCCTTCAAGGATGTGATCATCGCCGATCCCGACATCCTCGGCGTCGACCGGATCAACGGCCGCGAGGTCATCTACCCCGTCAACATCCGTGTCCGCGCGAACCAGAGAGACAACGTCCTCCGCGAACTCCGCCGGCGCATCATCAAGACCTTCGAGAGGGAGGGCGTACCGCTCGGCAACGCATCGAGCCTGCTGATCATGCAGGCAAACGACCCCACGGCTCCCCCTGCGCAACCATCGCTGACACGTTAGAGGACACGTTGAATCGGGTCTTGCCCCGTCGGAGACCTGACCTAGACCGACTGGTTCATCACCCTGAGCAGATCTTCCACCGTGCGCACCGGCGGATCGCAGCGGTTGCCACTGCAGACGATCGCGAAGCTGCCCGGCTCCGCAAGTTGCGGCAGATGGGGAAGCGTCTCCGCGAGCGCCGGTGGAAGGCTCGACATCTGCTCGCGGCTGAGGCGCAGGACGCTCTTGTTGATCGCGAACCGGGCGAGAGCGACCCTCTCCAGCCGTCGCGCCTCCACGTCGTCACCGATGACGCAGACCTGGATTGGACGCTGCAGCATACGCTGAAGAGCGATGCCGTAGGTGGCGGCGTGGAGGCCGAAGTGCTCGACGATTCCGGCGAAGGTCTCGAGCGTCTCCTGCGCGATGCCCAAGTAGTCTTCGCGTCCGTTCAAGCCTTCGAGGCGCAGCAGAAGCGCCGCCGCCACAGGATTCCCGGCCGGCGTGGGTGAATCCTGCAGGGGCTTCCGGCGGGCGCTCAGGGCGCCGATCCGAAGGCTCTCCTCCCCGGTCGCGTCAGTGTCGAAGAAGGCGCGTCCATCCCGGTCGTAGAAGCGCCGAAGAACGCTGTCAGCGATATCTTCGGCGGTCTGGTAGAAGCGCACCTCGCCCGTCGCTTCAAAGGCGTCGAGCGCCGCGTGCCCAAGAAAGACATAGTCGTCGAGGACGCCGGGGACGCGCTCCTTTCGCTCCACGCCCTCGCCGTACGCGATCACGTGCGCGACTCCCGAACGCTTGTCCCAGGCGGCGCTCAGGGCACGATCCAGCGACTTCAGCGCAAACTCGCGGGCGCCTTCAATCTCGAGAACCCGCCCTGCCTCGAAGTAGGCGGAGATGCACATCGCATTCCACGCCGTGTAGAGCGTCTTGTCGACAAACGGAGTGGGCCGCTTCAGGCGCGCCTCATACATCTTTCGCTTCGCGTCGGCCAGCAGCCTCTCCGCCGCCTCGCTCGTCACCTTGGCGGCGCGCGCAACCCGGCCTATGGTCCCGCTCACGTGCAGAACATTCTTGGCCGGGTTGTGGTGCATGTTGCCGACCTCCGCGATCTCGAAGTACGCGCCCGCCACGGCCAGCTCTTCAGCTGTTAGCACCTCCGCAGCCTCGTCCCGTGTCCACGTGAAGTAATCGCCATCGTCGTCGAGCGACACGTCCGCATCCTGCGATGCGTAGAACCCGCCCCGCTCCCTGTCGCTCAACCAGGCATCCATCCATCCCACAATCTCGCGCGCCACCCGAGCGAAGTCCGGCTCGACAAACGTCTGGAATCCGTGGACATAATTTTTCAACAGCTCGCTGTTGTCGTAGGCCATCTTTTCGAAGTGCGGCACCACCCATCGCTCGTCGACGGAGTACCGGTGAAAGCCGCCCGCAAGGTGATCGTAGATGCCGCCCCTGGCCATCTTTTCGAGCGTCACTCTGGCCGCGGTCTTGGCCGCTTCGACGACCTCGGTCCGCGCGCCTACGGACACCCTCGAAGCGGCATCGATCAGGAGGTCGACCGCGGCCGAGTGAGGGAACTTGGGCTGAGATCCAAACCCTCCCGAACGGGGATCGAACTGCTTCAGCGCAGCCTCGACCAGCTTCGCAACCAACTCCGGCCCCGGATTCCCACTCCTTCCGGAGAAGCCCTCGTTGTGCTCGATCGCCTTCATCACGCTTCCCGCTGACTCGTCGACCTCACCCCGTCGCTTTTCGAACGCCTCCGCCATCGTCAGCAGAACGCGCCGGAAGCTCGGCCGACCATGCCGGTCATCCGGAGGAAAGTAAGTGCCACCGAAGAACGGCTTTCCGTCCGGCGTAAGGAATGCGGTCAGGGGCCATCCACCCTGACCGCTGATCGCCGAGACCGCCGCCTGGTAGCGCGTGTCCACATCCGGACGCTCGTCCCGGTCAACCTTCATGGCGATGAAATGGTGGTTGATGAGCTCCGCCGTAGCCGGGTCCTCGTACGACTCGCGGTCCATCACATGGCACCAGTGACACCACACGGCGCCAATGTCCAGGAGGATGGGCTTGTCCTCCTCGCGCGCCTTCGCAAACGCACTCTCGTCCCATTCCCGCCAGTCCACCGGCTGGTGCATCGCGGAGCGCAGGTAGGCGGAGGAGGCCTTGGAGAGCGAGTTGGTGTGAGGATCCATAGGCATAAATCTTATCCCGGCAAAGTAGCCTAGAACTCGCCAGGGTACCCACCCGGTGGGTTACCGATTTGCAGACTGGAGCCGGTTTCTGCGGTGACCGGGAGCCGAAAGGCGTTCCCGCGAGATCTCGCCGTGCAGAGTCCGATCGCTGAGAGGAACTCTCGCACGCCCGGGTAGCGTCGCGCCAGTTTCTTCTTGACGCCGCCAAAGGCCACCGCTTAGTGTTTCGCCGGGCCCCAATGACAAACGGAGGATATCAATGACAAATTCAATCAGATGTATGTGCGCCCTGCTCTCGCTCGGCGCGAGCTTCGGCCTGGCCCAGAGCACCTCTCCCAGCAACGTCCAGAACACTGGTCAAACGACCCCGAGCACGGCGGCAAGCGCTGGCGCAACTAGCGCCACAACCTCGGCGCAGGCGACAGGCAGCATGAGCGGCGATCCGGCAGCAGAGGCAAGCCTGCAGAAGATGGAACAGGAGCTTGCACAGGGCATTAAGGCGAAAGACACCGCGCCCTTCGTCAAGTACATCGACGACAACATAGTCGCCTTTGGGCCGGGATGGAGGGCGACGGGCAAGGCAGAGGTACTGAAGAGCATCACCACCAGCCCCTGCACCGTCAACAGCACGGCTCTCTCCGACTTCACCTACAAATGGATCTCTGCCGACGCGGTTCTCATGACGTATACGGCGAACGACAGCCAGACGTGCCAGGGGAAGAACTCGTCCACAGTGGCGTACGAGAGTTCACTCTGGCAGAAGAAGGACGGCAAGTGGCTCGCCATCTATCACCAGGAGACGACACGTGAGCCCATGCCCGCCACAGCAGCAGCCTCCTAGACCGTAGGATCAGGCTGGAGGCGGCGTGCTGCCGATCGGCTTCGGAGCCTCTGGAGCCTTCGGAGCCGTGAGCCCTGGAATCACCGGTACCTGCGAGACCACGCCCGTTGCCGCTTCGGTAAGGCTGATGCCGTAGCGGTCCAGCGTATTTGAAAGCAGTTGCTGCAGCGACACCCGGTCGATCGCGTAGGCCGCCGTAGCTGAGATCAGGTTGTTCTCCGCGGTGGCGAGGTTGCGCTCCTGCTGCAGGACGTTCGCGGTCGTCGATGCACCGAGCTTGTACTTCTTCTGCTCCGCATCCAGGCTCTGCGCGGCGAACTCGCGTGCCGCGTTCGCCGACTGCAGTTGCCCGCGAACGTTGGTCAAAGCGTACTGCGCGTTGATCACCTGGATCCGTGTCTGCGTGTACAGCTGCTGCAGCCGCATCTGCGTCTGCCGGTACTCCATCTGCGACCGCGCCTGATCCGCCTGGGCGGCGCGGTTGCGGAGCGGGATGGTGATGTTGACGCCAACGCCCTTATCGGGAGAGCTGTTGTTGAAGAGATTCGCGAAGGTCCCGCCGTAGCTGTTGGTGCCGGAGACTGAGTTCGGCGGACAGGGCACGGGTGTGGTCGACGTGAAGGAGGTCGCGCAATTCAGGTTGGGATTCTGCGCTCCGCCAAGTGCGCTCGCGCCGTAGAACGCGTAGGCATCGATGACGGGCAGAAGGCCATTCTTCTCGCCGCGAATCGTAATCTCGTTGTTCTTCATGTTCAGAACCGCCTGCTCGATCTGCGGGTTGTTGGTGTACGCCTGCCTCACCAGATCCTCGACCGACATATCCTCTTCGGGCAGCCGGTCCAGGCCAACGCGGTCCGTCGGAATCACGGGCGCGTTCGAGAGCTGCGGATCATTCAGGTTGCGCGCGATCGCCTGCTTGATGATCAGCTGCTGGTACTCGAGGTTCGATTGCGAGGCGATCAGCGCCTGCTTGTCGCTCGCCACGGTCGCGTCCGAGTTCACGACATCGAGCGGCGCCAGCGTCCCGATCTCGAGCTGCTTGCGATTGTCCGCGGTCAGCTGGGTGGATTGCGCGAGCGCCCGCTGCTTCGCCTGCTCGTCCTCGTACGCGCTCACCAGCGCCCAGTAGATGCTCTCGACCTGGCTCACGGTGTAGATGATCTGCTGCCGGAAGGCTGAGTCCGTGATCCTCCGGTTGTTCTTCGCCTCCAGGATGAAGCGCCCGTTGATGCCGGGTCCAAAGCCCTGCAAAAGGTGCTGCGTTGCCTGCGCCCGGAAGTTCGATTGCAGCTGCGGGCTGAAGTTCGACCGCTGGCTGTTGGTCGTCTGCCGGGTGTTATCGAAGGTGACACTCAGCAGCGTGCCCGTAACAAAGCCCTGCTGGTAGCCGAAGTTGTAGTTGCTGGTGTTGTTGTTCAGGGAGTTCGTCCCCGTGATGAAGGTGGTTGACTGCTGGGTCTGCGCTCCCTCGTACTGCACATTGCCAGTAAGGATCGGGTCGAAGTTGTAGGGTTGAGGGCCGCCGCCGTTGGTGGTCAGAACCAGGCCCTGGGCGCCAGTTCCCTGCCCGCCCGATCCCGTCGATGTGCCGCCAGGTCCGCCTCCGCCGGTAATCGTCGACGTCGTTCCGCCCAGGGTTCCGGTGACCAGGCCGGTCGACACACCGCGAAAGATCTGTCCCGACTTCGTGCGCAGGATATCCGTGTCCGCGATATCCAGGTTGATGCGCGCGATGGCGATGTCGAAGTTGTTCTCCAGAGCGAGCGTTACGACGTCGGCCAGGCTGAGGTAGATCTTGCCGTCCCGCAGCAGGCCATCGATCCGCTGCGTGTTGGTCAAACGCGGCAGCGGAACGTCGGTCGCGGTGTAGGGCGCCAGCGGATTCGAGAACTGAAACGGCTTCTTCGGGACCGTGTAGTCCTTGCCCGTGTCGCGCAGGTAGAGCGGATCGGTCAGCTTCGGCTCCGGATTCGGTGGCAGTGCTTGCTGGCCGGCGGCGACATTGGCCACGGGTGGTGTAGCCGCCTGCTGCGCAAGAGCTCCCTGCGAGGTCATGCTCAATACGGTCAGCGCGACAGCCGCCGCGGCCTGCAAATCTCTTGATCTCACGTTTCGTTCTCCCGCTTCTCGAACCATCTCTCGTCAGCCACCTCTTTTGGGGCGACGGTCTTCTTCGCACGACACTTCTCGCAACACTCTTCATAGACCGGCGCAGACCGACACGCCGGCGGCACAACTTTTAGTTCCCATCTTCCGGTCCCTTCTTGACGTGCCTGACCCCCGGGAAGATTCGAACTCTTTCACGGTGGGACCTCGGCAATACTTGGAAAGTGACTCCCGGAGCCGCACACGCAGACATACGCAGGCGCCGCCCGCTTCGTTCCGCAGATCCCGATTCGTTGCGCAGAGCCTCGGTCGTCAGACCCGTTTGCTTTGGCAGACCCGTCCGTCGACGCAGAAGTTCACGAGGGCGAGGTGGTCGTCGATCGCCCGCACGATCGCCTCAACCACCTCCGGGTATGCCGTCCCACCCACGATCCCCCGAAGTATACCGAACCACGCTCCGCCGACCACCTCCGTGTTACAGTCCACCCTCCGTGTTACCGTCCAGAGCATCGCCATGCGCCTGTGGAAGTTGACCCTCAGCTACGACGGAACTTCGTTCCATGGCTGGCAGATTCAGCCTGTTCTGCCCACCGTGCAGGGAACGCTCGCGGCGGCCATCGAGCACATCACCGGCGAGTCCGTTCTTCCGCAGGGCTCCGGCCGCACCGATGCAGGCGTCCATGCGCTGGGGCAGGTCGCCAGTGTCTCCCTGGGCTGCGCGATCCCGGGACCCAACCTGCAGCGAGCGTTGAATCGCCTGCTCCCGGCAAGCATCCGGATCCTTTCGGTCGAGGCGGTCGATCCGCCCTTCCACGCGCGCCACAGCGCCGTTCGCAAGACCTACGAGTACCGCATCTTTCCCGCGGCAACCAGCTTGCCCACCGATCTCCCCGCGCCCGAACACCGGCCGCAACGACCCGGCGCAGAGGTCGCCTCGGCAAGGATCTGCTCGCCCATGCTCGCTCCGTACGTGTGGGATTGTCCCTTCCCGCTCGATCTCGGAACGCTGAACGAGGCCGCCAGTCACATCCTCGGTCGGCACGACTTCACCTCCTTCGCCGCAGCCGGAGCCGAGCTGGTCGAAGGTGAGGCAGAAGGATGCGGGACGGCGCTCGCGCCCTCTCCCCCAAACCCCAGCCCAGACCCCTGCCGAACGGTCGAATACTCGCGCTGGAGCTGGGAAGGGGAGCTCCTGGTCTACCGCATCACGGGAAGCGGGTTCCTGCATCACATGGTCCGGAACCTTGTGGGAACCTTCGTCCAAGCCGCAGCCGGCCGCTCCGCAGCAGGTAGCATCCCGTCCATTCTGGCAGCGCGCAACCGCTCCGCCGCCGGCCCGACCGCGCCCGCTCGCGGCCTGTTCCTCGTCAACGTCGAGTACACCTCTGCGCACGCTCCGCCAAATGTCTCGTCCGAGACCTGTCCGTGAGCACCACGCCCGTGACCGCGACGGCCCATCGCCGCATTGTCACGCTGGCAGCCCTCACGCCCGTGCACCGCGCCTTTCACTGGCTGCATCTGCATCAACCGCAGCTGCGCCAGTGGCTCCTCGAGTCCGTCGCCATTCCCGCTCCACCCTTCGGGGAGGGGGCGCGCGCCGCCTGGTTTGGGGAGCGATTCACCTCCCTCGGCCTCACGGGCGTGCACATCGATGAGGAGGGCAACGTCCTCGGCGAGCGGACCTGTGCGTCCGCCGATCCGGGATCAGGAGTCCTTCTGCTCTCGGCCCACCTCGACACCGTCTTTCCGGCGGGAACAGACTGCACCCCGACCGACGACGGAACCCGTCTCCATGCTCCGGGCATCTGCGACAACGGCGCCGGCCTGACGGCGCTGCTCGCCATGGCGGCGGCCCTTGACTTCGCCCGCATCGCACCCTCGACCTCCATGCTCTTCGCGGCGAACGTCGGCGAGGAGGGCGAGGGTGACCTGCGCGGCATGCGGCACCTGTTCGAACGCGGCGCCTACCGCGATCGCATCGCGGCCTCGATCGCTCTCGAAGGCGGCGGATCGTCGACCGTCGTCACGCGCGGGCTCGGAAGCCTTCGCCTGCGAGTTACGGTGACCGGACCCGGCGGACACTCCTGGACCGACGCCGGCGCCCCCAATCCTATCCTCCTGCTCAGCCGCGCTCTGGTCGACGTTAGCGCGGTTCCTCTGCCCTCGCAGCCGCGAACTACGCTGAACGCGGGCCAGATCTCCGGCGGCACCTCCATCAACTCCATCCCCGAGTCGGCGACCGTTCTGCTCGACCTTCGATCGACACACCCGGCGCAAATGCGCGCCTCGGCCGCCGAGGTCTTTGCCTCCATGCGCCAGACGATCGATGCCGCCAACGCGGAGAACGCATCGCGGCCCCCTGCCCGGATCACCATCGAGACCATCGGGGAGCGGCCCGCCGCCGCCCTTCCCGACGACTCTCCTCTGCTCGAGACCGTTCGCGCCGTCGACCGTCACCTAGGGCTCCGCACCGAGACCAGGATCGGATCGACCGACGCCAACCTGCCCATGTCGCTGCGCATCCCCGCCATCGCGCTCGGCGGCGGTGGAGCCGGCGGCGGCATCCACACGCTGCGCGAGTGGTACGACCCGGCCGGCCGGGAGAGCGCCCTCCGCCGCGTCCTGCTCATCGTTCTCGATACTGCAGAACGCATCGCCGATCAAACCCTCGCTCCCGCCCGGGAGAGCGCCGCGCTCTCTGCTCTGCACCCGTAATCGATTGTCAGCTATGCGTGTCAGCCCACTTGATAGACTCCGTTCGTGCTCCACTCCCTGCACCTCGTCGCCCTGTTTGCGCTTCTCCCGCCGCTCGGCCGGGCCCAATCGCTCGCGCAGACGAGCCCCGCGTCAACTGCACCCTCCCCGCCCGACATCCTCTACCTTCACGGCAACATTCTCACCGGATCGCATCTCCACGCCGGCGACCGCAGCCCCACCCCCGACCGCGTCTCCGCCCTGGCCGTAACCCACGGGATCATCACCGCTGTCGGCCGCGACACCGACATCTCCAGGCTCAAAGGATCTTCGACCCGCGTCGTCGACCTCGGGGGCGCGTTTGCCATGCCCGGCTTCAATGACGCCCATACCCACATGGCCAACGCCGGCCGCCAGAAGCTCTCGATCGACCTCAGCGGCTGCCGATCGCTCGCCGAGATGCAAGCGCGCATTCGCGACGGCGCGGCCAAGGCGCCACCGGGCTCGTGGCTGCTCGGCGGTGGGTGGGATCACACGCTCTGGGCCTCCCGGCAGCTGCCCTCGCGGTCCGATCTCGACCGGGTCACCGCCGGTCATCCCGCCATCTTCCGCCGCGTCGATGAGCACATGGCCGTCGCGAACACCGCCGCCCTGGCCGCTGCCGCCATCACCAAATCCACGCCAGATCCGGCCGGCTCCAGAATCGACCGCGACCCGGCCGGAGATCCGACCGGCATCCTCCGTGAGGCCGCGGCCAGCGCCCTCGTCTACGCCAAGGTCCCGCCGCCATCGATAGAGTCGCGACGGCGCGCGTTTGCGGTCGCGATCGACGACGCGCTCGCCCACGGAGTCACAAGCGTCCAGGACAACTCGGACTGGGAAGACTTCCTCGCCCTGGAAGAGTTGGAGCGCGCACACCACCTCCCACTGCGGGTCTCCGAGTGGCTCGAGTTCAACCAACCCCTCGCTGTCCTCAAACAGCGCCGGGCCAGCCACCCCTCGGACGATCCGCTCCTGCACCTCGGCATGCTCAAGGGCTTCATGGATGGATCGCTCGGATCGCGCACGGCCGCCCTCGAACAGCCCTACACCGACGATCCCGGCAACTCCGGCCTCGCGCGGTACGAGCAGGACGCCCTGAACCGGATGGCCGCCGACCGCGCCGCCGCCGGCTTCCAGATCGGCTTCCACGCGATCGGCGACCGCGCCAACTCCATGGCCCTGAACGCTCTCTCCGCAGCCGAACAGACCTCCGTGCCCAGGCACTCGCAGACCGCGCCCGCGAACCCGGACGCGTCCGTAGTCACCAGGAGTTCGACCGACGCCATCCCCGCCGATCTCCGGTTCCGTATCGAACACGCGCAGGTCCTGCTCCCGGCCGACTTCGAGCGCTTCGCCAACCGGGCCGTCATCGCCTCCATGCAGCCATCCCACCTGCTCACCGATATGAACTGGGCCGAACAGCGGATCGGTCCTGAGCGCGCAAAGTATGCCTACGCCTGGCGCAGCCTGCTCGATCGCGGCGTCACGCTGGCCTTCGGAACCGACTTCCCGGTCGAGTCCATCAACCCCTTTCGCGGTCTCTACGCCGCCGTCACGCGCCAGAACGAGGCCGGCACCCAGACCTTCCAGCCGCAGGAGAAGATCAGCATCAAGGAGGCCATCTACGCCTACACCCAGGCGCCCGCGTTCGCCGAGTTCCGGGAGCACGTGGTCGGCCGGCTCGAGCCCGGCTTCTTCGCCGACCTCGTCGTCCTTGATCGCGACCCGACCTCGTCCAGCCCCATGGATCTGCTCCACACCCGCGTCCTGCGCACCGTTGTCAACGGCGAAACGGTCTACACCGCACCCGGCACAGCTCCGGCGTCGACGGGCGGGAGCACGGGATCGGCGCCATAGCCATCAAAGGCAAACCGCACCCCAACGCCATGCCCAGGAAGTCCCGCGCGATGAGCAACAAGACCCTCGCACACCTCCTCCTGCTGGCCGTGGTCGCGGTTTGGGGAGCCACCTTCGCCCTCGTCAAGGGTGCGCTCAACGACGCCTCCCCCCTGCTCTTTAACCTCCTCCGCATGGCGCTCGCGGCGGCTGCCCTGTGGATCGTCAACTACCGTTACCTCGGCGGCATCTCCCGCCGGACCTGCTTCGCTGGCGCCGTGGCAGGTCTCTTTCTGGCTGCAGGGTATCAGTTTCAGACGGTCGGGCTTGCGTCCACCACGCCCGCCAAATCCGGCCTGATCACGGGTCTCGTCGTCGTCTTCGTTCCCCTGCTCACGACCCTCCCCGGGGTTCGACCGAGGGCTTCGCCCCGCCCCCGATGGACGACCGCCGCCGGAGCCCTGTCCGCCTTCTCGGGACTGGTTCTGCTCACCACACCTACCGGAACAACACTCGCTAACGTCACCGGGAAGATGGGCCGGGGGGACCTGCTGACGCTGCTCTGCGCCCTCGCCTTTGCAGGTCACCTCCTGGCCCTCGCCCACCTCGCCCCGGAGATTCCCGCCCGCCCGCTAGCCACGCTTCAGATCACCTTCGCTGCCCTCGTCATGCTTCTGACGCTGCCTCTCTCGCGCAACTTGCACCTTCATCTTTCGCTTCGGCTCACAGTCGCTCTGGCGGTGACGAGCCTGCTCGCGACCGCCGCCGCCTTCACCATCCAAACCTGGGCCCAGCAACACATCCCACCCGCGAACACGGCCATCCTCTTCACGCTGGAGCCGGTCTTTGCGGTGGCCGTCTCCGTCCTTCTGCTAGGCGATCGGATGACGCTCCGCTCCGTACTCGGCGCCGCCCTCATCCTGTGTGGGATCGGTATGATTGAACTACTTGCCCTTCCGGCTCCGGTCGCGATCGAACCGGCCTGAACCGCGCCACGCGTTGCACCGGAGTCTGCCGTGCGGTGCGCGCTCACACTTTTCTCCCCTGCCTCACGTCTAAATCTCCGTAAAGCAGGGTGGGTCGGCCATCGATCGGCCACGCGGGCGGGGTGTTGTTGAGGCTTGGCAAACACCCGTTCCGCGTCCCACAGGTCTAACTCGCATCGAATCGAAAGAGGACACATTGGCAATGGAAACACCGATCTCTGAACACAAATCTGAACGCACATCTGTAGTCGAACGCATCCGCTCCCATCGGCTCACGACGACCTTCGCCCTCCTCGCGACGCTCTCCGCCGGCATCCTCGTCGGATCTGTCCTCACCCATGGCGTGAGTGGCAAGGAGCAGGCGCAGGCGCTTGACTCCTCAGACGCGCGCCCCATCGTAATCCCTTCCCCGACCACGCTGTCGAATGGCTTCTCGCAGATCGCCAAGCAGGTCGGACCGGCGGTCGTCAACATCAATACCGAGTCTCTGCCGAAGCAGTCGACCAATCGCCGGAACCGTCGCGGCGGCGTCCAGCGTGGTCCCCTCCAGAGCAACCCGAATGGCGACAACCAGGGGGACCAGCAGGGGCAGGGCGATATGCAGGACTTCTTCAATCGCTTCTTCGGCGGCCAGGGAGGCCCGGGCGGAGATGGCGAGGAGGACGGCCCAGCCGGTGCTGAGCGACGCGCCCTCGGTTCGGGATTTATCGTCGACCCCAGGGGCTACATCATCACCAACAATCACGTCGTCGATAAGGCCGACAAGATCTTCGTCAAGCTCTCGACCGATCCGGACAACCCCGGCGATCCAGGCCGGCCCGCGAAGGTGATTGGCGTCGACAAGGACACCGACATCGCCGTCGTCAAGATCGACGCCCCGCAACCGCTTCCGACCGTCAAGCTCGGCAACTCGGATGGTGCACAGGTGGGTGACTGGGTGCTCGCCGTCGGCAGCCCCTTCGCCCTCTCGAAGACCGTCACCGCCGGCATCATCTCCGCCAAGAACCGATCGATCGAGGAAGGTCCAAGCGCCAGCGGTGTCGCCCAGAACTCCTTCCAGAAGTTCATCCAGACCGACGCTGCCATCAACCCCGGCAACTCCGGAGGTCCGCTGGTCGACATGGCCGGCCAGGTCGTCGGCATGAATACTGCGATCTACACCCAGTCCATGGGCTCGCAGGGTGTCGGCTTCGCGATGCCGGCGAACACCATCGCCAGCGTCTACAACATGCTGATCGGGCCAGACCACCGCGTCACCCGCGGTTCCATCGGAATTACCTTCCAGGCCGCGCAATCCTCCGCCGTCAGCCGAATGTATGGCTTCGCGAACGGCGGCGTCATCGTCAGTTCCGTCACTCCAAACGGCGGGGCCGCAAAGGCTGGCGTCAAACCCGGCGACGTGATCCTCTCGATCGATGGGCGCAATATCAAGGATGGAGACGATCTCATTGCCGATATTTCCGCCCGCAAGATCGGTTCAGGCGTAAAACTCGGCTTCCTCCGGGATGGCAAGCAGAACTCCGCATCGGTTCCGATCGGAGATCGTGCCAAGACCTACGCCGAGGTCGCAGGCGAATCGGACGACAACGCACCTCCGCAGGAGAGCGACGCCGGGCAGGCCAAGCTTGGCATCACCGTATCCGCGGTTCCGGCGCAGTTTGCAAGCAAACTCGGGATCAAGGGCGGCGTTCTCGTTACCGGCGTCACCCCTGGCTCGGTCGCGGATGAGATCGGCCTCGGGAAAGGCGCCGTTATCCGCGAGATCAATCGCAAGGTGGTCACGGACGAAGCCAGCTATCGATCGATCGTATCCAGCCTCAAACCCAAGGACGATGTAGTCTTCGTCGTTCGCTACCCCCAATCCAAGAGCGATAACTACGTCGGCGGAACGCTCCCGTAACATCTCTCGACCAAACGCGGCGGCGCATGATGCACTCCTCCATGCGCCGTCCCTTCCACCTCTGCTGGGTTCTGCCCTGAAAGGGGCATATACCTGGGCAACCTTTCGGGTTGCAAGCGTGCCGGCGATCGGGTTACTCTGCCCTTGTGATCGGATCCTAAGCAGAGCGTCATTCGACACTAGATCTTCGAGGTATCTGCCACGATGCATATCCGACGCGTGATTCAAGGCTCAGCGATCCTCCTGCTCACCATTCCCGTACTCGCGACAACGCACTCCCGTCGCAGCGCCACCTCGGGGCGGCTTGTGAACAGGCACACGGCACGATCGATCGCGAAGCCCTCGTCGCAGCGAGCCATCGACGACGCCCGCGCCACCCAGATTCAGACTGCTCTCATTCACGCGGGATATCTCTCGGGAGATGCAAGCGGACGTTGGGACAGCAGCACCGAAGCAGCAATGCAGAAGTTCCAGGGCGACAACGGCTGGCAGACCAAGCTGATTCCCGACTCACGCGCCATCATCAAGCTCGGCCTAGGTCCGAACAGCGATGCCGAGGAGTCCAGGGTTGAGGGTGCGGCCAGCGGCATCGGCTACCCCCGCTAGAGATCAGCACCTGTCGGAACCGGCTACGCCTGAATATCGGTTCCGAAGTCTTGCGAATGTGCGCCGGGATTCACGTACCGTCGTCTATGCCGCGCGAAGCTTCTTTGCAGAGCTCGTCGCCGTCACCGCACATCCGCCCATGGCCGTCCTCATCCGCAACACGGCCGAACTCTTGATCTGCGAAACCCGCGACTCAACCACTCCCAGCAGATTCGCAATCTCCTTCATCGACAGCTCTTCGTAGAAGTACAGCGTCAGCACCATGCGCTCGCGCTCTGGCAGGGAGTCGATCGCATCCGCCAGGTGCTGTTTCATCTCCCCCTTCAAGCAACGAAAGAGTGGATCTTCCTCAGCCGGCGCGGCCACGTAGGCCAGCTCCTCCTCGCCCGAGCCCTCATTCCGTTCCACGTTCAAGCTTCCGATCTCAAGACCTTTTAGATCCGTGAGCAGGGCCTGGTACGCCTGCAGCGTGAGGCTCATCTCCGCCGCAACCTCGATGTCAGACGGCGCCCGGCCTAGCCGCTGTGTGGACGATCGCAAGGCCTCCTCCACGCTGCGCCCCTTGCGACGGAGCTCACGCGGGCTCCAGTCCGAGCTGCGTAGGGAGTCCAGAATCGCACCCCGGATACGAAATTGCGCGTAGGTCTTGAACTGGGTGTTCCGGTCGTCCTTGAACTTCGCGACCGCATCCATCAATCCCAGAATGCCAGCCGACACGAGCTCCTCGAAGTCCACATGCTGGGGCAGCCCCGCATGGATGCGGCGCGCCACATATCGAACCGTGGGCAGGTGCTCCACAATGAGCGCATCCGAAGCCGCCATCGAACCCGATGCTCTCGCGCCCCCAACCTCGGGCTTGAGCGCTGGCTCCCAGGCATCGACGCCATCCAGCTCCAGTGCGAAATCGTCCCCGACCTGGTCCGGGGAGTCGTGGTCCGTAGAGCCCTGCTCCGTGAAAAAGACGGGTGATGCGACCGGCTGATGGTTGATCGATTCCACGGTTCCAACGTTCATGGTGTTTCTCCTGAATCACTCTGTGCGGCTTGCTCGCACACACGGAGTAATGCAAGCGAATCTCCGACTTCGCTAGACCTTCGATTAGAGTTCTCCCGATCTTCGCCCTCTCACAAGCCCACGTATTCCATCGACAGGAGTTAGGGACAGAAAAGCACCCGCTGTATCCGCTCCAAAAAGCGAAGGCGCTTGCCTTCTCTCTTCTCGTTCTGGGATCGGGCATGCGCTTTCTAAGCGGTCGCTCATGGACAAAGTGAGCCCACGCTAATGCGCAAGGCCCGCTCCGGCCAGCCAGAGGTCGAGTTCCCCGGGGATGATGGGGAGGAGAGGCCGCTTGTAAGGAGAGGAGACCGTAAGGCCTCGATCAACGAGTGAGGATGCAGGTCGCACAGCTTCGCCGGCGCTCTGGAGCCCCGGCCTCGCTGTTGCTACTTCTTAGACCGCTGTAGCGACGTGCTAGAGGGAACGATCCCGCTTGCGAATCCGGATCTCTTCCGCGGTGATCTCAAGGTTCGAGCCAGCGAGAATCAGCGCGCGCTCGATCACATGCATCAGCTCCCGGACGTTTCCCGGCCAGTGGTGATCCCTTAGACGGTCCATCGCCGCCGCAGACATGCTCCTCTTTTCCGGCCCGCGCACGAACAGCGCGAGGAAATGTTCCGCCAGGGCCGGGAGGTCCTCCGGCCTGGATCGCAGGGTCGGCACCTCGATCGGGAACACCGCCAGCCGGTGGTACAGATCCAGGCGAAAGGCCTGCTCCTCCGCCCTCTGCTCGAGTGGCTGGTGCGTCGCCGCGATCACCCGAACGTCCACATACATCGGTTCGTTATCGCCGACCCGCTGCAGCTCGCCGCACTCCAGAAAGCGCAGCATCTTCGCCTGCAGCGCCAGCGGCATCTCGCCAATCTCGTCCAGAAACAGCGTGCCCCCGTCTGCCGCCGCAATCCGCCCCGTCCGCGACCGCACCGCTCCCGTGAAGGCGCCGCGCGTGTGCCCGAACAGCTCCGCCTCAAGCAGCGCCTCCGGAATGGCGGCGCAGTTCAGCACTACGAACGGCTTGTTCGCCCGCAGGCTCAGGCGATGCAGAGCCTTCGCGACCAGCTCCTTGCCTGTTCCCGTCTCCCCCTCGATCAGGACCGACGTCGATCGCGGCGCCACCAGCCGGACCAGCTTCCCCAGCTCTGCCATGGTGGCGCTCGTCCCAACCAGCTCCGGCAAAAATCCATTGCCATCCGGAGATCCCTGCCGCGGTTCCGCGGAGGCCTGGGCGACTCCCTCCCGGCCAATACGCTCCGGCCCTCGGTCGGGGGTCCCAAGCGTCCCGGCGGCGCCGGAAGCAATCTGCCCTTCTCCGCCCTCCCCAAAGCTCAGGCGGTCATAGGTCGTGCCGACCTCCCGCACCGCCTGCAGCAGCTCCTCCCTATGCGAACTTCGAACCGCGGAGGCCAGCGCCGATCCGTCCATGCGAAGCAGGTCGATCTCCGGATATTGCAGCAACGCCATCGCGTTGAACTCCCCAATCTCGAGATCCGGAAGCCAGCTATCCACCAGAACCGCCTCCGGCCGCAGATCGTCCATGCAGGCCATCGCCGCAGCTCCACCCTCGGCCTCATGGACCTGCCATCGCAAGGGGAGCAGCGCCGCCCGCAGACGCTCACGCAGGGCGGCATCGGCAGACGCCAGCACCACTGTGCGCACGGCCGGCAGGAGTGCTCCAGCTCGAACGCCAGCTCGGACACCCGCTCGAACCCCCAACGCGCCAGCCGTGCGGGCATCGTCCCCCCACGCAGGCACGGCGTTCCTCGTGAACGGGTTCTGAGGAGCCCCCGCACGCTCCGCTCCTGCTGTGGTCCCCGGTCTCATGCGATGGCGTTCCGGCGAGCCAACGGCTCCTGCGCCAAACCGGTGCTCCGGACCAGCCGATACCCCGCGCCTCGAACCGTTACGATGACCAGCGATCCCTCCGCCTCGGCGATCTTCTTGCGTAGGTAGTTGATGTACACGTCCACCACGTTCGTCCCGTTGCCCGTTGGCAGGTCGAAGACCTGCGCCAGCAACTCGCTCCGGCTGCAGCATCGTCCCGTGTTCTCCATCAGGAACTCCAGCAGGCGAAACTCCTTGACCGTTAAACTGACCGCACGTCCCCCTACCGAAACCGTCCTCCTGATTCTGTTCAGGCTCAGATCTCCATGCTGCAGAATGATCTCTCCCGATCGCTCCTGCCGCCGAAGAAGAGCCCGGCAACGGGCGGTAAGCTCATGAAAGCTGAACGGCTTCGCCAAGCAGTCGTCGGCTCCCATATCCAGACACCGGATCCGATCTTCGACCGAGTTCGACGTGAACGCCAGAACCGCCGTCCGCCGGTAGAGCCGATGCACCTCCGCCAGCAGGTCCATGCCTTCTTCTGCCTGCACATCGATCACCATCAGGTCCGGGGCTCCACCCTCCGCCAGCCCAGGCACCTCCGCCGTGCGGTCCGTCCACCGCGCCTCATGCCCGGCCAGCGTCAGTCCCTTTTGAAGAAACAACCCCAGGGCAGCATCCCGTTCCACAATTACAATTCGCATATTCGGTCCCTTGCATCTCGCATCGCCTCTGTACCATCCCGCATGGGTCCTGGTCTCAGCAAGCAGAATATGCAATCATTTGCAGAACAATTCCCGAATGTGAACGGCCGGCCAGCACACCCCGCCCGTGACATCGAATGTGCTATCGGCGCATGACTCAAATTGGTGATTGCAATTCGCCTTTTATTCGCTAGAATGCTGGCATGGCAATCACTCGGCGGCAAAAAGAGGTTCTCGACTTTCTCTCCCAGTTCACGCAAAAGAACGGGTACTCGCCGTCGTATGAGGAGATTGCCAGTGGACTGGGCCTGAACTCCCTGGCCACGGTCCACAAGCACGTCACCAATCTTCAGACCAAGGGCATGCTGCAGCGCGCCCATAATCGCAGCCGCTCGATCGACGTGCTCCCAGCCCGAAGCGTGAAGCGACCAAGCGACCGCATGCCTCTGCTCGGTCGCATCGCCGCGGGCCAGCCGGTGGAGGCGATCGAAACCGCCGAAACCATATCGCTCAGCGACATTATCGGAAATCGCGAGGTGTTCGCCCTCGAGGTGCGCGGCGATTCCATGCGCGACGAGCACATTGTCAGCGGCGACTACGTCCTTGTGGAGCGCACCCGCAGCGCCCGCGAAGGGGAGATCATCGTCGCCCTCGTCGACGGCACGGACGCCACGCTGAAGCGCTTCTACCGCGAGGGCAACATGATCCGTCTCCAGCCCTCCAACACCGAGATGCCCCCCATCTACGCTCCGGCGGCAAGCGTCGCGATCCAGGGCAAGGTCCTCGGCGTCCTCCGTAAGTACGCCTGAGCTGCCAGCCCCAACCAGGCTGCCCCCGGCCCGGTAGCCCCCAAACCAGGCGGCTAGGTACGGAACAACTTCAGCCCAGCTTGCGTAAGCACACCTCATGGCGCACCTCACCGAAGCAGGTGCGGCCCTGGAGCAGGTTGTGGCAAACGAGCGAAAGCGAAGACGGAAACTCTGGATGTGGGCGGGTATCACCGTGGTCGTGGTCGCCGCCATGTTCGGCGTCACGGTTGCCGCCCGGGGCAATGGCGCCAAGATCGAAGCCTCGCAGATGGCCAAGGCGGAGCGCGGCGACATAGCCCGGTCGGTCGTCGCCACCGGCAAGGTTCAGCCGATCACCAAGGTCGAGGTCAAGTCGAAGGCCTCCGGCATCGTCACCCGCTTGAAGACCGACATCAACGCGCACGTGCGGCAGGGTCAACTCCTGGCACAGCTCGATCAGGAGGAGATCCTCGACCAGGTCGCAGCGCAAAAGGCGCTGCTGGCGGCAGCGGAGTCCAACGCCCACGCCGCCGCGGCCGCCATCGAGTACGACAAGGTCAGCGCCCAGGCCCCTGACCTCCCCATGTACAAGCACACCTTCGATCGTGCGCAGGAGATGTCAACCGCCGGCGTCGTCAGCCGCCAGGCGCTCGATGACGCCCAGCAGAAGTACCTCTTCGCTGCGAACAGCCGCGATAAAGCCGTCTCCCAGATCTCGGTCGACAGCTCCAAGCTCCGCCAGGCGCAGGCCCAGGTCGCGCAGGCGCAGGCATCGCTCAAGCAACTCCAGGACCAGCTCTCCTACACCATCATCACCAGCCCTATGGATGGCGTCGTCCTGTCCCGTGATGTGGAGGTCGGGGACGCCGTCAGCTCCATCCTCGTTCTCGGAAGCACCGCCACCCTCGTGATGACTATCGGCGACACCACCCAGGTCTATGTGCAGGGCAAGGTGGATGAGGCCGACATCGGCAAGGTCTACATGGCCCAGCCCGCCCGTATCAAGGTCGAATCCTTCAAAGACAAGTCGTTCAATGGGAAGGTCACCAAGATCGCTCCGCTCGGCGTGGAAAAGGATAACGTCACCACCTTCGAGGTGCGCGTTTCGATCGACAACCCGGGTGGGGAGCTCAAGGCGAACATGACCGCCAACGCCGAGATCCTCCTCGAAGAGCACAAGAACGTGCTGACGGTTCCGGAGCAGGCAGTGATCTACGACAAGGATCGCAAGGCCTCGGTCGAGGTTCCCGATCCCAAAGAGAAGAAAGGCCGGCGGGCCGTTGCCATCGTCGCCGGCATCTCGAACGGCACCCGCACCGAGGTGCTCTCGGGGATCAACAACGGGGACACCGTCATCCTGCAGCAGTGATCGGAACGCCAATCCCGGCCCCTCACGGCAGGTGGCCCGCATCTGCCAAGTCGCATCGAACCCCGCAAGGAGCACCATGAAACTCTCCACTCTCGCAGCATCGGCCCCGTTCCTCCTCCTGTCCGTCGCCGCGCTCGCCGCCGATCACGACTTTGAGCGCACGCTCTCGACCGGCAGCAGCCCCACCGTCAGCGTATCGACCGGCTCCGGCTACATTCACCTCCGCCCCGGCCCCGACAACCAGGTCAAGGTCGCGGCCCATCTGCACGCCGGCAACAACTGGCTTGGCGGCGGTGACGTGGAAGCCCGCATCGCGCAGATCGTCAGCAATCCGCCCGTCGTTCAAAGTGGAAACGACATCATCATCGGCGAGCGGCATGCCGGGGACCGCTATCGCAATATCTCGATCGACTACGAGGTCACTTTGCCGCGCGCCTCGTCCATCGAGGGATCCACCGGCTCCGGTGACGTCGAACTCCAGGATGTGGGCGCCAGGTTCAAGGGCAGCAGCGGCTCAGGATCCGTTCGCGCACGCAACGTCTCCGGACCAGCCAGCCTCGAGAGCGGTTCCGGCGACATCGAACTCAACCAGAGTGCGCCCGGCGATGTGCGCGCACAGACCGGCTCCGGCAACATCCGTCTGAATAACGTCTCGGGCGGGCTCAAGGCCGGGACCGGCTCGGGCGATATCGAGGTCAGCGGCAACCCCGCCTCCGACTGGAAGCTCGATACCGGCTCCGGCTCCGTTCGGCTTACGCTCGGCTCCGCGGCCCGCTTCAACCTGTCCGCCAGCACCGGCTCCGGAAGCATCCACACCCAGCAGTCCATGGCCACGCAGGGCGAGTCCAACCGCCACCACCTCAGCGGAACCGTAAACGGCGGCGGTCCAACCCTGCGCATCAACACCGGCTCGGGAGACGTGGAGATCAAGTAGGCAGACCGTGTTGCGTTGACCCTTTTTGACCCTAATCCAATCGCGTCTTTATCCTTTCGCGTCTGTATCCTTCAGACATGCCCCCAACGCCAGCAAAGGAGCATGTCCGGCCCGCCTCTCCGCGCCTCCTGGTCTTCGATCTCGATGGAACCCTGATCGACTCCAGCCGGGATCTCTGCAACTCCATCAACGCAACGCTCGCCCACTTCGGCAGGCCGGAGCTTCCCGATGCCGTCATCGCCACGTACATCGGCGACGGCGCCTCCATGCTCGTCCGCCGCGCCTTCGGAGATCCGGAGGGCGATGTGCACGACGAGGAGTACGTCACAGCGGCGCTCACGTATTTCCTCGACTTCTACCGCATCCACAAGCTCGACTACACCCGTGTCTACCCGGGCGTGCTCGAAGCTCTCGCCCTGATCCGCGAGAGCTTCCCATCGACACTGATGGCCTGCCTCACCAACAAGCCCCTCCGCCCATCCGAGGACATCTGCGCCCACCTCGGCCTCTCCCCCTTCTTCTTCAGGATCTACGGCGGCAACAGCTTCCACACCAAGAAGCCCGACCCGCACGGCCTGCTGACGTTGGTGAAGGACGCGTCCGCCACCATCCAGGCACACCCTTCCCCATTGGATCCAGGAGCCCCGGGAGCCCCGGTCACACCATCGCAGACCGTCATGATCGGCGACTCCGCCGTGGACATCCTCACCGCCCGCAACTGTGGCGCGCGGAGCATCGGTTGCACCTTCGGCCTCGCTCCCCATAGCCTCGTAACCGTCCCTCCCGATCACATCGCCGCGAGTCCCTCCGACTGGCCCCACCTCATCGCCAACCTCTGACGCGGGCAGCATACGCCTTATCCGCTCCGCGCACTCTGCAGCAACGCCACACGCAGGGCAGCCGTCGCCAGCGCCAGCAAGACCAGCCATTTCAACCACCATCGAAGGCTGGGCAGCTTCTCAGACACAGCTTCGCGGACCTCGCAAACGCCCTCGCAAACAACCTGGCATCAAAGCTCGCAAACACGACCATCGCGCCGCCCCGGCACCACCCGCCGCCATCACGCCGGCTCCTCCTCGAAGCTCCGGTTCCAGCTCGCAATCACACGCGTCTCGCGTTCCCACCCAAGCACGCTCAGGCTGCCCGTTCCCAGGGCGAGCAGCCGCCCATCCCGCGCGGGGAGGTCGATCCATCGCGCCGCCACAATTCGAAGGATGTGCGCATGTGCGAACAGGAGCACGCGTCCGTGCTCCCTCTCTCCAACCGCGTCGATCGCGCGACGGATCACCGCATCCGCCCGCTCGCCCACATGCTCCACCGTCTCGCCCTCGCGAATTGCGTCCTTCCACACGCTCCATCCCGGTTCGGTCTCCCGAATCTCCTTCGTCGTCCGACCCTCGTACACGCCGTAATCCCACTCCCGCAGACCCTCTTCCACCTCGGCCTGCCCCCCGTAGCCGGCGATCCTGCACGTCTCGCGCGCCCTCTGCATGGGGCTCGTCAGCACCGCGTCGAAGCTGCGCCCAGCCAGGTAGTCCCGCAGCTCCTCGGCCCGAACCCTTCCCTGGTCCGTCAACGCCACGTCCGTTCTGCTGGTATGTTTGCCGCTCAGGCTCCACTCCGTCTCGCCGTGCCGGACCACCCACAACTCCGCTCCTGCGCCCATAGGTCTCTCCTCCATCCTTCCCTCCGTCCCCTTTTCCTTGCGCCCACATCTCAGATGCTCCCTTTCCTTGAGCAGGCGGCGGGAGTCAGTTGATTGGGAGGGCCCCCCTCCATTGGAACCACTAAGATGTGCTCATGGAGATCAAACGCATCGGCTCACAGCCGTCCGGCAAAGGTCCAGCAGAGTGGTTTACTGGCCATGTGCGTATCGACCCGCTGTTTCAAGCACCCGACCCGGCGCTTGTCGCTGGTGCCAGCGTCACCTTTGAGCCGGGAGCGCGCACCGCCTGGCATACTCACCCCCTCGGACAAATTCTCATTGTGACCGCAGGCTGCGGTTGGGTTCAGCGGGAAGGTGGTCCGACGGAGGAGATTCACCCCGGAGATGTGGTCTGGTTCGCGCCTGGAGAGAAGCATTGGCACGGGGCTACACCGGCTACAGCCATGACTCATATCGCCATTCAGGAACGATCCGGTGGTCAGGTGGTGGAGTGGATGGAGCACGTCAGCGACACCCAATACCAACTGTGACTCCGGCTCGAAACTGACACATCACCGCGATCCAGCCCCCTTCCGGCCCGCGCCACACCCGTTATCCTACAGAGATGGACTTCCAGCTCACCACCACCTATAAGCCTCGGGGCGACCAGCCGCGCGCCATCTCCGAGCTGGTCTCCGGCCTCGGCGCCGGCGAAAAAGATCAGGTGCTCCTGGGAGTCACCGGCTCGGGCAAGACCTTTACCATGGCGTCCGTCATCGCCGAATCCAACCGCCCCGCGCTCATCCTCGCGCATAACAAAACGCTCGCCGCGCAGCTCTACCACGAGTTCAAACAGTTCTTCCCCTCGAACGCCGTCGAATACTTCGTCTCCTATTACGACTACTACCAGCCCGAGGCCTACATCCCCGCCGGCGACCTCTTCATCGAGAAGGAGGCGACCATCAACGAGGAGCTCGACAAGCTTCGCCTCTCCGCCACCCGCTCGCTCTTCGAACGCCGCGATGCCATCATCGTCTCGTCGGTCTCCTGCATCTACGGCCTCGGTTCGCCCGAGGCCTACTACGGCATGCTCCTCCTGCTGGAGCGCGGCCAGAAGATCAGGCGTGAAGACATCACCCGCCGCCTGGTCGAGATCCTGTACGAGCGCAACGACGTCGACTTCCGCCGCGGAACCTTTCGCGTCCGCGGCGACATCATCGAGGTCTACCCCACCTACGACGAGAACGCCTACCGCATCGAGCTCTTCGGCGACGAGATCGACTCGCTCGCGCAGATCGACCCGCTCTTCGGCACCGTCAAGCAGAAGTACTCGCGTCTCCCCATCTACCCGAAGTCGCACTATGTCGTCCAGCCCGAACGCAAGAAGACCGCCACCGAATCCATCCTCAACGAGCTCTTCGAGTGGGAGGCCCAGCTCGAGAAGGAGGGCCGCCTCGTCGAATCGCAACGCATTCATCAACGAACGAGGTTCGACCTCGAGATGATCAAGTCCGTGGGCTACTGCCACGGCATCGAGAACTACTCGCGTCACTTCTCCGGCCGCCTCCCCGGAGAGCCCCCACCCACGCTGCTCGATTACTTTCCTCGCGACTACCTCCTGTTCATCGACGAATCCCACGTCACCGTCCCGCAGCTCCACGGCATGTGGCACGGCGATCGCTCTCGGAAACAGAATCTCGTCGACTACGGCTTCAGGCTCCCCTCCGCCATGGACAACCGCCCGCTCAAGTTCGAGGAGTTCGAAGGCCGCACCGGACAGATCATCTACGTCTCCGCCACCCCCGGACCGTACGAACTGACGAAAGCCGCCGGTGTTGTCGTGGAACAGATCATCCGTCCCACCGGCCTCATCGATCCCCAGGTCGAGATCCGCTCGGTCAAGGGTCAGATCGACGATCTGCTGGCCGAGATCCGCGATCGCGTCGCCAAAGATCAGCGCGTGCTCGTCACCACCCTCACCAAACGCATGTCCGAGGACCTCGCCAACTACTACACCGAGGTCGGCGTCCGCTGCCGCTACATGCACTCCGAGATCGAAACTCTCGAGCGCATCAAGCTGCTGCGCGACCTCCGCAAAGGCGAGTACGACGTGCTCATCGGCATCAACCTCCTCCGCGAAGGTCTCGACCTCCCGGAGGTCTCGCTGGTGGCGATACTGGACGCCGACAAGGAGGGCTTCCTCCGCTCGCAGGGGTCGCTCATCCAGACCATCGGCCGCGCCGCCCGCCACCTCGAAGGCCGCGCCATCCTTTACGCCGACAACATGACCGACTCCATGCAGCGCGCCATCAACGAGACCGACCGCCGCCGCGAGGTGCAGGTCGCCTACAACGAGGAGCACGGCATCACGCCCGAGGCCATCAACCGGCCGCTCGAGATGGGCCTCGCCGGCATCCATCGCGCCGACTACGCCGACCTCACGGACGAGGCCGAGGGCATGCCCGACTTCGCCACCCAGGCCGATCTCGACGTCTTCATCAACAAGCTCGAGTCCGACATGCGGGAGGCCGCCAAAAAGTTCGAATTCGAGAAGGCTGCCAAACTCCGCGACACCGTCAAGGAACTCCGCACAAAAGAGTTCCTCTTCAGCTGAGCGCACGCTACTATCTGCCCGGACCGCCCGACTGCCCCGGACCGCGCCTCATAAGCCCCGAATATCTGCGTCCCGTCGAACCTCTCTCGACGGCGACAGCAAATCTCCGCCTCGAGCCCCGCATCTATCACTCCATGGCCCCTCAGGATCCCCAGCCCTCAACCTCCACCGTAGAATCCAACATCCGCACCGTCGCCGACCTCGAGCAGAGCTTTGAGCAGCGCCGCTCCCCCAAAGACCTCATCGCCGACGTCATCGGCGGCTTCAGCGGAAGCATCTGGTTTGTCGTCATCCACCTCGTGATCTTCACCAGCTGGTTCCTGATCAACAGCAAGCTCTTCCCCTCCCTGCCCCACTTCGACCCCTATCCATTCATCCGCCTGGCCATGGCCGTCTCGGTCGAAGGCGTTCTCCTCAGCACCTTCGTCCTGATGAAGCAGAACCGCATGCAGCAGCGCAGCGACGCGCGCGATCACCTCAACCTGCAGATCGATCTGCTCGCGGAAAAAGAGGTGACCAAGTCCCTGCAGCTGCTTCGAGCCATCTGTCAGAAGCTTGAGATCTCAGAGACGGAGCTTGACTCGGAGCTCCACGAGATGGCCGATAACACCTCCGTCGATACCCTCGCCAAGCGCATCCGGAGCGATCTGCCCACGACCAAATAGTGTGTGACAAGCTAGCGTGTGACAAGGTGGCGAGGTCACACCCCGGCCGTCGTCCCCGCCCGTGCCGTTGCCGGCGCGACCGGATGTCGGTCCAGACCCGCACCTGTATTCGCCAGAATCATCCCCACCGTCTCCTCCGGCTGGTCCCAGTGCGGGAAGTGCCCGCAGCGATTGAACCAGTGCATCCCCGCATCCGGAAACAGATGTAGCGCGACCCCTGCCTGGCTCGGCAGACAGACACGGTCCTGCCGCCCCCACCCAATCACCAGCGGCTTCTTCAGCGATCCCCGCGGCGCGCCCTCCTGCTCCGGCCCATAGGCCAGCGAGGCCAGCAGCTGGTCGAACCGCGTCGCTCCGGCGTAGCTCCGCATCTCCTCGAGCACCGCCTCTCCGGTCAGCGCCCATGGCTTCGGCGAGAACTGCGGAAACAGCAGCGTCCGTCCAGCGGCGCTTCCGCAGAGGGCCGGCATCACCGGCTGCAGCAGACGTACGAGGCGAATCGAAGCCCATATCGACCGGTAGAAGAAAGTTCGCTGCCATCCCCTCCAGAACCCTCCCGGATCGAGAGCCACAGTCGCCCCGACCACACCCCGGCGCGCCAGCTCCATCGCCAGCCGCGCGCCCATCGAACTGCCCACCACGTCGATGCCGTACAGTCCGTTCTCCCCCAGGAACGTCGTCACCGAGTCAGCCAGCGTCAGGATACTGGTCTCGTGCGAGAGCGGCGGCGTCTCCCCAAACCCCGGCAGATCCACCAGAACCAGATCGCGTTGCTGCCGCAGCGGCCCCAGGATCGTCGACCAGGATCGCCAGCTGCCGCCCAGCCCATGCAGCATCAGCAGCGGCTCTCCCGTTCCCATACGCACGTAGTTCATCGGCATAGAAGACCTCGTCCAGCGCCGGCACACCTGCTCCATTGCGTTGGATGCGAGCCGCCGGCTCCGCTGATGCTGAGCTCCAACTCCCGGCTCCAGACGGACATCGGTCCCCAGCCCAACCGCCTCGTCGTCGCACTCATGAAGCTCTCAGTGGCCCGCCAGCCAGCGCATCAGCCCGCCCGCTGGCAGCTCGGCCGCCATGAACCTCAACCGGTCTCCGCAGATCTCGCCCGCCGCCATCCGCCCGCTCCGGACCGCGCCCTCCATCGTCGACGGCCACTCGGTCCGGGTCCAGTCGCCCGCCAGCAGCAGCCCCGGCCAGGGTGTCTTCTGTGCGGGCCGCAGGCGATCCGTGCCCGGCGCAACCGAGAACGTCGCCCGCGCCTCCTTCAACACACTGCTCTTCAGGAGCCGAGCCTCACGCATCTTCGGGAAGAACACCTCCGCCTCCGCGAGCGCCAGCCTCAGGATCTCCTCGCGCGACGTCGCCAGCTCCGCAAACGACGCGCTGATCACCAGCTCCAGGTAGCTGCCGCGGCTCTTCTCCCACCGCCGGATCAGCGACTTCGCAAACATCCACTGGATACGCGTGTCCAGCAGCACCGCGTGATCCAGCTCCGTGACATCGCGGTCATACCAGAGGTGAACTGTCGTAATCGGCGCCGATCCAATCTGCGCTCCACCCCTCGCAAGCTCCTCCCCACCCTCCATGCCCGACACCAGCTGCAGCGCCTTCCTGTAGTCCGTCGCCAGCACCACCGCCCCGCACCGCAGCTCCACCCCCCGATCGAGGTTCAGGAGCCAGCCCTCGCCGTCCCTCCGCAGGCCAGAGACCCCGCAGCGCAGCCGCACATCGACGCCCTTCTCCCGCGCCAGCTTCGCCACCGGTTCAAAAAACTCCGTCAACGGCCGCGTCGGGATCCCCAGCCGCCCCGCCTCCGCCGACCGCAGGAAGCTCTCGTGAAAGATCTTTCCCGCGTACTTGACCGAGCACCGCTCAAAGCCGTCGTTCAGCGCGCCCACAATCACCGGCTCCCAGAAGTGCCGGATCGCACGCTGCGTCTGCCCCGTCCGCCGCAGCCAGTTGGAGAAGCTCTCGCTGTCGTCCGCAGGATACCTGCGCAGAAATCGAGCCATCCCCGTCGCGATTCCCGCCTTGTCCCGCAGGGACAGCATCGGCGCCCGCAGAAAGCTCACCGTCTGGTGCAGCGGCGCCGGCAGCGCTCCCGCCCGCAGCACACTGCGTTGCCCGTCCGGCTCCAGGAACACCAGGTCGTCATACCACCGGATCCAGTCCCCGATGCCTGCCCTCGTGCACAGGTCGACGATGTTCGTGCAGCACCCCAGCACCACGTGCTGCGAGTCGATCGCCTCGCCCATCGCCGGATGCTCGTACGAGTACGCACGCCCCCCGACGTATGGCCTCCACTCCAGCAGCGTCACCCTCTGCCCCGCCTCCGCCAGCGCCAGCGCCGCCGACATCCCCGCCAGCCCCGCCCCAACCACCACCACATCCGTGGGCGCACTCATCCCCACACCCGGTTCCACGCCGCCATCCCCGCGCCCCGCGCCAGGATCCACAGCTTCTCCCGCGCCGGAACCCGGACGCGCTCCCGAAAGATATCTCCCGTACGCCTCCGTATTCGTTGCAACAGGCGGTGGTAGATCGTCGCCAGCACCCACATCGCCGCCCGGCTGTCGCGATCCAGTAGTGGGATCAGCTCCCGCGCCGATCCGAAGTACGCCTCCGCCCTGCCCCCCACCTCCGCCGCCAGCAGAGCCCGGTCCGCCATCGACATCGGCGCTCCCGCCGCCAGCTCCCGCACCCGCTCCGGCGTCACCGAAAAACGCGCCATCCAGTCCATCGGCAGGTAGACACGCCCGCGCTCCACATCCTCCTTCACATCGCGCAAGATGTTGGTCAGCTGGAACGCCACGCCCGTCTCCTCCGCCAGCCTCTCCGCCCGCGCGTCCCTGTACCCGAAGATGCGGATCGAGACCAGGCCGACCACCGACGCTACCAGGTAGCAGTACGCATATAACTCCTCGAAGCTCGCAAACGTCTGCAGACCATCCGCATCCACCCCGCGCGGCTCCAGATCCATCGTCGTCCCGCGCACCAGGTCCTCCAGCAGAGCATCCGGGATCCCGAACCGGCGCTGCGTGTCCGCCAGCGCCACGAACACCGGATCCGCCGTTCTCGCGTCGACCTTCGCATCCTTCGACGCCCTCCACGCACCCACCCACGCCCGCATCAGATCGCGCCGCTCCCCCAGTGTCTTCGTCTCGTCATCCGCAAGGTCGTCGGCCCTGCGCATAAACGCATACACCGCGCACATGGCGTCGCTCTTCGCTCGCGGGAGCACCCGAAACGCCCAGTAGAAGTTCTTCGCCTCGCGTCGTGCAACGGCGCGGCAGAACGCGTACGCCTCCCCCGTGGTCAACGCGGCCTCAACGCCTCAGCCCGGGGCGAGCGCCCGGCGCGCAGCTTCGCCACCAGCGCCCCCGCCAGCAGCATCGCCTTCTTCCGCTTGGTCACCACCGGCCGCCCCCGCAGCGTGTCGTAGCCCTGCGCCGCTATCCCGTCCAGGATCGCCTCCCCGCCCCTTCGAAACAGGTCCAGCGTCACCGCCAGCTCCCTGTCCACCGTCGCGCTGATCGCCCCGCCCTCGTGCAGCATCACGCGCGTCCGCTCCACCAGCGCCTCCATCATCGCTCCGAACGCCGGCGTAAATACCCGGCCCGCAATCTGCCCGTCCTCCACGCCAAATCGGGCCATAGACTCCGCCGGCAGATATCGCCGTCCGCGGTCCGCATCCTCCACCACATCCTGCCAGAAGTTCGCCAGCTGCAGCCCCGTGCAGATCCGGTCCGAAAGCAGCGCCCGCTCCTCGTCCCCGTAGCCACACACCAGCAGCACCAGCCGGCCCACCGGGTTCGCCGAGTATCGCGAATACTCCACTACCTCATCCCACGTCGCGTAGTGCGTCTTCACCTGGTCCTGCCGAAACGCCCGCAGCAGATCCGCAAACAAGCTCTTCGGCAGGTTGCACGCGACGATCGTCTCGCGCAGCGCGACAAACACCGGGTGCCGGCTCAACTCGGGCGCGTCGTAGCACTGGTCCAGCATCTGCCCCCACGTGGTCAGGAGGCGCATCCCGATCGCGGGCGTCGCCACCTCGTCACCAAGATCGTCCGACACCCTGCAGTACGCATACACGCTCTCAAAGTGCGGCCGCAAACGCGCCGGCAGAAACCACGTAGCCACATGAAAGTTCTCATAGTGCGTCGTCGCCAGCCGATGGCACCACGCCTTCGCCTCCTCGATCGTTGGCCGGTCGACCGGTGTCCTATGCTCGTCGGGCGCACCCTCAAGTGCATCCCCCGGCACCTGCCCGCCCCCAACCTGCCCGCTCTCGCCCAACTCGCTACCAACCAGGCCCCCGCCTGCAACCCGCTCGTCCGCCAGCCCCGCCATCACAGCCCCACTCCAGCCGGAAACACCGCCGTCTTGATGTCCAGAACGCCGCTGCTGGTGTCGCGCGTCAGCATCCGCTCGAAGATCCCCGGAACGTCTCCCAGCCCCGCTCGCCCGGTGATGAACTCCGCGCACCTCGCCCGCCCACTGCGCAGGAGGTCAAACGCCGTCCGGCACGCCGAGGGTGTGTGGTGAAAGCTCGCCAGCAACCGTATATCGCCGTAGTGCAGACGATTCGTGTCCAGCGTCACCACGGTCCCGCTCGGCGGCCCGCCAAAGAAGTTCACCACGCCCCCCCGCCGCACCATGCTCACCGCCCACTCCCATGCGATCGGCGTCGCCACCGCCTCGATCGCCACATCCACGCCGCGATCGTTCGGCGTCAGCATCCGCACCGCCGCAATCGTCTCCTCGTCCTCGCCCGCCACCACCACCTCCTCCGCCCCGAAGAGCTTCGCCGCCACCCTCTGCGACTCCCTCTTCACTACCGCGATCACACGCATCCCGGTCAGGCTCGCCACATGCATGAACATCAGGCCGATCGGCCCCGCACCGATCACCGCCATCGTGTCTCCGGGCGTCGCCTGGCTCTCCTCCATCCCTCGCACCACACACGCCAGCGACTCCGTCAGGGCCGCGTGCTCAAGCGGCATCCCCTCCGGGATCAGCAGCGTGTTCTTCGCTACGATCCGCGCCGGAACCCGCAGAAACTCCGCGTATGCCCCGTTGTTGAACAGCAAATCCTCGCACAGATTCGGCTGTCCCTTGCCGCACCAGAAGCAGCAGTCGCACGGAGCCGAGTTCAGCGCCACCACACGGTCCCCAACCCGCAGCCCCGTCACCCCTTCCCCCACCTCCGAGACCACGCCCGCCACCTCGTGGCCAAACGGAATCGGCGGCGTCAACATCATCGCGTGGTACCCGCGCCGGTAGACCTTCAGGTCCGTCCCGCACGTCAGCGCCGCCCCCACCCGCAGCACAATCTCTCCAGCGTCCGCGCGCGGCACCTCGACCTCCACCAGCCGAAGGTCCTCCTTGCCGTAGAGCACGGCCGCCGTCATCACATCCGCCATCCCAACATTTTCTCATCTGCACCCGATCTCCGCACCGGACATCGCTGCCCTCGCTCCCCGTTCCTCGCCCCGGTCAAGTCGTTCGCAGTCAAATTGTTGGCCTCATGCATCTGATAACCTGAGCCACAGTAACCATGCCCCTAGTCTCCCCAGAGGTCTTCGCGAAGCAGATCATCGCCTCCATTCAGGACTACTACATCCTGTCTGCCCGGGCGGTCGCCAACCTGTTCTCCAGACCACGCTACTGGGCCGACATCTACACCCAGATGGACTCCATCGGCGTCGGCTCGCTTCCCATCGTCGTCCTCACCGGCTTCTTCACCGGATGCGTCCTCGCCCTCCAATCCGCCACGTCGCTGCAGCAGTTCGGCGCCGTCGGCATGACCGGAAATCTCGTCGCCCTCTCCATGGTCAAGGAGCTCGGCCCCGTCCTCACCGGCCTCATGGTCTCCGGCCGCAACTCCTCCGGCATGGCCTCCGAACTCGGCTCCATGAAAGTCACCGAGCAGATCGACGCCATGCGCGCCCTCGGCACAGATCCCGTCCGCAAGCTCGTCACGCCCAGGCTCTCCGCCACCGTCTTCATGCTCTTCTTCCTCACCATCCTCTCGGACGCGGTCGGCATCGCCGGCGGCGCGCTCGTCTCGGTCACCCTGCTCGGCCTCAACGCCAGCTCCTACTTTCACAACTCCTACCGTTCGCTCGTCTACGCGGACGTCATCCAGGGCCTCACCAAGCCGCTCTTCTTCGGCTTCATCATCGCCTCCGTCGGCTGCTACTTCGGCATGAACACCAAGGGCGGAACCCAGGGCGTCGGCCGCGCCACCACCCAGGCCGTCGTCGTCAGCTCCGTCTTCATCATCGTCATCGACTTCCTCATCAGCCGCACCATGATCGGTATCTTCGGTCGCTGACCCGCCATGCCCGAAGCCCTCCAGCAGGAACGCCCGCAGGGAACGCCCGATCCCCAGGCAGGCTCCGGACCCGTCGTCGTCTTCGACAAGGTCTCCATCACCTTCGACGTCAAGCCCGTCTTCGAAGACATCTCCTTCACCGTCCAGCCCGGCGAGACCCGCATCATCCTCGGCCCCGCAGGCTGCGGAAAGTCCGTCCTCCTGAAGCTCACCAACGGCCTCATTCGCCCCGACCGCGGATCCATCCACGTCTTCGGGAACGAGGTCACCAACATGCGCGAGGTCGACCTCTACAAGCTCCGCAACCGCATCGGCATGGTCTTCCAGGAGTCCGCGCTCTTCGACTCGCTCAGCGTCGAAGACAACATTGCCTACCGGTTGAACGAGGAGCGCATCCCCCACGACGAATCGCACCGGCGTGTCGAAGAGGTCCTCAACTTCGTCGAGCTCGAGCAGGCGATCGCCAAGTTCCCCTCTGAGCTCTCCGGTGGCATGCGCCGTCGCGTCTCCATCGCCCGCGCCATCATCACCAGCCCCGACCTCATCCTTTACGACTCGCCCACCGGCGGCCTCGATCCCATCACCTCGACCACCATCATCGAGCTCGTCGTCAAGCAGCGCGACGTCTCCCACACCACATCCCTGCTCATCACGCATCGCCTCCAGGACGCCTTCACCCTCGCCACCAATCGCTTCAACCCCGCCACCAACCACATGGAGCTCGCCCCCAAGAGCGACAACAACGGCATCGACCCAGGCACGAAATTCCTGGTTCTCAACGAGGGCAAGGTGGTCTTCGACGGCAACACGGAGGAGCTCGTCCGCACCTCCGACCCCTGGCTGAAGCGGTACCTCGAGTAGATCGCCCGCAATGAACCTGCCCATCGTCCTCCCACCCACCTTCAACGACTTCATCGGCAACCCCGGAACCGTCGAACGCCTCCGCAGCTCTATCGCCAGCGGCCGCCTCCCCAGCTCCATCCTCCTCTCCGGCCCCGATGGCGCCGGCAAGTACACCCTCGCCCTCCTCCTCTCGATGGCGATCGAGTGCGAGCGCCAGCCCCGCGATCTGTGGTCAAACGGCCAATCGCTCGCCAGCTTCTGCGGCGTCTGCCGCAACTGCACCCGCATCGCCTCCGCCGCCAACCTCCAGGAGATGGTCGCCGCCGCCGTCGCCCTTCGGGAGGACCTTCGCGAAGCCGACAAGAAAGATACCCGCGTCCTCGTCCAGCCCCACCCCGACGTCCTCATCCTCCCGCCCGATCCGCCCCAGCTCCTGGTCAAGCTCGGCCAGGTGCGCACCCTCATTCAGCGCGCCCACTACCTCCCGTCCGAGGCCCCGCGAAAGATCTTCATCTTCCCCGACGCCAGCTTCATGAAGGAGGCCGCGAACTCCCTGCTCAAGATGCTCGAGGAGCCCCCGCCCTCGGTCCTCATCTTTCTCATCACGGAAAACCCTAGCGAACTTCTCCCCACCATCCGTTCCCGCTGCGCCAGCTTCCGCGTCGGCGCCCTCCCTCCGGAGGAGATCGAGATGCTCCTCGCCGACCGCCGCTCCGACCTCCCTCCGCCGCAGCGCAATCTGATCGCGCGCCTCGCCGAAGGCGCCGCCGGCCGCGCCCTCACCTTGGATCTCGCCGCCTACATCACCACCCGCTCGGACGCGCTGCTCCTCCTCCGCAACGCCGCCGCCGAGCCTGACCACACTGCCCTCTTCAAGATGACCGAAACCTACCGGGCCGGCGCCGAAGGTCAGGCGAAGACCACGGCCCTCCTCCGGGCCCTCGCGCTCCTCCTCGAGGACCTCCTCCTGCTCTCGGCCGGCACCCCCGAACTGATTCGCAACATCGACCTCCGCCCCGAGCTCGATCGCCTCTCGCAAACCCTCAACTTCGCCTGGATCGAAGCGGCCGCCCGCGGTCTCGATCAGGTCTACTCCGGCATGCGCCGCAACCTCCTTCGCTCCCTCTCCCTCGACGCCTTCGCAACCGGTCTCTCCACCGCCGCCCGTTGACCCACGTCACCCCACTCGCCACAGGAACCCGGGATCGGCCCTCGCAGTTGCACTTGCCGTTGCCTGCTCTTTTGCTTGTCATTCAGGAGCGGAGCGGAGGAACCTGCAGTTGCATTGCCGCTGCAGTTGTACTTGCCGTTGCCCGCCCCTTGCTTGTCATTCAGGAGCGAAGCGGAGGAACCTGCTTCTGCACTCTAGCTCTCGCCCACGCCCTTGCTGCTCTTGCCTGCCACCAGCAGCACCCCACCCCCAACCGCCTCTACCTCCGCGCCGCCTTCTCCAACCGGTCCCGCAGCGCATCCGCCATCCCCCCGCCCTCCGGTAGCGGACAAACAATCACCTCCGCCCCCGCCTCATCGAGCGTCCGCAAACCATCGAACATCCGCCGGGCCAGCTCCTCGCCATCCCCCCAGGCCCCCCAGCGGTACACACACGCAGCCCCCGCAGCCTCCCACCCTCCAGGCAGCATCACCCCCACACGGCCTCCCCCCTCCCGCTCAATCGCCTCCAGCAGCGATCGCCGGGCCTCCCCCCCGAACTCCCGTACCAGCACCAGCCGCGCCCTTGGCGCATAGTGCCGCAGACCGACTCCGGGCGACGGCAAACTCTCGGGCGCGTCCCCTGTGCGCACCGGCGTAAACACCCGCACCTCACCCGCAACCTCCGCGATCATCTCGGCCGTCACCGCCCCCGGCCTGTAGATCACCATCGGCCACCGGCACACATCCAGCACCGTCGACTCCACCCCAACCGTCGTCGCCCCCCCATCCAGCACCGCGTCGATGCGCCCGTCCAGATCCTCGAGCACATGCGCCGCAGAGGTTGGGCTCGTCCGCCCAAACCGGTTCGCGCTGGGCGCCGCCACCGGCACCCCCGCCGTCCGGATCAGCGCCATTGCCACCTCATGTCGCGGCATCCGCACCCCCACCAGCGCCCGGCCAGCCGTAACCGTGTCCGGAACCACCGCCGAACGCGGTAAAAGCAGCGTCAGCGGCCCTGGCCAGAACGCGTCCATCAGCCTCCGCGCCCGCTCTCCCGCCTCCCCCGAAACCTCCGCAACCCGCGCCAGCATTGCCCGGTCGCTCACATGCACAATCAGCGGATCCCAGGCCGGCCGCTCCTTTGCCGCGAAGATCCTGCCCACCGCCACCTCATCCAGAGCATTCGCCCCCAGCCCATACACCGTCTCCGTAGGAAATGCGACCGTCCCTCCGCCCCGCAGGATCTCCGCCGCCCGGGTCACGTCGCCCTCCGTGTTAACGCGCAGACGCAGCGTCGGCCCGCCGCCCCGGTACGTCCCCTCCGCCTCCCGCGCGTCCCCGCTCATCTGTGCAAATCCTCTCCCTTATCCTATGTCCCGCCCGCGCATATACTCTCGCCATGCCGACTTCCGAGATCGAAGTCAAGTTCCCCGTCATAGACTCCGCAGATCTGCAGTCCCGCCTCCCCCACCTCGGCTTCCACCTCGACACCCCGCGGACCTTCGAGCACAACACCCTCTACGACACCCCCACGCGCACCCTGCGCGAACGCCGCCAAATCCTCCGCCTCCGCAGGTACGGCGACCTCTGCGTCCTGACCCACAAACGCACCCCCGAGAACGCGGACGACTCCCGCTACAAGACCCGCATCGAGACCGAAACTCTCGTCGGCGACTGCGACGCCATGGCGGAGGTCTTCCGGCAGCTCGGCTACGCCCCCGCCTTCGTCTACGAAAAGTTCCGCACCGAGTGGTCCCAACCGCTCCTCGGCTCCCACGCGCCGCCTCACCTTGTTCTCGACGAGACCCCGATCGGCACGTGGGCCGAACTCGAAGGGGAGCCCGAGTGGATCGAACAGACCCTCGACCGTCTGCACATCGACCGCGCCGCCTGCACCACCGCCAGCTACGGCAGCCTCTTCACCAGTTGGAAGTCCAGCTCAGGAAGCAGTGCCGAGAACCTTACCTTCGCGGAGATCGCACCCGCTCTCGCCCGCCGGTAGGCACACCGATCGCCTCCAAACAGACGAGGCCCACTCCGAAGAGCAGGCCTCGTCTTTCCTTCATCTTCCCCTCAGAAGATCTGGAAGTTTACGTCGAAGTTCACCTCGACCGCGACTGGCTTCCCGTTCATCATGGCCGGCTTGAACCGGTACTGACGCACCGCCTCGACCGCCTTCTCGTCCAAGCCCATGCCGATCCCGCGGATCACCCTGACATGCTGCGGATGCCCGCTCGCGTCCACAATGATGCTGACGAGAACGTTTCCGGCAACCTTCGCCTTACGCGCCTCTTCGCTGAACTCCGGTTCCACCGAGAAGATCACCACAGGCGCCGAGACTCCGCCGCCGATCTTGTAGACGCCCCCGCCGGTATTCCCACCCGAGCCCGGCCCGAGTCCATTTCCATTCCCGGATCCTAGCCCGCCGCCGCTTCCGCCGCCGCCCGACATCGGCCCGACCACCGGCGAGTTCGGCACACCGATATTCGGCAGGTTATTGGTCGCCATCTTCAGATCCTTCTGCACATTAATCGAGGGCTCGACAGCAATCTTCGGCTGCTGTGGAGGAGGCGGCAGCGGAGGAACAATCGGCTGCGGCTCAAACTTCGGAAGATGGCCCTTCACCACCGGCGTCGGTCCCTTCGACCCACCGCCGCCGCCCATGGCCTGCGCCTTCGGTGGTGCCTTCGGCGGCGTCACCGGCAGGTCCAGCGGCGTGATCACGTGCGCCACCTGCGGCGCCGCCATCTTCACACCCTTGTAGAGCAGCCACGCAATTAGGCCAATCACCACCGCATGCAACACAACCGCAATCGCAGTCGAGGTCGGACTCCGCTTGAAGGCCATCCGGTCCACAACCGGGATCGGCTTTGACCTCAACTCCAGCGGCGGCAGCTTCTCCGGAAAGAACGCATCCCGCACACTCGAAACGAGCGACGTGAACACACCCTCTTCCTTGATCTCGCTCCACTGCGGAGCCAGTCCCGCCAGCAGATTGGGACGGCTCACGTCAAACTCGGATTCCGTCTCCGGTGGTGTCAATAGTGTCAACCCCATAGCTGCTTCGCCTCGGCGGCATTCAGGACCTGGAAGCTCCCTTGCCCGCCCTCTGGATCTCGTGTGCCTTGTCTCTTCTACGTCACCGGTCTCCTGCCGGTTTTTTCGCGGGGATCGCACCTCTGCTGGCCTGGGTACATTCTACAAATATTCGCCAGCCCGTGCCTGTCTCCACAGCGCGAACTTCCCTGGTGAGTTTGACGCAACACCCCCATGCGAGGTCTCTTTTCTTGCTCCCATCCCCGGCTGGCGCGGCGGATACAATCAAACTTTGGGCACAATGCCCTCCACGTCATACCCAGGGGATCAGATGTCGCAAGCACCAGGAGCACCGGGCGAGTCGCCGCAACCGCCATCGGGTCAACGAGAGCCAGGCCAGCACAAGCCAGACCACCCCAAGCCGCTGAAGGCAACCCTCAACCTGCCCCAGACCGCCTTCCCCATGAAGGCCAATCTGCCCCAGAACGAGCCCGCCCGACTCGCCGACTGGCAGAGCTCCGACCTCTACGGCCAGATCCGCCGCGCCCGCGCCGGGGCCCCCAAGTACATCCTCCACGACGGCCCACCCTACGCCAACGGCGCCATTCACCTCGGCCACGCCCTCAACAAGTGCATCAAGGACTTCATCGTCAAATCCAAGACCATGGCCGGCTTCGACGCACCCTACGTCCCCGGCTGGGACTGCCACGGCCTCCCCATCGAGATCAAGGTCGACGAAAAACTCGGCCGCAAAAAGCTCGAGATGCCAGCCCTCGCCGTCCGCCGCGCCTGCCGCGAGTACGCCCAGAAGTACGTCGACCTCCAGCGCTCCCAGTTCGAACGTATCGGCGTCTTCGGCCGCTGGAATGACCCCTACCTCACCATGTCCAACGGCTACGAGGCCTCAGTCGCCGAGACCTTCTTCAACTTCTACGAGAACGGCTTCGTCTACAAGGGCCTCAAACCCGTCTACTGGTGCATCCACGACCGGACCGCACTCGCCGAGGCCGAGGTCGAGTACGAGATGCACACCAGCCCGTCGATCTACGTCCGCTACAAGCTCACCTCCGACCCGTCGGCCATCGACCCGGCACTCACCGGGCTGGACGTGTGGACAATCATCTGGACCACCACCCCGTGGACCCTACCGGCGTCCCTCGCCATCGCCTTCAACCCGGAATTCCAATACATCGCGCTTGAAGACACCTCCGGCACCGTTTACGTACTAGCCGAAAAGCTCCACGTTGATCTTGTGGCAAAGGGGGTGGTCAAACCCGCGGTGGAAAACGGCGCATTCAAGATCGTCGCCCGATTCCCCGGTTCGCGCCTCGACCGCGCCATCTTCCGGCACCCATTCCTCGATCGCGAGGTCCTCGGCGTCAACGCCGACTACGTCACCACCGAGCAGGGCACCGGAGCCGTCCACACCGCACCCTCCCACGGCGCCGACGACTTCGCCACCGGCTCCCGCTACGGCCTATCGCAGCTCTGCGACGTCGACGCGAGCGGTCGCCTGCGCAACTCCCCACCCGAGCTCGGCTACGAAGGCCTCACCATCTTCGAGGCTAACGCCCCCATCATCGATCTCGTCCGCAGCCGCGGAGCCCTCATGGGTCGCCAGGACCTCGTCCACTCCTACCCCCACTGCTGGCGCTGCCACAACCCCGTCATCTTCCGCGCCACCGAGCAGTGGTTCATCGCCATCGACACCCCCATGCCCGAGTCGCTCGCCGACACCGTCACCCCGAGCGCAGCAAAGGACGCCCGTACCTCACTTGGGGCAGCAACACTTGGGGCAGCGACCCCCGCCTCGGACCCCGTCACCTTCCGCCAGCGCACCCTCGACGAGATCAAGAACGTCACCTGGGACCCCGCCTGGGGCGAGGAACGCATCTCCAACATGATCAGCACCCGCCCCGACTGGTGCATCTCGCGCCAGCGCATCTGGGGCGTCCCCATCGCCGTCTTCCTCTGCGAGAAGTGCCACGCACCGCTCAACAAGGAGGCCGTCAACAGCGGCATCGTCGACCTCTTCAGAAAGGAGGGCGCCGACGCCTGGTACACCCACACCGCCGCCGACCTGCTTCCCCCAGGCACCTCCTGCGCCCAGTGCGGCTCGGTAGACGACTTCCGCAAGGAGATGGACATCCTCGACGTCTGGTTCGAGTCCGGAGCCTCCTGGCACGCCGTCCTCGACGCCGATCCCGACCTCCGTCGCCCGCCAGAAGAGATCCCCGCCGACCTCTACACCGAGGGCGGTGACCAGCACCGCGGCTGGTTCCACTCGTCTCTACTCACCTCGATAGCGGTGCGGGGGCATGCGCCCTACAAGATGGTCGCCACCTCCGGCTGGACCCTCGACGAGCAGGGCCGAGCCTTCTCCAAGTCCCTCGGCAACGGCGTCGATCCCGTCGACGTCGCCAACCGCCTCGGCGCCGAGGTCATCCGCCTCTGGGTCGTCTCCGTCGACTTCCGCGAAGACGTCGCCGCCAGCGAAGCCCTCATGGGGCGCGTCTCCGACAACTACCGTAAACTCCGCAACACCCTCCGCTTCCTGCTCGGCAACCTCCACGACTTCACCCCCGCCACGGATGCAATCGGAGGCACAGGCCCGTTCTCGCCTGAGAGCTTCGCGAAGCTGGAACCCCTCGACCAGTACATCCTCGCCCGCACCGCCGACCTTGATAAGAAGATACAAGCGGCCTACGCCACCTTCGAATTCCACCGCGCCTACCACGCCCTCAACGAATTCGTGAACACCGACCTGAGCGCCCTCTATCTGGACGTCATCAAAGACCGCCTCTACACCTTCGCCCCCAACGCCCCCGCCCGCCGCTCCGCCCAGACCGCCCTCTGGCGCATCGCCGAAGCCCTCACCCGCCTCATCGCCCCCATCCTCTCCTTCACCGCCGACGAAGTCTGGCAGCAACTCCCCAAAGTCGAAGGCCGCGAATCGAGCGTCCACCTCGCCCTCTTTCCCGACACCGCTGAGATCATGCCGGGCAGTACAAGAGATCTGCTATCGGATTGGGAGTTATTGCTAGAAGTGCGAGAGCGAACCTTCATTTCACTGGAGGGTTCTCGACGAGATGGCCTTATCGGAAAAGGTTTGGATGCTCAAGTATCAATCGCGGCCGGTCGTTCTCAATTCGAAGTGCTAAAACTCTATGGAACTCAGCTCTCCGAACTGCTCAACGTTTCCAGCTCGTCGGTTATTCATACTGCTTCTCTGGATTCTGTATCCGGCTCGAACGGCGTCGTGATTTCTTCCGGACCGGCGCACGGAAAACGATGCGAACGGTGCTGGCGGTATACCGAGGACTTCGGCGAGTCCCCCAACTACCCCACCGTCTGCCTCCGCTGCGCCGACGCCCTCGCTGCAATCGGCTACCCCGGCGACGCGGCTCCCGCCGCCTCAAACTTCGTGGAGACCCCAGCCAAATGACCTCCACCTACCAGCCCACTTCCACCGCAGCAGCGCGAAGCGCCATAAGTCCAGATCGCCGCCCCCTCCTCCTCCTCCTCTCCGCCCTCGTCATCGCCCTCGACCAGATCACCAAACTCCTCATCACCCGCCACGTCCACGCCGGCCAGCCCATCACCGTCATCCCCGGCATCTTCCGCATCACCCACGTCCTCAACACCGGGGCCGCCTTCTCCTTCCTCGAAGAGAGCACCCACCCTGACGCCGTCCGCTACGGCCTGATCGCCTTCTCCATCCTCGCGGCCACCATCGTCGCGGGGATGATCTGGCGCTCCGGCCGCGGCCTCACCCTCACCGGCATTGCCCTCGCCCTCATCCTCGGCGGCGCTCTCGGCAACCTCTACGACCGCGTCGTCCGCCACTTCGTCATCGACTTCCTCGAAGTCCACATCGTCCGCTACCACTGGCCCGACTTCAACGTCGCCGACTCCGCCATCTGCATCGGCGCCGGCCTCCTCATCCTCGAAATCTTCCGCCCGCAAACCGCCGAGCACGCCGCCCTACCGCCGTCATCCTGAGCGAAGCGAAGGACCCCTGTATTTGCTTTCGTTCCATCTGTCACAGCCTCATCTGGAGATCGGAAACGCCAGCCAGTGAACGACCAGATCACCATCCGCGGCGCCCGCACCCATAACCTCAAGGGCATCGACGTCGACATCCCGCACAACGCCCTCACCGTCGTCTCCGGCGTCTCCGGCTCCGGCAAATCCTCGCTCGCCTTCGATACCGTCTACGCCGAGGGCCAGCGCCGCTACGTCGAATCCCTCTCCGCCTACGCCCGCCAGTTTCTCGAGCGCATCGAAAAGCCCGACGTCGACCACATGGACGGCCTCGCCCCCGCCATCGCCATCAAGCAGAAGAACCAGACCCGCAACCCCCGCTCCACCGTCGCCACCGCCACCGAAATCTACGACTACCTCCGCCTCCTCTACGCCCGCTGCGGCACCGTCACCTGCCTCCACTGCGGCGGGGTCGTCCGCCGCGACACCGTCGACGAGATCGTCGCCTCGCTGCTCGACCTACCCGAATCCACCCGCGTCTACGCCCTCTTCCCCATCCAGCGCGCCGACCAGAAACTCGAACCTCTGCAGGGCACCTCCACCCCTGAATCCGCACCTCCAGCCCCCACCCCGAAGCCCGCAAAGAAGCCCACCAGGAAGTCGCTCGGGAACGCCGCTCCTCCGCCCCCCGCCTTCAACCTCACCGACGCCCTCAAAGACCGCCTCGCAGAACTCCGCCGCCGCGGCTACAACCGCCTCTACCAGCCCACACCCGACGGCTCCCTCGGCGCCATCGTCGAGTTCTCCACCCCCGAGTCCCTCCTCGAGCTCGACTTTTCAGATCCCAAAGCCCGCCCCATCTTCGTCCTCATCGACCGCCTCGCCCTCGCCCCCGGCATCCGCTCCCGCCTCGTCGACGCCATCGAAACTGGCTACCGCGAGTCCGGCGAAGTCCAGTTCCACACCGTATCCACGGCGGAAATCGACCACCCCGCGAAGCGGTTCTCGGCCGCGTTCGAGTGCTCCACCTGCCACCGCGCCTACCGCGAACCCGAGCCGCGCCTCTTCTCCTTCAACAATCCCTACGGCGCCTGCCCCCGCTGCCAGGGCTTCGGCAACACCATCGACTTCGACCCCGACCTCATCATTCCCGACAAGTCGCGCACCCTCGAGAACAACGCCATCGCCCCCTGGGCCTCGGGCAAGTACCGCCCCATGCACGGCGATCTCAAGCGCTTCGCCAAACAAAGCGGCATCCCCATGGACGTCCCCTGGTACGACCTCGAACCCGAGCAGCAGCGCATCCTCGAGACCGGCCACGGCATCTTTCCCGGCATCCGCGGCTTCTTCGCCGAGCTCGACCGCAAGAAATACAAGCTCCACGTCCGCGTCTTCCTTTCCAAGTTCCGCGGCTACGCCACCTGCCCCGACTGCCGCGGACAGCGTCTCCGCGCCGAGGCCCGCGCCGTCCTCCTCCCTGGCCCCAGGGGGTCCGCAGCCAAAAACATCTGTGAGGCTTCCGCCCTCACCATCACCGCCGCCGCCGAGTTCTTCGACAACTTGCAACTGTCACCGGCTCAAACTGAGATCGCCGGAAAGATCCTCGAAGAGGTCCGCCAGCGCATCAGCTTCCTCCTCCAGGTAGGCCTCGACTACCTCACGCTCGACCGCCTCTCCTCCACCCTCTCGGGCGGCGAATCGCAGCGCATTCAACTGGCGACCTCACTAGGATCGCGCCTGGTGGGCGCCCTCTATGTCCTCGACGAGCCATCCATCGGCCTCCACACCCGCGATACCGCCAAGCTCATCCGCATCATGGAAGATCTCCGCGATCTCGGCAACACCATCCTCGTCGTCGAGCACGATCCCGACGTCATCCGCGCCGCCGACCACCTGCTCGATCTCGGCCCCGGAGCCGGTGAACTCGGCGGCCATCTGCTCGCCTCCGGAACCGTCGAAGAGGTAACCGCCAACCCCGACTCCATCACCGGCCGGTACCTCTCCGGACGCTCCTTCATCCCCATCCCCAAACACCGCCGCGAGCCCGGCCGCGAGCACCTCAAGCTCCTCGGCGCACGCATCCATAACCTGCGCGGCGTCGATCTCGACGTCCCCCTCAACCTCCTCTGCTGCATTACCGGCGTCTCCGGCTCAGGCAAATCCACCCTCATCCACCAGGTCCTCTACCGCGCCCTCACACAGGCGCTCGGACAGGTGGAGGGCGCCCCATCCGCCCAGGCTCCCGCCCACCTCTACCGTGAACTCTCCGGCTCCCAGCACCTGAACGAGGTCGTCCTCGTCGACCAGTCGCCCATCGGCCGCACCCCACGATCCAATCCGGTTACATACATCAAGGCCTTCGACGCCATTCGCGAGCTCTTCTCGAACCAGCCCGACGCCAAGCGCCGCAGCCTCACCGCCGGCATGTTCTCCTTCAACGTCCCCGGAGGCCGCTGCGACGTCTGCGAGGGCGACGGAACGGTGACCGTCGAAATGCAGTTCCTCGCCGACATCGAGCTCCCCTGCGAAGAGTGCAACGGAACCCGTTACAAGTCCTCCATCCTCGAGATCAAGTACCGCAACAAAAACATCCACGACGTCCTCAACATGACCGTCAAGGAGGCCCTCTCCTACTTCGCCGGACACCCCAAAATCGTCGACAAGCTCTACGTCCTCGACGAGGTCGGCCTCGGCTACGTCCGCCTCGGCCAGTCCGCCACCACCCTCTCCGGCGGCGAGGCCCAGCGTGTCAAGCTTGCGTCCCACCTCGCCACCGCCCGCTCCAGCTCCGGCCGCGTCTCAAACGCGAACGACGCCAGCAAACGCGCCGCCTCCCGCACCCTCTACATCCTCGACGAGCCCACCACCGGCCTCCACTTCGACGATGTCGCCAAACTCCTCTCCGCCTTCCGCAAGCTCATCGAGGGCGGCGGCTCCCTCCTCGTCATCGAGCACAATCTCGACGTCATCAAATCCGCCGACTGGGTCATCGACATGGGCCCCGAAGGCGGCAGCGGAGGCGGCCAAATCATCGCCACCGGCACCCCCGAACAGATCGCCGCCACCCCCGGCTCCCACACCGGCCACTGGCTCGCCCCCGTCCTCAACCTCCCCTCCGCCGCCACCTCCACGGAGACACCAGAGTCCGAGATCCAGGCCTCCCAGGAGATCCCCGCCTAAGACCCTCGCCTTAAGAGCCGCCAAGCGCATCCGGTCGTCCGTCACGGCACATTCGTGAAAGCCAGGCGTCGCTTGACTTCAGAGCTCCAGAGCCTCGCCGCCCCAGGCCGCCGGGTCGACATCCTCCACGGTCTGAGTAAGCGTCCAGAGGTGTCCTGCGAAGTCTTCCAGGGTAGCCTGCCGCTCACCGTACACATGCGTCTGAGGAGCATGCACCAGGCGCGCTCCGTGCTCCACGGCCCGGGCGCACATCGCGTCTACGTCTGGCACCCGCAGCATTACCGAGCTCTTCGTCGCCCACTGGTTGTTCATGCCCATCTCCCCCGCGACCACGCAGGCAGAGCCGAACCACATCTGAGTGCGATGATTGCCGATTCTTAGCCGCACTCGGAACCCGAACGCGGCCTTCAGCCACTCCACGGCCGAAGCCAAATCGGGGTACGCCACCACAGGAATCACCACGCCCGGCGGAGCCGACCGATTTGTCATCGAAGGGCCTCCGCCCCCAGCATACCGCCGACCGCCTGCCTGAGTTCCGGACCGGATCCAGGTTCAGGACAGGATCCAGGTTCAGGACAGGATCGAGGTTCAGGACAGGAATCGAGGACGACCTGCCGGGTTATCATTCGATTCGCGAGCTGGGCACCAATCGGGGGGCTGATTGCGGGCCAGACCGGTCGAACTGCGCGAGTTCCTCGCAATGCCGACAGACTAGTAACTCAAACCTCAGGACCCGGAGACTCCAATGAGAAAGCTCAAGATCATGGAACATATCTCGCTGGACGGCGTGATCCAGCACTCCGCCGATGACGACGATTTCCCCTGCAGCAACTGGACCGCTCCCTATCGGACCCCCGCTGGCAGCGATGCACTCGTCGCCGCGTGTGGCGAGAGCTTCGATCTGCTGCTGGGCCGTCGCACCTACGATATCTGGTCGGGCTTCTGGCTAAAAGCGCCGAGCAGTCCGATGGCGGACGGCCTCAATGCGGCAACGAAATATGTCGCCACCCATCGTCCGGAAAGTCTTCAATGGGGCCCGTTCGAGGGCCTGGGACCGGACATCGTGGAAGGCCTTCAACGCATCAAGTTGCAGGTCGGCCCGGACCTTATCCTCTGGGGTAGCTCCACCCTGACATCGACGCTGCTCGAACATGGGCTTGCGGATGAAGTCCTGCTGATCGTCTATCCGGTCCTGTTAGGCACGGGCAAACGCCTCTTTGCGAAGGGAACGCCGCCACGCTCCTTCGATCTCGTCAATACAAAAGCAATGCCGTCCGGCATCATTCTCAGTACGTACACGTCCGCCGGGCCTTTGAAGACCGATAGTTCGACGTCGCGACGTCGTCCGTAAACACGGACGCCGTAATCATTCCTTACCTAATCCATTCCCTACCTAATCCATTCCCTACCTAATCCATTCCGTACGTAGTCCCTTCCATATAGGTGCGGTCCTGTCCTTGGAAACGCGCTAGTGCTCAGTAACTTGTCTACCTCCTCTTTCCTTTCCGAAACTCTCCATTCCGTGGCGCCCCACGTGGCGCAACCCACACATCCGCCCTGCTATAGTAGAGACAGCAATAGATCACAGAAGCCCGGCGACAAGCCGGGCTTCCGCACGTCAGGAGGGGGGTACTTCGTGACCTAAGTGTCCTCCTTGGAAGACTCTGGGTACGGAGTACGGGGGGGGAGGGTACATGGCATTCACTCGCGTCGGCATCCTCTATCCCGCGTTCCTCCTGTCCGTCCTCGGCGCTGCCCACGCCCAGCTTCCCCCCGGCACCACCGACGCCAGCTCCAGTTCGAGACCAGAGGCCCAGCCGGAAGACCCCGCCCGCACCCAGGCCGCCGAAGCCCTCGACCGCCGAGACTTTCCCGCCGCCCTCAAGCTCCTCACCACCCTGGCCGAGAAGTACCCCACCGACGCCCGTGTCCTCTTCGACCTAGCCAGCGCCCAGGACGCTCTCGCTGAATTGCCTGCCCAGATCTCCGCAGCCGAGGCGACCTACCGCCGCGCCATCGCCGCCGACCCCGCCTTCCTCAACCCCCACCTCGCCCTCGGCCTGCTCCTCGCCCGCAACAACCGCGCCTCCGACGCCCGCACCGAGCTCCAGGCCGCCACCACCCTCACCTCCCCGGACCCCGCCCTCAAGGCCCGCGCCCTCCGCGCCCTCGCCCACCTCGACCGCGCCTCCGACCCCGCCGCGGCGCGCGACGCTCTCCTCTCTGCGCTGAAACTCACCCCCGAGACCCCCGACGACACCCTCCTCTCGGCCGACCTCGCCGAACAGGCCGGAGACCCCGCCGCGGCAGAGGCCGCCTACCGCCGCCTGCTCGCCCGCGCCCCCAACGACGCCGCCGCCACCGCCGCGCTCTCCCACCTCCTCCTCGCGCAGGGCAAGTCCACTGAGGCCGAACCCCTCCTCGTCGCAGCGCTCGCGTCACACCCCGGCGATCCCGCCCTCAGCGCCCAGCTCGCTACCCTCTACCTTCACGCAGACAAGCCCGATCAGGCCATCGCCCTCGTGGACAAACTCCATGCCGCCAACCCCGACAACCAGGCCGTCACCCGCCTCTACGCCCGCCTCCTCAGCCAGACCGGCGACTACGCCCGGTCCGAGCCGCTCTTCGCCCGCCTCTCCGCCCAGGCCCCCGCCGACCCCACCCTGCTCGACGATCAGGCTGACGCCCTCATTCACCTCAAACGCTACGCCGAAGCCCAGCAGATCCTCGAACGCGCCATCGCCCAGCCCACCGCCTTCCCCACCCACGACGACCTCGCCGGCGCCGCCAGCCACCTCGCCTTTGCCGCCAGTCAAAACAACGATCCAACAGCGACCTTGCGCGCGCTCGAGTTGCGTGGTACATTCCTGCCACAGTCGCCGTCATCGCTGTTCCTGGCGGCGACGGCGCACGACAAGCTGCATCACGTAACCCTGGCATCTGATCTTTATCGCAAGTTTCTGTCCTTGGCGAACGGTAAATTCCCAGACGAGGAATGGGAGGCGCGCCACCGCCTCATAGCTCTCGTCCACACGAAGTAGATCGAAAGATCACGCACCTCAGGAGGTGCGTCATGAGAATCCCTCCCCCCCTCGGCCCAGCTCCCTTCCTCCTCCCTGCCCTGCTCCTTGCCTTCACCCTCTCCTTCACAGCAAGCGCGTCTGCCGCAAACGAGCCGCTGCCCGACGAGCAGCAGCTCTCTCAACTCGAAACCCGCGCCCAGCAGGCCAACCCGCGCGAGCAGTGCTTCCTCTACACCGAGCTCGTCCATGCCGCCACCGAGATGGCTGGTCAGCAGATGCTGGCAGGCGACGTCGATCACGCCAGCGCGACCCTGAAGCGCGTCGAGCACTACGCCCAGCTCATTCACCTGGGCCTCGCGAACGACACCAAGCGCCTCAAGAACGCCGAGCTGCTCATGCACAAGACCACACGCCGCCTCGGCGAGTACATGCACGCCGCCTCCATCGACGATCGCGAAACCCTGCAGGCCACCCTGAAGCAGCTCAACCTTGTCCAGGACGAGCTGCTCACCCAGGTCTTCAAACACTGAGATCGCATGGGCACGAGGCGACGCATACACACGAGGCTCATGAGCCGCAAGGGCAAACGCATGTGCACGAAAGCCGCGCATGAACCTCGCTAGACCAACGCGGCGCCTCCTTCTCGTCGCCCTCGTCGCCCTCTTCGCAACTCCTTCCCTCCACCCGCAGAAGCGCGAGTCCGCCCTCTCCGATGGTGAGATCGAGCAGCTCCGCGAAGCCGCCTACATCCCCAGCGACCGCATCGTGGTCTTCATCAAGTTCCTCGACAACCGCGCAAAGTCCATCCAGGAGCTCGTCGTCAAACCCCGTCGACCGGGCCGCGAGGACGACCTCCACGACCTCTTCGAGCAGTTCAACTCCATCGCCGACGAACTCAACGACAACCTCGACGACTTCGGACCGCGCCACCGCGACATCCGCAAGCAGCTGCCCAAGCTCATCGAAGCCGCCGAGCGCTGGTCGTCCGCCCTCCGTTCCGCGCCCGACAGCGAGAGCTACAACCTGGCCCGCAAACTCGCGCTCGAAAGTATCCGCGACATCCGGCAGGAGGCCACACGCCTCGTCGAAGAGCAGCGCACCTACTTCGCCGCTCACCCCGAGGCGGTCAAGGCCGAGAAGGAGCGCGAAAACCCCGGCAGCCAGGACCACCACCCCTACGACATCCCGCGCTGACCATCAGCCTCCCCCACCGTCGCCGTCTCGCCGCGATGTTAAACTCACCGCAGCGTGATCCCGTCCCCCCTCACCCCCATCTTTGAGAAGCAGTATCGAGACCTGCGCCCGCGTGCGCCCATCCCCCTGCTCGACATCCGCTTCCGCCGCTTCACCTCTCTCAACACCACCATTCGCCTGCGCGAGGGCTGCCTGCGCGTCCGCCTCTCCGACCTCCTCGAGCACGCCCCCGAAAGCGTCCACCGCGCCATCGCGCACATCCTCTTAGCCAAGCTCTACAAGAAGCCCATCGCGCCCACCCACGCCGACCGCTATCGCCGCCACGTCTCCTCCGAAGCCGTTAGCCGAGAGGCGCAGCACATCCGCCAGACCCGCGGCCGCAAGCGCATCCTCACCCCCGTCGGTCACAACTACGATCTCGACGAGGTCTTCGAGAGCCTCAACACCCGCTTCTTCCATGGCCTGCTCGGCCGCCCCACCCTCACCTGGTCCGCCCACCACGCCCGCCGCATGCTCGGCCACTACGACGCCGCCCACAACACCATCGTCGTCTCCCGCGTCTTCGACCGCCCCGACACCCCCCGCTGCGCCATAGAGTACCTCCTCTACCACGAGATGCTTCACCTCAAGCACCCCGTCCGCGTCAAAGCCGGTCGCCGCTGCGTCCACTCCCGCGACTTCCAGGCAGAAGAACGCCTCTTCCCTAATCTCGAAGAGGCCAAGGCCTACCTCAAACGCCTCTAGCCACTTCGCTCGCGGAGACCATCAGCCAGCACCCCGCAAATTTCCAAGCCCCAGGCCAACACAACCGCGTTATCAGGACTGATCCACTCCGATCAGCGGGGCACCAAGGGCGGGAGGCGCGACTCAACTTGTTCAGCAGTTAGGGTGCGTGCTCTCCCAGAACTGATTCATATCCGTAACAACGGAATACCAGTCTTTTTCAAGACGTCGAACGGCAACTACGTCACAGGGAACACCATTGATTCGTCTAGATGGGCTGTTCTTACCAATTCTTCGCAAGAGTCACTCGGATCGTATACGACGTAGCCCATCCAATCACAGACGGGAGCGCCTCCCCATCCATCCCCGTACTTTCGGTATGCAGGAGTTGGTTGGGCTCACTTGAAGAAGACAAAACGGCCCGTTTCAATTGACTTGACCTAAATAGCCAATAGATATGCGGCACGAACCCAACTGGGATACCCAGAAAAGTCATACACGCGACAACCAAGAGCGTGCCTAAGAGAGAGGCGCAAGGATGGTTGTGACACGGTTCGTACCCGATTTACGAACCATATTGGTGAGTCTCTCGCGAACGGTGGCGCAATGGCGATCTTTCTCGGACATGCGAATCTTTGCAATAAGAAGGGCTGCGGTTTCGTCGGCTACTGTTTCTTGGGCCAGACTTGTACCGACAAGTCGGCTGTCGGTAATCAGCGGGCGCTCAGCCGCGGCTTGCCCTCGATTTGCCGCGGGTGTGGAGCCCGGTCACACACACAAGTCGCAGGCTCATACTGCCCTCACCGACCCCGCCGCCTCGACGCTGGCCGGCACATGGCGCTGCGCCCAGACCATCACCCCCACTCCCACCACCACGCTCCCCAGCGCCGCCACCTGCGCATTGCTCATCCCGAGATACAGCTTCGGATTGATCCTGACGAACTCGACCATAAACCGCCCCACCCCGCTCAAAACTAAATACAACCCCGTCAGCCACCCCAGCGGCCTCGACCTCTCGCCCATCTTCCACAGCACCCAGAACACCACCGCCGCGAACAGCAGCTCGTACACCGGAGTAGGCTGCACCATCGCGCCCGCCGGATACACCGGCACCAGCGCATCCGGCCGCATGTGCACGCCCCATGGCAGGGTGGTGATCTTTCCATAGTCCCCATCGCCGCTCGTCAGGCACCCGATCCGCCCCACCCCATACCCGATCGCCGCCGCCGGCGCCGCCAGGTCCAGCATCCGCAACGCCGCGCTCCACCCCGTCAACCCGTTCGGCCGCGCCTCCCTTCCCTGCCCCATCAGCATCGCGATCCCCGCCAGCAAACCCCCGAACCACGCATAACCGGCTCGCATCCACGTCAGAAATCCTATCAGCACTTCGCCCGCATGCGCCCACCCGGGCATCGCGATCTGACGCATGTCGGCGAGCAGGCCGTGCACGTCCTGGAGCTCATGCCACACCTTCGCCCCCAGCACGCCACTGATCAACACCGTCGCCACCACGCTCAGGGCATCCGCCTCAACATGGTTGCGAGCGAAGTTCCGATGCAGCACAAACGTCGCCACCACAGCGGCAACCCACAGCATCAGGCCGAACGTTCCCAGGCTGATCGAGCCTAGATGAATATAGGGATACATAAACCTCGCTTCCCTCCGAAGTATAGCGACGCACCCGGCGCCCGACGCTGCGCACCAGTGAGTCGCCCCGGGGCGCGCACGCATTGCCGCAGCCCTCCTTCCGCGATAACCTCGTGCCTATGCCCACCAGCACCCCTGCCCTCCCGCCCGCCTCGGGCATGCCCGTCCTCATCTCGCAGGCGCAGATTGCAGAACGTGTCGCCGACCTCGGCGCCCAGATCACCGCGGATTACGCCGGCAAATCCGTCGTTCTGATCGGCGTCCTCAAGGGTGCCGCCATCTTCCTCTCCGACCTCGCCCGCTCCATCCAGGTCGACGCCACCTTCGATTTCGTCGCCGTCTCCTCCTATGGCCGCGCCCGAGTCTCCTCCGGCGCCGTCAAGCTCATCAAGGACATCGACAACCCGATCGAGGGCAAGCACGTCATCCTCGTCGAGGACATCCTCGACACCGGCCTCACCCTCTCCTACCTCCGCGGCCTCATGCTCCAGCACCAGCCCGCCTCGCTCAAGATCGCCACCTGCCTCGACAAACCCGACCGCCGCCTCGTCCCCATCGAGGCCGACTACATCGGCTTCCGCATCGCCAACCACTTCGTCATCGGCTACGGCATGGACTACGCCGAAGCCTACCGTAACGTCCAGGACATCCGCCTCTTCCCCGAAGACGCCGCCGGACAGTAATCAATTGGTGCCGATGCCGTCTGAATGAAGCACGATCGCGATCTGACAGGCGGCAGCAATCCTAAGCCACTGAGGTCTCCAGCCGCGCCGCAACCCCGCTCAACTCAAACGCCTCCGCCAGCAATCCATAACTCCGCAGCCGCGCCGCGTGGTCCCAGACGATCGTATTCACCACCACCTCCCAAATTCCCAACGCCGCAGCCATACCCTCGATCTCCCTCCGCACCTTTGCCGGAGTCCCCACAAAGTACCTCGGAAATTCCCCCTCCTCCCCGCCGCCATCCCCAAACACCTTCAACTCCCGCAGCGCATCCTCGGGCGGAGCCACCGGGCTCCGATCCCCCATCCGGATCCGCCGCTGCAGCAGCCGCACACTCGCCGCGAGATGCTCCGCCTCCCCTTGTGTCTCCGCGCAGATCACCCCAACCGCAACGGTCGCCTCCGCCCTCTCCCGGTATCTGCTCTCGACGAACGAGCTCCGGTAGGCCTCGATAGCCGCCCGCGTATGGACCGGCGAGAAGAAGTGCGCAAACGCATACGGCAGACCGAACTCAGCCGCCGCCGCCGAACTCCACATGCTCGACCCCAGCATCCACACATCCGGGCCACCCGGCATCTCGGGCGACACCCGTACCTTCGCAAATGGATGCTGCGCCGGAAATCCTGCTCCAGATTCACCCGCCCCCGCGTGCCCCAGAAACGCCAGCAGCTCCGCCGTCTGATCCGCGAAGTCGTCCTGCATCTGCACCCGCCGCTCACGCCGCAGCGCCAGCGACTCCACCGGTCCGCCCCCGGGAGCACGACCAATCCCCAGATCGACGCGCCCTGGATACAGCGCATGCAGCGTCCGGAACTGCTCCGCGATCTTCAGCGCCGCGTAATGCGGCAGCATGATGCCGCCCGATCCTATCCGTATCCGCCGCGTCTCCGCACCGATGCGCGCCAGCATGATCTCCGGGGCCGTGCACGCCAGCGTGTCCATCGCATGGTGTTCGCTCATCCAGAAGCGCGTGTATCGAAGCTCATCCACATGCCGCGCCAGCTCGATCGATCGCTGTAGCGCCTCGCCCGGCGTGCTTCCCGCCGACACCGGAGACTGGTCCAGCACCGACAAGCGCAGTGCGGACTTCGACCTCACTTCACTCATAGCGATTAGATGTAGCCAGGGAAACAACCGACCCAGACCCTCTCACCTTCTCCTTTTGTTCGCTCGACGTCGTACACTGGAACCAGTCCCGTGTCGCATCAAATACCTACACGGCTCTATCCACCTGTCTATGGCAATGAACGTCCAGCAAAAGCTAGAGATCCTCGCCGACGCCGCCAAGTACGACGCCTCCTGTGCCTCGTCCGGTGCGAAGCGCTCCGCCACCCCCGGCGGCATCGGCCACTCAGACGGCATGGGCATCTGCCACTCCTACACCCCCGACGGCCGCTGCGTCTCCCTGCTCAAGATCCTCCTCACCAACTTCTGCACCTACGACTGCGTCTTCTGCGTCAACCGCGTCTCGTCCGATATCAAGCGCGCCCGCTTCATGCCCGAAGAGGTCGTCTCGCTCACTCTCGACTTCTACAAGCGCAACTACATCGAAGGCCTCTTCCTCTCGTCCGGCATCATCCAGTCGCCCGACTACACCATGGAGCAGCTCGTCGCCGTCGCCAAATCGCTACGGGAGGTTCACAAGTTCGGCGGCTACATCCATCTCAAGACCATCCCCGGTTGCAGCGAGTCGCTCATCGCCGAGGCCGGCCTCTTCGCCGACCGCCTCTCGGCCAACATCGAGCTCCCCACCCAGGCCGACCTCGTCCAGCTCGCCCCCGAAAAGAAGTCCGTGGTTATCGAGTCCACCATGCAGACCATTGCGACGCAGAAGGACGAGGCCGACAGCAACCGCCGGACCTCCCGCCTCGCGCCCGACCGGAAGCCACCAAAGTTCGCCGCCGCCGGTCAGTCCACCCAGATGGTCATCGGCGCCACCCCCGCCACCGACCGCCAGATCCTCTCAACCGCCACCCACCTCTACGACTCCTACAAGCTCCGCCGCGTCTACTACACCGGCTTCAGCCCCTACCCCGAGGCCGACATCCGCCTCCCGCTCAAGCCCGCGCCCCTCATCCGCGAGCACCGCCTCTACCAGTCCGACTGGCTCATCCGCTTCTACGGCTTCCTCGCCTCCGAACTCACCTCCGACGGGAGCCCCGACCTCTCCCTCACCGAAGATCCCAAGACCACCTGGGCCCGCACCCACCCCGAGTTCTTCCCCGTCGACGTCAACGCCGCACCCCGCGAAGCCCTTCTCCGCATCCCCGGCATCGGCTACAAGAACGTCGACCGCATCCTCTCCATCCGCAAGTACCACCGCCTCACCCTCGAAAACCTCCGCAAGCTCCACGTCCGCGTCAAAAACTCGCTCCCGTACCTCGTAGCCGACGATCACCTGCCCACCGCGCCCATCCTCAATTCACTCGCCAACCCCGAGCCCGACGTAGCAGCCCAGCTACCCCTTCGCCCCCATCAGCGCCCTAACCGGTTCTATCTAACCTTCGGTTGTCATCTGAACGCAGCGAACGGCCACTTCTCTGCCGCAAACCTCAGCCCAGCGCCATGAAACGCATCCCCATCCAACCCGACTTCAACGACTGGCGCAGCCACGCCCGTACCGCCCTCCAGAAGGGCTACACCCCCGAGGACCTCGACCTCGAAGACGCCACCGTCTCTTCTAATTTCACGCTGAACCTCTCCCAAGCTGACACCCCGACCGGCCAGCTGATCCCCACCCCGCACGTCCCGAAGTCCTTCCTCGACCTCGCCCAGGTCGCGGCCGTTCACCGCTCACCCGACCGCTGGAACCTTCTCTACCGCATCCTCTACCGTCTCCAATCCAACCGCGACCTGCTCAAGATCGAGATCGATACCGACGTCGCCCACCTGCTCACACTCGAGCAGCAGGTCCGCCGCGACCTTCACAAGATGCACGCCTTCGTCCGCTTCCGCAAGGTCGTGCCCGACCCCATGGACGAGGCCAACCCCTTCACCCCGCCTCTCTCCGAACCTCCATCCGCCCTGACCGCGCCAACCACCCGATCCGACGTAGCCGCAGGCGCAGTCGGCCATAACCAGGAACACTTCGTCGCCTGGTACCAGCCCGATCACCGCATACTCCCCCTCGCCGCGCCCTTCTTCGTCGAGCGCTTCGCCCCCATGCAGTGGACCATCCTCACTCCCGACGCCAGCGTCTCCTGGGATCCCGCCACCCGCCAGCTCCACTGGTTCGAAGGCCTCCCTCGCGAGTCCGCTCCCGGCTCCGACGAACTCGAAGTCCTCTGGCGCTCCTACTACAGCAGCATCTACAACCCCGCTCGCCTCAACCCCTCCGTCATGCGCTCCGAGATGCCCGTCCGCTACTGGAAAAACCTCCCCGAGGTCGACCTCCTCCCAACCCTCATCACCCAGTCCGCATCCAGAGTAGGAACCATGGTCACAACCCAGGCCGCCAAGCCCTCCGCCGCCCCCTTCGTGCCTGCAAAGCACGAGCTCCCGCTCATCAACGCCGCCCTCCCCTCCTGCAAGGGCTGCGACCTCTACCTCCACGCCACCCAGGTCGTGCCCGGCGTCGGTCCCTCCACGAACCATAGACACGCCACCTTGATGCTCGTCGGCGAACAGCCCGGCGACCAGGAAGATCTCCAGGGCCTTCCCTTCGTCGGCCCCGCCGGCCGCATCCTCGATAAAGTCCTCGCCGAGTTACAAATCGACCGTGCTTCCGTTTACGTCACCAACGCTGTCAAGCATTTCAAGTTCATCCAGCGCGGCAAGCTCCGCCTGCACCAGAACCCGCGCATGTCCGAGATCTCCGCCTGCCGCCCATGGCTGCTCGCCGAGATTGACGCCGTCCGCCCCAAAGTCGTTCTCTGCCTCGGAGCCTCCGCCTCGAAGTCGCTCCTCGGCGGCACCTTCGCCCTCATGCGCGATCACGGCAAGATCCTCTCCACCCCCTACGCCGACCAGGTCGTCGCCACCATCCACCCCTCCGCCGTCCTCCGCGCGCGCGACCAGCAGACCGGCGAGCAGCTCTACAACTTCCTTCGCGACGATCTCGCTCTCGCCGCACACGCCGCCCTCCACGGCACCTCCATCCAGCCAGCAGACACCTCGGTGTGATAGAAAGTAGCCGGCGCGTGAGCCTCCCCAAGGACACCAACTGAGCGCCGCTGGAGCCCCTTTGAACACGCACTCTCCGTCCTCCGACCCCTCCGTCACATCCATGCCGGTCGCCTTCCTCAAAGATGCCTCGACCAAGTGGAACAGCGCCGCCTTTGCCGCTCACACCCTCTCCTCACCCCGCAACCTTGCGTCCGTCCTCGATCACACCCTGCTCAAACCTGACGCCACACGCCCCCACGTCGTTCAGCTCTGCCACGAGGCCGCCGAGCACGGATTCGCCTGCGCCATGGTCAACCCCACATGGGTCGGAACGGCCGTTGAAACCCTCGCCGGAACCGGCATCCCCGTCGGCGTCGTCATCGGCTTCCCCCTCGGCGCCACCCTCTCCGCCTCCAAGCGCGACGAGGCCGTGCGCGTCCTCAAGCTCGGCGCACACGACATCGACATGGTCCTCAATATCGGCCTGCTCAAGTCCGGCACCCCCGCCGATCTCGCCGCCGTCAAGCAGGATATCCTCGGCGTCGTCGAGCGCGCCCACGGCTCCGGCGCCATCGTCAAGGTGATTCTCGAGACCTCCCTCCTCTCCTTCGAAGAAAAGCTCCGCGCCGCCGACCTCGCCCTCTCCGCCGGCGCCGACTTCCTCAAGACATCCACCGGCTTCTCGACCGGCGGAGCCACCATCGACGACATCGCCCTGCTTCGCGAAAAGGCCGGCAGCCGCGCCGGTATCAAGGCCTCCGGCGGCATCCGGTCGCTCGCCGACGCCGTCGCCATGCTCGGCGCAGGAGCCTCTCGCATCGGCGCCAGCGCCAGCGTCAAGATCGTCGCCGAGCTCCAGGCCCCCGCGTCCCATCCCCCACCTCCCACGCCCTGACACCACACCCGCCCCGGGCTTCACCGCTGGCCGCCTCCCACGGCACCAAGCCTGTAGCTTCGCGGATGCCTAGGTCCCTCCACCTCCCCGCCCCCGCACCCCCCGGTAGTATCATCGGCTCGTCCATGCCTCCTCCTCCAAAGCCGGATCAGCTCGAAGAGCCACGCCAGCTGGACCAACTGGAACATCGAGACCAGCCCGCTCAGCCGGGCAACTCGGAGCCGCTCCCGACTCCGCCGAAGCTCTCGCTCGGCGAACAGGCCGAGCACACCTTTGAAGGCGACTACCGTCCTAACGACCTCTCAACCTCGGTCTCCCTTCCCCGCGTCGAACCTCTCCAGGTCGACTTCCTCCACCGCATCGCCGACGCCCTTAATACCACCCTCGACCTCAACACCCTGATGCACCGCGTCGCCGACCTCGTTCGCGCCGTCATCGACTACCGCATCTTCGCCATCCTCCTCCTCAACGAGCGCACCAACGAGCTCTGGATGCGCTTCCAGACCGGCCACACCCCCGAGATTGAGCGCATGCGCATCAAGCTCGGTCGCGGCGTCGTGGGTCAGTCCGCGCTCGGGCGCCGGTCGATTCTCATCGAAGACGTCCACAGCTTCGAGCACTACATCAACGCCAATCCCGACGTCCTCTCCGAACTCGCCGTCCCCCTCATCATCAAAAACAAGGTCATCGGAGTCATCGACATCCAGTCCGAGTCGCCCTCCTTCTTTACCCACGAGCACCAGCGCCTGCTTGAGCTCGTCGCCTCCCGGATGGCGACCGCCGTCGAAAACGCCCGCCTCTACACCCGCGTCTCCCGCCAGGCCCAGACCCTCACCGTCCTCCACGAGATCTCGCGTGAGATCACCAGCATCCTCGATCTCGACGACCTCCTCGAACGCATCGGCCAGCTGCTCAAACGCGTGATCGACTTCCAGATGTTCACCATCCTCCTCTGGAACGAGCGCTCCGGCCAGTTCGAGCACCGCTTCAGCACCCGCTACGGCGAGCGCGTCACCCGCGAACGCAACGTCCCGCTCGGCCTCGGTCTCATCGGCGCCGCCGCCGCCCTTCGAACACCCGTCCTCGCCCCCGACGTCCGCAAGGATCCGCGCTACGTCTCCGAGAACCCCGAGACCCGCTCCGAGCTCTCCGTTCCGCTCATCTACAAGGGCAACGTCATCGGCGTCATCGATCTCGAGCACACCCGCATCAACTACTACAACGAAGACCACCAGCGCACCCTCACCACCCTCGCCGCACAGGTCGCCGTCTCGATCGCCAACGCCCGCCTCTACCAGCGCATTCACGAGGAGGAGCAGCGCATGGAGCGCGACCTCGAGATGGCCCGGCAAGTCCAGCTTCGACTTCTCCCGCCCTCAGCCCCGAAGCCTCCGCACGCCGAGATCGCCACCCGCTTCCTCCCTGCCCGTTCGATCGGCGGCGACATCTACGACTTCCTCGACTACAGCACGCCTACCAGCCCCGGCTGCGTCTCCATCGCGGTCGGGGATGTCAGCGGAAAGGCTGCCCCGGCGGCGCTCTACGCCGCCCTCGTTAGTGGAGTTCTCCGCTCGCTCGCCCCCCGCTATCTCTCCCCCGCCCTTCTCCTCACCGCCCTCAACGATCAGCTCCAGGACCGCAAGCTCGACGCCCAGTACGTCACCATGCTCATCGCCCTCTGGAACGACACCGACCGCACCCTCCGCATCGCCAACGCCGGCTCCGTCCAGCCCCTCTTCGTCTCGACCGACAAGGCCGATCTCACCCACGCCGTCAACGTGCGCACGGTCGAGGTCGAAGGCTTCCCTCTCGGCCTCTTCCCCGGCGTTGTCTACGAGGAGCAGATCATCCAGACCGTGCCCGGAGACCTCATCGTCTTCTTCTCCGATGGCATCGTCGACGCTGAAAACATCCACGGAGAGATGTTCGGCACCGAGCGCCTCTGCACCCTGCTCCAGCGCCATCCCACCGCGTCCCAAAGCGCCGACGGAGCCCTCACCGCCATCCTCGAGGCCGTCACCACCTTCCAGGCAGGAACCGAGCACTTTGACGACGAGACCGTAGTCGCCCTCCACGTCCTGTAACTCCGTAGCCCCAGCCTCAAACCTCCTCGCTCCCCGCTCACACCGCCTACGTTCTAACTCGTGACTCATCACTCATTGCTCATCACTCACTGTCTGTGCCTGCAAAAGCACCGCTGCCCGCCGCCCAACCCAATCGCCGCGCCTGTATCATCAGCACCCATGAAGCCGAGCCAGCTCACCCGCCGCCGCCTCCTTCGCAACACCCTCGCCACCTCCGCCGCCGCGACTCTCTCTCCACACCTGCTCGCACAGGCCTCATCCGGAACCCCGCCGCGCCACATCGCCCCCGGCCCCTTCCAGCCCACATGGCCCTCGCTCCGCGCCTACAAGACTCCAGACTGGTTCCGCGATGCCAAATTCGGCATGTGGGCGCACTGGACCGCGCAATGCGTCCCCGAGCAGGGCGACTGGTACGCCCGCCGCATGTACCTCCAGGGCGACGCCTGCTACGACCACCACCTCAAAACCTACGGCCATCCCTCAAACTCCGGATTCATGGAGCTCGACAACCTCTGGAAGGCTGACCGCTGGAACCCCGAAGAGCTCATGGGACTCTACACCGCTGCGGGCGCCAAGTACTTCGTCTCGCTCGCCAACCACCACGACAACTTCGACAACTTCGCCTCCACCCACCACGCCTGGAACTCCACCCGCGTCGGCCCGAAGAAAGACATCGTCGGCACCTGGGCCCGTATTGCCCGCGCCCACGGCCTCCGCTTCGGTGTCTCCAACCACTCCGGGCACGCCTGGCACTGGTTCCAGAGCGCCTACGGCTACGACCCCACCGGCCCCCGGCAGGGAGTCCGCTACGACGCCTACAACCTCACCAAAGCCGACGGCAAAGGCAAGTGGTGGGACGGCCTCGACCCGCAGGAGCTCTACACCGGCCGCAACATCGTCATGCCCGACGGACTCGCCACCATCGCCGCCGCCAACGACTGGCACGAGCATCACGACCGCACCTGGAATGAGCAGCCTCCGCCCGCCAACCCCGGCTTCACCAACACCTGGTTCAACCGCTGCCAGGAGCTCATGGACAAATACCAGCCCGACCTCATCTACTTCGACAACGACGACCTCCCCCTCGGACAGGCCGGCCTCGACGCCACCGCCCACTTCTACAACAGCTCCGTCGCCCGCTCCGGCAAGGTAGACGTCGTCGTCAACGGAAAGAATCTCCAGCCCGACCACACCGGCACCGTCACGCTCGACATCGAACGCGGCCGCGCGAAAGAGATCCTCGCGGAACCCTGGCAGACCGATACCTGCATTGGCGACTGGCACTACAAACGTTCCATCTTCGAGAACCACACCTACAAGACCCCGCGCTCCGTCATCCACACCCTCATCGACGTCGTCAGCAAGAACGGCAATCTCCTCGTCTCGATCCCCGTTCGCGGCGACGGCACCCTTGATGAGGACGAACACGCCTTCCTCAAGGCCCTCTCCACCTGGTTCCCCGCCAACGGCGAAGCCATCTACGGAACCCGTCCCTTCGCCATCTTCGGTGAGGGCGAACAGGACCTTACCAGCAACAAAGGCTTCAGCGAAGACAAGCAGCGCCCCTACACCTCCGCCGACATCCGCTTCACCACCAAGGGCTCCACCCTCTACGCCTTCGCCCTCGGCTGGCCAGGGGACGAAGGCAAGCCCGGCACTCTCACCATTCGCACCCTAGCACGCGCGTCCCAGCATCTCCCGCGCCCCATCCAGCGCATCGATCTCCTCGGCGTCTCCACCTCGCTGCGATTCACCCAGACCCCCGACGCCCTCACCGTCACACTCCCCCCACAAAAGCCAAACGACTTCGCCTACGCCCTCCGCATCACCACCTAGCCACCACCCCCACATAGCCACCCAAAGGGAGCCTGTCCCACCCGCCCCCGAATGGCCCCAACCCCAACCCAAGCTTGTCATCCTAGAGCGAAGCGAAGGATCCCCGCACCTGTTCTAGCCGTTGCCGTTGCCTTTGCCCTTGCCCTTGCCGTTGCCGCTCTTTTGCTTGTCATTCAGGAGCGAAGCGGAGGAACCTGCTGTTGCACCTGGTCCAGCCCCAGCGCTCCAACCAGCCGCCGTCCAGAGTTCACTCCATCGACTTCACATCCACCTTCACAAACCCCGCAGGAACCACAAACCGGCTTGCATCCACGCTCCCCTGCGAGAACCCCGTCATCTCCGTCTTCGATTCCATCAGCACCGCCGAGTTCACGCCCGCGCCAGCTCCCGCTCCCGGCGCACCCTTGCCCGCTCCCGCCACCTTGGCCGCCGCCGCGTTCGAGGCTGCGTCCGCCGTCGAGTCCACGGTCGAGTTCACCGCCGCCGCCGCATCCGCCTTCTTCCTGTGCCCAAACCCGCCCAGGCCGGCGCCGATCCCCGCCAGGCTCCCCAATGACCCCATCTTGCTCGCCAGCACAGAGACCGCCGCCTGCTGCGCCACGTCACCCACCGTCGGCATCGCCGGCGAGTTGGTCGGTGGCAGCGGAGCCTCGGACGCCGCCGGCAGCGGCAGACCGTTCACCGTCGTCCCTACCCGCATCACCTGCAGCACCGGGATGCCCTGCAGCTTCGACATCTCCTTCGCCATATCCATCATCCCCTGGCCCAGGCCCGGCTGCATCGCCAGCAGCTGCGCACTCGTCGCGCCGCCCATCACCCGGCCCATCTTCATCGCGTACCGCTTGTAAAACTCCCCCACCTCGCCATACCCGGCGATCGCAGGCGCCATCCACATGTCATTTGTGATCGCGAGCGATCCCGTCTGTCCCGACTTCTTGTCGGTCGCGTCCATCGTCATCGAAAGAATCGCCTCGTTCGTCTGCATCCCGTCGAGCTCCTTGCCGGCGCCCGTCTGCCGGACGTTGGCGTGGAACTTCACGTCCGCCGTCGCCGGGGCCGCACTCGTCGCCGCCGGAGACTTCGCCTGCTCCTGCTTCGCCTTCGCCACCGCCGCGTCGATCTGCTGCTTCATCTGCTCAAACGTCACCACCGTGTACTGCCGTTTCACGTTGTCGATGGTCGTGATGGTCTCTTTGTCGAGATCGATAATCTCGGTCCGGTCCTGCATCGCGTGCGTCATCCGGTTGCCCTTCAGGTACACCGTCGACACAATCGGTTCGCCCGCCTGCTTGGCCTGTTTGCTGAAGCTCCCCGCCAGCTTCATCATCCCCACCAGCGCCCCACCCGTGATCTGCGTCTTCTCCTGGTAGCTGAAGTCCGCACGCAACATGGCCGGCGCCGCCGCTAACGCACTCACAACAAACACTCGCTTCATCCACATACTCATCTCCTGGTCCAAAACTTCGGCTTCAGGGCCCGGGAGTTCTTGTGTATTGGAAGCCGCGCGTCCGCGTACGCTCGCGATAAGGGAGGAGTGTACCCTCAGCAATCGCGAAAGTCACCCGCCAATTTCTCGCTCCCGACATCGTTGCAGCCCCGCCATCTCCCACCCACCAGCACCGATCGGAGCCACGATCCACTCGCCCGCCGTGACTCGCAAAGGTGACCGTCTGCACTGGTCTACACTGGCCTCGTTCCAACCTCGGGAGACCCGCCATGGCCAAACCTGCCGCATCCGCAAGTGACTCCGCCGGCATCAACTTCCCGCCCCCGGTCCTCTTCGCCGTGCCGTTCCTCATCGGCCTCTCCTTCGATCGCCACCTCGGTCCGTGGCGCCCGCCCGCCCGCCTCTCCCACATCCTCGGCGCCATCCTCACGCTCGCCGCACTCGCCCTCATCCTCTCCGCCATCGGCCTCTTCCGCCGCTCCGGAACCACACTCCGTACCGACCGCACCTCCACCACCCTCCTCACCGAAGGCCCTTACCGCTTCACCCGCAACCCCCTCTACACCGCCCTCGCCACCCTTTATCTCGGCCTGGCCCTGCTCCTCCGCGCACCCGGCGCCCTGTTCGCCTGGCCCGTCGCCATCGCCCTCATGCAGATCATCGTCATCCAACGCGAAGAGCTCTACCTCACCCGCCGCTTCGGCGACCAGTACGTCAGCTACCGAGCCCGCGTACGCCGCTGGATCTAACGCTGCAATCCCGATCTCCTCCACCCTCCCCAAAAGCTTGTCATCCTGGAGCGAAGCGAAGGACCCCTGTATTTGTCCCGCCACAAACACCTGTCCCCAACCAGCAACGCCCGCCGCCTCACACCCCACAAGCCAGTCATGCTGGGAGCAAAGCGAACACCCCCGCCCAACCCGTCACGCACGCACCCACCCGCACCCGCGGAACCGTTTACGATAAATCCAGATGTCGACCCACACCGTCCGCCCCGCCCGCAACCTCAATGGATCGCTCACCCTCCCCGGCGACAAGTCCATCTCCCACCGCTACGCCATGCTCGCCGGCCTTGCCGAGGGCACCACCCTCCTCTCCAACTTCTCGACCGGCGCCGACCCCCACTCGACCCTCGCCTGCATGTCCGCCCTCGGTGCCAAGGTCGAGACCAGGGGCGGCAACGTCATCGCCATCACCGGAACCGCCGGCCACTTCGCGCAGCCCGAGAGCAACCTCGACTGCGGCAACTCCGGCTCCACCATGCGCATGCTCGCCGGCCTCATCGCCTCGCACCCGCACACCTTCACCCTTACCGGCGACAGCAGCCTCTCCGTCCGCCCCATGGAGCGCATCCGCCAGCCCCTCGCCCGCATGGGTGCCGAGATCCACCTCACCGGCGGCGACGGAGCCCTCGGCGGGCACGCCCCCATCACCGTCGTCGGCCGCCCCCTCTCCGCCATCGACTTCACAACTCCCATCCCCTCCGCCCAGGTCAAAACAGCAGTCCTCTTCGCCGGCCTCCAGGCCATCGGAACCACCTCGCTCTCCGAGTCCATCCGCACCCGCGACCACACCGAGCACGCCCTCCGTGCCTTCGCCGCAAACCTCACCCGCTCCGGCGCCGATGCAACCGCAACCCTCAGCATCGCCGGCGGCCAGAAGCTCCACGCGATCGAGGCCACCGTTCCGGGAGACCTCTCCTCCGCCGCCTTCTTCCTCGCCGCCTCGCTCCTCTTCCCCGAATCCCACCTCGTCCTCGACGCCCTGGGTCTCAACCCCACCCGATCCGCCCTGCTCGACGTAATCTCCGGCCTCGGCGCCAAGATCCGCGTCCTCAACGTCGAAGAGCACAATGGCGAACTCGTCGGAACCATCCAGGTCAACGCCGATCCCAACGCCCGCAAGCTTACGGAGCCCTTCGAGATCTCCGGCCCGCTCTCCGCCCAGCTCATCGACGAGATCCCCGTCCTCGCCGCCATCGCCCCCTTCACCCCAACCGGCATGCGCATCCGTGACGCCGGCGAGCTCCGCATCAAGGAGTCCGACCGCATCGATCTCGTCGCCCGCAACCTCCGCTCCATGGGCGCCCACCTCACCGAACACCCGGATGGTCTCGACATACCCGGCAACCAGCAACTCCACGGCGCCGCCATCGACTCCGGCGACGACCACCGCATCGCCATGGCCTTCGCCATCGCCGCCCTACGCGCCACCGGAGACACCGAGATCCACGGCGCCGAAGCCGCCCGCATCTCGTTCCCCGAGTTCTTCACCCACCTCGACCGCCTCGCCGTCCGCTAACCCACAAGCATGCGCGGCCAGCTCCCGCGCTCGCCCGGCGGATATCGCGCCAGCAGCTCCACCAGCGCCCCAAGCACGTCCTCAACGCTCACCTCGTCGATGACGTACCCGTCCGGCGCCCGCTCCATCTCCAGCTTCTTCAAAATTACAAACCTCGGGTCGCCCACCGGCAGCCACTCCAGCACCGGGGACCAGGCCGGCGCCACAATCACCATCGGCAGGCCAACAGCGCGCCCCAGGTGCATCGGTCCCGTGTCCAGCGTCAAACCCACGTCGCACACGCTCAGCAACGCCGCCAGCTCCGTGATCGACGTCCTCCCCGCCACGCTCAGCGTTGCGAAGCCCAGCCCACCCCGCAGCTCGTCGATCGCCCGTGCCTCGCCCGCCGCTCCCGCAAACACAATCTGCATCCCGTACCGCTCCCGCAAAAACCGCGCAGCCGCCTGGAACCGCTCCGCCCTCCAGCTCTTCCGCTGCGTCACACTCGTCTGCGTCACCAACACCGACACCGGCCGCGCCGCGTCCACACCGCCATCAGCCAGCAGAGCCTGCACCCTCCGCAGCTCCCCCTCAGTGAAGAAGACCTGCGGCTCCGAAGCACCCTCCGTCGCAGTTTGCGGAAGCCCAGCGCCATGCCCCAGCGCCCCGACGATCCGCAGGTTATTCGCAATCTGGCTCAGCCCGAAATCAAACTCGAGGCCTACCCGAAACATCGCCGGCGCCACCGTAAATCCCACCCGCGCCCCCGGTCCGCTCGCCATCGCCTGCGTCGCAATCTTGGTCCGCTCGTTCCCCACCGGGGTCAGAACAGCATAGGTCTCCCCACCAAACACACGCGCGCTCCGCATCTCCCGAACCGCCCCCCATACATCCCTCAGCGGACTCACCGTCTCGATCATCCGGTCGATCGCAGGGTTGTGCCGAAACACCTCCCTCCCAAAGCCGCTCGCAGCCATCGCAATCTCGCAGCCCGGAACCGCCCGCCGAAGCGCTGGCAGCAGCGGCGTCGCATGCACCGCCGTCCCCAGCGCCAACGCATGCTCCAGGATCAGAAATCGCCGCATGTCGCACAGCTCACCCGCCCGGTTCCCGGCCCCGCCAGTCACCAGATCCGCTATCCCCCCCAGACCGCGGAGCACCCCACCCCTCACCACCCCAAACTTCAATCTGCTCTCCCGCACACCCGCGCCTTCAATCCAAAGGCAAGCCCGCGCTCACCTACATCTTGTACCGCCCCATCTCATCATCGTTCAGCCCCTCGAGCCACCTCCGCACATCCTCGGCGTTCGTCGACTGCGCCCCTCCATACTGCTGCTTCGACCGCTCCAGCACATCGCGGTTCACAAAGATCGGGCAGTCCCATCGCAACGCCATCGCGATCGCATCCGACGGCCGCGCATCCACCACCACCGCCTCCTCGCCCTGCTGCATCCACACCAGCGCGTAAAAGGTGTCCTCCCGCAGCTCCGACACCACCACCCGCGTCACCTCGGCGCCCAGCCCCCGCGTCACATTCTGCAGCAGGTCATGCGTCATCGGCCGCGGCGTCGCCGTCTTCTCCAGCTCCAGCGCAATCGCGTTTGCCTCAAACATTCCCACCCAGATCGGCAGCACCAGGTCGCTCCCCACATCCTTCAGTACGATGATCGGCATGTTGGTCACGGGGTCCATCATCAGACCGCGTATCTGCACCTCCACCTCCGCACTCATCTCCGTCTCCACGCCCATCCCGGTTCCACTCCCCGTCGTCGCCATCAGGCCACCGCCTCCCCTAAAAGACTGTTCGGAAAGCTTTGCGTCACCCGCACCCGAACATAGCTTCCCAACGCCGGCAGAATCGGCGATCTCGTCGTGAAGTTCACCGTCTTGTTCTGCGAGCTCCGTCCCACCACCTGCGCCCGCACCCGGTTATGGCTCTCCACCATCAACTCCATCACCTCACCCACATGCCGCTCATAGTTCACCCTCTGGATCTCTCTCTGCCGGTCCAGCAGCACCTGCAGCCGCGCCGACTTCACCTCGTCCGGGATCGCATCCACCATCGTCAGCGCCGGCGTATTCGGCCGCGGCGAGTACTTGAACGCAAAGATCGCGTCATACCCGACCTCCTCCAGCAGCGTCGCCGTCTCCTCCACGTCCGCCTCCGTCTCGCCCGGGAACCCGACAATAATATCGCTCGTCATGCTGATGTCCCGCCGCGCCGCCTTGATCCACGCAATCCGCTCGAGGTACCAGTCCCTCGTATACTCCCGCGCCATCGCCTTCAGGATCACGCTCGACCCCGACTGCACCGGCAGATGCACATGGTCGCAAATCGTCGGCATCGCATCGATCGCATCCACGATGTCCTTGGTGAAATCGCGCGGATGCGACGTCGTAAACCGAACCCGCCGTATCCCCCCGATCCCTCCTACCGCCGTCAGCAGCTCCGCAAACGTCATCGCCCCGCTCGGGTCCTCGTACGAGTTCACATTCTGCCCCAGCAGCTGGATCTCCGTGAACCCCGCATCCGCCATCCGCCGCGCCTCAGCCATCACGCTCGCCGCCGTCCGGCTCCGTTCTTTCCCGCGCGTATACGGCACCACGCAATAAGCGCAGAACTTGTCACAGCCCTCGATGATCGTGATGTACCCGCGATGCGGATTCGTTCGCGCCACAAACTCCGTCTCAAACGTCTCATCCGTCTGCCGGTCGTCGAGCCCCGTGATCCTCTGCTCCCCCGCCTCCAGCCGCACCAGCATCTCCGGCAGGTTGCGGTAGCTCGCCGACCCCGAAACCATCGACACATACGGCGCCTTATCGAAGATCCGCTCGCCCTCCTGCTGCGCCACACACCCCAGCACCGCAAACCTCTTGCCCTCGCCCTGCAGCTTCTTGTACTCGTTCAGCCGGTGAAAGACCTTCTGCTCCGCCTTGTCCCGGATCGAGCACGTGTTGTACAGGATCAGACCGGCCTCGGCCTCATCCTCCACCCGCGCATATCCCTGCTGCACCAGCGTCCCGATCACCTTCTCGGAGTCGTGCGCATTCATCTGGCAGCCAAACGTCTCGATATAAAAAGTCTTGCTCACGGCTTGAGTATATTCCGCGCTCCACCCAGACCCTGCCGATCACCGCGCCGCATTCCGCCGCCGAACCTCGACGCCCCTCTTGGCCCAAACTTCTAAGCCCCCCCGCACCCTGCTCCACCATCCGCTGGCTCACACGGTTGCGCCCGCCTGCCTTCGCCTTGTACAGGGCCCGGTCCGCCGCCTCCAGCAGATCGTCCCGGTGTATCCCCGACCCCGGAACACACATCGCGACGCCGCAGCTGATCGTGACCCAGAGCACCGGATCTCCCCCCTGCTGCTCCAGGATGGGAGTTCCAGCGACCTCCACCAGGCCCCGTATCCGTTCCGCCGCCACCCCCGCCTGGTCAAGCTCGGTATCCGGCATCAGGATTACAAACTCCTCCCCTCCAAAGCGCGCCGTGAAATCCTCCAACCCGCGCAGCCCCTGCGGCAGCAGCGAGGCGATCCTCTGCAGCACCTTGTCCCCATACAGGTGGCCGTACACATCGTTCAGGATCTTGAAGTGGTCCACATCGACCACAATCGCGCACAGCGGACTTCGGGTCCTCTGGCTCTCGACCCAGTACCGCTCAAACTGCTCCTCGAACGCGCGCCGGTTCGGCAGCCCCGTCAGCGTGTCCATCACGGAGAGCCGCTTCAGCTCCGTATTCGCCCCCGCCAACTCCCGGCCCTGCATCTCGCTGCGTACAAACAGCAGGTACCCCAGCCGCTCCTCGCGCTCCAGGCTGTACGTCGCCGTCATCGTAAACGCCACGCCGATCACAAGCAGGCTCGCTCCGATGACCTTCTCCGAGATCGGCAGGCCGCTTGCACGGCTCAAATACCACAGCTCCCCCGCCGACATCACCGCCGTCGCCACTGCCGCGTACGAAAACCGTACCCGCATCACCGCGCCGACAAACAGGATCGTGATCAGCACACACATCAGCCCAAAGGCCGTGGTCGAAGCCGTCGCGTTCCCCTCCACAAACATCAGGATCAACCCGATCACCGTCGTCCCCGAGGCCACGATTCCCTCTCGGATCCAGCCCGTCGGGTTCCTTCGCGTCACCGAATTCACCAGCAGCGCCAGCGGCGTCACCACCATCGTTCGGAGCACGACCGTCTCCCAGTGCACATCCTTCACCAGGAAATAATCCGCGACCAGGCACCCGTTCAGCGCCAGAATCGCCAGAAAACCCTCGAGCCAAAGCCGGTACGATCGCTCCTCCGCCGTCTCCCGCTCAAATCGCTCTTCGAGGGACCTCCCAAAGCTCAGGCTCCGGAACCGTCTCCGCCGAATCCTGGCGATCTCCGCATCGATCTCTTGACCGGTCTCTCTCCCCGACATCAATCCCACCAATTGGCCTTATCCAGCAGACATGGAAGCGCGGCTTGTCCCAAAAGAAGCAGCCGCAACCGCTCCGATCTGGTACTAAGTCCATAGTAGGCAAAGTTTTGCTAACCCGCACGGGTAGAGCGAAGATAGCTGCCCTCCATCTCGCCTGAATCGGGAAGACCTCGCCTGAATCGGGAAGACCGTGCCTCCAGGAACGCCATTTACGCGTGAAGTGTTGCGAGATTCGCGGGTTTAGGGCTAGAACTCCCCCCCCCGGCTCCCGAAGACAGCCCTCGATCCGTTTGGCCTTGATCTTGCAAACATATGCAGACAGAAAGACGTTGTCGATACCACAGTTTCATCGGAGTCACCATGAAAAACATTGCCGTCCTCCTCGCCTCGGTTCTCGCCTCCTTCGCTCCTCTCGCCGCTCACGCATCCCCCATCGCCGCCGGTATCGACGTTTCGCTCACCTCGGGGACCACCAACTACACCTTGATCCAGACTGTACCTGGGACCTTCGTCTTCTCCGACGAGCTGACCTTCATCAGCGTCACCCACGTAGGCACGCCCGTCTCCGACGTCTTCAACGTCACCGATGTCTGCGTCTCCATCAACTTCACCCCATGCACGCAGTATGCTCTGTCGATCACGGACACCAACTTCGCCGGGGTCGCGCTCGATGCCGGCGTCAGCGCCTATGCTGCAGCTCACACCACCCTCTCCACCAACTCTGCCGTCGTTACCCTGGATGGCAGCTTTGCTCTCGGTACCGACACCATCGTCTTCTCGGGTACACCAGTCCCCGCGAACAGCCCCGTCCCGGAGCCCGGAACGATGAGCCTGATGGCCACCGGTCTTCTCGGAGCCGCAGCAACCCTCCGTCGCCGTTTCCTCGCATAACCCAAACCCGTCAAAAAGCACCCGAGCCCGGCCGCTACTTGGCCGGGCTCGGGTGACATTAGGAACTCGCAAGAGGCGCAGTCAGACCTTGCGCTTATTCAGAAGACGGTCGTGATGAGAAATCCAGAAAAGTCCGTGCAGAATATTCCAGCCTAGTTTGGTAGCGTTATCGGGGCTCGAACCCGAACTCTTCGCCTTGAGAGGGCGACGTGTTAACCAGTTACACCATAACGCCATATCCGCTTTCGCAGGCAGCAGGCCAGATCAAATCTCGCCCGCTCTGCGTTGAAGTATACCAGCCCTGGATTTCCATCAGGCTCCCCACAACCCTCCGCTCCGGACACCGCAACCCGCAACTACAACCCCAACTTCTTAACCTCGTCGTTGTAATACTTGCGGTACAGGATGTCCCACTCCTGCGATCCCTCGAGGATGATCTTCCGCTGCGACGCAATCTTCTGCCGCGCCGCCGTGTCAATCTTCAACTCGTCCATCAGCAGCTTTTCGAGCGCCTTCCGCGCCTCCTGCCGAATCGTGTTCCGGTCTTCCTTGAAGTCGACCTCGTCGATCTCCGCCAGTGTGTCGGCTACCGTGTGCGCCAGCTTGTTCAACTTGTCGCGCGAGATCCTCACAGCACCGCCTTGTACTGGTTCACCAGCTTCATCTTCACCTTCTTGAACATCTCGGGGTAGCTCACGCCGCCCTTGTGCATGTCCTCCTGAATGGCCTCCAGAATCACCCGAACCTCGTCGTTGATTCGGTCCTCCAGCGACATCTCTTCCACCATCGCCGCGCCCACCCGCTCATTCACCAGTGGCAGCTTGCCCGTCTCAATCATCTTCGTCTCAACGAGATGCTTGACCGTCTGCCGCGCCAGGTACCCTACGTAATCTCTTGAAAAAATCATTGGACTTTTCGAGATAGTACCACCTTGAAAGCGCACTCCTTAAGCCCCGGTGGAGTCAGCCGGCAGCCCCGGTCCGGTCGACCTCCGCCCATGCGCACCGTCGCTGAATCCCGGCCGCAAACCCACCCCGCCCACCAATCTGCGAAAATAAACCCAATGCAACCCGATAACCTCATCACGCTTAAAGACGACATGATCGCCTTCATCGCCGGCCACGGACTCCGCCGCCTCCCCGCCTACGTCAGCGAAGAGGTCCCGTCCGTCATCTTCGAAGAGGAGACCCCCGACAGCTGGAAGGATTTCGTCGAGCACGCCAAGGCCGCCGGTTCGATCTTCGTCACCATGAGCGAGGTCGTCCTCGAAAAATCCGACCTGTCCATCCTCCTCGAGCAGATCCGCAACCAGCACTTCCCCGACTCCGAAGCCGCCGAGATCGAGGACGCCGAGTACCTCGTCAAGCACATCGGCAAGCTCGGCTACCTCCAGCTCGGCTTCCCCCACCAGGGCATCATGTTCCTCTTCGAGACCGCCACCGACTGGTACGACCGCTTCCAAAGCCTCATGGAAACCGTCTCCGAACTCGGCGGCATCGTCGTCGACGACACCGACGACGAGTAGCCCCCCAGCTCCACCGCGAGCGCATTTCTAGCTCCCACGGAAGCCCCCAAGTTCCCACCCCGAACTCCCTCACCTGTCACCCTGGAGCGAAGCGAAGGATCCCGTGTCCGACCCCACCCCGACACCGCCCGCCCAGTGGCATCTCCGCCCCGCCGACCCAGACCTCGTCCGCACCCTCTTCGCCCACCTCCACTGCCCCGCGCCCATCGCCCACCTGCTCGTCGCCCGCGGCATCGCCTCCCTCGCCGAAGCCGAGACCTTCCTCCACCCCAGGCTCGCCGACCTCCACCCGCCCCATCTCATGCTCGGCATGGACCGCGCCGTCGCCCGCATCCAGGGGGCCGTCGCCGCCGGCGAGCCCATCCTCATCTACGGCGACTACGACGTCGATGGCACCACCGCCACCGTCCTCCTCAAGACCGCGATCGATCGCATCTCCCCCCACCGCGACACCCGCCCGTCCCTCGTCACCTGGCACGTCCCGCACCGCATCCGCGAGGGTTACGGCATCCAGACCGCGCGCCTCGCCGAAGCCGCCGCCTCCGGCATCCGCCTCGTCATCTCCGTCGATACCGGCATCCGCGCCTTCGCCGCCGCCACCGAAGCCCAGTCCCTCGGCCTCGACCTCATCGTCACCGACCACCACCTCCCCGACACCGCCCACGGCCTCCCCGAGGCCGTCGCCGTCCTCAACCCCGCCCAGCCCGCCTGCCCCTACCCCTTCAAGCACCTCTGCGGAGCCGCCGTCGCCTTCAAGCTCGCCCACGCTCTCCTCCTCTCTCACGCCCACTCCCAGGCCGATCCCGCACCGCACCTCGCCCGCCTCGATCAGCTCCTCCTCCCCTCCTTCCTCAAGCTCGTCGCCATCGCCACCATCGCCGACTCCGTCCCCCTCATCGGCGAAAACCGCGTCCTCGCCGCACTCGGTCTCCGCGAGCTCGCGAACCCCGTCCAGCCCGGCCTCCGCGAGCTCATGCGCGTCGCCGACCTCCCCCTCGACCGCGCCCCCACCGCCACCGAGGTCGGCTTCCGCATCGCCCCGCGCATCAACGCCGCCGGCCGCATGGACGTGGCCGACGACGTCATCGAGCTCTTCCTTACCCGCTCCCCCGCGCGCGCCGCCGATCTCGCCGCCAAGCTCGACGGCCTCAATCAAACCCGGCGCGATACCGAACGCGACGCCCTCCTCGACATCGAGCAGCGCCTCGCCCGCATCCTCGCCGATCACGTCGTCTACCCCCCCGAGACCATCGTCTTCGACCACCCCGGCTGGCATCGCGGCGTCCTCGGCATCCTCGCCTCGCGCATCGTCGAGCGCACCGGCCGACCCGCCCTCGTTCTAACTCACGAAACCACCGGAGTCACCCACGAGGGCCCCGGCGCAGGCCACCCCACCCAGGCCCACGGCTCCGGTCGCTCCATCGCCGGCTTCCACCTCCTCGACGCCCTCTCCGCGGTCCACGCCGTAGCCTGTGACCAGGCGCCCTCCGGAACCCTCTTCACCCGCTTCGGCGGCCACGCCCATGCCGTCGGCTTCTCCCTTCCCGCACCCAACGTCGATCTTCTCCGTGACCGCCTCCGTCTCCACGCCGCCGGCGCCCTCACCGGCGGCCTCCTCAGCCCGCCGCTCCTCTGCGATGCCGAGATCTCCCCCAGCTCCCTAAACCTCGATCTCTGTGACTGGCTCAACCGCTGCGCCCCCTTCGGCAACGGTCACACGGAGCCCGTCTTCCTCACCCGCTCCCTCGTCCTCGCCGCTCCCGTCCGCCTCATCCAGGATCGCCACATCTGCCTGCAACTCACGCCCTTTCCGGGCGCGCCACCGCTCCAGGCCATCGGTTGGAGCCGCTCCTCCGACTGGTCCGCCCGCAGCCAGCTCCTCGCCCTCGATGGGGGCACAGCCGTTGATCTCGCCTACCACCTCCGCACAAAATCCGGCCCCTGGTTCAACGGCATCGAGCTCGATCTCGTCGCACTCGAACCATCGGCCGGTCCCACCTCCGACAGCTTGTAACCCCATCTTGTAAACCCCGCCGCCGTCGATCTTCTGCATCGAAGCCGGTGCACCGTCGTCTTATATACTGCAGCTCGACGCCATGCCCACAGTGGAAACAAAACGCCGCAGCACCGTTCTTCCCATCGCCGTAGTCGTCCTCCTTGGTCTGCTCGCCATTTACGCCATCCACTCCCTCACCCGCGAGACCGTCGATGTACGCGTCTCGCCCGTCACCCGCGAGAACCTCGTCAGCTCCGTCTCCACCAACGGCAAGGTGGAGCCGCTCCAGCAGTTCCAGGCCCACGCCCCCACCCCCGGAGTCGTGCGCAACGTCTTCGTCGAGGTCGGACAAAAGGTCCGCGCCGGCGACCCCCTCCTGAAGCTCGAAGACGCTGAGGTCCTCTCCCGCATCGCCGCCGCCACCGCCACCCTCCGCTCCGCGCAGGCCAACGCCAGCGATCTCAAGCAGGGTGGAACCCTGGACGAACGCAACACCATCTCCGGCGATGCCGCGCGCGCCCTCCTGCAGCAGGGGCAGGCGGCGAAAGACGTCGCCGCGCTCGAAGCTCTGCAGGGCAAAGGTGCAGCCTCCGTCGCCGAGGTGGCCGCCGCCCGGCAGCGTCTCCAGAACGCGGAAGCAGCCCTCGCGAGCGCACGCCTCCGTCAGAGTCAGCGCTACAGCGACACCGACCGGAGCAAGAGCGGCGCCCAGATCACCGAGGCCCAGCAGGCCCTCGCCGCCGCCCAGCTCGACTTTACCCGCTACAACGTCCGCGCACCCTTCGCTGGAACCGTCTACGCCGTCCCCGTCAGCGCCTATGACTTCGTCCCCGCCGGCGAGGATCTCCTCGATCTCGCCGACCTCGACCGCATTCGCGTCCGTGCCTACTTCGATGAGCCCGACATCGGCGTCCTCGCCCCCGGTCAGGCCGTCAAGATCGTCTGGGGCGCAAAACCCCGCCAGACCTGGCACGGTCACATCGAGGTCGCGCCCACCACCGTCATCGCCTACGGGACGCGCAACGTCGGTGAGTGCAGCATCACCGTCGACGACGCGCATGGCGATCTGCTGCCCAATACAAACGTCACCGTCACCGTTACAACCTCGCAGCGCTTCAACGCCCTCAGCATCCCGCGCGAGGCTCTCCACACCGAAAGCAACAGCAACTTCGTCTTTCGCGTCATCAACCGCAAGCTCGTCCGCACCCCCGTGCAGGTCGGCGTCGTCAATCTCACCCGGGTCGAGATCGCCAACGGCCTCAACGATCGGGATACCGTCGCCCTCACCGCGACCAGCAACCGCGACCTCGCAAACGGCATGCAGGTTAAATCCTTCGAATAACGATGCCAAGGCCGCTCCGCCTCCTCGCACTCCTTCTCCTCTGCCTGCCCTGCCCCGCTCTCCAAGCAGATATCGCCTCCGCGAGCCGCGCCTTGCAGGAGGGTCGTGTGGAGGATGCCACCCACCTCCTCCGCCCGCTCGCCGCGCAGCAGCCGTCCCCCGCCGCCGCCCACCTGCTCCTCTGCCGCGTCGCCTACGCGCAGGAGATCATCGACGACGCTGTCAAGGAATGCGAGGCCGCCGCGTCCATCTCTCCCTCCAGCAGCGAGGTCCAGCTCTGGCTCGGCCGCGCCTACGGCAGGGAAGCCAGCTCCGCCAATCCGCTGCTCGCCTTCTCGCTCGCACGCAAGGTCCGCGACGCCTTTGAGCGATCCGTTCGCCTCGATCCCGCCAACCTCGCCGCCGGCAACGACCTCGGCGAGTTCTACGTCACCGCGCCCCTGATCGTCGGTGGCGGACCCGGGAAGGCCCGCCGCCTCTCCGCCAGCCTCCGTTCCCTCGGATCGCCGGCGGCCACCGCAGCCAGCCATCGCGTCCTCGCCCTCCTGGCCGAAAAGGAAAAAGACCAGGCCACCGCCGAAGCCGAGTTTCAGCAGGCCGCCTCCGTCAACGCCCCTATCGCACCAAACTCCGCCGGCCCAAATCCCCCCTCACCAGCCGCCGCATCCCAGGCCTCCGCCGCCTGGATCGATCTCGCAGCCTTCTACGCCCGCCACGGCCAGCCCGATCGGGCCGCCTCCGCCGTCCGCACCGGCGTCTCACTCGATCGCGCCCGCGGCGCCAATCTCGTCGACGCCGCCGGCGTCCTCACCGACGCCGGCCGCGACCCCGATCTAGCCATCCATCTCCTCCGCGAGTACCTCTCCTCCACCTCCAGATCTGACGCCGCACCCGCCTTCAAGGTGCGCCTTCAGCTCGGCAACCTCCTCAGCCGCTCTGGAGACCTCGCCTCCGCACGCCAGCAGTACGCCCTCGCCCTGGCCCTCGCACCCACCTTCCCGCCCGCCCGCAGAGCCGTCGAGACCCATCCACCGAGGGCCAGCCGATGACGCCGATGCCCGGCTCTCACCCGCGGCCCAGTCTGCGATCTCGCCTGAGCTCAAGCGCCCGCGACACCCTCCCGACAGCTAACATCCCGCATCCGGCACGCCACCTATCCCACACACTCGCAGCAACATCGCCATTCCCGGAGCACCAGGCAGTACCATGAAAGAGCTTGATCCACCTCGCATGATCCCTTCGCTCCGCCTCACTCTGGCCGCCGTCACCCTCGCCCTCGCCGCGGCCACCCCCGCGTCCGCCCAGATCTCCCTCACCACCGCCGTCGATCTCGCCCTCCGCTCGAACCCCCGCGTCCGCCTCGCCGAGGCCGACGTCGAAAAGGCGCGCGCCGCCCTGTCCCAGGCCCGCGACGTCTACATCCCCAGCATCGTCGGCGGCTCCGGCCTTGGATACTCCTACGGCTTCCCCGTTGGCCAGCCCTCCATCTTCAACTTCAACGCGCAGTCCCTCGTCTTCAACTACTCGCAGCGCGACTTCATCCGGGCCGCCCGCTCGGGCCTGGTCGCCGCTAACTTCGCCCTCATGGACGCGCGTCTCGCCGTCGCCGAAGATACCGTCCTCACCTACATCGCACTCGACCGCGACCGCGACCGCATCTCCGCCCTCAACCAGCAGCGCACCTTCGCCAACAGCCTCGTCTCCATCGTCCAGACCCGCCTCGACGCCGGTCAGGATACCCCCATCGACCTCACCACCAGCCGCCTCTCCGCCGCCCAGCTCCGCCTCAGCCTCCTCCACACCGAGGACGACCTCGCCATCGATCAGCTCCGTCTCGCCCACCTCACCGGCCTCCCCCCCGCCGACCTCTCCACCGTCCCCAACGGCGTCCCCAAGATCGCCGCGCCCGCCCTCCCCACCGATCCCTCCACCCCCCAGACCTCACCCTCTATCCAGGCCGCCTTCGCCAACGCCCAGGCCAAACGCGAGATCGCCTTCGGGGACGCCCGCTACCTCTACCGCCCGCAGATCGGCTTCGGAGCCCAGTACAGCCGCTACGCCCGCTACAACGGATACGACCTCTACTACCTGCACTTCCAGCAGAACAACGCCGAGATCGGCATCCAGATCAACGTCCCCCTCTTCGACCGCGGCCACCAGGCGAAAGCCCGTGAGTCCGCCGCCGACGCCGTTCACGCCGAGCGCGAAGCCGAGCAGGCCCGCGACCAGTTCACCGAGGGCCGCCTCCGCATCTCCCGTTCCACCCTCGAGCTCTCCGCCCGCGCCGAGGTCGCAGCCCTCGATCAGCAGCTCGCCCAGCAGCAGCTCGACATCCTCCTCACCCAGCTCAGCTCCGGAAACCCGAACGGCCCGCAGATGACCCCCAAGGACGAGCAGAACTCCCGCATCGCCGAGCGCGAAAAGTTCCTCGCCCTCCTCGACGCCCGCTTCCAGATGCGTCAGGCCGAGGTCAACCTCCTCCGCCAGACCGGCCAGCTCGAATCCTGGCTCAAGTCCGCCGCCGCCCAACCCCACCCCAATCGCAACCCCAGTCCCAAATCCCAGTTCCAATCCCAGCCCCCTCCGCAGCCCTGAAGCTCCCATCCAGACCCACCCAGCACCCCCAGCGCACCCAGGCCGATAACGCCACCCAGCCCCCCGCGCCCTTTGCAAAATGGTAAACTTGCGTTACACATGGCACCTCTCAAGACGCTGTTCCTGAACCCGCCCTCCTTCGAAAACTTCGACGGCGGCGCCAGCTCTCGCTGGCCCGCAACCCGCGAGATCGAGTCCTACTGGTACCCCGTCTGGCTCGCCTACCCCGCCGGCATGCTCGAGGGCTCCAAGCTCCTCGACGCCCCGCCCCACCACGTCTCCGCTGACCAGACCATCGAGATCGCCAAAAGCTACGAGTTCCTCGTCCTCTTCACCTCGACCGTGGGCTGGACCGGTGACCACGCCCTCGCCGAAGCTGTCAAGCGCGCCAACCCCACCATCAAGATCGCCTTCGTCGGCCCGCCCGTCACCACCGACCCCGACCGCGCCCTCAACGAGTGCCTCGTCCTCGACTTCGTGTGCCGCCGCGAGTTCGACTTCTCCGTCGTCGAGTTCGCCAACGGAAAGCCCCTCAACGAGATCCTCGGCATCTCCTACAAAGATCCCTCCGGCGTCATCCAGCACAACCCCGACCGCCCCCAGGTCGAAGACCTCGACGCCATGCCCTGGGTCACCGACATCTACGCCCGCGACATGGACGTCACCAAGTACAACGTCCCTTTCCTCCTCCACCCCTTCGTCTCCCTCTACTCCACCCGCGGCTGCCCCGCCCAGTGCACCTTCTGCCTCTGGCCCCAGACCCTCTCCGGCCATGCCTGGCGCAAGCGCTCCACCGACGACGTCGCCGCCGAGATGGCCCACGCCAAAAAGCTCTTCCCCCACGTCAAGGAGTTCTTCTTCGACGACGACACGTTCAACATCCAGAAGGCCCGCACCATCGAGCTCTGCGCCAAGCTCAAGCCCATCGGCATAACCTGGTCCTGCACCAGCCGCGTCACCACCGACCGCGACACCCTCAAAGCCATGAAGGATGCCGGCTGCCGCCTGCTCATCGTCGGCTTTGAATCCGGCGACCCCCAGATCCTCAAAAATATCAAGAAGGGCGCCACCGTCGAGCGCGCCCGCGACTTCGTCAAGGACTGCCACGACCTCGGCCTCATCATCCACGCCGACTTCATCCTCGGCCTCCCCGGCGAGACCCGCCAGTCCATCCGCAACACCATCGACTTCGCCAAGACCCTCGACTGCGAGACCATCCAGGTCTCCGTCGCACACGCCTACCCCGGCACCGAGTTCTACGACTTCGCTCACAAGAACGGCTTCATCACCAACGAGGCCATGGAAGACGGCGGCGGCCACCAGATGGCCCACATCGAATACCCCGGCCTCCCCACCGAGTACGTCATGGAGATGGTCCACAAGTTCTACGACGAATACTACTTCCGCCCCAAGGCCGCCTTCCGCGTCGTCTGGAAGGCCGTCGTCAACCGCGACGTACCCCGCCTCTATGTCGAAGCCAAAGCCTTCATGAAGCTCCGCTCCAAGCGCAACAAAGCCTCCCGCGCCAAAGCCGAAGAAAGCGCCCTCAAGCAGCAGGAGTCCGTCAGCATGAACGCCTGACATCGCCTCCAACTCAGCACCAGGTCCAACCGGACTGTGGCGTGGAGCATTATCCTTATACGTGCGATTCCGATCACAGCTCGGCCCGGCGACCTGGATGCAGATCTGCTTTTTAGCTTATTGGGTCTTTATTACGGGCGCCTCCATCCAGAAGCATCACAGCCTAACTCTGATGGCGCTCACCGGCAGTCTTTGGATAATGATGCTAGCTATCCAGGTCTCCCCCGCTATATCCACCTCGTGGACTCTCGATCCAAACCTGCTTTCGACGAAAACACTCTGGCGTGCTCAGCAGATCCCTTATCAGGACATAAAGTCTGTGCGCCTCGGGGGCTCGCTTTGGACTTTGACCCGCAACCAGATCGAGATCGAATACGGCAAGCCTGACTCATCGCTCAATCCCCGCGGTAAGGCAACGGTGACCCTCAGAGACCGCGCTGGCTTTCTCGAAGAGCTTCGCTCCAGGACACCTCAAGCTCGGTTCGAGATCTGAGCTCTCCCACATCGCGCATCTCGAATCTGCACTGGCCCGTCCTCCTCATCACCGCGCTCGACGTTGGGCAGGAATCGATTGACTGCGATCGTTTCAACTGGTATTACTTTTTGTGAAAGGTAAGGCTGACCGTGGAATCCGCACTCACCTCAAAAGGCCAGGCCACCATCCCAAAGCAGGTTCGTGACCACCTCCACCTCAGCCCCGGCGACAAGGTCAAATTTTTTATCCACCCCGACGGCAGCGTCGTGATTCTTCCTACGCTTCCCATCACGGCTTTGAAGGGCATGCTCCGTTCGCGCCGAGGTCCTGTCTCGCTTGAAGAGATGAGGGCCGGAATCTCCGAAGGCGCGACCCGCCGATTCCGGCGAATCATGGGCAAGTGATCGGCCTTGACACTAACGTCCTCCTTCGCTATCTGCTCCGCGACGATCCGCGTCAGTCACCGAAGGGCGCACAGGCACTCGAACACCTCACCAAGAGCAGCCCCGGCTTCGTCAGTTTAGTCACGGTCGTCGAAATCTCCTGGGTCTTGGACACGGTCTATGGCTTCGCCCCGCAGGAGATCGCACGAGCCATCGAGTACCTGCTCCAAGCCGAGTCGCTCTTCCTTCAAAACGAGCAGGAAGTCTCCGCTGCAGTGCAAGCGCTCAAGTCCGGCCAAGGCTCTTTCGACGACGCCCTCATCGGCGCCCTGGGTTCGTGGGCCGGATGCACCGCAACCCTTACCTTCGACAAAAGAGCGTCGCGCCTCCAAGGCTTCGAACTGATCGCATGACTTCCCCCAACATCCAGACTTCCCCCAAAATCCAGGCTCACACCCTCACCCCATCCCGCTACGCCATCCTGCTCGCCGTCATGCTCACCGCCAGCATCGGCGACACCCTCCTCTCGCACGGCATGTCCCAGGTCGGCCCCGTCAGCCTCCAGCACCTCGGCCTCCTCCTCCGCGCCCTCGCCAACCCCTGGGTCATCGCAGGCGTTCTCTGTCTTCTAGGCTTCTTCGCCAGCTACCTCTCCGCGCTCTCCTGGGCCGACCTCACGTTTGTCCTCCCCGCCACCGCCTTCGGCTACGTCGTCGTCGCCCTCCTCTCGCACTTCTGGCTGGGCGAGCACATCAGCCTCTCCCGCTGGGCCGGCATCCTCCTCATCGTCTGCGGCGTAGGTTTCGTCGCCAACGGCCCCTCTCTCACCGAGCACCCACCCCCGCCATCCCACCCTCAACCCCACCCATGATCCACCCCGAGCCCAGCCCCCACCTCCACCGGACCGCCCCAGCCTCCGGGTGGCCCATCCTCTCGCAGTCCCATCGCGAAAGGGTGGGTTAAGCAAGCCACAAACATCACCCATGACCCACCCCAACACCAGCCTCGTACTCACCTGGGCCACCATCCTCTCCGTCGCCGCGACCGCGGTCGCCGGAGACGTCCTTACCGCCGGCGCCATGCGCCGCATCGGGGACCTCGACCACATCCGCGCCCGCTCCGGCCTCACCGGCGCCATCCGCGCCGTCGTCTCCTCGCCCACGTTCCTGCTCGGCGTCCTGTCGATGGCGCTCTCCTTCTTCACCCTGCTCTTCACCCTCTCCCGCATCGACGTCTCGCTCGCCGCCCCCGCCTCCGCCTCACTTACCTTCCTCGGCAACGCCTTCGCCGCCAAGCTCTTCCTGCACGAAAATGTCGACCGCCGCCGCTGGCTCGCCGCCATCTTCGTCTGCGTCGGCGTCGCCCTCCTGGCCCACTGAGCCGCTGCACTTCCTGCGCGGCAGTGGCGCAATCACCCCCTCGGATTCGGTACCATGGATACAGCTCCCGAAGTCAGGCGGTGTCTGAGAGCTTGGAAGTGGCGCTGCTACGAGGCAGAGACCAGGGGCGGACGTACCCAGGCGCTAGGGATTTCGACCTAATCTCTTACCATGGAAGACTTTGCCAATAACCCGTTTAGATGGAATACTTTGCAGCAGCTGTTTCGCTATCTGCATGATCCCAGAGAACTTATGGCGAAGTACCAGGGAGGAGGTACCTGCTCTAGAGATCGCTAGAGCCCGTCACCTACCGCCAGCTCACGGCCAGATGCCACCGTAGACCACGCACATCCGTCTTCTCCAGCACCCGTGCGTACTCCTCCAGCTCCGAGACCACACTCAGCCCCTCACTGCCCAGCTTCTGCGGCTCCGTCCGCAGCGTCTGGATCAGCGCCCGAACCGTCGCCAGACCATCCCCGGCGCCATACCACTGCGGCGGCGGAAGCCGTCGCAACAGGTCCTGATTCCCCGCCCCCTCCTCAATCAGCAGGGCCATCGAGTTCTCGTCCGCCGAGAAGAACTCGATCAGCGGCCGAACGCCGATGCTCAACGCCAGCTTCTCCAGAGCATCCTCATGGCGGGCCATCGACCGGCCATTCACAAACGTGTCGAAGCCCGGATCCTCGCCCTCCACGACGATGTACATCGTAGCCGCCATACAGGGAAGTGTAGCCGCGCTCACCCGATCCGAACAGGCATTTGGAGGGATCAGGCCAGTGACACCGAAGAGTCGTCCCCGCCGTCGCCCCGCAGCAGCAGCCGCGCCGATCCAAGGACCACCAGCGCCATCCCCGCGACCATCCGCCCCGAGATCTGTGGCCGCATCACCGCAAACCCCTCGACCACAGTGATGAGCGGAACCAGCAGGTAACGCGTCGCCAGCGCCACCGGCGGTACCGTCCTGATCAGACGGACCAGAAGCACCGTCTCCCCCACCCCCCACAGCAACCCCCAAACATCCCCCCATTTCGGAACCGAAAGGTTCGATGGGTGAACTGCACCGCTGAGACACAGCAACAGGAAGCTCGGTCCCAGCAGAAGAACCACCAGCGGCTTTATCCCGAGCCCGGCCGCGGCCTGGTGTCCGAGGTAGCCTCCCACACCAATCGCCACAACCACCACTCCAAACACCAGTCCATCCACCGGCCTACGCACCAGCACACCCACATCCACAGGCAGCAGGAGAACAACCCCCGCAAGGCCAGCCAGCGCCGCTCCCAGAAGCCCCAGGAAGTCTCTACCCCCCACCTCCCGGTTCGCCCGAACCAGCAAAACCACCACGGGACCAACTGCCAACAGAGTGACCCGAACCAGCGAGGGCAGACCTCCGCCAGGAATGACGGAGAGCAGCGATGGGCAGCCGAACAGCAGCAGTCCCGACCCAATCGCACGCACTGCCGTCCCCCCCCCCACCTCTCCCCAACCGGACCGAACGCAAACCCCCACCCCCAGCACCAGCGCAAACACTAGTCCCTCAGCCTCGGATTCAGGTACAGAAGAAGGAGACACAAGCTGCACGACCCAGGCTGAAGCAACCATGCCCAGGTAAACGCAGAGCCCCACCATCGTCCGCTTGGTCACGCCACCCTCGAAAGCAGAGGATCGGCCTCCTGATCGCTCCCCAAGGAGCGTTCACAAGGCCGATACGAACTACCTGTTGTGCCGGGCGCCATACCTCCCGCTAACTAAAACCTACTGCCCGCCGTTACCGCGCGGCAACCCAGATCCGCCCGCGCCGCCAGGACGTCGTCCGCCCCGTCGCCGTCGGCCGCCCCCGCCCCCAGGACGACGATCTGAGCCGCCCGGAGATCCAGCCTGCAGAACAGGTGTTCCCTCTGGAACGGGAGATTCATCAGCCCGGTTAAAGTTCGGCTCGTCCTCGTCCTCGAGGGCGACATCGTTGTCATCATTCTCGGCAACCAGCATGGATTCGGGCTCCGGTGCATAGATTCCAGGCGCCTCATACGGCGAAGTCATCATGCTCGGCTGCTCTGGCAATCCCAGCTTGGCCCGCTGCTCGCGCAGAACTGCCTTGCGAGAAAGCTTGATGCGGTTCCCTTCAATGGCAAGTACCTTCACCAGAATTTGATCGCCCTCGCGAAGCTCGTCTTTCACGTCCTTGACACGATGGTCAGCGATCTCCGAGACGTGGAGAAGTCCGTCGGTTCCGGGGAATATTTCGACAAAGGCTCCGAACTCGGCGATGCGGACGACCTTTCCGAGATACGTCTTTCCAGGCTCCGGCACCGCAGTAAGGTCTGAGATCATCTGGATTGCGCGGGCCAGTCCATTCGCGTCGCTCGAAGCTACGTTGACGCGACCGCTGTCGTCGACGTCGATCTTGACTCCGGTCGCGTCGATGATGCCTCGTATGACCTTTCCGCCGGGCCCTATCAGATCCCGGATCTTGTCAGTTGGAATCTGCAGCGTGTGAATGCGCGGAGCAAATGCCGACTTCTCCTGCCGTGCGCCTGCGATGACCGCGTCCATCTGATCAAGCAGGTACATGCGCCCGTGACGCGCCTGCTCCAGCGCCTCCCGCATGATCTGGGGTGTGATCCCCATGATCTTGATGTCCATCTGAAGCGCTGTGATCCCCTTGCGCGTTCCGGCAACCTTGAAGTCCATGTCGCCGTAGTGATCTTCGGCTCCCGCAATATCAGTGAGAATGGCGTAGTTGTCGCGCTCTTTGACCAACCCCATGGCGACTCCCGCGACGGCTCCCTTGATTGGGATGCCAGCCTGCATCAGGGCCAGTGAAGCTCCACAAACCGTCGCCATAGATGAAGATCCGTTCGACTCTAAAATGTCCGACACAACCCGGAGTGTGTAAGGCGATTCGTCCTCTGCGGGGAGTACCCCCTCGAGCGCCCGGTAGGCCAGCGCTCCATGTCCAATCTCTCTTCGTCCAACGCCGGTCATCCGCCCTACCTCGCCTACTGAGAACGGAGGAAAGTTGTAGTGCAGCATGAAACGGCGCTTTTGTTCGCCCTCGTAGCTCTCAAGGCGCTGCGCGTCATCTGTAGTGCCCAGAGTGGCAGAGACCAGGGCCTGGGTCTCGCCCCGCGTGAAGAGAGCAGAACCGTGAACTCGAGGGAGTACACCGACCTCGATCGAGATCTGACGGATCTCATCAAACGCGCGGTGGTCAGGGCGAATTCTTCCTCCGAGAACCTGCTGCCGGAATATGGCTTCGCGGACTTGTTCGTAATACTTGCTCAGCTTCTTCGCCGCGCCCGCGTCTCCCTCAGGTAGATCCTTCTTCAACTCGTCCTTGATCTCTTTAACCAGGGCATAGCTCTCGAACTTTGGGTGCTTCTGGGTATCCAGTGCATCCGTAAGCCGATCGCCGATCCTGCTCCGCATCTCGTTCAGGTAATCGTGGTCCGTCTCAACCGCGGTAGTGACCCGCTTGACTTTACCTGCACGGCTGACTAGGTCTTCGATGGCCCCACAGATCTTCTTGATCTGCTCGTGACCAAACTCGATGGCATCGACGACCCGGCTCTCTTCGATTTCTCTAGCGCCGGACTCGATCATCACGATGCCATCCTTGGTACCGACGACCATGATGTTGAGTTGGCTTGCTGCTCGTTCACTATAGGTGGGATTTACCACAAAGGCGTCGTCCACAATGCCGATTCGAACGGCTCCGACGGGACCGTGGAATGGAATATCGCTGAGCGCTAGGGCGCAGCTTGCGCCGTTGATCCCGAGCACATCGGGATCATTTTCCTTGTCTGCTGAATAAACAAAGGCGACGACCTGGGTCTCGTTGCGAAAAGTCTCTGGGAAAAGCGGCCGTATCGGACGATCGATCTGGCGACTGGTCAGAACCTCTTTTTCGCTCGGCCTGCCCTCGCGCTTAATGAAGCCCCCCGGGATCCTGCCTCCGGCGTAGGCAAACTCACGATATTCAACAGTCAAGGGAAAAAAGTCGATACCTTCCTTCGGATCCGGTGATGCAACGGCTGTCGCGAGGACGACGTTATCACCGCTGGACGTAAGGGCAGCCCCAGAAGCCTGCTTGGCCATGCGGCCTGTCTCAAATCGAATCCGTTTGCCACCAGCAAGTTCTACCGTAATGTCCTGCATTCTGTACGTCCTCGTTTCTACTGGTTCTCTATTTCGCCTCGAAAAAAGACAGGCAGCTATATGTCGCGCCCGTCGGCGAAACATGTAGCTGCCTGTCAGGGAAGGTTCGCAGTGCCGGAATACTCCTGCTTAGCCCTATCGACATTGCGCGTTACGCCTTGTTGCGGCCATGGTGGCCCCGAGATCGTGCTTAGCGATTGTCCGTGTTGCTGCATCTTCGATGGCGCGCTACTTGCGGATACCAAGTTTCCCGATCACGTCTCGGTAACGATCCGCATCGCACGTCTTCAGATAGTCGAGCAAGCGGCGACGCTTGCTCACCAGCATCAGGAGACCACGACGCGAGCCATGGTCTTTCTTGTGAGTCTTGAAGTGCTCCGTAAGTTCGCCGATCCGTTCACTCAGGATTGCGATCTGAACCTCGGGACTCCCCGTATCCGACTCGTGGGTTCGAAACTTCTCGATGAGGTCTGTCTTCCTTGCCGATGCCAACACAGCTATTCGTTACTCCTGATCTCTAAATCGCTCTCAAGTGCTTCTGCTAAGGATAGCACCGCGTAAGCAAGCCAGCAATCGACGCGAGAAACACAGGATCCGCTTCTCGCCACGATTCAGAGATCCATTCTGCTCGCGTACGTCTCCATCGAACGAGTCCACCGGAGGAACTGCAGCAGGTGGTGCTTTTCCTTCCAGAGCAGACGAAGAATCATCGAGCTTGTAAGTTGTTCAGCCTTTAAGCCAGAGAAGGTTTCGATTCGCCAACGAAGGTAGGGGCTCATGAACGGTCGCAAGCGGAAGCCTCGCGTCGAGACCCAAAGAAATCTGAGTTCATGGGCGAAAATCAAGTTGGTTCCCGCTTGAGATCTGTCTCGCCCCCAACTACTGTCAGACCCACCTTACCGTCCACATTGCCCATCTCCTCCATCAGTCTGTCGGCAAGTCTGGAAGAGCTGACACGATATCCGCCTGTTGCGAGGAGAGACCTAATCTGTTTGAGCCGCGCTGCCCTCACACTTGATCTTGGCGCTGTATGTTCCTGGTCTTCCCCGGCGCAACTTGACGCTGCAGAATTTGCCGAGAAGGTCTGCTCTGCTCTGTGATCGGACGCGCGCGGGGACATATCTGGCACCGCTAGCGCAGTGTTGGTATGACCGGCACTGGGCGCGGACGAGGCCCCAGTGTCCTCGACAGCCATAGATCTCCTTGTCAGAATCAAAGCAACGCTACCCTACATAGAAACCAGAAGCTTACTTCACGACGGACTGAAACAGCGGCGAGTTTAGAAGACTCGCAAATTGACTGTCAGAGGAGGAATACGCAACCGTCAGCGTTCCTGCGTTTGAGTCGATCGCCGTATCGTCCAAAGCAGTCCGCTCGAGTTGAGTTCCAGATGTCTTCTTGAGCAGAGCCACGCCCTTCATCAGTGTGGCCGCGGTCGCAGCAGTGATTGTATCGGACATCACAACAGCCATATTGAAGCGCACGCCGTTCGCGAAATCCATCGTATATCGCGAACTTCTCATACGATTGCGGACGGTGTCGTAATCAGCGAGACCCGCGGCGTCCCCGAGAACGCTCTTCATCATCGCTTGTGTACCCTTCTGATCCAGCAGGCTCCACATCGCCCTCTGGTCGACTGAGATCATGTCATTGACCATGTCTCCATTGGAGAGGAAGTTCGGGGTCATCCCGTCCCTAGCATCCAGAGACGCTTTCACTGCATCACGATCACCAAAGACCATCGTTGTCTGATTGAGGAAGACAACGCTCATGCCAGCCGAGCCGAGCGGGTAAATACTGCTATTCCGGAAGAGTATCGGCTTGACCTTCTGCTTGACAAAGTTTGCCATGATCTCCCGTGTGTGAAACTGCCCTTGTGCGATACCAATGCTTCGGGTACCTTCCCCGGACGGCAACCGGAAAGCAGCGAAGGCCAGGATGTCGGCGTCCTGATCAACCTTCAGGCCAGACGTCCTCAGTGAACTCTCGAGGCGTTTCAACTCCGGTGGTAGCGTGCGGTCCTTGAGACTCATGGCGGCTGATGAGTTCTGCATTGCCCTGTAGTCCACCACGATGATTTGCTGAACATCCCGTGGAATCGCGGCCTTACCATCCGTGGAGAGTTGCGCCGCAGGCGCGACGCGGACGAGCAACGTGAGAAGAGTTACTGAAACGAACTTCTTAGGAAACGTAAGCAAGGCGGACTCCAGGAGACAGTTGACCTAAATACCGTCTTCACTATCTTTTCGCCAAAAGGCCCGGGACGCAAGCGCAATGACCTCCGTTGGACGGAAGTTGTAGTCGAAGGTTGCACTACAGGGTGTCGCATAGGGCAAGCGTCAAACGCGTTGCTAAGCCTGCAAATACCCTGGCGGCCAAGCCATGGGTCGCACCAACCGACGTTCGAGAACCTTCAGATCGGGATCGAAGTTTGGGATCTCTGTCGTCCAGGTCGCTCCGGTCCTCAGCGCCTCCTCGGGAATCAGTCCAATCAGTTCACCTGCAGCCACAGCAACTCCATACCGAGTCGCCAGGGTGCGAATCCGGTCAAAGACGCTCTGCACGGAGGTCAACCTGAAGTCGGTAATGTTCATACTGACCTGGGCAGCGCCATTTGCAATGACTCCAATAGCCTTCACACCGCGTAGGCCACCGGACGAATCCCGGATCTCCCTTGCAATCGCCCTTGCAGCCCCGATGTTTCGGGAGAGTGATGCCGGCTCAAGACCATGTCCCAAGCTGGGACCGAGGTAAACATTGTAAGCAATGAGGAAGTTGCGGGCGCCGACCGCAATGGCGCCGGCGGAGGGGTGGAGTTCAGGACCTCCTATGTCTGGACGGCGAGCTGCGTCCTTCACGGATGACTCCCGGAGACCCTCAAATTGACCGCGACGAATCTCCTCCAACTCGACACGGTCCGGGCGAGTAGCTGCCGCACCGTAAAAGTAAATAGGAACGCCGTAACGACGCCAGATCTGAAGACCCGCTTGCCGGGCAAATACCGCACATTGTGCAAGGGAGACCGAGCTGACCGGGACGAAGGGGATGACATCTGCTGCACCAATGCGAGGATGAACACCGTTCTGCAGCGCAAGATTAATCACTTCAGCTGCCTTCCCAGCGCCGCGGACGGCCGCCTCAATCACGGCATCCGGAGATCCAGCGATGGTGACCACGGATCGGTTGTGATCCCGGTCGAGGGAGTAGTCGAGAAGGCGAACATTCTCCACCTGCATGGCCCGAATAATCGCGAAAACTTTCTCGACGTCGTTCCCTTCGGAGTAATTGGGGACACATTCGACAATGGGCTGACTGGTCATGGGTAGTTGAGCCCTGCTCGAAAGCGATGTAGCTAGAACACGGGTGCATTACCGACAGCTTGCACCTTTACCGCAGGCCTGCGCCCGGCCTCCACCAGCTATAGCCGATTGAGAACTGCACACTTGCGTTCACCCCCGGATTTTTGTCGCCGAGCGACGCCGAGGAGATGTGAATGGCGTTTGCTCCAAAGTCGATCGATCGGGTTGCGGAAGCGAAGTAGTGCAGGCCAACACCTACCTGCGGCGTAAAATTCCACACGCTTGCGTCCGTATTCGGCCCGTCATTCCCGAGGTTCAGAACCGGGGATCCAAACGCAGGGAACTTGTGGTTCGTCCAGACCAGACCACCCGCTGCTTGGACCCAAGGCGTTATCCGGTCACTTCCACGGAAGTTCCATCGGAGAATGATAGGTATGACCGATACCCCCGTGAATGTACCTCCAACCGTAAACAGCGGCGAGCAAGAAATTGAGGACGGCCTGTTTGTGGGAACGCAATTGGCTCGCTGAAATCGGGGGGTGTACGCCTGCCACAACGGAAAGACCTCAACGGCGTATTCGAAGCTACCCCTCGAAACACCTGGCCCGTGATCCTGCGTCAGCACCTTTCCTGCGTGAACTCCCGCCATCAGAAACTTGAAGTCATCCCGCTGGTCGGTGACGCCTTTACCTGATTCAACGATGACACCCAGAACGGTCGGGAACGACGACGCGTTCATCTTCCTTTGCTGGCCGGGCATTTGTGCCCCGAGTTGATTGACCCCCGTGAGCAACAAGCAGGAGATAAAAACGCTCACGAAGATAGTCTTGGAGCAGGACCCAGGTCTGGACGCCAGGAAGGAACTTGCCCTCTCAGAGCCGACCGCCTCCTCTAACAAGAGAGCCGCAGTCAGCCGCCGCTGTTCGCTGGCCGAGTTGGTCAGTGCGCGACCTCCGACATTTCCATGTCGAAGTTCGAATAGACGTTCTGGGTGTCGTCCAAATCTTCAAGCGTCTCGAGCAAGCGGATCATTGCATTGGCCGGCGCCCCCTCCAATTTCTGATACGTCGATGCAAGCATGGTTACCTCAGCGAGATCCGGCGTTATTCCAGCTGACTTCACTGCGTCACGTACCGCTTCGAAGTCCTTAGGACTTGACGTGATCTCCCAGTGATCGCCTTCAGCGAATAGGTCCTCCGCGCCCGAATCAAGCACAATCTCTGTTAATCTATCCTCGTCCGCGGCGGCCTTCGGAACGATGATTAGCCCCTTCTTTGCAAAGAGGTAGCCCACCGAGCCAGACTCTCCGAGATTACCGTTGTTCTTAGAGAAGGCGTGTCTTATTTCGCTAACAGCCCGGTTGCGGTTGTCGGTCATCACTTCCACGATTACCGCGACGCCACCGGGACCGTAGCCTTCGAAGGTGATCTCTTCGTAGTTCACACCCTCGAGCTCGCCGGTTCCCCTTTGCACGGCCCGCTTAATATTGTCAGCTGGCATGTTCTCTGCCTTCGCCGCGACGATTGCAGTCCTCAGCCGTGGATTGCCATCCGGATCTCCACCGCCGCCTTTGGCAGCGATCGTGATCTCCTTGATAAGACGGGTGAACGCCTTTCCACGCTTGGCATCGAGAGCACCCTTCTTGTGCTTGATAGTGGCCCATTTTGAATGGCCGGACATGCAATTCTCCTGGAGGGATCAACTAGTTAGGTCGCGCCTTCGGGCGCCCTGCGTCATAACCATGCGAGTTTAGCATGCAGTCTGGCCAACAGGAATTTGGGCGAGAACATCAGATTGCGGAAACCAACTCCGTGGCGAGCAGGTCGTTCAGTGTCTCTCGACGCCGGATCAGCCGAGCTCTTCCGTTCTCGATCAGCACTTCGGCAGGACGCGCTCGCGTGTTGTAGTTCGACGCGAGACTCATACCATACGCGCCAGCATCGAGCGCGAGAACGAGATCACCTGCTGTCAGGACCGGCAACTCACGATCCCGCGCAAAGAAGTCTCCCGACTCGCAGACCGGCCCGACGACATCGACGGTCTGAAGCCACCCGTTGCTCGGGATTACAATTGGCAGAATCTCGTGATGGGCAGCGTAAAGGGAGGGACGGATGAGGTCGTTCATGCCAGCGTCCGTTACGACGAACGTCTTCGTCCCATTCTTCTTAATGGTGAGAACGCGCGTTAGCAGACCTCCCGCCTGTGCAACGATAAAGCGCCCCGGTTCCAGCAGTAGATGTGTATCTAGTGAGGACAGAATAGGCCAAAGCGCTTCCGAATAGCGTTGAACCGCGAGGTTCGGATCGAAGCTCACTGCAGGTCCATAATCGATACCCAAACCTCCCCCTACATCGACATACCTCAAATCAAGACCGTCGCCCTTGAGCTCGTCCAGAAGTTTCGCAATCCGACCAAGCGCCGCGGCAAAGGGATCCACGCTGCGAATCTGCGAACCGATATGCACACTGATGCCAGCAGCATCGAGCCACGCATGATCTCTACCCAGTAGGTAAAGAGCATGAGCGCGCTCGATGTCAATGCCGAATTTGTGTTCGCGAAGACCTGTAGAGATGTACGGGTGTGTCTCTGCAAAGACATCCGGATTGACGCGCAGCGCGAAACGGGCCCTCACACGGAGCATCGACGCGCGTCGTCCTAGTAGGTCTAGTTCTGCCTCCGATTCAACGTTGAAGAGCAGAATGTCTTCTCTCAGCGCCGCATCGATCTCCCACGTTTGCTTGCCCACACCTGAGAACACCACCTTCGGAAGAGCCTGGGGCCAGGCTCGTCGAACACGTTCCAACTCTCCGCCAGAGACGATATCGAAGCCAGCACCCTGCGCACCCAGCAGAGCAAGTACGGCAAGCGACGAGTTCGCCTTAACGGCGTAGCACACCGTATGTCGGTGGTCACCGAAGCAACGTTCGAATAAGCCATACCTATGAACGATCTGCTCGGCAGAGTAGACGTATAGGGGAGTTCCGTACTCGGCAGCGAGATCGGCCAGACTGACCCCGTCACAACACAAGAGATCTCCACTGTAGAGGAACGGACGCGCCTGCTTCGACTCGTAAGGTTCACAGCCGTGCGCGATCGTGAACTCTGGCACTCTATTGGCTGCGCGATGGAAGCGCATGCGGCGCCTCTGGAAGAATGATCCAGCATGCGATATAGGCGAGGATACCCACGCCATAGAACAGGCCGAAGATTGCAGTCACGATGCGAACAGCGTCGATGTTCCATCCGAAATGCAGGGCGAAGGCCGCGCAGACACCTCCGATCATGCGGGGGGCTTTTGGCCGAACCAGCATCCCTGCTTGGCCCGCAACGGTCCACCGGCCGCTCCGGTCGGGCCGACAGGCGGTATAGCCAGATGCCTGTGAGCTTCCGCCAGAAGCTGCCCCGATTTCCGGAGAGGGTACCGACACGTGTTCACTCCCCGTTACTCGGGTGCCGCAATCAGGGCAAAAGTTCGAATCCTGACCAATCTGTCTTCCGCAGCCCTTGCAGTACATACATCCTCCAGACCATCTATGGTGCCATACGCACTCGCCATGCATCTCGTTCCGAGTGCTCGGTCACCTGCCGTCGTACGGTGTCTTCAGGTATCGCAGCGCGGCTTCGGTTTGCGATTCGTCTTCACCGCGCATGCTGGCTAACCGATACTGCTGCACAGCCTCATTACGCCGTTGTAGTAGGTCCAGCATCTGTCCTGCATTGAGTTGTGCGCGTTTGCGAAGCCAATCACTGCAATTGGGCTGCGCGGCAGCTTGCAGGTAGTTTTGAGCTGCTGAGAGGACGTCCCTTTGCCCGCGTTGCGTGTCGGCCAGGCCGAAGTACGTCAACTGTAGCCGCGGCTCAACGAAATAGCCAGATCTCCGTGCGTCTTCGAGAACGCGACCGTACACTGCAATCGCCTCAACCCCGTTGCCCCCGTCCTTGGTAAGATTGGCTTCTTCCAAACGGAACAGGTAGTCGCGTGGAAACCGCTCGGCAAGCCCATGCTGCACCGCCAGAGCTTCAGGATACCTCCCGTCATGGCGCAGAAACAGGGAGAGTGCGGTCTGCGACTGAATGCTGTTTACGGTGCCGTGAGCTGCGCACTCCCGTAACAGGTTCAGGCCCTTCTCCTTCGTTCCATTCACTCCCGTGATTCCGATCACAACGCGCAAGAACTTTGGGAGGCTCGCAATTGCGAACTGCTGGATCCCGACCGCCATCTTCGCATCTGCGTAATCGGGGTCGATTCTCAGTACCTGCTCACTGTCATTGCGCGCTGCCAAGCCTTGACGCGCTGCGGCAACAAAGCTGTGATCCGCAAGCATGATGAACGCTGCGTGCATTCCGCGGGCGTAGCCGCGAGCAAACCAGGCGTTCGCGTCGTGCGGATCGTTCTCAATCTGTCGACCCGCCAGATCGATAGCCATCTCAGTGAGCGAATCGATGCGTTCTCGAGTAGTGTCGGCAACCCTCACAGTGCGTTTTGAGGTGAGAAAGTTGTCATGGGCGTAGTACGTCGTGTCCAGCAGATCCTGGTGGTACAACTCGCGAAATATAACCACCATCAGCACGTAGTCCGTCGCGAGAGCGCTTTCAGGATGCGCTGTCCGGATCGCCTCAAAACGGCTGAGCGCTCGATCGTAATCCAGATTGTAGAAGTACTCCTGGGCCTGCTTCACCTGCTCCGTTAGATTGATCGGATCAGTGTGAGCAGCTTTGGTCCGGTGCTCCGCCGCAAAGAGGTGAGTACAGGTCGTGAGCAGAAGCGTCAGAATGAGAGTGAGCCGATGTCGGTCGTTCTGTGATCGCATAATAGTCCCGATGTTTGACGAAGTGCAGGCTCAGTTCGACACTTCGGCTTGCTACCCTCATCTTAGGCCAGCGACAATCGTCAAACCCTCAAAGGTCACACCGCACGCTTCGACGGGCAGACACAATGACAAGACTAGAGCTCCTGCAACTGTTGGTCGGTCAAGCGCGCCGCAACGGCTTTCAGTACCGGAGGTGGTACACGCGCTGGCTCGGCTTGACCTGGGCTGGATCGCACCACGCAACGGAAGTGCTCTGCGAAGAGCGTAGGTACTATGCCCTCCTCTTCTCGCGAGAGTTCGCGGAGGCCTTCTGGAAGGCCGGAGAGCACATGACCCTGCAATTGCCTCAGCAGAGCTTCCAGCGAATCATGGCGGATGGAGGGATCGGAACGGTGGCCCGGAAGGGTTTCACGCGTCGAATGACACGGCAAGGCGCCTGGCACTATCACCTCCGGCAGATGGCAGACGCTGAGGATCCGCTTCGTTACATCCGCCGATTCCTTCGTGTGGAAGATGCTTTGGACGTCGATACTGAACTCCCCGGAGCGAAGGGGCGTGGGCCGGATGTGCGCTTTATCGTGGACGAAGAAGATCTGCTAATTGAGGACGATTTCTGACACTCTCCGGTGCCGTATCGCCTCGATCTGCCGAATGTGGTGAAGGCCATGTATGAGATGAAACCGCCGCCATTCCAGGCGATTGAGTGGTCCCAGTCTCAAATGGCTCGCAGACCTCGTTGAGGGTCCAAAAGCCGTGGCAACCTCGTCCAGTAACGCATCCATCTGCCGCATGTGGTGAACGGCTGATGCAGCGACCTCCTTGCCCGAGAGTGGTTTCGCAGAGGGTGATGGAGTGACTGCGTCGGGAGCAGGAATCCCGCTTGGGAAATAGCCAAGATGAAGAATCATAACCTTGGCGCCTCGTTGCAGGAGACCAGGTGTGCTCGACGTTGGACGCTCTTTCGCCAGACGAATCCGAAGCACAACCTCTGTCGCAGAGTAGGTGAGCTCAAGGTGTTCGACAATCTGCTGGATGCGCCACTTTGAAGGAGGTCCTGCCTGCATGTCATCGGTGCTGAGGTCCGCAACAACTGCAACAAGCTTTATCTCAAGGCTGTCCATAGCGGATGGTGTCAAATGAAACTCCTTGGCAGGGATTCTTGCTGCTATTTCGAACGAGCAGATCTCAAAGTTCCAAGCGCCCGTTGCGCAAACCTGGAGTGGTCACCGTCTGGATCCAGTTTCATGTAGGTGTCGTACTCCATTGCGGCTTCCTCTCTCCGGCCGGAATCGCGTGCGATCTCGGCCAGGAGGAAATGGGCCTCGGCGTCCCCCGGCTGCAGCTTCACGGCATCCTTCGCGCGCAGATACGCAGCTGCGAGATTGCCGGACTGCCGGTAGAACTTAGCGACGTCGAGATCTTCCGCCTCCCGGTCTTCGTCACTCTGGATCCGCTCCGGTTTCGGCAGCTTGCGGCGGATGCTCTTCGCATCATCGACGCTTTCTGACGGAGGAGAGTCAGAACCCGTGGCACGACTCGAAGACGATCCCGTGTCACTACCCGGCGAAGTGGGCAAGCTGGCAGTGGGCGATACATCTCCGGGATAAGGGAACTGCTTTGCGGCAGTGGAGGGGTTGGCGATCTGGGGGGGCGCTGCACCAATTCCACGTCCCGTGCACAACGGCTCCCCAGGAAACGGGAACTGATCGGAAGGCGATGGCTTTACTGCAGGTGTTCGCGGGCAAGGTTGCGTCTGGGATCCATTGCCGTTCCCGGTCGCTGAAGGTTGACATGGAGCTCTCTCGGATGGCGTCTTCGAGGGCTTTGTCTGCCCAGGTGACACTTGGGTAATCAGAGACGCAACGATCAAAACAACAAGCAACTTCATACATGAGATGTTACGCCGGTCTAGGAAGCGCCTGGAAGTGAAACTCGAGCATGAGCCTCACTCCGGTGATCCTCCGTTATCCTCACAGAGTGGGCAAACCCTTGAAGACAAGATTGATCATTCGTTCCTCCTCGATACACGCGGCCGGTTGCTACACGCTGAGACCGGTGCGACAGGGCGAGAAGGTCTGCGAGTACGACGGTCCTCGCTACAGGAAAGATGTCGCGGATGAGCGGTACAAAGATCGCTCCATCACCTATCTCTTCAGCTGTGGCGAAGCGGAGATGGTGATCGATGGCTTTGGAACCGCGATGTTCATCAATCATTCTTGCGAGCCGAATTGTGAGTCGGAGGAGCAGGACGGACACATCTTCATTTCGGCTCTGCGCCGCGTCGAAGCTGGAGAGGAACTTACATATCAGTACAATCTCCACGATTCCGACGATGAGGTAGGCACTTGCCATTGTGGCTCTGCTGCCTGCGGGGGAACGATGTTCAGCGAAGCGGAGTTGAGGCGGAGGCAGAAGCGAGACCGAGCAGAACTGCGGCCAAGAAAGTGATCACCGTCGCCTGCTCGGCTCTCGTTACGCAAAGTGTGGGAACGGTACAATCAATGTAAGCCACTGAGCCTAATGGGTTCGGCTGCCGATCCTATGGCCCATCAAGTTCTTGCCAGAAAATACCGACCGCAGCGCTTCGCCGACGTTGCCGGCCAGCAGCATGTGACCGTAACTCTGATGAATGCGATCAGCCAGGGACGGATCGCACACGGATACATCTTCAGCGGTCATCGAGGCATAGGGAAAACAACCATTGCACGGATCCTTGCAATGGCGTTGAACTGTCGCAGTGCAATCGGAAGCGAGCTTCGGCCATCTGCGGAACCATGTGAGCAGTGTGAGAGTTGCGTCGAGGTGCGGGAGGGCAATGCGGTCGACGTGATCGAGATCGACGCCGCTACCAATCGAGGTATCGACGACATCCGCGAACTGCGCGATGCTGCACGCTACCTTCCCGCAAGAGACAAATACAAGATCTACATACTGGACGAGGCGCACCAGATCACGGACGCGGCCTTTAATGCCTTGCTGAAGACGCTTGAGGAACCGCCCGCGCATATCGTGTTCATGATGGCGACGACCCAGCCAGAAGACATTCCGCAGACCGTGCGGTCTCGTTGTCAACACTTCAGCTTTCACGCCGTCAAGATAGCTGACATTCTTCATGAGTTGCGCACCATCGCTGAACGTGAAAACGTGACTGCCGACGAAACAGCCCTGAGCCTGTTGGCCGAGGCGGGTGATGGTTCCATGCGCGATGCTCTCAGCATCATGGACCAGGCAATTGCAAGCGCTCCCAGGGAGGGTGGAGAGCCGAGGCTGGATGCAGCTCAGATTCGCGAACTGATGGGATCCGTCTCGAATGCGGTCTTCGAACGGATACTGGAAGCCGTCGACGAAGCCCGTAGCGCTGAGGTGATCACCGTTACGAACGATCTGCTAAATTCTGGAAACAGTCCATCTCAACTGGCCCGGCAGTTCCTCCGCTACTTGCGCAATTGCGTGATGGCGAAGATCTCTGGATTGACTCCTGATAGTACCGATGGTGGTAATGGGATACGTGACCTGCTACAAACTTCCCCCGATGAGCAGCGGCGAGCCGCTCGGAGTGCCGCCAAGTTTTCTGAGGAGGAACTGACTCGCTTTATGCAGGTGATGCTGCGCACCTTTGACGAACTTGGATACAGGCAGGAGCCCCGTTTCCACTTCGAGATCGGACTGTTGAAGCTCGTACACCTGCGGCGCCTCCTGCCGCTGGAGGATATCTTGAGCCGGCTGCCGAGTGGGGCGACTCCCCCACTAGTGGGTCAACCCCTCGTGGGGGCTCAGAGTCGTTTTATGGGGGCCGGCCTTCCTTCGAGTCGTCTTTCTACTGAGCAGACTGCCCTAAGCTCTCCTCGAGACGCGAGCGCTTCCGTTCCTTCAAAGGCCGTGTTCTCCCCGTTCGAGCGGGATAGAGCGCGACGCGAGCTTGTGGTCATGGGCTCATCGAGTACAACCGTCGTAGCAGAAAGGTCGGACGCTGAGCTTGGAGAAGAGCCTGCCGACTCTTCGGTTGACCAACCTGGACCCGACCCGGAAGACAGGTCGGAACATCTGTCGCCTCCAGAGGAGCCGAGCGGGGTGGCCATCTCGTCTGAGCCGCAGGGCGGGGGAGCTGCGACCGTCTCCGCTCAAGGATTGCGGGAGATCGCGACACGAGCGCTGACCGCCGCAAAGAATCAGAGTTCCGCTGCCGATGCTTTGGAGGGGGCGGAGTGGGTGGTGGGGGATGGGGGGGTACGGGTGCAGACGTCGCTCACGCCTACCATGTTGCCCATGGTTGTCAATGCGGAGGCTGAGAGGATCGTCCGAGCGGCGCTCCGAGAGGCCGGGGTGGGGTCGATGAGGATCGAACTGCTGCCGGGAAAGGCGCGGGCGGAGGGAGAGGTGAAGAGGCCGGCGCGGTCTGGATCGGCTCAGGTTGGGTCGGCACAGGCGAGGGCTGAGCAGCATCCCATCGTGCAGCAGGCACAGAGGCTGTTTCATGCGGAGATCCGGAAGGTGATCGATCTCACGGAAGGCAAGTGACGGAGGGCGGAATGGACTTTGGCGATCTTGGCAAGATGCAGGAGATGATGCAGCAGGCGCACCAGATGCAGGAGCGCATGGAGAAGAAGCTGGGGGAGACGGTGGTGGAAGCGAGCACGGGCGGGGGGGTGGTGACGGTCCGGATGAACGGGCGCAAGGAGGTGCTGCGGCTGAAGATCGAGCCGTCTGCAGTGGGGAGTTCGGGGAGCGACCTGGAGCTGCTGGAGGACCTGATTACGGCGGCGGTGAACGAGGCGGGGCGACGGGCGGATGAGGCGATGAAGAGCAGCGTGCAGGGGCTGATGGGTGGTCTAAACCTGCCGGGGTTGAGCTAGGTGGCACGATTTGCCGAGCCGATGACTCGGCTGATCGACGAGTTGAGGAAGCTGCCGGGCGTGGGGACCAAGACTGCGCAGCGGCTGGCGTTCCATGTGCTGCGGGCAAGCGAGGCCGATGCTCGCGGGCTGGCGGAGGCGATCCTGACACTGCGGGAGAGGCTGACGCTGTGCAGCATCTGTAACAACATCACCGACGTCGATCCTTGCGGCTACTGCACCAGCGCGGTGCGGGACCAGCGACTGGTCTGCGTGGTGGAAGAGCCGACCAATATTGCGACGATTGAGAAGACTCGGGGGTACGCCGGGGTTTATCACGTCCTGCACGGAACGCTGTCGCCGGTGAACGGCGTGGGTCCGGAGCAGTTGCGGATTGCGAACCTGCTCCGGCGCGTCGCGGAGGTGGACGAGGTGATTCTGGCGACTTCGCCGACGACCGAGGGGGAGGCCACCGCCGGGTATCTTGCCGGGGAGCTTCGCCGCGTGAAGTCTGGTCTGCGGGTGACACGGATCGCGACCGGGGTTCCGGCCGGCAGCGACATTGAATATGCTGATGAGGTGACGATGTCGCGCGCAATGGATGGTCGGCGCGAGGTCTGAGGGGTACCCTCCCCCCCCCGTACTTTCCTAGCAAAGTCTTCTTTCGAAGTGGTTTAGGACTTAGGTACATGCGAGCTCCCGTCTGTAAATGGGTGACCGGGACTTGCACGAGGAAGCGCTCAGGAGTGGAGCTAATTCAATTGTAGCTAGTCTCGGCGGTTGCTACGCCAAGTTCCCGCGACTTGCGGCAGGGTTGACGGCGTCGAGCTGCGACAAGTGCAGCAGCAGGTTCCTTGGCTTCGCTCCTGAATGACAAGCAAAGGAGCGGGCAACGGCAAAAGGCCAGTGCACTGGCGAATGCAGCAGCAGGTTCCTCCGCTTCGCTCCTGAATGACAAGCAAAGGAGCGAGCAACGGCAAAAACTCAACGCCGACGTGGCGCTTTCAAGCAGGAACGATCAGGCTCTTGCCGGTCATATCCCCTGGCTGATCGAGGTGGAGCAGGGAGAGGATGGTGGGGGAGATGTCGCGGAGGCTGCCGCCGGTGTGGAGGGTGGTGGGGGGCTTCCCTGCCCCGTCGGCGATGAGGAGGAAGGGGACGGGGTTGGTGGTGTGGGCGGTATGGGGGCCGCCGGTGATGGGGTCGATGAGGAGTTCGGCGTTGCCGTGGTCGGCGGTGACTAGCAGGCTGCCGCCGCGCTGGCGGACGGCGCGATAGACACGGCCGAGTTCGGTGTCGACGGTCTCGACCGCGCGGATGGTGGGCTCCATCTTTCCGGAGTGTCCGACCATGTCGGCGTTGGCGAAGTTGACAATGATGACGTCGAAGGCGGTGTCGTTGACGGCCTTGATGACGGCGTCGGCGATACCGGCGGCGGACATCTCGGGGGCGAGGTCGTAGGTGGCGACCTTCTGCGAAGGGACCAGGGCGCGGTCTTCGCCGAGGAAGGCTTTCTCGATGCCTCCGTTGAAGAAGTAGGTGACGTGGGCGTACTTCTCGGTCTCGGCGACGCGGAGGTTGCGGAGGTTGGCCCCCGCCATGAGGTTGGCGAGGAGGTTGTCCATGGACTCGGCGGGGATGACGACGGGCAGCCTGTACTTCTTGTCGTACTGGGTCATGGAGACGTAGTGGAGGTGCTGGGGGGCGCGGGCGCGGGGGATCTCGGCTTCGAGCTCGGCGGAGTTGGGGAGGTCGAAGCCGTCGGAGGCGGTAAAGCCGGGGTTGCGGGCGAGGACGCGGGTGATCTGACGGACGCGGTCGGCGCGGTAGTTGAAGTTGATGACCACGTCGGAGTCGGCGATGAGGGCGACGGGGGAGTGGTCGCTGGGGTTGATGACAGTGAAGGGCGGGATGAACTCGTCGGTGATGCCGGAGTTGTAGAGATCGCGGACGCGGGCGATGGGTTCGGCGTAGCTGCCGCCCTCGGGATGGCCGGTGACCATGGCGTCGAAGGCCTGGCGCTCCTTCTCCCAGCGGAGGTCGCGGTCCATGGCGAAGTAGCGGCCGGAGACGCTGGCGAGGATGCCGACGCCGTACTCGAGGAAGTGGAGCTGGAGGTCGCCGAGGTGGTCGATGCCGCTGGTGGGCATGGTGTCGCGGCCGTCGAGAAAGGCGTGGACGAAGACGCGGGTGAGCTTGTGTTGCGCGGCGAGGCGGAGGAGGGCGTAGAGGTGGCGGGTATGGGAGTGGACGCCTCCGTCTGAGAGGAGGCCGATGAGGTGGAGCGAGCGGCCCTTTTCTCCGGCGATCTGGCAGGCGCGGGTGAGGGTGGGGTCCGAGAAGAAGGAGCCGTCGGCGATGGCGGTGTCGATGCGGGTCATGTCCATGCGGACGATGCGGCCGGCGCCGAGGTTGAGGTGGCCGACCTCGGAGTTGCCCATCTGGCCGTCGGGGAGGCCGACGAAGTGTTCGCTGGCGCGGAGGAGGGTGTTGGGGAAGTCGCACAGGAGCTGGTCGTAGACGGGCTTGCGGGCCTGGGCGATGGCGTTGCCGTGGGTCTCGGGGCGGTAGCCCCAGCCGTCGAGGATAGTGAGGACGATGGGTGCTTTGGGCATGGAGAGGTCAGGATAGCAAGAGCGGGCTTCGGTCTGGGGAGCGATGGGCGGGGAGGTGGAGGGATCTCTCCACGGCTGTCGAGAGGATGGTGTGGTTGTGGTTGCGGTTGCGGCGGCGGCTCGGAGCATAGCGGCTCCTGAATCCATCGTTGCAGACCGGAGCCTGGCGGCTCCTGAACCCACCCTTTCCGGTGGGGCTGGAAAGGATGGGCCACCCGGCAGTGGGGGCGGCGGCGCAGGCCTGGAGGTTGGGGAGGGTGGTTGGCTGGGCTTTGGAGCTGGTGTCGGGGTTGGGATCGGGTTGGGATGGGGGGTCGGTGTGGGGGACGGCGAGGTGGAGGTCCTGGAGGAGGCGGGCGAGGAGGCTGTTGGGGCGGGGTGCGTCTTCGGGGAGGATCTCGAGGCGGGGGGCGACGGTGCCGAGGTCGGGGTCGGTGACGATGTCTTCGATGACATCCTGCTGCTCGGCGGGTAGGGCGGAGGTGTGGGCGAGGTTGAGCGAGGCGATCTGGAGGCCGTAGAGGAGGAGGCCGGCGCGGCGGGGGTCGAGCTGGTTGGAGGCGAGGCGGCTGAGGACCTCTCCGATGGCTTGCTGGATGGCGCTTCGGTCCTCGGGGATGGGGAGGGTGAAGGGGGAGGCGAGGTGCTCGCCCTGGGACAGGTCGACGGTGGGGACGGGGGGGCGGGTGTGGGCGGTGTGGTGGTAGAAGCAGAGGTCCTGGGAGCGGAGGCAGGGGCTGCCGCAGCGGTGGCCGTCGGTGAAGATGTGGCGGCACTGGAAGCGGCGGGGATAGGTGTTGGGCTGGGTGTTGGGCTGGGTGGTGGGCTGGGTGTTGGGCTGGGTGTTGGGCTGGGTGGTGGTGATGGGCTGAGACATGTGTGGGTACCCCTCCCCCGGGTACTTGTTTGGTAAAGTCTTGGTTTGTTGTGGGTTAGGTGTGGGGTACTTGCTTAGGAGAAGCGGGTGTCTATGGTTTTGCGGCCCTGGGGTGCGGGTGGGGGCGAGGGGTGGGTGGGTTTTCTGGTTAGGAGTGTGGCTACGGCGCGGCGTCGGCGGGCGGCAAGCTCGTGGGTGGGGAGGTGGGTGGAGGGGCGGGGGTGGTGGATGTGGATGGTGGTCTTCATGGGTGTGGCTCCTTGGGGGTGGTGTGGCTGGCTGTTTGTGGGTTAAAGGAAGAGAGCCCGGCTTTAGCCGGGCTCTCTTGTGTGTCTATTCTATTCTAGCTGGTGGGGTGAGGAACTACGCCACGTGGGCAATGCTTTCCGGGATGGGTTCGGGCGTTTCTAAAAAGCAACGAGCGCCTCCTCCAACGCCTGCCTGCGAACAGGCTCTCTCATCCATGCTGGCGAGGATAGATCGACGTGGGTTCCAAGAAGGTCGGTGAGGCGGCTTTGGAGACGGCCTACGGAGAGGAGGGTGAGATTGGTTGGGGTGGCGAAGTCGGCCAAGAGATCTATGTCCGATTGAGAGGAATCCTCGCCGCGTGCGACCGATCCGAAGACGCGCAGATGGGCGATACCGGCGGCTGTCAGTTCCGGTTCGGAGTCGCGCAAGACCTGGAGAACATGGCGGCTGTCCATAGCGGAGATTGTGGCACACGGTGGAGGGGAACTCAATAGTGGGTTGGGATAACGAAAATCGCCTCGCGCGTGCCCGCGCGAAGGCCCACCTTAGCGACGATGAGACTGCCGCGAAGATGGGGCTCCCAAGTTTGTGTCTGGATTTGAGACCTGGGCCACCCGCCACCCGGGTCATGACCTGGGCCACCCGCCTTTGGGGTGTGCGGCGATGAGGATGGTCTGGGCTCGATGGCAGCTATGTAATTTAGCTCTGGATGCGGAACCAATCCTTCACCAAGAGCTTAGATCGCATGATTTCATCCTCATTTAAAGCACAACTATGTGCCACAACATTTCTGATCTTGTTGAACTGGGAGAGAATCGTTTGCATTGCTTTTTGACTTCGAAGCGTATCCGAAAAGTCCCTCCAGTTTTGGTCGAAGATGCTAATGAGTTCGCCAAAGTTGGTATAAGCTAGTGGATCTTCAGAGCGAATCGACATCGTTGTATCTTTCTCTTCTCTCTGTTTCTTCTCGACTTCTTTTTGAACTCCCTCCGGAACCTTATCCTTCCACCAGTTAGCCCCGTGCTTTTCCGTCAACCGTTCCGAAATCAATCGACGGATGGAATTTTCTAAGGAATAGTAGAGAGCATAAAAATCCGCCATTTTCTTAGCTTCTTGCAGTATGTCGCTCTCAAAGAGATCGACATCCACGATTTCAGCGCGCTGGATCGTTTTGGCGTGTTCGATCTCGATACCCGAGTCCTCTAGCTTCTTGAGTTCAGTCTCGAGAAGAAGATTGTGCATGGCGAATAACTTTATGCTGTCGCTAACGCTCATAATTCCCTCAGCAAATTCTCTCGCAAACTCTTAAAAATTGCGTTGAACACTTCGATCTCGGTTGTTGCGGGCAAATTTAGGTTGATTGTGTATGAAAGTCGAAGACGCCCATCGACCGATTCGTCTTCCTTTTCCTCTTTCCGCATCACATCACCGTCATCCGTTTTACCCTCGTCACCAAGGCGGATGTCTTTCTTCTTCGGCGCTCCACCTTCCCACTTCGCTAACTTTGAGAGTGCTGAGAAAGTTCCGATCACCGAAGAAGGTACTGGTCATCTTCAGCCGCTCCTGTGAGGCTCTTCATCTTGGCAGTCAACTCGTCTTTGCTCAATTTCCATGCATACTCGTTTGCCTGAAAAAGTGATCTGTAAGCTTCTCTTAATCGCTCAGCCATAATGGCCCCAGACATCGAATCCTCGCGGAAGTCCTTGTACGGTTGAAGCGGGACATTCGCAGAGTCGATGAAGCCCAGTTTCTTTAACAATGGGATCATCGCGCGATTGCTTGAGGACTTCAGGTCTAGCACGGTGCTCAGGAAGTCAAGAGTGAACTTTGGCGGAACCGCTGCTGCCTTTATCTTTTGAAACAGCGTTGGGATGCTGTTGTAGGCGTTGACGTAAGGTGGGTATTCGGCCATTCTGAGGCTCCCTAAGTCGGCCTGTGACTAGCACCGAGCGTAGCTCATTGTCATACGGCAGGATCGACTGGGGTAAGCTCTTAGCCGCCGTAGTTGACGGATTCTATTCCCAGGAATTCGGCGGATTGGCCTAGTTCTTCTTCTATGCGGAGGAGTTGATTGTATTTGGCGATCCGGTCGGTGCGGGAGGCGCTGCCGGTTTTGATCTGGCCGGCGCCGGTGGCTACGGCGAGGTCGGCGATGAAGGTGTCTTCGGTTTCGCCGGAGCGGTGCGAGATGATGGAGGTGTAGCCGAAGCGGCGGGCGAGTTCGATGGCGGCGAGGGTTTCGGAGACGGTGCCGATCTGGTTGACCTTGATGAGGATGGAGTTGGCGACCTTTTGCTCGATGCCCTGCTGGAGGCGCTGGGTGTTGGTGACGAAGAGGTCGTCGCCGACGAGCTGGATCTTGCTGCCGGGCTGGTCGCTGGCGCCGCTGCCGATGAGGTCGGTGAGGTACTTCCAGCCTTCCCAGTCGTCTTCGGCGAGGCCGTCTTCGATGGAGACGATGGGGTATTGGCGGGTCCAGGCGGCCCAGTAGTCGGCCATCTCGTGGGAGGACTTTTCGGACTTGTCGGATTTTTTGAAGACGTAGCGGCCGGTCTCCTTGACGAAGAACTCGCTGGCGGCGGGGTCGAGGGCGAGGGCGATGTCTTCTCCTGGCTTGAAGCCGGCGATGTGGATGGCTTCGAGGATGAGGTCGATGGCCTCCTCGTTGGATTTGAGCGAGGGGGCGAAACCGCCTTCGTCGCCGACGGCGGTGTTGTAGCCCTTTTTCTTGAGGACGGACTTGAGGGTGTGGAAGGTCTCGGCGCCCCAGCGGAGGGCGTCGGAGAAGGTGTCGGCGCCGACGGGCATGACCATGAACTCCTGGAAGTCGACGTTGTTGTCGGCGTGGGCGCCGCCGTTGAGGATGTTCATCATGGGGGTGGGGAGGATGCAGGCGTTGACGCCGCCGAGGTAGCGGAAGAGCGGGAGGTGGAGGGCGAGGGCGGACGCGCGGGCGGAGGCCATGGAGACGGCGAGGATGGCGTTGGCGCCGAGGTTGCCCTTGTTGTCGGAGCCGTCGATGGCGATCATGGTGGCGTCGAGGAGGCGCTGGTTGGAGGCGTCCATGCCGGCGAGCTCGGGGGCGAGGACGGTCTCGATATTTTCGACGGCTTTGAGGACGCCTTTGCCAAGGTAGTGGGATTTATCTCCGTCGCGGAGTTCGACGGCCTCGTGCTCGCCGGTGGAGGCGCCGGAGGGGACGGCGGCGCGGCCGCGGATGCCGCCTTCGAGGACGACGTCGGCTTCGACGGTGGGATTGCCGCGGGAGTCGAGGATTTCGCGCGCGTGGATGGAGACGATCTCGGTCATGGAGCTCCTATGGGATGGGCCTGCGGGGTTGATTGGGGATGCGTGGGAGGCGGGGGGACGGAGGCGTTCGCGCATGGTGAGGCGACGGCTGACGGGGATCTCTCCACCATCGGCGGTGGCGATGGCGAGGACGAGTTCGGGTGCGGGCTCGCCTGTGGAAGGGGATGGGGGTCGGGTCACTGCTGGGATTTTAGCAAAGGGCGGGCGGGGCGACGGGAGGGCGCGGCGCGGGCTGATGGGGCGACCACGGGAGCGGTGGGCGCGGGGGCGGGCTGCGGGGGCGGGGCGGTTAGTGACACGCTCGATTCCCCGGCGCTGAATTCGGGGGCGCGGGGGGCGCGACGACCTAAGCTCGTGGACGTAGGCTGTCGCGATCGCCGCGGTGATCGTGAGGCCTGGAGGTTCTATGCCCAGAGGTTCTGTGAAGGTTCGGCTAACGACGGTTACGATTGCCCTGGTCTCGGTCCCGGGTCTGGCGCAGAGTGCGGCTACCGGCGTTTCGAAGCCGGACCCGGTGACCATCTCGGCGCAGGGGGACGAGGATGGATCGGGGAAGGCGGCGAAGCCATCGGCAGCGATCCCGCTGATGCGGCGACCACTGCATCCAGAGGGGACGCGAGGGATTCAAGGGACTGCGGGAGCGGCTTCGGGCGAGGTGTATGGGGCGTATGTTCCGTACCGGGGGACGGCTGGATCGGGTGCGGGTGCGGGGATGAGTTCGGGTTCGACGGGAGAGCGGGAGACGGCGAGTCTCGACCCGGATGCGGCGATTGTGACGAGCGTGGAGGAGCATGCAGGCGAGCTGCGCGAGGGGACGCTGCTGCGGGCGCATATCCGGCAGAGCCTGTCGACGGTGACGACGGTTCCTGGGACGAAGTTTACGGCGGAGTTGATGGAGGCGGTGGTGAAGGACGGCCGGATTGTGCTGCCCGTTGGCGCGGTGATGGAGGGCCGGGTGACGGAGGTGCATGGCGGGCGGCGGATCTCGGGAGCGGCGATGCTTCACCTGGAGGTGAGCGATGTGGCGCTGCCGGACGGGACGCACTACATGATCCACGCGCAGCTGATTGATACGGACCAGAGCGCGCACACGAGCGTGGATCGCGAGGGAACGCTGGTGCGGAGGGATCATCCGCACGAGACGCTGGCGGCGCTGAGCCTGTCGACAGGCGGGGCGGCGGCGGCGGGAGCGGTGGTGGGCGGGGGAGTCGGGGCGGCGGTCGGGGCTGGGATTGGAGCGGGGGTGGGCGCGGTCTCGTGGCTGAAGCAGGACCGGCAGGCGGTGTTGCCGCAGGACTCGCTGCTGGTGTTCAGCCTGACGGCGCCGATGCCGGTGATGCCGGTAGCGAGCGGGCCAGTGAGCAGGCTGGAGCGGGCGCCAGCGGGTGGGCATGGGGGTTTGGGGATGGTTGAGTAGATGGGGGCTGCGGGATTGCGGGCGGCGGGATCAGGGAGAGGCAGAGGTCTGGTAGAGGTTTTGGCCGGGGCCTCGATGGCGGCGAGGAGGTCTTCGATGAGGTGAAGGATGGGGTGGCGGGCCCAATTGTGATGCGGCTGTTGGATGTGGTACGTTCGAGTTTGGCGGGGTCTGGGGTGGGCTTCCGCGGAAAGGCTGCGTCCCCGTCGTCCAGTGGCCCAGGACACCGCCCTTTCACGGCGGTAACACGGGTTCGAATCCCGTCGGGGACGCCAAGTGAACCGGAGGACAGGGAACGCTTTTTACCCCAGTGAGCAACTGGCCACTCGTGCTATCGGCATTGACTTAGTCTGATCGTCGAAAGATCCATTAGTGTCCGGCCATTTGAGAAATTTTCGGGAGTACTGATTACGCCGATGCCGGATCGAAGCGTGCCTGAGCAGCCTCTACCTTCTGATCGACACCTCCGTTCGGAGCGGCACCTCCGTTCTGAGCAACCGCTGGGTTCTGGGCAGCCGTTGCCTTCGGTGGTTCGCATGTTCTGGGGTGTGATTGCGGTGACGACGCTGGTATCGCTGTTGTTTTGCGTGGTGCTGCGGTTGCGGCATGCACCGCATTTCTATGTGAACCCGATGTCGCCGGCGTATGACCGGTATGGGGATTTCACGATCTATGTCGCGAAGTTCCGGCTGTTTCACACGGCGGAGTTTTTTACGACGTTCTTTCCGTTCACGTATCCGGCGCCGGTGTCGCTGATCTACCTGATGTTTTACCGGGTATTCGGGGTGCATGCGCTGAGGGTGTTCAACGCGGTGTGCGCGCTGGCCTGCGTGGTTCCGGCGGTGTGGTTCGGGGTGGCGCTCGGGCGGTTGCGGGTGAGGCTGGTGGAGGTGGTGCTGTTTGTGGGCACGGTGCTCGTGACCTCGTGGCCGGCGGTGCTGGTGGCGGATCGCGGCAACATGGAGATCTCGGTCTGGATCGTGATGGCGTTGGCGATGTGGGCGTTTGCGACGGGGCGGGGGTACATGGCGGCGGTGCTGTTCGGGATTGCGGCATCGCTGAAGCTGTTCCCGTTTGTGTTCCTGGCGCTGTTTCTGTCGCGGCGGCAGTTCCGGCATGTGGCGGTTGGGGCGGGGGCATTTCTGGTGAGCTCGATCGGATCTCTGGCTGCGCTGGGACCGTCGATACCGGCAGCGTACCGGGGGATTGCGGGTGGTCTCGAGTTCTTCAAGCTGCACTACATGATGCGATGGAACCGGATGGAGAACGGGGTTGATCACTCCCTGTTTGCGCTGGTGAAGGGGACGCGGATTCTGTTCTTTCACGTGCCGGAGGAGCATGTGTTTTCGCGCTCGCTCGCGATCTACCTCGTGCTGACGGCGGTAGGGGGGACGGCGCTGTACTTCGCCCGGATCCGCAGGCTGCCGATCGTGAACCAGGTGCTGCTGCTGTCGATCGCGTCGATCTACCTGACTCCGTTTTCGGGAGATGGGACGCTGCTGCACCTGTACTCCCCCCTGGCGATGCTTACGTTTCTGGCTATCCGGAGTGAGCGCGAGGGGGTCCGGGTAGCGGGGCTCAATGTGGCGTTTGGGTGTCTTGGGCTCCTGTTCGCGGCGGAGACGTTTCTGGCGTACCACCTGCAGCGGTTTGAGGGTCAGTTCAAGTGCGTGGTGTTGACGGTGCTGTTCGTGACGGCGCTGCGATATCCATTCGGGCGACCGATCGAGAGTGCGGAGGTGGAGGGGCCGCTGCGGTTCGATCCGCCGGTTGATGCGGTCCCAGTTGCCGCGTGACGTGATGCGCTACGGGATGGTTGTGGCGGTGTGACTACTTAGAGTGCCGAGTGCGTGCGTTTGCGGGTGGAGCATGTCTGTAGTGTCCGGAGTGTCCGGAGTTTCGAAGGCTGGATGGGGGAAGCGGACGACGAGCGCGAGGGTGAAGAGCGCGACAAGGGTGACGGCGCGGATGGGGCCGGCGACGGTCTCGCCGCCGACGATGAACTCCGTGAGCGGGGAGAAGAGGATGGCGAAGCAGACCATGACTGCGACGAGCGGACGGGGCGTGCTGGTTTGCGGCCGTGTGTGGCCTGGCTTGTCTGGATGGACTGGCTGGTCGAGCGCGTACAGGACCAGGAGCAGCCAGGGGGCGTAGAGGTGGAGGAGGGTGTAGTCGAAGGATGTGGGCGGGAGGAGGACCGAGGCGACGGTGAGACAGAGGAGCTGATTGGTGACGGGCAGCTTGCGGATGCGGACGAGGTAGAGGGCGGTTCCAAGGGTGGTGACGGCCCAGAGGTAAATGGACAGGAAGAACGCGACGCGCGAGGGCGGGGGGAGTGTGGGTACGAGCTGCTTGAGGAGACCGAAGAGGGAGTGGTCAAAGCCCCGCTCCTGACGGGACTGGAGCATGTAGTGCTCTCTGAAGTACCCGATGGCGGCCTCCAGATGATGCCAGGTGACGGCCATATCCGGGTAGATGATCCAGAGCGAAAGGACGGTCAGGGCTGCGGCGACGGCGAGCGCGACGGCGATGGGGCGGTACTGGCGGCGGGCGAGCGGGAGGCCAAGGTAGAGGAAGGGGAAGAACTTCATGGAGCCGGCGACGGCAAAGCAGATGGCGGCGGTGTAGGGGCGGTCGTGGAAGAAGCACCACAGGCCGACTGAGAGGATGAGCCAGACAATGGCCTCCATGTTGGCCTGGTTGAGGACGAACCAGAGCGGATAGGAGAGGAGCAGGGTGGAGCCGGCGAAGGCGGCGGCGCCCTCGCGGGAGAGGCCGTGGGCGTGCAGCGTGCGGGCCAGGAGCACTGCGGCGATCACGGCGCCGATGACGACTGTCGCGATGAAGCAGGCGAGGGCATGGCGGGGGCTGGCGCGGAAGAACAGGGCGTATGGGAGCGCGACCGGGGCGGGGTACATGAAGGGGTGGGAGGAGTCGGTGGTGAAGAAGTCGAAGGTGTGCAGGTGGTCGAATTTGCGGGTGAAGACGACGAAGTCTGGGAACCGCTCCTGCAGCAAGGGGAAGACGTAGCGGCCGTCCAGGTGGAGCAGCGAGGCGGCGAAGAGCTCGGCGACGCCGCAGAGGAGGGTGAGTGCGGCCGAGAGCAGAAGGAAGCGGCGGAGGAGGGAGGGGAGAGCAACGGAGGGGAGAGGAACGGAGGGGAGCCCGGAGGCGAGCTTCAACGGGGGGGCTCGGAGGAGGCGGAGGGAGGTTGGGAGGGGGCGTGGAGTTCGCGTTCGATGATGGTGTGGGAGCGGTTTTTCATCTGGAGGTACATGCGGCCGAGGTACTCGCCGATGATGCCGAGGAGGAGGGCGTTGATGCCGAGCGAGCCGAGGATGAGCACGGTGGTGGTGGTGAAGCCGGCGGGGGCGCGGAAGCCGACGGTGTAGTAGGCGGCGATGTATCCGACGCTGGCGAGGACGGTGAGGAGGGCGATGGAGAGGCCGACGTAGGTGGCGACGCGGAGGGGGACGACGGACTGGTTGACGATGCCATCGAGGGCGAGCTTGATGTTGTCGTAGAAGGAGAATTTGGAGGAGCCGACGGTTCGAGCGAGGCGGGCGTATTCGATGCCGGTCTGGCGGAAGCCGAGGGTGGCGATGGTTCCGCGGAGGTAGGGGGTGGGCTCGTTGATACGGCGGAGCTCTTCGATGACGCGGCGGCTGATGAGGCGGAAGTCTCCGGCGTCGCGGGGGATGGGGTCTTCGGAGAGGACGTCGACGAGCCAGTAGAAGAGCTTTCGGGCGTAGCGCCAGCGGCGGCCCTCGAGGCGCGATTTACGGATGCCGTAGACGACCTCGGAGCCGGAGCGCCAGACGTCGAGGAAGGTGGGAATGAGCTCGGGCGGGTCCTGGAGATCGCAGTCGAGCTGGATGGCGGCGTCGCCGCGGCTCTGGAGGTAGGCGGTGAGGATGGAGCGCTGGTAGCCGAAGTTGCGCGAGAAGCGGAAGGCGCGGACGCGGGGGTCGCGGAGGGCGAGCCGGGCGAGGAGGTCGGGGGTGCGGTCGGTGCTGTGGTTGTCGGTGAAGATGAACTCGAAGTCGTAGGTGGCGGAGATGGGGTCGATGACCTGGCAGACGGCGGGGTAGAAGAGGGGGATGGTCTCCTCTTCGTTGTAGACGGGGACGACGATGGAGATGAGGGGCTTGCGGGTGGTCGGGGTTGTGGGGGTGAGTGTGGTTGGGGTCATGGGAGCTTGCCCTCGGATGCGGGCTGGGGTTGTTGCTGCTGCTGGGAGTGTTGATGGGCTTGGGAGCGCTGTTGCGTGTGGAAGTGTTGATGGAGCTCCGGGGCGCAGAGGTCGAGGGCTTCGTGGAGGTTTCGCATGCGCAGGCCGGGGTGCTGCGCGGTGAGTTTCTGGGTGCGGAGGCCGGCGGAGAGAGGGCGGGGCGCGCGCTGGCCTAGGCGGGCTGTCGGGAGGGGGTCGAGGAGCTGCGGGTCGACGTCGAGGAAGCGGAGAACGGAGCGGGCGAAGTCGATGCGGGAGAGCCGCTCCGGTCCACAGACGTGCCAGATGCCGCGGGCGTTGGCGGAGACGAGGCCGACGGCGGCGCTGACGAGATCCTGGTTGAAGGTGGGGGTCGAGACCTGGTCTTCGGGGACTCTCATGGAGCGTCCGGCGGCGATCGCGGAAAGGAGGCTGTAGATGTAGTTTTTGCGACGTTCGTCCATGCCGTAGACGACGGTGGTGCGGAGGATGAGGGCGTCGGGATGGGCGTCGAGGACGGCGATCTCGCCGGCGAGCTTGGAGCGTCCGTAGACGCTGATGGGGTTGGGCGGATCGTCTTCGGAGTAGGGGCCGGAGTGGCCGTCGAAGATGTACTCGGTCGAGAAGTAGACGAAGGGGAGACGGAGGTGGCGGGCGTAGGCGGCGAGGGCGGCGGGGGCGAGGGCGTTGACCTGGTGCGCGAGCTCCGGCTGGCCTTCACAGGCTTCGACGTCGGTCATGCCGGCGATGCAGTAGATGGCGTCGACGGGGTGGGGGGCGAGGAGGGCGGCGGCGGCCGACGGGTTGGACAGGACCGCGAGATCGATGTTCAGCCAACCTTGTGCTGGGGGCGTTCGGGAGGTGGGGAGGGCGCGGTCGGGGCCGAGCAGACGCAGCATCTGCGCGCCGACCTGGCCGGCGGCGCCGACCAGAAGCGAGGGTGGGGAGGAGGTCAAGGGGCGTGGCCTTCGGAGTCGGGGGTGGGGGGAGTGTGGGCGTGGATGGGGCGGTTGGGGACGTAGCGGAAGGGGCTCCGGAAGCCGTCGAGGGCGGGAAAGGCGGCGTCGCGGGCGGAGACGACGGGATTGCTGTCGGGCCAGGGGGCGCCGAAGGAGCTCCAGAGGATGCCCTGGTCGTGGGCGGGATTGTGCTCGGTGGTGACGTGGTAGACGACGACGGAGGGGGCCTCGCGGACGTAGAAGCCGTGGGCGATGCCGCGGGGGAGGAAGACCGCGTTATTGAAGCGTTCGGAGAGCTCGTAGACCTCGTGCTGGCCGAAGGATGGTGAACCGACGCGGAGGTCGAGGGCCATATCGCAGATGGATCCGGAGGTGCAGTAGACGAGCTTAGCGTGGTCGCTGGGAGGGACCTGGAAGTGCATGCCGCGGAGGACTCGCTTGTGGGAGGTGGTGTAGAAGACTTCGGCGAAGTCGGCCTCGAGACCCTGGGCTTCGAAGAGGGATTTCTGGAAGGCTTTGACGAAGAAGCCGCGGCTATCGGGGAAGGCCGGGAACTGAACGACGAAGCAACCGGCGAGCTTGGTGGCGGTGAACTGGATGGCGCGGATGGGGCTGGCGTAGGCTACCGGATGGAGGGGTTTGCTCAAGTCACGCTCGCTTCCAGAGGTGGTGCGTGGGGAGGACCATGTTGGTTTGAGTATACGTTTTGGTGGTTGGGTGGCGACGGCGGTTGCCAATACTGGGGTCCTTCGCTGCGCTCAGGATGACGGCGTGAAACTAGCAACGGCAAGGGCAGCGGCGCGGCGTTGGTCAGGCGGGGGTGCCCGGCGGTGCTTCGGCTTGGATGCTTTGGACGATGCCTTTGGCGCGGAGGCCGGCTTCGGCCTGGGCGAAGTAGTCGTCTACGGGGCCCTGGGTTCGGATCCAGTCGATGTAGCGGCTGATTCCCTGCTCGATGGTGACGGAGGGCTCGTAGCCGACGGTGCGGATGCGGGAGATGTCGGAGATGAGGGAGCGGATTTCGCCGGGGCGGAACTCGCCGCGAGCCAGGGGGGCGATGCTGATGTCGAGCTTGCCGGCAATGATCCCGGCCAGGTCGCGGACGGAGGTGGCGCGGCCGCTGCCGACGTTGACGGGGAGGCCGTCGAGTTTGTCTGTTTCTGCTACGAGCAAGTTTGCTCTTGCGATGTCTTCGACGAAGCAGAGGTCTCGGGTCTGTCCGCCATCCTCGTACATGACGGGCTGCTGGCGGTTGAGGAGGCGGGTGCAGAAGATGGCGATAACGCCGGTGTAGGGGTTGAAGAGCGACTGGCGGGGGCCGTAGGTGCAGGAGTAGCGGAGGGCGACGGCGGGGATGCCGGTCTGCTTGCCCCAGAGGAGGACGAGGCGTTCCTGGTCGACCTTGGTGAGGGCGTAGACGGTCTCGCCGCCGCCGGGGGTGGACTCTGGGGTGGGGATGGAGGTGGTGGGCTCCCCGCAGGATTTGCCGTCGACGAGGACGGGGCAGTGGACGGCGAAGTCTCCGGAGCGGAGCTGGGCGGCGGGGCGGAGGAGGGGGACGACGGGTCCGTGCTCGGGGCAGAGGGCGGCGCCCTCCGAGTAGACGGCCTGCGAGGAGGCGACGATGAACTTCCGGATGGGGAGGTTGTGGTCGCGGATGATCTCGAGCATCTGGGCGGTGGCGAAGCTGTTGACGAGGACGTATTTGGCCATCTCGGGCATGTATCCGCCGTAGGCTGCCTCGTGGAAGACGACGTCGATATCCCGGAGTGCGGAGAGGGTGGTTTCGTTATCCTGGACGAGGCCGTGGCGGAACTCGGCGCGGGGGTTGACCCACTGGGGCTTGCCGTTTTTGTGAGTCTGGGGCTCGAGGTTGTCGAGGATGCGGACGGTCCAGCCCTCGCGGAGGAGGAGGTCGACGATGTGGGATCCGATGAGGCCGGCGCCGCCGGTGACGAGGGCGCGTTTCTGTTGGGACATGGGGTCTCCTGTACAGGGATGATGGTAGCGGATGGTGGCTGGGGGTCTGGGGTGGGACAGGCGCGGTGGGTGCGGGGGTCGCGGGGGATAGAGACATATGCGGGGTCCTTCGCTTCGCTCCACGGTGACAGCGTTGGGGGCGGACGGGATGATGGGCGACGGTGAATGCAGCGGCGCGGAGGTGCGGGGATCCTTCGCTTCGCTCTAGGATGACAGCGGGTGAAGGGGGGATGACAGTGGGTGGGGGGCGGGACGATGGCCGCCGTGAATGCGGGGGCGCGGAGGTGCGGGCGGGTTAGCGGCGGACGGCTCGTTTGATCAGGGCGTATTGCTGGAGGATGAAGGTGTCGGTCATGCCGGCGATGTAGTCGGCGACGACGCGGGCGAGGCCTTCGGCGGGGATTTCGTCGATGTAACCCCCCGGGAGATCTTCGGGGGAGCCGATCCAAAAGTGGAAGAGGGCTTTGACGACCTCTTCGGCCTTATCGTGCTCGACCGTGAGCTCGGGACAACTGTAGAGGGTGGCGTGGAGGTAGCGTTTTTCTTCGAGGCGCGCCGCTTCGACAGGGGCGGAGAAGAGGGCGAGGCGGAACGGGTGGCGGCGAATGTCGGCGAGGTTGCGGGCGCCGATGGCCTCCGCGTTGGCGAGGGTGGTGGCGATGAGGTCATCGGTAAGGGTGTTGCCCATGAGCTGGAGGGCTTCGTTGAAGAGGTATTTTTCTTCGACACCGGGGTGCTGGGCGGCGACGTCGGTGTAGGCGCGGGCGAGGACCGGGACGTGATCGCGGATGTGGCCGATCTCGAGCAGGCCGGATTCGACGCCGTCGTCGAGGTCGGCGGTGAGGTAGGCGATCTCGTCCGCGAGGTCGATGATCTGGGCTTCAATGGGCGGGCGCTGGTCGAGGAGGTAGGGGGCGAGCGCGGGGTGGAGGGCGGAGGTGTAGTCGCGCGAGTGCTTGACGATGCCTTCGCGCACGGCGAGGGTGAGGTTTAGGCCGCGGTGTGCGGCGTAGCGCTGCTCGAAGTGCTCGCAGATGCGGAGGGCGTGGAGGTTGTGATCGAAGCGCAGGCCGTGCTGGCGAAGGCAGGTGTCGAGCGCGCGCTCGCCGGCGTGGCCGAAGGGCGGATGGCCGATATCGTGGACGAGGGCCAGGGTTTCGGCGAGGTCCTCGTTGAGGCCGAGGCGGGAGGCGACGTCGCGGGCGATCTGCGCGACTTCGATGGTGTGGGTGAGGCGGGAGCGGAAGTGGTCGGAGGCGCGGCTGGTGAAGACCTGAGTCTTGCCGGCGAGGCGGCGGAAGGCGCGCGACTGGACGATGCGTTCGCGGTCGCGCTGGAAGGCGGTGCGGGCGAGGCGGGGAGGCGCGGGGAAGTCGCGGGCGAGCAGCGGGTCGCCGGTGCGAGCGACGACGGCGCAGGCTTGGAGATCGAGGGGCATTCAAGTTTGAGTGTAGTGGAGGGTGGTTGGCTGGGCGAGGGCGACTGCAAGTGCAGGGACAACTGCAACGGCCAATACAGGGGTCCTTCGCTGCGCTCAGGATGACGGCGGTGGGACACGCAACGGCAAGGGAAATTACAACGGCAACGGCAGCTGCAAGGGGCAACTGCAAAGGCCAATGCAGGGTTCTTCGGCTTCGCTCAGGATGACGGCGGTAAAGAGGCAACGGCACTATGAGGGCGGTGAAGGAGGCAGCAGCCACAGCGACCAGCATTTGAGAAGCGGGTGGGCTACTTCCCTTCTTTGACAGGGGCGGGGGCGGCTTTCGCCAGTTTGATGCGGGCGTTCTGGAGTTTGTGCTGGACCTTGGCTACGTCGTCGGGGTCGGCGTCTGCAGGGAGGGAGTGGGCGTACTCGGTCATGGAGCGCTCCCACTGCTCGACGGCGAGCTTGAGTTTACCGGTCTTCTCGTAGACCTCGCCGAGGTGATCGTGGACGGTGGGGTCGGAGCTGGAGCGCTCGTTGGCCTGGCGCAGGAACTGCTCGGCGAGGGTGTACTGGCCGGACTTGTAGTAGACCCAGCCGAGCGAATCGAGGAAGGCGTAGTTCTGCGGGTCGAGGTCGACAGCCTTGCGGATGAGGGTGGTGGCCTCGGGAAGGCGGATGCCGCGGTCGGCGAACATGTAACCGAGGTAGTTCAGGACGGTGGGGTTCTGGGGGTCGGTGACGAGGACCTTGCGGAAGCTGGCCTCGGCCTGCTCGTAGAGCTTCTGGCGGTCGTACATGGTGCCGCGAACGAAGTCGATGTTGAGGCGCTCTTCGGGCTTGGTGGTGAGGGCCTCGGCCTTGTCGAGGTTTTCCGAGGCGAGCGGGAAGCGCTTGAGGCGGATGGCGATCTGGGCGAGGGCGAGGTAAGTATCGCGGTCCTCGGGGGACTTGGTGAGCTGGGCGTTTGCGAGCGCGATGCCCTCGTCGACCTTTCCGGTGTCGGCGAGCTGACCGGCGTACATGAGTTGGACGCCGCGGTCTTTCGGGAGGGACTTCGCGGCCTCGGCGGCGACGGCGGTGGCCTCCTTCTGCTGGTGGGCCTCACGCAGCGCATCGATCTGGCCCTGGTATCCGCGCAGGGCGAACTCACCGCCGAGCTCGGTCATCTGCTTGTAGTAGGCGACAGCTTCGGGGGCCCGGTTCTGCTCGCGGTTGATGGCGCCGAGGCGATCGAGGAAGAGGTAGCGATTAGATTTCTCGGGGTCGGTGTACTTGCCGTCGGGATGGTTGGAGGTGGCGAGGAGCTGCTTGAGGACGTTGAGGGCGTCGGTGTAGCGGCCGAGCGAATCGTAGATCAGGGCCTCGTTGTAGCTGAGCTCGGTTGAATCCTGAACGAGGGTCTTGGCCTTGTTGAGCGTTTCGAGGGCGAGCTGGTAATGGCCCTGGCGGCGCTGGATCTCGGAGACGCGGATCTGGGACTGCGCGTCCTGGGGTTCGGCGGCGACGATCGCCTGAAACAGCTTGAGAGCGGCGTCGATCTGGCCGTCGGCGAGGAGGGCGTTGGCGAGACCGCGCTGGGTGTCGATGGTGTTTTCAGGCTGCTGATCGAGGGCGGCGCGGTAGGCGGCAACAGCATCCTTGGGGCGCTTGAGCTGGTCGTAGCTGGCGCCGAGGGCGAAGTTGGTGCGGGCGGTGCGGTCGCCCTCGGGGACGGCAGAGAGGGTCTCGGCGGCGCGGCGGAAGTCACCCTGCTCGCTGTAGAGGCGGGCCATATTGAGGACGACCTCTTCCGACGCGGAGTCGATCTTCTGGGCGGCCTTGAACTGCGACTCGGCTTTGGCGGAGTCGTGATTGAGGCCGTAGAGCTGGCCGAGCAGGAGATGGGTTTCGACGTCGTTGGGCTTGAGCTGGGCGAGCTTTTCGTACTCGCCGATGGCGAGCTGGAGCATCTCGCCGGACTGCTGGGTCTGCATGTCGCCGAGCGAGCGGAGGTAGACCTTGCCGAGGAGGGTGTGGGCTTCGAGGTCGGTGGGGTTCTTGGTGACCTGCTCCTGGGCGGCGGTGACGGCCTCGCGGATGCGGCCGAGCTTGAAGTAGAGGTCGGCGAGGCCGTTCTGGAGCAGGGCCGAGTTGGGATCGGCGGCGAGCGCGAGCTTGTACTGATCGATGGCCTGGCCGGCATAGTCGGAGCGGCCGGCGCTGGTGGCCATGGCCTCGTAGAGGTGGGCGAGGCCGTAGTGGAAGTAGGCGGCGCCGCGATCGGGCTGGGTGGAGGCGGGGGCGTTCCTGGCGACCGGCTGCGAAGGGGCCTGGGCGAGGGCTGCCTGCACACCGAGAAGAAGGGCCGCCGAGGTGAGCAGGCGGGGGAGACGAACGATGCAGGCGCGCGAAGGCAGGGTCATTTGATTCCTAGGAGACGGAGACACAGCGAGGTCTATCGCTTAGACGGCTCCTGCCCCCGCTTTGGATGCAGGCAGCGGCCGGGCGGAAGACGGTCTGGGCGCGATTATAACGTGGAGGATATTGATGGGCTCGTGCCTCGTTGGTGGGAGAGAGTTTCTGCGGCAGCAACGGGGCTCAGCCGTGTCGGAAGTGGCGGACACCGGTGAAGGCCATGGTGAGGCCGCGGCGGTTGGCGGCAGCGATGACCTCCGGGTCGCGGACGGATCCTCCGGGCTGGATGACGGCGGTGGCGCCGGCGTCGGCGACGACTTCGAGGCCATCTGCGAATGGGAAGAAGGCGTCGGACGCGGCGACCGATCCGGCGAGCGGGAGGACGGCCTTCATGGCGCCGAAGCGGGCGGCGTCGACGCGCGACATCTGGCCGGCGCCGATGCCGACGGTCTGGGCAAAGCCGGAGTCGGTGCGGGCGTAGACGATGGCGTTCGATTTGACGTGCTTGGAGACGCGCCAGGCGAAGAGAAGGGTGTCGAGTTCGTCGGCGGTGGGTTGGCGGTCGGTGACGAACGTGAGGTCCGCGGCGGTGGAACGAGCGTTGTCGGGGTCCTGGAGGAGGAGGCCGCCGGAGATCTGCTTGATGGCGGAGGTGCGTTGGCCGGGGGTGATCTGGACGAGGCGGAGGTTCTTTTTGGAGGCGAAGCGGGCGAGGGCATCGGGGGTGAAGGAGGGGGCGACGATGGCCTCGACGAAAAGCCTGGCGATCTCTTCGGCGGCGGCGGCGTCGACCTCCTGGCTGATGCCAATGACGCCCCCGAAGGCGGAGACGGGGTCGGCGGCGAGGGCGCGGGTGTAGGCGTCGAGGACGGTGTGGCCGAGGGCGGCGCCGCAGGGGTTGGTGTGCTTGATGATGGCTACGGCGGCGGGTGCGGCGGGTTGGGCGGGTGATGCGAGCGCGGGGCCGGCGAGTTCCTGGACGAGCTCCCAGCAGGCGTCGAGGTCGACGAGGTTGTTGAAGGAGAGCTCTTTGCCCTGGAGTTGACGGGCGGAGGCGATGCCGGTGTGGGAGGTGTCGGTGTAGAGGGCGGCGGCCTGGTGTGGGTTTTCGCCGTAGCGGAGGGGGGCGGAGAGGGTGTAGTCGAGGTGGAGGATGGGGGGGAAGCGGGTTGTCGCGGGTGGGGTTTGGGATGGTTGCTGGGCTGCGGTTTGGGCGGGGTTTTCGAGGTTGAGGGTGGGGAGCGTGGAGGCGATGGCGGTGTCGTAAGCGGCGGTGGTGGCGAAGGCTTGACGGGCGAGGCGCCAGCGGGTTTCGCGGGAGAGGGCGCCGGCGTTGGCGGTGAGCTCTTCGGTGAGGGCGAGGTAGTCGGCGGCGGCGGTGACTACGGCGACGTCTTCGAAGTTCTTGGCGGCGGAGCGGATCATGGAGGGACCGCCGATGTCGATGTTCTCGATGATGTCGTGGAGCTGGGCGCCGGGCTTCGCGGCGGTGGCTTCGAAGGCGTAGAGGTTGACGACGACCATGTCGATGGGCTGGATGGCGTGGGCCCGGACGGCAGCGACGTGGTCGGGGTTGGAGCGGATGTGGAGAATGCCGCCGTGGACGTTGGGGTGGAGGGTTTTGACGCGGCCGTCGAGCATCTCGGGGAAGCCGGTGAGGTCGGAGATGTCGCGGACGTTGAGGCCGGCCTCGCGGAGGGTGCGGGCGGTGCCGCCGGTCGAGACAAGGTCGACGCCGAGGTTTGAGAGGGATTGGGCGAAGGGGACGAGGCCTGACTTGTCGGTGACGGAGAGGAGGGCGCGGCGGATGGGCTTGAGGTCGGTCGGGGTGGCGGTCACCGAGCTAGTTTATGCGACGTGTGAGGCGCGCTGGAATGGAGGCGGGTGCGGGAGGAGGTTGGGTCTAGACTGGCGTGACACCACTTTCCTAATGAGCGAGCGACTGTACAGGAAGAGCGAGCAGGTATGCCGCGACGACTTCGAGAACCGTCCGTGGGCGTGACGCTGCATGGTGCGAACGAGGAGGAGGGCGTGCGGTCTGCGTTCGAGGCTGCCGGGCGCGGATCCGAGATCGGTGGTGGCGAGGAGGTTCGGACCGCGGCGACGGGCAGCGCATCGTGGGGCCTGAAGGAGCTGTGGACGGGCGCTTGGTCGCGGGAGGCCTGGTTGCGGGAGGCGTGGTCGCGCGAGACCTGGTCGCGGGAGACCTGGACACGGCCGGCGCTGGCGCGGCTGGTGGTTGCGTTTGCGGTGCTGGCGATGTGCTCCTGGATGGGGATCATGCTGTCGCGGCAGTCGGAGGGAGTTGCGACGATCTGGTTTTCGAACGGCATCCTGTTCGGTCTGGTGATCACGCGGCCGCGGCGGCAGTGGATGGGCTACTTCCTGGCGGGGCTGGCGGCGGACACGCTGGCGGATATGGGGCACGGGGATCCGTTCCGGGTGGCCATCGGAGTTTCGGTGGCGAACTCGGTCGAGGTGATCCTGTCGTGCGTGCTTCTGACGCGGATGTTCGGGACGCCGCTGAACCTGTCGAAGAGGCGTCCGCTGATTGGATTTCTGCTGATTGCGGTGGTGGGTGCGGCGGCGCTGACGAGTGCGATAGGAGCGTCGTGGACGGTGCTCTTCTACCCCGGGGTGGGGTGGATGGAGATGTGGCGCAACTGGTATCTCGGCGACATGCTGGGGATGGCGCTGCTGGGGCCGCTGGTGTTTCTGCTGCAGCGGCCGGGAATCTTTACGAGTCTGCGGCGGAGCGAGCTGCCGCGAACCCTGCTGGTGCTGCTGGTGCCGGCGGTCTCGACTGCGCTGGTGTTCACGCACGACAAAGATCCGCTGATGTTTCTTTTGTTCCGGCGTTGCTGCTGGTGGTGTTCCGGCTGGGGTTCCCGGGGACGGTGCTGACGATCTTGCTGGTGGCGTTTCTCTCGGTGGCGTTCACGGTGAAGGGACATGGACCGCTGATGTTGATTCCGGGGGAACATGCGATGCTGCACCGGCTGGTGATCGCGCAGATTCTGCTGGTGGTGACGATCTTCACGATGTTTCCGGTGGCGGCGCTGCTGGAGGAGCGGGCGGAGCTGCAGCAATCGCTGGCGGAGAGCGAGGCGCTGCACCGGTGGCTGGCGAATGCGGATGAGCTGACCGGGCTTTCGAACCGGCGTGCGTTCAATCTTCGGATGGAGGAGGAGTGGAGCCGCGCGATGGCGACGGGCGAGCCGCTGGCCCTGCTGCTGGTGGATGCGGATCTGTTCAAGAGCTACAACGATCTCCACGGGCACCTGGGCGGGGATGAGTGCCTCCGAACGATTGCGGGGGTTCTGCAACGCGCGATCGAAGGTTGTGCGGGGGTGGCGGCGCGCTTTGGCGGGGAGGAGTTTGCGGTGATCCTGCCGGGGCTGGATGTGGACGCGGCGGAGGGGCTGGCGGAGAGGATCTGCCGGTCGGTGTTTGCTCAGGGTCTGCCGCATGCGGCGAGCCCGGCGGGCGTTCAGACGGTGAGCGTGGGGGTGGCGGCGATGGCTCCGGGATGCGAGGAGCAGGCGATGGACCTGGTGAGGAGCGCGGACCGGGCGCTTTACCGGGCTAAGGACTTGGGGAGGAATAGGGTGGTGGTGGCGGGGTTAGCGCTCGACCGGCACCCAGTTTCTGACTAGAGTTGTGATCAGCGAGGATCTGAGCGGATGACGTGGCAGCTGCAGGAGGCGGAGGAGCGGTTCAGTGATCTCCTGGAAGCGAGCCTGCGCGACGGTCCGCAGATTGTAGTTCGCCATGGCAGAGAAGAGGCGGTTCTGGTGCCGATCGCCGAGTGGCGGAGGCTGCAGCCTAAAGATGCAAAGGCTATTCTGCTAGCGCCGAGTCCCGTTGTGGAAGACATGATGATTCCGAAGCGTGGGACTTACCGTCATCGCAAGCCGCCAAGTTTCTAACATCGTGTTCCTGCTCGATACGAATGTGATCTCGGAGTTGCGCAAGGCGCGTCCGCATGGAGCCGTTATTGCGTGGGTGCAAACTCTGAGCAGAGCCAGATGTTTCTTCCGGCGATTGTCATCGGCGAGATACAAGCTGGTATCGAACAGACCCGACAACAGGATATGAAGAAGGCGGTCGACCTTGAATTGTGGTTGACGGACCTGATCTCGAACTTCGAGGTTCTTCCCATCGACGCAGAGATATGCCGGGAGTGGGCGAGGCTGATGCACAGCAGATCAAGAGCGCTGCAGGAAGATGCCTTTGTTGCAGCACCGCTCGAGTTCATCAGCTGATCGTTGCAACGCGAAACCTCACTGACTTCAAGAACTTTGATGTCAAGGTCTTTGATCCGTTCACGTTCGCGGGCTAGAGGAGGACGGCGCCGGTGAGTTCGGCGACGCTGGCGAGGTTGTGGGAGGCGCACCAGCGGGTGAGGCAGTTGGCTATGTTTTCGACGGCGCGGGGGTCGGCGTAGCTGGCGGTGCCGACCTGGACGGCGGTGGCTCCGGCGAGCATGAATTCGACGGCATCGCGCTCGTTGAGGATGCCGCCCATGCCGAGGATGGGGAGAGAGACGGCCTGGTGGACCTCGTGGACCATGCGGACGGCGATGGGTTTGATGGCGGGGCCGGAGAGGCCTCCGGTGATGTTGGCGATGCGGGGGCGGCGGGTCTCGATGTCGATGGCGAGGGCGAGGAAGGTGTTGACGAGCGAGAGGGCGTCGGCACCGGCGTCGGCGGCGACGCGCGCCATCAAGCCGATGGAGGTGACGTTGGGCGAGAGCTTGACGATGAGGGGGAGGCGGGCGGCGGCGCGGCAGCGGTGGACGAGCTCGTAGAGGAGCTCGTGGTTGGTGCCGAAGACCATGCCGCCGTGCGAGGTATTGGGGCAGGAGGCGTTGAGCTCGAGCATGGCGACGCCTTCAGCGTCGTTGAGGTGCTGGATGACTTCGACGGAGTCCTCGATGGTGAAGCCGAAGACGTTGGCGATGGTGACGAGGCCCTTGATCTCGCGGAGGCGGGGAAGTTTTTCGGCGATAAAGGCGCGGACGCCCATGTTCTGGAGGCCGATGGCGTTCATCATGCCGGCGGCGGTCTCGATGATGCGGGGTGCGGGGTTGCCGGCCATGGGCTCGCGGGAGAGGCCCTTGGTGACGAAGGCTCCGATGCGGTCGAGCGACAGGATCTCTTCGAACTCGACGCCGTAGCCAAAGGTTCCGCTGGCGGCGATAACGGGGTTCTGGAGGTCGACGCCGGCGACCGTGACGCGCATGTCTGGGCCCTTGGGCTTAGGGGACGGCATGGGTTTTAGTGTAGCGGGTGAGGTTTGGTGAGTTGCGGATGTGGGTGGGCGGCTGCGGTGATGGTTTGCGGGAGGGCAAGGGCAACAGCAGGTTCCTCCGCTTCGCTCCTGAATGACAAGCAAAAGGGCGGGCAACGGCAAGGGCGACGGCGGATGCAGATGCAGGGGTAATTCACTTCGTTCAGGATGACGGCGTGAAACGGGCAACGGCGGCGGCGAAATACAGGGGGCTCTCCACTGCGCTTCGCTTCGGTCGAGATGACGGCGGGGCGGTGGGCGTGCGGTGACGGTGGTGATAATTCTCGCTAGGGTTGTGGGTGGGGTGGTCTCGCGGGACGGTCTCTGGCTGGGCGGGGGGTGGATTGCTCGGGGCGGAGGGCGAAGGTGAGGATGCGGCCGGAGCTGTTGGATGGGGCGTTGATGCCGAGGATGGCGGCGAAGGTGGGGGCGATGTCGACGGGGGCGACGAGGTCGCGGTAGTAGCCGGGCTGGAAGGCGACGCCGAAGAGGCCGAGGGGGACGTGGCGGTCGTAGCTCCAGGGCGAGAAGTGAGTGGTCTGGCTTCCGGTGAGGACCTCCATCTGGTAGGGGGTGGGGACGAGCATGACGTACCATCCGCCGTGCTCGGTGTAGCTGTGGGCGATGCGGCGGCCGAAGTCGGTGAGGGGGAGTTTGCCGGCGGCGAGAGCGACGCGGGTGCGGATGAAAGCGACGCCGGGGTCGGGTGGGAGGCGGGCTTCGGCGTAGCGGCGGGTGGCCTCGGGGGTCGCGCGGTTGCTGGGAGGGACCGGGGGTGCGCCGAGCCGGCGTATGGCGGAGGGAAGGGCGTCGGCGACGGCCTGTTCGGCGTCGGCTTCGGAGACGGGAGTGGGGAGTGAGGTGAAGGCGCCGGGATCGAGCGCGAGGTACGGGAGCTCCTGGGTGACGACACTGTTGATCTTGGCGGGAAAGAGGAAACGGAGGTGCTGGCCGGGGGCGAAGCGGGTGTTGAGGGTGGCGTTGACATCCTGGAGGATGGCGTCGACGTTGAGGCTGGCGGCATCGACGCCGAGCCTGGCGGCCTCGCTGGGGATGGGGGAGATGCCGTGGTCGGCGGAGAGGGCGACCATGACGTTGGCGAGGCCGACTCTCTTATCGAGCCAGGAGAAGAAGGTGTTGAGGTCGCGGTCGAGGCCGACGACCATGGCGCGCTCCCCGTCGGAGTCGGGGCCCATCTGGTGGCCCAGGATGTCGTTGGCGGAGAGCGAGACGGTGAGGACGTCTGTAACCGAATTCGTGCCAAGTTTTTCGTTCTCGATCAGGGCCTGAGCGAAGTCGAGCTCGTAGCTGTTCGCGGCGGGGGTGCGGCCGACGGTGGAGTAGAAGGGACCGGGCTTCTCGGCGGCCGCCTCCTTGACGGCCTGGGCGGGGCGGGGACCCTGGTTGAAGGCGGTGACCCAGGCGGGGAGCCGCGGCAGGTAGTAGGTGGACGTGACGAAGCGGCCGGTGGCGGGGTCGATCCAGAAGGCGGCGTTGGCGGTCTGGCCGGAGGGGAGTATGGCGGCGCGGTCCTTGAGCGAGACGCCGAAGAGGCGGGCTTTGCCGTTGGTAGCGAGGCGAACCTCGTCGCCGAGGGTGGTGGCGTGGAGGTTGCGCGGGGAGGAGGCGATGCGCGGGGAGGCGGGCGTGGGGAGGTCGTCGAAGGTGCCGACGAGGCGGTAGCGTTCGTCTTCGACGGAGGAGACGGGGCGGTCGGTGTAGCGGGTGAGATCCCACCACTCGTTGGAGCCGATGCCGTGGCCGTCGGTGTAGGCGCCGGTGCCGATGGAGGCGTGGCCGGGTGCGGTCTTGGTGTTGGCGTAGTCGAAGTAGCAGGAGTTGAAGTAGGCGCCGCGACGGAGGAAGAGGTTGAAGCCGGAGGGGGAGGTGAGGGCGTCGCGGTAGCGGTCGAGGTAGTCGCCGCGGAACTGATCGATGACGAGGATGAGGACGAGTTTTGGGGTGGCGTGATAGGCGTCGGCGCGGGCTGCGGGGGGGGCGGGGGCGAGCAGGAGGAGGGCGGCGGCGAGGAGCTTGCGCATGTGGGTAGGGTACATGCGGTGGGTTGCTTAGGTTGTGGCGTGGAGCGAGTGAATCACTTGAGAGGGGCGATTTGGATGTTGCGGAAGAAGATCTCGGCGCCCTCGGACTGGAAGAGGATCTTGCCCTGTGTGGGGAAGGGGTCCGTGCCGACGTTGGCGAGCGTGCCGTTCACGTACTGGCGGATGACCTTGTCGTCGACGACGACCTCGAGGGTGTTCCACTCCCCGTGCGGTTTTTCGAGTTCGCCTGAGGGGTTGCGGAAGCCGAGTGTGTTCTGGGTGGGGCCCTTGCCGATGTGGCCGATGTTGAGCGCCGATCCGGGCGGACCGGTGACGCGCTTGCCGTCCGCGCCGGTGACGGCGGCGCCGTCCGTCATCCAGAAGTCGCCGGTCTCGCCCTCCTTGATCTGGAACTCGACCGAGCGGGGCCAGACCTTTTGTTCGCCCTGGATGCTGTAGAGGATGCCGCTGTCGCGGGCCTGTCCGGCGCGCTCGCCGAAGGTGCCTTCGCCCCACTTGAAGTCTGCGCGGAGATAGAAGCGGTGGAAGGCCTGCCTGGTGAGGAGGTAGCCCATCTCGCGGCCGGAGACATGGATGAGGCCGTGGTCGATTTGGAAGATGTGCTCCGGGTCGGCGTTGAGGCCGCGCCCGCGGATGAAGGTGTCGAACTGGGAGAGGTTGGAGCCGTTGAAGAGGACGATCGCGGTCTGGTGCGGGGGGATGGCGGAGGTGGGGGCGGTCTGGGCGCGTAGGGATGGGGTAGAGACCAGGAGGGCGAGGATGGGGGCGGCTAGCTGGCGCATGCTTCAGGGTACATGTGGGGTGATGAGGTGGGTTGATTGAGCGCGATGCTGTGTCGTGGTGATTCGTACGGGCTGCGGTTCCTTGCAGGGATACGATCCGAAGCTGCTCCAGGGCCAGTCTTCCGGCTGCGCAACGAGTCCTGCTGTCACCGGGTTGCGGTGCATGTAGCGGAGCTTTTCGATGCGCTTCCTTTCGGTGAAGACGTTGAAGTCGTGGAAGCGGGGCTCCCATACGAACTCTTCGTTGCGGGTGCGGGAGAAGCGTTGTTTGAGGACCTGGATGACAAGGGAGAGAGTGGTTCTGTCGGGCTCGGAGAGAAGGAGGTGGAGGTGGTTGGACATGATCACGTATCCGGCGATCGAGACGGAGTATTTCTTGCGGGTCTGCTCGATGATCCTTTGGAGGGTGTCGCAGGCTTCGGGAGTCTTGAGGACGTGGGCGTGGCGGTGGCAGCTGATGGTGATGAAGTGGAGGTCCGTGGTTCCGTGGCGGCGAACGAGACCCTTCGGCATGGATGGGAGTTTAGAGGAGGGCGGTTCGCTGGCGCGAATAACCCACCCTTTGCGATGAGGCTGCAAAGGATGGGCCACCCGGAGTCGATGGAGGGGCGGTACATCCGAGGTGTGGGCGATAGAATGTGCTGATGCTTGATCTTGGGTTTGTACGGGCGAATCTGCCCCTGGTGGAGGAGCGGTTGCGTGCGCGGGGGGTGGATCCTGCGGCGGTGCTGGGGGATTTTGAGTGGATGGACCGGGAGCGGCGCTTTGCCATGACCGTGGCTGAAACGAAGCGGAAAATAAGGAATGAGCTCGCAGCTGGCTATGGCAAAGCTAAGCAGAGTGGGGCGGCGGGTGTCGATCGTGCGTGGTTTGTACCCGTGCTCCTGGACGAGCTCGTAGAGACATTCGAAGGTCAACTCCGTCAGAAGGCCCTCATTGAGGGCCAATCGGCGATCGTACCCCTGGAACTCCTCGCCACGCTCATCAAAGACTTCAAAGCCGAGGGTGAAGCCTCCGAAAGCAAGGCTGAAAAACTAAACTTCGACCTTCAACAGCTGATGCAGGGTGTACCAAATCTGCCGCATGCGGATGTGCCGGTCGGGAAGAACGAACACGAGAATGTGGAGGAGAAGGTTTGGGGAATGAAGCCGACGTTTGACTTCCCTGCACTGCCGCACTGGGAGATTGGGGAGCGGCTGGGGGTGCTGGATTTTGAGCGGGCGGCGAAGGTTTCGGGGTCGCGGTTTGCGGTGCAGTTCGGGCAGGGGGCGAGGCTGGAGCGGGCGCTGGCAAACTTCATGCTCGACCTCCACACCAAGGAGCATGGGTATACGGAGGTGCTTCCGCCCTACGTGGTTAATTCGAAGAGCCTGTATGGGACGGGGCAGCTGCCGAAGTTTGCCGATGATTTATTTCATTGCGACGACAAGGGGCCGTATGTCGCGGGGGAGTACGGAGACAGCGATCACTGGATGATTCCGACGGCGGAGGTTCCGGTAACGAATTTGTTTCGCGACGAGGTGCTGGAGGAGGCGGAGCTGCCGGTCTCGTTCTGCGCGTATACGCCCTGTTTCCGGAGCGAGGCGGGGAGTTATGGGAAGGATGTTCGGGGGTTGATCCGGCAGCACCAGTTTCAGAAGGTGGAGCTGGTGAAGTTTGTGCGGCCGGAGGATTCGGACGCGGAGCATGAGCTGTTGACGCGGCATGCGGAGACGGTGCTGGAGCGGCTGGGGCTGCCGTATAGGAGGATGCTGCTGTGCACGGGCGACATGGGGTTTGCGTCGGCGAAGACGTTTGATCTGGAGGTGTGGCTGCCGGGGCAGGGGCTGTACCGGGAGATTTCAAGCTGCTCGAACTTCGAGGCGTTTCAGGCGCGGCGGGCGAATATCCGGTACCGGGCTATGCCTGCGGGACAGGGGTCTGGAGCGAAGGCCGGGGGGGCGAAGAAGGCGGAGTTTCTGCATACCATCAATGGGAGCGGGCTGGCGGTGGGGCGGACGTACCTGGCGGTGCTCGAGAACTACCAGCAGGCGGATGGGACGGTGCGGATTCCGGAGGTGCTGGTGCCTTACATGGACGGGGAGCGCGTGATTGGGAAGCATGTTGGGCGACGGGCTGTGCGTGAGGGGAGATAGCGGATGGGCAAGCTGCTGCGGAGTTACGTGTTCTGGACGTATGAGCGGGGGAGCTTTCACTACGACGTGATGGTGACGCTGATTCTGCTGTTTCTGTTCTTGTCGCCGCGGGTGATCGATTTCAAGGACCGGCCGGTCGAGACGGTGGCTCTGCATGCGAGCGAGGTGCTGGTGCGCGAGGCGGGCGATCGCGATGGGAACAGCCGCTTCCGCTACCAGGTGCGGGCGGAGGATATGGGTAAGGCGAGTTCGGAGGACGAGAAGCGGGCGGCGATGCTGCGGCTGATCGAGCCGATCTCGGGCGAGGTGACGCTGGAGAAGTATGACGAGGTGAAGGATGCGAATGGGAAGGTGATTGCGTACGACGCGTGGGTGGTGCGGTAGGGGGTACGTGGTCTGAGAGATCGAGTGATCAGAAGATCGAGAGACATCTGAAGGGGAAGAGGGTTTGAGAGGAGTATGAGATCGATGAGACTTTGCGTTTTGGCGATGACCTTGGCGGGGCTTGTGGCGGGAGGCGGGAGCGTACGGGCGCAGCAGACGGCGGCGCGACCTCTGAACGGGAGTGCTGCATCTGCGGGGAACCTGGAGAGCGTGCTGCGGCAGATGGATCAGGCGAGCGCGAAGTTCAAGTCGGCGGAGGCGGACTTCAAGTGGGACCTGTACCAGAGGGTGGTGCGGGAGACGACGACGCAGACGGGGACGATCTACTTCCTGAAGAACGGGAGCGCGCTGCAGATGGGGGCGAAGGTGGCGCCGCCCGAGGCGAAGACGGTCGAGTACAAGGGGGCGAAGCTGACGCTGTTCGACCCGGCGCAGAACCACGTGACGCAAATGAATGCGGGAGCGAACCAGGCGGCGTACGAGAGCTTTCTGACGCTGGGATTTGGCGGGAGCGGGCGCGATCTGGAGAAGGTTTGGACGATTACGGATGGGGGATCGGAGCAGATGAACGATGGCTCGGGGAGCGTGAAGGTGGAGAAGCTGGACCTGGTATCGAAGGACCCGAATGCGCGGAACACGTTTACGCATGTGACGATCTGGGTTGATCCGGTGCGCGGGATCTCGCTGAAGCAGATGTTCTTTACGCCGTCTGAGGATGTGCGGACGGCGGTGTATACGCACGTGCGTTACAACGCGAAGGTGGACCTGGGGAGGTATGCGATCAAGACGGATCGGAAGACTACGTTTGACCGGCGGTAGGGTTTTGGATTTTAGCTTCTAGCCAGGTGCGCTGAGGTGGGGTTGCGGGTTGGGGTTTTGGGGTTGGAAGAGGGCGGCGGTGGTGAGGATGAGAATAGGGAAAAATTCGACGGTGTAGCGGGGCTCGGAGTTATCGAGGGTGAGTAGGAGGGCGCAGCGGAGGGCGACAAAGGCGATCATGGCCCAGGCGATGGGGGTGGAGGAATCCGACAAGGCGGCGGGGTTGGGCGGGGCGGCGGGGCGGCGGATCCAGCGGTGTAGGCCGAGTATGCCGGCGACCAGGTAGGCAAGATTGAGGGCGGCGTAGGCGAGGGCGAAGGCGGTCTGGGCGGGGTGCTCGCTAAGGCGCCACCAGGCGAGCGGGATGGGGAGCATCTCGATGCGGGGGCGGACGAGCATGTTGACCAGGCGAGCGGCGGGGAGGGCCACGTAGTAGCGGAGAGGGTGGGCGCGGATGCGGGATTGGGCGAGGGCGTTGAAGCGGTCGTCGAGCTCGGGTGAGGCTTTGGCGGTGATGTTGTAGTCGCGGAGGAGGTTGGCGGTTTGGGTTAATTCGGTGGCCGAATCGAAGGCTCGGTCGGGGAGGTCGGCGATCTGGATGGGGGCGCCGTCGTAGTTCCAGTAGACGTCTTCGGTGGAGGCGAAGTCGACGGCCCAGGTGCGGTACCAGCGGTAGAAGCCGGTGGGGATGGGCTCTCCGGGGTCGGTTGCGGAGCGGGGTGCGAGCGGCTGAAAGACGTGGAAGGTGCGGGCGTTGCGGATGGTCCAGGGAACGAGCGGGAGGAGGGTGAGGAGGGCGGCGGCGGCGAGGACAGGGAGGAGCCGGCGGAGGCGGTGCGGCGAAGGGGGCGTGAGCCGGAGCATGGCGGGGAGGAGGGCGGCGGGCAGGAGCACCTCGTCGGGGCGGAGGAGGACGGAGGCGGCGAGTGCGGCGGAGAGGATCCAGAGCCAGCAGTTCCATGGACTGGAGCGCGGCGCGGCGGCCTGGGAGCCCCAACGGCTGAAGGCGTAGAAGGCGAGGGTGATGGTTGCGCAGGTGAGGGTTTCGGTGAGGGGGATGGCCACGTAGCTGGAGGTGAAGGGACAGAGGGTGGCGAGGAAGAGGGCGGCGAGGGCGGCGCGAGGGCCGAAGAGGCGGCGGGCGAGGTCGGCGAGGAGGAGGGCGGAGAGGAGGTCGAGGAGAGTCTGGAGGTAGAGGACGGGGGGGAAGTTGGAGTCGCCGAAGACCCTAAAGCACAACATGAGGAAGAGCGGGTAACCGGGTAGACGGATTAGGGTTGGAAGGGGGTCACCTTCGGCCTGGGCGAAGCCGTAGATGCCGTGGTGAAGCCAGCTCTGGGCGATGTCGGCGTAGAGCAGTGTGTCGCCGGCGATGACGTTGGCGTGCGCGATGAACCAGAGGCGGAGGGCGGCGCCAAGTGCGAGGGCAAGGGCGGCCCAGAGTGTGGCTCGGCTTCGATGCATTCGTGAGCATGATACTGCGCCGAGGCGGGGGGGATCGTGTTTGGGGATTCCGGAATTCCGATGATGTGATGGGTTCAGGCTCTGATGGTGCGAGGGATAGCGCGGGCGTGTCTTCAAGAACCTGCTCAGGGGGATTCGCCACTGTTGCCCGGAGATTTCAATACACCGGGGCGTTTGCAGTCAGAGAGACATTCTCGCTCGGAGGAAGAAGAGAAGCGTTGGTCGGGGACTTGACAACACCAACGCAGTAGTGACTTCCAGCCTAAAGTCGTTGACGACCGAGGCTAGTGATTCAAGTCCTCGCGCGTCTTTCTCTTCGGCCTATATTCGCCAGCGGAGATTAGCGGCCACGCTTCCTCGTATGCCATGACACTTACGTGTTTGGATCGCCAGTGGCCGTCGATTCCGTCCCAGCCGTTACCTTTGAACTCATACCCACATTCGGGACAGACTTTGGATGTCTCTGTCATGCCCTAATCATCCGCCGACTCAGGACAGCCCGCAAGCCCTGTGGAGGTCAGACTGCACCGTTACCCGACCGAGGAGTTGATTGACTGCAGGGAGGGGGGTGCATACGATTGGGCTTGAGAGGTTTGAAGGATTGGCGCTGTACTTCCCCGAATGACTAAACAGGTTTTCTACGATCCGCAGCGAAGGCGATGGAAGCGGCTGCGGCGCATCTTCGATGTGCTGGCGCTGGCGGGTCTGGTGATCGGGACGGTGTTCGTGGTTGGGCTGCTGCGGATACGGCCGCTTCCGGAGCTGTTGCTGCAGACGCCGAAGCGGAACTACCGGACGCTGGCGACGCCTCCGGTGGTGAGCAAGACGGGCCAGAAGCTAAGGCGGTCGGCGCACCGGAGGACGGACAAGCGGCCGTCAGACATCGCTCTGAACTCGGGCGAGGGTCTGCGGGCGGCGTACTACGTGGAGGACGATCCGGCGAGCTACTCCTCGCTGAAGCAGCACATCAAGCAGATCGATCTCCTGTTTCCGGAGTGGCTGCATGCGGTGACGCCGGATGGCGGGCTGACGTCGTACACGGTCGACAACCGGCCGTTCGCGATTGTGGACGGGGCGGGTGTTCACGAGGTGGACCGGGAGCAGAAGGTGCGGCGGGTAGTGACGGCGTCGCGGCAGGATACCGAGATCTTCCCGCTGGTGAACAACTACGACCCGCTGAAGGGCGTGTTTCTGAAGTCGGTCGGAGACTTTCTGGAGAGCGAGGCGGCGCGCGCGAACTTCATACGGCAGGTGGACCGGGTGCTGGCGGCGAACCCGGACTACAGGGGTTTGTCGGTCGATCTGGAGGAGATCCCGAGCTCGGCGCAGGCGGGGTTCAACGCCCTGATCGGGGCGCTGTATGCGGACTTCCATGCGCGCGGTCTGCGGCTGTATGTGAATACGCCGACGGGCGACGACGACTTCAACCTGCGGTTTCTGGCGGACCACTCGGACGGCCTGCTGCTGATGAACTACGACCAGCACCAGACGGAGAGCGGGCCGGGGCCGATTGCGGCGCAGGACTGGTTCACGGATAACCTCCGGAACGTCCTGAAGGTGGTACCGAAGGAGAAGGTGATCTGCGGTCTGGGCAACTACGGATACGACTGGACGACGGAGATGCCGGCGGCGGAGGGAGCGAAGGGGAAGAAGGGGAAGAAGGGGGCAGCGGCGAAGAAGGCGCCGGCGCCGAAGGTGCTGCGGTCGCAGAATGTTTCGACGCAGGATGCGTGGCAGGCGGCGTCGGACTCGGACTCGCAGGTGGAGCTGGATGGGGACACGCTGAATGCGCACTTCGCGTACGACGACGAGGACGCGCATGTTCGGCACCAGGTGTGGTTTCTGGATGCGGTGACGGCGTTGAACCAGATGCGGGCGGCGCGGGCGCTGGGGATCCAGACGTATGCTCTGTGGCGGCTGGGGCAGGAGGACAACTCGCTGTGGAAGGTTTGGGAGGGGCCGCTGCAGGCGGATCCGGCGAAGGACCTGGCGCAGGTGGAGCCGGGGTACGACGTGGACACGGAGGGCGAGGGGGACATCCTGCGGGTGACGCGGAAGCCGCAGTCGGGGCACCGGACGGTGACGATGGACGACGACAAGACGGTGCCGATGCAGTTCCGGTCGGTGGTGGACGAGTCGATGGACTCGTACCCGCTGTCGTACACGGTGGAGCAGTACGGGTATCACGAGAGGCAGGTGGCGCTGACGTTTGACGACGGTCCGGACGCGGAGTGGACGCCGAAGATTCTGGACGTTCTGAAGAGGTACGGCGTGCGCGGAACGTTTTTGATGATCGGGGAGGAGGCGCAGAACAACGTCGGCATCCTGCAGAGGGCGTATCGCGAGGGGCACGAGATCGGCAATCACACGTTTACGCATCCGGACATCAGCGAGATCTCGACCAACGCGCTGGATCTGCAGCTGAACGCGACGGAGCGTCTGTTCGCGTCGAAGCTGGGGGTGCAGCCGCTGTACTTCCGGCCGCCATACTCGATCGACCAGGAGCCGGACACGAATGACCAGGCGGCTCCGGTGGAGCGGATCCAGGGGCTGGGGTATGTGATTGTCGGGAACAAGATCGACACGAACGACTGGGACGAGCACCCGCGCAAGAGTCCGCAGGAGATCACGGAGAGTGTGTTTCAGCAGATGGATGTGATGAAGGTGCGGCCGTGGGCGCGGGGGTCGATCATCCTTCTGCATGACGGCGGAGGCGACCGGTCGGCGACGGTGGCGGCGCTGCCGAAGCTGATCGAGGCGCTGCGTGCGCGCGGATACGAGATTGTTCCGGTGTCGCAGCTGCTGGGAAAGACGCGGGCGCAGGTGATGCCGGCGCTGACGCCGAAGCAGAGGTGGCAGGCGCGGGCGGACTCGGTGGCGTTCTTCCTGTTCGCGTTCTTCAACAAGTTTGTGGTCGGGGTATTTTTCGTTGGCGATGTGCTGATGAGCGCGCGGCTGATCCTGATTGGGCTGTTCGCGATTATCGACAGGTTCAGGAGGCGTCCGAACTTTGCGACTCCGGAGTACCAGCCGAAGGTGGCGGTGCTGATCCCGGCGTACAACGAGGAGACGGTGATTGCGCGGACGATCCGGTCGGTGATGATGTCGAACTACAAGAATATCCGCATCCTGGTGATCGACGATGGATCGAAGGACAGGACGTTTGACGTGGTGCATGAGACGTATCCGAAGGAGATCGCAGCGGGGCGGCTGACGGTGTTGACGAAGCCGAACGGGGGGAAGGCGGAGGCGCTCAATTTCGCGCTGGAGCAGACGGACGAGGAGATCTATGTGGGGATCGACGCGGATGGGGTAATTGCGCATGACGCGATCGGGCGGCTGGTGTGCCATTTCGCGAACCCGAAGATAGGGGCGGTGGCGGGGAATGCGAAGGTTGGGAACCGCGTGAACCTGTGGACGCGGTGGCAGGCGCTCGAGTACATCACGAGCCAGAACTTTGAGCGGCGGGCGCTGGATCTGTTTGACGTGGTGATGGTGGTTCCGGGGGCGATCGGCGCCTGGCGGACGGCGGCGGTGAAGGCGGGCGGGGGGTACCACTCAAACACGGTGGCAGAGGACGCGGACCTGACGATGAACCTGCTGGAGCAGGGGTACTCGGTGATCTACGAGGACCGGGCGCTGGCGTTTACGGAGGCCCCGGTGAACGTGGATGGGCTGATGCGGCAGAGGTTCCGGTGGTCGTTTGGGATATTGCAGGCGGTGTTCAAACACAAGGGCGCGATTGCGAAGCACCGGGCGATGGGGTTGTTTGCGCTGCCGAATATTCTGATCTTCCAGATTCTGCTGCCGCTGGTGTCGCCGCTGATCGACCTGATGTTTGTGGCGGGGGTGATCCACTACTTTGTGGACCGGTACTTCCATCCGGAGGCGGCGTCGACGGCGAGTTTTTACAAGCTGCTGACGTTCTTCTTTGCGTTTCTCGTCATTGATTTCATGGCTTCGGCGCTGGCGTTTGCGCTGGAGCGAAAGCATCCGGCGAGCAAGGGGGATGGGTGGCTGCTGTTCCACATCTGGATCCAGCGGTTTACGTACCGGCAGGTGTTTTCGGTGGTGCTGTTTAAGACGCTGAAGCGGGCGATCGACGGGAAGCCGTTTGCGTGGGACAAGCTGGACCGGACGGCGCAGATGTCGCGGGCGACGGAGCAGCTGACGCAGACGTAGGGCTTCGGCATCGGGCGAGGCAGGCTGGGAGCCAGGGCGACGGTGCGGGTGGGGTTGGTTGCAGATAGAATCGAGCCGATATGGCTACGACGACGCTCCCCCTCACGCCCGCGGTCTCGGCTGCTTCCCTGCCGACGTTTGTGAACGAACCCTTTCTCGACTTCAAGGATGGGGACAACCGGCGGGCGATGGAGGCAGCGCTGCGCCAGGTGACGAGTGAGCTGGGGCATGAGTACGACATGGTGGTGGGGGGCAGGCGGCTGCGGACAACGGAGAAGATCGTGTCGACGAATCCGGCGCGGCCGGCGCAGGTGATCGGGGTTCACCAGGCGGCGGGAGCGGAGCATGCGGAGGTGGCGATGGCGGCGGCGACGGCGGCGTTTGGGAGCTGGAGCCGGCGACCGATGGAGGAGCGGGTGGAGTACCTGCTGCGGGCGGCGGGACTGATCCGGCAGCGCAAGTTCGAGTACTGCGCGTGGCTGACGCTTGAGGTGGGAAAGAACTGGGCGGAGGCGGATGCGGACGTAGCGGAGACGATCGACTTCCTGGAGTTTTACGCGCGCGAGGCGACGCGGATGGCGGGGGCGAAGACGCCGATCCAGCTGCCGGGGGAGCGGAACCAGATGCGCTATCTCGCGCTGGGGGCGGGGGCGGTGATCTCGCCGTGGAACTTTCCGTTTGCGATCATGGCGGGGATGACGGCCGCGGCGATTGTCTGCGGGAACACCGTAGTGCTGAAGCCGTCTGTGGACGCACCGACGATTGCGGCGCGGTTCTTCACGCTGCTCGAGGAGATTGGTCTGCCGGACGGCGTGGTGAATCTTTGCCAGGGCGCGGGGCCGGGGTTTGGGAGCGCGATCGTGGAGCATCCGCGGACGCGGTTTGTGGCGTTTACGGGATCGAAGGCGGTGGGTCTTGAGATTCATGAGCGGGCGGCGAAGACGAAGGCGGGGCAGATCTTTATCCGGCGGACGATTTTAGAGATGGGTGGGAAGGACGCGATTATTGTGGACGGGGACTGCGACCTTGAGGCGGCGATCGAGGGGGTGGCGGCGAGCGCGTTTGGCTTCAATGGGCAGAAGTGCTCGGCGTGCTCGCGGGCGATTGTGGATGAGAGCCTGTATGACGTGTTCTGCGACCGGCTGCGGGAACGGGTCGAGAGCATCAAGGTGGGCGATCCGGCGGAGAACTTTGCGGCGGGCCCAGTGATCAGCGAGGCGTCGTTCCGCAAGGTGCTGGGGTATATCGAGATTGGGCGCACGGAGGGCCGGCTGCTGACCGGGGGCGAGGCGGTGGCAAAGGACGGTGGCGGGTACTTCGTGGCGCCGACGGTGTTTGCGGATGTGCTGCCGGGGGCGCGGATTGCGCAGGAGGAGATCTTCGGGCCGGTGCTGGCGGTGGTCAAGTCAAGGAGCTTCGGGGAGGCGCTCGAGATCGCGAATGGAACGGAGTATGGGCTGACGGGGGCGGTGTATTCGAGCTCGCGGGAGAAGCTGGAGCGGGCGCGGGAGGAGTTCCACGTGGGCAATCTTTACTTCAACCGGAAGTGCACGGGGGCGATGGTGGGGGCGCATCCGTTTGGCGGGTTCAACATGAGCGGGACGGACTCGAAGGCGGGCGGGCCGGACTACCTCCTGCTGTTTACGCAGGGGAAGAGCATTGCCGAGAAGGTTGGGTTTGCGGGGGTGGCGGCGGAGGAGCAGGAGCGGCGGATGGGGATTTAGGTGGATGGGGGCTGAGCTGAGTAGCGGCGGGCTAGAGCCAATATAGGGATCCTTCGCTTCGCTCCAGGCTGACAGCATAAAGGGGAGGTGGGAGTGGGGTTGAAGTGCGAACACGGGGCCTTTTGCTTCGCTCCAGGATAACGGCGAATGGGAGGGTGACAGCGGGAGTGCAAGCAGCTTAATGAGGGCTCCTGGGGGAGCCCTCTTAGTTTGCGGGGGGGTTGGGGAGGGCTTTAGGCGCTCTTCATTTGGAGCAGGTTGCCTACTTTGGCGGCGGCCTCGGCGAGGACTTTGTGGTGAATGGTGAAGAGGGCTAGTTCGAGGCGGTCGGAGACGCCGGTCTTGTCGTAGATGGCCCGGAGGTAGTTCTTGATGACCTGTTCCTTGGTGTTGAGCTGGAGGGCGATGTCCTTGTTTTTGCAGCCCTGAACGATGAGGGCGACGATCTGCATTTCCTTGGGTGTGAGGCGGTCGCGGACACGGGCGCCGACGCTGTCTACGTTCTGGATGGCGGTTACGTTGGCGGCGGTGATGCAGCGCTGGCCGCGGGTGACGCGGCGGACGCAGTCGACCAGCTCTGGACCGTCGATGCTGCGGAAGATGACGCCGTGGAGGGTGCGGGTGACGGGCTCGGGGATCTCCTCGTGATTTTCCGCGATGAGGATGGCGCGGCTGCCAACGGCGGAGATGCGGCCGAGGAGCGCGGGCAGATCCTGCTTCAAGCCTGAGGCGAAGAGGACGACCGATGCGGGATGCGCATCGACGGCGGAGGCAAGTTTGAGAGCATCGTCGCACTGGGCGATGAGGCGGATATCGTCTTCGAGAGCAAGAACGCGGGCGGCACCAGCCCTGAAGATTGCCTGATTATCCGCCAAGATGAGTCGTGTCACTATGTTGCCTCCTGCCGCATGGAACGTCCGGCTACTGCTCTATCGGCCGATCGTCAGGGTTCAGGGTACTGTCCCTAAACCGGACATCCTGCAACATTCGCGACGGAGTGGCCCAAAGGTTGCAAAGGTTTCTGCACCTCTGGGTTACAGTCCGCAATCGAATCATAGGTGTAACGCACGGGAGCTGATTCCGGATGCGTGTCTACGTATAAATACAGTTATGCCCAAACCAGTTTTGCTAGCGATTGACGATGACACCAGCGTGCTCGAGGCGGTGGTTCAGGACCTGCGACGTCATTATGGGGAGCATTACCGCATTTTGCGAGCAGCTTCCGGTGTGGCTGCGCTCGACATCTGCCGGCAACTGAAGGACCGCGGAGACACGGTCGCCCTGTTTCTCTCCGATCAACGGATGCCCGGGATGACAGGGGTTGAGATGCTGCAGCAGGCGATGTTGCTGTATCCGGAGGCAAAGCGGGTTTTGCTGACGGCGTACGCGGACACGGAGGCGGCGATCCGGGCGATCAACTCGGCGAAGATTCACTACTACCTGAACAAGCCATGGGATCCTCCGGAGGAGAAGCTGTATCCGGTTCTGGACGACCTGCTGCAGACGTGGAAGCAGGGGTACAAGCCACCGTACGAGGGGATTCGGGTGATCGGCCTGCGATGGTCAGCGACTGACCACGCGGTGCGGGATTTCCTGTCGCGCAACCGGATTCTGTACGAGTGGCTGAATCCGGAGGTGGCTCCGGAGGCGGCGGCGCTGCTGAAGGAAAAGGGCATCGACGACGCGAAGCTGCCGGTGGTGATGTTCGGGGACGGGACGGCGCTGGTGCAGCCATCGACGACGGAGCTGGCTGCAAAGGTGGGATTGCGGACGGAGGCGAAGCAGGAGTTTTATGACGTTGTGGTGATTGGGGCGGGACCGGCGGGGCTAGCGGCGGGGGTGTATGGGGCATCGGAGGGGCTGCGAACGCTGGTTGTCGAAGCGGAGGCTCCGGGCGGGCAGGCTGGATCGAGTTCAAGGATTGAGAACTACCTGGGCTTCCCTGCCGGTTTGAGCGGAGAGGAGCTGGGCAAGCGGGCGTTTCTGCAGGCGACGCGGCTGGGGGCGGAGTTTCTGACGCAGAGGGTGATGGGCATACGGTCGGAGAACCAGTATCACATTGTGCAGATGACGGATGGTCGCGAGGTGACGTGCCATGTGTGCCTGATCTCGACGGGGGTGTCGTACTGCAAGCTGGACGTTCCGGGGGAGGAGCGCTTCAAGGGTGCGGGGATGTACTACGGGGCGGCGCAGACGGAGGCGATCGGGTGCGCGGACGAGGAGGTTTACATCGTTGGCGGGGCGAACTCGGCGGGGCAGGCGGCGATGCATTTTTCGCGCTACGCGTCGAAGGTGCGGATGCTGGTGCGGGCGGAGTCGCTGGCGAAGAGCATGTCGAAGTACCTGATCGACCAGATTGAGGCGACGGGGAACATCGTGGTCGAGACGGGAGCGGAGCTGGCGAGCCTGTCCGGGGACGGCCACCTTGAGTGCCTGACGGTGCGGACGGTTGCGGGCGACGAGTCGCGGCCGGCGAGCTCGGTGTTTGTGTTTATCGGAGCGGCGCCGAAGACGGACTGGCTGCCGAAGGAGATTGCGCTGGACGGGAAGGGCTTTGTGCTGGCGGGTCCGGATCTGAAGGCGAAGCGCGGTGGCGCGTGGAAGCTGGAGCGGGAGCCGTACCTGCTGGAGACGAGCGTTCCGGGGATCTTTGTTGCCGGCGATGTGCGCTTCAACTCGGTGAAGCGATGTGCTTCGGCGGTTGGAGATGGATCGATCGCAATACAGTTTGTGCACCAATATCTCGCGACCTTATAGGCGCGGGCAGGACAGGACGATGGCAACGGAAGCGGGAACGACCGGGATCAGTGCAGGGCCCGGGGAGGAGATCGGATTTACGACCGAGGCGCTGCTTCTGGAGCTGCGCGAGGTGCCGATTTTATCGACGTTGAAGGCGACGGACATGGTTTGCCTGGGCGAGCTGCACATGGTGCGGGTGCAAGCGGGAGAGGTGGTTCTGAAGCGGGGGGAGACCTCCCATTTTTACTGGGTGGTGCTGGAGGGAAGCCTGGAGGTGTACGACACGATGGGCGATGGAACCGATGTCGTGCTTGCCGAGGTGACGCGGGGGTATGCGTTTGGCGAACTTCCGCTGCTGGCCAACATGCCGAATGTGATGAGTGTGCGCGCGGTGGGCGAGTGCCGGATGCTGCGGTTGGACGAGGGCGCGTTCTGGAATCTGATGACGGTGTGCCCGGAGGTGCGGCGGGGGATTCTCGAGAACATGGCATTCCGGCTGCAGAAGCTGCAGAGCCGGACGCTGCACCAGGAGAAGATGGCTTCGCTGGGAACGATGGCGGCGGGCCTGATGCACGAGCTGAACAACCCGGGGTCCGCGGCGCGAAGAGCGGCCTCGCAGCTGCGCGAGAACCTGATGCGGATGCATCTGCTGACGGCGAAGTTTAGCCGGTCGGAGATGAGCAAGGAGCAGAAGCAGTGCATGTGGGAGCTGCAGGAGCAGGCGATGGGGCCGCGGGAGCCGCTGCGGATGAGCTCGATTGAGCAGAGCGACGCGGAGGAGGCGCTGGCGGAGTGGATGGAGCGGGCGAAGATTGCGAACGCCTGGAAGATGGCTCCGACGCTGGTGGGCATCGGGCTGAACGCGGCGGAGCTGGAGTGCGCGCGGACACACTTTCCGGGGGAGAGTCTGGAGGATGCTCTGAACTGGCTGGAGGCGATAGTTTCGAGCGTGCAGCTGGTGGGGACGATCGAGGAGAGTATTGGACGGGTTTCGGAGCTGGTGGGGGCGGTGAAGACGTACGCGTACGAGGGCAAGGGGCAGAGGCAGCTCGTAGATGTGAACGCGAGCATCCACGCGACGCTGGTGATTCTGGGACACAAGCTGCGTGAGAAGCAGATTGCCGTGGAGAAGGATCTGGCCGCCGGTCTGCCGCCAATGGTAAGCATGTGCACGGGGCTGAACCAGGTATGGACGAACCTGCTGGACAATGCGATCGACGCGGTTCCGCAGGGGGGCAAGGTGCGGGTGCAGACGTGGATGGAGCCGCGGAAGGGCGGGGCTGGGGGCGTCGACCTGTATGTGCGGGTTGCGGACAATGGCGGTGGAATTCCGATCGAGGTGCAGCCGCATATCTTCGATCCGTTTTATACGACCAAGGATGTGGGCGTGGGGACGGGTCTGGGGCTGGGGATCGTGCACCGGATTGTGGAGCAGTTTGGGGGGGCGATCCGGTTTTCGTCGCAGCCGGGGAGTACGGAGTTTGTGGTGCGGCTGCCTTCGGAGCGGATGTAAGAGCCTCTGGTCTTACATGCACGGGCGGGCTTGAGATGTCGTGCTGGGTGGAGCACGTTTACGATGGTGGAGAGGTAATTCATCGTGCCGCTGACACCGTTTCACATTGCTTTTCCGGTTGATGATCTCGGGGCTGCTCGGAAGTTTTATGGACAGACGCTGGGGTGCGCGGAGGGCCGGAGCTCGGAGGAGTGGATCGACTTTAACCTGTTCGGGCACCAGATTGTGGCGCACCGGAAGGCGGGCATGGAGTCGCGCGCGCTGCACCATAACGCTGTGGACGGGCATGCGGTTCCGGTGCCGCACTTTGGCGTGGTGCTGACGATGGAGGCATGGGAGGCGCTGGTGGAGCGGGTTCGCGCGGCGGGGGTGGAGTTTGTGATTGAGCCGCATGTGCGGTTCAGGGGCGAGGTGGGCGAGCAGGCGACGATGTTTTTCCTGGATCCGGCGGGGAATGCGCTGGAGTTCAAGGCGTTTGCGGATATGGGACAGATTTTCGCGACTTAGTTCTGGTGGGGCTGAGGGTTTGGGGTGGGGCGGGTTGCTTGGCTGCACCTCGAAATGACGGAGGACGGGCTAGGGCTAGGGCAGCCACAAGGGCAACAGCAACGGCAACCGCCACGACAAATATAGGGGTCCTTCGCTACGCTCAGAATGACGGCGTAGAACGGGAGGCGTGGGCTAGCGGCTTAGGCGGAGGGCGAACTGGACTACGCGGGGGTCGGTGGTGGTGAAGGTGATGCTGCCGAAGGCGGCGGTGCCGAAGCTGCCGTTGGGCGGGGCGAAGGCGGGGGTGTTCAAGAGGTTGAAGATTTCGGCGCGGAACTCGAGGTCGACGTGTTCGCTGAGCGCGGTGTGCTTGACGGCGGCGAGGTCGAGGTCGCGGAAGGCGGGGCCGCGGACGGGGTTGCGGGAGGCGGTGCCGACGACTGCTACAGGAGTTGCGAAGGCGGTGGTGTTGAAGAAACGCTGCGGGGTGCGGTCGGCGGGCGCGAGCGAGGGGGCTGAGATTAAGTCGGGGCGGCGGGTGGCGATGCCGGCGAAGGCGTAGTCGTTAGTGGCCATGGTGACGGGGACGGGCGGGCCGGACTGGAGCGAGGCGATGGCGTTGACGTTCCAACCGCCGAGAAGGAGGGCGGGCGCGCCGCCGGGGGCGAAGCGATGGCCGCGGCCGGCGGGGACCTGGTAGAGGGCGCTGACCGAGGTGACGTTGGGGACGTCGCCGGTCGAGGAGTCGCGCTCGAGGTAAGGGCGGGCGGAGTCGGCGCCTACGAGCGAGTTCGAGCCGGGCGACGAGAGGACCGTGGACGAGAAGACGGACGAGGCGTCGTCGATGAGCTTGGAGTGGGTGTAGCTGAGCAGGAGAGAAAGGCCGGCGGAGACGCGCTGCTCGATCCGGGCCTCGATGGCGTTGAAGTTGGTAGTGCCGGTGTTGTTGCGGTAGACGGCGATGTTCTGAAAGCGAGGGAAGGGTTTGAGCAGCTGGGCGGCGGCGACGGTGGGCTGGCCGAGGGCGGACGAGGCGGGGATCTGGCCGAAGAAGGGATTGGGGACGCGGGCCTGCAGGGCTCGGAGGCCTGCGGTGTTGGAGGGGGTGGGGAGTGAGGAGATGGGGAGCTGGTTGAGGTTGGCGTCGGGGATGCCGACGTGGACGATGTGGGAGCCGACGTAGGCGAGGTCGACGGAGAGGTTGGAGGTGAGTTCGCGCTGGACGGCGAGGTTCCACTGCTGCACGTAGCCTGATCCGAGGCTGCGATTGGCGGTGTAGACGCTCTGCCCGAGGCCGGCATTGGGGGTGAGGGGGATGGGCTGAACGGTCGGTCCGATGGCTAGGGTGAAGGCGGGGTTGATGCTGTCCTGGGTGGCCTGGCGGACGTTCTGGATGAAGGGGAACTGCGGCGCGGTGAAGGGGGTGGTGATGCCGGACTGGTCGATAAAGACGATGCCGAAGCCGGAGCGGAGGACGGTGGCTGGGGTGAGGCGGAGGGCGAGGCCGAGGCGGGGGGCTAGGTCGCTGTAGTGGAGCGTACGGGCGCTGCGGGAGAAGCCAAGTGAGCCAAGGTATTGGAGCTGCTGCGTGGCGAGGTTGAAGACCGCGCCCTGGTTGGATTGTTCGGTGGAGGGATGGTGGAGGGTGTAGCGCGCGCCGAGGTTGAGGGTGAGCCGCGGGGTGACGCGCCAGTCATCCTGGGCGAAGACCTCCTGGATGTGGTCGCGGGGGCGGAGTTTGCTGCCCTGGAGATCGATGCTGAAGGTGTCGACCTGGCCGAGGAGGAAGCTGGCGAGGGCGCTGCCGTTGATGCGCCCGTCGGTGGGGGTGAGGGGGAGGCCCTGCTGGTTGGTACCGGTGGTGGTGAAGGCGAAGGCGCCTGTGGGGTTGGGCGGGGCGATGGCGTTGAGCTGGTACCAGCGGAGGTCGGCGCCGAACTTGAGAGCGTGGCGGCCGCTGTCGATCTGGAAGGTATCGACAAGCTGCCAGACGCCGGTCTGGTACTGCGAGAAGACGCTGCCGGACGAGCCGATCTGGCCGAAGCCGGTGACGGTGAAGAGCGGGAGAGCGTCGGCGAAGGCGGATCCGGAGGGGATGCCGGGAAGGCCGAGGGCGGAGGTGGCGGGGCCACTGAGGCGGGCGCCGAGGATGTTGTTGCCCCGGCGGGTGTAGCCGAGGCGGAGGTCGTTGAGGAGGCGCGGGCCGAAGGTGTGGGTGTGGTTGAAGACGGCCTGCTGGGCGAGCACATGCGAGAGGCCGGCGACGTTGCCGGTGCCGGTGGGCGAGGCCGCGGTGGCACCGCTGCCGTCGGGGAAGAAGGTGACGGGCTGCTCGACGTCGTGGAACCAGGAGTAGCGGAGAAAGGTGCGGTCGGAGGGGCCGAGGTTGGCGTCGATACGGGCGTCGAATTGATTCTGGTGGTCGAGATCGTTGGCCGTGCGGGTGTAGTTGTTGGCTGTGGCGGTGCTGGTGGGGAGGGGGATGCGGGCGAGGAGGGTGGAGGCGACGGGGTCGAGCGGTCGGGTGATGACGTCGTTGGGGAACTCGGTGCGGGTGTAGGCGCCGTTGCGGAAGACGGTGGATGCGGGATCGAAGATGTGCGCCTGGCCGGTGAAGATCCCTTGCCGCTGGGCGAGGGTGGGGACGGTGGAGATGCGGGTGATGCCGATGGCCTGCTGCTGGCCCGCGTAGCCGGCGAAGAAGAAGAGGCGGTGGTGCAGGATAGGCGCGGATGAGATCGGACCGGATGGACTTGGACCTGATGGGATGGGACCGGCGAGGGTGGCGCCGAACTGATTGCGGCGGTACTCGGGCTTGCGGGCGGTGGGTATGGCGAAGAAGTTGCGGGCGTTGAGATGTTCGTTGCGGAAGAACTCGTAGAGGCTGGCGTGGAGGGTGTCGGAGCCGGAGCGGGTGGAGAGGTTGACGACGCCGCCGTTGAAGCGGCCGAACTCGGCGGGGACGTTGTTGGTCTGGACGGTGAACTCCTGGATGTCGTCGAGGATGGGGAAGAAGGCGACCTGTCCGGGCTCGGGCTGGAGGGCAGAGATGCCGTCGTAGAGGTACTCGTTGGTTCGGGGACGGCCGCCGTTGATGCGTGGAAAGAGGGTTCCGGGAGGGAGGGAGACACCGGGGGCGAGGGCCGCGAGCTGGATGAAGTTGCGGCCGTTGAGCGGGAGGCCGAGGACGGACGAGCCTGGGATGGAGGTCTGGATGTCGCTGCTGGCGGTCTGCAGGAGCGGGGGACGGGCGGGGACGTTGACGGTCTGGCCGACGTCGCCGGGGGAGAGGACGAGGTCGAGGTCGGAGGTGGTTCCGGTGGCGAGGACGATAGCGGGGCGAACGAGGTGCGCGAAGCCGGGCGCTTCGGCGTCGATATGGTATCGGCCCGGGAGGAGCTGCGAGAACTGGAAGTCGCCGGAGGCCGGGGTGGCGGCGGAGCGGGTTGCGCCGGTGGCGTCGGAGGTGATGCGGACCTGGGCGTTGGGGACGGTGTGCGCGGCGGTGTCTAGTACGGTACCGCGGAGGGTGGCGGCGTTTTGCGCGTGGGCGAGGCCAGCGGCTGAGAGGAGAACGACGAGCGGGAGGGAGGGGATTTGGAGGCGCACCGGGTAGGCTCCGGGGAGGTTTGAGCCGCGGAGTCTGGCACGGGAGGTCCGGTGCCAGTGCAGGCGACTGCCTACGACTTTACACGATTGGATTCGTATGGATGCGGATCAGTTTCGGTTCATGGTGTGCGCTGTCCCTTCTGATCTCAACGGCAGGCGCGGCGAGAGCAACCCACCCGGCGATGGGGGGGGCGGGCTTCTGAGGCGGTGGTTATTAGGATCAGGTATCAGGTATCGGGTCAGAGGCGTTCGATCATGATGTCGGTTGATTTGACCAGGGCGGCGGCGGTATCGCCTTTGCGGAGGTTCATCTCGCGCGCGGCGTCGGCGGTGATGATGGCGGTTATCTGCTGGTCGCCTGTAGCGAGGACGACCTGGGCGAGCAGGCCCTGGATGCGGATGCTGATGACCTTGCCGGAGATCTGGTTGCGTCCGCTGACGCGGCGGAAGCGGTCGCGGGATTCGGTTGGGAGGCGGCTGCTTTCTTTGTCGAGGAAGGGCTTGAGGGCGGCCTGGGAGATGCGGTGGTGGCCGCCGGGGGTGGTTCGGGAGCGCAGTTTACCGGCGAGGATCCACTGCTTGATGGTGGGGTAGCTGATGCCGAGCATGCGGGCAGCTTCGCGGGGCGTGAGGTAGGGCTGCGGCTCCGGCATCGCTGTCTCCTGCGGGACGTCGGTTGCGTGCGCTAGGTGCGTTTTGCGGCGGCTTGCCGGAGCATACCGGCGGCGGCCTCGGGCGTGATGTCGCGCTGCGGGGAGGCGAGGAGCTCGAAGCCGACCATGAATTTGCGGACCGTGGCGGAGCGGAGGAGGGGCGGGTAGAAGTGCAGGTGGAACTGCCACTCGGGGTGATCCTGGCCGTCGGGGGGTGCGGGATGGAGGCCCATGGAGTAGGGGAAGGAGACGTCGAAGACGCGGTCGTAGGTGGAGGTGAGCTGCTGGAGGATATCGGCGAAGCCGTCGCGGGCGGCGGGGTCGAGATCGGCGATGCGAGAAGTGCGCCGACGGGGGAGGACGATGGTTTCGAAGGGCCAGACGGCCCAGAAGGGGACGAGGGCGACGAAGTGATCGTTCGCGACGACGATGCGATCGCGGGCGGCGAGTTCGAGGTCGAGGTAGGCGGGGAGGAGGGGCTGGCCGTGCTCGGCGAGGTAGGCCTTCTGGCTGGCGAGCTCGAGGGCGAGTTCGTTGGGGAGGGAGCGGCTGGCCCAGACCTGGCAGTGCGGATGGGGGTTTGAGGCGCCCATCATGGCGCCGCGATTTTCAAAGATCTGCACGTAGCCGATGTCGTCGCGGGCGCCGAGTTCTTCGGCCTGGTCGGCCCAGACGTCGACGACCTCCCGGATGGACGGGACGTCCATCTTGGCGAGGGTGAGGTCGTGGCGGGGGGAGAAGCAGATGACGCGGCAGACGCCGCTCTCGGCCTCGGTAACGAGGAGGCCTGCGTCATCCGACTTGAAGCGGGGGACCCCGGGCATAAGGGCGGCGAAGTCGTTCTCGAAGGCAAAGGTGCTGGTGTACGCGTCGTTGATGTGGCCGCCGGCGCGCTTGTTGCCAGGGCAGAGGTAGCACTCGGGATCGTACTGGAGGGAGGCGGGCTCGGCGGGAGTTTCGGTCTGTCCCTGCCAGGGGCGCTGGGTGCGGTGGGGAGAGACGAGGACCCAGTCGCGGCGGAGCGGATTCCAGCGGCGGTGGGGCTGCTGGGTGGGGTCGAAGGCGGAGGGGGCGATCGGATCGGGGGGGGTGGTTGCGCCGGAGCTCATGCGGACCTCGCGAGGGCGCCGTCGGCGGCGCGGGAGATGTAGGATTCGGCCTCGATGTTGAGGGCGGTCTTGTACTGGGCTATGAGTGCGTGGCGGAAGGTCTCGGCCTGATCGGCGGCGACGATGTTGACGGTGCATCCGCCGAAGCCGCCGCCGGTGATGCGCGCACCGAAGCAGCCGGGGAGGGTCCGGGCGATTTCGACGAGGGTATCGATCTCGGGGCAGCTGGCTTCGAAGTCATCGCGGAAGCTGCTGTGGGCCTGGACCATGAGGCGGCCGAATTCGGCGAGGTCTCCGGCGAGGAGAGCGGTGCGGGCGTGTTGAACGCGATCGTTTTCGGTGATGATGTGACGGCAGCGGCAGAAGGACTCGGGCGCCATGAGGGAGCGGCAGGCGTCGAGATCGGCGAGGGTGGCGTCACGGAGGGAGCTGATGCCGGGACGTTCGCGAACGAGGACGGCCTGGCCTGCCATGACCTCTCCGTTGCGATTGCCGTAGGCGCCGTGGGCGACGCTGTGTTTGACCATGGAGTTGCAGATGACGACGCTGACCGACGGGGGGAGGGGGAGGTACTCGTAGGCGAGCGACCGGCAGTCGAGGAGAACGGCGTGGCCGGCACGGCCGAAGACGCTGACGAACTGATCCATGATGCCGACGGTGCCACCGACGAAGTCGTTTTCGGCGCGGCGGCAAAGGGTGGCGATCTCGGTTCCGGGAAGAGAGACGTCCGCGTGGTGAAGGAGGGCCATGGCGGTGGCTACTTCGATGGAGGCGGAGGAGCTGAGACCCGATCCGAGGGGGACGTCGCCGGTAAGACGGAGGTGAAAGGCGGGGACGTCGATTCCCTGCTGGCGAAGGACCCAGAGGACGCCGGCGGGGTAGTCGCTCCAATGTCCGCGGCCGTGCGCGGGAAGGTTTGCGAGGTCGTAGGTCGCGTCTTCGCCGAAGAGATCGGAGCTGAAGCGGGCGACGTTTGGGGGGGCGGGCTCGATGACGCCGGAGGTGGCGAATTCGATCGCCATCGGGAGGACGAAGCCGCCGGTGTAGTCGGTGTGCTCGCCGATGAGATTGACGCGTCCCGGCGCCGTAAAGCTTTGCCCTGCTGACGACATGCCGTGGGTGTTTCCTTTGCCCGTGGAGTGGAAGCCAGCCAATTGTACTGTCTAGGCGGAGGGCGGCTGATTGCGGCCTATTCGCGGGCAATGGATCCGGAGCGGCTGGGTTAGACGGCTACTGGGACGGCTACAGGGACGGCGACGGGATCTAGGAGGCGGGCGAGGCGGAGGCCCCTGCGCCTGGCGAAGGCGCTCTTGTGGAAGGCGTATCCGGCGATGAGGGGGAAGGCGAGGGTGGCTTCGGCGAAGACCATCTGCTCGTAGACGGTGTCGACCTTGCCCCAGGAGCTGGCTTCCTTGAGGGTGCTGGAGCTGAGGGCACCGTCGCGGACGTCGGCGACGGTGATCTGGATGGCGTACTTGTGCATGGAGGCGTCGATGCCGAGGACCTCGGCGGCGACGACGATATCCTGCGCGAAGTTTTTGGGGACGCCGCCGCCGATCATGAGGAGGCCGGTGGTGGGGTTCTCGATCTTGAGGCGGGTGAGCTCGTAGAAGTCCTTGGCGGAGTCGATGGAGACCATGGGCTTACCCTGGCGCTCGTGCTGGTGGACGACGAGGCCGAAGCCGGCGGAGCAGTCGGAGAAGGCGGGGACGAAGATGGGGATGTCCATCTCGTACGCGGCGAGGACGATGCCGTCGACGCCGCCTTTGGCCGGGATTTTGCCGTGCTGGACGAGCCACGCGCCCATGGCGGCGATGACCTCGCGGGAGCTGTGGGGGCGCGGTGGGAGCGAATCGACGATCTGCTTCATGGTGTCATCGCAGAGGCGGAGCTCTTCCTCGTCGATGAGGGTGTCGTAGATGCGGTCGATCATGAGCTCGCGGAGGGTGGAGTCTTCGGTGCCGGACTTGTAGAGTTCGTCGGCGATGTAGTGTTTGAAGCCTAGCGACTCGAAGAAGTCCTGGTCGACGATGTTGGCGCCGGTGGAGACGATGGCGTCGACCATGTTGTTGCGGAGAAGGTCGACGACGACCTGCTTGAGGCCGGCGCTGATGAGCGATCCGGCGAGGCAGAGGATGACGGCGCACTCGTCATCCCGGAGCATGCGTTCGTAGATGGTGGCGGCGCGGGCGAGGTCACGGGAGCTGAAGGCCATGGACTGCATGGCGTCGACCAAGGGGACGACGTTGTGCTGCTTGATATCGATGTGCCTGATGGTTTGCTGGAGGAGTTCCTTCTTGGTCGGCATAGGGGTTAAGGATAGCAAAGGCGGGGGCTGCGAAGAGCGCGCTGGGCGGAGGGTGGGCGCCGCCAGATGGGAGATGGCGGCGCGGCCGGGTTGATGGCGTCGTGAAGCTTGAGGTCAGGCGGGGTCAGGCGGTCTCGGGGGCTGCGGGCGAGAGTTCGAATTCGGCGGCCTGCTTGCCCAGGACGGGATGCCTGGCGTGGAGCTTGACGGTTCCGGGCTCTTCCTTCGCGCGGAGCCAGATAGCTCCGGTGCCGCCGACGAGACCGAAGGGGTTGTCGCCGATGATCTCAGCGGGGCCTTCGACTTCGAACGTGATGGCGTCGCTGGCGAAGGGGCGCACGTTGCCGAACTCGTCGTTGACGCGGAGGACGACGCGAACGGCGTCGGCGCCGTCGGCGACCAGCTTGGTCTCGTCGGGGAGAAGGCGGAACTCGTGGTCGAGTCCCTTTCCGGAGTAGGTCTTCGAGATGACCTGTTTGCCGCCGATGAAGCCGTCGATGCGGAGGTCGCCCCAGTTCTCGCGGATCTTGTCGCCGATCACGATCTTGAAAGGGGGATGCGGGAGATGGGGGTAGGTGGTGCGATCGGGGTCGCCTTCGGCGAGGAGGATGAATCCCTTGCCCTGGTTCGGTCCCATGACGGGGTCGATCGAGATCTTGATGTGATCGACGTTGGAGGAGATGTAGGCGTCGGTGAAGCCGGTGGACTCGTCGTTGCGTGCCCAGTGGAAGGATGGCTGGATGACGATCTCTTCGGCCGGGTCGCACATGGATCTGTAGAAGCCGGCCGCGGGCTTGGGGGTTCGGAACATATCCATGACGCCGTGGTAGCAGATGCGGTCGCCGGAGCCGAAGTTGGCGTGGGTGTTGTAGTCGAAGGCGCACCATCCGATGCCGCCGGCGTATTGGGGGTTGGAGGCGAGTTGATCGTGCACGCGCGCGTGGCGGTGGGTGTGCTCCTCGAGACGTTCCTTGGAGTCGATGGTCTTGGTGGGGAAGGTGTGGCCGACGAACTCGGTGTTGAGGTATTTGGGGTGGATGGGCGGCTTGAGCGGGAAGCCGAAGTCGTTCATGGTGAAGACGTCTTCGAGGAACTCAGACTCCTGGAAGTAGCGGATGCCGCCGGTTTGACGGCCCTTATCGAGGGCGTGCGCGAGGGCGTTGGTGCGGATGTAGAAATCGTGGTTGTCGCGGGACTCGTTGATGCGGACGCCCCAGAGGATGACGGAGGGGTGGTTCCAGTCGCGGCGGACCATGCGGCGGACGTTGTCGACTGCGACATCCTGCCAGGGTTTGGGGCCGATGTGCTGCCATCCGGGGATCTCCTCGAGGACAAGGAGGCCGATCTCGTCACAGGCGTCGAGGAAGTGGCGCGACTGGGGGTAGTGGGAGGTGCGGACGATGTTGGAGCGGAGGTCGTTGCGGAGGATCCTGGCATCCTGACGCTGGGGGCGCGCGGGCATGGCCTGACCGACCCAGGGGAAGGTCTGGTGGCGATCGAGGCCGCGCAGCTTGATGACCTTGCCGTTGAGCGAGAAGCCGGCGTCGGTGAACATGGCCTCGCGGAAGCCGATGCGGCGCGAGTCCTCGTCGATGACATGGCCGTTGTCAAGCAGCTGGACGTGCACGGTGTAGAGCTGCGGGTGATCGAGATCCCAGCGCGCGATCTTGCCGAGGTTCGAGAGTGTGACGGTCTGCCCGGTGGCATCGATGGGCATGGAGGCGGCGGCACCGGCGGCCTGGCCGGCGTCCGAATTTGACGTCTCGACGGGAGCGGGCGTGACGGCCTTCTGGGTGGCGCGGGCGAGGACGCGATCGCCGTCGCGGAGTTCAACGTGGAGGGAGAGCTTGCCGGGTCTGGCGGCGGCAGAGCGATCCAGGAAGCAGGTGACCTCGACGGTGGGACTGGGGGACAAGACGCCGACCGGGCGGGCGTGGATGTTCTCGAGGAAGGTTTCGGGGACGAGGCGGAGGGCGACCTCGCGGTAAATGCCGCCGAAGGTGAGGTAGTCGATCTCGTTGCCGAAGGGCGGGATGTCGGCGCGTTCGGTGGAGTCGACGTCGACGGCGAGGACGTTTTTGCCGTCGGGGCTGAGGAGGCCGGTGAGCTCGAAGGAGAAGGGGGTGTAGCCGCCCCTGTACTCGCCGAGCTTTTTGCCGTTGAGCCAGACGGTGGACGCGGTCATGACGCCTTCGAAGTCGACGAAGACGCGCTTTCCGTGGGCGTCAGGGACCTTGATTGGACGGCGGTAGACCGAGACGAACTCGTAGGTCTTGTCGGCGAAGCTGTGCCAGGGCAGGCGGACGTTGGTATGGGGGATGACGACGCGCTCGAAGGCGGAGTCGTCGAAGTCGGCGGCGTGCGCGGCGTCGACCACCTTGGGGCTGTAGCGCCAGCCGCGATTGATTGGAAGGATGGTGCGGGTGGTCTGGGTGGCGGCCTGGGCGGGGAGTGGGGTGGCGAGGCGGGAGGCGGCAACGACGGTGCCGGAGGTCTTGAGGAACTGTCTTCGATTCATTGGGATCCTGTGGGAGGGAATGTTGCAGCGCGGCTTCCATAGTAGCTCGGACGGGGGCGGGTGTCCCGGGGCGTGAGGGTTCAGGGATGGTCGGAGTTGGGGATGGGTGCGCGGGCGGGCGTTTTGTTTGAGGCGGGTGGGGTTGCCTCCCTGCATCAACGCTGCTTGGCTGCATCAACATGGATCCCTGCGGGATGGGGGCGGGCGGTTGTCGGAAGGGGCGCTGCGGTTGTAGAGTGTGCTGATACACGCGCCGCGTTACCACCCCTGCGGCGCGAAGTTTTGCTCCCCACACCCGTTCTGAAAGGGCTGCCTCCATGGCTGAAACTCCCAAGACTTTCTTTTCCCGGCGCGGCTTCCTGAAGGGAGCCGGCGTGACTGCGGCGACGACGGTGCTCGACACGGCACAGTCGCTCGCGAGCGAGGCGCGCGACCTGTCGCATGCTGAACACGCGGTTGGACCGGATGCGGTTCCGGTAACGCTGCGGGTGAACGGGCAGGAGCACGCGGTGACGATTGAGCCGCGGTACACGCTGGCGCAGACGCTGCGCGACAACTTGGGCCTGACGGGGACGAAGGTGGTGTGCGATCGCGGATCGTGCTCCGCATGCACGGTGTGGCTAGATAAAACGCCATCGCTGGCGTGCATGACGCTGGCGATCGACGCGGTTGGGCGCGAGATCACGACGATCGAGGGGATGTCGCACGGGGAGACAATGCACCCGGTGCAGGCGGCGTTTGTGAAGCATGATGCGATGCAGTGCGGCTTCTGCACGCCGGGCATGGTGATGAGCTGCGCGGCTCTACTGGAGCGCAACCCGAATCCGAACCTCTCGGACGTGAAGCATGCGATCAGCGGCAATCTGTGCCGCTGCGGGGCGTATCCGAAGATCTTCGCGGCCACGCTGGACGTTGCCCAGCAGCGCCGGCAGGCTGCTGGCCTGGTGACGCTGCACACAGAGAGGGAGGCTTAGATGGAGAACGAGATGCTTCTTCTGGAGGGGCAAGAGCAGCAGGGCGCGACGCAGGAGAAGTCGCGCGAGAAGGGTGTGCAGGGTGAGGCCAAGCCGACGCGCGACGCGGAGAAGAAGGACGCAGCGACGCCGTCCGCGGCAGCGACCAAGCCGGAGGTTCCGAAGCGCACGGACAGCTTTGTGTTCGGGATTCCGCAGATTGGCCTCCAGCGCAAGGAGCGACAGGTCCCGATCGACGAGCCGCCACCGCTGGCGGCGAACTCGGAGCTGACGTATATCGGGAAGCCGACGGAGCGGTATGACGGACCGGCAAAGGCGATGGGCAAGGGGAAGTACACCGCGGACGTTCACCTGCCGGGGATGCTGTTCGGGCGGATGGTGAGCGCGACGATTCCGCATGGGAAGGTGATCTCGGTAGACACGAGCGCGGCGGAAAAGCTGCCGGGGGTTCGGGCAGTCCACGTGATCGAGCACGTTTTTGGAAATGCGCAGCTGCGTAACCCTGGTGATGAGACGCCGGCGCGGTACCCGATCATCCGGTATGCGGGGCAGCCGATCGCGGGAATCGCGGCCGTGTCGCAATCGATTGCGGATGACGCTGAGGCGCTGGTGAAGGTGCAGTACGAGGCGATGCCGTTCGTGGTCGACCGGACGGACGCGCGCAAGGAGGATGCACCGAAGGTGTTTCCGGGGCCTGCCGATGCTGCGGGAAGCGCGGGCGGAGGCGGCGGTCCGAAGGGCGTGCCGCAGGTGGGAAATGTCCACGGGCCTCAAAAGAAGACGGTGGGCGACACGGCAAAGGGAATGGCCGAGGCGGAGGTGGTGGTGGACTCGGAGTACTTCACGCAGGTGCAGACGCACTCGGCGCTGGAGACGCATGGATTCGTTGTGGACTGGAGGCCCGAGGAGGTGACGGTGTATGCGTCGACCCAGGGGACGGCGAGCGTGCGCAACGAGTTTGCGGATGTGTTCAAGCTGCCGAAGAGCAAGATCCGGGTGATCACGGAGTACATGGGCGGCGGCTTTGGAGCGAAGTTTGGCGCGGGCAACGAGGGCGTGGTGGCGGCGAACCTGTCGCGCAAGGCGAATGCACCGGTTCGGCTGATGCTGGACCGCCGGCAGGAGCACATGGTCTCGAATCGTCCGGACTCGCACCAGAAGTTGAAGATCGGAGCCAAGAAGGATGGGACGCTGACCGGGATCGAACTGGTGAGCTACGGGACGGCGGGCGTGGGGACGGGCGCGGGGACGGCCGGGCCGGCGACCAACATGTACAAGTGCGCGAACCTGAAGACGGAGGAGTACGACGTGTTCACGAACGCGGGTCCGGGAGCTGCGTTTCGTGCGCCGGGGCATCCGCAGGGGTGCTTTGCGCTGGAGCAGGCGATCGATGAGCTGGCGGTGAAGCTGGACATGGATCCGATGGCGCTGCGCGAGAAGATCGACGAGAGCCCGGCGCGGAGGACGGAGCGGCAGCTAATCCGGGAGCGTACGGACTGGAGCAAGCGGAGGCCGGCGGGCTCGGACAAGGGACCGGTGAAGCGCGGCAGCGGCGTGGCGCAGTCGGTGTGGTATCGCTTCGTGAACATGGACTCCTCCTGCGAGGTTCGCGTGTCGCGGGACGGGTCGGTGGAGTTGATGTCGGCGGTGCAGGACCTGGGGACGGGAACGAAGACGATCCTGGCGCAGATTGTGGCGGAGGAGTTTGGCGTGCCGCCGCATGATGTGGTGATCCGGATTGGCGACACGCGATATCCGATCGGACCGGATTCCGGCGGCAGCATAACGGCGGGATCGATTACGCCGGCTGCCCGCAATGCGGCCTTCCAGGCGAAGCAGAAGCTGTTTGCGGCCATCGCTCCGAAGTACAACACGACGGCTGACGACCTCCAGATGGCTGGGGGGCGGATCAGCCGGAAGAGCAAGCCGGAGGAATCGTGGACGCTGAAGCAGGCGGCGGCGAAGATGCCCACCGACCAGATTTCCGCGCGGGCGACGCGGGTGGCGGAGTACGCGAAGGAGAAGATCACGTACGGCGGCGTCGATTACGTGGAGCTGGCGGTCGACACGGAGACGGGCCGGGTGCATGTGGAGAAGGTGTTCGGGGCGCATGACTGTGGACGTCCGATCAACCCGACGGGCGTGATCAGCCAGGTGAACGGCGGCATCCTGCAGGGCATCTCGTATGCGCTGTTTGAGCAGCGGATCATGGACCGGAATAACGGCTTCATGTTGAATGCGAATCTTGAGAACTACAAGATTCTTGGATCGCGCGAGGTACCCGAGATCGAGGTTGTGCTGATCGAGAACTACCTGGCGCAGAGCTCGACCGACGCTGCGGGGATCGGGGAGTCGGCTGGAATTATCACGCTGGCGGCGGCGATCGCGAACGCGTTCTACAACGCGACCGGAGTTCGGATGCGGCGCATACCGATGACGCCGGCGAATGTTCTGGAAGCTCTAGGCAAAACCGGGAGCAAGGGACAGAGAGAGGTCCAAGCATGAACAAGTTCAGCTTTGTTGACTGCACAACGGTTGGGCAGGCGCTCGACCAACTGACGCCGGGGTCGGCGGTAAAGGCCGGCGGGATCGATCTGCTCGACCTGATGAAGGACGGGATTGAGACGCCGCCGCGGATCGTGAACATCCGGAACGTAGCGGCGCTGCGCGGGATCGTGGCTACGCCGAAGGGCCTGCAGATAGGTCCGCTGGCGACGCTGAGCGAGATTGCGGCGCATCCGGAGATCCAGCGCACCTACACGGCGCTCGCGGACGCAGCCGGACATGCGGCGACGCCGCAGGTGCGGAACATGGCGACGGTGGGGGGAAACATCATGCAGCGGCCGCGGTGCTGGTACTTCCGGTCGAGCGACTTCGACTGCAAGAAGAAGGGCGGAACCAGCAACGACTGCCATGCGCACACGGGTGAAAACCAGTACCACGCGATCATGAACAACGAGACGTGCGCGATGGTGCATCCGTCGTCGACGGCGGTTCCGCTGCTTGCGATGCATGCGGAGGTGGAACTCCAGTCGAAGCGCGGGAAGCGAAAGGTGGCGATGCGCGACTTCTACGTCGCACCGGAGAAGAGCCTGAACCACGAGACGGTGGTTGCACCGGGCGAGTTAATCACGGCGATCTTTGTTCCGGCACCGGAGCCGGGGACAAGGTCGGCTTACCAGAAGTACGGGGAAAAGGAGAGCTTTGACTGGCCGCTCGCGGACGCGGGTGTGGTGCTGGTGATGGATGGGTCGCGCTGCAAGAAGGCCTCGATCGTGCTGGGTGTCGCGGCGCCGACGCCGATCCGGTCGGCGAAGGCGGAGGCGCTGCTGACGGGGAAGACGATCGACGAGGCGACGGCTCGAGCGGCGGCGAGAGCGGCGATGGAGGGAGCGACACCGCTCTCGCAGAACGGCTTCAAGACGCAACTCTTCGAAACGGCGATCTACCGCACCGTGCTGCTGGCGGCGGGGCTGATGGAACGTGACCCGAGTGCGATCGGATAAGGGAGGAAAGATGAGCACAAGCCTGACACAGATCCGCTGCGGAGACCTTCGCAGCAAGTCCTCCTACGGAGCCTTTGGCGATTACCACGAGGAGCTGGAGGAGATCATGGGAGCGACGACGACCTACTGGTGCCTGAAGACGATGGGCAAGTCAGGCCCGGACGAGCACTACGTGCACCGGTCGCTGTGCCAGTCGGGGCGCGGATGCTGGAACGATCCGACGGGCGGCGTGGAGTAGGTCTGGGACGGTAAGTCCGGAGCGGCAGGTCTAGGACGATAGCTCTGCGACCAGGCGGAGTAGATCTGGAGCAGGGCGCGGGCGGGCGCCGGCGTTTATTCGATGTCTTCGGGCGGATCGGCTTCGGAGTTGCTGACGTCGAGCGGGCGGGGGACCATCTTTCCGCTGCCCTTGTCAGCGAGCACCTCGATGCGGCCTTCGGCGGCGTCAAGATCACGCTTGCATGCCTCGGAGAGACGGACGCCATCTTCGAACAGTTTGACGGACTGCTCGAGCGTAAGGTCGCCGCGTTCCAGCTGCTCGACGACGGTCTCGAGCGCGGTCAGCTGGTTCTCAAAGGTTGCCATTGGGTTCCTCTCCGTTCCGGTCTGGCGGGGGTAGCAAAGACTCGAGGACCTGGGCCGCGGCCTGGAATTTGCCAAAGGGTGCGCTGACCTGGACGCCCTGGACGGAGGGGCGGGTTTCGGTGAGCATCTCCTGAGCGATGCGGATGCCCTCGGCGCGTGAGGCTTCGGGGCTGCTGCCGGCGGCGGACATGCGGGCGATAATCTCTTCGGGCATGCTGACGCCGAGATCATTCTTCATGAAGTGCGCGTTTTTGAGGCTGGTGAGCGGCCAGATGCCGGCGATGACAGGGATGCGAAACTGCTCGACGCGGCGAAGGAAGATCTCGAGCAGACGGAGGTCGAAGACGGGCTGGGTGATGCAGAACTCGGCGCCGGCCTCGACCTTGAGTTCGAAGCGGCGGAGCTCCTGCTCGATGTCAGGGACGCCGGGGTTGGCGGCGACGGAGACGGTGAAGCCGGTGGAGGCGCCGATGGGATGGCGGCCGATATCGTGGCCGTGGTTGAGGCCCTGCACGATCTTAACTAGGCCGATAGCGTCGACGTCGAAGACCGCGGTGGCGTGGGGGTAGTTGCCCATCTTGGGGGGATCGCCGGTGAGGCAGAGGATGTTTTTGAGGCCGATCGACGAGGCTCCGAGGAGGTCGCTCTGGATGCTGAGCAGGTTGCGATCGCGGCAGGTGTAGTGGAGGACGGTTTCGATGCCGACGTGCTGCTGGATCTGCACGCACAGGCTGCCGGCGCTCATACGGGCGCTGGCGCGGGGGCTATCGGGGACGTTGATGGCGTGGACGCCGAGGCGGTAGAGGAAGGCGGCGCCCTCGATCTCCCTGCTGCAGTCGATGCCGCGCGGCGGGACGATTTCGACGAGGGTGCAGAACTGGCCCGAGGCGATCATGGCGCCGACGCGGGAGCGCTCCCCGAGGGGTGCGGGAGCGACGTCACCGGGGACTTCGGCGGAGGTTAGTTCGGCGGTTGGTTGACGGGCTGGATCTTGGCCGGATGGGACGGCGCTGGCGGCCTGTGCCTCGACGGCGCGAAGGGCGCCACGCATGGCGCGGATGTGGGCGGGCGTGGTTCCGCAGCAGCCACCGATGAAGCTGGCTCCGGCGCGCGCGACCTTGCGGGCGAAGCTGCCCATGTACTCGGGCGAGGCCATGTAGATCGAGCGGCCGTCGACGGCCCTGGGGATGCCGGCGTTGGGCATGGCGGCGAGGGGGAGAGAGGTCACGGAGCGCATGCGCTCGATGACACGGAGGACGGTTTGCGGGCCGTCGCTGCAGTTGCATCCGAGCGCATCGACGCCGAGCGCGGAGAGGCGGGCGGCGACGTCTTCGGGAGTGGAGCCGTCGGGACAGAGGCCCTCCGCATCGACGGTCACCATGACGATGAGGGGGAGGCCGGGGGCGGCGGAGCGGGCGGCGCTGACGAGGGCCTCGGCCTCGGCGAGCGAGGGCAGGGTCTCGGCGATGAGGAGGTCGGCGCCGCGGCCGGGTCCGCCTTCGGCGAGGGCATGGATCTGTTCGGCAAAGGCGGCCTGTGCGTCGGCGGAGGTTACGACTTGACCGGGGCCGACGCGAAGACCGAGCGGGCCGACGGCGCCAGCGACGTAGGCGACGGCCGCCTGCTTGCTTTCGATCTCGGCGACGCACTCGCGCGCGAGACGGACGCCGGCGAGGTTGATGTCGCGGACCTTGTGGCGGAGGTCGAAGCGCTCGAGACGGAAGGCGTTGGCGCCGAAGGTATTGGTCTCGAGGACCTGAGCGCCGGCCTGGAGGTACTCCTGATGGATGGAGCGGACGAGCTCGGGCTGCGACAGGTTGAGATCGTCGAAGCAACGGTTGATGAAGATGCCGCGGGCGTAGAGCATGGTTCCCATGGCGCCGTCGCAGAGGATGGTCTTCTGGGCGAAGAGACGCTTCGCGGAGAGTTCGGAACCGACCTTAACCTCGACGACCTCGGCTTCGATGGGCATTAGAACGGTGGACCTCATACGGGCTTCGACGGGGCTTCTTCGAGGATGCGAGGGGCGCGGCGAAGCTTCGGGTGTGATGTCATTCTAGGGTACGGTCTGGGCTCCCTCCAAATGGCAGCGGGGGGCCAAGCAGAGGCGGGCTGGCGTCTCTGCTTGGTATACTCGGGAGACCTGAGCTCCCCTTGCGGACGCAGGCTGGAGCGGTTCAAGTTGAAGATTGATCGTCTGTTTCCCAAGTTTCTTTGCGTTCCCAAGTCTCTTCACGTTCCCAATTCCTTTCGCGGGCAGTGCGCCACGATGGTCCTGATCGGCCTGGCGACGCTCGGCCTGAGCTTCGGTGTGAGCGGATGTCGCGCGCCGTACTACTATTTTCCGCAGTACACGTTTGCGAACCGGCCGATTCCGCCCAGCCAGCTTGCGTATCGCGTGATGGTTTCGTTTACCTCGGGCGGGAGTTCGGGCGGCCTGCAGATTCTGGACGGGCAGCGGGACCTTCGCAACAATGTTCAGGATACGATCCGCCAGTTTTCGATCAATGGCTACTCCTCGGGGTTTCCGAGTCTGATTCTGAACTTTCCGGAGCAGGTTCGCGGGTATGTTTACTCGGATTCGGACGGCAGCCTGACCGCGATCGACTATGGCAAGGAGACCAGCACCGGAGCGGCGGGAACCCTGCCTTCGCGATCAACCTCGATTGCGGTGGCGGCGGATTTTTCACGGATTTACTCGGCGGAGGAGACGGCCGGGCAGATGGTGATTCTCGATAACCTGACCGGTCGCGCCTATGCGTTGAACCTGCCGAATGTGTACCGGGTGGCGATCAACCAGGGGAACACGGTGGTGCTGGCGATGGTGAGGAATTCAAACGCGCTCTACCGGGTGTTGAAGCTAAATGCGAACCAGGCCCCGCCTCCGGGCGCGGTGGACTGCCAGCCATACAATCTGCCGGTGTACTGCGTGGTTCCGGTTCCGGGCAACTACGACCGTCCGATCGGGGCGTATTTCTCGCTGGATGGATCCACGGGGTATGTCCTGGACTGCGGTCGGGAGTGCGGTGGAACGACCTCCGGGGTGACGGTAATCCAGCAGGCGACGCTCGACATCAACACGATCCCGACGTCACTTCCCTACCGCTCGCCGGTGATTACGAACGTGCCGGTTCCGGGCGGAGCGACGATGGCGGTCTCGGACGGGGCGACGCTCTACCTGGCGGGCCAGCAGATCCAGCCGGATGGTCTGTTTGCGGGCTTCCTGTCGACGCTGAGCCTGGCGAGCAACTCGGTGACCGGGCAGTACTCGATTGCGGACGGGATGCATACGAAGATGCTGTTTGCGGACGACAACACGCTATGGATCGGGTCCCAGATGTGCGCGAACGGGGAGCGGGCGAAGATGTTCGCGGCCGGCGATGCGAGCGCGGCGGCGAACTACAACTGCCTGAGCCGTTTTGATATCGGGGCGAAGTCCGCGCAGGTGGTTCCGGCGATCAGCCAAAGCAAGACGGCGCCGGTAACGGTTCCGTATCCGAATGAGAACGGAAACACGTTTTACTACGGCGATCTGACCGGCCTGTGCTGGGTGCAGAACCTGCACAAGGTGTATACGGCCTATGGCGGGCAGGTGCACGCGTTTCGCACGGCGGATGGATCCGAGATCAACAACACCAACATCACGATCCAGGGCACGGCACTGGATGTGGCGTTCATGGACGCTCTGACCAACGCAGCCAACTAAGGACACAGCCATGTAGGCGAACGGAATACCCCATTTAGGGTATTCCGGGGACCAACTGCGCGATGAGAGCCTTGGGGAGTGCTGCGCGGCCTGCTGCAGGAAGATGGCCGATCCGGAAAGATTGATCAAACCGATTGCGGTTCGGCTGCGTAGATCAAGTGTTGATGTTTTATCCATTTATTTGCAATTCAAAAGTGGCAATTCAAAGCAAGGCAAGAGGTGCTTCATCGTGGAAAAGAGAATCGAGCAAATCAACCCTGGTCCCTCCCGGCGGAGTTTTCTAACCGGAGCGGGCGCGCTGGGTGCTGCGGCCCTGGTCGCTGGATGCAGTGACAGCGGAACTATCACGATTGTGCCGCCCGTAACGGCCTTCACCGACTTCGACATTCTGAACTTCGCCCTGAACCTCGAGTATCTCGAGGCTGAGTTCTACCTGCGGGCGGCAACCGGATCTGGCCTGGCTGTGGCAGACCAGGGCGTCAACCCAGGGGCCGTGACTGGCGGGACCAAGGTTCCGAACCTCACCGGGTCCCAGCAGCAGATTCTGAATGAGATCGCGTACGACGAGCAGGCCCATGTGCAGTTCTTGCGCAAGGCACTTGGATCATCTGCGGTTGGCCGGCCGGCGATCGACTTTACGGCATCCTTTCCCGCGCTTGCTACCGCAGCGGGGATCACCGGTGTGACCTTCAACCCGTTCAGCGACTTCGACAGCTTTCTCGTCGGCGCCTTTGTGTTCGAGGATGTGGGCGTGACGGCGTATCACGGCGCGGCTGGCCTCCTAAGCCCGACTGCGATCAGCGGCGGGCTGCTTTCGGCGGCGGCGGGCATCCTCGCGGTCGAGGGGTACCATGCCGCTTATGTTCGAACGGCTCTTACCGCGAAGGCGATTGCGGCGGCGACAGCAACTCCGGCCACCAGCTACCCCTACCTCGGCTTTGCCAACAAGATCTCGGCGCTGCGCGGAACTGTGGGCGGCGGCATGGAGACGCCTCTGGTAGTGCCGACCTCGATCAGCACGCCAAGCAGCATTGTCGCAGCGGACACCAAGAACGCGATTGCGTTCGCGCGCACGACCGACCAGGTTCTGCACATTGTGTACGGCACTGGCGGCGGGGCAAATGTCTCGAAGGGCGCTTTCTTCCCCAATGGCTTGAACGGCAAGATCACCGTAACTGCTTCGTAAAGGATAGCTACCATGGCAACGACAGAGACACAGAAAGTCGACGAGATTATCTCCAGCCGTCGCGCGATGATGATGCTTGGGGGAACCGCCCTGGCGGGACTCGCCCTAGCTGGAAAAGCCGAGGCCCAGGCCGCTGCTGGACCAACCGACAATGACATCCTCAACTTCGCCCTGAACCTCGAGTACCTTGAGGCGAACTTTTATTACCTGGCTGCCTTTGGAACAACGATCGACGTCGCGAATGCCGCGTCGACCGCTGCCGGAGCCGCGGTGCAGGGCATCACTGGAACGGGAACACAGGGCGCGGTGACGGTCAGAGCTGGAGCGAAGGTTCCCTTTGCGACGATCCAGGTTGGCTCCTATGCGGTCGAGACAGCGATCGAAGAGGGCAAGCACGTCGGCTTTCTCCGGCAGACGCTTGGCGCGGCCGCAGTGGCCCAGCCAGCGATCGACTTGAATGGCGCGTGGAATACCCTGGCGAGCGCCGCTGGGATCGGGCCAGCGTTTGACCCATTTGTCAGCGACGCCACCTTCCTGATCGGAGCGTATGTGTTCGAGGATGTGGGCGTGACGGCTTACAAGGGCGCGGCACCGCTGCTGAGCACGACGGCTACCGGGAAGGCGTACCTATCGGCCGCTGCCGGGATCCTGGCGGTCGAGGCGTACCACGCTGGTTTGATTCGGACGTCGATCACCATCCTTGATCCGAGCGGATCGCTCGGCTTCCAGGGGCTGACCCAGAAGATATCGGCTCTTCGAGCGACGCTTTCGAAGGCTGCTCTGTCCACGGCTCCCAGCCCGGACGACTTCGGAGTCGGGACGCAGAATGTGATGCTCGGCGGGTCCACTACGGCGGTGAGTGCAACAACAATCGTCGACGCCGATCCGGTGACGGTTGTCGCCTTTAGCCGCAACACGACCCAGGTGCTGAACATCGTCACTGGCGGCGGAGCGGTGAACGGAAGCGCGACCGTGAGCCCGGCCAAGGGAGTCTTCTTCCCTGCGGGCTTGAATGGGTTGATCAAGTAGTTGAGGTAGACCGGCCAGTTTGAAGGCCGGAGTTGGCGGGCGCGACCCTGAAGTTTGGGGTTGTCGCCCGCTTTCTTTCTAGGGTCGCGAGTTTTTGGGACGGCGAGTGCGAGGGCTTAGGCCTGGGCGACTACGCTAGCGCTTTCGCCGTTCCGCTACGACCACGGTTTGCATGGCCTCTTCGCCGGCCGACAAGGCCGAGTCCGGCTGGGCGGGACTGGCCGAGATGACCTTGTTGTGTCCGCTGCGCTTGGCCTCGTACAGGGCGGCATCGCTGTCGTCGAGCAGGTTTTGCCAGTTCCAGCCGCAGACATCGGACGAGCTGACGCCGAAGCTGGCGCGGACCTGGATGGTCTCACCGCGGTATCGGATGGCGAGCTTCTCCACCTGGGAGCGGAGGCGCTCGGCGACGGTGAGGGCCTCCTGCATTTCGGTATCGGGAAGCAGGATGCAGAACTCATCCCCGCCCATACGGGCGATGGAATCGCGGTCACGGAGGGCCTCCTGCAGGCTCGCCGAGACGGCCTGGAGAACGGCGTCTCCGCCGCCATGGCCGAGCTGGTCGTTGACGCGCTTCATGCCATCGAGGTCCATCATGACGACGGCGAGGCGGCCGCGGATGCGCATGGAGCGGAAGGTCTCCTTGACGGCGATTCGCTTGAAGGCCCAGCGATTGAGAAGGCCCGTAAGCTCATCGATCTGGGCGCGCCAGAGCAGCTCCAAGCGCAGCTTTCCCGTGGCGATGAAGAGGAAGCCGAAGGTGGTTGCACTGCTGGCGAGGAGGGTTCCGCAGAGCCAGACGACGTCCATCTCGTGGGCGGTCTCGGCGTACTGGAGCGAGCCGGAACGAAAGTTGACGGCGACGCGCATAAGGTCGATCAAGGCGTAGAGCGAGAGGGCTACGCCGGTGAACCAGCCAGCGGCTTCGACGCCTTCTCCTGAGAAGCTGAAGAGCGCGGAGGCGATAAGGGCGGTTTGCACGCCTAGGATGGCCCCCGAGAGCATGACAGCGGCGGGGTTCTCGGAGGGCGCATGAATCCAGAAGAGGGTGCCGATGATGGCGATCAGAAGAAGGAGGCCCTGGAGGCGCCAGAGCAGCTTGCCGCGATCGAGGAGCTCGGCGAAGCTGCGGTGGAGCATGACCAGACCGGCGACCATCACGGTCGAGGCGGCCGAGAGCGAGAGCATCGCGGGACGGCCCTTGAAACTGAGCAGGCTGAAGAGAGCGAATGCCCAGAGCAGGCTGGCAGCGGAGAACCAGACGGCCGCCTTGGTGCCACCGAAGATCCTGGCGCTGAGGAAGACTACACCTGCATAGAGAGCGAAGAGCAGAGCGTTGGCGACGATAAGGGTATGGACCTCCATCAGGCCGGCCTCCTGTCGATCGCATGAGGGTGGATGTGCGGAGCGCTGGAGGGAGCCATCACGATCGAGGGACACCCTGAGCATCCGGGGACGACTCCGGTTGCGTGGATGAAGCGGCGAGGTGGCCGCGGACGAAGTCGAGGAGCTCGGGCGAGACGAAGGTGGGGGACTGGATGCGGATAACAGGGATGCCGCGGTAGAGGTTGGGGGAGATGTCCTTCCATGGGTCTGGCGCGAGGCATGTCTCCCCGGTGCGGAGGATTGCGTCGGCACGGTCGAGGTACCGGCGAGCGGAGCTTTTGAAGTCGCTCACTGCCGGGTCGAGGACCGTAAGGTAGAGATCCGGCCTCACAAATCTTAGGATGCTGTTGGACTCGATGAGGGTGTTGGTGGAGCGGGCTAATTCCTGGCGTATTCGAGGCATTGCCTCCACGAGTTGACCCTGGCGAGTCCTGATCCAGAGGGATCGTGCGGCGCCTGCGGCAAGGTACCGGCCGGTATCGGTGCGGCTCGGGGCGCGTTCCTCACTGACGGCGATGGTGTGGTCGGCGGTCTCGCAGTCGCAGGCTTCTCCGTTGGCCGAGCAGACGCCGTGACCGAACTGGGTGATTTTGATGGCGAGCCAGTGGAAGTCTCGAAGGCCGGCGATCAGGCCAGCCACAACGCCTGTCTTACCGATATTTCGCGAATGTCCACCAACGACCACGATCGCCACTTCGACCTGCCTTATGTCCAGACCTTGACGAGATCTGCTGTGCTGTTGCCTAAGCTCTGATGGGAGGCGGGACTCGCTCGGAAGAGAGATCTATTGTTTTCGAAAGCGTGCCAGATCTCGAAGATAACTCTTCAAGGGCTGCGCGGGTATGCCCCAGAATACCTGTCCGGGACCCCGAAGTTTTTTTGCGCTGAGAACGCCGCTGCCGGAGCCGAGGATGACGCCTTCACCGATGGTGGCATGATCTCCGATGCCGACCTGCCCGCCGATGACGGCACCGTCTCCGATGACGGTCGATCCGGAGATCCCAGTCTGCGCGGCGATGACGACATGTTTGCCGATGCGGCAGTTGTGGGCGATGTGGACGAGATTATCGATTTTGGTACCTTCGCCGATGCGGGTTTCGCCGAGCGCGCCGCGGTCGATGGTGGTATTCGCGCCTACTTCGACGTCGTTCTCGAGGACGAGGGTTCCCTGCTGGGGAAAGGCAACGTAGGCCCCGGTCGCGGAGTTGCGGACGTAGCCGAAGCCGGTTGAACCGAGCACCGCGCCAGATTGGACGACGACCCTGTCGCCGAGAGTTACACCTGCATACAGGGTGGTGTTGGCGAGGAGGTCGCAGTCGCTGCCGATGACGACGCCGCTGGCGACGACGACGCCGGGCCCGATGCGGGTACGGTCGCCGATCGTCACGCGCTCTCCGATGGTAGCCGTGGGATGGACGGCGGCGATGCGGGAGGAGCGCTGGAGGTGGTTGGCAGCCAGGGCAAAGGCGAGCTTCGCATCGTCGACCCAGAGGATGCGCGGGTCGGAGGTGACCTGGCTCTCCATGCCCCTGCTGGCGAGGATGCCCACGGCGTCGGTCAGGAGCGCGCGATTGAGAGAGGCGGGGTCAGTGGCGAAGACGATGCTGTGACGATCCGCTGCATCGATGCCGGAGACGCGGGTGAGGGCGTCGCCTCGGACGGGTGATCGAGAGCGCAGCCATGCCTCTAGGGTGGGGAGGTTGGTCGAGGGATGTTGAGCCAGAGCGAGGTCAGTCACGGGTAGATTGCTCCCTCACCCGGCGGCCTGGTCTTCCACCTGCGGTGCATCCATAGCCACTGGTCCGGGTACCGGCGAACGTAGGACTCGATGACCGCGGTGAAGTGCGCGGTGTTGACCTCGGCGTCGAGCTCGTGATCTGCGGTTGCGGATATGGGCAGCTCCTGGCCGAAGTGCAGGACGTACCTCTGCTCGGAGCGCTCCCAGAGGAGGAAGCCGGGGAGGACGGCGGCACCGGTCTTGCGGGCGACGCGGGCGAGGCCGGACGCGGTGCACGCGAGCATGCCGAAGAAGGGGACGAAGACTCCCTGGGGCGGGGTCATGTTGGTGTCCATGAGGATTCCGACGGTGCCGCCGGAGCGCATCTGTGCGATGAGGCCGCGGGCGAAGTCGTCCTTGTGGAGGACCAGGTTGCCGTGGAGGCAGCGGATGCGGTTGACCATCGCGTCGACGAGAGGATTATCGAGGCGGCGGATGACCATGCCCATGGGGAAGCCCATGAGGGAGTGGAAGAAGCTGGAGAGCTCCCAGGCGCCAAGGTGGCCGGTGAGAACGAGGACTCCGCGGCCGCGGTTGCGGGCGCGGAGGTAGCGGTCGAGCCCGTCGTAGCGGATGATCCGGCTTGCCTGCCGGGCGGTGTAGGAGCGCATCTGGCAGAACTCGGCCAGCTGCAGACCGAGGTTGCGGTAGACGCCGCGGAGGATACGATGACGCTCGGCAGGGGCGCTGTCGGGGAGGGCGAGGCGGAGGTTGAGACGGCCGACTCTGCGCAGCCTGGGGATAGCCGCGTAGGCGACGGCTCCGATGAGTCTGCCGACGGCGCGGGCGACGGGGCGAGGGAGCGCGCCTAGGGCTGCGACGGCGAGGCGGACGATCCAGAACTCGGTGCGGACGCGGGGTGTTGGCGCCGGGGTGGCGTGTTGCGGGAGACGCATCGGAGTTGGCTTGGGGTCCAAGGTTTCAGTTTAGCTGGTGGGCTTTTGGTTGGGACGGAATGGGCGGAAGGTGTTGGCCAAGCAAGGGGCCGGGCAGAGACAAAGAGGGGTAGTGCGAGGGCCGGACAAATAGTATGGGCGGCCCGGAGGCCGCCCATGCATGGATGACACCCTGCAAAAGATTTACTGGTTGTTCTTTGCGATAACGAAGTACTTGGCTACGGTGCGCACGAACGGACGCGCTTCGACGGGGGTCGCCTGGTTGCCCTTCAAGACCGACTCATACGGGAGGTCGGTGCCGTAGAAGGTGCGGGTGTCATCCTGGTTTTGCGAGAGGACGGTTCCGTCAAGATCGATTCCGGCGAAGAGACCCTTGCTCCTGGAGTAGGTGAGGAACTGGGAGTTGAGCTTCCAGTCGGTTCCGGCCTGGGCGTTACGTCCGACTGGGCCAGCCGCAGCGGCGGCGTCGCCACCGATTTTGAACTTATTCTTCAACATGTTCTGGAGGCCGTCCTGGTTCATGGCAACGAGGACGAGATCGGTCGATTGCGCGCCAATCTGGAAGCCGATGCTGCCGCCTTCAAGCTTCACGAAGACGGGCGAGCTCCAACCCTTCGCGGTGCGGCAGGTTGCAACGCCCTGACCGTACTGGATTCCAACCGTGAAAGCGCCCTTTTTGAAGCCGGGGATGACGACGACGCAGGAGGCTCCGGCGAGGATGCTTTGCGGGATGCCCTTGTCGGGCGTCGCCATGATCTGGGTGAGGACAGCCTGCGAGTTGGTCAGGCGATCCTGCAGCTTGGCTTTATCGGAGGCTCCAAAAGCCGGAAGAGAGAAAGCTGCCAGAGCGATGCCACAGACTGCAGATTTCATTCGATTCATGTTGATGCCTTTCAGGACTGGTTTATGAACACGCCACAGGAAAGATGTCACATGTCACTGGGGACATTGTATCGGATGGGGTTAGGAGTAACCAAGTTGCCCGGAAATGGTGTCGGCTGACCGGCGACGAACGGCAAAAAATAGGGGCCGTGAAGTCGCATCCGATCAGGATGCCTACTTCACGACCCCTCTCCCAGGTCTGTGTTGCTTGCATGACATTGCGCTCTCGGCGGTGTAGTCACAACGGTACGGAGGGATATAGACCTTTGAGCAGCGTTCGTTAACGGATTAGTTAACTCTAATTTCTGCTAAGCAGATTCCGTTCTATGGCGGCCATGGTCAGGGCGGTCCTGTTCTCGACGCCGACCTTGCGAAGGAGGCGGCCTACGTGGGCCTTGACGGTGGCTGTATCGACGGAGAGGGCGTTTGCGATCTCGGCGTTGGAGCTGCCGGCGGAGAGGAGTTTGAGCACCTCCCGCTCCCGGGTGGTGAAGCGGGGCGGGGCGGCGGCAAGTTCAGCCTCGGCGAGGCGGCTTGCCTCGAGCAGACGAGCCATCACCTTGCGGGGCGCCCAGACGGAGCCGTCCAGAACGATATCGACGGCCATTCGGATCTCGTCCGCGCTGGCGCCGTGGTGGAGGTAGCCCTTGGCTCCGGCGCCGATGACGCGCTGGGTGTGGACGGGATCGTTCTCGAGGCCGATGACGATCAGCTTCAGGCGCGGCCGGGATCTCTGGAAGGAGGCGAGCAGGTCGAAGATGTGGTCGGTGCAGGAGGCGTCGACGAAGACGAGGTCGACCTGTGGGGAGGCGAGGGCACCGGGGCCGGGGAGGGGAACGAGATCAATCTCGGGCTGAGCGGCGAAGATGGTCTTCAGACCAAGGAGGCGCAGGGGATCGGTTGCAACGACGCCGAATCGTCTCCGCAGGCCATCGGATCCGGTGCTCACGTCGCACTCTCCTGGGCGGCTGAGATGCGCGGCTGCGGCGGCGCGGCTGGCGGGAGCCCACTCACAGCTTGGGCAAGACGATTCCCTGCTGGTTCTGGTACTTCCCTTTGCGGTCGGCGTAGCTGATCTCGCACACCTCGTCGGACTGGAAGAAGAGGATCTGGCACAGGCCTTCGTTGGCGTAGATGCGGGCCGGCAGGGGTGTTGTATTAGAGATTTCGAGGGTGACGAAGCCCTCCCATTCCGGCTCGAAGGGGGTGACGTTCACGATGATGCCGCAGCGGGCGTAGGTGGATTTGCCGACGCATATGGTGAGCACGTCGCGAGGGATTTTGAAGTACTCGATGGAGCGCGCGAGGGCGAAGGAGTTGGGGGGGACGATGACGCTGGGCGCCTGGACGGTGACGAAGGAGCGCTCGTCGAAGGCTTTGGGATCGATGATGGCGCTGTTTACGTTGGTGAAGATCTTGAATTCGTCTGAGACGCGGAGGTCGTAGCCGTAGGAGGAGAGGCCGTAGGAGATGACGCCCTCGCGGACCTGTTTTTCGCTGAAGGGGGCGATCATTCCGTGGTGGACGGCTTGTTCGCGGATCCAGCGGTCGCTTTTGATGGCCACGGTATCGTCCTGGTGTGAGGGGGTGCGGAGTTGCGGGGCAAGCGGAGGGATCTGTGCAGCTTCGCTTCGATTTCAAGCTTTGCCCGGGGGTCTCTTAAGGTTTGCGTTTTGACGATGTTACGGCAGATTTATGACGTTGACAATACCCCCTCCACTCCTTAACATCACCGTACCAGAACGCCTCCCTTGCAGAAATTCTATTTGAAGGACTCGACTCAGATGATCAAGCAGGACCTTATTCAGCGGGTTGTGGAGCGAACCGGTCTACCTCGATCCAAGGCCGAATCGGCGGTGGACGCAATCTTTGAGAGCATGAAGCAGTCGCTGGTGGCGGGCGACCGGATCGAGCTGAGGGGCTTCGGTGTCTTCACGGTGAAGCCGAGGAAGACGGGGATCGGGCGCAACCCGAGGACCGGGGCTGAGGTCTCAATCGCGCCCGGGAAGGCGGTTCGCTTCAAGCCCGGGAAAGAGCTGCATCTACTCACCTAGAGTGATCCCGTGGACCTCCGGACGCGGACGGGGCGGTCCGAAGGGACACGGCTTTGGGCTGGAACATGGGTGCTGATTTCGAGATGGTGGATGCAGTTGCGCGTGCAGAGTGGGTTCTGGAAGGGGTTTGTGGCGGCGACGGCGCGGGGGAGCCTCTGCCGAAGCTGCTGGTGGTCTTTGCGCATCCGGACGATGAGGTGCTGGCGATGGGCGCGCGGTTGGGACGGATGCGTGGGTCGCGCCTGCTGTGCGTGACGGATGGCGCTCCCGCGGACGGCGAGGATGCGCGGGCGCATGGATTCGCGACGCTTGCGGCGTACAGGGAGGCGCGGCGGATGGAGTTGGACGCGGCTCTTCGGAGGTGCGGCTTCGACACGCGGTGTGCGCGGCCTTTGCTGCTGGGACGGGCGAACGGCGGAAGCGGTGTGCTGGCGGATCAGACGGCGGCGCTGCACCTGACGGATCAGCACCTGGCGGATCAGACCGCGGCTCTGCACCTGCCGGAGCTGGCGAGGGCTGTGGCTCGGGAGATTGAGGACTTTCAGCCTGCGGCAGTTGTGACGCATCCGTATGAGGGCGGGCATCCGGACCACGACAGCTGTGCGTTTGCGGTCCATTCGGCGGTGCGAATGGTAGCGGAGGAGCGGCGGCCGGTGGTGGTTGAGGTGGCTTTCTATCATGCTTGCCATGCCGACCCTGCCGACCTGGCTGACTATGCGCAGGGGGATGGGATGCGGACTGGGAGATTTCTGGATGAGGTTCAGGTGGGCGACCCTTCCGAGGCGACGCGGGCGACCAGGGTGTGCCGGCTTTCCGCTGTTGAGCAATCGCACAAGCGCGATCTGCTCGACTGCTTTGCGAGTCAGCGGGAGACGCTGGGGCAGTTCGGGGTTGAGGTTGAGAAGTTTCGGATTGCGCCGGGGTACGACTTTACGCTGGCTCCGCACGCCGGGGCGCTGCTGTACGAGGGGTTCCCGTGGGGAATGCGGGGGGAGCGGTTTCGCGGGCTGGCGGCGGCGGCGCTCGAGGAGCTTGGGCTTTCGGCGGGAACGCAGGGGCCGGGCCGGGCGTGAGACTGCACGTTCTCAGCGTTGCGTATCCGTTTGCAATCGTCGGCGCGGGTTGTGTTGGCGGAGCGGAGCAGGTGCTTACCTCGCTCGAGGCGGAACTGGTGGCGGGCGGGCACCGGTCGACGGTTGTCGCTCGAGATGGATCGACGGTTGCGGGCCGGCTGCTGACCACTGCCGTTCCAGACGGCGTGATTACGGACGAGATGAGAGATGAGGTTACGCGGAGTCACCAGGGCAACATCGACCTGGCGCTGGCGACGGGTGGGGTCGACGTGGTGCACATGCATGGGATCGACTTCGACCGTTACACGGTGCCGCATGACGTGCCGGTGGTGGTGACGCTGCATCTCCCGCCCTCGTGGTATCCGGAGAGAATCTGGAGCCTGCCGCCGAACTACCGGCTGCAGTGCGTCTCGGAGACGCAGCGGAGGGCATGTCCGGCGCGGATCCAGGAGATGCTCCTTGTGATCGGAAACGGGGTGGCGCTGCCGCCGGCGGACAAGCTTCCGAAGCGGCGCGGATATGCGTTGATGATGTCGCGGATCTGTCCTGAGAAGAACCTGCATGCGGGGCTGGATGCGGCGCGCCTGGCGGGGGTGCCGGTTCTGCTTGCGGGCGAGACGTTTCCGTACGAGGAGCATCTGCGCTATTTCAGAGAGGAGATCGAGCCCCGTCTGGGGGATCGTGCTCGCCTGCTGGCGCCGGTGGCGGGGGCGGAGAAGGTGCGGCTGCTGGCGAGGGCGCGGTGCCTGCTGCTGCCGACGCTGGCTCCGGAGACGAGCTCGCTGGCGGCGATGGAGGCGATGGCGGTAGGCACGCCGACCGTCTGCTACGGATCGGGCGCGATCACAGAGATCGTAGAAAACGGAGTGACGGGCTTTGTGGTCAGCGGTGTGGAAGGGATGGCGGCGGCGATCGGGCAGGTGGGGGAGATCCGGCCGGAGGTGTGCCGAGAGGTTGCGGCGGCGCGGTTTCCGCTGCGGAGAATGGTCGAGGGGTACGTGGGCCTGTACCGGAGCTTGATCGCGGAGAGAGACGCTGATGGGGGGAGAGATGCGGGGCCGATGCGGACGGATGAGGCGGTTGAGGTGGCGCCGCTGAGGTCTGCAGTTGAGAGTGGGGACGGCGCCGGTGAAGGGGTGGAGCTGCGGGCGGCGGTGCTGCGGACGGTTGAGGAGATGGAGGCGCTGGCGCCTGAGTGGATGGATGTGTGGAGGGATGCTGGGGCGACTCCGTTTCAGAGCCCGGAGTGGCTGCTGCCGTGGTGGAGGCATGTGGGCGAAGGCGAGCTGCTGGCGGTGACGGTGCGCGGCGGAGGGGACCGTCTGCTGGGGCTGCTGCCGGCGTACGTGTATACGCAGCCGGCGGATGGAGAGCGGCACCTCCTGCTGCTGGGCGCGGGGACGAGCGACTACCTAGACGGAATCTTCGGGATGTCGGGGACGGCTCCGGGGATGGATCGCGAGACGATCGTGGCGGCTGCGGTGGGGGAGCTTCTGCGGTACGGGCATCAATGGGATTGCTGGGACAGGGGATTTCTACACCAGTTGCAGGAGGGGTCGGCGCTGCTGGGCTATGCGCGGAGATCGGGGATGGAGGTGTTCGGGTCGGAACCGAGCTCGTCGGTGCGGGTGTCTGGATGGGCGCAGATGCCGGCGAAGATCCGGGCGAACAGCGGGCGCTACCGGCGACGTGCGGAGGCGCGGGGAACGCTCTGTTACAAGGTCGCAGAGACGGTTGAGGCCGCGCTGCAGGGGCTCGAGACCCTGATCGGGCTGCACACACGCCGATGGGAGGGGGGAGGGGTGCTGACATCAGAGAGGGTGCGCGAGCACCATCGCGCGTCGGTGCCGAGGTTGATGAAGGCGGGCCTGCTGTGGATGCTGTCACTCGAGATGGACGGGCGGGTGCTTGCGGTTCTGTATGCCATGGTCCATACGCCGGGGGGCGATGCGGGATCGATGCGGGAGCGCCGGATGTTTTGTTACCTGATTGGATCTGATCCGGATTTCGGGGAGCTTAGTCCGGGCACGCTGCTGCTGGCGTATGCGTATGACCGATGTGAGGCGGAGGGAGTTGCGTGGATGGACCTGCTGCGCGGAGGAGAGGCGTACAAGCATCTGTGGGGGGCGGTGGAGGAGGCTACGTTTGGGGTGGTGCTGCCGGGCGGACCGAGGCCTGGGCAGGCTGGGTCTTCGAGGGCGGTGGGTGCGGGGTCTGGTCGAGAGGAGTGCGGATTTTAGAGCGCGGGTGTTGCGGGGGCGGACGGAGATGAATACAGGGATTTTCACTTCGGTCGAGATGACATCTGGCCTCAAGTTGCAGGAATCGTACTCTGGGCAGTAAAGGGGGGGATGACGAGTGCATCCTACGAGGCCGATGCCGAAACAATCTTTTGTTGGCGAGATGCGATGACGACCTTTGCGCTGCTGAGTACGCTGGTGTGCCTGGCCGCGGTGTTTGGCCTGGTGAGCCATCGTGTGCTGCGGCTGCCGACGGCGATCGGGACGACGATTCTATCGCTGGCGGCGGCGGCGGCGATCCTGGCTGGAGGACGGTTGGCGCCGGGTCTGCGCGCGGGTGCGGAGCACGTGGTGAGCGGCATCGACTTCAACGCGGTGGTGCTGCACGGGATGCTGGCCTTTCTGCTCTTCGCAGGTGCGCTGCAGCTCGACCTGGAGGAGCTTTCGCGGCAGAAGTTGACGGTGGCGAGCCTGTCGATCTTTGCGACGGCGATCTCTACGGTGCTGGTGGCGGCGACGTTCAAGGGGGCGCTGCTGCTGATCGGGATACCGCTGAGCTGGATGGGAGCCCTGCTGTTTGGGGCGCTGATCTCGCCGACGGATCCGATCGCGGTGCTGGAGATGCTGCGGCGGGTGGGAGCGCCGGCAGAGATCGAGGCGCAGCTGGCGGGCGAATCGCTGTTCAACGATGGCGTGGGCGCGGTGATCTTTCTGGCAATGGTGGACGCGTCGACGAGCGGCGCTGTGCCGTCGCTGGGACGGTTCGGCCTGCTTCTGCTGTTGAAGGCTGCGGGTGCGGTCGGGTTGGGGGCGCTGCTTGGCTACGTCACGTATCGTCTTCTGCTGCTGGTGGACAGCTACCGGATCGAGGTGCTGTTAACGCTGGCGCTGGCGATGGGAGGATATGCGCTGGCGGATGCGCTGCACATGTCGGCGCCGCTGGAGGTGGTGACGGCTGGCCTGCTGGTGAGCGGGCGGGCGCGCGGGCTGGCGATGTCGGAGCGGACGCGGGCTCACGTGGACACGTTCTGGGAGCTGCTGGATGACATCTTCAACGTGGTGCTGTTTCTGCTGCTTGGACTGGAGCTGCTGGTGCTGCCGACCGGGGGCCGGGTGGTGGCGGCTGGCCTGCTGGCAATTCCGGTGGTGCTGCTGGCGCGGTTCGGGAGCGTGGGCCTGACGGTGGGAGCGCTGGCCGTAATCCGGAAGCGAACTCCGGGAGCGCTTTCGGTGCTGACGTGGGGTGGTCTGCGGGGCGGCCTGGCGGTTGCGCTGGCGCTCTCGGTGCCGCAGAGCCGGGGCAGCGAGCGGAGCCTCTTGCTGGGGACGACGTACGTGGTGGTGCTGTTCTCGATCGTGGTGCAGGGGCTGACGATTGCGCCGCTGTTGCGGAGGCTGGGGTTGAAGGCCGGGGTGGGTGAGGCTAGGAGCATCGAGGCGGGGTTGCTGGGCCGATAGCGCGTGCGCGGACAGGCCGGGCTACCAGGCGTGAAGGTAGCCGTCGCGTTCGGTGAGTTCGATGGGTGTGCCAAACAGGTCTGAGAGGACGGGTGCGGTGAGGAGGTCGCGGCGGGGGCCGTCGGCGACGATGCGGCCATCGCGCAGGAGGAGGACGCGGTCGATCTCCGGAAAGATATCGGCGGTGTGGTGGGTGATGAGGAGGATGGTGGTTCCCTGCCCTGCGAGACGTCGAAGGAGGGCGCGGAGCTCCCCCTGGGCGGCGAGATCGAGGGTGTTCGAAGGCTCATCGAGGAGGAGCATCTCGCCGGCCGTAGTAGCGGCCAGATCGGGTGGGGCGGCAGAGTTGAGATCGGCAGCGGCGCGGGATCCGGCGAGCGCGCGGGCGATCATGATGCGGCGCTGCTGCCCGGCGGACATCTCGCCAAGCGGCTGGTGGCGGAGGCTGGCGCCGCCTACCAGATCGAAGAGGTATTCCGCGCGCGAGCGCATGGACGCGGTGACGGTAAGGTTCGGCCAAAGGGTAGAGGACGAGAAGAAGCCGGTGAGGATGGCGTCGAGGCCGGGGGTCGCGAGCATGGACCTGCCGGGGAGATCGGATGAGACGACCCCGAGGCGCTGGCGGAGGGCGGTGAGATCCCAGCGTGCGCGGCCGAAGATGCTGACGGAGGAGCCTGGGCGGACGAGGGGGTAGAGCTCGCAGGTGATCGTTTTGAGGAGGGTGGATTTTCCGCAGCCGTTCGGACCGAGGATGGCGAGGTGCTCGCCGGTGTGCAGGGTGAGGTTGATGTCGTGGAGGACGGGGACGCCGCCGCGGGCCACGGAGACATGCTGGAGGCAAAGGAGGGGTTCGGGCATGCGTATGGACAGGATAGATGAGCTGCGGTGGGGGATCGTGGCGGTGCGGCGGGGTGCTTACGAGAGCCAGGGGGAGATGGTGGATCAGGAGCGAGGCGGGCGGGCGCGAACCGACCGGGCTATGTTGGTGGGCTATGTCAGGCGGCTAACTTATGCGGGGTAAGGTTTGCGCGTCGCGGAGGCTGGTTGGGAACCACTTGTGGCGCCGGGATCTGCGAGGGGAGCGACGCTTTCAGAACTGCCACAAGGGACGGTGCGGGCGGATCAGTGCTGGAGGTTGCCGAGGAGCTTGCGAGTGATCGGGTAGCACTCGCAGGCGGAGGCTTCGAGGCCGGCGCGGTCGATGATTTCGATCTGGCCGCGCTGATAGGTGATGAGGCCGGAGCGCTTGAGCAGGCCGGCGGTGAGGGTGACGGTGGAGCGGCGGGAGCCGATCATTTCGGCGAGAAACTCCTGCGTAAGGCTGAACCTCTGTTCGCCGATGCGATCGGCAACCATGAGGAGCCAGCGCGCCATTCGCTGCTCCACCTCGTGCAGACGGTTGCAGGCGGCGATCTGACCGGTGAGGGAGCTGCCGTACTGCACGTACTGGAGGAGGAGGCGACGGACGGGTTCGAGAGGGAAGAACTCCTCCCGGAACTGGTTGAAATCGACGCGGAGGGCAGTAGCTGCTACCTGCACGAAGCAGTCGGTGACACCGCCGGCGGGGCCGAGGAGGTGGAAGGCTTCAGGAACTCCCTCGCGACCGACGAGCCCGACCTCTACGCCGTCGCCGGTGGACATGGCGGCGACGACCGACGCGATGCCGGAGGTTACGAAGTGGAGGTGCTTTGGAGCTTTGCCGGGGACGTACAGGGTGCTTCGGATGGGGAGAGAGACTGGCTCCGCGACGGCTACGATCCGCTGGCGAAGTTCAGGAGGAAGCTGGTGGAGCAGATGATTGGACGCGATTGCGGGCATGGGGTGTCCTGATCTTAACGAGCAGATCGCAAGGAACATCCGCCGGCCCGGGCGAGAGGAATTGCGGGGAACAGTGCAGCACTGAACCTCTGCAGAGCATAGGAGCGGAGATTGCAGATGGGTGTCGGGTACACGACATAGGCGGGGGGATCTGGGAAGCGGGCAAAATAATTCCGAGGCCGCGCGACCTCGGATAAGCAGGGCGGCGAAGTGGAGCTAGTTGCCTTGCATCTGCGACACGGGCCGGATGACTTGGTCAGCCTGGGGTCCTTTTTCACCTTGGATAATATTGAACTCGACTGGGTCTCCTTCTTTGAGAGACTTGTAGCCTTCAGTCTGAATCGAGCTGTAGTGGACAAAGACGTCCGCCCCACCTTCGTGTCCCAAGAAGCCATACCCCTTGGCGTTGTTGAACCATTTCACGGTGCCGGTGTACTGAGCCATGGTCGTTCCTTCTTTCACGTTCCCTGATACTGATCTGCTACCCACACAGTACTCAGGCTTCGGCGGCTGAGTCTGTCGGTTGACTAACAGACCCAATATGTGGAGGAAGCGGGCTCTCACCGAAGGCGATTTCCGATAGGAAGTACGCCGGAGCGGCTCCGACGAGATCGGCGGCGCCACTCTTGTCGCTTCGGTAATCGCATGATGGAGTGGAATACCGGCCAGATCCGCCGATGTCCTGCCGTGACATAAGAGGTCCATACTGATTAGTACAGGCGAAGCTCGTTTGCCTGGGAACGTTGGCACGATCTGACACAGAACGTTTACAGGAACAGGGTTTTGAAGCATCTGGACAGCGCTGCAATTGGGCGCCTTGGATTGAAGCCGATCACGCTCGAACTGCGGCACGAGATGGAGTATCCGGGAAGTCCGATTGACCATCTTTTCTTCCTGGAGGAAGGGATCGGATCGATGACGGTGACGCTGAACGACGGATCGCAGGTGGAGGCGGGGATGTTTGGCTACGAGTCCGTGGTCGGGATCTCGGCGCTGATGGGAGTGAAACGCAGCCTGAACCGGGTTTACATGCAGATGGCGGGGCATGGATACACGTGCGGGACTTTGCCGGCGCGGAAGGAGTTCAATCGCGGCGAGATGTTTCATGCGCTGGCGCTGCGGTCGGTTCAGACGCAGCTGACACAGAGTGCTCAGTCGGCGGCGTGCAATGCGAAGCACGATGTGGAGCAGAGGCTGTCGCGCTGGCTGCTGATCTGTGCGGACCGGAGCAACCGGAACGAGTATGCGATGTCGCAGGAGTTCCTGTCCGAGATGCTGGGGATAAGCCGGCCGAGTGTATCGATTGCGGCAGGCCTGCTGAAGCAGAAGGGCCTGATCGAGTACAGCCGAGGGACGATCCACATCCTGGATCGGACGTTGCTGGAAGGGGAGTCGTGCGAGTGCTACCGGGTGGTGAAGAATCACCTCGACAACCTGATGGAGTTTGACCAGGGGCTGGTGGCGTAAGAGTCACGCGGGGGCTGGCGCGGCCATGCAGGGAGAGGGACGTTAGATCGCGGGCGGGGCTGGATCTATGACGACCACTGCGTGAAAGGGATGTGCGTGAGGGTGAAAGCTCCACGTTAGAATGTCCCTATGAACCAGTCCACGAAGGTCCTCGACGAGCCCGCAGTGATGAAGCGAGACTTCCCTTCCTCCTCCGGAGAGATGTTTCAGAACTACTTCGAGGGCGGGCGCAAGGACACCTACAAGAAGAACGATTTGATGGACGCGCGGGCGCGGCGTGTCTTTGAGACGACGGCTTTGGCGTGCTCGATGGACGCGTACCCGTTTCAGGCTCCGCTGAGCGGTCGGCCGGGGCCGGTGGTGGAGGTGGACGGCCACCAGATGCTGTCGATGTCCTCGTACGATTACCTGGGGCTGATCGGGGATCCGCGGGTGAACGAGGCATCGATCGCGGCGATTCGGCATTATGGCACGGGGACGGGCGGGGCGCGGCTGCTGGCGGGAACGCTGGATCTGCACACGGAGGTAGAGCGAGCTCTGGCCGAGTACAAGGGGACGGAGACGGCGATCACGTTCTCTTCTGGGTATGCGGCGAACCTGGCTGTGATCAGCGCGCTGTTCGGGCCCGCGGACCGGGTGATCGCGGACGTGTACTCGCACCGGAGCCTTCTGGATGCGTGCCGGCTGGCTGGGGTGCAGGTGCAGAGGTTCGCGCACAACGACATGGAGTCGCTGCGGCACGAGTTGAAGCATGGGCCGGATGCGAACCGGACGCTGATTGTGTCGGACGGCGTGTTCTCGATGGACGGCGATATCGCGCCGCTGCCGGAGCTGATCGCGGTGAAGAAGGAGTTCGGCTGCTTCCTGCTGATGGATGAGTCGCATGCAAGCGGGATGCTGGGAGCCACGGGTCGCGGGACGGACGAGCATTTCGGCATCGCGACGGACGAGGTGGATATCTGGACGGGGTCGCTGGCGAAGTCGATTCCATCGAACGGCGGGTTTGTGGCGGTATCGCAGCGGCTGTCGATCTTTCTGCAGCACGCGGCCTCGCCGTTCATCTTTTCGGCGGCGCTTACGGCCCCGGCGGCGGCGGCTGTGCTTGAAGGTTTGAGTATTTTGAAGTCGGAGCCGGAGCTAGTGGAGCGGCTGGGAGAGAATGCGGAGTTTCTGCGCGGGGGCCTGAAGTCGCTGGGATACGACACGGGGCTGTCGGAGACGGCGGTGATTCCGGTGATTCTGCATGATGATGCGAGGACTGCGTTGTTTGCGCGGAGGCTGCGGGACTATGGTGTGCTGGCTGCGCCGGTGATGTTCCCGGCGGTGGCGCAGGGCGAATCGCGCCTGCGTCTGTGTGTGACGGCGGCGCACACGACGCAGCACCTCGAACTGGCGCTCGACGCGTTCGACAAGATGCGGTGTGAGTAGGGGCCGATGCGGGCGCTGGTGACGGGGGCCAGCGGCTTCCTGGGTGGGCGGCTGGCGCAGATGCTGGCGGACGAGGGTACAGAGGTGACGGTGCTGGCGCGGGCGAAGACGGACCTCCGTCATCTGGATGGTGTGCCGGTCCGGGTGGTGAAGGGATCTCTTACGGACGCGGTGGCGCTTCGGGAGGCGGTGCGGGGACAGAGCCATCTGTTTCACTGTGCGGCCTGCTCGACGGACTGGGCGCCGGAGCGGACGTACCTCGAGGCGAATGTTCAAGGGACGAGGATGCTGCTGGAGGCGGCGAGCGGCGAGCGTGGGATGGAGCGCTTTGTGCATGTGAGCACGACCGACGTGTATGGGTATCCGGAGCGGCCGGGGGACGAGACGGCGGCGATGGTGGATGCGGGTCTGCCGTATAACCGGACGAAGATGCAGGGGGAGATGGAGGTTTGGGGATTTGCTGAGCGGGGGATGCCGGTGACGGTGATCCGGCCGGGGACGATCTATGGGCCGCGGGGAAAGGACTTCGTGGTGGAGATCGCGAAGATGCTTCGGCAGAGGATGATGCTGCTGGTGGATGGGGGACGGGCGCGGGGAGGATTCTGCTACGTGGACAACGTCTGCCGGGCGATGATGACGTGCTGCTCGACCGAGGGGACGGCGGGGGAGGCGTACAACCTGACGGACTCGACGGGTGTGACCTGGAGGGAGTACAGCGCGGCGCTGGCGGGCGGCTTGGGACTGCGGTCGCCGTGGATCGATCTGCCGTTCCGGGTGGCGATGCGGGTGGGGGCCGCGTCGGAACGTGTGCATGCGACACTGCGGCTGCCCGGCCGGCCTCTGCTGACGCGGCATGCGGTGAAGCTGCTGGGCGGGGACCAGGAGTTTTCGGCGGCGAAGGCGGCGCGGGACTTCGGGTACACGGCGGACGTTGGGTTTGCGGAGGGGATGCGGAGGTCGGTGGAGTGGGTGCGGGGGCTGGGCTGAGCGCGGGTGTTCGCCGCAATCGTTCGCATACTGGAAGCGGGTCCTTCGCTTCGATCAGGATAGCGAGCGGGTAGGTAGTGGGTGGGGAATTGTAGCGTCACATATTGTCGAGCGGAAGCTTATCTCGGGCGTCTGTCTCGGTAGAAGGGACCTATGACTTCGATCGAGGGATGCAGCTTGGCGTTGTTTTCCATGGAGGGTGCACGGTCGGAGATCGATCTTGCAGTCCTGGTGGAGACTTACTCCGCGCTGCTGTTTCGGGTCGCTCACTCGGTGCTGCGAAGCCGGACAGAGGCCGAGGATGTGGTTCAGGACGTCTTTGTTCGCGTTCTCGAGCGTCGCCGATCTCTCCTCGATGTCCGCGACATGCGGGTATGGCTGATCCGCATCGCGTGGAACCTGGCGCTGGACCGACGGCGACGCATACGCCCGGAGCAGATGGACGAGAGGTTCGCGAATGGTCTGGTCGCAAGGAGCATGCTGGCGGACGAGGCGATGGACGAAGCGCAGCGTGTGAGGTCGGTGTTGCGCGAGATAGAGAGATTGCCCAAAGGGGAGCGCCATGTGCTGCTTCTTTCCGCAATCGAGGAGCTGGAGACGGCGGAGATGGCGGCGGTTTTAGGGAGGAGCGAATCGGCTGTTCGAGCGCTGCTGTTCCGGGCAAGGGCGCGACTGCGCGAGCGGATGGAAGCGAGAGGAGGCGGGGGATGAAGAGTTCGGAGCAAGCGATTGAGAAGGTGATGGCGGGTTTGCGCGAAGCCAGTGCATCGCCGGGGATGGAGCGGCGCATCCTGAAGGCGGTCGAGGTGCGGATCTCGGCGCGGTCTCGATCGGGTTGGCGCAGGTTGTGGCCGGTGTGGCCGATGGGATTAGCAGGTGCGAGTGCAGGGAGGTCGTTCGCGTGGGGTATTGCGCTGGCGGGTGTATTGGCCGCTGCTGTCGTTATCCCTTCCACCTACCGGATGGGGCACGCTCCCGCGCCGTCGGGGGTGACTCCGACTGGCGTGGTGTTCCAGGCTTCGGCGGCTTCAGGGCCGATCCCGAGAGGCCCGCAGATTTCCGTGCCTGGGTCGGGCCCGCGGTCTGCCAGGAAGCCGGTTAGGACCAGGACCAGACTCGACCGGGATACAAGTTCCGCCGCTCCGCAGGAGGCACGCGTGGTCAGCTATCCGGCACCGCCGATGCCCTTGACCGAACAGGAGCGATTGCTTCTACGCATTGTGCATGCGGGTGATCCGGTCGAGTTGGCGATGCTGAATCCAGAGGTCCGGGCCAAGCGGGAGGCGGAGGATGAGGCAGAGTTTCATAGGTTCTTTCCGCCACCGGCTACGGTCGATAACGAATGAAATGCGATACGAGGGGGAGACGGAAGATGAGACTGGCGAATGAGATTTTCGGTGTGGCTCTGACGTTGGCAGCAATTGGATGGAGAGCAGAGGCGCAGTCGGGGACGGCGGCACCGAAGCAGGACTCGAATGTCGTTCAGACCTTTTATCTCAAGAATGGTGACCAGCAGAACGAAGCAAACGAGGTCTACACGGCGCTGCGCAACCTGCTTGATGTTCACGACAAGTTAGCCTTCTTGCCCTCACAGAACGCAGTAAGCGTGAGCGCCAGCCCGGAGCAGCTTCTGCTGGCGCAGAAGATCCTCAACGATCTTGACCGACCCAAGAAGGCATATCGCCTTACCTACACCATCTCCGAGATGGATAGTGGAAAGCGCATCGGTCTTCAACACTTTGCCATGATCGTGGCCGGGGGAGGGAGGACGACGCTGAAGAACGGAAGCAGGGTGCCAGTAGCGACCGTAGGATCCGCCTCAGGCTCTACCACGGCCCAGAGTTCCCAGGTGAATTACATCGATGTTGGGCTGAGCATCGATGCGACGCTCGATGAGTTCGCGACGGGAGCAAGGTTACGGACGAAGGTGGAGCAATCGAGCGTCGCAGAGGAGAGGTCCGGAGTGGGCGCGCAGGATCCGATTGTGCGGCAGACTACGATTGAGGGCACGTCCTTCCTGACTCCGGGCAAGCCGCTGGTGCTGGGATCCGTGGATGTGTCTGGAAGCACGCGGCATCTGGACGTCGAGGTAGTGATGGAGGCGGTTCGGTAAGAGCGGAGTCGGCACGATGGTGAGGCCAGAGCAACACAGAGTCGTTTCGGCTTCGCCTTTGCTCCGGCCTTCGGCAGAGAGGAAGAGTGCGCCTTTTGCCGCTTGACGCCGGGCTGAAGCCCGGCTCTCTACCTAGAAGCGAGAGCGGAGGTTTGATGCAGGGCTGAAGCCCGGCTCTACCTAGAAGAGTCTGCAGCGGTTCGACTCTACGCTCAAGCCTGGCTCTACCTAGAAGCATCTGCAGAACAGCAGCCGAGGTCATTGAAGCCTGTTCGCTAGGGCAGCGCTTTGAAGGCGAGGACGGCGTTGAGGCCGCCAAAGGCGAAGGAGTTGGAGAGGATGGCTTCGACCTGCTGGGGGCGGGCGTGGTTGGGGACGACGTCGAGGTCGCAGGCGGGGTCTGGGGTGAGAAAGTTGGCGGTAGGCGGGAGGATGCCGTGCTGGAGGGTGAGGATGCTGGCGACGGCTTCGAGCGCGCCGGCGGCACCGAGTGCGTGGCCGTGCATGGACTTGGTGGAGGAGACGGCGAGCGCGTCGGCGTGAGCGCCGAAGACGGCGCGGATAGCGGCGGTCTCGGTACGGTCGTTGGCCTCGGTGGCGGTTCCGTGGGCGTTGATGTAGCCGACCTGCTCGGGGGCGAGGCCGGCGTCGCGAAGGGCCTGGGTCATGGCGCGGGAGGGTCCGCTGGTGACGGGCTGGGTGATGTGGGCGGCGTCGGCGGTCATGCCGAAGCCGACGATCTCGGCGAGGGGGCGGGCGCCGCGGGCGAGGGCGGCATCGAGGGGCTCGAGAACGAGCATGGCTGCGCCCTCGCCGAGGATCATGCCGGAGCGCTCCAGCGAGAACGGGCGGCAGGTGTCTTTGGAGATGACGCGCATGGCCTCCCATGCCTTGAGGCCGCCTACGAAGAAAGGGGCTTCGCTGCCGCCGGCGATGGCCATGGGGGCCTGTCCGGAGCGGACCATCCAGAAGGCCTGGCCGATGGCGTGCGCGGAGGAGGAGCAGGCGGTGGAGATGGTATAGGCGGGGCCCTGGATGCCGTACTGCATGCAGATGTGGCTGGCGCCGGCGTTCGACATGGAGAGCGGGATGGTGAGCGGGTGGACACGGCTGCGGTTGTTGTGGAAGAGCTCCCAGTAGCCGGTCTCCTCGGTTCCGCGGCCGCCGAGGCAGGAGCCGGTGACGACGGCGGAGCTCTCCTGTAGGGCGGGGGTGAACTCGATGCCGGACTGGAGGATGGCTTCGCGGGCGGCGATGACTGCGAACTGGGCGAAGCGGTCCATGAAGGCGATGTCTTTAGGGGCGAAGTGATCTTCGGGGACGTAGTTGCGGACTTCGGCGGCGTTTTTGAAACGGACCTGAGCTACGTCCACGCTTTCGATCTCGCGCACGGCGGAGCGGCCTAGGGATAGAGCTTCCCAGAACGCGGGGGAGTTGTCGCCGAGAGGGCTGATAACGCCGACCCCGGTGATGACGACGCGGCGCACGGCTAACCGGTTGGCGAAGGCGCCGGCTTCGCGGAATCGAGGTCCAGCTTCGCTTGGATGAGTTGCTGGATTCCGAGGACCATCTCGTGGATGTTCTTCACCTTTTTAGCGTCGTCATCGTTGATCTCGATGTCGAACTCGCTTTCAAGATCGAAGAGGATGTTGAGACGATCGAGCGAGTCGATGCCCAGGGACTCGAAGGTGCTGTCGGGGAGCACGGTTTCGAGTGGAATCCGCTTGGTCGTGGCGATTACTTTTCGGACTCGATCTAGGATGTCTTCGGGCATTGTCGGTTTTGAGGTCTCGGGGCGTGGGTCCTGGGTAGAACAGCCGGGGCGGGGTTCGCCGGGCTCGAAAACTTCAGAGTCTCTCGTACCAGTCTACCGTGATAGATGCAGGATGTATTGCCGCGTGTGTTTGGGTCGGGCGAGCGATCCAGATTTTGCGTGGGCGGGACTCGGCCGGCGGATTCGGGGGCGAAGCCTTGCCTGGCTGGTGACTCAGCGATCTGGATGGCCGGCGCTGCCGCCGGCGGGGCGGTTTTGAAGATGTACGCGGAAGGGTGGGACGGCGGTTTCGGCCGGGTCCGGCGCGAAGGTCTGGGAGGTTTGGGCGGGGTCGTAGCCGCGCCAGAGCCAGGTCATCTCGGCGGGAAACTCGGCGGCTCCGTGAGAGGCGTTGTGAGTTCCGTGGCTCAAGGAGAAGCGGGTGTCGTAGGCCTTGAGGTGGAGGGCGTTGGCCATGCGGATGTTGGCGAGGGGCCAGGAGCCGTAGCGATTGTTCTCCATGTCGTTGGATCCATCCTGGAGCCAGACGCGGAGGTTGCGGTGGGGCTCGCGGAGGACCTTCTCCGGGTAGTCCTGGCCACCGTCTGGGACGAGGGGGTCCTCGTGCCACTGGATGGCGGTGAAGGAGCCGATCCAGGTGATGACGCGAGCGAACTGCCCGGGCTGCTGCCAGGCGGCGTTGAAGGCGCAGATGCCGCCCGAGGACAGGCCGGTGATGGCGCGCGAGTAGATGTCCTTGCGGATGCTGTATTTGGCGGAGACTTCGGCGAGGATCTCGTCGCGGAGGAAGCGCGCGTAGCGGTCGGAGACGGTATCGTATTCGACGGAACGCATGGAGTCCTTGAGGGTGCGGGACCACTTCTTCGCGTATGCGTCCACGGCGATGTAGGTGGGCGTGCCGGGGTGGGCGGAGATGTCGCCGGGATCGATGAAGACGGCGATCATGACGGGGATCCTTTTCTGGGCGATGAGGTTGTCGAGATCGTTGAGGATGCCGTGGTCGCCCTCGCGGCTGCCGTATCCGGAGCCATCCTGAAAGACCATAAGGGCTGCGGGGCTCTTGGAGTCGTATTGGGCGGGGACGTAGATGGTGTAGTCGGATTGCATGCCGTCGTAGATGCGGCTGACGTGGGAGAGCTTTGGGGAGAGCGTGCCGGTGGGGACGCCGGTGTGCGCGTAGTGATCCTCAGTGAAGGCGGGGAGATCGAGGCGGCCTCCGAAGGGCCTGCCGGCGACTAGGTAGGAGAAGCTGTGGAGGGCGCCGATCTGCGCGATGTGGGCGGTGGCGTAGAAGAGTCTGGTGCCAGGGACCTGCTGCATGGGCGACGGGGATTCATCAAGGAGGAGTGTGGGTTGGCTCGGAGCTTCGACGGCGAAGAAGAAGTCGTGGAAGTGGCTGCCAGCGGCGGTTCCGTCGGTGAGGTCTTTGGCGGGGAAGGTCTCGCGGATGGCCTGCTGGAGGCTGGGGCTGTGGGTCTGGGCGAGGGTAATGAGCTCCTGCGGTTCGTAAGGCCTGGACTGGGCGAGGGCGGGTGCGAGGAGGCCGAGGAGAGTGGCTGCGAAGAGGAGGCGCATGGGTGCGATCACTCTACACCGGATGCGGCGGGATGCCCGGGCTAGGCGGTAACAGCGGGTTCCTCCGCTTCGCTCCTGAACGACAAGCAAAACGGGCAGCCAACGGCGGAGGCAAATGCAAGAGCGAGTACAACAGCAGGTTCCTCCGCTTCGCTCCTGAATGACAAGCAAGAGAACGGGCAACGGCAGGTGCAGGTGCGGACAGCGAGGGCAGGGCAAGCGAAAAAGCAGGTTCCCTGGCGGAGTGACGGAAGGATGGCGGAGCGACTGGCGGGAACAATGGCTGGTGACTGTGTTAGCGGAGTCGGCGGGAGAGGCCTACGCGGAAGAGGACTTCGAGGATGCGGGTGGCGGCTTTGAGGGAGGCCTGGAGGTTGCCGGCGACTTTGGATTCGCCGCCGATGCGGTTGCGGTAGTCGACGGGGAGCTCGAGGATGCGGAGGTTGTGCTGGGCGGCCTTGATCTGCATTTCCAGGTTCCAGCCGTAGGTGAGCTCGGACATATGTAACTGGTTGAAGCACGATCTGCGGATGGCTCGGAAGGCTCCCATGTCGGTGTAGCGGGCCCGACGGCGGACGGAAGGGACGAGGCGGAGGAGGGTGCCGACGAGGTGGGCGGCGAAGATCTGGGAGGCGAGCATGGATCCGGGCTCGCGCGTGCCGCGGATGCGGGAGCCGATGACGAAGTCGGCTTCGTCCCCGAGGATGGGCGCGGTAAGCCGGGGGAGGTCAGAGATGAGGTCGGAGCCGTCGCCGTCGAGGTAAACGAGGATGGTGGAGGTCGCGAGCGCAGCTTCGCTGCCGGCCCTGCAGGCGGAGCCGTAGCCGCGGGGGGCGGTGATGACGCGGGCTCCGGCAGCGGCGGCGATCGGTGCCGTCGAGTCGGTCGATCCGTTGTCGACGACGATGCACTCGGCGATGAGATACCAGGGCATGGAGCGGACGACGGTTCCGATGGACTCGGCTTCGTTGAGGGCGGGGATGATGACGGAGATCTGGTCGGGGGGCATGGATCGCTTTGGGAGTTCGAGCTTTTAGCTTGCGGCTGGGAGCTAACCGCTAAGAGCTAGACCTAAGAGTAATGAGCAAGGAGTAATGAGCAATGGGTGATGAGGCTTTGGATCAAGTACGAGGGGAGGAGATGTTTGTTGTAGACAAACGCAGTGGAAAGCGGCGCAGGGCGAGATAGATGATTCCGGCGATGGCGACGCCGCCATAGAGGATCTGGTTGAGTAGGAACTGGCGGGGACCGTAGCCCTCGGCGAGCGATGTGGTGCACAGATAGAAGAGGCCAAGGATGTAGGCGGCGACGGGTAGGTTGGGAAGCAGAGTGAAGAAGGGGATGAGCCAGGCGACGTACCAGGGGTAGTGGGGGCTGAAGAGCAGCATGAGAGCGGCCGCGAGGGCGAAGGCGGGAGGGAGGAAGGCGCGGTGGTTTGCGCCTTCCGGGAGGACGGGACTGGAGGCGCGAAGTGCCCAAAGGCTCAAAGCGGTGAAGGTGAGGGCGGCGAAGATCACGTAGGCGTTCGGCGAGAGGTTATGGAGGCCGGGGAGGTGCTGGGCCTGTTCGAGCAGGAAGTAGCGGGTGCCTGTGTCCATGCCCTCTTCCTTGACGTAGCCGCCGAGGAAGCCGAAGACGAGCCTCCCGACGGAGCTGTAGAGCGCGTATGCGGGGATGGCGAGGGAGAGCATGGTGGCCGGCATCTTCCAGTCAAGCGTCTGGAGGAAGGTGCGGGGCTGGCCGGTCACGGGGTCGATGGCGGGCTTGCGCAGGTAGAGCGCGGGAAGGAGCACGAGGGGGTAGAACTTGGTGAGGACGGCGAGGGCGAGGAAGAGGCCGGTGAGGACTGGGCGGCGGCGGTAGCGCGAGAGGAGGGCAAGGCCGAGGAAGGCCATGACGGCGGCGTCGAGGTGGCCGGAGCCAGCGATCTCCCATATGAGGAGGGGGCACCAGGCGAAGAGGATGGCCTGCTCCCGGGGGCGGCCGAGGTGGTGGAGGAGCTTGACGATGGTCCAGAGGGTGAGGCCCTCGAACAGGACCATCACGGTCTTCATGCAGGTGATGGTGGGGGAGACGAAGGTGATGAGCCAGAAGAGGATCTGGGCTATGGGCGGGTAGATGGTGTGGGCGTAGTCGGCACGATTGATGGCTGGGTAGATGTTGCCCTCGGACGCGCCGCGAAGAAAGGCGAGGTGAGCGTCGGCGGGGACGTAACGGTAGGGGTTGATGCCGGCGTGCTGGACGATGCCATCCCAGACATAGCGGTAGATGTCGGAGGAGAGGAAGGGGTCTGCGAAGAGGGTGGCGAGGCGGCAGGCTACGGCGACGGTAAGGATGATTGGGAAGGTAAGGCGGTCTGTGGGACCGAGAAGGACGAGGGCGGAGGCGAGGACGTAACACCACACGGACCAGGCGGCGGTTTCGGAAAAGCCGATGGTGTAGGTGTCGTACTCGAAGGTGAGGTGGCGGGAGAGGAGGAAGAGGCAGAGGCCGAGAAAGACGAGGGCGGCGTTGGTGTGCCAGGAACGGGCGTGGGACCAGTGGATGGCCGCGATGGGCTCGGCGTGGGGATTGGGGCTGCCGGTGGGCTCGTGTGGCGACTCGAGGGGAATACCGGAGATCTTCGCTTCGCTCAGAATGACAGTCCTTTGATCTTGCGAAGCTCTATCCATCATGGCTGTCTACGGGCGCCTGAGCGACGAGGTCGGTAGGGGTGTCGAGTTCCATGAGGAACTCGCGGGTGTGGGGGGCTGGGTAGCCGGGCATCTGGGCGAAGGTCGGCGGTATGGATTCTAGGAGCTCGGCGTTGAGGGTGGCGAGCGTGGCGGCATCGTCGACGTCGTACCAGAGCGGGAGATCGACGAGCTCGAGGGAAGCTTCGCGGCAGCGCTGGCGGGTCTCTTCGGCGACATCCGCGGTGGACCAGGAGATGCGGCCGAAGAGCTCTGGATGGGGCTGTTTGAGGCCGATGAGGTAGTAGCCGCCATCGTCGGAGGGGCCGAGGACGATGCGGTCGCCGGGCCGGGCCAGATCGGCTACGGCCTGCTCGAAGGCGGCGTGCGGGACGGTGGGGGAGTCGGAGTCGATGAGGCAGACTGAAGCGAAGCCGCAGGCGAGGATGTCCTCGGCGGCGGCGAGGAGGCGCTGGCCGAAGGTGTCTCCGCGCTGGGGGATGAGGGCGAAGGCTTCAGGCAGGAGGGTCTCAAAGGCGGCTTCGTCGCCGATGGGGGTGTAGCAGACGAGGCCCATGGAGTTATTGCCGACCGCGGCGAGGTTGGTCGTGGTGTCTTTGAGGAAGCAGATGTTGAGGGCGGCGGTTTGAGCGAGGGTGAGTGGCGGCGAGAGGCGGGTCTTGACCTTGCCAGGGCGTGGAGCTTTGGCCATCACGGCGAGGGCGTGTTTGCCGAGGTATTGCGGGTGGGGGTGGGAGGGGGAGAGGATCGGGTAAGGCATTCCGTACCAGCTTAGCGGATGCGGTTTAGCCCGGAATGCTTTGCGCTGTAGAAATCATTCGTCACATACGCTCTTGAGATAATCCCCTCATGAAGCGACGCGTCATCGAGCAGTACGAGTTCGTCCGCAAGATCGGCGCCGGCGGCAGCGGCGTCGTCTACCTCGCCAACGACACCCTGCTCCAGCGCCCCGTAGTTCTCAAACTCCTCAAGCGCGGCGCCCTCACTGCGGAGCAGATGCGCCGCACCCAGCTGCGCGAAGCCCGCCTCGCCTCCGCCATCGATCACCCCAACGTCTGCGCCATCTACGAAGTCGGCGAGGCCCCCTCCGACTCCGGCTCCGCGGGCGAGCCCGAAGCCTTTATCGCGATGCAGTACATCCCCGGCAAGAGCCTCGACAAGCTCATCGCCGAGGGCCCCGCCAGCCTCCAACTCGTCCTATCGGCCGGCATCCAGATCGCCGACGGTCTCGCCGCCGCGCACTCCCTCGGCATCTTCCATCGCGACCTCAAGCCCGCCAACGTTATGCTCACCGACGGCGGCCTCATCAAGATCCTCGACTTCGGCCTCGCCCGCCGCCTCTCTCCCGACGCCGACTTCGATCCCTCCGGCCCCAACAAAACGCGCTCCGCCTCCGAGGGCGGCACCTACACCGCGCGCGGCGGAACCATCGCCTACATGGCGCCCGAACAGTTCGTCACCGGCCAGTCAAGCGTGCAGTCCGACATCTTCGCGCTCGGCGTCGTCCTCTACGAGCTCGCCACCGGCCGTCATCCCTTCCATCGCCCCGACGCTCCGGACTTCCAGAGCATCCGCGCCATCCAGTTCGCCGACCCGCCCTCCATCCGCGAGATCGCACCCGACCTCCCGGTCGAGATCGAGAGCGTCATCCTCCGATGTCTCGAGAAGCAGCCCTCCTCGCGCTTCTCGTCCGCGGCCGACGTCCGCGAAAGCCTGAAGACTGTCATGCGCACCATGCAGCTCGACGCCATCGTCCTCCCCGCTGGCGCCATGGGCGTTCATTCCTCGCAGGGGCGCCTCCCGCTCGACGGGCCGGAGGAGGAGAAGCGCTCGACCGGAATCCTCTCCATGCTCGCGGAGCGCTTCCGCGAGCAGGCCGCCACCGCGGTCAGCAGCCAGAACACCATCGTCGTGCTCCCCTTCGTCAACTTCGGGCCGCCCACCATTGCTCCGCTCTACGGCTACGCTCTCGCAGACGCCATCGCCGCCCGCCTTGCTCGCATGCCGACGCTTGTCGTTCGCCCCTCAAGCTCGCTGATGACCATACCCGCGCATCAACTGGACCCGCTCAGCACCGGCCGCAAGCTGCTCGTTCAATTCGTCCTGGCCGGTAACTTCATGCGCTCCGAAAGAGGCTTCGATCTCAACTGGCAGCTGCTCGATGTGCCCAGTCAAAGCGTCCGCACCGGCGGCTCCATCAACGTCGCAACCTTCGATCTCGTCAGCGTCCAGACCGAGATCTGCAACGAGGTCTTCAGCACCCTCGAAGGCTTTGGCGATCTCCAGACCTCGGGCGAGCAACGGCTTCCCAGCCGCCAGCCTTCGCTCACCGACGACCTCTCGGAGGAGTACCTCCAGGCCCGCGCCATCCTCTCCGCCTTCATGTCCCGCAGCGGAAGCCGCGACGACCTCGACCGCGCCCGCGAGCTCTTCGAGTCCATCGTCAAGCAGGATGCGAACTTCGCCCCCGGTTGGTCGGGCCTCGGCATCACCCACCTCCAGTACGCGCGCCACGGCCTGGGCGGACGGATGCACGTGCTTGAGGCACGCCGCGCCTTCGATAAGGCCATGACCCTCGATCCCGGCTCCGCCGAGGCCAACCTCTACCGCGTCTACATGATGCTCTCCCGCGGTGAAAAAGAGTCCGCCCGCCACGCCATCGAGCACCTCCTTCAGACCGCCGGCAACGATTGGAACGTCCATCTCGTCGCCGGTATCACCCTTCGCACCGACGGCATGTACGAGGAGGCGCTCGACCAGTTCAACACCTCGCTTCGCCTCAACCCGTCCAACGCCGCCGTCATCTACAACCACCGCGCCCGCGTCTATCATTACCAGAATCAGCTCGAACTAGCCGCCGACGAAATCCAGAAGGGCCTCACCCTCGAGCCGCGTCAACCCCTCCTCCGCATCTCCCTCGGCTACCAGCAGATGCGCACCGGAGATCTCGCCCGGGCCGTCGAAACCCTCGAAAGCGCCATCCGCGACGACGCCTCCCTCCGCATCATCTTTCCCACCATCGCCCTCTGCTACGTCCAGCTCGGCGACCGCGTCAAGGCCGCCAGCTTCATCGTCGACGAGACCCTCGCCGCGGCCGAGGCAGACAGCGAAATGGCCTATCGCCTCGCCACCTACTTCGCCGTGGAGGGCGACGAATCCGAAGCCCTGCACTGGCTCCGCCGCGCCATCTACCTGGGAAATGAGAACTACCCCTGGTTCTCCATCAACCCCTCCTGGAAGCGGCTCGGCGGCCACAGCGACTTCGAACGCATCCTCGAAGACCTCAAGAAAAGCTACCGGCGCAATCAGAAAAACTGGAAGCGTCTTCTCGCTCAGGTCCGTAACTGATCCATAACCCCTATCCGCTCGGCCGCGCTCTTTGAAACTTCCGAACCTTCGGGAACTCCCGGTCATCTATCAACAGAGCCCGAAATCTGATCTCAGCCGCACTCTGATGTTCCCCCGGCAGATATACCTGAGCCAGAGATCCGGTGGCACCACGCCGATGTTTGATCGTGGAGACAAAATCTCCCGAAGGCACTCTGAAAAGCGCAACGCACGGACGAGAGGTAAACCAATTGCCGCCGCACAGCCCCGCAGATCCCGTACACTACACCGATCGCGTTTGCATCATGCCGCGTAAGCACCGGTCAGGTCTCCTCTACGCCGCCCTGCTCGTCTCCGCCCTCGCGACAGGCTGCGCCAAGCCTGCGGCCGCACCTCCGCCACCCCAGGCAATGCCCGTCCAGGTCAGCCCCGTCGCGCTCTCGCCCGTGCCCCTCTCCGACACCTACGTCGCCACCATCAAGAGCCGCCGCTCCGCAACCATGCAGCCCCAAGTCGACGGCAATCTCACCCGCATCCTCGTCCACTCGGGCGACTCGGTCAAGGCCGGACAGGTGCTGATGCAGATCAATCCGCTCAAGCAGGTCGCCACCGTCCAGCAGCAGCAGGGAACCGAGGCCCAGCTCAAAGGGACGTACGTCTACAACCAGGCGGAGGTCGAGCGGCAGCGCAAGCTCTTCGAAGCCGGCATCGTCTCCCGGCAGGCCTACGATCAGGCCGTCCAGTCCTTCCAGACCTCCAAGGGTGCCTACGACTCCGGCAGAGCCCAGACCTCGAGCCAGCAGCAGCAGCTCGCGTACTACCAGATCCGCGCACCCTTCGCCGGCATCGTCGGCGACATCCCCGTCCACCTCGGCGACTACGTCTCTCCCACCACCCTGCTCACCACCGTAGACGAGAACCGCGACCTCGAAGCCTACATCTACGTCCCCACCGAGCGCGCCTCGGACGTTCGCCCCGGCCTCCCGGTCGAGATCCTCGATACCTCCGGCGAGGTCCTCGCCCGCTCCATCGTCAGCTTCATCTCGCCGCAGGTCGATAACGGCCTCCAGAGCATCCTCGCCAAGGCAGAGGTCCCGCACTCCTCCGAGCGCCTCCGCAACTCGCAACTCGTCAAGGCCCGCATTACCTGGAGTACCACCCCGGCGCCTACCGTTCCCGTTCTCGCCGTCACCCGCATCGGGGGTCAACCCTTCGTCTACGTCGTAGCGCCGCGCTCCGGCGGATTCGCCGCCCACCAAGTCGCCGTCACCCTCGGACAGGCGCTCGGCAACAACTACCCCGTCCTCAGCGGCCTCCACCCCGGGGATAAGGTGATCCTCTCGGGCCTCCAAATGCTCCAGGAGGGCGCCCCCGTCAAGCCGCTGGGATGAGAAACCCGTGGGGTAACAGCCTGCGCCTGCCCACTGTCCCCCAGCCCCGGCCCACCCGGACAGGCGCGCAGCATCCCCCCGATCCCGCCCCTCTACCCCTCGCCAGGCCGTAAGCCCGCCCGAGACGCTCTTCTGAGGTAAGCCATTGTTCGTCGACTTCTTCATCCGCCGGCCCGTCTTCGCCACCGTCTCCGCCCTCCTCATCATCCTTGCCGGCGCGGTCTGCATCCCCGGCCTCCCCATCTCGCTCTACCCCCAGCTGGCCCCGCCCACCGTCATCGTTAGCAGCAACTACATCGGCGCGAACTCGCAAATTGTCGAGTCCGCCGTCACCATCCCGCTCGAGCAGTCCATCAACGGCGTCGAGGGCATGCGCTACATCTCCTCTACCAGCTCCAACGACGGCACCTCCGCCATCACCGTCACCTTCCGCACCGGGTACGATCTCTCGATCGCCGCCGTGGACGTGCAGAATCGCGTCGCCTCCGCCCAGGGCCGCCTCCCCGCCGCCGTAAACAACACCGGCATCACCATCACCAAGGCCAACTCCAACTTCGTCCTCGCCGCCGGCTTCATCTCCCCGGACCACTCCCTTTCGGACGCCTTCATCTCGAACTACCTCGACGTCTACGTCCGTGACGCCCTGAAGCGCGTCCCCGGCGTCGGCGACGTCATCATCTTCGGCGAGAGGAGGTACGCCATGCGCCTCTGGCTCGATCCCAACCGCCTCGCCGCCCGTGGCCTTACCGCCCTTGACGTTACCAGCGCCCTCTCCGAGCAGAACGTCGAAGTCGCCGCCGGCCAGCTCGGACAACCGCCCTCCGACAACCGCCAGAGCTACCAGATGGCCGTTCGCGTCGTCGGCCGTCTCTCCGATCCGCATGAGTTCGAAAACATCATCCTCAAGAACTCCGCCAACACCGGTGGAGTCGTTCTCCTTAAAGACGTCGGACACGCCGAACTCGGCGCTGAAAACTACAACACCGCGCTCAAATTCTCGGGCGGAAACGCCGTCGGCGTCGGCGTCCAGCAGCTCTCGAACGCCAACGCCCTCGCCGTCGATAGGCAGTGCCGCGCCGTCCTCAAGGAGCTCGAAAAGTCCTTCCCCCCCGGCATGAAGTACATCATCGCCGTCGACACCACCGTCGTCGTCGGTGACTCTATCCGCGAGGTCATCATCACCCTCGTCGAAGCCATCATCATCGTTATCATCGTCATCTTCCTCTTCCTGCAGGACTGGCGCGCCACCATCATCCCCGCCGTCACCATCCCCGTCTCGCTCATCGGCACATTCGCCTTCATCAAGCTCTTCAACTTCTCCATCAACTCGCTCACCCTCTTCGGCATCACCCTCGCCACCGGCCTCGTCGTCGACGACGCCATCGTCGTCATCGAAAATGTCCAGCGCCACCTCTCCGAGACCGGGTCCGGATCCACCGGCTCCGGATCCCCCAACAGTCCCGCTCTCGCCGATCCCCACCAGGCCACCAGCATCGCCATGGCGGAGGTCACTAGCGCCGTCATCGCGACCTCGCTCGTCCTCATCAGCGTCTTCGTCCCGGTCAGCTTCTTCCCCGGAACCACCGGCATCCTCTACAAGCAGTTCTCGCTTACCATCGCCTTCTCCATCGCCATCTCCGCCTTCAACGCGCTCACGCTCTCGCCCGCGCTCGCCGCCATCCTCCTCCGCCAGGAGCGCCACCACGGCGGTCTCCTGGGTCTCATCGACCGCGGCATCAAGAGCCTCGGCCGCGCCTACGCCCGCGCCGTCACCTTCTTCGTCCGCATCCGCTACGCCGTCCTCGCCCTCTTCGTCGCCGGCCTCGCCGCCACCGCCTACATGTACACCCACGTCCCCACCGCGTTCGTCCCGCAGGAGGACCAGTCCTACTTCCTCTGCATCGTGCAGACGCCTCCCGGAGCCTCGCTCAGCTATACCGCCGAGTTCGCCGATCGCGCCTCAGCTCTTATCCGCAAGAACGACGGCGTCTTCGGCACATTCTCTGTCATGGGCTTCTCGCTCGCCGGCGGAAGCTCGCCCAACCAGGGCATCATCTTCGCTCCGCTCAAGCCCATCGACGACCGCAAAAAGCTCGGCGCCAGCTACACCGCCCACGCCATCGTCGCCGATATCGGGCCCAAACTCTTCGGCGTCCCCGGCGGTATTGCCGCCGCCTTCGAGCCGCCTGCCGTCCAGGGCATCGGCTCCTTCGGCGGCTTCCAGTTCATGCTCCAGGATGCCGGCCGAAACACCTTCTCCGATATCGACCGCGTCTCTCACACCATCGTCGGCCAAGCCCGCGCCGGCCATGAACTCACCGGTCTCAACACCACCTTCACCGCCAACGATCCCCAGATTGTCGTCACCATCGATCGCGAAAAGGCCAAGGCCATCGGCGTCCCCTTCACCCAGATCTCGGCCGCCATGGGCACCTTCATGGGCTCAAGCTACGTCAACGACTTCGACTTCAATAACCGCTCGTATCGCGTCTACGTCCAGTCCGACCAGGCGTTCCGCCGCACCTCCCAGGACCTCCGCCAGTACTACGTCCGCTCCAACTCCGGAAGCATGATCCCGCTCGATAACCTCGTCTCCCTCCAGGAGACCTCCGGCCCCCAGGTCATCTACCACTACAACCTCTTCCGCTCCGCCGAAATCGACGGCTCCGCCGCGCCCGGCCTCTCCTCCGGCCAGGGACTCGACGCCATGCAGCGCCTCTTCGACAAGAACAAGATCCAGGGCATGACCTCCTCCTGGACCGGTCTCGCCCTCGAAGAGATCGAGTCCGGCGGCAAGGCAATCATCATCTTTGGCCTCGGCCTCCTGGTCGTCTACCTCACCCTCTCGGCCCAGTACGAGTCCTTCGCCCTTCCCTTCATCATCCTTCTCGCCGTCCCCATGGCCATCCTCGGCGCGCTCTCGCTCGTCGCCGCCCGCGGTCTCGTCGACGACGTCTACGTCCAGATCGGCCTGGTCATGCTCATCGGCCTGTCCGCCAAAAACTCCATCCTCATCGTCGAGTTCGCCGAGCAGATGCGCGCCCAGGGACGCTCCGTCGTCGACGCCGCTATCGAGGCCGCCGAACTCCGCCTCCGCCCCATCCTCATGACCAGCTTCGCCTTCATCCTCGGCGTCCTCCCGCTCTACTTCGCCACCGGCGCCGGAGCCCTCGGCCGCCACTCGGTCGGCACCGCCATCGTCGGCGGCATGCTGCTCTCCACCATCCTCAACCTCTTCTTCATCCCCGTCCTCTACGTCATCCTCAAGACCGTCCTCGAACGCTTTTCAAAGAGCAAGCCGGCCCTCGCCACACCGGCCGAATCGAAGCACCGGATCCCGTCCACCGTCGCCTGAATCGAAGCAGCTCCCCACACCTGGTTGTCATCCTTCGCCCAGCGGTGGATCTGCTTCTCCGCCCCGCGCGAGCCACCCCACCTCCTCCCTCAGCAACCTCGCGTCACCGCACCACCTCCGCCCCATACAACACACACGCATGCGGAGCCAGCGTCGCCTTCAAGGAGCCCGCTACCCCTGCGTCCTTTCGCTCCCACAGATCGCGCATCCGGAACCGCCCCCCACCCCACCCCAGCTTGGCAAACGGAATCTCCACCACCCGCGCCGCCTCGGTCGTGTTCACCACCGCCACGTACCGAGTCCCGCCATGGCGAGCCACCCACACCGCCAGCCCCGCGCCCGCGTCCACCGGCCGGTTCTCGGTCGACGCCTGGTTCACCGCCAGCACCTCCTGATTTGTCAGAAGCGCCTCCGTCCACGCATCCGTCTGTGTCAGTTCGCCGCCCATCATCAGCGGCGACCGAAACATCGACCACAACGTCAGCAGCGTCCTCTGCTCGTCGTGCGACAACCTCGTGGCGCGCGCCTTTCCCCACCCCGGAGCCGGCCCCAGCTGCCCCAGCGGAAGCATGTCCGCATCCGGCCAGTGTCCCGGAGTCGCCTTCCCAGCCCACTTCGCCAGCCGCGCGATCTGGTCGCCGAGTCCCTGCGGATACGACACATCGCTGTGCCAGAGATCCCACACATCGTCCGAGATCCTCCACATCGCCGCCTCCCCCCGCATCTCCTCCAACCTCTCGATCGGCGCCTCGCCCGGCGACAGGCTCAGCAGCATCGGCCGCCCCGTCTTCCCGATCGCCCGCGCCACCATCGCAATCTCCGCCCCCTTGTACGGCCGCGACGCAATGCAGTCCACCTTGATCAGATCCACGCCCCAGACCGCATACATCCGCATCAGCGAGTCGTAGTACGCCTGCCCCGCCGCCCCGTCCTTCACGTCATAGTTGTCGAAGTTCCACGGGCACGTCCCAGCGGTGTTCGCCGCATCCGCCAACCGCAGATCTCCGCCCTGGATCGTCCCCGCGCCCGCCGCCGCCACCTTTGGAACCCCCTGCAGGATGTGAATCCCGAACTTCAGCCCCAGCCCATGCACATACGCCGCCAGCGGAGCGAACCCCGCCCCGCCAGCCGCGGATTGGAAGCGGTTTACCGCTGGCAGGTACCGCCCGTGCTCGTCGATCGCGAATCGGTTCGTCTTCGACCCACCCTGCGCCGCCGGATTCTCGACAAACCACTCCATATCCACCACCACGTACGTCCACCCCGCCGGCTTCAGGTGCGCGGCCATCCAGACCGCATTCGCACGAACCTGCGCCTCGTTCACCGTCGTCCCGTACGCGTCCCAGCTGTTCCATCCCATCGGCGGCCTCCCTGCCGGCGCCTCCGCTACCCCTTGCCCCGACGCCGCCTGCAGAGCCACGCCCCCACAGATCGCCGCCGCCAGCAACATCCGACCCCGTCCCGCTCCATCCATCACCACTCACCTCCACAGCATCATCGCACCGTCGCGCGTGCCGTCCGCGCCTGACTTTACAGGCAACATCTCCTCCTTCTCCCGCCCTCCTTCCGCAACGCATACATATCCGCTAAGTCCAGCATAATCATTCACCTTGACGCGCCCACTGCGCTAGGCCAAGCTCAAGCTCGAGAGTCCAGCTATTCCAGCTGCCTGGCTACTCCAAACAGCTTCACCAGCACAGCGAGTCCAAACGACTCCACCGAGACCAATCCTATGAGCACCGCCTTCGCCCCCGCCCTCACCTCCTCCCACACGGTTCCCACGCCGCGCGCCCGCGCCACCTTCCTGATGTGCCCGCCCACCCTCTACGACGTCGACTACGTCATCAACCCGTGGATGGCCGGCAACCTCCACGCTCCCTCCCGCGAGCGCGCCGCCGCCCAGTGGCAGGCCCTCCACGCGGAACTCTCCCGCCTCGCTGACATCCTCCTCATCGATCCCCAGCCCGGCTCGCCCGACATGGTCTTCACCGCCAACGCCGGCCTCGAGTGGAACGGCTCCGTCGCCGTCTCCAGCTTCTTCCACCCCGAACGCCAGGCCGAAGAACAGCACTTCCGCCACTGGTTCCGGAAACACGGCTACACCGTCCTCGACCTGCCCCGCGCAACCCCCTTCGAAGGCGAAGGCGACGCCCTCTTCTCGACCGATCTTTCCCGCCTCTGGATCGGTGACGGGCCCCGGTCCGCCGCGTCCAGCCATTCGCTGCTAAGCTCCGCCTGGCCCATCGATCTGGTCTCGCTCCGCCTGGTCGACCCGCGGTTCTACCACCTGGACACCTGCTTCGCCCCCCTTTCCGACGGATCGGCGATGTACTTCCCAGCCGCCTTCGACGCACCGTCCCTCGCCCGCATCGAAGCCTTCTACCCGCCCGCGAGACGCATCGTCGTCGAGGAGTCGGACGCCGTCCGCTTCGCCTGCAACGCCGTCAACGTGGGCCGCACCGTCGTCCTCAACACTATCAGCCCCAGACTTTCGCAGACCCTCGAAAGCCGCGGCTTCAACGTCCGGCAGGTCGATCTCAGCGAGTTCCTCAAGGCCGGCGGCGCCGCCAAGTGTCTCGTCATGACCCTCCGCCACTAGCCCCCTCGGAACCACCCCAAAGTCCGGCGCCGGGCGAAGCTACGCCTTCATCCCCACCGCGCGCTTCGCCTCCGCCGTCACCGCCTGCCGGGCGGCAGCCTTCCCACTCCAGGGATCCTTCTTCAATCGGCCTCCCCAGACCGCAAACTCCGCCACCCGGAACACCGGCCGCTCCCCGAGCTTCAGCTCGCTCCATGCCAACGGCATGCTCACCCCCATCCCCGCCCGGGCACGCGGCGAGTACGGAGCCACTGCCGTCGCTCCACGCTCGTTCCGCAGGTAGTCCAGGTAGATCTTCCCCGCCCTCGCGGACTTCGTCATCTTGGTCAGGTACAGCGCCGGCTTCGCCCTCTCCATCAGTCGCACAAATCCATACGCAAACTCCCGCGCCTCCGGCCAGGCCATCTCCGGCTGGATCGGAACCACCACGTGCAGTCCCTTTCCACCCGTCGTCTTCAAGAGGCTCTCGAGACCGATCGTCTTCAGCCTCGACCGCACCTCCGCCGCCGCCTCCGTCACCGTCGCCCACCCCAGCGACTCGTCCGGATCGAGGTCGAAGATCAGCCGGTCCGGCCGCTCCAGGTCGCCGTTGCGCGATCCCCACGGATGCACCTCCAGCACCCCCATCTGCGCCAGCCCCGCCAGCGCCTCCCTCCCCGCCGCCCCACCCGGGATGGTGATATACGCCTCCGGCTCGCCCGTCTTCTTGTTCGGGACGTCGACCCCGCCAACCCCCTTCGGCAGCATGTGGTTCACATGCTTCTGAAAGAAGCACGGCTTCACCGACCCCTCAGGACACCGCACCAGGCTTAGTGGACGGTCCGCTATATGCGGCAGCATCCGCTCCGCCACCGCCCAGTAAAAATCCGCCAGCATCTGCTTCGTCACACCGCTCTCCGCATCCAGCAACTTCTCCGGATGGGTCAGCCGAACCGGCGCATGCTCCGTCGCCCCCAAAGCCGTCTGCTTCCTCGCCACCCCGCCACCGCCTCCCGCCCTTGCGTCTGTCCCAGCACCCTCCGCACGGCCGGCCTTCACCGGATTCAGCCCAGCCTTCTCCGAAGCCTCTGCATGCTCCGCCGTAATAGCTGCCGCGCTCTTCGGATTCCGAGGCCTCACATAGAACTTCGCCGCAGCCGCCCCGTGACTCACCGCCCCACCCCCAACCTCCCCCGCCGTCATCTCGACCGAAGCGGAGCGAAGCGGAGAGACCTCTGGGTTGTTCTCCGCCCTGCCCGGTGCCCCCGCCTTCCGAGCTCCACGGCCAACCTTAGGTTCCCCCGCCTTATCTTCCTCGAACCCCCCACGGGCCTTCGCCGAACGTCCACCCTTCGGCCGCGGCGCCACCTCCACCCCCTCCCTCCTGACCTCGCCCGCCGCCTTATCCTCCCTCAAGCCCAGAAACGCCGCCTGCCGCACCAGGTTGTCACCCGTCCACGTCGCAAAGCGCACCTGCGCCACCAACTCCGGCCGAACCCAGATCGCGCCTCTCTTCGCCTCCGCTGGCACCGCCGCATAGGCCATCTTCGCCACCCGTATCGCCTCCACTCGCCCCCGCAGCATCTTCCGCATTTTCTGCGTGAACCCGGTCCCGGTCCGACCCGCATACACCAGCGCCCCATCCCTGTAGTAGCCCAGCAGGAGTGACCCGACCCGGTCCTCTCCATCGCTCGACGTCGTAAACCCACCCACCACAAACTCCTGCTCCAGCAGGCACTTCGACTTCAACCAGTCTCCACCCCGTCCCGCCCGGTACGGCGCGTCCGCCCGCTTCGACACAATACCCTCCGCATGCAGCTCGCACGCCCGGTGAAACACCTCCGCCCCACTCGCATGGAGATGCTCACTCACCCGAATCTCATCCGCCTGGCCGCTCCCAGCTTGATCCCGCCCGGACGCCCCAGCCCCCGCCAGCACCTCCGCCAGCAGCGCCTTCCGCTCCTCCAGCGGGAGCCCCCGCGGATCCCGCCCCTCTACATGCAGGAGGTCGAAGCAGAAGTACGTCAGCGGATTCCGCGCGCCCTCCTGAAACGACGCCTGGAGATCCGCGAAGTTCGTCGTCCCGTCCGCGCGCAGCACCACCACCTCTCCATCCAGCGTCACCGACCCGACCGCCAGCCGCGCCACCGCCGCCGCCATCGCCGGAACCCGGTACGCCCAGTCCAGCCCGCTCCTGGTCAGCATCTGCACCACGTCGCCAGACTTCCGCGCCTGGATCCGGTACCCATCCAGCTTCAACTCATGCACCCACTCCGTACCCTCCGGTGGCTCCTCCGCCTCCATCGCCAGCTGCGGCTTCAGAAAATCCGGTTGCACCTCCTTCGGCAGATCGTCCAACCTCGGCCCAAGAGATTCACGCAGCCCCGCAGACCTCTTCGCCGCCTCCTCTCTGGCCATGCCATCGTGGTTGTCCCTCGCCTGAAAGGAAGTCGGCGGGCCCACCCTGCCCGCCCCCTTCCGCGCGATCCATGGCGCCTTCTTCGCCCCGTTAGGTTCGACCGCTCGGGAACCCCCGCCCACCTTCCGGTACCACGCCTGCCCCGTCCCCGCCGTCTCCTTGGAGTTCCAGACATGGTCTTCACTATGCGCGATCTGCTCCAGGTCGCGCCCCGTCACCACGCTCTTCGACTCCGCCTCGGTCACCGCCTCCGCGCTCGGGGGCCGCTCGAACTCGTCATGCTCCTTGATCAGCAGCCAGTTCGGCTTGCGCTCCGTCGCCGCCCTCCCACCCATCCGGATCAGCGCCCACTTCCCCTTCATCTTGGTCCCGTGCATGAGGAACTTCAGCTGCCCCTCCCGAAGCCCCTTTTCCACGTCCGGATACGCAGCCTGCGGCTCCCACGTCCCCTGGTCCCACCAGCATCACCGTCCCGCCGCCATACTGACCCGCCGGAATAATACCCTCGAACCCCCCGTACTCCATCGGGTGATCCTCCACCTGCACCGCCAGCCGCTTGTCCGCCACCACGTAGCTCGGCCCCTTGGCCACCGCCCAGCTCTTCAGCACCCCATTCCATCCCAGCCGGAAGTCGTAGTGGAGGTGGCTCGCCGCATGCTTCTGAATGCAGAAAGGAAGCGCCGCCTTGGAAGCCGTCCCGTCCTTCGCCCCGCCGGCCGGCTCCTCCGTGATATGGAAATCCCGCATCGACCGGTACTTCGCCAGCTGCGCATCCACAACGTCCGCCGCGCTCTCCGCACCCGCACGCGCAGCCACCTCTGCCCCGCGCGACCCCTCGTCCACCGCCTCGCCCCTAAGCTTTCCCGGAGCCTTCTTGACCGCAGCCCTCTTCGCCCCAGCCATCCTCAAACCTCGCCAGTCAACCTCAGAACCCGCCGTCATCCCACCAGAGCCAAGCTGCGTGGAGAGAACCCTGTCCACCGCGCCCAGGCGCCACCCAACCGTCCGCTCGCCCAAAAAGCCCGCCGACACTCCAACGGACAACCAAACCCTAAGCCGACTTCCGCCGCCTCGCCGCCTTCACCGCCGTCTCTCCTGACTTCACCAGCGCGATCCCCTCCTTTGCCGCCGCCACCTGCTTTGCGGGAGCCCTCCCGGCCTTCTTCTCCGCCCGCTCCGCCGCCGCCGGAGCCTCGTCGGCCCCCACATTGCTCACACTCTTCCGTAGCGCATCCATCAGGTTGACCACCTTGCCCCGAGCCGGCGCCACCGGCTCATCCTTCGGCACCGCCACGTGGTTCACCTTCGCCTCCACCAGCTCCTTCAGCGCCACCTCATACCCATCCGTAAACTTCGAAGGGTCGAACTTCGCCGCCTTGCGCTTGATCAGCTCCATCGCCAGCCCCAGCGAATCCTCGTTCACCGCCACCTTCTTCACGTCCGCGAAGTACTCCTTCGGGTCCCGCAGCTCCTCCTTGTACCGCATCGTGTACGCCATCATCCCGCCCAGGCCGTCGTCCCCCTCCTGCGTCCCGCCTGCCGTGATCGCCAGCACATGCTCCCGCCCGCCAAACGCAATCTTGCCCAGCGCCGCCTTCCCGGTCTGCCGGAGCGCCTCCCGCACCGTCCCGAACGCCTCCGCCTGCAGATCGTTCTCCGGCACCATGAAGTACGGCTTTTCGAGATACTCCGGCGCCAGCTCGTCCAGCCCCACAAACTGCTCGATCGCAATCGTGTGCTTCGACGGCACCCGCAGCTGTGCAATCTCCTCCGGCTCGATCGTCACGTACTCGCCCTTGCGATACTCGTACCCCTTCACAATGTCGCTCTGCTGCACCCGCGCCGCCGCCGGCGTATCCTCGCCCGTCGCCTCCTGCTGCTCGGCCGCGCTCGCCGATACCTTCTGATACTTGACCCGCTCGCCCGTCTTCCGGCTGATCTGGTGAAACCGAATCTCACTTTTCGACTCGGTCGCGACAAACAGCTTCACCCCAAACGCCACCAGCGATATCTGCACCTGCCCAGACCAGTAAGGACGCGCCACAACTCACCTCATACGCATGGAAACCATGCCATCTAAGTACGATTCCCACAGCCTAACCCAGGATGCCCTGCATCTAGAAGCACCAATTGGCTCCGCCTCAAGCCAAGCGCGAACCGTCTCCCAAAGCTGGGTTCGTCGGTACCGCGGCTCTGCTCGACAAATCGCCTTCGTCTCGGGCCAGCCTGATCCCCAATCCCAGGCAGCCCCACTCACCCCAAAGCCGTCGCCCCAACCTCCGCCGCCACCACCCGCGCATACGCCGGCACCGTCAGAAAATCCATGAACTTCGGAGCCTTGATCAGCTCCCGCATCAGAAACGCCGCGTGCTCATACGCCCGGTACCGCTCCGCATCCACCACCCCCCGCGCCCGCGCCAACTCCTCGTCGATCACGCCGTCGCACATGGCCGCCGTTACCGCCCGCCCATCCTCCAGCCGCGCTCCGTGATGCACCCACTGCCACAGCTGCGCCCGGCTGATCTCCGCCGTCGCCGCATCCTCCATCAGGTTGAACAGCGGCACACACCCGATCCCGCGCAGCCAAGCCTCCACATACCCCAGACCCACCGCCACGTTTTGCCGCAGCCCCGCCTCCGTCACCGCACCCTCCGGCACCCGCAGCAGATCCTCTGCCGTCACCGTCACACCCTTGATCTGCCTGTCGATCTGGTTCGGCCCCGGCATCACCCGGTCAAACACCTCTATCGCCACCGCCACCAGCCCCGGATGCGCCACCCACGTCCCGTCATGCCCGTCCGTCGCCTCCCGCTCCTTGTCCGCCTTCACCGCCGCCATCGCCCGCGCATTCGCCTCCGCGTCGTTCTTGATCGGGATCAACGCGCTCATCCCGCCCATCGCATGCACACCCCGCCGGTGGCACGTCTGGATCGCCAGCCGCGAGTAGCTCCGCAGGAAGTGCGTCGCCATCGTCACCTGCCCGCGATCCGGAAGAACGATGCTCTTGTCCGCCGCCAGCTTCTTGATGAAGGAAAAGATGTAATCCCACCGCCCGCAGTTCAGCCCCGCCGAGTGATCCCGCAGCTCATACAGGATCTCGTCCATCTCAAACGCCGCCAGGATCGTCTCGATCAGCACCGTCGCCTTAATCGTTCCAGCGTCAATCCCCAGCTCCCGCTCCGCCGCCACAAAGATCTCGTTCCACAACCTCGCCTCCAGATGGCTCTCCATCTTCGGCAGGTAGAAGTACGGCCCCGATCCCCGCTCCAGCAGCTCCTTCGCGTTGTGAAATGCATACATCGCAAAGTCGAAGATTCCGCCCGACATCGGCTCGCCATCCACTACCACATGCGCCTCGTCCAGATGCCAGCCGCGCACCCGCACAAACAGCACCGCCGGCTTGTCGGCCAGTTTGTAACTCTTTCCGGTCGCCGGATCGTCAAACGTGATCGTCCGCCGAACCGCATCCCGCAGGTTGATCTGCCCCTCGATCACATTCCCCCACGTCGGCGTCGTCGAGTCCTCGAAGTCCGCCATAAACACCCGCGCGCCCGAGTTCAGCGCATTGATCACCATCTTCCGCTCCACCGGTCCCGTGATCTCGACCCTCCGGTCATGGAGGTCCGCCGGCAGCCGGGCCACCTTCCACGCCACCTCCCTGACCTGCCGCGTCTCCGCCAGGAAGTCCGGCCGCTCCCCCCCATCCAGCCGCACTTGCCGCGCCGCCCGCCTCGCCAGCAGATCCCTCCGTCGGCCCCTAAAGCGTCGCTCCAGCCCCGCCGCAAACGCCACTGCCTCCGCCGTCAGAATCGCCCCATACCGCTCCGGAACCGGTCCCCGAAACTCAACTCCCGAAATCATCTCCATCATCGCTCCACGTCCTCCACGGTTGCCGCGCCTGCCGCAAACGGTGTCACCCGCAATCGTTGGTTGTCATCCGCAGTATTGCGCGTCATCCGCCATCCTCGGTCGTGATCCGGCAATCGTTGCCGCCACCCGCAACCGCCATCTCTGTCATCATTCCGCAACGCAGTACAGCGACCTGCCTCTCAACCCAAACCTCGCACCGTAACGACGACCCCGAGTCAAACGAGCCCGCAAAACCCGCCCCCAAGCTTACAGCCCTACACGTCCGCTACCGAAACGTCCGCACCGTCGCTCCCGGCATACCCTTCTCCAGCTCCTGCTCCGGCTCAAACTGCAGCGTCAATCGGCCCAGCGTTCCAAACCGCACATCGACGCTGGACCGCTCCTCCGCCTGTGTGTTCCCGGTCCAGCTTCCCGTCGTAATCCACTGCCCCGCACGCAACCCGCCCGTCCGCGCCCCGCCCTCATTCGCCAGCCACGGCAGCAGCCGCAGGAGGTCGCCAGCCGTGTTCGATCCCGTCCGTTCCACCCGCACCATGCCGTCCACCGCCAGCACCACCGTCTCCCTTGTCCAATCGATCTCCCTCCACCCCGCGTACGCCGGACCGTACACAAACCCGCCGTGCATCTGCAGATCCGCGATCATGCTCAGCCGATCCGCCGTCGCCGGGTCCGTCAGCCCCGGCTCCAGTACCTCGATCGCCGGATGGCAGCTCGCCACCGCACGGAGCACCTCCTCGCGCGTGTAAGCCTGCTCCCTCCGCGGCAGGTCCTCCCCCAGCAGAAACGCAACCTCCGCCTCCAGGCCGCGGTACCGCAACCCACGAAAGACCGCCCCTGCCTCCGCAATCCAGATCCTCGGCATCGGCGCAAACATCGGCGTCGCCTCCGCGCTCGGCGCTCCCACCTTCCAACCGCCCGCCGGACCATACGCCAACGCCAGCAAGTCCTGCACGGCGTACGCCTCCGCGATCGTCTCCGGCCGCATCTCCGCCGGGAGATCCTCGATCGGCGTCTTGGTCCGCCTCGCATTCCCAAGCGCGTCCGCCGCCGCCATCAAAACCTGCTCGCGCGCCCCGCTCAACCCTTCCGCCCGTCGCTGAAACTCCGCCATACCCGACTCCTCTCCCTGCCCGCATCTTAAAAACGCCTGTCATCCCCCCACAAAGCTTGTCACCCCAAAGCTTGTCATCCTGGAGCGAAGCGAAGGACCCCCGTATTCGCCTTCATTCGGCCATCACCACAAAACCCGTCCCCCCAAACGCCCCCTGCCACCGAACCCCGCCCTCAAGGCCGCCTCCCCAGACTCACCATATTCGCCATCAACCGAAACGCCCCCGGAACCCCCTCCGGCATCTGCCGGTACAAAGCATACGCGCAGTACACATACGCCCCCTTCCCAACGCGTGCCACCAGCAGACCGCCCCTCTGCGGATCCTGCCCCGCGTCATGCACCTCCGTCACGGCCTCGTACCGCCCGTCCCAGTCCCGCATAAATCCATGCCCGCGCTCCTCCACCCACCCGCCAAAATCCTTCTCCGTAATCCTGTTCGGCCACGACAGCACCTGGCTCGACGGCAGCAGCAGCTGCACCCGCGAGTCCTCCTCCACCACCCTCTCCGCCAGCCCCGACCCCATCGCCAGCGGATACGGCGCATCCCCGCCCGTGTACTCGCCCGACTGGTACTGCACCACCACCACCCCGCCCGCCGTCGCAAACTCCATCAGCTTGCCCGTCACGCCCGGCAGGTCTTTTTGCGCCGCATACGCCCGCACCCCCATCACCAGAGCGTCATACCCCGCCAGCCTCCCGGCCGCCACATCCGCCACGCTCACCGTCGTCGCAGGTATCCCGATGTCCCCCAGCGACATCTCCACCGCATCCCCCGTTCCCGGCAGATACGCCACCCGCAGCCCCGCCGGCACGTTCACGTCCACGCCTCGCGTCCGGTATGTCGCCGGCGAATACAGGCGATCCCGCACCAGCCCCGAGTACCCAACCTCGTGGTAGCCCTCGCGATACTCTTTGCCGCCGCTCTCCGCCACCGCCGTCATCGTGTAAGGCGTCTCCACCACCCGCTCCGGCGTTACCGTGAAGGGCACCGCCCCATCCTTGCCCGCAGCGGCCGCACTCCACTCCGACCGCTCCGGCGTCACCTGCCATCCCTTCGGCACATCGAGCCGGACCGTCCCCTTCGCGCCCGCAACCGCGCTTCCCACACGCGCCGTCACCGTGAAGCCCTTCTCCGTTAGCGGCACCACACCCGCCTGCGGCGTCACCACCACACTCACCGCCGGAACTACCGTCACCGGCTGATACGCCCCGCTCTCCTCCTCTCCCACCACCCGCCCGATTCGCAGTGGGACACCGTCATAGCTCAGGTCCATCCATGCCGTGAGCGCAGGCAGGGGAAGCGCCGCATTTCGCATGCGCGGGTCGCTTACCTCGTAGAAGGCCTGCTCCGTATTCGCCTTCCCATACGGCACCCGCACCCCACGCGCATCCGCCGGCACGATCCCGGCCGCCTCCCGCCTGGCCCAAGTACTGTCTCCCAAACCGAGTGGCAACGGATGCGCTACCAGTCTTCTGCTGGAGGTGCCACTCGCTCGCTCCTCGACATAGGTCTCGCCCACCAGCACCTTAGCCCCGCCCTCCCGTTCGACGTAGCCCGGGATTGCCGAATAGAGGTGAACATCTCTGCCAGTCAGCGTCGCTCGAACCTGATAGCGTGATCCTGGAAACAGACTCACCTGACCACCCGGCGGCGATGGAACGCTTCTCGGCACGAGCCCCGCCTTCATCTCCAGCCCCAGCGCCAGTACCAACGCCTGGTTGAACTGCGCCTCCTTCACCCGCAGCTCATGCAACACCTCATACTTCGCCGACGGCTCGAGACCCCGCATCCCCTGCACCCGCGCAATCAGCCCCCGCGTCATCACCAGACCATCCCGCAGCGCCGGTCCTGCCCTACCCGGATCGCCCGAATCCTTCAGCTCCTTTGCCGCCTCGCCCACCTTCGCATCCACCTGCAGCAACGCGCGTCTCAAATCAGTCTTTGTATCCTCAGGGAGACCTTCCGCCAGATCCGCAATCCCCGCCAGCGTCACATCGAGATCACCAAAAAAATTCATGCCCAGGACCGTCCCGATCGCCGCCAGACGCGACCCATACCGCGTGTACCCCACATCCATCCGCCCCGCCGGCGCCAGCCGCACCCCCGCCCCGATCTGCGTCCGCTGCAGCGCCAGACCCTCCCGCGCAAACTGCACATAGCTCTTTCCCAGAGCCGCGCTCATCTCCCCCTCCGGCACCGTCACATCCGCCTTCGGTGCGCCCTCCGACCACGTCTTCGTCACATAGTTCTCAAAGCGCGCCGGCACATACTTGCCCGTCGCATAGTCGAACATGCCCTTCTCATCCACCGGCGCAAACGGAACCCGCGCATACACCTTCATCGGAGCCCAAACCGGCAGACCCATCTCCGGAAAAACTTTCGGGTCCGCGGCCGCATTAAATACCTCCTGCGCAATCTCCCCACTCACCTGGTGCTGCCCATGCCCGTCCGAAGGCGCGCCCACAAACACGCTCGCTACCACCAGCGGCCGATACAACCGCACTGCGCGCACTGCGTCATACAGCACCCGCTCATGCGTCCACTTCGAGAACGCCTCCTCCTTGGTCTTTGAAAACCCGAAGTCCACCTCCGTCCCAAACATCTGGTCCACACCCATGTACCGGTCGGCCGCCAGCAGCTCCCGCGTCCGCACCAGACCCAGCGCATCGTTGAAGTCGCCCGTCACCACGTTCTGCCCGCCCTCGCCTCGCGTCAGCGTCAGCATGCCCACCCGCGCTCCCTGCCCGCGCGACTCGTACGTCAGCATCCCCCCGTCCTCGTCGTCCGGATGCGCCACGATCATCAAGAGGCTCGCCCGCGTCCGCAGCCGCTTGAGCATCAGCTCCAGACCCGCCGCCCCGCGATCCGCCGCCAGCGGCTCGCCCTCCACCGCCCGCACCCGCTCGCCCCGCAAATTCGCCGGATCCTCCGCCAGACTCCGCTCCTCCCACCTACCCGCCCCAGAACCCTGAGACGAAGTCGCACCCACTCCCACCCGGCCCGCAGCACCCACCTGACCGCCAGCACCCGTCCCCACTCCCGCCGGCGTCTGCGCCACATCGCTTGTCATCCTGAGCGCAGCGAAGGCCCCCCGTATCTGTCCCCGCCCCTGCCCTCTCCCCTGAACGTCGGTGACATCGCTCCAAGCTCTTTTGTCCTTCTGAGCAGAGCGAAGAACCCGCTTCTCTACCCCATCCATCAGTCCCGCCACCGCAGTCGCAACTACCCCGCCCCGAACTCCAACGCCCACCGCCGCCGCCACCGCCGCACCCACAACCCATCGCCGCATCATCATTGCCTTCTACTCTCTCCCAACCACCCGCTAAACTCAACCTCATCACCCCCGAAGCCAATCCCGCCCCAACCTCACTGCCCGCCCCCGGGTCAGCACCCGGTCCCCAATCCGCACCCCAGCCCACCCTCACCCGCTCCCTCTCGCTCCGCGGCGCAGTCACCCTCAACCTCCTCAACATGATCGGCGTCGGCCCCTTCATCACCCTTCCCCTCCTCATCGGAGCCATGGGCGGTCCCCAGGCCATGCTCGGTTGGGTCCTCGGAGCCTTGCTCGCGCTGTGCGACGGCCTCGTCTGGGCCGAGCTCGGAGCCGCCCTCCCCCAGGCCGGAGGCACCTACGCCTACCTCCGCGCTATATATCCCGGACGCCTCGGCCGAACCCTCTCCTTCCTCTTCCTCTTCCAGGTCTTCTTCTCCTGCCCGCTCTCCGTCGCCAGCGGCGCCATCGGCCTCAGCCAGTACGCCACCTACCTCGCCCCCTCGCTCACCGGCCACACCCTCCTCCACCAGATCCACCTCGGCCCCTACACTGCCGCCATCTCCATCGGCCCAACCACCGCCGTCGCCATTGCCGTCGTCGCCCTCGCCGTCCTCCTGCTCTTCCGCAACCTCAGCCGCATCGGCGTCCTGTCCACCGTTATGCTCGTCATCGTCCTCGGCTCCATCGCCTGGATCATCCTCACCGGCCTCCTCCACGGGCACCTCGCCCAGGCCGTCCATCTCCCCCCCGGAGCCTTCCACCTCTCGCCCGCCTTCTTCGCCGGCCTCGCCTCCGCCATGCTCATCGCCACCTACGACTACTGGGGCTACTACAACGTCTCGCTCCTCGGCGCGGAGGTCTGGGACCCCGGCCGAACCATCCCGCGCGCCATCCTCCTCTCCATCGCCCTCGTCGCCGCCCTCTACATCGCCATGAACCTCTCCATCCTCGCCGTCCTCCCCTGGCAGAGCCTCCTCTCCGCCCAGGCCCTCCCCGCCCGCCGCGCCATGGCCTCGGTCTTCATCGAGACTGCCTACACCCCGTCGCTCGGCCCCGCCACCGCCCACCTCCTCGCCCAGATCGCCGCCGTCCTCATCATGGTCACCGCCTTCGGTAGCGTCTTCGCCCTCCTCCTCGGCTACTCCCGCATCCCCTTCGCCGCAGCCGCGGCCGGAGACTTCTTCCGCGTCTTCGCCCGCCTCCATCCCAACCGCGGCTTCCCCTACGTCTCGCTCCTCACCCTCGCTTCCGCCGCCGCCGTCTTCTGCTTCTTCTCGCTCGCCGACGTCATCGCCGCCATGGTCGTTCTCCGCCTCCTGCTCCAGTTCCTCACCCAGCACATCGGCGTCCTCTACCTCCGCCGATCGCAGCCCGGCCTCCCCCGCCCCTTCCGCCTCTGGCTCTACCCCCTCCCACCCCTCGTCGCGCTCGCCGGCTTCACCTACATCCTGCTCGCCCGCGCCAACTTCACCCGCGAGCTCGCCCTCGCCGCCGTCGTCATCCTCGTCGGCCTCTCCCTCTTCCTCCTTCGCGGAATGGACACCGGCCCATCCACGAGAGCCTCAATCTCGTAACCTACTCGTAACCTAAACGTCGACCGCGTAGTCTAATTTGCGGAAACACACCGCTGGAGCCATGCACGCCGCACTGGCCACCACCGCAGCGGGAAGGGAACCAGCAACAATGCTCATTCGCGACACCAGCAAACTAGGCCCCGATCCACGATCCTCCGAGATCACCCCCGAAGCCGCCTTCCACCAGCACACCCGCAGCCAGACCCGCCGTCGCTTCCTCACCGGAGCCGCCTACGCCGGCGCCACCGCCGCTATCGGCGCCGTCGCCGCCCGCAGCATCCCCGGCCTCTGGACCCCGCGCGAAGTCCACGCCGCCGAGACTGCCCTAAAGACCGTTCCCAGCCCGTACACCGTCGCCGACGCCCAGACCCCCGAGTCCAAGGCCACCCACTACAACAACTTCTACGAGTTCGGCACCGACAAGTCCGATCCCGCCAAAAACGCCGGCACCCTGAAGACCCGCCCCTGGACCATCCAGGTTGACGGCCTCGTCAAAAAGCCCCAGACCGTGGACATCGACGCCCTCCTCAACTACCGTCCCATCGAGTCCCGCGTCTACCGCCACCGGTGCGTCGAGGCCTGGTCCATGGTCATCCCGTGGGACGGCTACTCGCTCTCCGAGTTCATCAAATTCTGCAATCCCCTCCCCAGCGCGAAATACGTCCAGTTCCTCTCGCTCGTCGACAAGAAGCAGATGCCCGACCTCCCCGGCGGCTACGACTGGCCCTACTCCGAAGGCCTCCGCATCGATGAGGCCATGAACCCCCTCGCGCTGCTCACCTTCGGCTGCTACGGCAACGTTCTCCCCAACCAGAACGGAGCCCCCGTCCGCGTCGTCATGCCCTGGAAGTACGGCTTCAAGAACGCCAAGTCCATCGTGAAATTTCACTTCACCGACAAGCAGCCCCACACCACCTGGAACGACCAGGCCTCAAGCGAGTACGGCTTCTTCTCGAACGTCAATCCCACCGTCGACCACCCCCGCTGGTCCCAGGCCCACGAGCGCCGTATCGACAGCTCCGCCTTCCCCCACAGCGTCCCCACCCAGATGTTCAACGGCTACAACGACCAGGTCGCCAGCCTCTACAACGGCATGGACCTCAAGAAGAACTTCTAGCCATCAGCCCCGCTCAAACCTCGCAAACCAGCTCCTGGCTTTTAGCTCCTAGAGCTTCGCTCATAGCCCATACCCACAGCCCAACCCGGAAACCGTCCGCCACGAAACCTGTCACTCCGCCTCGGTAGTTCTCACCCACCCAACCACCCCCCAACCAGAACCTACTCCGCCCCTTTCCGCGCGTCATCCAGCAGAGGAACAATCGCCAGCACCACCAGCAGCAGTGCCAGCGGAAACACCGAAACAAACCCCACCCACCTGAACCCCAGCGAACCGATCACCCCACCCAGAAAGAACACGCCCACCAGCGAACTCAGCAGCCGTAGCTTGTCCCAGTCCGCCGCCACCTCTGGCGCCCCCTCCCTCCGGTTCCAATACAGCATCTTCCCCAGCTCGATCCCGATATCTGTCACCATTCCGGTTACATGGGTCGTCCGGATCTCGGCCCGCGAAATCTTCGTGATTATGGCATTCTGCAAACCCATCGTGAAGCACAGCAGCGACACCGCCGCCGGCACCAGCCAGTGGTCGTCGTGCTCCAGGTGCGCTCCCACTAGGCCGAAGCACACCAGCAGCGCCGCCTCGACCATCAGCGCCAGCGCATACTCGCTCTCGTGCGACCGCCGCCGTCCCCAGTTCACCATCGCCGCCGTCGCCCCCGCCCCCGCCATAAACGCAACCACCGCGCCCATCCCCGCCAGCATCAGCCGCACCTCTCCAGCCGTCAGGTTGTCCGCCATCGCCGACGTGATACCCGTCATGTGCGACGTGTACTGCCCGACCACCAGCAGACCTCCCGCATTCACCGCGCCCGCGACAAACGCCAGGTAGTGTCCCAACTCGCGGTTGGCCGCCCGGCTCCGCTCCCGTCCCGTCAACCCGCGCAGATAAACAATGGGCATCGCCTGATTTCCATCCTCGCAAACCTGATCTTCAAATCATCGCAAACACATCGCTGCCGTCACGCGAATCAAGCCTTCACAGACGCGACAAGCAACGTAGAAGTAGCATCATGGAAGACATCACCCAGTGCTATCATTCGTGCCACTGGAGTAATCCATGCGAACCACTCTCGCGCTCGACGACGATTTGCTCGCCAAAGCAAGCTCGTACACAAATATCAAAGAAAAGTCGGCACTCGTCCGCGAAGCCCTGAAAGCCTTAATCGAGCGCGAAAGCGCCAGGCGCCTCGCCAGTCTTGGTGGAAGTCAACCGGACCTCGCCGATGTTCCAAGGCGGCGTTCCGAGACATGATTCTTGTCGACACCTCGATCTGGATCGATCACATCCGGAGCAGCAATGCCGAACTCCAGGATCTCCTCGAGCAGAAGCAGATTCTCTCCCATCCGTTTGTCATCGGAGAGCTCGCGCTTGGAAACCTGAAGGATCGAGACGTCATCCTGAGCTCTCTGCAGGAGCTTCCGGAAGCAATCGTCACCCACAACCATGAAGTTCTGCATTTCATCTCCCGTCAATCCCTCTTCGGAGCAGGCATTGGTCACATCGATGCCCACCTGCTTGCGTCCGCACGACTCACCCCCGGTACTTCGCTCTGGACGCGAGACCAGCGCCTCCATCAGATCGCAGCGAAACTCTTCCTTGCCTGGGCAAGTCACCCCTCAAACTAGTCGACGCTAAACTACCCCAGCCATGTCCAAGCAAACCATCCTCGCTCTCAAGGCCCTGGCCCACACTCTTCTCCTGCTCCCGTTCCTGCACCTCCTCCAGATCTACCGCAACGGCAGTCTCGCGCTCAACGCCGACCCCGTCAACTACATCACCCACTTCACCGGCGACTGGGCCCTCTGGATCCTGCTCGGATCGCTCGCCATCACACCCCTCCGCCGCCTCTCCCCGCGCATCGCCGCCATCGTCCGCCTCCGCCGCCTCATCGGCCTCTACGCCTTCTTCTACGCCACCCTCCACCTCGCAACCTACGTCTTCCTCTTCTCCGGATACGACCTCCCTGCCGCCCTCTCCGCGACCCGCCTCGGGCACCCCGGCGAACTCCTCAATCAGGGTCGGCAGGTCTGGCCCACCATCTTCGACGACCTTAAGAAACGTCGCTTCATCCAGGTCGGCCTCCTCTCCTTCGTGATCCTCCTCGCGCTCACCCTCACCAGCCCCGCTCGCGTCCTCCGGGCCGTAGGAGGAAAGACTTGGCAGCGGCTTCACCGCCTCGTCTACGTCGCCGCCGCCGCCGCCGTCATCCACTTCTGGTGGCTCGTCAAACCTGGCGTCCGCACCCCCTGGAGAGTCACCGCGATCCTCGCCCTCCTCCTGGCCGCCCGCCTCGCCTACACCGCCCTAAAACGCCGCCCCAGGCCCGTCCCCGCACCTCTGAAAGCCTGACACCCTGCGAGCCTGACTCCAACCTAAAAAGCCGTTGTCAGCCTGGAGCGGTACAGGGAGGGGAGGGGTACCCACACCCCCATTCCGGCAGAACACCCTAAACCCCGACCGCAACCCGCCCGTACCGCTTCTCCACATACTCGTCCAGAATCACCTGAAACTCCTCGACGATCCGGTCGCCCTTCAACGTCGTGAACAGCTTCCCATCCACATACACCGGCGCCTTCGGCTCCTCAAACGTCCCCGGCAGCGAGATCCCAATGTTCGCGTGCTTCGACTCGCCCGGCCCATTCACAATGCAACCCATCACCGCCAACTTCAGCTCCTCCACCCCCGCATACCTCTGCTTCCACTCCGGCATCTGCTCCACCAGGTAGCTCTGGATCCGCTCCGCCAGCTCCTGGAAGTACGTCGACGTCGTCCGCCCGCACCCCGGGCAGCTCGTCACCTGCGGCATAAAGCTTCGGATCCCAAGCGACTGCAGGATCTGCTGCCCGCACCGGACCTCCTCCGACCGATCCCCGCCCGGCGTCGGCGTCAGGCTCACCCGGATCGTGTCCCCGATCCCGGCCAGCAGCAGCGGGCTCAGACCCGCCGCGGACGCCACCACCCCCTTCATCCCCATGCCCGCCTCAGTCAGCCCCAGGTGCAGCGCATAGTCGCACCGCGACGCGAGCTCCGTGTACACGTCGATCAGATCCCGCACCCCCGACACCTTCGCGCTCAGAATGATCTGGTCCCGCCTGAGACCATACCGCTCCGCAGCCGCCGCATTGTCGAGCGCCGACACCACCATCGCCTCCATCATCACGTCGCGCGCCTCCAGCGGAGCCGCCGACCGCGAGTTCTCGTCCATCATCTTCGTCAGCAGCGCCTGGTCGAGCGACCCCCAGTTCACACCGATCCTGACCGGCTTCCCGTTGTCGACCGCGCACTCCACCATCGTCCGGAAGTTGTCATCGTCCTTGCGCCCGATCGACACGTTGCCGGGGTTGATACGGTACTTCGCCAGCGCCCGCGCGCACTCCGGATACTTCCGCAGCAGCAGGTGCCCGTTGTAGTGGAAGTCCCCGATGATCGGCGTCGTCCACCCCTTCGCCGCGATTCCGTCCACGATGTACGGCACCGCTTTCGCCGCCTCGTCATTGTTTACCGTGATCCGCACCATCTCGGATCCAGAACGCGCCAGCGCCGCCACCTGCTGCACCGTGCCCTCAATATCCGCCGTATCCGTGTTCGTCATCGACTGCACCACCACCGGTGCCTCCGACCCTACCCGTACCTCACCCACCTTCACCGTTACCGCACGTCGACGATCGATCCGGGGCATAAGTTTTCCTGCCCAAGTTTACCAGTTACACTCGGAGGCAAGGCCCGGTAGCTCAGTTGCATAGAGCAGCGCACTCCTAACGCGAAGGTCGCAGGTTGGACTCCTGCCCGGGCCACCACACAAACATCACGGCCCGCTCACACCCTTCGGAGTCCCACCACTCCCGAACCGGGCTCCTGCCCGGGCTACCACCCATCCCTCTAGCTCCGTATTGTTTACGCCGTCATCCTGAACGCAGCGCCTGAACGCAGTGCCTGAACGCAGTGAAGGACCCCTGTATTTCGCACTTTCACTATCACAACGCCGCAGCCACCGCCCCTACCGCCCCCGGCACCCAGCCTTGAACACCTTGGGCTTCCGCCACTCCTCATCCGTCGCGAAGATCACGCAGGTCTGTCCGGTATCAGTGTTCAACCGCCACGTCAGATCCCCCTGTCGATACAGCTGGAAGTGGCCCGATCCGCCAAAGGTCATCCCGTTCGGCGGGTTGGGCACAATCGAATCCGTCGCCGGACCCGCCGCCGCACCACCTCCCTGCGCCACCATCCCGTTCCCGTCGCCGGTCGTCGCCGTCGATGGCAGCACCGGAGCACTCGCCTCCGGCCCCGTCGGCTGCACCCTGACCTCGGTCCGCGCGCGCCCGCCCGCCATTCCATCACTGGGGACATCGTCACGGGCCGAGGCCCGCCCGCCCGTATGAATGCTGTACCCGATGTAAGCAAACACCGAGAGCACAAGCACCAGCAACCCGACAAGAACGCCCTTCAACATGGTGGCGTCCCCCGTTCCGTTCGTCGTCGCTCCATGCCCCCGGCCAGATCCAGCGTTCCCCGAGACGAAACGCACACACTGCCCCACAGCAGCATCGGCTCGACCGACCCGCGCGTCCCGCTGATCCTCCCCGACCATCTCTGCCTCGACCGCATGGCAGCACCCGCATCACAGATTCTGATGCAGGTATCATCGCTCGAAAAGCCGGAAAAAGCCAAGGAAAAGTTGTCCGGAGAGGCACAACACCTTGTCCGACGCGGAGTTGCAACTTCCCCGCAGCGCCTCCGTACTTGCTTCGGATTCAGGGCATCCTCACTTGCCCAGCTTCCAGCCAACCTCCGCCAGGGAGTATCATCAGCTTCGTGCCGAAGTACTCCGTCGTCGTTCCCTTCCACAACGAAGAAGACAACGTTACGACCCTCTACGACCGCCTCAAAGCCGTCATGGAGCAGGGGACCGACACCTTCGAGCTCGTCTTCGTCGACGACGGCTCCCGCGACCGCACCTATCGCCTTCTGGAAGAGATCGCCGCCGTCGACTCGCGCGTCCTGGTCGTCAAACTCCGCCGCAACTTCGGCCAGACCTCCGCCCTCGCCGCCGGCTTCGACCACGCGCAAGGCGAGTTCATCCTGGCCATGGACGGCGACCTCCAGCACGACCCCGACGAAATTCCCAAATTCCTCGCCAAGCTGGAAGAAGGCTACGACGTCGTCAGCGGTTGGCGCTCACGGCGTGGCGATAACCTCCTCCTCCGCCGCCTCCCCTCGCGCGCGGCGAACCGGCTCATGGCCGTTCTCTCCGGCGTCAACATCCATGACTTCGGCACCACCTTCAAGGCCTACCGCCGCGAGGTCATCCAGAACATACCTCTCTACGGCGAAATGCACCGCTTCATCCCCGCTCTCGCCAGCTGGTACGGCGCCAGCATCTGCGAGATCCCCATCTCCAACCCCGCCCGCGCCTCCGGCAAGAGTCACTACGGCATCTCCCGCACCTTCCGCGTCTTCTTCGACCTCCTCACCATCCGCTTCCTTCTGAAGTACATGACGCGTCCGCTGCACTTCTTCGGAACCATCGGCTCGATCGGCATGCTCTCCGGCGGCAGCCTCGCCGTCTGGCTCCTCATCCACAAGCTCCTCACCCACCATGCCGTCGCCGACGAGCACGGACCCCTCTTCATGATCGCCGCCGTCCTCATTCTCGCCGGCATCCAGATGCTCGGCATCGGCCTCCTCGGCGAGCTCCAGGTCCGTCACTTCCACACCGCCAATCACCGCGCGCCCTACGCCGTCGACCGCATCCTCCGCCTGCGCTCCAGTGAAGAGAGCCTCCTGCAGTAATCCAATCGCCTTTTCGGAAATCCCCGATCAACCACGGGCCAGCTCCAACAAGGATCAAGGCCGGTAGCCTACAACCGCGCTCTTGTGTCCTCTTGAAGTCATCCTGAGCGCAGCGAACGGATCTGCTTCCCACTCACAACTACCGCGGAGCGGAGGATAACGGCTTGCCGGAGAGGCGAATGCGGGGTCTTCGGCTTGGCTCGGGAGGACGGATCTGTGGTCAGGATGACGGTTTTTATTGCCTCTTCCCTAATGGCGGGGTGGGGCGCCGTCGCGCTCCCAGGGGCGTGGGGTGACGGGATCGTCCTGCCATTTCCTGCGGCGGCCGGCGAGAAACATGGCGAGGCCGAAGACGAGCATGAGGGATCCCCAGATGAGGTTGATATTGATGTCCATGGACTTCGCGTAGAGGTCCGAGCTGCCGCGGGTGAACAGGCCGTACGCGGCCATGATGCCGCCGATGATGAGGAAGATGAGGCCGAGCGGAAGGCGGATATCGAGTCCCACGGTGCTCCTTTGAGGCTAGCTTCTAGCTTTTAGCTCAGAGGCTAAGAGCTAAAGTCTAAGAGCTAACGGCTTGCTGTCAGGCGAAGACGAGGTTGAGGAGGAGGAGCATGCCGAGGACGGTGATGCCGAGGGTGGCCGGCTTTTGGTACCAGGCGAGGTGGAGATCGACGGGCTTGGGGGTTAGGGAGTAGACGAGGCCGACCAGCTCCGACTCGGGGCGCGGGGCGGTGACGAGGCTGATGACAACGGTGATGAGGAGGTTGGTGAAGAAGGCGAAGATGGCTGTCCAGAAGTTCTGGGCCATGTCGCTGGGGTAGTGGTGGAGGATGGCGATCCAACCGCCGTGGATGCCTGGGGCTGCATCGCCGGGGATGGTGAGGCCGTGATGGAGGAGAGCGGCGATCGTGCCCGAGAGCAGGCCGGTGAACGCGCCGTGTCCGGTGGTGCGCTTCCAGAACATGCCGAGGAGGAAGGTGGCGAAGAGGGGCGCGTTAACGATCGAGAAGACGAGCTGGAGCGCGTCCATGATGTTATTGAAGTTGGTGACGGCGTAGGCGGCGGCGATCGAAAGGAGAATGCCGCCGATGGTGGCCATGCGGCCCATCCAGAGGTAGTGGGCGTCGGTGCCCTTCTTGTTGATGTAGGACTGGTAGATGTCGTAGGTCCACACCGTGTTGAACGCCGTCACGTTGCCGGCCATGCCGGACATGAAGCTGGCAAGGAGGGCGGTGAGACCGAGGCCGAGGATGCCTGTGGGAAAGAATTGGAGGAGCATGACGGGAATGGCGAGGTCGTAGTTGTAGACGGGGTTGCCCTTGCCATCGAGGACGGGCTGGCCGTTGAGGGGGTCGGTCTTGAGCGGGATGATGCCGTGCGGGTGCTGCTCACTGAGCGGGAGGTCGGCGTAGTTTTGAGCGGCGACTTCGGTTGGTTGTGCGGCTCCTGAACCCATTCTTTCCGACGCGACCGGAGAGGATGGGCCACCCGGTACAAGGGGGGTCGCGGTCATATGCGAGGTGACGCTGACGGCGATGAGGCCGGGAAGGATGACCAGGAAGGGGAAGAACATCTTGGGGATGGCGGCGATGAGGGGGACGCGGCGGGCGGAGAGCTCGGAGTCGGCGGCCATGGCTCGCTGAATGACGAGAAAGTCTGTGCACCAGTAGCCGAAGGAGAGGACGAAGCCGAGGCCCATGGCGAGGCCGACCCACTCGACGCCCAGGGTGTTGGTGGAGGCGTGGGCCATGCCGCGCCAGGAGTGGGTCATAGTGGCGGGGAGGGTCTGCTTGATGCCCTGCCAGCCGCCGACGTTGCGGAGGCCGATCCAGACCAGAGGGGCGAAGCCGGCGACGATGAGGAAGAACTGGAGGACCTCGTTGTAGATGGCGCTGGTGAGGCCACCGAGGAAGATGTAGCCGAGGACGATGATGGCGGAGAGGAGGATGGAGACGTGGAAGATCCAGCTCTCGGGCATCAGGCCGTGGAAGAGGCCGAGGGTCTGGATGAGCAGAGCCATGGCGTACATGGAGATGCCGGAGCTGAGGACGGTCATGATGGCAAAGGAGAATGCGTTGACGGCGCGGGTCTTCTCGTCGAAGCGGAGGCGGAGGAATTCGGGGACGGAGCGGGCTTTCGATCCGTAGTAGAAGGGCATCATGAAGATGCCAACGAAGACCATGGCGGGGATGGCGCCGATCCAGTAGAACTGGCTGGTGATGATGCCGTACTTGGCGCCTGAGGCTCCCATGCCGATGACCTCCTGGGCGCCGAGGTTCGCGGAGATGAAGGCGAGGCCGCAGACCCATGCCGGGATGGAGCGGCCGGCGAGGAAGAAGTCGCTGCTGGTGCGCATGTACCGCTTCAGCGCGAAGCCGATGCCGAGGACAAAGACGAAGTAGACCAGCATGATGAGCCAGTCGATGGGAGACAGAGTCAAAGGGTCCTCACGGCGCCAGGGGTGGGAGACAGGAACGGCACTGCCGGAACTGTAAACGGTTTGGTGCAGACGCGTCCAGAGATGCGGTCAACGCGAGGGGGACTGGGAGCATCTGAGCCAGAACGCGGGCGCAGGGCGAAGGTTTCTTTGACCCTGATCGTGGAAGAGCGGTTTGATCGTGGAAGAGCGGTCTTGATGCTGCTATAACGACGAGGCACCGACCGAGCACGGGCTACGAAGCGCGGGGCGGATGCAGGGCCGGAAGAGTGTGGAGCAGGGTACGCGATGGCACTCTCAATTTTGTTGGTCGACGACAATGCGGTACAGGCAGGCACGCGGCAGATCATTCTCCGGCGGGCTGGGTACCACGTGCTCGCGGTTTTGAGTGCGGAGCGGGCGCTGGAGCAGATTCGTAGCGGCGAGTTCGCGGTTCCGCTTGGTCTGGTCATCACGGATCACATGATGCCGGGGATGGACGGAGCGGATTTTGTTCGATTGCTGCGCGGTACGCATCCCATGCTGCCGGTGATGGTGATCAGCGGCATGGATGACGCGGAGTCGGAGTACGACGGGCTCGGCGTTACCTTTCGACTGAAGCCCTTACTGCCCGATGTTCTTCTGGCGAACGTGCTGGCGCTGATGCCTGCGGAGATGGCCGAAGGATAGGTGCCTGGAATCTTTGATTTGATGGACGCCTCGCGTTGCGGTTCCCTCCCCTGCTTGAGAGAATGAGAAGGAGGGCCCATGCAACTGCATCCGATGCCGGAGTTTGGTAGTTTCGCGTTGTTGCTCGGGCTCAGCCTGAGTGTGTACACGCTGGTAGCGGGCGGTGTGGCGCTGCGGATGGGTGCGTTGAAGGCGGCGGGTTCGGATGGCGCGGACAGGCTGGCGGAGACGGCTCGGAGGGCGGGGGTAGCGAGTTTCGTTGCGGTGAGCGGGGCTGCGTTCGCTCTGGTTTGGGCTTCGTTTACGAACGACTATTCGGTCTCGTACATCCTGCACCATACCAATCGTAGCCTCCATTCCGCGTACAAATTTTCGGCGCTGTGGTCGGGGCAGGAGGGATCCCTGCTGCTGTGGGCGTGGCTGCTCTCGGCCTACGGGTTTGTGCTGCGGATCCGGCACAAGGTGGACGTCCGGCTATCGGCGTTTGCGTCGACGATCCTGGCCGGCGTGCAGATCTTCTTTCTGCTGCTGCTGAACTTCGCAGCGCCGCCGTTTGCGATTCAGCCGGGGCCGGTGGCGGCGGACGGATTTGGTTTGAACCCGCTGCTGCAGTATCCGGAGATGGTGATCCATCCGCCGATGCTGTACCTGGGGTATGTGGGCTTCGCTGTGCCGTTTGCGTTTGCGCTGGGTGCGCTGATGATGCGGTACCCGGGGGAGAAGTGGATCCACATCACGCGCCGGTGGACGATGGTGACGTGGCTGTTTCTGACCTGCGGCATCAGCCTGGGGATGCATTGGGCTTATGCGGTGCTGGGGTGGGGAGGCTACTGGGGGTGGGATCCTGTCGAGAACGCGTCGCTGATGCCGTGGCTGACAGGGACGGCATTTCTGCACTCGGTGATGATGCAGGAGAAACGCGGGATGATGAAGAGCTGGAACGTGTGGCTGATCTTCTCCACGTTTATGCTGACGATCCTGGGGACGCTGCTGACGCGATCGGGCATTGTGAGCTCGGTGCATGCGTTTGCGCAGTCGTCGATTGGAGGCTGGTTTTACGGCTTCCTTCTTCTGACGATGGCAGTGTGCCTGTTCACGTTTCTGAAGCAAAGGGATCACCTGCGATCGGAGAACCGGCTGGAGTCGCTGGTGAGCCGGGAGTCGAGCTTCCTGTTCAACAATCTGGTGCTGCTGGCGGCCTGCTTCACGGTGCTGTGGGGGACGCTGTTCCCGGTGTTGAGCGAGTATGTGCAGGGGTCGAAGGTTACGGTGGGAGCGCCGTTCTACAACCGCGTGAACCTTCCGATCGGGCTGTCGCTGCTGCTGCTGACGGGCGTCGGTCCGCTGCTGGCGTGGAGATCGACTTCGTTGCGATCGATCCGGCGCAACTTCGTGCTTCCGGGGATTGCCGCGGGTGCCACGCTAATCGCGCTGATGATCGCGGGCATACGGCCGTGGACGGACGGCGATGGGATGCAGGCGTCTTTATTTTCGCTGATTGCGTTCTCTTTGGGAGCGGGTGTGATTACGGCGATCGGGGCCGAGTTCCTGCGTGGTGCGGGTGTGGTTCGGACGCAGACTGGCCTGGGTCTGCTGGGATCGACGCTGCTTCTGGTGCGCAAGAACACGCGCCGGTATGGCGGATACCTGGTGCACTTCGGGATCGTGGTAATGTTTATCGGGATCGCGGGTGGAGCTTTCAACCAGTCGCACGAGCAGGAGATGAGCTTCGGCGACGAGATCAGGATGGGGCCGTACCGGCTGGTGTGCCAGAGCTTCACGCAGGACAGCAACCCGACGTACGACACCGAGTATGCGCTGCTGGATGTGTTCCGCGGGGGCAAGAAGGTGACGCAGATGGCGCCGGAAAAGCGGTTCTACCAGGCGAGCCAGACGAACTCGACCATGGTCGCGAACCACTCGACGCTGGCGAGCGACCTGTATGTGATCTACGAGGGCAAGAATCCGGAGACGGAGAGGCCGATCATCAAGGTGTTTCTGAATCCGCTGATGAACTGGATCTGGATTGGTGTGGGGATTGTGGCGGCGGGGACGCTGGTGGCGCTGCTGCCGAACCTGACGCGGGTGGCCGCGGCGCAGAGGGTCTTGAACGAGGCACCGGCGATGGCCGAGGTTCACCATGTTTAGCCGCGCGGGGTTCAGGCGCGCGGGGCAGGCGATCGTAATTGTGGGCGCGGCGCTGGTGATGCTGGGGGCGGGGGACGCGGCCTCGCGGGTGAACCGGATCGGTCACAAGATGGTTTGCGTATGCTCTTGCTCGCAGGTGCTGCTGGAGTGCAATCATGTCGGCTGCCCGGAGTCGGGCCACATGATTAACGAGTTGCAGGCACAGGTGGCGAATGGCGATCCGGATGGCGCGATCTTCAAGTGGTTCGAGCGGAAGTACGGCGCCGTTGTGCTGGCGGCGCCGATGCGCGGCGGCTTTGACAATGTGGCGTGGATCGCTCCGTTCGCGGTATTCCTGCTGGCCACGATTGGGACGGGCGTGCTGGTGACGGTGTGGAAGCGGCGCACGGACAGGCTGGCAGTGGGGGCGGGCGGGCGGTCTGCGGGGGTGGGCCGTTGGGACGGAGCAGGCGGTGTCCCCAGCAATGCGATGCGCGAGCGGATACGGCGCGAGACGGAGCTCTGATGGGGCTGATCGCGGCATCCGTGTTGACGGTTCTGCTGGTGGTGTACATGTTCTGGCCGGAGCGCCGGCTGCTGCGCCCGACGGACAAGACGCGGGTCGACTACCTGGCCGAGCGCAAAGAGGCGATCTACGAGAATCTACGGGACCTGAACTTCGAGTACCTCGCCGGCAAGCATCCGGAGCAGGACTACGAGGTGCAGAGGACGGGGCTCGAGGATGAGGCGGCGGGCGTGCTGCAGGAGATGGATGCGCTCGAGACGACGGCCCGGAGACGTGGGTCCGGCTGAAAGCGGAGTTTGCGGCAAGTCTTTTCGGCGGGTCGTGAAGTGGCCCCGAGACGCTAGAATCTGCTTGTGATCCTTATTATTCCGAATGCACCTCTTCGGGCCGGACTTTTGGCCGGTTTCAGGTCCGGACTTCTGCCGGGCCTTCTTGCGGGTCTGGCTGCTGGCCTGATTGCTGTTGCTGCGCCGGTTGCGGGCGCCGAGTCCATTACTGGAACGGTGACCAACAAGACCATCAACAAGCCTGCGGGCGGGGATGATGTGGTGTTGATCCGGCTCTCGCAGGGGATGCAGGAATCGAAGCGAACGAAGACGGATGCGCGGGGACGGTTCAGCCTCGACCTCCCGGATGCGGGGGTTCACCTGGTGCGGGTGACGCATGACCGTGCGAACTACTTTCGACCGGCGCCACCGGGGACGAAGACGGTGGACATCGATGTGTTCAACGCGGCGGCGAAGGTGGAGGGGATCGCCGGCGAGGCGGACGTGATGCGGATCCAGACGGACGAGGGCGGGAAGACGCTGCGGGTGGTGCAGAACTTCTTCGTGAAGAACGATTCGGACCCGCCGAAGACGCAGTTCAGCGATCGGCCGTTTGAGTTCTACCTGCCGGCGGGAGCGGTCGTTGAAGGATCGGCGGCGCTGGGTCCTGGAGGCATGCCAGTGCAGGCGTCTCCGGTACCCCTGGGCGACCCGAATCACTACGCGTTTATCTTCCCGGTGCGGCCGGGCGAGACGCGGTTTCAGATCACGTACCACCTGCCCTACAGCGGGAGCCTGCAGATGGCGCCCAAGCTGGTGCTGGCGACAGATACGGTTGCGATCATGATGCCAAAGAGCATGAGCTTCAAGGCGGGGCCCTCGGCTCCATACGCGGCGGTGAACGATGAGGTGAACGCGCAGACGTACGTGGCGCGCGGGGTCTCTCCGTCGCAGCCGCTGGAGTTCACGATTGGCGGCGCGGGACAGCTGCCGCGGGACTCGCAGCAGGCGGCGGGGGCGGGTGACGCGAATGCGGCTCCGGTTGCGAGCGGTGGGGGCGCGGCGAACGATACGCGACCGGGCGGCGGGCTGGGAGTTCCACTTGATCCGGAGGGAACGAATGACCCGTGGGCGAAGTACAAGTGGTGGATCCTGGGAGGGCTTGGCCTGCTGCTGGCGGGAGGCGCGGGGGTGATGTTGAAGCGTTCGCCCGAGGCCCGGCCGGCAACGATGGAGAGAGATCAGGCGGGAGCGGCGCAAGCGAACGTGCACGGTGGCGCAGGGGGTGGAACTTCGAGCGCGTCTTTCGGAGGACATTCGGGAGGCGGAGGACATTCGGGAGGATCTCTAGGTGCGCTGAAAGACGAGTTGTTTTCGCTGGAGACGGACCGTTTGCAGGGCCGGATTACGGAGGCAGAGTACGCGGAGCACAAGGCGGCGCTCGAGACGGTGCTGCGGCGTGTGCTGGATCGCGGCAGGGCGGCGGAGGAGGCGTCCTTGCCACGACAGACGGGCGCTTGAGGGATGTGGACGTTGATCCAGTTCGGACGGCTGCTCTCGCTGGTTGTATGGGTCGGGGGGATTGCGTTCTTTGCTTTCGTCGTGGCACCGGTTGCGTTCGGACGACTCGGGAGCGCGCATGAGGCGGGCCTGGTGGTTGGCGGAACGCTAAGAGTGTTGCACCTGCTGGGGCTCGGGTGCAGCGCGGTTTTCCTTGGGCTGACGCTGACGCGGGTTGGCCGGGGGCCGTCGCGGAGGCTGCTGCTGGCCGAGTGCGGGCTGGTGCTGGCGATGGCGCTGCTCACGTCGTACTCGCAGTTTGGGGTGCTTCCGCGGATGGAGGCGTACCGGGCGGAGGCGGGTGGAGATGTGGGCGCTGTGGACGCAACCCAGCCGGCGCGCGTCGAGTTTGAGAGACTTCACCGGAGGTCGGAGAGGGTGGAGGGTGCGGTGCTTTTTGGTGGGCTGACTGTGCTGGCGATGGTGGCGGGCGAGGGGCGAGGGCCGGGGGCCGTGGGTCGCGGGCCGCTAGAATCATGAGTTCATGAGACTCGCAAGGAAGAGTTGGGTTCAGCGGGGCGAGATCCGCTTGCCTGTCGAGATCCGCATGGCTGGGGACGGTCGGGGCGGATGCATGGCTGGCGGTCGCTGCCTGCCTGGCGGTCGATAAAGGATGGGTCCGTTCTGGATCAGTTCCCTGCTGGGCGTGGTGGCCGGCCTGGCCAACGTGGTGGGCGGCGTGCTGCTGGTGCGGCGTTCGCCATCGATGCGATCGCTGCGGTATTTCGTGGCGCTGGGAGCGGGATTCATGCTCTCGGCGGCGATGCTGGAGATGGTTCCGGAGGGGCTTGCGCTGAACGCGCGCTGGGGACCGCTGCTGCTGCTGGGCGGTTACTCTGTCGTGCATCTGCTCGAACACACGCTGGTTCCCCACTTCCACTTTGGCGAGGAGGTGCACCGGGGCGAGTTCCTTTCGCGGAGGACGACCAACTCGGTGCTGCTGGGGCTGGCGGTCCACACGTTCTTCGACGGGATCGCGATCGGGTCAGGATTTGTGATCTCGAAATGGCTGGGATGGATGATCTTCGCGGCGGTGTTTCTCCATAAGCTGCCGGAGGGGTTCACGGTGGCGAGCGTGATGCTGGCGGGTGGACGGGGACGGCGAGCGGCGCTGGGGTCCGCCCTGCTTCTGGGCTTCACGACGCTGCTGGGCGTGCTCGCGATCAATGCCGCGCCGGGCCTGGTGCGCTTCGGTCTTCCGGTCGCGGCGGGCGTGACGATCTACGTGGCGGCGTCGGACCTGGTTCCGGAGATGAACCGGGAACCGGGCATACGGTTGGCGCTGGTGTTCTTCGCGGGCGTGGCGATGTTTCTGGCGCTGCGCTCGCTGACGCCCGTGCTCTGAGATCGGTCTTTAAGATCTAGGTCAGGGCACGCGCTTCATCTGCAGCACGAGGTTGACGGCGTGAACCACTGGCGCACCTTTGATGTCGGTCGCCGAACCGGTCACGGCGAGGTTGTAGCTCTGGAGCGAGTTGCCGGAGCCGGCGGCGGCGTTGGTGCGATCTCCGCAACCTGACAAGGCGGGGGCAAGCGAGAGGGCGAGCAGGGCCGCGGTCAGGGTGAGGGCGCCGCGTTTTTTCGGGGTGAGCGTGCGCAGGAGAAGGACAGCCAGGAGCGGGAAGGACAGAGCCAGCGCCGAAGGTGGCCGGTTGCCGGGAGAACGCATGGCGGACGAGGCTAGAGACGTGACGGTGAGGGCCAGGGTGGCCGACGGCGAGCCAGGCGGGAGATAGGCGGGGGAGAAGGACGACGTGGTGAAGGCGGGCATGCCGAGGATGGACAGGGTGATCGGGCTGGGCAGCTCGCTCCCGGTTCTGTGGACGATGAAGTTGTAGGTGACGGAGCCGCCGGGGAGCAGGATCTGGGAGCTGGGGCTGATTGCGGCAATGGTGAAATCAGCGACGGGCGTGAGCGCGATCGAGGCTGCTAGAGGGGGCGATGAGCTTGGCAGGAAGTTGCCGTCTCCGGAGTAGATAGCACCGAGCGTGTGAGTTCCAGGGGAGAGGGCGAGTTGGGAGAAGGCTGCAGATCCTGCGCTCGTAAGAGCGGATTTCTGGAGTGCGGCGCCGTTATCCAGAAGCGTGACCGATCCTGAGGGCGTTCCCGAGGTGGTGCTGCTGACCTGGACGTGAAACGCGTCCGTAGATATGCCGTCGAGAGCGTCGTTATGGAGCACGGTAAGCGATGCGGCCTGCGTGATGACCAGATCGGCGTGGCCGGGCTGGAGCAGGTAATTGAGCGCGCCCGAACCGCTTAGGGCAACGGAGACCGGGTAGTTGCCGACCGCCGATTTTGAGGACGCGGAGGTGGAGAAGGAGGCGCTCACGCGCGCCGCATCCTGGGGCAGGAGGCCGAAGAGCGAGCCGCCCAGAACAGGTACGGGCGAACCGTAGGACATGGTCGCGGACGCTGGTGAGGCGATCAGGCCGAGGGGCGAGACCTGGACGACGGTGACAGGTGTCTGGGCTGCGGCGTGTGTGCTGTCACCGGCGTAGGTGGCCAGGAAGCGGTGCTGCCCGGCAGAGAGACCCGAGGTGCTGGCTACCGCCGAGTTCGCGACGAGGAGCGATGTACCGACGACGCCGCCGAAAGGCTCTGCCAGGTCGAGGAATGTGACCTGCCCGGTGGCGGGGGCGCTGGCGTTGAGCGTGGCGCGAAGGCTCCCACTGCCGTACGCGGTGACGGCTGGCGCGGAGAGGGAGAAGCTGCCGGGGATCACGACGCCGAGGCCGGCGATGGTCCGGATCAGGGTCGCCGGCGCGGGTTGGGAGAGGAGCTGTCGAACTCGCTGGTTGCCGCTGTCGGCGATCGAGACGAGGCCGCCGGGGGAGAGCGTTACGGCACGCGGCGAGTCGAGAGACGCTGCGATGGCTGCGCCTCCATCTCCGGAGAAGCCCTGCGTGATGTCGCCTGCGGCGACTGAGAGCGAGCCGGTGGAGTGGTCCAGCCGAAGTAGGCGGTGATTGCCGGAGTCGGCGATGTATAGATTGCCGGCGGGATCGGAGGCGACGGCGCGCGGGCGTGCGAGCGACGGGAGGTTGGAGGTGGTGATCGAGGGAGCGACCGCGGCAGCTTTGGGGACGGGATCAGGGGCGATCACGGTGCTGATGACGTTCGTTGCGGCCGAGATCTGGCGTACGCGACGGTTTCCGGTGTCGGCGATGTACAGGTTGCCGTCGGGATCGAGCGCGACGCCGTCGGGGCTGTCGAGAGCGGCAGAGCGTGCTGGTCCGCCATCCCCTGAGAGGCCCTGGACGCCGCTGCCAGCGAAGGTCCGGACGATGCCGGATGTCAGATCGACGAACCGGATGCGATGATTGCGCGTGTCGGCGATGTAGAGACCGTTGCCGGTAGCGCTGAGGCAGATGGACCGGGGAAGGTTGAGCGAGGCCTCGACAGCGGAGCCTTGATCTCCGGTAAAGACGGCTATGCCGTTGCCGGCAACTGTGCGGATGGCACCGCTGACTGCGTCCACGCGGCGAACACGGTTGTTGCCGGTGTCGGCGATGTAGACGTTGCCGTCGAGATCGACTGCGAGACCCTGCGGGGAGTTTAGATTCGCGCTCAGGGCGGAGGCGCCGTCGCCACTGAAGCCCTGAATCCCGTTCCCGGCGAAGTTGCTTATGTTGCCGAGCGTGTCGACGACGCGGATCTGGCTGCGCTGGGTCTCTGCGATGTAGAGATCTCCGCGCGCGTTGAAGGCGATGGCTCCGGGGAGCAGCAGCGGCATCGCGCGTGCGGGGACGGCTGACGGGGCAGGCGTCTGCGCCGATGCGAAGACGGAGCCGAGGAGAACGACGGCGCACAGCATCTTTCGTCGGACTCGCCCCAAATGGGGGAAGCTCTGCATGGTAGAGTCACCGCCGTTTTATTAGTTCACGGTGAGGTGGAGCGGAGTATCCCCCGTATGGGACAGCCTTGGGAGAGGTGGGAGGATCAGAGGTGAGGGTGCCATGTGTCAGGGGGACGGATTTTCCCGAGGCAAAGAGTTCCGAGGTAAAGAAAAAGAGGGCCCACTCGGCTGAGTGGGCCCCCCTGGTTGAAGGTGAAAGGTTAGGGGATGGTCTGGAAGCGGTGTGACGCGAGTCCCAGGGAGAAGGGCTGGAAGACGGGGACGGCGGCGCCGACGATCTCTGTCAGCGCCGAGCTGCCATCCGTTCCGACCCAAACGTTTCCGGACTGATCCACGGCGATGATGCGGCCGTGGCCGAAGAAGGCAGGGTCCTTCTGAAAGCCTCCGGCGACCGTCCCGTTGGGTGAGAGGCTGGTCCCCGTCCTCGAGAGTTCGCTGACGAGGCTGAGACCACTTCCGGAGTCCAAGCCATCGTTAGCTGCCCACACGTTCTGAGCACCATCGACTGCGATAGCGCTGGGGCTGTTGAGGCCACCAGCGTTGGGTGCGCTCGGAAAGCCTGGGGCCTCGGCGTAGGTGGTGCCCGAACCGGTGAGCTGATCGATGGTGTTGCGGGGATCCTGCGCCGACACGTAGACGCCGGTCGCCCCGTTGGGCACGACGGCCTGCGTTGCTGCCAGACCATACGTCGGATCAGGTGTGGTGACACTGGTGGTGACGTAGCCGTTGAGAATGCCTGGGGCACCCGCAGCAGCCGGCGTGATGAGAGAGACAAAGACATCTCTCGACGAGACCCAGATAGCTCCGTTAGCGTCGACCAGCATACGTGCGGGGGTCGTGCCAACCGAGTTCGAGATCTGAACAGGAGCAACGGCGGCCGTAGCGCTTGCAGCACCAGGGATCATCCAGACCGATCCTTGCCCTCCAGGAGCTCCAAGGGTGGTGTAGTAAACATTGCCGACCCCATCCGCAGCCATAGCGAGAGGAGATGTTGACGTCGGAAAGGCCAGTTTGCTCAGATCCGCCGGATTATAGCGGTAGACGATGTTGTGCTCATACTCACCGACCCAGATCTTGTTCGCGAATACGGGGCCGGACGGTGCGGTGGTGGTGGCGGTGTCAATGGTGCCGCCGTGGGACGCACCGCCAATGGGCACACAGGCGGTTGGAAGACCAGTGGCGGTGACCTCCGAGAGAGAACTTCCACCTGCCTGATTATTAGCGATCCAGATATTGCCGATCTGGTCGATGTTGAGATCGTACGGGTTGTTGATGAAGTCCGAGGTGGAGGTACCGCAGCTGCCGCTGGCAACGTATTGGATACCGATCGACCAATCGGAGGGGAGCGTGGAGAGAGTCGGCTGGTAGGCAGCGCCGGAGGCGGCCGAAAGATTGTAGAGCGCTGTGAGGTTGGCCGTGCTCGACGAGGTGGGATTCGTAAACATGTAATACGCGGCCTGCAGGACATCGGTCGCGGCGGTAAAGGTCGTACCCGGGGTGCTCGTGGTGGACGGATTCGGTGGTGGAGTGGCCGCGGAGAAGAGCGTCGAGCAGGCAGTCGCTGAACTCGAAGCGTTGTTGATGCATGCGGCGAGGATGTTAGCGACCTGGTTCAGCTTGGCCTGCTCCGGTGTGGCCGTGACGGTGACACCGGCGAGGGGTCCAGTCAAAGGCGTGGAGGCGAGGGTCTGTCCTGTGGACAGGCTGACCATGTTGGACACCAGGTTGAAGGAGTTTGCCAGGCCGTCGTAGGCGCTGAGGATTCCGTCGGCGCCGATCTCGCCGGTTGACTCCTTCATGTACTGGTGGACGGCGGCTACCGTTGCTGCCGTGACCGCTTCACTCATGTAGACAAAGGTCGAAGAGGAAAGGGTCCCGCAGAAGCCCAGCGGCGCAAGAAAGACGGAGGCGCTGTTGTTCACCGTGAGGTCGTGATTGTTGAGGGTGTTACCACCGCGAGCGACGACGTAGACGTAGGGTGTGCCAGCGGCCGACGGTGCTGGGCAGGAGAAGATGTTGGTCAACGCACCGCTGGATGCGGTCCCGTCCGGAGCCTTGATGAACGAGAAGCTTCCGGCTCCGTCATCGGCCGTTCTGGTCGTGGCTGCGAGGGTCGCGCCTGCGGCGATTCCGTTCTGTCCAGCGAAGAAGAGCTGAACTGTGGCGCCGGCCACGGGCTGATTGCCTCCGTGAACCTTGCCGCCGAGTGTTGCGGCGACGCTGGCAACGCTGCTGGTGGGAGCTGTGCTGACGAGATTTGAGCAGCCTGCGGCAAGCAGGGCAGTCGACGCGAGGGCGGCGGCGGCCAGACGTTGGCCGTGGCGCTTTGAAGCGGCAGAGTGGAACAGAATCATATGGTGCCTCCAAAAACTTGCGGATGAAAATCCCACCGGGGAGTCGGTTGGGGAGGTGATGGATATTCTTCGGGGGAGCACTCAAAGTCTAGAAGCTTTGATTAGCAGGAGCCGGGAAGCAACCTATCCCGCTCCTTCTACGTGAGCATATGGCGAAAACTCAATTCTGGGTAAATTTTTTCCTGGGATGGTGCTGAATTGCTCACTTGGCCGCTGTGAGTTGCTCAGCCCTCTCCAGGTGTGTGGGTGGAGGAAGCGGCAGCAGGGACTGCCGCATGATGCGGGGGAGATACGAGGAGATAAGGGTGTCTTGGATCGGAGACACAGGATATGCTCCGCAGAGATGCGCTTCGCGGGTCTTTCGACCCGCCAACTGGATTTCGCAGAAGGAACTGGAGAACGACCATGCCAAACAAGTGGAACGCCCTGGGAACGACGCTTACGATTTCGACTGCTTTGCTGGTTGGCGGGTGCAGATCCGCGGCCCCGCCTGCGCCGGCGAGCCAACCTGCCGGGTCTACCCCGGCCGCTTCGAATGGTGTTGCGGTGGAACAGGCCAGGCCGACGGCGGGGGTTCCCGTTGCAGGGCAGGCGACCGGCCCGGTAGCAACGGGACCGGCGGGCCCGGGAGCGGCCGGACCGGCGGTTGCCCGGAACGTTGCTCCTGCAACTCCGGCGGCGGCAGGGACGGCTGCAACGGCTGCCCCACGTGCGGCTACACCGGCGACGCCGCTGGTTGCACCGGCGGGCAGCCGAGCGGCGGTGAGCCTGACCGAGACGCTGCGAGCGTCCACCAGCAATGTTGGTGACGGGTTCACGGGTGTGCTGGCGGAGCCGCTGGTTGCGCGGGGCGGGGAGACTGTGTTTGCGAGGGGGACACGGGTGGCGGGGACGGTGGTGGCGGCGAAGGGTCGGGGGCGGTTCAAGGGGGCTGGGGACCTGGGGATCCAGTTGACGTCCATCGGCGGGGTCCGGGTCACGTCGAGTGAGTACGAGCGGTCAGAGAGGGGCAAGGGCAAGCGGACGGGGGCTCTGGTCGGCGGCGGGGCTGGCCTGGGCGCGATCATCGGCGGCCTGGCGGGAGGGGGAAAGGGCGCGCTGATCGGGGGCCTGGCCGGTGCTGGCGCGGGAACGGCGGGAGCGGCTTATACGGGCAACCACGACGTCGTGATTCCGTCCGAGTCCCTGGTCACGTTTCGGCTGCTGAACTCTGTGTCGCGGTAAGGAGGCGGGGTCTGCTTGCTAAAGGTACGGTGGCGCGCGCCTCGGGCGGGCTCACGTAGACTCGCAGCGTGCCCCTTTCCGCCACGTTTCTGCTGTCGGCGACCGATGTGTCGCATTTTCCGGACGGTTCCAAGACGCAGGGGGCGCCGGAGGTGGCGTTTCTGGGCCGGTCAAATGTGGGCAAGTCGTCGCTGATCAACGCTCTGCTGGGATCGCACGAGGCGCACACGTCGTCCACGCCGGGACGGACGCGGGCGATCAACTTCTTCACGCTGCACGAGGGCGCGGGGGCGAAGCGGAAGACGAGGCCGTCGCTGATCTTCGCAGACCTGCCGGGGTATGGGTACGCGAAGATCTCGCGGAGCATCTCGGCCGAGTGGCCGCGGTTTATCGAGCCTTACCTGGCGGAGCGGGAGACGCTGGCGATGTGCGTCTGCCTGGTGGATACGAACATCCCGCCGCAGCCGAACGATACGCAGCTGATCCGGTACCTGCAGCAGACGCAGCGGCCGTACCTGGTGGTCGGGACGAAGTCGGACAAGGTGTCAGGCAACGTCCTGGCAAAGTCGCTGGCGGCGCTGCGGGGGGCGCACGAGGTGGACGAGGTAATGACGGTCTCGGCCAAGACCTCGGCGGGGCTGAAGCCGCTGTGGGCGAGGCTGCTGGCGGTCGCGGAGTAGGTACCCTCCCCCCCCTCCCTACTTCTCACCCAAAGTCTTCGATCGAAGTGCTTTAGGCGGGGGGTACAACGGCCTTGCACAAGTTGCGGATGGACGGCCTTGCCCACCTGCTCTGGATCGATAAGAGGCCTGAGTTAAGCTTACCGATCCGGACGGGTCAGAGAGCCACTGCTATAAGCCTCATCACAGGGAAGTTAGGTCAGAGGGACGCTTGACACGAGAGCAAGGAGGAATGAGTCAGGAGTAAGTGCTCAGGGCTTAGGCATCGGGTCCAGGCTCAGGGTCTAGTTTCCGAGTGGAAGGTGCTGGCCAGCAGATCCCTTTCGGGCGGCGTGAGAAGGAGGGTTCGACGGTGGGAGCGGGGTTCGCCGGGGCGGCTGCGGCTGAAGTGCCGGGGCGCCGCGAGGACCCAGGGGCGGCGGGTGTCGCCTGGGAGGATGATGGTGAGGACGCGGGCGTCGAAGGTTCGGAGGTCGGCGGCCGACTCGAACTCGAAGCTTTCGAGCGTGAGGCTGCGGCTGGCGGTGAAGGCGGCGAGGTGGTCTGGGGCGTCGACGTGGTCCGGAGCGTCGACGTGGTCCGGGGCGGCGACGACGGACGGAGAGGGAGGGGGGGTGCCGTCGAAGTCGACGATCAGAGCGCTGAAGGCGGCGAAGGCCTGCGCGGCGTGGGTGACGGCTGACCAGTCGGGATCGGATCCGCCGGTGGCGAAGGCGGTGAAGAGATCGGGGAGGAGGCCTCGGTCGAGGGCCTCGGCTAGGACGGGGGCGGGTTCGGCTGCGAGCGCGACCGAGAGCGGATGGCGCTGGCGGATCTCGTTCTTGAGGGCACGGAGCGCCTCGTCGAGAGTGTTGACGACGAAGTCCACGGCTCCGAAGCGGAGGGCGGAGCGGCAGGCCTCGGGAGAGCGATCGATGGAGAGGCAGACGGCTCCGGCGATGTTGGCGGCGAGGGCTAGATCCGTGCCGGAGGGTGTGAGGCCGACGGAGAGGATGAGGCTGCCGGGCCAGGCTGGGTGGAGGTCGGCGAGGAGGGTGAAGTGGCGGAGGGTGTTGGCCTGGGGGTCGTGGGACGGGTGCACCCTCGAAGCTTCGCACATGTCGTCAGGGTGGTGCCCGAGGAGAGCGGTCGCGCTGTTCGCCCGACCACTTCCGTCGGGATGATGGCGCGTGGGGTGGGGCGTTGAGGAGAGAACAGGCAACGGCCGATACAGGGGTCCTTCGCTGCGCTCAGGATGACGGCGGTAAGGATAGCGGGCCAGGCACCCTGGTGCCTAGCGGACAAAGTGGGTGAGTGGGTGAGGGGTCATGGCGGGATGACCGTGGCTTTGCACTTCAGGCGGGGTCGGTGCGGATGCGGTTCTTCCAGTGGGTCCAGAGGAACCAGACGATGGCAAGCAAGAGGACGAGTTCTACAGCGAGGTGGAAGCGGTGGAAGATCTCCTTGAAGCGTGGGTCCGTGTTCCAGGAGGCGCCGAGCTTCATGCCGATGTAGGCGAGGGCGAAGCACCACGGCCAGGAGCCGAGGAAAGTGTAGAGGTGGAAGCGGATCTGGGGCATGCGGGCGATGCCGGCGGGGAGGGCGATAAAGGTTCGGACGACGGGGAGGAGGCGGCCGACGAGGACGGTGAGGCCGCCGTAGCGGCTGAAGAAGTACTCGGTGCGGTCGAGGTCGTGGCGGCTGAGTAGGATGAAGCGGCCGAAGCGCTCGATGGCGGGGCGGCCTCCCCAGCGGCCGATCCAGTAGGGAGGGATGGAGCCGAGGTTGCAGCCGATGGCGCCGGCGGTGGCGACCCAGAGGAGCTTGACCATGGTGGTGCCGAGGACGTATCCGGCGAAGGGCATGATGATCTCGGAGGGGAGCGGGATACAGGCTGACTCGATGGCCATGAGGAGGGCGACTCCGGCGTAGCCTCCGGCGGTGATTACGCTGATGATGAAGGCGGCGAGAGAGGCGAGGATGCGCTCGGACATTGGGTGTGAGTATAGCGGGCGTGGGCGATGGCGCGGTGGCGTTGGAGTTCAGGGGAGGGGTCGACAGCAGGTCCTCCGCTTCGCGAAGGAGGACAAGGTCTCGATAAGATGAAAGGTTTGGCAGGCGAAGGATCACAAAGGTTGGGCAGGGCAAAGGAAGCAGACGGTCGGGGTTGGTAAGATGGACTGATGGGAACAACGATTGCAACTACGGCAGCCACGTCCGCAGCAGCTTCCGCCTCAGCGTCCACGGTTTCAGCATCGGAGCAGCCGAAGAGCAGATATGGGGCGGCGCCGCACGATCCGTCGAAGCCGGCGGTGAAGCGGCAGATTGTGTGCTTCAGCTTCTACAAGGTGATGCCGGAGTGGCGGCGGCTGGCCGCGGAGGTGAAGGCCGAGCACAAACGGGCGTTTGCGGAGGTGTTGCAGCGTTGGAACAAGCCTGGGGAGTTTCTGTCGCTGACGTACTCGACTGTGGGGACGAGGGGCGATGTGGATATGTGCGTGTGGTCGATCGGGTATGGGGTCGACGAGTTGAACAAGATGCGGTCGGAGCTGATGGGGACGCCGATGGGCGGGTGGCTCGACTCGCCGCATAGCTTTCTGGCGATGACGAAGAGGTCGCAGTACCAGATCGATCGCGAGGACGAGAGTGAGGGCGAGGGGCGCGGGGCGATTCGGCCGGGCGGGCAAAAGTACATCTTCATCTACCCGTTCTGGAAGACGCGGCCGTGGTATCTGCTGCCGATGGAGGAGCGGAAGCGGCTGATGGACGAGCACATCCGGGTGGGGCTGATGTATCCGCGGGTGAAGCTGAACACGACGTACTCGTTCGGGATCGACGACCAGGAGTTTGTGGTGGCGTTTGAGACGAACTTTCCGGAGGACTTCGTGGACCTGGTGCAGCAGCTGCGGGAGACCGAGATCAGCCTGTACACGCTGAAGGACACGCCCATCTTCAGCTGTGTGCGGGTGCCGGCGGCCGAGATGCTGGACCGGCTGGGGTAGGGCTTTGGCGGTGCGGGCGGGGCGGAGGCAGCGGAATCCGCTGGATGAGGGGCGTTTGGGGGCGATCCTGGCGGGGCTGGAGAGGGCCTATCCGGAGGCGGTGTGCGCGCTGTCGCATGGCAGCGCGTGGGAGCTGACGGTGGCAACGATTCTGTCGGCGCAGTGTACGGACGCGCGCGTGAACCTGGTGACGCCGGCGCTGTTTCGGGCGTATCCGACACCGGGGGCCATGGCGGCGGCTTCTCTGCCGGAGCTGGAGGAGATGGTGCGGTCGACGGGATTCTTCCGGTCGAAGGCGAGGTCGATCCAGGGCGCAGCGCGGGTGGTGACGGAGGAGTTCGGGGGCGAGGTGCCGCGGACGATGGAGGATATCTTGAGGCTGCCGGGGGTGGCTCGGAAGACGGCGAACGTGGTTCTGGGGAGCTGGTACAAGATTGCGGTGGGCGTGGTTGTGGACACGCATGTGCTGCGGCTGTCGCGGCGGCTGGAGCTGACGAAACAGACGGATCCGGTCAAGGTGGAGGCGGACCTGATGCGGGTGGTTCCGGAGGCGAAGTGGATCGACTTCAGCCACGAACTGATCCTGCATGGGCGGCAGGTGTGCGTGGCGAGAGGGCCGAGGTGCGTGGATTGCACGCTGGAGCCGCTGTGCAGCTCCGGGGATAAGACGTGGAGTTCGCACTGAGGCGATTGCGGTGCTGCTGGGGCTGGGACTGGGAGCTGGGGTAGAGCAGCAGGTTCCTACGCTTCGTTCCTGAATGACAAGCAAAGGGACGGGCAAGGGCAAGAGCGAGGGCCAATACAGGGGCTCTTCGGCTGCGCGCTGCGTGCTGCGCTCAGGATGACGACGGAGTTCAGGGGTGGGGTAGGTGGAGGTGGCGGGCGAGGGTTTCTGCGAGCGCGGAGGTGGTGGGCTCGGGGGCTTCGAGGTGGGGCGGGTAGCCCAGGTCGCGGAGGGTTTGGGAGGTGATAGGGCCGATGGAGGCGCGGAGGATGGTCTTGCCTTCGGCGCCATCGGTTGGGAGCGTCAGGCCGGCGGCTTCGAGCAGGTTGAGGAGATTGGCGGCGGTCGAGGAGCTGGTGAAGGTGATGGCGTCGGGCCAGGTGGAGGGTGAGGCGAAGAGGGATCGGAGGAGGGGCATGGAGCTTTCGGGGACGAGGTTGCGGTAGGCGGGGGCGACCGTGAGGGTGGCACCGGCGGCGCGGAGGGCATCGGGGAGGGTGTCGCGTGCGGTTTCGGCGCGGACGAGCAGGATGCGGGTGCGGCCGGGGTGGATGTGGGGGAGGAGGGTCCGGGCGAGGGACTCGGCCACGGCGAGCGGCGGGAGGAGGTCGGGGGTGAGGCCGATGGCGGCGAGGGCGTGGGCGGTGGAGGGGCCGATGGCGGCGACGCGGGGGCAAGGTTTCCCCCCCGAGATGGTGAGGTCTGGGGACAGTCCTGTTTGCGGGGCTGTTTGCGGTTCTGCTTGCGGTGCTGTTTGAGGCTTTAGCAGCGGTTCTGCTGGCGATGCGGGCGGACCTCCAGGCGACGGCTGGTCGCGGCGTTGCGCGAAGGCCTCGACGGCGTTGGCGCTGGTGAAGAGCAGCCAGTCGAAGTGGGTGAGGTGGGTAAGCGCATCGTCGAGCGGGGCGTAGCTGCGGGGCGGAGCGATGGCGATGGTGGGGATGAGGATGGGGTGGACGCCGAGGCGGCGGAGATGGTCTGCGAGGGCGGAGGCCTGGTGGCGGGAGCGGGTGACGAGGACGCGATGGGGAGGTGCGCTCGGCATCTGCGGAGATTGTATGTCTGGGTGCGAAGATCCGGGCGCGAAGAACGGGGCGAGTTGGCTGGCGCGGACCCTGGGATGGCGGAGCGTTGGAAGCGACATTTGGGTTTCGTGAAGCTAAGGCTGTGTCTGAGGAAAACTTTCTACGTGCGATGTTGCTCGATCTCCGGCATTCCTGTTTATAGTCAATGACAATTCAAACAATTTCTCGTGTGGAGGTCCTGGGCGACAGAGCTCAGGCGCCGATCCCCCCGTCGCAGGGCAAAGGGACGCACGCAGCCGCAAACTGATTCGTTTCTGGAGGTCCTATGGTTTCTAAGACGATGCGCAGCCTGGTCCGGTTCTGCCTCTTCCCCCTCGCCCTGCTCCTTTCCCTGTCCCCGTGCCTGAGCGCGCAGGATACGACCGCACGGATTCTGGGCCAGGTGGCCGATCCGACCGGGGCCGTGATTGCGGGCGCGTCGGTGGTTGCGACCAACACGGCGACCGGCGTGAAGACGACGGCGGAGACGGACAGGACCGGCAACTTTCAATTGAATCAGCTGCCGATCGGGCCGTACCAGGTGCAGGCCTCGCAGGCGGGGTTCACGACGGCAACATCGCCCGAGTACAAGCTGCAGATCAACCAGTCGCAGCGGGTGGACTTCAAGCTTCCGGTGGAGGGCAGCCTGCAGAAGATCGAGGTCTCGATCCAATCGGCGGCGATCGACACGGTGAGCTCGACGGTGGGCGGATCGGTGACGGAGCGTCCGCTGATCGATCTTCCTCTGAACGGGCGCAACATCCTCGACCTGGCGCGGCTGCAGCCGGGTGTGACGGATGGAGCGAATCCCGGCAACGGCAGTGCGGGAACGGTATCGATCGCGGGTGGGCGGACCGATTCGGTGACCTATCTGCTGGATGGCGGAAACAACTCCAGCCTCTTGAATAACGGCGTGGTGTTCAACCCGAATCCGGATGCGGTGCAGGAGTTTCGAATTCTAGAGAACAACTACTCAGCCGAGTATGGGCGGAACGGCGGCGGGATTATCACGGTAGTGTCGAGGTCGGGGACGAACCAGTATCACGGGACGCTGTTCGAGTTCAATCGCAACCCCAGCTTCAACGCGAACGACTTCTTCAACAAGCGCAACAAGCTGCCGCGATCGAACCTGAGACGCAACCAGTTTGGAGGAACGATTGGCGGAGAGATTTTCGTTCCGAAGCTGGTACCGCGGAACCAGCGCAACTTCTTCTTCTTCTCGTACCAAGGACAGCGGCTGTCGAACTCGCAGATCCCGGGATCGAAGTCGGTGTACACGACGAGTGAGCTGGGGGGAGATTTCTCGCATGCCGGTCTGAAGGGAGGTCCGGACCCGGCGATCGCGCAGCTGCTGAACGACAATCCATACTTTCAGCCGGACCCGGCAAAGCGCGCGCTGGCTATCATCGACCCGACCAGGTTCGATCCGGTGGCGAAGAACTATATTTCGGCTGGGCTGATTCCATCCAGTGCGAGCGGGATCATAGCGCCTGTGGGCGCGGTGATCCAGAACTTCGAGGAGTACAACGGCAGGTTCGATTTTGTGCTGACGGAAAAGGACCGGCTTTCACTGACGCTGGCCCACAGCAATAAGCCGAGCACACTTCCCTTCTCGGGTGGGGCAACGCTGCCCTTTCCGACGACCTCGGGATCGCTGGCCAAGGTCGCGAACATCGCGTACACACGCACGTTCACGCCGAACCTGTTGAATGAGTTCCGGGTGGTGGGGCAGCGGCTGGACACGTCGCAGGCGATTCCGGGGAAGAAGCTGCCGACGCCCGCAGAGCTTGGGATCGGGGTGACGCCGGACCAGTCAACCGGGCCGACGCGGTTGTTTGACGTGAGCACGGACCTGACGGTCGGCTTCAGCCCGCAGGGGCCGACGACGCTGATCAACAACACGTTTGAGTACTCGGACAACGTGACCTGGTCGCACGGGCACCACAACGTCAAGGTGGGAGCCTACTTCTCGCCGTACCAGAACAACACGCTGTACGACTTTTATGTTGATGGAGAGTTTGATTTCTACGGATTGTCGAACTTCGACGCGACCGATCCTGCGTTTGCGAACGTTGGCAGCGCGACCGGATTTGCGCAGTTCCTGATCGGGGCTCCGGACGAGTATTTCCAGTTCGGCGCCGCGCCCTCGAATATCCGGACCAAGGATACGGCGGTGTTTGCGCAGGACGACTGGCACTTGACGAAGGACTTCACCCTGAACCTGGGGCTGCGGTACGAGTACGGGACGCCCAAGATCGACACCAAGGGACGGAGCTTTTCGCTGCTCTCGGGGGCGCAGTCGACGCGCTTCACGGGAGCGCCGAAGGGCGTTGTGTTTCCGGGCGACAAGGGCGCACCGGCGGGCGCGAACTTTCCAGACAAAAATGACTTCGCACCGCGCTTCGGCTTCGCGTACGACGTTGCCGGAAAGGGAACAACGGTGGTTCGGGGCGGGGTGGGGATGTTCTACGACATCCTGAAGGGCGAGGACAACCTCCAGTTCAATGGGCAGGCGCCGTTCTTCGGATTCACGGACTTCAACTTCGATGCGCCGAGCGGTCTGACCACTGCGGGCACCGGGTATTTCAAGGATCCGTTCGGGACTACGGGGAACGTGAACCCGTTCCCGTCGAAGGCGCCACCGGCGAATCTCGACTTTGCCGCGGCCGGATTTCTGCCGTTTGGCGGCGGCGGCGTGTACTTTGTCGATCCACACCTGCGGACGCCGTACACGATCCAGTACAACTTTGGCGTTCAACAGTCGCTGGGGTCAGGGATCACGGCGGAGGCGGCGTATGTGGGGAGCGGGTCGCGCAAGTACACGGCGCTGACGGACACGAACCCCTATGTCCTCGGGTCGGGGACGAAGCGGCTGTATGACCAGGCGAACGGCGGCCTGACGAACTACAGCTACCTGGATACGTTCCGCAACCTGACGAATGCGAACTACAACAGCCTGCAGAGCAGTGTGCGCAAGCAGACGTCGAAGCTGCCGTACGCGGGGACGACGTACTTCCAGCTCTCGTACACATTTGCGAAGAACATGGATAATGTGTCCGGGTTCCGGCAGAGGAACGGAGAGGTTCCGTACTACAACCCCAGCCAGTTTTATGCGGTGTCGGACCTGGATGTGAAGCATCGGATCGTGTTCTCGGGTGGATGGGATCTGCCGTTTGACGACGCCTTCTCGCGGCTGCCGAAGGCGGTGACGAAGGGGTGGAGCCTGTACCCGATTGCAAGCTGGCAGAGCGGATTTCCGCTGGATGTGTCGGCGAACCTGTCGCGTTCGCGCCGGCGCCCCGGGCCTTCGGGAGCGGGCGATTCGCAGCTGGTCCGGGTCAATTTGAACGGGAGCAAGGTCACCACGTTGAACCCGTACAAGACGACCGCAGCAGATGGAGGAGCGGTCTATGTGAACTCGAGCAACTTCAACCGCACGGGGCTCCTCAACGGGAACGGTGTGGTGCCGACCTCTCCGAGCTACGGGACGCTGCCACGGAACTCGTTCCGCGGGCCGGCGCGGCAGAACATCGACATGAGCGTGGCGAAGGTGACGGGGCTGATGGGAGCCGACCACCGACTCAACCTGGAGCTGCGGGCGGATTTCTTCAACATGCTGAACAGCCCGGAGTTTGCGAGCCCGATCACGACGTTTACATCGGCGCAGTTTGGGGAGATTACCTCGACCTACCCTGACTCGTTCCGCATTATTCAGCTGGCGGGCAAGATTCGGTTCTGAGGGCCGTACTTCCCTCGTGAATGCGGGCCGCTCCCCTTGGTGGGAGCGGCCCAATTTTCTGCGACAGGCGGGCTGAATGCGAGAGCTTCCGCCCGGGCCGGAGGAGAGGGAGTGGAGGTCGGGGCCGGGTGAGATCGGTGGTCTATCCGTGGGTGCTGGGATCGATGCTCTGATCGGTGCTCTAATGGGTGCTCAGCGGGGCTCGCAGGGATCCGCGCTCGGGTTTTGCGCTGGGGTTGCGGGAGGATTGCGGGATGGAGCGAAGAAGGTTTCTCAGTCTGGCGACGGCGGCTGCGCTTGCGCCCCGAGCGGCTACCGTCGATGCGGGCGTGAGGGCGGGTGCGGCTGCGGGTGCATTGAAGCCGATGGAGCTGGGGTTGCTGATTGCGCCGGCAAAGGCGCCCGAGGAGACGATTCGCCGGGTACATGATCTCGGGTTTAGGAGCTGCTTCCTGTCGCTCGATGGGTACCTGGGACGATTCACGGCGGCAGCGGCGGAGGAGATTGGAGGCCTGCTGGCGAAGTACGGGGTCCGGGCGACGACGGTGGAGGTGGTAGGCCCGCAGCCGCTGGAGTGGAACTTCACGCATGGACCCTCGACCATCGGCCTGGTGCCGAGGAAGACCCGGGCGGCACGGATCGCGGCGCTGACGGAGGTGTCGGACTTCGCGAAGAGGCTGGGCGTGGGGCAGGTACAGACGCACTGCGGATTTATCCCGGAGGACCCGGCGGATCCGCTGTACGGGGAGACGGTGGATGCGATTCGCGAGGTGGCGAAGCATTGCGGGGCGAACGGGCAGAGCTTCCTGATGGAGACCGGGCAGGAGACGCCGACGACCATGTCGCGGATGCTGCGGGATGCAGGGGAGCCGAATCTGGCGGTGGGTTTGGATACGGCGAATTTGATTCTGTATGGGAAGGCGAACCCGGTGGATGCGGTCGACATCCTGGGCGCGCATGTGAGGAGCGTCCACGCCAAGGACGGGCGATGGCCGACGAATCCGAGTGAGCTGGGGGAAGAGGTGCTGATCGGGAAGGGCCTGGTGGACTTCAAGCAGGTGTTTACGCGGCTGAAGCGAGCGGGGTATACGGGCGCAGTGACGATCGAGCGGGAGACCTCCGGGCCGCAGCAGATCGAGGATGTGCGGCGGGAGAAGGTGTACCTGGAACGTGTGCTGGCCGAGGTGTATGGCTGAGCTTTCGGCAGCGATACGGCGGCGTTTGCAAAGGAGAGAAGAGGGTATGGATCGACGACGATTTCTGGTTGGAAGCGCGGCTTCGGGGCTGATGTTTGTGAAGGCCAGGACCGCGTTCGGGTATGAGGCCAACTCCGCGGTGCGGCTGGGGCTGCTGGGATGTGGCGGACGGGGGACGGCGGTCGCGACCTCGTTTGCGCGGAACACGACGGCGCGCGTGGTGGCGCTGGCGGACATGTTCGCGGACAATCTGGCGACGGCGCAGGGGCACTTCAACGGCGTGAACGGGGAGCTGGGGCAGGCGGCGCTGGATACAAAGCTGCTGTTGCGGGGGCCGCGCGCGTTTGAGGAGCTGGCGCACTCGAATGCGATCGACCTGGTGCAGATCTCGACGCCGCCGTGGTTTCACGTCGGGCAGCTGGAGGCGGCGGTCGCGGGCGGAAAGCACGTGTACTGCGAGAAGCCGGTGGGGATCGATGTGGCGCAGGCGAAGAGGGCGCTCGAGGTCGCGAAGCGGGCGGATGGAAAAGTGAGCGTCGATGTGGGTTTTCAGGTGAGGAGCGCACCTCCGATTGCCGCGGTGATGGAGCGCGTGCAGGGTGGAGCGCTGGGACGGATCGCGAACATCACGGCGAACTACAACGCGCCGGCGTCGAAGGAGAAGGTGCGAGCGGGCGAATCGAAGGATGAGTACCGGCTGCGGAACTGGCTGTGGGACCGGGCGCTCTCGGGCGACATCCTGGTGGAGCAGAATATCCATATCATCGACCTGTGCAACTGGGCGCTGGGGGCGCACCCGGTGAAGGCGACTGCGACGGGCGGGCGCACGATCCTGAAGCACGCGGGCGACTGCTGGGATAACTACCAGGTGACCTACACGTATCCGAACGACGTGCGTGTGAGCTTTGCTTCGACGCAGTTTGGCGACTACGGCGGGTTCGATGCGGGGATGCACATCTTTGGATCGGAGGGGATGGCGTCGGCGCCGTATTCGGGGCAGGTGCAGATTCAGGGATCGAAGGCCTGGAGCTGGAAGGAGACGGGTGCGCCGAGCGCTGGCGAGGGTAAGTTCGCGGCGAACGGAAGCTTCTCGGACAACCTGGCGATGGCTGATCGCGAGAAGGACCGGAGCTTCATCGAAAGCATCACGTCGGGCAAGTTTCACAACCAGATTGCGGCCGGCGTCGAGACGGTAAGGACGTGCCTGCTGGGGCGGATGGCCGGGTACACGGGGCGCGAGGTGACGTGGGAGGAGATGCTGGCGCATGGAGAGACGTATCCGCTGGGGATGGAGCTGGCGCAGTTTGGGTGACGCGGATCGGGGCGGCTTGAGAGGTAGTTCGATCGAGGGTAACGGGCGGATGTCTGTGGAGGACTCCGCGACATCTTCGATGGTGTGAATTGGGCGGCGATACAATCGACCTGCCTCATCCGGCTGGTTGCGGAGGAGCTGCACCTGCGTCGTCCGGTTGCTTTCTGGACGGCATGCTTGTGAGATCGGGTTAGGGATGTCTGAATCTATCGAGTGGCCGCGACCGCGTCGACTGCGCCGCTTTCTGGCTCCGGTTGCCGTCGTTCTGGTTTTGCTGCTGAGCGCACGGACGTTGCTGTCGCTGTACGTCGATTCGCTGTGGTTCCGGTCGCTGGGGTACGGCGACGTGTTTCGAAAGACGCTGGGAATGCAATGGGCCGTCTTCGCGGTGTTTGCGGGGGCGACGTTTCTGCTGCTGTACGGGACCCTTCTGGCGCTGCGGCGGGCGCACGCCGGCGACCTCCCCGACAGCCGCACGATCCTTCTGGGTGGGCAGCCGATCGATCTGCGGATCGAACCGATCCTGGGGGTGCTGGCGCTGGTGGTCTCGCTGGTGATCGGGCTTGTGACTGGTATCAGCATGTCGACGCAGTGGCCGACGCTGGCTCGCTTCTGGTATGCGCCGCAGGCGGTGGCCGGGGTTGTGGATCCGGTGCTGCGGCGGCCGCTGAACTTTTATCTGTTCACGCTGCCCGCGTGGGAGCTGGTAGTTGACTGGCTGATGACGATGGTTGTGCTCGGTGTGGGGGCAGCGCTCCTGTTCCTGTTTCTGACGGGCGGAACGCGGGCGCGGGACCGGCGTCTGGGAAGCTACGTCGCGGCGCCCTGGCGAGGGCTCTCGCTGGCTGCGGCGTTTCTTCTGCTGGTGCTCGCGATGCGGATGTATGTGAGCCGGTTCGAGCAGATGCTGGGAGAGCACACGGTGTTTTCGGGCGCGACGTACCTGGACGCGCACGTGATGTTGACGGGCATGCTGGTGGTGTGCGCGGCACTTCTGCTGGGGGCTGGGATTGCGGCGGTTGGCGCGGTGATGGAGCCAAGGCGGCGGTGGCTGGTGGCTGCGGTGGTTCCGGCGGCAGTGTGCTACCTCGGCCTGCAGGTTGCGGGCTGGTATGTGGGCAGCTTCATCGTGAAGCCGAACGAGCTGGTCCGGGAGCAGCCCTATATTGGTTACAACATCGGGATGACACGCTCGGCGTACCGGCTGGACCGGGTGTCGCAGAGGGAGTTTTCGGCGCAGACAACGGTTGAGTCAGCCGACGCGGCGAACAATCAGGCGACGCTCAGGAATATCCGTCTGTGGGACTGGCACGCGCTCCAGGACACGCTGCGACAGATCCAGGAGATTCGAACGTACTACGACTTTCCCGACATCGATATCGACCGATACACGATCGACGGAACGATGCGGCAGGTGATGCTGGCGACGCGCGAGTTGAATGTCGAGAAGCTGCCGGAGAGCAGCCGCAACTGGATCAACGAGCGGCTGATCTACACGCACGGGTACGGCGTGACGATGAATCCCGTGAACGGGTTTACGACGGAGGGGCTGCCAACGCTGCTGCTGAGCAACATGCCGGTCCAGAGCACGTCGCCCGGCCTGACCCTGACGCGGCCGGAGATTTATTTCGGCGAGCTGACGGACGGCGATGTGTATGTGAAGACGCGACAGAAGGAGTTCAACTACCCGCAGGGGCAGACGAACAGCCTGACGTCGTACGAGGGCAGCGGCGGTATTGTGCTGGGCGGGCTGCTGCACCGCGCGTTGATTGCGATGGATCGCGGCGACCTGGCGAAGCTGCCGTTCAGCGATGACGTTACCGGGGACAGCCGTCTGCTGATGCGAAGAAACGTGCGCGAACGGGTCACTGCGCTGGCGCCGTTTCTGACCTACGACACGGACCCATACATTGTTGTGGGCGAGGATGGGCGACTGTCGTGGATCATGGATGCGTTCACCACGTCCGACAGCTTTCCCTACTCACGGCACTATCCGTTCGATGGAAGTCTGATCAACTACGTTCGCAACAGCGTGAAGGTGGTGATCGATGCCTACGACGGGACGACGACGTTTTACGTCTTCGACGCCGAGGATCCGATCCTGGCGTCGTACCGCAACATCTTCCCGAAGCTCTTCAAGGATGCGTCCGCGATGCCGCCGGATGTGCGGCGGCATGTGCGCTACTCGGAGCAGATGCTGAAGCTGCAGGCGGAGGTTTATGGGCTGTATCACATGACCGATCCGGAGATGTTCTACAACCGCGAGGACCTGTGGACGCCCGCGAGGGAGGCGGGCATGGATGAGCGCGGGGAGCGGACGACGCGTCCGATCGATCCAAACTTCGTGCTGATGAAGCTGCCGGGCGAGACCGGGGAGGAGTTTGTCGACATCCTTCCGTTCACGCCGGCGAACCGGAACAACCTGATCGGATGGATCGCGGGCCGGAGCGATGGAGCGAACTATGGGTCGGCGGTGGTCTACAACTTCCCCAAGACGAAGCTGGTGGATGGACCGCTGCAGGTGGAGGCGCGGATCGACCAGAACGCGCAGCTCTCGGGGCAGCTGACGCTGTGGAATCAGCAGGGATCGCATGTGCGGCGGGGCAACCTCCTGGTGATCCCGACGGGAAGCGCGCTGCTGTATGCGGAGCCGATCTACCTGCAGGCGGAGCGGAGCCCGATGCCGGAGCTGCGGCTGGTAGTGCTGGCACTGCAGGACCGGCTGGCGTACGGGCCGACGTTTGAGGCGGCGATGGCGGGGCTGTTTGGAGGGGCGGCTTCCTCGACCAGCGCGGCGGCTGGCGATGCGGGGCAAAGGGCGGCTGCGCCGGCGGGGAATGGAGGTCCGGCGGGGAATGTGGGTCCGGGGGCCGATCGCGACGCTCTGATTGCGGAGGCGGCGCGGGATCTTGCGGAGTACCAGCGGCTCACGTCGGAGGGCAAGCTGGGTGCGGCTGGGGAGAAGCTGGAGCAGTTGAAGCGGGCGCTGGATGGGTTGGGCAGACACTGACCGGGGTTGGGCTGAGCGCGCCTGGAGTGCGCGGATGTCGCCCGGAATCTAGTCTGTGAGCGCGTTGAGAGCGAACGGTACGTGCAGCTTCGCGCAGCACTGCCGGAGATCGCTGAGCGTCGGCTCTGAGATGGGAATTCCGCGCATTCGATTCAGGGCCGCGGTGCGCGCGGAGCGTTCGCCGGGCAGCAGAATCTCATCGACGCCGGGACGTCTGCGGCCGGCCTTGATGCGGTCGATGGTAGCGTCGATGCGCGTGAGGAAGACGGGGAGATCGACGAAGGCGTCGATGTCGAGCAGGCAGAAGAAGTGGCCCACGTCCTGCTTGCGATCGAGGTCTTTGTACATGGAGCCGACGTCGGGGGCGATGGCCGAACCAGAGAGGACGCCGCTGAAGACCTCGACCATCAGAGCGAGCGCGTAGCCCTTGTGGCCGGCCATGGAGAGCACCGTGCCGAGCAGGGCCTGCTTTGCGTCGGTGGTTGGGTTGCCGTCCGCATCGAGCGCCCATCCGGCAGGGATGGGCGCTCCCCTCGCCTGTGCGGCGATGATGTTGCCGCGCGCGACGACGGAGGTGGCCATGTCTATTTTGACGGTGAAACCTTTTCCGGTAGGGAATGAGACGGCGATTGGATTAGTCCCGAAGAACGGGTCGTATCCGCCCGCGGGCGACATGGCGGGTTCGCAGTTGGTCATGGCGAGGAGGATCATGCCGTTCCCTGCGGCCAGGTTGCAGAAGTAGGACAGGGCGCCGAAGTGCTGCGAGTTGCGGATGGTGGCGGAGACGATGCCGTGCTCCCTGGCGAGGGGAAGGAGGAGATCCAGGGCGCGCGCGGCCTGCACCTGACCGAGGCCGTTGCCCGCATCGAGGGTGAGGACGCCACCGCGCCTGCGATCGATGGTGAGGGCAGCACGCGGGTCGATCAGTTTGGCGTCGATGCGCCGGAGGTAGATGGGGAGGCGCGAGATGCCGTGGGTTCCGACGCCACCGAGGTCGGCGGTCACGAGCGCGTCCGAGAAGATGGCGGAGTCCGCGCCCGGGACGCCGGCGGCGATGGAGAGTGCTGCCGCGAGATCCCTTACCTGCTCGGACGGGTATCTCCTGGCGGCGAGGGGTGCAGACGGCATCGGATCAGGCGCTGCGGTAGAGCTTGGTCATGACGAACTCGCGGTGGCCGAGCGCTTCGGCGGCGGTAAGGCGGCCATTGGCGGTGCGGACGATCATGTCGAGAAGGGCTTCGCCGGCTGCGTCGATGGTCATCTCGCCCTGGAGGATGGGGGAGACGTCGAGGTCGATGTGCTCGCTCATGGTGGCGACGGTTTTGGGATTTCCCGAGAGCTTGATGACGGGCTCGATGGGATTGCCGACGACGTTTCCCTGCCCGGTCGGGAAGAGGTGCACGACGGCGCCGGACGCGGCCCAGAGAGTGACTGCCTCGGCGGCGGCGCTCGATGTATCCATGAACCAGAGACCGGGTTTGTCGGGCATCTCGGCGGGCTTGAGGCAGCCGATGAAGCTGGTGCGCTTGCCTAGTTTTTCGACGTTGCCGAGCGCCTTTTCTTCGATGGTGGTGAGACCGCCGGCGATGTTGCCCTTGGTCGGCTGGGACTCGGAGAGATCGTCCTTCTTCTGGCTGAAGACGAGCCTGGTGTAGTCCTCGAACGCGTCGAAGAATTGACGGCGGACGGTCTCGTTCGCAGCTTTGGCGGCGACGATGTGTTCGGCTCCGGTGAGTTCGCTGGTCTCGCCGAAGGAGGCTGTGCCGCCGCTCTCGCAGTGCTTATCGATGACGTTGCCGACGGTTGGGCAGCTGGAGAGACCGGTGGTGGTATCGGACTCGCCGCACTTGACGCTGATGTAGAGTTCTTCGAGGCCGCACTCGACGCGCTGGAGCTCGGTCGCCCACTGGACGTACTCCTTGGCGCGGAAGGAGGCGTTGGCGATGGTGCGGATATCGCCGTTGCCCTCAATCGAAAATCCGCAGACCGGTTTACCGGTGAGGGCGATGCCATCGACAATGCGCGAGGTCCAACCGGCTTCGATTCCGATGACGACGACGGCGGCAACATTGGGGTTGCTGCCGGTGCCGATCATCGTGCGAAAGAACAGGTCGAGATCCTCTCCGAACTGGAGGCGGCCGTAGGCGTGGGGGAGGGCGAGCGTGCCCTGGATGTTGTTGGCGACGGCCTGGCAGGCGGCGTTCGAGATGTCGTCGACGGGGAGGATGACGACGTGGTTGCGAACGCCGACGCGGCCGTTCTCGCGCCGGTAGGCAAGGACCTTTCGAGGCGTCATGGTTATGCCCATCTCCTGGTTTTCAGGTTGTGCGTGTGGACGTGGTGCCCGGCCCCCACGGCCTGGACGATGGTTCCGATCTCGCATCCATACTTGATGGCGGTGTCGCCGACGCCGAGGTCGCGGAGGGCGATCTTGTGGCCGAGCGGGATGCTCTCTTGGGAGTGCGAGCACAGGGGCTCACTGGTATGGAGGTTGCGGCCTTCGCAGTCGGTGTTGGCGGGGATGTCGACGACCGCGACACCGACGTTGTCCGCGGCTTCGTGAACGAGAAATTGGATCATGCTTCTGCTCTCCTGATTCCTTGGCTGGATCTGGTCTTGGCCTGGATCTAGTTTAGATGCGGCGCGAGGTCAAGTTCTCGGGTGCGGTTGCGAGGGTGCGAGGGCGCGGTCCAGAGCAGTTCCCTGCCCCCGTCGGAGCGGGCGGTCAACGTGCGTCTGGCAGGAGGCCCTGGTCGACGAGCACGGGTGGGTGGCGGTGCCTGGTGGCCTGCTCGTACGCGTAGGCAAAGCCGAGCAGATCTCCATCCTTCCAGGGCCGCGCGGAGATCTCGAGGCCGAAGGGGAGGCCGCCGGGGTAGAAACCGCCGACGACAACGACGGCGGGCACACCGAGCATGTTGACCCACCCGGTCGCGCTGTGCGGACCTCCGCTGATGGCGCCATCCTGCGGCATGGTCTCGTCGGGCGGCGGCATCTGCGTGGCGGGGTAGACGAAGCCGTCGAGGTGGAGGCGGTCCAGAGTTTCCGCGTAGATCTCGAGCGCGTGGCGGCGGGGCCCGAAGACGTTGGCCTCGGCGTCCGGATCGGTCTCGATGCTGGCCTGGGTGGAGGAGGATTTGTGCCTGCGATCGAGTGTCGCCGGGCCTCCGATGATGGTTGCGGGCAGGGGCGAGCCGACCACTTTTTCGTACTCCGCAGCGGAGTGGAATTGCGGTGGGCCGAAGCTCTTGAGGAAGTTCTCGGTGCCTTCGCGGACGTAAGGAAGGGTGCCGATGTGGCTGGCGATGGCGGCGAAGCTGTCGGGCAGGATGGAGCTGTCGAAGACGACGGTCGCACCGGCGGCGCGCAGGCCATCAAGCGACTTGAGAAAGGCGTCGCGGGTCTCGGGCCGGAGAGGGGTTCGGGCGGCGGCCTCGCGCGCGGCGGCGACGTCAGCGGGGAGCGACGTCTCGATGCCCTGGAAGGGGATGCCGGCTCCGTCGAGGACGAACGCGGGAACGCCGAAGCGCTTTCCCCGCAGCGCGTCCGGCCGGAGGTAGCGGGTGTAAGGGCCGGGCTCGGACTTCGCGGCGGCGTCCGATGTGCGCGGATCGAGCGGGTCCGGACCGGCCATGACGCCGAGCGCGATCGCGGCATCGGTGACGCTGCGGGCGATGGGACCGGTGTTATCGAGCATCCAGTCGAGCGGTGCGATGCCGGCGATGCTGACCAGGCCGCGGGTGGGAAAGACGCCGATGACGGCGCTGGTGGCGGCGGGCATGCGGATGGAGTTACCGGTGTCGGTTCCGTTGCCGAGCATGGCGAAGTTCGCGGTGACGGCGGTGACGGTGCCGCCGGACGATCCGCCGGGGCTGAAGCGGACGTCGTAGGCGTTGCCGGTGCGGCCAAAGGCGGTGCTGCGGTTGGTATCGCTGGCGGCGAAGTCTGGCATGTTGGTCTGGCCGAGGATGACGGCGCCGGCAGCCCTCAGCTTCTTGACGACGGTGGCGTCGTCGGGCGCGACGAGCTCATGACCGGTAATCTTGTAGCCCTCCCAACCGTCGGTGGTGATGAGGCCCTTGATGCTGGTGTTGGCCTTGATGACGATGGGTACACCCCATAGCGGGCCTCTCTGCAAGGCCGGGTTCGAGGCTGCCTCGGCGTCTTCGCGCGCGGCCGTTGCCAGGGCTCCCGCGGTGTCGACGGTCTGAACGGCGCGGTAGATGCCGTTGTACCTGTGCACGCGCGCGAGGTACCACTGGACCACGTCCGTGACCGTGTGTCTGTGGCTGGCGTAGATCTGTTGAAGGTGCGGGATGTCGATCTCGAGGAGATCCCTGTCGAGGGCCGCTGCGGAGGATGTCGCGGATCTTGTGGACGACGCATGGACGGGCTGCTGCCGGGTGCGATGGGGCTGGGTTCGGGGCTGGGCTCCGGGTCGGGCTGCGGGCTGGGCTGCGGAGAGCGGTAGGCCGAGCATGATGAGCGCGTATGCGGGAAGCTTCTGGTAGTTCATGCGGCTCCGGACCGGCGGGGTATGGGAACAAATCTAGCAGGGTCTGCTTGGTGCGAGCGCCGCGTCCGGGAGCCTAGGGCTTGGGAACTGGGGCGTGCTCGCGAGAAAGTTCTCGGCGGAAGGCTGGGCGGTGTGCGAGGATGCCCGCACATGCTCTCCTCGCAGGCCGTCCCAGAAGCGAACCACCCGTCCCTTCGGCGGCAGCTGCGGCTGGGGGATCTTGTGCTGACGCAGATCCTGTGCGTTGTTGGAAGCTCCTGGGTGGGAATCGCGGCGGGTCTTGGACGGGGGCAGGCGGTGACGTGGATGGCCGCCATGCTGATCTTCTACTTGCCGATGGCGGCGTCGGTCATCTGCCTGAATCGCGAGATGCCGCTTGAAGGCGGCCTGTACGTGTGGGCTCGCAGGGCGTTTGGAAACTTTGTCGGCTTCCTGGTGGCGTGGAATCTCTGGATCTATGCGGTGGCGGTGACGGCGACGATTCTGTACGCGATTCCGACTGAGATCTCGTACCTGGTCGGGCCGCGGGCCGCCTGGCTTCCGGAGAACCGGATAGCGTCGCTCGGCATAGTGATCCTGTTTTTGCTGGCGATCGCGACGGCGGCAGCGCGCGGCCTGGACATCGGCAAATGGATTCACAATGTCGGTGGCATCGCCATGATCGCGGTGTTCGCAGCCCTGATTCTGCTGCCGGTATGGGCGCTTCTGCACCACGCGCCGATTCACTGGGAGCCGCTGCCGATGCAGATCCCGCGGCGCAGCCTGCTGTCGCTGGCGCTCTTCGGACAGATGATCTTCGGCGCGCTGTGCGGCCTGGAGTACATCGCGATCCTGGCGGGCGAGAGCCGATCTCCGGCGCGCGCCATTGGGCAGTCGGTGTTGATCGCGTCGCCTATCATTTGCGCGATGTTTATCCTGGGGACGGGATCGGTGCTGGCCTTTGCGCATGGCCGCGTCGACCTGATCGCGCCAATTCCGCAGACGCTGCGACTGGCGCTTGGGAACAGCGGCATTGGCGGCCTCCTGGCAGTGATCGCGATCGCGCTGCTGCAGCTTCGGCTGATCGGAGCGTCGAGCTTTCTGTTTACCGGGGCGACCCGGCTATCGATGGCAGCCGGTTGGGATCACCTGCTGCCGGCCTGGTTCACGCGCCTCCATCCACGCTGGCAGACGCCGACGAACTCCATCCTGTTCACGACCGCGCTGATCGTGGCGACGCTGGTTCTGGCTACGACCGGCGTGCATGCGCAGGAGGCCTTCCAGGTTCTCTCGAACGCCAGCATCACCCACTATGAACTGACGTACATGGCCATGTTTCTGGTTCCGATCGCGGGCAGCCGGACGCTGCGGAGGGCGCTTCCAGCGTGGCTGAGATGGACCTCGGCGACCGGGCTGTGCGCCACGATGTTCGCGTTTGTGCTCTCAGCCTATCCGTTTGTCGACGTGGTGAATACGCGGGCGTACGCGGCCAAGATCCTGGGGACGACGGCGGTGAGCAACATCGTCGCAGCGCTCTTCTACGCGGCACGGCAGCGCGCGGAGGCGAGACGTCTGGAGGCGGCGCAGACCGCGGCGGAGGTGCAGAGCGACCTCGGGTGACTGCTGGAATTAGGTGGCTCCTGGATCTCGGGTGACGCCTGGAAGGGAGTGCGGGGTGCGAAAGGTCTTGACGCCGCAGAGGAAATATCTTGACGCCGCAGAGATGGGCGGATTAAAACATCATGGAACCTCGGGCCCCCTTAGATCATGATCCTGCGAAAGATCGTACGAAGGAGCGTCTGCCTATGTCCTTGAAGCTTCGTCATCGCCTGGTCGTACTTTGCGTCTGCCTTTCTCTGCTGCTGGCCACGGTTCCCGCGCGTGCGCAGCTTGCGCCATCGGGGGCGCAGGCCGCGGGGATCTTTGCCGTGCTGATTGGTCTCGGTGTGGGCGCCGGGTTCGGCATCTACTACCTGGCGCGCTCGCCACGATCGTTGACAGGCTGCGTGGCGTCGTCCGGGCAGAATGTGCTGCAGATCCAGGGCGATCACGACGCCGGCGGCCATGTCCTCACCGGCGATCTGGCGGGCGTGACCAGCGGTAGACGTATGCGCGTCGCGGGAAGGATGACGGCGAAGGACGCCCGGAAGCAGCGGCATTTTGCGGTGCAAAGGGTGACGAAAGACTTTGGCGCATGCAAGGTTCAGCCGGCGACGCCCTGAGCCGCACGGAGGCGAGAGAGCCGAATAGTCCGGCACACACCAGAGGGTATCGCTCCGTGAAGCGGTATCACTTGGTGAAGGCCATCCTGACCGCGAGCAGAACGAGCAGGGCAGCGAAGCTCTTGCGCAGCACGTTATCCGACAGATGCTGCGCACCCAGGCCACCGAACCAGCCTCCGGCGGCGAAGCCAACCGAGATTAGAAGAGCGAGCTTCAAGTCGACCTCCCCGGCCTTGTAGTAGGTCCAGAACGCGAAGATGCCGATCGGCAGAAGAAGTGTGGCTACCGAGGTTCCCTGCGCCTTGATCTGCGACATGCCGTAGAAGTAGACGAGGGCCGGTATAAGGAAGGCGCCGCCCCCGATGCCAACCAGGCCGGAGATCACCCCGATGACGAGGCCGAGGAAGAGGCCGCCGGCGATGGCGAGGGGACTCACGCGGCGACCACGGCGTTCCGGTTATACGGCATCGGTTCCAACGTCCATCTCATCGTGCAAGTATCGTCTATGCTGGCGAAGAGCCTTTGCAGCTGAAGGTGCTGAGCCAACCAGCCGGCGATCTCTCCCGATCCGCGGTCAACCCTTGCGGAGACGTGCCTTCGCGTACTGGATCACGCGCTCGACCTTTTCCGGCGCATCCCGCAGGGTGGTGTCGACCAGAGCGACGGTTGGCCAGTCGAAGCAGTTCATGAGCTGATCGAAGTTGTACTCGCAGTATCCGGCCTCATGAACGCCGGTTGAGCCGCGGCTCGGCTCGCCCATGGCCAGGTGCGCGAAACGCCGGCCGAAGCGGCTTGACCAGTTCTTGTAGGGCGCCGGCGTCTGCCCAGCGTGCAGGAAGGAGAAGGTGGTATCGAGCCAGCTCTCTGTTGCGATCATGAAGTCGGGCCGATCGCTGCGCAGATCCGCGACGATCCGGCGCAGGCCATCGATGGGAGGGTTTTCGCGATCGTTCTCGGTGTTCGGCTGGGTGTCGAAGAACGCGCCGTCGATGCCGAAGATCTTCGCCGTGTCGTGCACCTGATCGGTCAGGTGCTGCCGCCAACCGGGTGCGCCGGGGTTGAGCCAGGCGCTGCCGTTGGTGTCGCCGCCACGCACGTTCGCCCAATCCACGGTGTATCCGCGCATGGGTGTCCAGCTGAGATTGCCATCCGCCTGGAACACCGATTTGGGGGCGTACTCCTCGAAGTGGGGCGTGCCGGGCATGGCGGCGTTGCCGGCGTACATCGCCATGACGTGAGCGCCTTTGCCGTGGGCCATGTCCATGATGGCGCGGAACCCCGCGTCGCCTCCCATGCGCCCCACCGGGACGCTGTTGCCGTAGCTGCGGTAGTACCGACCCTCCCAGCCGGCAAGGAAGAAGAGGACGTTTTTGCCCGGGATACGGCTGGTGATCCAATCGATGCTGGCGCGCATGGCGGCGTAGTCCTGCAGAATGTAACCACTCCAGTGCATGCCGTGCAGGCAGACGACCAGGCCGATGTCATGCGCCCATCGCGGCAGGTCGGTGCGCCGCTCCCAGGGGAGCATGCCGGCCTGTTGCTCCAGCATCTGCACGCGCCCGGCGATGGCCTCATCGAGCGTTGTGCGGTGCTCGATCTGCCACTCCGGGGCGCTGAAGCTGCCGGTCCAGTGCCGCCGGTCCTCCTCGACGATGAGCTCGATCCGGGTAGCCCCGTTCGGCTCGAGTGAGGCGACGAAACGGCGCGGCCGGGGTGTCAGGTCCATGGACGAGAAGCTGGTGCCGCGCTCGCCCGCTGTCGCGAGGAACCAGACGGGAGCACCGCCCTGGTAGGTCGGGTAGGCCAGCGCGAGCGCCTCTGGCGGCACGGGCGCGAGGTTCGGCACGGACTCCCAGCTGGTGAAGCCAACGCGGCCCGCCGGCAGATGGTGGAGGATCAGCTTGATGGCACGCACGGTTCCCTTTTCCACCGTTGCCTTGGTCGTGATCCCAATGCGCTCTCCACGCCGCACCAGGCGCACCTCGCAGGTGCCCGCGAATCTCTCCTGCTGGCCCGCTGACGCAAGCTCGGTTGCGCGCAGCAGAACACCCTCGCCTTCGCTTGTCTGCTGCACACTACCGGCACGGAGCGAGTAGGTGTTCTCGTCTGGACCGGTGGTGATGATCTGCACGGAGAGGTCGAGATCGTAGACGTGGAGGATGGGATCCTGGTTATCGAAGCTCCAGAACTGCACCCGCGGAAGACACCAGAAGTCCATCTGGAAGCCGGGCCCCGGCTCCAGCCAGACGTCTGCCCTTCGAGGCGGAGGAAGCTGTTGCCCGGCAGCAAGACCGCCCACGTGAAGAGCGGAGGCGGCGAGGGCGGCAGAGCTCAAAAAGTGGCGGCGAGTTGATCCTGAACTTTCGCGCATAGGAGATTTGTCGATCTCTGAGAGTGTAAGCGCGTTTGGGGAGATGCAGCGAGCGCGAATCGGAAGCTCACCCTGGCAGGCGGCGCGCCACAGCCCAGCCGGCGCTAGAGGGAGTTCAAGAAGGCGATCAGGTCGTGCTTCTGCTGATCACGCGCATCAGACCCCGGTCGAGAGGCAGGCTGTGGGCTTCCGGGTTGCGTGGCTCTGCACCGGGGCAGTTAGCACCGTCGCTTGAGGCGAACAGGGGATCCATGCCGTGGTTGTGCTTGTAGAGCTCTCGGACATGGTCTGGATTGAGGCTAAACGCCTCCTCTGCCTGGTGGCAGCTTTCACAGGTTCGACCGTTTGTGCCGAGCGGTTGGATGAAGGCGGTGCTTCGGTCGAGCTCGCCAGCCGTGTTGAAGGTCGCGACGGCGCCGGCGGGATCGAAGAAGTGTTTGAGGTTGGGGATAGAAGCGGTGACCGCTGCGATCGCGGTGAGAGAGAGGCACAAGCATAGACGAGGACAACGCTTTGGCTGCTCCAGGATCCGGCCTCATCTATACGGTTTCGCCTACGGGATCTATTGTGTTTGGCCTAAGGGTCGTTGGATCCCACCCCCGCCCGTTGGGCCGCAGCGATCAGGGCAGGAACAGCCATAAAGCCGCTGCGAGCACGAAGGCGGCGGCATCGAGGTGAAACGCAGCGCCGAAGCCCCCACGCTGTGCGAGAGCACCTGCGGCATACGGGGCGGCCGCACTGGCCAGACGGCCCAGGTTATAGGTCAGACCCTGGGCACTCGAACGAATGCGGGTTGGGTAGGTGTCGGCGGTGACGGCAGCAAACCCGCTGAAGTAGCCGGTGGCAGCGAAGGCGAGACACGGTCCGAGAAGCGCAAGCAGCCACGGCGAGCGCATCCGGGCGAAGGCCACAAGCAAGACGGCTGCCGCGAGGAGAAAGCTGACGTAGACGCGCTTCCGGCCGAAGGCGGTTGCGAGGTAGCCGAAGCTGACGTAGCCGAACCACATGCCGACTTGCATGGCGACGATGACCAGCGTCATGGTGCGCGCGGGAAGTGCGACGCCGCCGCTTGCGGCTGGCAGCGAGAGATAGGAGGGAACCCAAAGGTTGAATCCCCACCACGCAAACATGCAGCAGGCGTTCATCAGCGTGAGCGCAACGGTTCGCGAGAGCAACGGTGGGCGGAAGAGGGCCATGAGGCCGGTGTCTGATGCGGTGGCGGTTTGGAGCTTGCCTTCTGAGAGTTCTAACCGCTCCTTGCACCCCTCGCGTTCTGAGCGTTCCTTGCGTGCGAGTTGCCAGGCCTCAGGCTCCGGCACGTGGCGGCGGATCCAAACGGTAAGCAGAGCCGGCAGCAGACCGACGAAGAATACGCCGCGCCAACCCACGCGCGGAAGCAGCAGGTAGGCGACAACCGCGGCCAGAGCATATCCGACTGCGAACGAACTCTGCATGAGGGCGAGTGCCTTGTCGCGGTGGCTGGGGCCCCAGGTCTCCGCAACGAGCGACGCGCCCGAGGCCCACTCGCCACCCATGCCGAAGCCGAGCAGAATGCGAAAGCAGGCGAGCGAGAGGAAGCTCCAGGCGAGTCCGCAGGCGGCTGTGAAGACGGCATAGACGATCACGGAGGTCATCAGAGCGCGAGTGCGGCCCCAGCGGTCCGCCGCCAGACCGAAGAGGACGCCGCCGACGGCCGCAGCGACGAGGGTGAGGGATCCAAGCAGGCCCGCACGAGCCCTGGTCAGGTGGAGAGTCTCCATGACCGCCGGCAGGACCAGAGCGTAGAGAAGGATGTCGAAGCTATCGAGCATCCATCCGAGCGAGGCGGCAAGCAGGGCTCGTTGCGCCGAAGCGGGCGCCTGCAGCAGCCAGGCCAGAGAGAGCCACCGAGGTTGCGGCGGAGTCGCCGCGTTCAATCCTGCGCTCCCGTATCGGGATCTGTTCCCGGGTCTGGGGAAGGAGGTCTCGCGGGGCGACGCGGGGCACCGAAGCCGCCGCCGCCTGGGGTCTCGATGCGGAGCCGGTCGCCGGGCGCAAGCTCAATTCGTGCCTTGGCGGGAAGGGCTTCGACGTCGCCGTTGGCGCGCAGCAGAGTGTTGCGGCCGAATGCACCCGGAGCTCCGCCCTGGGCGCCATAGGGGCGGCTGTTGCGGCGTTCGGTGAGCACGGTTGCCGCTGTGGGGACCAGCACTTCGTACTCGCGGATGAGGCCTTCGCCGCCGGGGAACTCGCCCGCGCCGCTGCTATCACGACGCAGCGCATAGGTCGTGATCCGGATCGGCAACGTCTGCTCGAGAGCTTCGATGGGCGTGTTGCGGGTGTTCGACATGTGGGTGTGCACACCGCTGAGACCGGCGAGCCCGTTGCGTCCTCCCATGCCTCCGCCCATAGTCTCGTAGTATGCGAAGGTGTGTCCGTGCCGGTCGGTTCCACCGAGCGTGATGTTGTTCATCGTGCCCTGGCTGGCCGCAGGGATTAACTCCGGGAGCGCCTTCGCGAGAGCGCCGAGCACGACGTCCGTGATGCGCTGCGAGCACTCCACATTGCCGCCGGCCACAGCAGAAGGGTGCCGGGCGTTGACGACCGAGCCCTCGGGGGCGATGACCTGCACGGGGCGGCTGATTCCGTCGTTGTAGAGCACGTCGTCGGTGACCAGGCAGCGAAAGCAGTAGAGTGTGGCCGAGAGTGTGACCGCGAGATTGGCGTTGACGCCGCCGGTGGTCTGCTGATCGGAGCCGGTGAAATCGACAATCGCGCCGTCTCCGGCGATGGTGATGGAGCAACGGATGTGCACGGGCTTCTCGGAGAAGCCGTCGTTGTCGAGTGCATCGGCGAACTCGTACCTGCCGTCGGGAATGGCCACAATGGTTGCGCGGAGCACGCGTTCGGCGTAGTCCTGGGTCGCGGCCGCATAGCGCTCGACGACGTCAAGGCCGTATCGATCGACCATGCGTAGGAGACGTTCCTCGCCGATGCGGTTGGCGGCGATCTGCGCGGCAAGATCGCCTTCGCGCTCTTCGGGCGTGCGCACGTTGGCGAGGATGAGGGAGAGTATTTCGCCGTCCATCACGCCGCGCTTTACGAGCTTCACGGGAGGAATGATGAGACCTTCCTGGAAGATCTCGCGCGCCAGCGGCATGGAGCCGGGGCTCATGCCGCCCACATCGGAATGGTGGACGCGGTTAGCAGGAAGACCGGGGAGACCAGGGTGATGTCGGGCAGGTGCGTGCCACCGCGAAAGGGGTCGTTGAGGATGACGATGTCGCCGGGCTCCATCGCGACGTGTTCGATGGCGGCACGCACGGAGAGCGGCATCGCGCCGAGATGCACCGGAAGGTGATCGCCCTGGGCGATGGTGCGACCGTGCCGGTCGTAGAGCGCGCAGGAGTAGTCGAGGCGTTCCTTGATGTTGGGCGAGAAGCCGGTGCGGCAGAGGGTGACGCCCATCTCCTCGGCTACGGCGACGAAGAGGTTCTTGAAGATCTCGAGTTCGATAGGATCGAGCGCCGAGTCAGCGTGCAAGCGAACCTCGCTTCGGGACGACGGTGCAGACTGCCGTCAACGTGCCTGTCATGTCGATGTGCCACAACCAGCCGGGCGGGATGATGTTGGTGGACTCGCCGCTGATCACCAGGGCGGGACCACCCGCGCCCATGCCTGGCGCGAGCCGGCTGCGGTGGTAGACGGGGGTCGCGAGGCTTTGACCGGCGAAGATTGTCCGACGCAGCTTGGCCGGAGCTGGAAGGACGGTGTTGTGGGTCGACACGGATTGCATGAGCGCGGGCTTCTCCGTGCGACCGACAGCGCGGAGGCGAAGCTGAACGATCTCTGTCGGTCGAGCGGCGTTGGCATACCCATACAGCCTTCCATGCCGGAGATGGAAGCTGGCCACGATCGATTCGATGGTGAGTGCGTGCGATATCTCAGGTGTGCCCTGCTCTGCCGAGTTCTGTTGCGGACCGAAGACGTTGGGCAGAGCGACGTCGATCTCGAATGCCTGTCCTTTGTAACGCATCGCGAGCGTCGCGGAGAGGGATCTCTGTCCCGGCAGGAAGCCTTCCGCAGCAAGGTCGGCATTGCCGCGTTGGGCAAGAGGCTCCAGCTTTGCGCGCAGATCGCTCCAGCCAAGGCTATCCGAGAGCCGCAGGACGGAGGTGGAGTAGACCTTGGCCACGTCAGCCAGCAGCATGCCCAGCGCGGAGAGCACACCCGAGTGTTCGGGGATTAGCACCGTGGTGATCTCGAGCGAGGCGGCGAGATCGCAGGCATGGAGTCCACCGGCGCCACCGAAGGCGAGCAGCGCAAAGTCGCGGGGATCGAAGCCGCGCTCGACGCTGACGACGCGAACGGCGCGCTCCATGTTGGCGTTTGCGATGCGCACGATGCCCTCGGCGAGCGCCTCCGGGCTGAGGTGCAGGCGTCTGGCAAACTCTGCGGCGACGCGCTCCGTGCGGTCGAGGTCGAGCGCCATGCGGCCGCCCAGAAAGTACTCCGGGTCGAGCCGGCCGAGTAGCAGGTTGGCGTCGGTAACGGTGATCTGCTCGCCCTTTCCGAAGCACACCGGACCGGGTTCCGCGCCGGCCGAGCGGGGTCCCACACGCACACCGCCCCCGGCATCCATCCAGGCCACCGAGCCACCGCCCGCACCTACGGTGTGGATGTCGAGCACAGGCAGGCGCACGGGAAGATCGCCCACCAGCGACTCGGAGGTGGTGCTGATGGCGCCGTCGAGCAGGCTTACGTCGGTGGAGGTGCCGCCCATATCGAAGGTGATGAGTTTGGTGACACCCGAAGCTGCGGCGACAGCCTGCGCGCCGACCACGCCGGCGGCAGGTCCGGAGAGGATGGTCTGGACGGCTTCGGTGCTGGCGCGCGCAGCCGAGATGGAGCCGCCATTCGATTGCATGACACGGAGCACGGCTCGACCGAGCCCACCTTGCAGCCGGGCGAGATACCGAGCCATGAGCGGCGCAACGTAGGCATTGACGACGGTGGTGGCCCAGCGCTCGTACTCGCGGTACTCCGGAAGTACCTCGGAGGAGGCCGAGACGCGGAAGCCAGCCGACCGCAGATCTGCTGCCGCTTGCGCCTCATGCTGTGGGTTGGCGTAGGAGTGAAGGAAGCAGACGGCGACGGACTCGACATTGAGATCATGGAGCGTTGCGATCAGCGCTTCGAGCTCTGCCGGATCCAACGGCTGCAGGACCGCGCCATCGGCGGCGAGCCGTTCATGAAGCCCGAAGGTGAGCTCGGGCGCGACCAGCGGGTCGGGGCGCCGGACCATGAAGTTATAGAGCTCGGGCCTGGTCTGTCGCCCCAGGCGCAGCACATCTTCAAAGCCGGCGGTTGCAATGAGAGCGACTCGCGCACCCTTGCGTTCGAGCACGGCGTTGGTCGCGACCGTGGAGCCGTGGGTGACCTCGGGCGGCAGAGCTTCGGTCGCATCGCCGACCAGGGTGCGAATGCCAGCAAGGATGGCCTGCGACGGATCGCTGGGAGTCGATCGCAGCTTGTAAACGCGCAGGCGCGGCCGACCCGCTTCTCTGTCGAGACAGACCAGATCGGTAAAGGTGCCGCCCGTGTCGACGCCGATGCGAATTGTCGGATGCGCAGCCATTCGTCAGGAGACCTCCGCCGGATGCGCTCCGTGCGGCTGAGTTCGTGGACAATCGCGAGCACCTTGCGGCGGGAATCGTAATCGATGCCGGGATGCACGAGCCGACGTTGGATGATGACCTTCGACTCGGGGCTTACCTGGCCCCCGGCAAACCCACCGACCCAGACGCCGAGATAGAAGATCGCTGACGGTCACGTGCCACTGCCGAGGGCCGGTTTCCGGGCAATTACAACGGTGAGGTGAGGGAAGGTAGTCACGAAGCTACCGTGTCGCTTTTCGACCACCAAACCGGAGGCTTGAAGGACTGAGGCGTACTCGCCGGTCAGTTTGTAGTCCGAGATGAGAGCTGTCCCACCGGGTCTGAGCACGCGAGCGATCTGTTCGAGCGCACGGCGTCGGGTGGTGACGTCCTCGATGTTGTGCAGGCACAGATTGGAAACGACCACATCGAAGGAGGCATCGCTGAAGCTCATCTCCTGTGCGGGGATGCCCACGATTGTGCAACGTGAGGTGATGTCCTCAATCTCCAGGTTGCGCATCGTCGCTGCGGCAGAGTTGCCGCCCATGTCTTTGTTTGACCAGACATCGATTCCTGTTGCATGTCCGGTGGTCAGATGTCTGGCTGCACCAGCGAGCAAAAGACCGCGTCCACAACCTACGTCGAGCACCTGTTCGTCGCCCCGCCAGTGTATGAGACCGAGCATCATGTCGCGATGGCGGAACTTACCCACCTTGATATAGAGCAGGAACCAAGCGCCCGCGGCAAGCGGTCCGATAGCTGACCCAAGAAACATGCTCGGGTTGAAGACAACCGGTCCCAGCCGAGCATCTGCCGGAAGCAAGAACGCGACCAGGAGGCAGGCGCCGCCGCCAAGAAAGAGATTACGCATGACCGATGGAGCGTCGACGCCGTAATCGGGTTTAGCTCTTGCAAAGGATGATGCACCGGAAGGTGTCATAGGCTGGGTATTCCCGATCATAACCCTCCATTTCGGAGGATCGTCGGGAGAGCAGATCTGAACTGTCCGCGTGTCCTTGCTGCAGGCATGCCGGTCCGCAGCTGCGGCCTCCCCGTCCACGCCGCTACTGATTGAGCGCGAAGTTGACACGGAGGACATTGACGCTCGGCTCACCCGGCAGACCGATCTGGCGAGGTGTGAAGTTCTGTCGGACCAGACCTTCCACGAGGCCGGAGGCGGTGACGAGATCGATCGGAACGGCGGCGCCGGCAGGGGTCGGAGAGGTGGCGCTGCTGCGCGACGAGCCTTACTGGTTGGGCCATGGTGAGGTGCGCGATGCCAGTGATGACCAGCGCGAAGCCGGTACCGTTGCCGACGATGATCCCTGCTCGAGCAGCAGTGGCGCAATACCCCGCCCCGATACGCAGTCAGGTCGACGGTCGCGTTGTACATTGGACGGCACATGCTTCGACTCCTCTTTGCGTTCGCTCTGCTTGTCTCCGGTTGCTCCCCGGCCTTTGGGATAACGGATTGCTCCTCGCTGAAGTCGCTTCAGCTGCCGGACACTTCGATCACTGCGGCCTCGGTGGTCCCCACCGGTGAGGCCACGCAGGTACCGGCGGCTGTTAAGGCACGTCTGCCCGCATTCTGCCGTGTTACCGGCGTCCTGCAACCGACGCCAGACTCGGTGATTCGGTTCGAGGTCTGGATGCCAAAAGAGAACTGGAATGACCGCATCCTTAATGTTGGTAATGGTGGCTTCGCGGGGTCCATCGGCTACGGGCAGATGGCAAATAACATCCTGCGCGGATACGCCTCGTCAGGATCGGATGCTGGACATCAGGCCGAGGCCGAGGACGCCAGCTGGGCCTACCATCACCTTGAAAAGATCACCGACTTCGGCTACCGCGCAGTGCACCTGACAGCACTTCGATCAAAAGACATTGTGAAGGCCTTCTACAGCCATCCCCAGACAAAGGCCTACTTTGATAGTTGCTCGGACGGCGGTCGCGAGGCCCTGATGGAAGCTCAGCGATTTCCTGAAGACTACGACGGAATCCTCGCCGGCGCTCCCGCAAATAACTGGGCGCATATGCTCACCGGCGGCCTCGCGGGTGTGCAAGCCATGACACGCGATCCCGCGGCTTACATCTCCAGCATGAAGCTGCCGGCAATCAACAAAGCTTCGCTTGCGGCGTGCGATGCCAAAGACGGTCTCGAGGACGGAATCGTCAGCGACCCAGCGCATTGCCACTTCGATCCGGGCGCGTTGCTGTGCAAGGGTGCTGAAGACATCTCCTGCCTGACAGCGCCGCAAGTCGCTTCGTTGCGAGCGATCTACTTGGGCGGCAAGAATGCGAAGGGCGCGATCATCTTCCCGGGACTCGTTGCCGGTGCTGAGAACCCCGTCTGGCATGACTGGCTGCTGGGAAACGCACCCGGCGGTTCCAACTACGTGACAGGATTCTTTCGCTACATGGTGTACCGCGATCCGCTCTGGCAGCCGCTGACATCCAATCTCGACGAATCGCTTCAGCTTGCGATCGATCGTACCTCTAAGGACATCGATTCCACAGATCCTGACCTCGGCCGCTTTGCTGCGCACGGTGGCAAACTCATCCTCTATCACGGCTGGAACGATCCCGCGATCTCGCCTTGGAACACCATCAACTACTACACCTCCGTTCAGAAGACCATGGGCGAGAAGCGTGCTGACACCTTCGTTCGGCTCTACATGGCGCCGGGCATGGAGCACTGCGCAAGCGGTCCAGGGCCAAACGTCTTTGGCCAATTAGGTCTGCCCGCCGCCGGTGGCGACGGCACAGGGGCGATGGACAAGTTGCGGAGCTGGGTGGAGCACGGACAGGTTCCTGGCGCTATCCTGGCCACTAATCTGGCCACTAATCTGGCGACCAAGCTGGCAACGATCCGCCCGCTCTGCCCCTACCCTCAACAGGCGAAGTACGATGGCAAGGGCAATCCAAAAGCGCCCGAAAGCTTCGTCTGCGTTGCGCCGTAAGCGACCTTAAGAGCAACCGCCAGAAAGAGGAACTCATGAAGCTGCACCTCCGCATCCTGCTCGCAACCTCCGCCATTCTCCTGTCGCTCGCTCCTTCCTCGATGGAGGCCGCAGAGCCAAACGCTCCCCGGCAGGTGCTGGCCGCCGACTCCGGCTGGAGGTTCATGCTGGGTGACCCGGCCGGGGCAGAGGCGGCGGCGTTTGGAGACACCAGCTGGCGCACCGTCGATCTGCCGCACGACTGGAGCATCGAAGGCCGCCCCGAGAAGAGCAACCCGACCGGGTCCGGAGGAGGCTTCTTCCCAACCGGCGTCGGCTGGTATCGCAAGTCCTTCAGCGCACCTGCCGACTGGCGCGGCAAGCGCGTCAGCGTCGAGTTCGACGGCGTATACAGGAAGTCGACCGTGTACCTGAACGGTCAGAAGCTCGGCACCCATCCCTACGGGTACACCAGCTTCACCTTCGATCTCACCGCGAATCTGAATCTCGCAGGCCCCAACCTCTTGGCTGTGCGCGTGGACAACTCCGCGCAGCCGAACAGCCGCTGGTACACCGGCTCCGGCATCTACCGGCACGTGCGACTCGTGGTCACCGACGCCACGCACGTGGCCCACTGGGGAGTCTTCGTCACCACACCCAGCGTCTCTGACGCCTCAGCAACCGTCTCCGTCCAGACCAGGCTGGCCAATGAGTCGGCGGAGCGGTCCGGGGTAATCGTGAAGACGACGATCTACGACCGCACCGGACGCGAAGCAGGCACAGGGGAATCCACACTGATGCTCGCTCCGGGAGCGGAAGCCGAAGCCGCGCAGACCATCACGGTGGCAAATCCTGCGCTTTGGTCTCCCCCTTCGCCGACGCTGTATCGCGCAGTCTCCCGGATCAGCAAGGTTGGCAAGGACGGCAGGGTCGTCGATCAGGTGGCCACGACCTTCGGTATTCGTTCCCTCTCCTGGTCGGCCGAGAAGGGATTGCTCCTGAATGGAAAATCCATCAAGCTCACAGGCGGCAGCGTCCATCACGATAACGGACCACTTGGCGCTGCCGCGTTCGACCGCGCCGAGGAACGCAAGGTCGAGCTCCTGAAAGCCGCTGGACACAATGCCGTACGCACCGCTCACAATCAGCCGTCGCCCGCGTTCCTCGATGCGTGCGATCGGCTCGGGCTCCTCGTCCTCGATGAGCCGTTCGATACGTGGAAGGCCCACAAGGCCAAGTTCGATTACGGCACAGACTTCGACGAATGGTGGAAGCGGGATCTCTCGGCCCTTGTTCTTCGCGATCGCAATCATCCCTCCATCGTCATCTGGGGAATCGGCAATGAGATTCCCGAACTCGAGGTCGAAGCAGGCAAGGAGATGAGCAAACAGATCTCCGATCAGGTGCGCTCGCTCGACACCACGCGCCCTCTGACGCTCGCCTTTCCCGGAACGACCACGACGCCCAACGCGGCGGCCGTGTTCTCGCAACTCGACATCACCGGCTACAACTACAACATCCTTCCCACCTACGCGGCCGACCATCAACAGCTCCCAAAGCGACTCATGCTGACCACCGAATCCTATCCAGCGAAGGCCTTTCCGCTATGGGTGGTCTCCCATGACAATCCCTACATCCTCGGCGATCTCACGTGGACGGCGATGGACTACCTGGGCGAATCCGGTATCGGCGCGTGGTCCTACGGCACTCCCGCCGAGGCACAGATGGCGACCAAAATCATGGGCAGTATGGCAAGCACCGAGTTCATCGACAAGCTCTTCCTGGGCATGGCCAAGGGAGAGGACATGATGGCCTCCCTGTCGAAAGGCCCGGTAGATCCCGCCGTAAAAGCGGTCATGGCCGTGCTTCAGCACGACTTCCCGTGGCATGCCGCCGTCTGCGGAGATCTGGATCTGACCGGTCTCCGCCGACCGCAGTCCTTCTATCGGGACATCCTTTGGAACGGCGGGGATCGCGTCTACGCCACCGTCCGCCTCCCCGAACCGGATGGAAAGAAGATCATCGCCGTGGGATGGTCCACGTATCCCACCCTGCCGACCTGGAGCTGGCCAGGCCAGGAAGGCAAAGAGATGCAGGTCGAGGTCTACTCCGGAGCGGAGAAGGTGCGTCTGTTCCTCAATGACAAGCTGATGGGCGAGAAGCTTACCGACCGCGACCAGGAGTTCAAAGCCACCTTCTCGGTCCCATACACAGCCGGTACGTTGAAGGCCGTGGGCATGCGCGGCGATAAGCCCGTTGCCGAAAGCATCCTCACCACGGCCGGCAAAGCTGCCGGTCTGCGCATTACCGCGGATCGAACGGTCGTTCAGGCAGACGGACAGGACCTCTCCTACCTGGTGGTGGAGGCAGTAGACGCTGACGGCCGCTTTCAGCCTCATGCGGATCAGGAGGTCCAGTTCGCCATCAGTGGACCAGGCGTAATCACGGCAGTCGGAAACGCGGACGCACAGGATAGTGCTTCCTACCAGGGCGATCGGCGCAAGCTCTTTGAAGGTCGTGCCCTTGCTGTGGTGCGTACCTCAAAGCAGAGCGGATCGATCACGGTCAACGCCCAGGCTCCTGGACTGAGCGGCGGGTCAGTCAAGCTCGAAGCGAAGGCAGCTGACCAACATGCAGAACTGCCCTGAGCAGAACTGCCGCAAAGCCGGTTGCTGTCTTCTATCGTTGTCTCGACGCTGAAGCGGCACAGAAGGTGCCCAGGCGAGCGCCATAGCCGAAGCCGATATCGAAACAGGTCGGGCAGAGGCCGTGTGAGCTGTTGAAGCGCCGCTCAATTCTGCCGCCCCCTTCGATGACCGGCGTTGACCTTAGAAGCCATCGAAGATTTATCAAGAACGGCATACGCACGCTGCTCAGGCCACAGGCGGCTCCAATCTGGCGTTTCCGCGCAAAGGTCGGCCGCACTGCTGCCAGAGACACTGCTGCTCACTCGATCCTTTGCTGACATGTGAAAGCTCTTTGGCTCTATAGCCCGACGCGTCAACGAAGGCCATCGGTGACTAGGAAGATGGGGCCGAGCATTCCGGACGAGATAGGTTCGACCTTATCGATATCCTGCATCTGGAAACGATCGCCGTACTTCCCGATGAGGGGTTTGTAGTCCCTGGGCGGGAGCGCGGACCAGGCATTCAGGGCGGTGTTGTAGACGTGGATCTCTATCCGGTTGCTGCCTCGCTTCAGGAGCTTCGAACAGTCCAGGCGGTAAGGCGGGTGCCAGAGAGCCCCAGCCGCTTGACCGTTGATAAAGATGAGAGCCGCCTCCCGGATGGGTGGGTCATAGAAGGCGTGCATGCCGGGGCCCGGGTGGGTTACAAGCGGATTTGGCAGGCCGTTGGTGTCACGGGAAGCTGGTTCCAACGAAGAGTTCGGCGCGCCGGGTGAAGATCGGCCACCCTCAAACTCTAGAAACGCGGGAGTGTTGAGCGCGGCAGCAAGGGTGAAGTCACGGCTATAGACCGCTTCGCCGGAGTAGTGCAGGGTTGCGGGATCAGAGATCCAGTCAGCAAGGGTAGCTTCTGTGGTAGACAATCCTTTGCTCGAAAAGGTGACCTGCCAGTTCGACGAAAGGTCCTGAAGCTGATGCCCCAAGAGCAGTGACGATGCGGGTCTGGAGTAGCCGACATGGTCAGAGAAGACGAAAACCCGGGACTCGTAGGGAGCCAAGCGGATCGGCTGGCTACTCGCTACGGCCGGTGAGAAGGTTGTGTCATCGAGGTTCCACTCTTCCCCAAATCTATGCGCCGTGACGAAGCTGGCGCAGGTGTCGATCATGTGGTTCCCTGTGTTGACGACGAAGTAGACGTCCGCCGTCGCGAGCTTGCGGCGAATAAAGCCGACCTGGTCGCGGGTCTTCGCATCCGCGGAGCAGGCGAGCTGAAAATCAGGCACTGCGGCCGAGTGAAGCGCGTCACCGAGATGGCCGGCGTCACCGACGAGGTCGATGGCATTCGTGAGCCGCGAGAGATTTGGGAGGGGTTTGCCCTCCGGGTCTCGCCTTGGGAGCTGACCGAGGGCGATGACCTTGCCACCGTGCGCGGCCCAGGTGCCGAGCTTCTGCAGAGTCTCCACAGGAATGCGGTCGGTGGCGGGGAGGACCACGATCCTATGGTCGCCGAGTCCGACTGTATCGATGGCCTCCGCGTCGATGAAATCAGCGTTGTAGCCGGCGGAGAGAATCGCGGACATAAGCGCAGGAGTGATGACCCTCTGCATGACGCCGCTGACGCTGACATGGCCGGGGCCAAAGCTCGCCCATGCGTCATCCGTGGGAAGCAGGATGGCGACCTGGTTGGCCGGCTCCCCCTGGCGCAGGAGAAAGCTGAGACGGGCGATGTATGCGGTCACGGCTGGCATCACGGGGTGCCATGGATTGTGGTCGTTCAAGGATGCGGCAGCGTACAGGCTCCATCCGGGCTCCGGGACCTTGCCCTCCGGCGGGCTGTAGGGCCATCCGTGGAAGATGAACTGGTTCTCGCCCATGAGGAAGGCGAGATCGGCTTCGGCCTTCATGTCGAGCGGGGTTGCGCGGAAGACAGGGGAGTGGAGCCACGTAAAGGTCTCGCCGGAGGTAACGCTGTGGCCGAAGACGTGGTTTGCGGAGGTAGCCCAGCGGAGGGTGGAGAAGGCTCGCCACTGCGGGCCTTCTCCCTCCGCCAAAGCGGCGAGGTTCTGACTAGAAAAGGAGACAGCCGGCTCGCCGTAGGTCTGCGAACGAAACCGGGTCTGGTGGGCTTCGGCCCAGCTGTTAATCTGGACGAGATAGTTCTCGTTGACCAGCTCCGTGAGTGTGCGTCCGTAGTCGTGGCGGATCGTGTCGGCTGCGGGGGAGTCTCCCGCGACCAGCTCCGGGAGGTGCGGGATCAAGTCATAGCCGCGGCGCTTTCTGAACTCCAGGGGGAGGGCAGGAGTCCAATCAGCACCGTAGGCTTCAAGCGAATCGGAGAAGATGGCATAGGGTGGGGTGCTGCCGAAGGCTTTGAGGAGCGGCTCGCCGACCGCGCGGAGGTGGGTGGCGACGGCATCGTGGGAAAACGGATCCAGAACATATCCCTCGGCCCCGACAGCGGCGCGTTTGACCTGCTGGCGGGTGTGGCTTCGGATGAAAAATAAGGCGACACGGGGCCGGGCTTCCGCAGAGACAATCGACGTTGGGCCGGTTGGGTAGAACGGTTTTGCCGTGGCTGAGGACCATCTGCTCTGGGGTCGGGCGGCGCCGGGTGCGGCGCGTTGGGCCGGAGGCGGATTCGATGTGCCGTCGACCATGGCCGCCGAGATCAGAGTCTCGCCCGCCTGTATCTGGGGAGAGGGGATGGAGGTCGAGTGACGCGGAACGTCGACCTCGACGGTGCGGAGACGGCCAGCTGCCTCCGCCAGCGTGGTTGCCGGGCCGCCATAGGGCCAACCGCTGCATAGCGTGACGTCGATGCGCATGTCGAGCTTGCGTGCCTCAGCCTGCACGTATCTGACCGCATCGAGCATCTCGGGAGAGAGAAAAGCGAAGTTCCTCAGGCCCTTCGAATTGTCGTCCACGACCTCGGGGTAGACGAAGGCGAGTTCGGCGCCGCCGATTCCATCGCTCTTCATCTGCTGCAGCTCCCGCAGGAGCTCCGGCTTTTCCACCGCCGTGCCGAACCACCACCACCGGACCATTGGCCGGGAGTCGGAGGGCGGGTTCAAGAAAAAACGTTTGAGAGCCTCGGTCGAAAGCACTGGAGCAGTCAGGGGAATCTGCGCGCCGAGCGTGGCCGTCCCGGCAAGCAGAATCCAGCGGAACAGCGGTGCGATGCTGCGTTTGCGGGCGGGGCGGCGCTTAGAGGGACGTACGTCGGGCATAGATGCTCGTCACCAGGAGCCGTTATGCAGGAGGTGTGGATTCGCAGCCGCGTAACGGAGCGTTCGGGTAATTGGGGGAGCCTTTCTGAAGACGTCTGCCAGGGGCGCGAGCGCCTCCGCGGCCGGCCGTGAGCTCCTATCTAGGAGGTCTAAGGGGTTCGCCTGGCAAAGGCATCCGCCTCCCGGTTCGCTTCGTCGGCGGGGATGGCGCGCCCCGCCAGCAACACCCGATACCGGAAGACCGCTGTCTGATTCTTCTGAATTGTGTACTCAAATGGGGGCGCCTTCGGATCGAAGATGTGCCGGCCGAGCGGGTTGGCCGCGAAAAGACCATACCCACGCGCGTGCCAGTAGGTCGGCGAGCCCGGGTTCTTTGGATCGTCAAAGATCGCAATGGTCGCAGTATGGCCGGCGGCATTATGCCCCGTCAGCGTGCACCAGCGACCGCGGGTTCCCCAAACGTCGTCGCCTGTCTTGCCTTCGCTTGTGGTGTATACGCCGGTGGCCCCAGCGCCGGTTGCGCCTTCAACCTTGGTCGACCGTCCGCCCGCGTCCGTGAAGATGCCTCCCTTCTCGTTCGCGGACTCGAGCCAGCGGGCGACTCGAATCCCGAGCAGGCCTTCCTTGTCGTCGTGAAAGACCGCGGTCTCCAGGGCGCGCAGTTCGACCACAGTGTCAATAAAGCGCGAATCTCCACGCCGCGCAAAGACGTAGTGTGTCGTCTGCTGCAAAAGGGGTTGATCCTTCCCGGTAATCCACACACTCTCTACCGTGAGCTCGCCGCGATCCGGGCCACCCTTAGTGGAGACGATCCGCTTGTGCTCGATGCTCCCCATCTTCGGGCGTGCGTCAGCCGCGATCGCATCCGAGTTGTTCCAGAAGTCGAATCCATTCACGTTTCCGTAGTTGAACCACATACCCGCGTGGTGGGGATGATCCTTCCGCTCCCCTTCCCGGGGTGCGAGGGGATAGCCCCGGCTCACCTCAATGCCCCCCTCAGCCGTAAGCGGGTACAGCACCGGCTTCTCCAGCGTCGTAGGCCACACGTAGGAGGTGAAAGGCTCGCCGTCGATAGTGATATCGACCCTCCGCTGCGCCTCGTCGGCAATCACCTGAACGCCCTTTGTAAGCTTTCGATCGGCAGCGCACAGGAACGTGCCACACATCGTCAGCACAGAGGCTACCAATAGCTTACGCACTCTTCTTACCCCCAATCACCAGTTGCTGCGTCTCGTCGTCGAAGGTGACGCGCTGCCCGGTCTGCATTGCCGCAACCGTCATGCACAGCGCCAGGGAGTGGCTGTAACCGGCGTCGATGCTGGCGTTGGGCTGCTTTCTCGAGCGCACACACTCCATCCAGTTCCGCATGTTGGCCGACGTCATCGGATCGGCTCCCGTGTTGGCAGAGGTCTCCGCTTTCTGCACGTCTTCGCTCAAGGCGAAGCTCTTGAGCAGATTCGGCTGCATCTTCATCTCAGCTGCCGCCTTCGGCTGTAGACCGCCCTCCGGGCTCACGCGCTGCTTGTCCATATCCAGCATGCCGCCATTCGAGTAATACAGCTCCTTGATGCCGCCCGCAGAGTTCGTCTGCCGGGAGGAGTACACGACCTGAAATCCCTTAGCGGGATCATCGGCCGGCCCATAGTCGAAGACGGCCGTCAGGGTATCCCAGTTGCGCCGTCCGTCGTGCCACTGGTAGATGCCTCCATTGGCGACAACACTGCGCGGATGCGGGTATCCACTAAACCAGTGAACCGTGTCAATCTGGTGCACGAGCCATTGATCCGGAATCCCGGAGGAGTAAGGCGAGAACAGCCGGAACTCGAGGTATTTTCTCGCGTCGAACGGCTCATACGGCTTGTTCAGCAGGTAGCGCTTCCAGTCCGTGTCCTGTTCCCGTAGCAGAGGCACGACATCCGGACGTCTCCACCGGCCGGGCTGGTTCACGTTCCAGCTCATCTCAACCATGTTGATCTCGCCGAACTTCCCGGACTTGATGTACTCGTAGGCCTTCTGGTAGCTGGGCGTGCTCCGCCGTTGGGTGCCTACCTGGAACACCTTGCCAGTCTGTCTTACCGCGTCCCGGATAGCGTGAGCATCCTCAATCGTATCTGCGAGCGGCTTCTCGCAATAGGCGTCCCGTCCGGCCTTCACGGCCTGCACACCGTGCTGCGCATGCTGGAAATCGGCCGTCGCGATCAGGACAGCGTCGATATCCTTTCGGTCGTAGAGCTCCTCGTTATTCCGGACCGCGGCAATGGTGTTCCCGCACACCTTCTGCACGTAAGCCACACCGCCGTCGCGTCGTTGGTTCCATATATCCGACACTGCGGCGAACTCAAAGTTCATCTCCTTCGCGTGCTGCTGAAAGCACGGAATCAGTGCCTGCTTCATGCGGTCGCCACAACCCACGATCCCCACTCGAACCCGATCGTTAGCTCCCACCACGGCCGCGTAGCTCTTTGCGTTCCAGGAGACCGAGGTCGCAGCCAACGCCGCGGCGCCTGTCTTCACGAATGCCCTTCGGTTCTGCTTGCACGCTTCCATCTAACACTCTCCCTGTCGAACTTGGTTCCGTAGCCGCCACGCAAAGTTGATCGGTCAGACCGCCCGCAAATTGTACAAAGTTCCGGCCTCCCTGTCTCATCGCCACCTTCCGAAAGACTTGATGATGGCATTCAGGCCCATAGACTTTCAGCCTCGATCTGCGAAGAGACGGCGGGGGGCGGCCGTCGCGCATCCCGCAGCTATGGAGCCTGCTCTCACCAACCACCAGGTCGGGCCAGCTCGGTTGACACGATTTTCCGTGCAGATATAGGGTTGAGGTCGCTTCTTTGCTGCCGAGGGAACGCCATGCTGCCGATGTCAACGTCCTGCCTCAAGGTTGGTCTTCTGGCCACGATGGTCCTGCTTCTCGCTGGCCACAGTCTCGCCCAAAGCTCCATCGTTGGCACCGTCACCGATCCTTCGGGTGGTGTGCTGCCCGGAGCGGTCGTCCACGCCACCAATCAGGCAACCTCGCAAACCCGCGATGCCATCGCCAACGGGCAGGGCTACTACGTCTTTCCGTCGCTCGAGCCGTCCACCTATACCCTGAAGGTGGAGGCCGGGGGGTTCAGCAGCTACACCCGGACCGGTGTCGTCCTACAGGCCGACCAGACGGCGACGAACAACGTCGCCGTGTCACTGGACGCTATCGTTCAGTCCGTGGAGGTCACGAGCACGCAACCCCAGGTCGACACGACCACCTCCACCCTGTCCGAAGTTGTCGACCAGCGCCGCGTGATTGAACTTCCCCTGAACGGCCGGAACGCGGCGAATCTCACGCTCATCACCGCGGGAACGGTGCTCGGGCCAACCGGCGCCGATGAGGGTAACTCGAAGACCTTCCCAGGAGCAGTCACCATCTCCGCCAACGGTGCGCGTCAGAACCAGAACAGCTTTCGCCTCGACGGCGCAACCAATAACGATATCTACACCAACGTCAACCAGCCCTTTCCTTTCCCCGATGCGCTGGAGGAATTCAGCGTTCAGACCGCGAACGCTTCCGCCCGCTTCGGCGGCAACGCTGGCGCGGTCGTAAATGTCGTGACCAAGTCGGGTTCAAACAAGTTTCACGGGGATGCCTTCGAGTTTGTTCGCAACGCCGTCTTCAACGCGCGCAGCTACTTTGCAGACACGCGCGACCAGCTGAAACGCAACCAGTTCGGTGGAACCATCGGCGGTCCCGTAACCATCCCCGGTCTCTATCGCGGCCACGACCGTACCTTCTTCTTCGGGGGATATCAGGCCACACGCATTCGCAACAACGTCAACGGTTTGAACGCGTTCGTTCCTACCCAGGCGAATCTCAATGGAGACTTCTCCGCGCTGCTCAGTGCCTCCAATCCAGCCAATCCGCTCAAGAAAGTCGTCTATCTCAGGGATCCATCCGCCTCCGTCGGCTGCGATGCCGCTACCGGAAAGGATCCGAAGAAGCCGTCCTCCCCCGGGGGATGCTATCCGAACAACCAGATTCCGACGTCACGCTTCGACCCTGCGGCCGTTGCCGTTCTCAAACTCCTTCCAGTCGGCACAGGCAACGGCAACATCATCTACTCCCAGCCCTTATCGCAGAACTTCGACGAGGGCATCGGTCGCCTCGATCACACCCTCCGGGAAAAGGACCACCTCCTTGCTCGCTTCTACTACGACCATTTCACCAATCGCGCCTACCTAGACTCGAACAACTACATCAACAACACGGGCAACAGTGACATCACCTTCCAGAGCGCGACCATAGGTGAGAGCCATACCTTCAACGCGGCCACACTGAATGAAATCCATCTCGCCTACGGCCGCGAAATTTCAGTCCGCTCGCCCGCTGCGGGGAGCCGCAGTCTCGCCGACCTTGGGGTGAAGATTGTCGCGCCCACCGCCGACCCCATCATCGAGTCGCTCAGCGTGGCGGGATACTTCAACATCAATCAGACCGATCCTGCCACCTTCGCGCGCAATCAGTACACGCTCAACGACCAGTTCAGTCTGATCCGCGGACGGCACAACTTCACATTCGGTGGAGAGGCCATCGACGGCCAGGTGCTGCTCCGCAACCAGTTCCACCAGCCCGGCCAGTTCACCTTCACAGCAGACTTCAACAACGACGCCCTCGCCTCCTTTCTGACCGGCAACATCCGCAACTTCCTCCAGGGCAATGGGGAGTTCAAGGACAATCGTCTCTTCACGTACGGCCTCTTCGCCGAGGATGCCTTTCACCTGTCGCGCCGTGTCACTCTAACGGCTGGCTTGCGTTACGACCCTTTCTTTCCCTGGCACGAGACCAAGGGCCGCTCCGAGGTCTTCGACGAAAATGCCTATGCCGCAAACCGTTCCTCCACGGTCTACACCAAGGCTCCCCGTGGCCTCCTCTTTCCAGGCGACGCCAGCGTTCCTCGGTACGGCCTCGCAGCCAACCTCAAAACATCGCTCCACGCGTCGGCTTCGCTATCGATCTTGACGGAGTCGGTAAGACCTCTCTTCGCGGCGGTCTCGGTGCGTTCTTCGACTCCATCCAGAACGGCATCTATAACAACCGCTTCGTCGACGTCACCCCGTTCAGCATCACTTACAACGTGACCGCACCGACGGCGCCGTTCAGCGATCCCTACCGCGGCGCCATCAATCCTTTCCCTGCACCACAGACGCCGAGCAAGGATGTGATCTTCCCCACTCCCGTTCAGGTAGTCTCCTATGACCCTGCCTACAAGGGCATCTACCAAACACCCGTCCTCTACGATGCCAACCTCACCCTCGAGCACCAGTTCCCCCAGGAGATCCTGGCGCGCCTGGCCTATGTCGGAACCCATAGCAGCCACCTGCTCGAAACCGTCGAGAAGTCACCCGCCGTCTACTCCGGGTCTCTGGCCAGCCCGGACGCACGTCGCTACTTCCCCGGATACACCAGCATCGCTACGGCGGTCCAGGACATCAACGCCAACTACCATTCGCTGCAGGCCACCCTGAATAAAAGTTTCTCGCGCGGATTTACTCTCCTCGCCAACTACACGTGGTCGCACTCCATCGACGACCTCAATGCAGGCCAGGGCGTCACCACCTCCGGGACCGGAACGCCATCGCCCATCCCCTGGTACCTCCCTGGCCGACACGGGTTCGATCGCGGGCCCTCCGAGTTCGACCACACCAACCGTTTCGTCGCGTCTTTCATCGCGAAAGCTCCTGAATTCGCCCGCGCTCCATTCGCGCTTCGCTACGCCGTTGGTGGCTGGCAGCTCAGCGGAATCTTTCAGGCGCAATCGGGAGCTCCCATCACGATCACTGCGGGCCGTGACCTATCCGGAACGGCCCTGGGATCGGACCGCGGCGTCTACAACGGCAAGAACCCCTACGGCGGGGGCGCCTGCGGAACGACGCGTCACTGCGTGGAATTCCTCAACACCTCGGCCTTTTCTCTGCCAGCACAAGGAACGTATGGAAACATCCGCAAAGGCGACTTTCGGGGACCACCCCTCTACAGCTTGGACGGCGGTCTCTCCAAGGACTTCCCCCTTCGCGAGGACCTCCGCTTTCAGTTCAAAGCTGAGTTCTTCAATCTGTTCAACCGCAACAACCTAAACACACCCATCGTAAATCTCTCCTCGGCTGCCGCTGGCAGCATCCGCTCCGGCGCTGCGGAGCCACGAATAGGACAACTAGCCTTGAAGGTCATCTTCTAGCGGTAGGCCCAGAAGAGCTCTCCCTGCTTGGAACATGCTCAGCCTTAGGCATCATGAATAAGGCATCATAGATTACGTTCAGTCGGGTGCCACCGTACCCAAACTCCCGCGAATGAGGCCCCCGGTCGCACTGCCTTTGCCGATGTTGAAGCCAGGAAAGATCCCAACTTTTGAATGGCGGAAGACAGGGATCCCTCGTTAGACATATAAATTGTTTCTTTGCAGAGCACAGCGAAAGCTGATGTTCGAGGCCGAACTGTCGGGCGTGTTCGCAGTGCGTGCCGCCACGCGGTACCGGTTGCAGTAGGATTTGTGGCAAAGAAACGATCCCCCCTTCATCACCTTCGCCTCTGCAATTGGTGGACCCTTTGGATCAAGGGCTCCGCTGGCCTGGTGCTCCGTGCCGAACCAATCGGCGCACCAGTCCCAGGCATTACCCGAAAAGGAGTACAGGCCAAACCGTTAGCTGGAAACGCGTCAACGGGGCAGGTACCACGATACCCGTCCTCACCCGTGTCTATCTTCGGAAACTCGCCCTGCCATATGTTGCACTGATGCTCGCCGTTGACGCGCAGCTTATCACCCCAGGGATAAAGCTTCTGCTCCAGGCCGCCACGTGCGGCATACTCCCACTCCGCCTCGGTGAGCAAGCGCATCCCAGCCCATCGAGAGAACGCATCGGCATCGTGCCAGGAGACATGGACGACCGGATGTCGCATACGGTCACGAATGTCAGATCCCGGTCCTTCCGGCGTGCAAAAAGTAGCGCCAGGCACCTTGCACCACCATGGGGTTGCCTGGACAGTATCCGCCACAATATGGCTGAAGCCCTCCTCCCGGATGTTTGCCCAGAAGACAAAGGACCAGCCGAAGCGCTCCGCCTCCGTGACATACCCGGTCTCTTTGGTGAACTGAAGGTAGCGCTCATTGGTCACCGGAAACTTCTCGATGAGGAAGGGGGATACGATCACGGAACGCACTGGTCCCTCTCCATCCGCGGCAAATGCCTCGCGGTAATCAGTCCCCATCAGAAACGTTCCACCAGGTAGGGTCACGGCCCCTTTCGCTACGCCGGCCACAGGGAGCGAGTGGGACCTGAACCGGCGCAGAGGCCGTTTCGGGCTGAAGCGTCCTCTCCTGAGGCGGTGAGCAACACGCTTTCATCATGGGATCGTTTAAATCTGTCATGGTCATCTGTCCCCTGCAACATCACTGCGTGAGAGGTGTCGCTTTCGCATTTGACTCTCAAGCGAATGCGAAGATCAGCGTACTGCCGGCGCTCCATCCCTTACATCGGAGTGCGTTCGCTTCTTCTGCTCGTCTCCTCCACCGACGAGGGTCGGCTACGCTGGCTTCGTAAAGAGCTGCATATCGCCGGTGCTCTTTGGCAGCAGCGCATAGCGGGCAATCCGGAACTCTGCCCAGTAGCCCACCCATCGTGGATCAGCCTGCAGCAGCGCTCCTAGCTGGCGCACCATCTCGTCGTGAATCTCGCGATACGCAGGCTGCTTTATCAGGTTCACGGCGTCATTCACGTCCAGATCATAGAGCTCGTCGTTCGGCGAACTGCAGTTGTAGGCGTATAGAAAATGCCGGCCATCCGGCGTGCGATGCTCCAAACCGCAGGCAAAGTTCACACCTACATGCCACCCGCCAAAGAATAAGAGCGGGGCTCGGGGCGGCAGAGGCTTTCCAGTCAGCGCTGGCACCAGCGAGCGGCCATCCATCTTCGCTGCCGGAGCAATTCCCGCCAGATCCAGCATTGTGCACGATAGATCGAGCAGGGATACGGAGTCGTTCACCACAAAGGGCCGCTCCTGCCGCGGTCCTTTGATCACGAATGGCACACGGAGCACATCCGGGTAGAGATAGACGCCCTTGTCAACCATGGCTCTGCGCCCGTTCATCTCGCCATGGTCGCTGATAAAGGCGATCGCCGCGTCATCGTAGAGTCCGGCTTCGCGCAGCTCTGCCAGAAACATACCGATCGCCCGATCGACTAACTCCATCTGCAACACGTACGCAACGCGGTAATCCAGCAGGGTCGCGGGATCATAGATGCCCCAGTACTTGCGGTAGACGTCCAGGATCTCAGGCTCGTCCGATACGCGGGCAAAGTCACGCTTGCGCACCGCTTCATAGGAGTCCGGCAGATGCATCAAAGCGCGCAACTCGCGTTCCCGCTCCTCAAAGCCCGCTGGAATCGCAAACGGCTGATGCGGATCGAATAAATCGAGCTGCACATAAAGCGGATGCTTGGCGGCCTGCCCCGTACGCACCGCATCCTTGACGAGATCAGAGGCACGTTTCGCCAGAAAGAAGCTGTATTGTGCCTCTACCGGAAATGGTCTCCCGTCCTCCTGCACCACCCATCCCCCTGCTGAATTCCCGGGCGAGGTGCGATCCTGCAGCTTAAACACAATCTCGCGCGAGTACTTCTGCGGCTTCACCCCCAGTTCACGCTGATAGGTAAGGAACTCATCATCGTCAAACACCGGGGGTGACCAGCGGTCCCACGGCTGATCGTTCTCACCGAACGCATCCAGGTACTTCTTGGTGCCCACATGGCCTTTGCCTGCCTGGCGTGCCACGTATCCACTCGCGCGCAGATACTCAGGGAATATGGTGTCGTCCGCGCGCAACTGTGACTCAAGGCCGTCCGGAGCCCGTTCGCCATTGCCTTGGATGTAGCTATATCTGCCTGTCATGTAGGAGGCGCGAGAGGGCGCACAGAGCGGCACCGTGCAGAACGCATTCGCGAAAAAAGTGCCATTTGCCATCAGTGATCGCAAATTTGGCAGGTGCACGTGCTTTGAAAGCGGCCGGTCCGGGTGGTAAAGGTCCGGGCTCACCATGTCTGCTGAGATCAGCACAAGGTGTGGCGGCCGCCCTGTACGCGCCTTTTGGAAAGGTCCTGTTCCAGTACGCGGCTGAATGAACTCGAGCGACTTTGCCGCCGGTTCGGGAGCCGGAACGCTGTGCGAGTCTTGGGCTGGAACGTCGCGCATCGTGCCGGACACAAGGGCTCCGGCAGCCTGGGTAAGAAATGAGCGCCGATCCATCTGCCCTCCTCAGCACCCACAATACGCAACGGGGCTTGGAGATGTAAATCATTACACCCCGGTACGAGCCTGAGTGTTCCCATCCTGCATAAGAAAGCCTTCTTCTTGGGCAACTACGAAGACTATCGACAGACTCGATCCAACTTCACCACCGCTCTGGTACCGAATGCAGCAATGTTCAACGGCGCATCTCCACACCGATCTACAACCCTTATCACCCTATCCCTGATCACCCACGTTGGAACCCTCATCAGGATCCTGACCCACCTTTTATGACCTTGCGGTCGAGAACATCGGGACCCGGCCCGAGACACTTCCATGCCCTATAACTCTGCTACTACGGGGAGCAGAACCGCGGTGCAATGCGTCACCCGGAGATGTGCTTGAGATGGAGCTTGAGGACGCCGATTCAAGGAGATTCACTCGTACTACTACCGCACGTCTACGCCGGAACCGAGCAGTTCGCGCGCAACGGGGAGACCGGGCCTATCAACGTCCGTACCTTCTACAGCCGGGGGTTCGCGGAGCTGTGGTGCCGAAACCTCTCAGCACAAGGCTTTCTGGCTTGCCTCTGCGCTTGTTGCAGTTTAGATAGCCTAAACGGTTGATGCTTTAGATCGCCGGGTAACGAGACCCTCAGGAGACCGGAGGACCTGTCGATGACAAGGAATGCGCCTTGCACTCACGCCTCTGCCTAAACCGAATGAACCCATTACAAGCGGAACTTCGGACCGATCGGGCTGGCTTCATTGATTCCTACCCACGGAAGGGATACGCTGGAGCCGGTGTCACCGCTCTCACTTTCGCGTCTGTTTGGCACCAGCGGCCGCCGCGCCGTCGAGTCCATCGTGCCGCGCCGTACGTTTGAAGATGTGATTCTTCCGCCTGCGACCCGCAGCGCCCTGGAGTCCGCGCTGGCTCAGGTCACACAACACGACCTGATATTCAAGCGCTGGGGCCTGGGTGAGAGGCATTCGAGCGGGCTTGCTCTCGCCTTCAACTTCGCCGGGCCTCCGGGGACCGGCAAGACCATCTGTGCCGAGGCGATCGCTCACTCGCTAGGCAGACCCCTTCTGCTTGTTCGCTATTCCGAACTCGAATCGATGTGGATGGGAGAGACGCCGAAGAATGTTGCCGCGATCTTCCGCACGGCGCACGAGGAGCAGTCCGTCCTGCTGTTCGACGAAGCCGACGCGATCGCAGCCCGTCGTTCGACGTCAGTGGAGCATGGTTCCCAACGCGAATCCAACAGTGTGGTAAGTGTCCTGCTGCAGGAACTGGAGCGGTGCAGCGGCGTGGTCATCTTCGCCACTAATCTCGCGGCAAACTTCGATCCCGCTTTTGAGCGACGTATTCGGACACACGTGCTCTTTGAAATTCCAGGTGAGGCAGAACGCGTGCAGATCTGGCCGGTGCAGTTACATCCTTTGCGAACCCCGCTGGCCACCGACGTCGACTTTGGGGCTCTGGCGCGCCGGTACGAAGTCAGCGGTGGAGATATTCAGAATGCTGTCCTCAAGGCCGCCCTAGCTGCCGCGGCTGAGCTTATTCCCGACCCTCAAAAGAAAATTCATCAGCATCACTTCGAGGCGGCCATGGAGCAAGTGATGGCGAGCAAGCGGGTGATGCAACAATCGCTCTTTGCTAGCCAGACAGTCGTCCCTCCGGAGGGTACCGTCAGGACTCTTCTTCCTTCGTACCTGTCCTCCTACGTGCTACCCGGAGCGGCACTGGTCGTGGCGCTCGCCGCACTCGCGGTAGCATTGCTGAAATAGCCTCACGAGGACGCGTGCATGCGCCCTGGGCTAGACACTAAGCAGTAGCCCCCCGACAAACCGCATTGTCGTTGGCTGGAGGCGGCCGGCTCGCAAGCAGCAAGGGTTTGACTGAAAAGTACACCATTGTTCTTGCCGACTAACAATCAAACGGTGACCTGTGGCGTCAAGACCATCCGATTTGACCCGCAAGTCTTAGCTAAGTGGGTAGAAAAGAAGGTCCCGCTGATAAGAAAGGTGGCGTGCGCTACTGGGTGACAGAAAGGTAGCTGCAAGCTGATCAAGGTGGAAGGACGGCGAGTCGGACACGAACCCTGGAATTCTTCGCGGCGATGAACAACAGGTTTCCAGCGCGCATCCTTAGCAAACCTAAATAATTAAATGATGTATCTGAACTATCTCTCATTCTGAAAGCTTATGGCGGAGAGACAGGGATTCGAACCCTGGATACCTTGCGGTATACACGCTTTCCAAGCGTGCGCCTTCAGCCACTCGGCCATCTCTCCGCGGCTACGTCCGACCTTGTCGAAGGTAACACATCCGGTTCAGCTGAAGACAATGTAGCCAGGCTCGTTCGCGGACTGAGCGGGCTCCTCTGGGACTTACTTGGTGGACCGCTTGGAGAGCTTCAGCACGGCCTCGGCGTGGAGCGGATCGCCTGGCTCGGGCGAGGTCCAGAGGCTGAGAAAGCGACTGTAAGCGGCGACGCTCTCCGCTTCCCTCCTGGTCGCCGCGGCCACCCGTCCAAGCTCGATCTCCGCGATCGGATAAACGGCGGTTCCCGTGACGAAGGCGTACCCCCGGTGGTTGTCGATGCCCTTGAAGTCCCCCACCGCGAGCTCCTCGTGATGCGCTGCCAGGTGCGCCAGGCCGAGCAGGTAGATCGACAGGGGCGGCTCGTCGCGCATCTGGTGCACGCCCGAAAGTGCGTCCTGCGCGCGCAGTGCGTCCTTCGCTGAAAGAGCCATCCCGCCCCGAAGCACGGGCTCATAGAACTCGGCCGCCAGCGAGTGCACGGCCGATCCCCGCTCGATCCGGTCAAGCGCGGCTGCCGCATCCGCGGTCGCTCCACAGAGCGCCTGCGCCAGACCGGCGTCGAAGTCCGCAGACCTCCCGTAAGGAAAGGCGCGAGCCTCAGAGGCCATCGCAAGCGCCGGCCCACAACGCCCCAGAAGAGCGCGATTCAGCGCGCCCCGCGCCAGCGACGCGGCGCCGGAGGAGGCCAGGCCGGCGCCAGCCTGCGATGCCTGTGCGGTCGCCCGCCAAGCCTCCGCGCCCATGGAGAGCGCACCCGCGTTGTCGCGCGCCATAGCGATATCGGCCATGGCTGCGAGGTCGAGATCAGCCGAGCTTCCCGATCTCGGAGCCGCGGCCAGGCTCGCCTTCCCGCCCAGGTACCGTGCCGCCGCTGCCCACGGAGTCGAGACCACACCGGCCTCGGTCGCGACCGTCGCCAACCGTAGCGCATCGTCGTAGCGGTCCAGGCCCAGCAGCGCCCGTCCCGCCTCGCGGTACGCGTCGGCATCTGCCGGTTCATGCCGGTAGGCCTGCTCCGCCGAGAGCAACGATTCGGTGACGTGGCCCTGGAGCCGCATGACGCGCGCCAGCATCACCAGGCCGGCCACATCCCAGGGTCGGTCGGCGAGCAGTCGGCGAACGCTGATGCTGGCGTTGGTGTACTCCTGCGTATCCAGGGCGGCGGCGGTCGTTTCAGCAAGCAGCCTGACCCGGTCCCCCGACTGCGCCGCGCTCGCCTTCGCCCGCCGCGCGGTGTCTGCCGCGGCGATCTCCGCATACTGGCTCTCGTAGAGCCACGCCAGATGCACACCGGCCAGAGCAAAGTTGGGAGAGATCTGCAGAGCCTTGCGGTAGAGATCGATCGCGGGTGCGAGGTGACCGCTCCCGCGCGCGTCTTCGGCCTCGGCAAACGCCGTGAGGGCCGCCGGATCGGCAGAGGTCTGCGCATCGAGCGACACATGGTGCTGGGCGAGGTACGCTCCGTCCTCCCCAAGGCGACGCCTGAGATCGACCGAGATGCGATCGATGGCGTGGGCGATCTCCGGCTTCCCCGCGGCCGTCTCGAACAGGCTCGCCAGCGTGTCGTTCGAGGAGGATTCAAGCACCTGGACGCGGATGGTGTAAGAGCCACCGCCGTCCGCAATCTCGCCGTGGACGTATGCCCGCGCCCCCATCCGCTGGGCCGCCGCTCGAGGCGAGATCGACTTCGCCTCGACGTGATCCAGAGCCTCGATCTGCCGCAGAGCTGCGCGATACGCCTCCTGCCCTCGCCACGGCAGAGGGGACTGGGCCAGCTGAATCTCGAGGCCTTCGATCACGGCGCCGTCAAGCGTCGGATCGCCGGTCTTGTTCTGAACCATCGTCAGAAGAATGGTGTCCGTCGGCGTGAGCACAACGCGCGTGAAGCCTCCGCTACGCATCCACAGCATCGTTGCCAGGGCGCCTGCCGCAAGCAGGCCCAGGCCTGCCGCGATGGCGTACGTGAGCCGGCGACGCGAGGTGGATGGAGCGGCGTCGGCGACCTCCGCCCCGGCTGCCGGATGGTCTCCTCGTGCGTTTTCTCGCTCACCGCTGGACGTTTCACGGATGAAAGCTGTACGGACGCCCCCTTCACGGACGGAAGCTTCGGCCGGTTGCACGGGCGGGACGGGTGAGAGCGCACCGCTTTCCCGGCGATCTGTATCCGCTGCGCGCTCCACGGTACCGGGATCTGGAGCGCCGGCGCCCTTCTCCAGGGGCTCCTCCAGCGGCTCCCCGAACGGTCGAAGTTTGGGCTCCGCCGGCATGGCTGAGGGCGGGAGATCTGCAGCGTGCGCAAGCGTGCCCGCCCCTGCGGCAGCGACCTCCGCGCTCGGCCGTAACGAGTCCTCTCTGGCTTCCGGCGTCTTCGGCCGCACGATATCGCGTGCCGCCGCCATCGACCCGCTCGGATCACTGTCGGGTGCGCGGCTCCCCCGGTCCGCGTTAAACGCACTCTCGCGCGGCCCGCTCTCGCGCACCGGAAACCGCTTCGGCCGGATCATATCGCCACCATCGGAGTCCGGACCCGAGTCCTCGCCTAGAGGATCGGGTCCCGGCTCAGTCAGGCCTGATTCCCTCTTCTTCAGCCGGTTCGCCCTCGCGACAGGGTCGGGCGCATGCACCAGCGGAACCGTCGACCGCGGAACGTTCTTCAACCAGCTGCCATCGCCCTTGGCCGAGAGCTTGCGCAGGGCCGCGTGGAGATCGACCGCTCCCTGGAAGCGCTCCGCACGATCCTTCTCCAGCAGGCGAAAGATGATGCGTTCGAGGTCCCGCGGTATGGTGTCGTTCCAATGCCGGATCGACCCCGGCGGCTCGCTCAGCAGCTGCACATACACCAGGGCAGTCGTCGCTCCCTGGAAGGGCACCCTGCGCGTCGCCATCTCGTACATCACAACGCCCAGCGAGAACAGGTCCGAGCGGGCATCGAGCGGCTCGCCCCGCGCCTGCTCGGGCGACATGTAGGCCAGGGTTCCCACCGTCGATCCGGCCGTCGTGATCTCGATCGACCGCGAGGCCCAGCCCGCACGCGATCCCAGGCTGACCTTGGCCAGACCGAAGTCGAGCACCTTGGCCTGCGATCTCCCGCCCGGTTTCTTCACCAGAAAGATATTCGCGGGCTTGACATCGCGATGCACGATGCCCTTCCCGTGGGCGACGGCGAGCGCCTCCGAGACCTCCTCCGAGATCCGTACCAGATCCTCGATCGGAAGCGCTCCCTGCGCGATCTTCTGCTTCAGGGTGATGCCTTCGAGCACCTCCATCACCAGGTACGGCTCGCCATCCTGCTCGCCAATATCGAAGATGGTGCAGATGTTCGGGTGGTTCAGAGCCGAGGCCGCGCGCGCCTCCAGCAGAAACCGATCGCGCATGCCGGGAATGGTGTACTCGTCATGCAGCAGCTTGATCGCCACCTCGCGGTGCAGCCGCTCATCCCACGCGCGGAAGACGAGCCCCATGCCGCCGCCACCCAGCTTCCCCAGGATCTCGTATGGACCGAATTTTTGCCCTGCCTCGGGAGTCATCGCCTTGGTCGACCTGCGCTCATCCCGCAGCCTCCCAAGGGGGAGGCTTGCAATCGGATGATACGCCCCACGGAACTAGGCTCGACCACCGGCGCACACCGAAGTAACGGGCACAGCGCGAAGTAAGGAAGGGAGCTTACTTACGCGCGCGCGGGTCTGAATCAGCTGGGCTCGTCGAGGGAGCCTACGGCCGCACGTAGACCTGGATCTCCGGATCGCCCGGGCCAAGACAGTACGATCCGGACATCCTGTACCCGCGCACGATCTCCTCGATTGCGTCGGCCAGCAGCCGCTGCCCACTCGGCCGCCCATCCCGCCAAAGTCTCTCGGCATCGCTCTTCTGCTGCCCGGTCTCGCGGTAGAAGACGATCACCGCCGGTGGCCTTTGGAGCAGACGATCGGCCTCTGCCGCGGCGAAGCTGTCCGGAACGACGTCGATGTTGTGCGATCCCGAAAGCGTCGGGAAGGTGCGCCCGCTCAGCGCATAGATCAGCCCCATCTCCGGGTAGGTGAAGATGCGGTCGTCCGGGCGTGTGCTCGCGCGAACCGTGGCGACGGTCTCATCGAGAAAGCGAACCGTCTCCCGGGGCAGCAGCATGCCCCGCATCTGCGGCTGGGTCGAGGTGGTGTAGGCCCCGCGAACGGAGCCCTCGTCCTGGTAGTCGAAGCCGAAGGGAAGGTCGAGCTTCTCCCTCGCCTGCATCAGCACGGCCATGACGAGCGCGGCGTATATCAGCGGCAGCGACCTCCATTCCGCGCCCGACAGCACCGCCGCAACCAGGAGTCCGAGGCCCGGCAGCGTCATCGCCTCGAAGGCGGGCCAGGAGAGCGACAGCGTGAACGCCACGGACCACGAGACCGCGCAGAACAGGAGGAGCTGCGCCCGTCGCGGCGTCACCTGCTCGGCCCTCATGGCGGAGATGCACTTTCCCAGAAGCATCGTCAGCGCAATCGCTGTGAAGTACACCCACGCCTTCGAAAGGTCATGCAGAGCCGGCAAATCTCGCAGCAGATGCGCCAGGCCAAGTACGCCCATGCCCGCCGCGAACACGTACCCAGCCGGTCGCAACTGGTCGCGGAGATCAGGCGTGGGCGCACCCTGAGACTGCGTTGGCCCCCTTCCAAAGAACCGCTTGATCGCCCGCCAGCTGACCAGAAGCGTGGCCATCCCCAGCGTGAGCCAGCCGAAGTTGTCCCACCCCACCCGCACATCCCGGAGCAGGAAGTCCGAGGCGTGCGCCGCCTTGGCCGCGGGCCCGGTCACGAACAGCATAGTCAGACAGGCGCGCAGGAGGTGGAACCGCGCCAGCAGGAGGGCCGCGGCCGCGATCGGGACGAGGCATCCACCAGCGAAAGCCGCCATCCACTTACCACCCCGGCCCAGTCCCTCGATGCGAAACAGCAGCAGCGCGACAACCCCGAAGACGGTGCACGCCGCCCCCAGGCCGACGGTCTGCTTGGTGAGGACGGAGAGGCCGGCGAAGACGCCCGAGAGGATCCCCAAAGCGTGCCGGCCTGTCATCCCTCGTCCCCGCTCAAGAAAGAAGCTCGCCGCGAGGCCGCTCAGCATGGCAAACAGAATCGCGTCGTGATTGTACGAGGCGATCGGATCCGTCCGGTCGCCAGCCGAGACAACCATCGCCACGACGCTCGCGACCAGCGCCGGTGCGGGCGCGAATATCTGCCGCAGCCAGCGAAACAGAACCGCCGCCAGCAGCATGCGTTCGAGCACGCCGGCCGATCGACTCACAATCAGCGCCGTTCCGAAGACCTTAAGGAGCAGAGCCGACTTCAGCAGGTTCAGTGGCGGAGCGGTGGTGAAGTAGTCGCGGTAGGGCATGTGCCCGGAGAGAAAGGCGACCCCCGCCGTGTACTCGCCCGCGCCCGATCGCAGGCCGGCGAAGCGGTTATAGAAGCCCAGGAAAAAGGCGGCCACAAGCAGCACGAGGCAGGCGTACGTCACCACGGAAGCCCGCCTGTCCCCTACCCACCCTAGCCGCAAATAAGATCTCCTCCAGCCGCAGACCCCGCGCAGGTTGCGCCTCCGGTCGAGCCTACCACCCTGGCAAACAGCCCCGTCTCTGCCCCCGAGCGGAGACGAATCGCGGCATACGGGGGCGCGAACGCCCATACAATTACCCCATGACGTCCCCTGTCGGGAGCTTGATCTCCTCTCCTCCCAGCCGCCGCCTCGCCCAGACGCTGCTGATCGACGCCGACGACACGCTGTGGGAGAACAACATCTACTTTGAGCGCGCGATCGCCGCCTTCATCTCGTATCTCGACCACCGCGTCCACAGCGCCGAAGAGGTTCGCGGACATCTCAACTCCGTCGAGCGCTCCACCATCGCCGAACGGGGCTACGGCCTCAACAGCTTCCGTCACTCACTCGTCACCTGCTTCGAACACCTCTCCTCCGCGCCGATCACACCCGACCGCCACGAGCGCATCGTCAGCTTCGCCCAGTCGATCGCCGACCAGGAGATCGAGTTGCTGCCCTCCGTAGCCTCGACCGTCGCCGATCTCGCCACTCGCCATCGCCTGATCCTGGTGACGAAGGGCAACGAGCAGGAGCAGCGCGACAAGCTCGCCCGCTCCGGCCTCGCGCACCTCTTCTCGACCGCAGAGGTCCTGCCCGAGAAACACACCGACGCCTACCACACTCTGCGCGAGCGGCACGGCTTCGAAGCAGCGTCCACGTGGATGATCGGCAACAGCCCCCGATCGGACATCAACCCCGCGCTCGCCGCCGGCCTCCACGCCGTCTTCATCCCGCACGATTACACCTGGGTGCTTGAGCACGAGAGCGTGGACCTGCCAGGGGAAGGCCAGGTTCTGCTCGAACTCGGCAGCTTCGCCGATCTCACACAGCACTTCTAGCAACACGCCGCTTCGGGACTATGGCTCAGGTGGCGGCGAACGCCAGGTTCATCGCTTGAGTTCATAGCTCGGCGCTTCATAAGTCGATTCCCAGCTAAGGTTCGTCGCGGTAGATCCCCATCTGCACCGCTCCGCCCTCCACCATCCGCGCCCGAAACATGCCCGGTGTATTGAAACCCCACGCCAGCTGTCCGTCCGGCGTAATCGCAATCACGCCCCCATCGCCGTGGATCGCCCCCAGTTGCCGCTGCACCACGTCGTCCACCGCCGCCTGCAGAGCCATGCCCTTGTACTCGACCAGGGCGCAGATGGTGCGCGCCACCGTCAGCCGGATGAAGTACTCGCCCGTCCCCGTCGCCGAGACCGCGCACGACTGGTTCGACGCATAGGTTCCCGCACCGATGATCGGCGTGTCTCCGACCCGGTTCCACAGCTTCGCCTGCGTTCCCCCGGTCGTCGTTCCCGCCGCGATGTTTCCGTCGCGATCCCGCACCACCATGCCGGTAGTTCCGTACTTATGCGCGTCGGGCGTCTCGATCGCAGCGACCGGCTTCCCTGGCGCTGCCGGAGCTCCCGCTGGCCGCGCCGGAACTGGCTTGCCCTCTTTCTTCATCTGGTCGACGAGACCCTGCCAGCGCCGTTCCGTGAAGAAGAAGCTGTTCGGCACCTGCTCCAGGCCAACGCTCTTCGCGAACTCATCCGCTCCGCTCCCGATCAGCATCACATGCGGGCTCTTCTCCATCACCGCGCGCGCCAGCGAGATCGGATGCCGCGTGCGCGTCACATCCGCCACCGCCCCCGCCTTCATGGTCGCCCCGTCCATCAGCGCGGCGTCCAGCTGGTTGGTCCCATCCGCCGCGAAGACAGCCCCGTGTCCGCAGTTGAACAGCGGGTCTTCCTCGAGCACCTTCAGCGCGGCCTCGATCGCGTCCAGCGCGTGCCCACCGCCGTCGAGCACCTTCGCCGCCGCCCGGATCGCCGTATCCATCCCCGCGCGGTAGGCCGTCTCGGCCTCCGGCTTTATGGTCGCCCGTTCGATCACGCCGGCGCCGCCATGCATCACGATCGCCCACCTGTGCGGCTCAGCCTGCGTGACCAGCGGCGTCGCCCCGTTCGCTGAAGCCGGCGCCGTCTTCGCCTGTGCCGCTGTCTGTGCCGCCGCCCCGATCCCGCTCGCCGCTAGCAGGCTCAATCCCACTGCCATCGACTGCATCCGCTTCCCTGCCGTCGCACCTGTCAGACCTCGTCGAATCACCCGAAAACCCCCCTGCTCGCGTCCCCCCCGGTATGCCCCGGGCGGCCTGAACCGGATGCTATACTACGCATCGGATTGACTCGTCACGCCTGCGCCACAAAGCTGCGCCAGGAAGCATTTGCGGAGGTGGCGAAATTGGCAGACGCACTAGCTTGAGGTGCTAGCGCCGCAAGGCATAGGGGTTCAAGTCCCCTCCTCCGCACCAATCCAACTCCCCGGCGCGTCGTCCTAACCGGCGCACCAGAACCTGAAGCAAGAGGCTCGAGCCCCACATGATCGTCGTCGTCGTCGCCCTCCACATCATCATCTGCCTCTTCCTCATCGGCGTCGTCCTCATCCAGCAGGGCAAGTCGGCCGATCTCGCCGGCGCCTTCGGCGGACAGGGCTCGCAGACCGCCTTCGGACCGCGCGGCGCAGCCAATCTCCTCACAAAGCTGACCACCTGGTCCGCGATCCTGTTCATGCTCACCTCCATCGGCCTCACCATCCTGCTCTCGCGCAACAGCGGCGATCACTCGGTGCTCTCAGGCGCCAGCCATCCGAGCTCCCAGACCGCACCCCAGACCGCGCCCAAGAAGAAGTAGGCGCACCAGGTTCTCCACCCGCCAACGCGCAGGCCGATCGGTCTGCGCGTTTCGCTTTCACCTTTGCCTCAACCCGCATGGGGAGGCATCCCGAGCCCGGCATGATCCATGAAGTTCTCCGCGTAGGTCCGCTTCAATGCAACTGCTCGGTCCTCGGCGACGAGATCTCGCGCGAGGCCATCGTCATCGATCCCGGCGATGAGATCCACCGCATCGTCGCCGTTCTCACGCGCCACCAGCTCACGGTCAAACAGATCCTTGTCACCCACGCGCACATCGATCACATCGCGGGTGCGCAGCGCCTCAAAGCCCTCACCGGCGCTCCCATCCTCTACAACCAGATGGACCTCCCCTTGGTAAAGTTGATGGACGTCCAGGCCAGTTGGCTCGGCATCGCCACCCCCGACGTTCCCGCACCCGACCTGAGTCCCGCCGACGGCGACCTGGTCGGTGTCAGCGGCATCTCGGGCGTCGTTCTGCTCACGCCCGGCCACACCGAGGGCAGCCTCTGCCTCCACCTGCCCGAGCATTCCCTCGTCGTCGCCGGGGACACCCTCTTCGCAGGCTCCATCGGCCGCACCGACCTGCCCGGCGGCAACAGCCGGCAGCTGCTCCGCTCCATCCACGACCGCCTCCTCCCGCTTCCAGACGCCACCCGCGTCCTGCCCGGTCACGGTCCCGCCACCACCATCGGCGAAGAACGCCAGTCCAATCCCTTCCTCGGAAAGCTCTAACGGATCCCAAGACGCTATTGGACGCTCCAGACGCTACACCTCGCAGTACCTCCGCAGCCTCTCCATACCCACACCCAAATCCGCCTCAGGCGTCAAGAGGCTCACCACCACCCGCGCGTCCTCGGCCATGCCGTAAAAGCTGCCCGGATGAACGATCAAGCCACGCCCGAGAAGCTCCATCTCAACCGCCTCCCCTCCCCTCTGCGGCAGCCGCAGAACCGCGCTCCAACCCGCATCCGATCGCAGCATCGGGACACCCCCCGCGCGGATCGTCTCCAGGTTCGCCCGCACCCGACCCAGGATCTGATCCCGCACGTCCGCCGCTCCCTCCATCCACGAGGGGAGCGCCATCTGCACCGGCGCGTTCATCGACAGGAACGTGTCCGCTATCACCGCCAGTCGGCCCAGCGCCTCGGACTTCGCGATCGCCGGCCCGGACACGGCCACCCAGGCCGCCTTCATCTGCGGCAGACCGGCGATCTTGCTCATGCCGCTCAGCACAAACATCGGCACCGGATGCTCGCCCGCGGCAAAGCTCGGAACGGTCTCACTCGCTCGATGCGGATAGTCGAGAAACACCTCGTCGACAACCAGCGCCAGCCCTCGCCGCGCACACATCTCCAACAGCCGCACGCGCTCCGCCGCCGCCGTCGCGTGTCCGGTGGGGTTGTTCGGATGCACCACCACCACCGCCTTGGTCCGCGGTGAGATCGCCCGCTCCATCTCCGCGAAGTCGATCCACCATCCGTGGTCGTAGAACAGCGGATAGCTCCGCAGCCGGACGTCGTCGAGCGTCGCCAGGAAGTCGAACAGCGGATACCCCGGACGCGCGATCAGCACCTCGTCCCCGGCATCGCACAGCAGTCGAAACACAAAGCTGTAAGCCTCGCTCGTGCTCGTCGTCAGCACGATGTCATCCGGCGCCACGCTGGCCCCGTGACCCGCGTAGTACGCCGCCACCGCCTCCCGCGCGGACCTCACACCGCGCGGATCAGGATCGTAGAGCAGCGCTCGCCGATCCCCCAGCGACCCCAGAATTGCATCCGCGTTATATCGGAATCCGCAAGCCGTCGGGTTCGAGACCGTCAGGTCAAGCAGATCCCCGCCCGCCTCTCTCACCTGTCGGATCGCCGCCGCGAACGCGCTCTCCTCCATATCCCATGCCGTTCGCGCGGAGAATCGCCAGCTCACACAGCCATGCTACGCGACCAGCCGATACGATCTGCGAGTCGCCGCTACGATCCGCGACCAACCGGTGCGCGACCGTACAATCAAGGCATCGCGATGAACCCCGATCAGCTCCCAGCTCCCGTCCGCGCCATCCTCTTCGACTTCGGCCTCGTCCTCTCCGCTCCCCCCAACCCCCTCGCGTGGGACCGCATGCGCTCCGTCACCGCCATCGCTGCCGAGCCCTTCGAACGCGCCTACTGGGCCCACCGGCACGCCTACGATAGCGGCCATCTCTCCGGCCGATCCTACTGGCAGCTCATCGCCGCCGAAGCCGGTCTGCCAGTCCTGTCATCCGAAAATCTCAACAGCCTCTACGACGCCGACACCGATGTCTGGACCGACCTCAATCTGCCCATGGCGGAGTGGGCGCAGAGCCTGCAACGCGCCCGCATCCCTACCGCAATCCTCTCCAACATCGGCGACGAGATGGAGGCCGGCGTCCTCCGCAAGCACCCCTGGCTCTCCGCGTTCCACCACATCACCTGGTCACACCGGCTCCGCACCGCCAAGCCCGACCCCGCCATCTACCGGCACGCGGCCGATGGCCTCGGTGTCCCGCCCTTCAACATCCTCTTCGTCGACGACAAGCTCGAGAACATCGAGGCCGCCCGCACGTGCGGCATGCAGACCATCCAGTACAGCACCCACCCGCGCTTCGTCGAAGAGATGAATTACCGCGGCTTCGGAACCCTGCTCGCGGACCCACCCAGGCTCACCTAGATCTGCCGCGCTGCACGTGCGCCGTTCCCGATCGCCACCTGCTCCACAATCTCGATCCCGAAGCCCTGCAGCGCCGGCACATGCGTCGGCGTATTCGTCAGCAGCCGGATCTTGTGGATCCCCAGGTCCGACAGAATCTGCCCGCCGAGCCCAACCTGCCGCAGCGTTCTCTGGCTCCGGTCATCGCCGCGACCTCTCTGCTCCCGGTGAAACGTAACCCGATGCGGCTGCACCGTCCGATCGATCCCGAAGCCCTTCGACCCGTTGTGCAGATACACCAGCGCCCCCCGCCCCGCCTCCGCAATCATCCGCAGCGAGTTGTCGACGATCATGCGGTCGTCGCACATCGTCGTCCCAAACACATCGCCCGCCAGGCAGTGCGTATGCACCCGCACCGGGATCACGTCGCCGCCGCTCACATCGCCATACACCAGCGCCACGTGGCTCTCTCCGCCATCCACCTCGCTCTCATACGCGATCATCCGAAACTCGCCATGCGCCGTCGGCATCAGGCTCTCCGCGACGCGATGGATGTACCTCTCATTCTGTAACCGGTACCGGATCAAATCCGCCACCGTAACCATCTTCATCCCATGCAAATCACAGAACTTCACGAGGTCCGGCACCCGCGCCATCGATCCGTCGTCGTTCATAATCTCGCAGATCACCCCCGCCGTCACCAGCCCCGCCATCCGCGCCAGGTCGACCGACGCCTCCGTCTGCCCCGCCCGCACCAGCACCCCGCCCTTGCGCGCCCGCAGAGGAAACACATGCCCCGGCCGCGCCAGATCGTACGCCGTCGAAGCAGGATCAATCGCCACCCGAATCGTGTGCGCGCGGTCCGCCGCCGAGATCCCCGTCGTCACCCCCTCGCGCGCCTCCACGCTCTCCGTAAACGCCGTCCCGAAACGCGACGTGTTCTCCTGCGTCATCGGCCCCAGCCGCAAGTAGTCGGCCCGCTCCTCCGTCAGAGTCAAACAGATCAACCCGCGCCCAAACCTCGCCATGAAGTTGATCGCCTCGGGCGTCACATGCTCGGCCGCCAGCGTCAGGTCGCCCTCGTTCTCGCGGTCCTCGTCGTCCACCACCACGACCATCCGCCCCACCTTGATCTCCGCTACCGCCTCCGCCACGTCAGCAAACATCCACAGACCTCCGCAACCATGACTCACTATTCGCAACTATCACTTACGTCTCATTAGATTCGCAAGCCATTCTCGCGGGACCAAAAGCTTCATCCCCGCAGCAAAAAGCGCCGCCCATAGGCAGCGCTCTCGCAAATCTCTCCTCGACCACCATCTACAGCGTTGACTCGATCTCGAATCCCCACGCCTCCAGCAGCGCCTCCGGGATGTACTTCGAGTTCTTGTTCCGCCGGGCCCACTCCCGCAGACGCGTAGACCGGATGTACTGATCCGGCGTTAGTTTGTACTCCTTCACCACCAGCTCAAACGATGTAACGGTCGGAACCACCGGCCCAATCGGCTCCGGCTTGCCCCAGTTCGGATTTCCTCGACGCTTCGCCATTCCCTGGAACTCCTCTTACTGTGGAGACGTTCATGGTGGCCCATGCCCGCATTTTTATCTAACGCTTCATAGTAGGCCCATTCGCCCGCCGGAGCAAGCTGCAGGGCAACGCACCTCATTGCACGAAAGGGCTCGCAGCGGCGTCCGGATTCCACGCGTCCGAGAAGCCGACTTCGTGTCAAAGGCGATCTCCTACGCTTATTTGGCGCGTCGGTTACTCGAATCGCGTTGTAAAGACTTATCTGACTCGAGACGGTGACAGAGACTTCACTTCACTCTTGAAAGCTCGACATCTGCAAAGCGCTCTGACCTTCCACCGGTCTGATTATCAATGAGCCATTGCCACGTATCGGAGGCTGCATGGAATATGAATGCCGTATGGATAGACTCTGACGGCGAGATCGTAAAAACGAAGGGAATGGAGTCGCCGGACGGCGTCGCACGGCAAGTGACTTGCGAGGTCAAGGCACCACCGGCAGTTGAGTCCAGCCAAAGGCAGCCGTACTGCTTAGCCTTTGGATCCCAACTCACAAGGATGATCGCCTCATACGCTGGCTCACCATGACCATCTTTTTCACGCGACACTTCGTGGAGCTCCAGATACTCGCGACGCAATAACCAATGTGCTTCAACATCATGCGTCGCCGGCCTTCCCGCAATCCTGCCCTTTAGAACCCAGCTTCCCGCAAGATGATCCAGCAAACGCAGTGGATCACGAGGTTGGTTTTGTGCCAGAGCTAAGGAACCACCTGAAGCCAAGCAAAGACACACGCTCAGGACTGCTCGCATACTCTCAGTTATATACGGGACGTATAGGCAAGATACGGGACGTGTCGGCGATAACCCACAGAGCTGAAAATGCAAGATCACCGGATCGGTACTGTGAAGTCGGCTTGGAACCACTGATCGGTGCTCATGGCCTAGAAAGGAGTTCCGGATCACTTCACTTGTGTCCGTACACCCGGTCTTCTCGGACAAGTGAACCCTACCGCTTCACCGCCTCCCCACAAAACCGATCCATATCCCGCTTCATCTCCCCCAACGCATCCACATTTAAATACACCATGTGCCCCGCCTGGTAGTACCCGAACTCCACATTCCCCCGCAGCGCCTCCGGCAGCATCATGTGCGCCAGGTCGTACTCCGTCCCGAAGAACGGCGTCGCCAGATCGAACCATCCATTGGCCGAAAACACCCGCAGCCGCGGATTCTTCCGCATCGCATCTGCCAGGTCTAGCGCCACATCCGGAGCCGTCTGCTCGCCCCGCCCGCCGCCTCCGCCAGCACCCGCCGGAGCCGCCCCCGGCCGATGCTTGAAGTCCCACGCCTGGTTGATCCCAGGCCCCTGCAGGTAGTACGGCTCGAGACTCATGTACTTCAACTCGCGCTGCACGTAGTCGTGAAACGCCCCCACATAGATCCCGCTGATCCCCGTGTCCGATGGGTCGTACCCCGGAGCCTCGCCCGCCGACTCAGGATCCCATCCACGGAAGCGAGCGTCATACCGGCCCAGCGTCCGCTCCTCCTCCCGCAGCAGCTCCTTGCGAAATCGCGTCGCCGGAATCCGCAGCTTGGACTCCTTCACATACCCGATCGGCAGCCCGGTAAACGCCGCCACCTTCGCCGCCACATCGTTCCTCTCAGCCTCGCCGAGCTTGTCCCCCTGCGCCAGCGCCGTCAGGTAAGGCCCGCGCGCAAACTGCCGCGCCTGCTCCACAAACTCCTCCATGCTCCCCGTCGCTTTCACCTTCTTATAGTGATACGCGATCGCCGCATAGCTCGGAAAATACGCGACCTCCTCCAAGTCGTACCCCGGATTCCGCCGGTTGTAGTTCAGGATCGACGACAGCAGCGTCACCCCGTTGAACTCGATCCCATCGTTCTCGAGAGCATCCACCAGCCCCGCCGACCGCGTCGTCCCATAGCTCTCGCCAAACAAAAACTTCGGCGATCCCCACCTCTGATTCACCGTGATGTACTTCACAATAAACTTCTCGAACGCGTGAATATCCTGGTCGGTCCCGGCAAAGTCCTTCGCCGTCCCCTTCCCCACCGCGCGCGAGAACCCGCACAGCGGTGCATCGATAAACACCAGGTCCGTCTTGTCCAAAAGGCTGTACTGGTTCGGGACATATTGGAACGGCGCCGGCCCCGTCGCCTCCGGACTCTCCGTAATCACGCGCACCGGCCCGAACGATCCCATGTGCAGCCATAGCGACGCCACCCCCGGCCCGCCGTTATAGAAAAACGTCACCGGCCGGTTCCGCGCCTCCACCCCGTCCTGCGTATAGCCCACATAGAAGATGCTCGCATTCGCCTTGTCCTGCTCATCCCGCAGCAAGAGGTTGCCCGCCGTCGCTGTGTAGTGAATCGTCTGCCCGCCCACCTTCAGCTCGTGCTGCGTCACCGAGCTCGTCTCCGGCGGAATCGGCAGCGCACCCTCCGCGTTCTGTGGTGCTTCCCCCCTCTGCCGAGCGTCTCCACCCGGTTCAGTGTTGTGCTGCTGCTGCCTGGCCTCATTGCTCTGGGCCGGGCTCGGCCGCGCCTCGCTCGTCTGTGCTCGAATCGTCCCACACACCGCCACCATCCAAATGGCAACTCCGGCAACTCCCGTCCTACGCAGACTCACTCGGCTCTCCTTCAAAAAACGATTGAGAATTTGGCTTTCGCAACATCATACGTGCCCATCTCCCCAGCCCCGGCGGTGTGCATCTTTTCGCTCCAGCTCCACGTCTATGCGATCTGATCCTCCATCGCACTCCCTCCCTTTCACCGTTTACCGAGGCCTTTTATGAGCAAACCTCTATGCGCCGACTTTGATCTCGATTCCCATTCTGAAGACCTCGCGCCCTCTACCTCCGACACCGCCGCCGAAATCAGCCTCACCCGTCGAACCTTCTTCAAGACCGCCAGCCTCCTTGGCGCGGCCGTAGCCACCGGTCTTCCATCGCTCGCCGAAGCCGAGCCGCCCAACCCGGCCTCCCTCGCGCCCCAGAGCCTCAACCTCACGCTCAAAGTCAACGGCGAATCGAAGTCCCTCTCCCTCGACTCCCGCACCTCGCTCCTCGACGCCCTGCGCGAGCACATGGACCTCACCGGCTCGAAGAAAGGCTGCGACCACGGACAATGCGGCGCCTGCACCGTCCTCCTCGACGGCCGCCGCGTCAACTCCTGCCTCACCCTCGCCGCCATGGCCGAGGGCTCCGAAATCACCACCATCGAGGGCCTCGCCAAGGGCGACACCCTCCACCCCGTCCAGGCCGCCTTCCTCGAGCACGATGGCTACCAGTGCGGCTATTGCACCCCCGGCCAGATCTGCTCCGCCGTCGCCCTCCTCGACGAGCAGAAACGCGGCGAGCTCTCCATCGTCTCCTGGCAGGGTCACGAAGAGCAGGCCCGCAACCCCGCCCATCCCGATCTCACCGACAACGAGATTCGCGAGCGCATGAGTGGCAACATCTGTCGCTGCGGAGCCTACCCCAACATCGTCGCCGCCGTCCGCGCTGCGTCGGGCGTTTCATCGCAAGGAGCCCGGGCATGAACCCCTTCAACTACCAACGCGCAACCGCTCCCGACGGGGCCATCCGCGCCGGCGCCGCGAAAGGCGCAAAGTTCCTCGGCGGTGGCACTAATCTCCTCGATCTCATGAAGTACGACGTCGAGCACCCCTCCACCCTCATCGATATCAACCACCTCCAGTTCACCGACGTCGCATCCAGCCCGAGCGGCGGCGCAACCATCGGTGCAGGCGTCCGCAACTCCGACCTCGCCAACCACGAGGTCGTCCGCACGCAGTACCCCCTGCTCTCGCAGGCGCTCCTCGCCGGAGCCAGCCCCCAGCTCCGCAACATGGCCACCACCGGCGGCAACCTCCTCCAGCGCACCCGCTGCTTCTACTTCATGGACACCGCCTTTCCCGAGTGCAACAAGCGCGCACCCGGCTCCGGCTGCGGCGCTATCAAGGGCTTCAACCGCATCCACGCTGTCCTGGGTCAAACCGACCACGGCGCCTCCAGCCCCGACACCTGCATCGCCACCAACCCCTCCGACATGAACGTCGCCATGTCCGCCCTCAACGCCACCATTCAGGTGGAGGGACCGAAGGGCAAGCGCTCCATCCCCATCGCCGACTTCCACCGTCTCCCCGGCAAAGATCCCCAGCTCGACACCAACCTCCGCCCCGGCGAGCTCATCCTCTCTGTCGACCTCCCCGCAGCGAAGTTTGCAAAAAACTCTTACTACCTCAAAGCCCGCGACCGCCAGAGCTACGCCTTCGCCCTCGTCTCTGTCGCAGCCGGCCTCGAAATGGATGGCCAGACCATCAAGTCCGCCGGCCTTGCCCTCGGCGGCGTTGCCCACAAACCCTGGCGCTCTCCCGATGCCGAACACGCCCTCTCCGGCCAGCCCGCCACCCCCGAAGCCTTCGCCAAAGCCGCCGACCTCGCGCTGGCCGGAGCAAAGGGCTATGAGCACAACGCCTTCAAAATCGAACTCGCCAAACAGTGCATCGTGCGCGCCCTCACCCTCGCCGCCCAAGGAGTCCAGGCATGATCGCCTCCCCCGCATCCTTTCAGGAAGAGAAGGAAAGCACCAACCCGAAGCAGCTCGAGCACCGCTACGACGGCGTCGCCAAGGTCACCGGCAAGGCCAGGTACGCGGCCGAGTTCAACGTCAAGAACCCCGCGTACGCCTACATAGTCCAGAGCACCATCCCCAGCGGCAGCCTCTCCGCCATCGATCAGACCGCAGCCGCCAAAGCCCCCGGCGTCCTCGCCATCCTCACCCCCTTCAACGCCCCCGAGCTCCCCAGGCCAAAGCCCCAACCACCCGCTCGCCGCCACATCACCGTCTTCCAGGAAAAGGACATCTGGTACAACGGACAGCCGATTGCCGTCGTCGTCGCGAACTCCCTAGCCGAGGCCCGCTACGCCGCCACTCTGCTCAAGATCACCTACAGCAAAACTCCGCCCAAGCTCGACTTCCACGGCCGCCTCGGCGAGGGCCGCGCTCCAAAACAGCAGGGCCGCGAGCCCGCCGACAGCAAACGCGGAGACGTCGACGCCTCCTACAACAAGTCCGCAACCAAGGTCGACGTCACCTACACCACACCCGTCCAGAACCACAACCCCATGGAGCCCCACGCCACCACCGCCGAGTGGGTGGGCGGCAAGCTCAACGTCTTCGACGCCACCCAGTACATCACCGGCGACAAGATGAGCATCGCCCGGACCCTCGGCATTCCCGTCGACGACGTCCGCGTCCAGTGCCCCTACACCGGCGGCGGCTTCGGCTCCAAGGGCTCCACCTGGTCGCACGTCGTCCTCTGCGCCATGGCCGCCAGGGTCGTCAACCGCCCGGTCAAGCTCGCCATCGAGCGCAACCAGATGTTCGGTCCCGTCGGCACCCGTCCCACCACCGTCCAGAAGATCCGTCTCGGCGCCAGCTCCGACGGCAAGCTCCTCGCCATCGAGCACAACGTCACCGAGCACACCTCGGTTATGGAGGACTTCCTCGAACCCTCCGCCTTCCAGAGCCGCTACCTCTACGACTCCGAGTCGAACGCCACCACCCACCGCCTGGTGGAGATGAACCTCGGCGTCCCCACCTTCCAGCGCGCCCCCGGAGAGGCCACCGGAACCGCCGCCCTCGAATGCGCGATGGACGAGCTCGCCCACGCCCTCAAGATCGATCCCCTGCAAATCCGCCTCAACAACTACGCCGAGAAGGATGTGGAGAAGGACAAGCCCTGGACCTCGAAGCACCTCCGTGAGGCCTACGCGCAAGCCGCCGATCGCTTCGGCTGGTCCAAGCGCAACTCCACCCCCGGCCAGGTGCGCGAGGGCAACGAGCTCATCGGCCAGGGCATGGCCACCGCCATCTACGGCGCCAACCGCTCCGCCGCCCAGGCCGTCGTGCGCATCCTTCCCAACGGCCGCGCCTTCGTCGGCTCCGGCACCCAGGATCTCGGCACCGGCATGTACACCATCATGGCCCAGACCGCGGCCGACGCCCTCGGCCTCGACCCGTCGCAGATCGACGTCAAGCTAGGCGACTCCGAGCTCCCCAAAGCTCCCGTCTCCGGCGGCTCCCAGTCAGCAGCCTCCGTCTGCCCGGCCATCCCACCCGCCGCCCTCCAGGCCATGCTCAAGCTCTCCGAACTCGCCGTCAACGACGCGGGGTCTCCCCTGCACGGGCTCAAGTCCGTCGACCTCGACTTCAAAGCCGGCCGCCTCTTCTCAAAGGCCACCCCCTCCATCGGCGAGACCTACGCCGCCATCCTCTCCCGCAACGGCAACCAGCCCGTCGAAGGTCACGGCGACGCCGAACCATCCCAGGACCACACCTCCTTCACCTCGCAGTCCTGGGGAGCCGTCTTCGCCGAGGTCGCCGTCGACGCATCCACCCACATGGTCGAAGTCCGCCGCGTCGTCGCCACCTACGACATCGGCACCCTTATGAACCGGAAGACCGGCATCAACCAGCTCCACGGCGGCATCGTCTGGGGCGTCTCCACCGCCCTCCACGAGGAGGCCCACATCGATCCCGTGCACGGCCGCACCGCCAACGAGAACCTCGCCGAATACCACGTCCCCGTCAACGCCGACATCGGCATCCTCGACGTCACCTGCCTGGACATCCCCGACACAAAGTTCAACCCGCTCGGTGCCCGCGGCATCGGCGAGATCGGCATCACCGGAGCCGCCGCCGCCATCGCCAACGCCATCTTCAACGCCACCGGCAAGCGCATCCGCGACTACCCCATCACCCCCGATAAGATCATGCAGACAAAGTCCGTCGTCGCTTGATCCCACCGTCCGCGGCAACCATCCACTGAAACGCTTCCGCATCACCCAGGCCGCCGGCGTAAACGCCTCGTTCCTCAAGCCACACTCGCCCGCGACAGGAGCTCTCCCACCTCCACGCAGCCCCGCATGCGAAGATGAAACTGGCACCGCATGCACGACCTCCCCCAGAGCTCCGGCCTCCTCTCCCTTCTCCACCAGACCTTCGGCCACGGGAGCTTCCGCGTCAACCAGCAGGCCGTCTGCGAGGCCGCCACCGCCGGTCGCGACGTCCTCCTCGTCATGCCCACAGGCGCGGGCAAAAGCCTCTGCTACCAGCTCCCTGCCATCGCCCGCCAGTTCGCTGGAAATCGCAGCGCCGCACTCGTTATCAGCCCGCTGATCGCGCTCATGGACGACCAGGCCGCCAAGCTCTCCGCCCTCGGCCTCAGGGTCGCCCGCATCCATAGCGGTCTCTCCCGCGACGACTCTCGCCAGGCCTGCCGCGACTACCTTTCGGGAACCCTGAACTTCCTCTTTATCGCCCCCGAACGCATGCGCGTCCCCGGCTTCCCAGAGATGCTCGCCCGCCGCAAACCAAGCCTCATCGCCATCGACGAGGCCCACTGCATCAGCGCCTGGGGCCACGACTTCCGCCCCGACTATCGCACTCTCGGCGAACACCTCCCCGCGCTTCGGCCCGCCCCCATCCTCGCCCTCACCGCCACCGCCACACCCACCGTCCAGGCGGACATCGTCGCCCAGCTCCGCCTCCAGTCCCCCGCCCTCTTTATCCACGGCTTCCGTCGCACCAACCTCGCCATCGAGGTCGTCGAGCTCTCAAAACCGCGCCGCCACGCCTTCGCCGTCAACCTCCTCAAACCCGCGGGCGCCCGCCCCGCGATCGTCTACGCCCCCTCGCGCAAGTCCGCCGACGAGCTCGCCGACCTGCTCAATGAGTCGGGAGCCTCCGCCGCCGCCTACCACGCCGGCCTCGACCCCTCGACGCGCGACCGCGTCCAGACCGCCTTCCTCTCCGGCAAAATCGACACCGTCGTCGCCACCATCGCCTTCGGCATGGGCATCGACAAAGCCGACGTCCGCACCGTCATCCACACCGCCCTCCCCGCCTCAGTCGAGGCCTTCTATCAGGAGATCGGACGCGCCGGACGCGACGGCCTCCCCTCCCGCACCGTCCTCCTTCACTCCTTCGCCGACCGCAAGATGCACGACTTCTTCCTCGAGCGCGACTACCCCGCCGCCACCGAACTCGCTCGCGTCGCCGCCCTCCTCACCCCCGACCTCCAGCGCCCCGAAGACCTCGCCCGCCGCCTCCGTCTCGACCTCGACACCATCCACCGCATCGCCGACAAGTTAGCCTCGCAGGGCGCCGCCGCCTTCGACATCGAGGGCAACGTCCGCTCCACCGGCAGTGCAAACTGGCGCTCCGGATACGACGCCCAGATCAACTTCCGCCGCGCCCAGATCGATCGCATGGCCGCCTTCGCAGAGACGCAGCAATGCCGCATGACCGCCCTCATCCAGCACTTCGGAGACACCGCGGACGGCCTCCGGCCCTGCGGCCACTGCGACTTCTGCTCCCCCGAATCAACCACCGCCCAGACCTTCCGCGCCCCCACCGACGACGAGCAGCGCCAACTCCGCTACCTCCTCCGCGCCCTCGAAGCCAGCGGCCGCTCCACCGGCAAACTCTTCACCGACCTCGCCCCCACACCCGCCTTTCGAAACTCAGACCGCACCCACGTCGACGCCCTTCTCGACGGCCTCGCCCGAGCCGGCCTCCTCACCCTCTCAACCGACACCTTCACCAGCCGCGACGACAAAGACGCCGGCCGCACCATCTCCTACAAGAAAGCCGCCCTCACCCACGAAGGCCGCTCCCCCGACCCAGGCGACCTCCCCGTCACCCTCCGAGCGGACGCAGACACCGACCCATCTTCCCCTCGTAAGCGCACGTCAACTCGCGGAGCAGGAGCCTCAGCTTCCGGCACGAGAGACAAGGCTACCCGCAAGTCCGACCAAGCCGATCTGGCCGCTACCTTCACCCCCGCCCAGACCTCCCTAGACGAAGCCCTTCGCGCATGGCGAAGATCCGAAGCCGCAACCGCCGGCAAGCCTGCCTTCATCGTTCTCTCCGACCGCACCCTCAACGCCATCACCCTCGCCGCACCCCAGACGATCGCGCAGCTCACAGCCATCCCCGGCATCGGCCCCGACAAGGCCGACAGGTACGGCGCCGCCCTCGTAGCCCTCTGCCGAAACGACGCCTCCGCCGCTGTCCCGTCCCGCTTCGAAACCTCCTCGAGGTCAGACCTCGTCTACGACCCGAGACCGCTCTCCCGCAAGGAACGCCGCGAGTTCCCGGGCCCCTCGTACGTCCCCATCGATGGGGGCAACGACCGCATCCCCGCCCCACCCGGCAACCTGTTCGCGCGCCCCCCCGCAGCCACGCCCGCAAACCTCACCCCCGAACAGCAGCTCCTCGACGATCGCCTCCGCAGCTGGCGCAACTCCGAAGCCGAACGCCTCAACCTCCCCAACTTCTTCGTCCTCGGCGCCGCCACCCTCCGCAGCCTCGTCCTCCACCACCCCCGCACCCTGGCCGAGCTCCGCACCATCGACGGCATCGGCCCCGAAAAATCCGAGAAGTTCGGCGCCGCCATCCTCGAAGTCCTCAACGCATGAGCATCACCGCCCCTCCATCTCCCACGGCAACCCCACCATCGACGAGATCGCCGGCAACTGCTTCGGCTGCGGACCCGCCAACCCCCAGGGCCTCCACCTCCACTTCACCATCAACCCGAATTCAGACACCTCGGACCCCGAACACCCCGTCGCAACCGCCCTCGTCAACCTCACCGAGCTCCATCAAGGCCCGCCCGGCTACATCCACGGCGGCATCGTCGCCACCCTCTTCGACGAGGCCATGAGCAAGCTCAACCGCCCCCTCGACGTCCTCGCCATGACCCGCCACCTCGAGGTCGACTACCTCCGCCCCGCACCCCTCCACACCCCACTCACCCTCACCGCGCGCCACCTCCGCAGGGAAGGCGCCGCCGGCCGCAAGCTCTTCCACACCGTCACCCTCCAGCTCCCAGACGGCGACGTCCTCGCCCGCGGCAAGGGCCTCTTCATCGTCATCGATCCCCACCACCTCACGCCGGCCAGCACGTCTCCGCACCGCCTCTGACCCGACGGCCCTCATCCACCCCTTTGGGGGCGTCGTCCGATTACCGATCAACTTGGCCGATATCTGCACACGCACGAAAAAGTCAGCCCGGATCCCACCGCCTCATCACACGCCGCACCCGGCTCCTCATCCTGAATCGCACATCGCAACTGCTAGACTGAAGCTTCGCCGCAAACGCCGCGCAATCGCGCCCGGGCCCGGCCCGCAAGGAGCTTCCATGCCAGATCACACCCTCAACGGGAACCAGAACGGCGACCTCTCCTCCACCACCCTCCGCCTCAAGACCGGCCTCGCCGAGATGCTCAAAGGCGGCGTCATCATGGACGTCATCGACGTGGAGCAGGCCGTCATCGCCGAAGGGGCCGGCGCGACCGCCGTCATGGCCCTCGAACGCGTTCCCGCGCAGATCCGCGCCCAAGGCGGTGTCGCCCGCATGTCGCACCCCTCCATGATCAAGGAAATCATGGCCACCGTCTCCATCCCGGTCATGGCCAAGGCCCGGATCGGCCACATCGCTGAGGCCCAGATCCTCCAGCACCTCGGCGTCGACTTCATCGACGAGTCCGAGGTCCTCACCCCTGCCGACGAACTTCACCACATCGATAAGCACGCCTTCACCACACCCTTCGTCTGCGGTGCGCGCGACCTCGGCGAAGCCCTCCGCCGCATCGCCGAGGGCGCCGCCATGATCCGCACCAAGGGCGAAGCGGGCACCGGAGACGTCGTCCACGCCGTCAGGCACATGCGCCAGATCGTCCGCGAGATGAAGGCCCTCACCGTCCTCGATGACACCGAGCTCTACGCCGCAGCCAAGGAACACCGCGCCCCCTACGAACTCATTCGATGGGTCGCCAAGAACGGCAAGCTACCTGTCCCCAACTTCTCCGCTGGCGGCATCGCCACCCCCGCCGATGCCGCCCTCATGATGCTGCTCGGCGCCCAGGCCGTCTTCGTCGGCTCCGGCATCTTCATGAAGGATGGATCCACCCGCCTCGAAGTCGAACGCGGCCGCGACGGCAAGCTCCGCAATCCGGAAGAACGTCACGAGGCCGAGACCCGAGCCCGCGCCATCGTCCGCGCCACCACCCACTTCAACGATGCCGCCATCCTCGCCGAGTGCGCCGCCGAGTGCACCGGAGCCATGAAAGGCCTCGCCGCTGCCGCCCTGGACGAGTCCCAACTGATGCAAACCCGCGGCTGGTAGAGGTCACCACCATTCAACCCACAGGCCTGCTGCAAAGCAGGCCTGCCCCAAAGCGGGCCTGCGATCTTCTACCGCAGCCGCCAGATCGCAAACAGAAGCACCGGCGACAGCACCGTCGTCAGGATGCAATAGAAGCAGTAGCTCCCCAGCTGAGCCATATCCCGCACACCCAAAAAGTTCGCCAGCGCCGCCAGCGCCGCCAGCACCAGCAGGGCGATCCAGATCGACCTCCTCTGGCCCGGCAGCAGCAGCAGCACCAGCATCAAGCCATAAAACACCGCCGAAATGTACCCGTCAGGAATGCCGAACGGCTTCGCAAACGCCGCATCCGCCACCGCCTCGCAGCCCTTGTTGAAGACCGGGCACCACAGGTGCCGCACCGCCCGGCTCTGGTACAGTCCCACGTACAGCATGGCAAGGCCGCTCACAGCAGTCAGGGCAATCGCCTGAAAACGCGCCCCCAATGGTGAGATCTCAAGCTGCATTAAGCTAGTCTACCGAAGCCCAGACAAATGCCCGTCCAAACTCGCCGGCAACGTGCGGTCTCCCTCCACTCCCATCAAATCGGCGCCCTCTCAAAGAAGCTTCAGCTCAGGAAAGTCCCTCTGGTATCGCTCCCGGTCCAGCGTCAAGAGCCGGTCGGTGTGCAACAGCGCATGAGATCCAATCACGAAATCAGCTAGGAGTCGCTTCGAGGGCTCCTTGGAAGATCGCCTCCTGCGTTCCGCGTAGAGCGCGTATCGACGTCCAGCCTCGGTCCAGACCTCCTCTCCTATATCGAAGTCGACGCTGAACCCGGTCTCTTCTAGGAAGCCGCGCACAAACTCCTCCGTCGACCCCGGATGCGCGATCGCCTCTGCGAAGACCGCACCGCAGATAACGACCGACCCACTGCGCCTGGACTCGGTCAGCAACTTCGACAGGCTTAGGGCGTTCGGCTCAAAGCCCCAGATTGCTGACAACACATTCGTGTCGATCGCTGTGCGCACCTACTCGTGCTCGTCTTCATCGCGCATGCTCCGCACCCACGCCACGGCCGCACCGCCAGCCTGCCCCGAGGGCGACAACGCGCCGATATACCGCTCAAACGGGTTCTCATCGGAACGGGCGGGTCGCAATCGCACGTCCCCCTCTTCCACGACAAATTGGAGACGGTCTCCGGCCTTCACCCCCAGCCGCCTCCGGATTGCTACTGGAACGGTTATCTGACCTTTGCTGCTCAAAGTAATTTCGGAAGCCATTTTACCGGCGCCTCTTGCGTAAAGAACTCAATCTTTACATGCTCTAGTATGCACCTTCTGAATGATGAGGAACAGCATCCTGAAGCGAGAACTATGTTGTCCAGCCATGGCGCAACTACCCCCCTCCACCTCGTAAACTGGAAATGACTTAACAGTTTCGCTACGTCCATGCCGGTGCGTCTACGCCCAGGTGCGGGCCCACAGCAACCCAGGTGCGGACCTAACACCAGCGGTTCGAAGACTTTGAGTACAAGTACGGGGGGGGGAGGGGTACCCGCGTCATGTCACACCAAGAAGAGACTCTCCGCATCGGCGTCCTCGCCCTCCAGGGCGCCTACGACATTCACGCCGCCATGCTCCGCCAGCTCGGAGCCAGCCCTATCCTCATCCGCAAACCCTCCGAACTCCACGACCTCGACGGCCTCATCATCCCCGGCGGCGAATCCACCTCCTTCCTCAAACACCTCGAGCGCGACGGCTTCTTCGACGCCCTCAGCCAGTTCGTCCAACACACCCCCACCTTCGGCACCTGCGCCGGTTGCATCCTCCTCGCCACCGGTGTCGAGCACCCGCCGCAGCGCTCCTTCGCCGCCCTCGACATCACCGTCGAACGCAACGCCTACGGCCGCCAGATCGACTCCGCCATCCTCACCACACCCACCACCCTTCCCGGCCCCCCGCTCGAAATGGTCTTCATCCGCGCCCCCCGCATCACCCGCACCGGCCCCACAGTCGAGACCCTCGCCGAACGCAACGGCTTCCCCGTCCTCGTCCGAGAAGGCCACCTCCTCGCCGCCACCTTCCACCCCGAGCTCTCCACCGACACCCGCATCCACCAGCTCTTCCTCGACCTCATCCACAAGCAGAGGTCCGCGGGAGGTTCGCTGCCATGAGCCTCGCCGATGTCCTCCGCGCTCTGGAAGAGCGGCTGATGGACCCGTCCGTTCGCGGCAACGCGGCCGAGTTGAAGCAGCTGCTTGCTCCCAACTTCGTCGAGTTCGGCAGCTCCGGCCGCATCTTCAGCCGAGACGGGATCATCGCCGTCCTGGCGCGGGAACGAGCTTTCACCCCACCGGCAGTCAGCGACTTCACCGTGCGCGCATACACCGCGGACTGGGCCATCCTCACCTACATCACCATCCGCCCGGCCGTTCCGCCCGCCCCCGCCTCCCAGACCCTCCGCAGCTCCACATGGGTCCGGCGCGACGACCTCTGGCAGATGATCTTTCACCAGGGCACAACCATCCCGCCAGCCAAGCTATCCTGAAGCCGTGCCCCTCCCGCACACGCTCGCCGTCCTCCCCCGCATGGCTCCCCTCCCGCACACGCTCGCCGTCCTCACCCGCCTCTGGCACCTGCCCGCCAACGCCAGCGCCCACGGCTCCGCGCTCGACCGCCACCTGCTCCTCAACCTCTGGATCATCCTCGCGCTCGCCACCCTGGCCCACCTCCTGCTCCTCTTCGGCCTCTTCCTCCGCCGCCCAGCCACCCCAGCCGAGCCCACGCAGGTCCGCCTCCACAAGCTGCGCGTCGAGTACCTCCCCCTCCTCGCCCTCACCCTCCTCTTCGCCGCCCTCGCCATCCACGCCGAGCGTCTCTGGGCCGCCTCCCGCTACACCGGAGCCTCCCCCGAAGCTCTCCAGGTCGAGGTCACCGGCATGCAGTTCGTCTGGTACTTCCGCTACCCCGGACCCGACTACACCTTCGGCCGCACATCGCCGTCACTGGTCGACCCGGCCGCAGCCAACCCCCTCGGCCTCGACCCCGCCGACCCCCACGCCGCCGACGACATCCTCGCCTCCGAGCTCGTCCTTCCCTCCAACCGCGAGGTCGACCTCACCCTCCACGCCCAGGACGTCATCCATGGCTTCGCCGTCCCCGAACTCCGACTCAAGCAGAACGCCGTCCCCGGAGAGACCCTCCACATCCACTTCACCCCCACCACCCCAGGCACCTACGCCATACTCTGCACGCAACTTTGCGGCTCCGGCCACTACCGCATGAACGCCAGCCTCCGCATCCTCTCGCCGGCCGACTTCGCCGCCTGGCTCACAGCCAGACCCAGATCCCGCGGCCCAACCCCCTGAGCTAGCACCGCCTGAACTGACGCCAAACGTGTGGCTCCGTTCCGCAGCAGCCACACGTCAAAGTCTATTCATCACCGCTGACCCTCTACCTGCCGGAAGTGGTGCCAGCACCCACCGTCGACGCCAGCAACTCCACATTCGCACAGCCTTGCATACCAGGCAGGCATGCGGAAGGATTGATCAGCCTGTCCGCTGCCTCGGCCAGAAGCTCGTGAGCGCGCGTGGTCGGATGAAGATCATCCCAGAACAGAAATGTGTCCGGGTTCACGCCGGGGATCCCTTGGGAACTGTGCCTAACATCCACCAGGGAGTAGGTGAGCGGTGTGGCGATCACGCGGTTGAAAAGCCCGAACACATCCAGCTCGAGCAACTTCAGGCGTCTGCCCGGATTGAAGGCCTGGAGTATGTCAATGCCTGCCGCCAGCGTTCCGTTGAAGAGCTCAGCTGCCTTCGTCGCCGGAATCGAGGAAACCGGAGATTTGTTCAGCCGCGGAATCGCCCCCAGCGGTGGAAGATTCAGAATCAGAATCTGCGTCGCCCCGGCCGAGATCAGGCGCTGGACGTCAATGGTCTCATCGATAGCTGCACGAACGACATCGTCCGTTGACGTCGCGCGAAGAACGTCGATCGCTCCGCCCCACACCACAAACAGCGTCTTGTTGTTGATCTTCGGAGACGTGGCCAGATACGTCGTAATCTGCCTGCCGACGTTGTCCACATTCACCGAGAGCGCGTCGCCCGGTCCAAAGGTGAAGTCCCCCTTCCCACCACCCGTCTTCGCGGACCCGTAGGCATAGTCGGTCCCGCCGTCGAGCGAGTCTTTGATCACGGGCTTCGCCGGAAGCATCGCCGCGAGCTGCTCCACCCAGACACCGGTGTAGTTGTGCGCGGCCGGCAGTGTGTCATGCCCGTCCGTAAATCGCCCGTCCGTGTAGTCGGCGACGGGACCGGGAATGCGAACTCCGTACTTCAGCTGCGTAAGATGGGCGACGTTGCCGACGTCCGACAGCGAATCCCCGAAGACCACGATCGACGTGTACTTCTGCGCCTGCGCCAGAACCGCGGACAAGCCGAACAGAAGCGCCGGGCACAGGCCCAGAACCCGCCTCGACCCTGGCGCCGTTCGCGTTGTCGATGGAGCAGAAACTTCCAGAGCTCCCAGGACGAGATCCGGAGTCGGTCTCTCAAGTTTCAAAGTAAATAGCATGGTTCCCTCGCAGTCTTCCGTGATGGAGGTAGAGCCCGGAGGCAGATCGACAGTAATTGCCCCCACGAGCTCGCGTCAAGAAAAAGCTCGAGCCCACCGAACCACCTCCGAAACCGCCCCCTCCACCTCGCTCCCATGCTCTACCCTTGAGACAGAAGCAAGCCCAGCATGAACCCGCCCAACACCAGCGTCGTGCCGCAGACCTCCAACCCGGCAAGCCCCCGCGCCGCCTCCCCCCTGCGCCGCTGGATCTTCACAACCGACCACCACGTCATCGGCCTCGGTTACCTCGCCCTCGCCATGGTCGCCGTGGCCATCGGCACCGTCCTCTCTCTGCTCATGCGTCTCCACCTCACCTGGCCCGCGCTCACCCTCCCTCTGCACGGCTCCATCCTGCCCGAGGACTACCTCGCCCTCGTCACCGTCCACGGCACCCTCATGCTCTTCTTCGTCCTCACCACCGCCCCCCAGTCCGGCTTCGGCAACCTCATCCTCCCCGCCCAGATCGGCAGCCGCCGCATGGCCCTGCCGCTCGGCAACGCCCTCGGCCTCTGGATCACCGCCCTCGCTCTCATCATCCTCCTCAGCAGCACCTTCGTCCCCGGCGGCTCCCCCATCTCCGGCTGGACCGCCTATCCGCCCCTCTCCGCCGTCGCCTCCGCCGGCCCCGGCCAAGGCGCCGGCATGGACCTCTGGCTCGCCTCCATCGCCCTCTTCGCCGTCGCGTCCTGCCTGTCCTCCGTCAACACCCTCACCACTGTCCTGAAACTCCGCTGCGACGGCATGACCTGGGCTCGCCTCCCCCTCACCGTCTGGGCCTGGTTCACCGCCGCCCTCCTTAGCCTGCTCGCCTTCTCCGTCCTCCTCGCCGCCCTTCTCATGCTCTTCTGCGACCGTCACGCCGGCACCGGCTTCTTCATTCCAGCAGGCGATCTCGTCAACGGAACCCTCCACGCCGCCGGCCACCCTGGCAACGGATCCCCCCTGCTCTGGCTCCACCTCTTCTGGTTCTTCGGACACCCGGAGGTCTACATCGCCATCCTCCCAGGCATGGGCCTTACCTCCATGCTGCTTGCAAACTTCTCCCGCAGAAGGGTCTTCGCGTACCGCATCATGATCGCCACCACCCTGCTCATCGGCCTCCTCGGCATCCTCGTCTGGGGACACCACATGTTCGTCGCCGGCCTCAACCCCTTCGCCGGAACCGCCTTCTCCATCTCCACCCTCGCGATAGCCCTACCCTCTGCCGCAAAAGTTCTTAGCTGGATCGCCACCACCTGGCGCTCCAAACCCCGCTACACCACCGCCTTCCTCTTCTCCCTCGGCTTCGTCTCCCTCTTCGTCACCGGAGGCCTCACCGGTCCCATCCTCGCCCAGCCCATCCTCGACCAGTACCTCCACAACACCTTCTTCGTCGTCGCGCACTTCCACCTCATCATGGCCATGGCCGGAGTCTTCGGCCTCTTCGCCGCGACCTACTACTGGTTCCCCCTCCTAACCTCTATCGGCAGAAATCCCGCCCGCATGATGTCCGAAAGACTCGGTCGCTGGCACTTCAGCCTCACCTTCGCCGCCGTCTACGCCACCTTCCTCCCCATGCACCTCGCCGGCCTCCTCGGCGAGCCTCGCCACTACGCCCAACTCTCCGGCCTCCCCAACGCCGCCGCGAACCGCCTCCTCGCCCCCACCCTCGCCATCAACACCCACATCACCTACGGCGCAATCGTCCTCGCCGCCTCGCAGCTCCTCTTTCTCTGGAACATCTTTCGCAGTTGGAACCACGGCGCCCTCGCCCCTGAGAACCCGTGGGACGCCACCACCCTCGAATGGCACCCCCTCCTACACCCCGCCGCCCTCGACCAGTCCCGCCCCACCACCGGGTGGCCCATTCTCGCGCAGCCTCACCGCGCGAGGGTGGGTTCCGAGCCCCAGAGGTCAGCGCAGTCTCAACACCCGAAGGCGGGGTTTGAGAGCGAATCCAAGCCGGGTTCCCGGCCGCAGACTTATCCTCCCGAAGAAAGTCTCCAACCCACCGAGATCACCGTCTTCCGCGGCCCTTGCCACTACACCGCAACCGGCTTTCTTCCACAGGGTGAACCACCCTCGCCTGCAAGCGTCAAACAGGAGTAATCTACCGGAACGCAAGCCTCCCGGCGCGAGGGCCACCATGCCAGCCATCTACACCCCCGGCACCGACCGCGACACCCGCCGCCGGACCGACGACCACGACATAGGCTCCGGCCGGCGTCCACCCACGGACATCGACAAACGCACCGGCGGCGGCGGCGATGGCGACAACTGGAACGACCGCCCCCAGGGCCGCCGCGGTCCTCGCGAACGCCTCTCCCGCTACCGCATGGCCGTCCTCTTCGCCCTCGCAGGCGACCTGATGTTCTTCATCGCGATCGTCAGCGCCTTCTTCGTCGCCCAGTCCTCCGGCCACTTCGACGCCTACAACGCCTACATCAACGAGTGGCTCCCCACCAGCGTCCCGCCCATCCTTTGGCTCAACACCGCCGTCATCCTTATCTCCTCCGCCACCATGGAGATCGCCCGCCGCCGCATGTTCGAGGAGAAGCACGCGATGGAGGAGTGGTTCGGCCTCGGCCGCCCAACCTCACGCCGAGCCATGCCCTGGCTCGCCGCCACCGTCGTCCTCGGCCTGGTCTTCCTCGCCGGGCAGGCCCTGGCCTGGCAGCAGCTCAACCTCCAGCATGTCTTCTTCAAGTCCAACCCGTCCAGCCACTTCTTCTTTCTCATCACCTACACCCACGCCGTCCATCTCTTCCTCGGCCTCGGAGCCCTGATGGCCGCGCTCTACGGTCTCCACGCCTCGCGCCAGATGGAGAACCGCCAGATCCTCGTCGACTGCGCTGCCTGGTACTGGCACTGCATGGGCGTCTTCTGGATCTTCCTCTTCTGCCTGCTCGCCTTCTTCCAGTAAGCAACCGCGAACCCGAAACAGATCCCCTCAGATCTCCTCAGCCCCACTCTCGCCCCGCCCCAAAACGCTGTCATCCTGGAGCGCAGCGCGTAGCGCGTAGCCGAAGGACCCCTGTATTTGTCATGCCCTGCCGTTGCCCGCTCCTTTGCTTGTCATTCAGGAGCGAAGCGGAGGAACCTGCTGTTGCCTCGCTGCAGCCCCGCCCGCCCCAAAAAGCCGTCATCCTGGAGCGCAGCGAAGGACCCCTGTGTGTGCCGTTGCTCCTGCCGTTGCCCCGCCCTTTTGCTTCTCATTCAGGAGTGAACCAGAGGAACCTGCCGTATCTTCGAGCCACCTGGTACTGCGTAGGCCCTCCCTGTCGCCCAAACACAGCTTCCGCCCACACCCGCCCATCCCGACAACCAACCTCAGTTCTTCGCGACCACGTCCTTCCCCGCCGAGCTCGTCGCCACCGCAGTCTGCGCCGCAGCTCCACCCGTCAGCCCAAGATCGCGGTAGTTGTTGTGCGGGTTCCACAGCAGCCACCCATCCGTGCCCGCATCCGCAGCCGCCCGCGTCTGTCCAGAGATCTGCGCCGGACCGAAGATCTGGTGCCCAAACGCGTAGTCGCGAAACGCCTGCAGCCACGGCCGGAACTTCTTCGGATTCGCGTGCGTCCGCCGCACCGCATTGTCCAGCGTCAGCCGCACAATGTCGTACGGGCTGTCCATCGGATTCTTGTGCCCCGGGATCCCGAACTTGAAGCCCGACGGGTACAGCATCGGGCACAGGTAATCCACGATCTTCACCACCTCGTCCAGCTGCTGGCCGATCCCCGTGTCGTTCGTATTCCAGCTCACATACCCGAAGATGTCTGCCGCCTGGAACGTGTTGTAGGGAACCAGAGCGGCGTGCGCCTGGCGCAGAAAGTCGCTGATCGCCTTCACCCGCCCCGGCTCATCCGTCGGCCCTGCGAACCTCATCTTCATCGAAGAGTCCGGGAACCGCACATAGTCGAACTGCACCTCGTCGAAGCCCGCCTTCGCCGCCTCCACCGCGATCGCCACGTTGTACGCCCGCACCTCCGGCTGGTACGGGTCCGTCCATCCCAGGCCCTCGTTGTCGCGAAACGGCGATCCGTCCGCACGCTTGATCGCCAGCTCCGGCCGCGCCTTCGCCAGCGGATCGTCCTTGAACGTGACGATCCTCGCAATCATGTAAATCCCCTGTGCGTGGCCGTTGTTCACCAGGTCCGGCAGGCTCCGCACCGTCGTCACCGCGCGCGCCCCGTTGCTCTTCGCCATCGCAATCTCGCTCGGGTACGGCAGCAGGCCGCGATCGCCCTTCACGTCGATCACCAGGGCATTCGCGCCCCCATGGTGGATCACCTCCAGCGCCGCATCGCGAATCGGCTTCGACCCAATCCCGTAGATCGAGAGATACAGCGCCCTCGGAACGAACGGCGTCAGTGAGAGCTCGCCACCAGCCTTTCCGCCGCTATGCGCTGCGTAGCTCGACGCCCGGTACCCCGGCGCCCTCGCCATGATCCGCTCACCCTCGCCCTCGATCCGGTAAACGCCCGCCCCGTCCGTCAGCACAACCTTGCTCCCCAATGTCACCGTGGCCTCGGCAATCGGCTTGCCCGTACTAGCGTCGATGACATGCCCGTCCAGCACGCGGCCATCAGACGCGTACGCGCCCACCGTTGCAAATCCGAAAAGTGAAACCTGGAAAAGTGTGCGCATCCGCCGCTTGCGATCTGCGTTCGTGCATCGTGCCTTATTCATGAGGTGCCTTTATCGTGGATCCCGGAAGCTGCGTCTGCGCGGCCTCGAGAAGGGCGGAAAAACCTGCGCCGCGATGAAAGTTCGCGACGGGAATGCGAGGTATAGCCAGGAGGTCGCCGCCCGGCCGGGCAACTCCGCCCGCATAGGCGAACGCGGCCGTGTAGCCCGACCGCGCCGCCGCCGCCTCCAGCTCCGGATCGAGAATCCCGTACGGCCACGCCAGCAGATCGATCTTGGTCCCAAGCTTCTGATCGAGCGTCTGCCGCGATCGCACCAGCTGCGTCATCACAAACGCCGCGTAATCCTCCGTCGTCCGGTGCGCCTTCTCCTTGCGAAAGTCCGGATGCCAGTACGTGTGCGACTGGATGTCCACCAGCCCCGACGCCTTCATCTCCCGCAGCTGCTCCCACGTCAGGCTGTACGCCGCATTCGAGATCGCCGACGGGTAGATAAACAGCGTCACCGGGATGCGGTGCTTCTGCACCAGCGGAAACAATACCGTGTACACCGACCGGTGGCCGTCATCCACCGTGATCGCAATCAGCGCCTGCTCCGGCGCCGTCCCCCTGGTCCCTTTGGTCCCCTCAGCCCCCTCAGTTCCCTCAGTCCCCTTGGTCGATCCGGACCGCATCGCCGCCACCACGGCCGCCAGCGGAACCACCCTGTAGTGGTGTTCGTCCAGCCACGCCATCTGCGACTCAAACGTCGCCGTCGTCACCGTCGTCGATCCCGCCGTCACCGGATCGAAGCGGTGGTACGCCAGCACCGGAATCCCCCGCCCGCCGCCCCCAGAGGGCGTCTGCGCCAGCCCCGCCGGCAGCAGCATCAGCAACAGAAAACTGGTTAGGGAGATCGAAGCGAGCACTCGCGGCGGCGTTCGGAAAGACATCAGATCCTCGGGTCCTGCGAGATGCTGTTCATGGCAGCAGATGTGTTGCGAACCTCGGCAGAGGTGCCGAAACAGCACCCCTTTGCCCCGCATCCAGACGCCTGCCTCGGCGATCCTAGCAGCCTCCCACTCACCCGCCCTCTCCCCCGTTTGTGGGAGTACCCAACCCGCACGGACCAGCCCCCAACCGCATCCCAACCCCGCCGCAACCGATCCCAAGCCCAACCGCAATCCCCACCCAACCCGCCCCATCACCGCACCCCATCCCCACACCGATCGCATCTCAAAGGTGTGCCGCACCCTTTCGCCCGCCCCCTTCTCGCCCTCGCTCTGGCCCGCCCCCTGCACCCTCGCGCCCTCGCCCGCTCCCCCCTCGCCCGCCCCCTGCTCGCCCTCGCTCTCCTCTTCCCCGCCGCCGCCCCCATCCTCCACGCCCAGGGCTGCACCCAGTGTCGCGACAACGCCGCCGCCACACCCCCGGCCACCCAGCGCGCCTACCGCCGAGCCATCACGCTCCTCGCCTTCACCGCCGGCGGCATCTTCCTCGGAACGGTCGCGCTCCTGCGCCGTCCCCACTGACCCCTCTGACCCCGCCGTCCCCGCCGTCCCCGCTGACCCCCGGTGTATGCTTCGCTCGTGCGCCGCCTCCTCGCCCTCGCCGCTCTCGCCCTGTCCCTGGGTTGCAGGGCGCCGTCTATCCCCGCGCAGCCCAGCCCGCGCGAGTACGCCCTTCTAGGCGACTGGGTCGAGCAGACAGGCTCCACCCTCCCTCCCCAGGTCAGCCTCGTCATCGATACCGAAGCCCTCGTCCCCAGCCAGCGCGAGATGCAGTTCCAGCAGTGCCTTCCACCCCGCATGCAAGCCATCTTCAATACCGCCGCCCCCGCCACGCTCGCCTCAAGCTCCGGCAACGATTGGCTCCGGCTCAGCGATGGTCGCTCTGCAACCCTCCACCCCAACGGCGCCACCCTCTCCTTCACCCGCCCCACCCAGATCTTCCGCGTCTCCCGCGTCGCCTTCACCCGCTCCGGCTACGAGGCCTTCCTCTGGGTCGAGCACCAGACCTGCCAGGCCGATCCCGCCCATCCCGGATGCGAGGGCCTCTCTGGAGCACTCCTTCACGCCCACAAGTCCGATGGCGCCTGGACCTTTGAAGAAACAACCTGCCAGGCTATCGTCTTCCCTACATGAAGCCCATCCGGAGGCCTAGGCCACTGCACGTCCCGCAGTATGCTGTTGCTGTGCAAAGCCCGCTCATCGCCCTGATCCTGTCTGTCGCCACCGCCGCCTCCGCACAGGACATCGCCTCCCAGCAGGCGGCGTGGGAGAAGATGGCCGAAGCCCGCCACAACGCGTTGGTAAGGCAATGGGGCACAGGCACTGATCCTGAGCTTCGCGAGAAACTGGCAGGGCTGTACCGGCGCGATCAGGACGGACGCAAGTTCATGGTGACCCTGCCGCAGGCGCAGTGGACCGTTGCCATGGGACAGCAGCAACGCAATGAGGATGCTGCTCTGACCTCGCAACTCAAAGAGATCGTTGCCTCGCGAGGTTGGCCCACGTTCCGCCTGGTTGGAGTCAATGGTTCCGGCCAGGCAATGCTTATCCTCAACCATTCCGCGGACCATGCATGGCAGAGCACGATGTTGCCGCAACTCGAAAAACTAGCGCAGGGAGGAGAGATCGACGGTTCGGATCTTGCCGGCTTTGTTGACAAAACCCTGATCGCTGCGGGCAGGCTGCAGCGCTATGGAACGAAGTTTAACTTCGTAGACGGCAAGATGCATATGTTCGCCGTGGAAGACCCGGAGCATCTTGCAGAAAGGCGCGAACGCGCTTTCCTACCACCCATGCCGCTCTACAAGCATCTACTGGCGACGATGTACCACCTGAGAGAGACGGACGAAATCGCACAACCTGCACCAGCCAAACCTTAGCTGTTGAATTACCAGCCTAGTACGGCACACCCTTCCCCCGCTCCGCCTTGAATGCCCGCATGTACCACTCGAACTCGTCGAAGAACCTGCCCGAACGCTCCGCCATCTCCTGCGTCAACGCCACCCCATCCGCGCTCAGCGAGCTCGCGACCAAAGGAATTGCCTGCAGCGTCGGAATCGTCGGCATCCCCACCTCCGGCAGCAGCGCCCGCAGCTGCATCGCCGCCCGCACACCACCGTAGGCCGACACCGAGTAGCACACGATCGCCGAAGGCTTCCAGAAGTACTCCTCTAGAAAATAGTCAATCAGGTTTGTCAGCGCAGGCGGCGCACTGTGGTTGTACTCCGCCGAGACCGCCACCACGCCATCGGCGCGTTCATAGATGCGGGCCACCGGCTCCAGCTTCGCCCGCAGATCCTCATACCCCTTCGGAGCCCCCGCCTTCAGCTCCTTCCACATCTTGTCCAGCAACGGCAGCTTCAGCTCCGCCGGGTCAACCAGAGCCGTCTCATGCCCCCGCCGCTCAAGCTCCCGCACCACCCACTTCGCCGCCCTGTCCCCAACCCGCTCCGACCGCACCGTCCCCAGCAAAACAGCAACCACCATCACCAACCTCCAAAGCTGAATTGGATGCGCAAACGACTCCCGAACACGGCCGCCCCTTTTCGCCGCTACCGCCGTTGCCCGGCCCTATCTCTCGTCGTCTAGAAGCAAAGCGGAGCAGCCTGTGGAGGGAGGGAGGGAACGAAGCTGAAAATCCGGGAGTATGTCTGTTCCTTCAGTCCCTGCCTTCCATTGCTTCAGCCCCTGCCTTTCCGTCGCTTCAGTCCCTGCCTTCCGTTGCTTCAGCCCTTGCCGTTGCCCGCCCCTTTGCTTGTCATTCAGGAGCGAAGCGGAGGAACCTGCTGCTACGCTTGCCGTTGCCCTTGCCCTTGTCCGTTCCACGCCGTCATCCTGACCAAAGCGCGCAGCCGAAGGACCCCTGTATTAGCCTTTGCACTCGCAGCTGCGGCTGCACTCGCGTTTGCACTTGCTCCTGCCGTTGCCCGCTCTTTTGCTTGTCATTCAGGAGCGAAGCGGAGGAACCTGCTGCTGCACTTGCCGTTCCCTTATCCGTTCCACGCCGTCATACTGAGCAAAGCGCGCAGCGCGTAGCCGAAGGACCCCTGTATTAGCCTTTGTACTTGCGCTGGCCGCTGCACTCGCCCTTCCCGCTACCCGCCCTTGCTCGTCAGTCAGGAGCGCCTCGAGCCGAAGCACCTACCGCCTCTTCTTCCCTGCCGTCTTCTTCGCCGCTGCCGGAACCGCCTTCTTCGCAGCGGACCTCTGCGGAGCACCCTTGGCCGGGCCCTTTCTGGCCACAGCCTTCACTGCCCGCCCCGCCCTTGTCGCCGCAGCCTTCTTCCCGCCATGGCTGACCACCGGCTTCGCGTGCTTCACCGGCACGCCCCGCTTGGCCGCCGGAGCCCCCCTGCTCACCACTGCTCCGTTTCTAGAAGCGCCGCTTTTAGCCCCCGCTCCGTTCCCGCCCCCGTGCTTGCCGGCAGCCCCGTTCTTGCCCGCCGCCCCATGCTTCGCCCCCGCGCCGTTCTTCGCCCCCGCGACCCTGCCCGCCGGAACAACCTTCCCAGCCGACGCCACCTTCTTCGCTCCCGCATCTTTGCCCGGAGCAGCAGACCGCAACCCAGCCTTGTCCGCGTCAAGAGCACCCGCGCCAGCCTTCGCAGGCGCCGCAGACTTCGCGGGCACCGCAGCAGACTTCCCGGCGACAGACTTCGCCGCCGCGCCCGGTCCCGCCGGCCCATCACTAGACCCCGCCTTCTCAGCCGCTGCAGCCCGTGCAGGAGAGCCAGCCGCAGACCCAGACCCAGACCCAGCCCTCCCCTGGACCACCTTAGCCGGACCATCCGCCGCCTCAGCCGGACCATCCACGGCCGAAGCATCAGCCTTAGCCGCAGCCTTGCCCGCCGCCTTAGTCCCGGCCCTGCCCGCCGTCTCAGCAACCGCCTTGTCTCCCTCAGCAGCCGCGCCAACCTCAGCCCCCGCTACCTCCACCGCCGAACCCGCAATCTCCTCCCCATCCCCGCCTTCCGCTTTACCCATCGCCTTCTTCCGGCTCTTCGCCGGCTTCGCCTCCTTCTTGGCGGCTCGTGGCCGGCGCAGGCTCACCGGCGGCGGAGGCGCCGGCGGAGAGTAAGGCTCGAGGTACGCCTTCATCTCCTCCACTGTGCCTAGCCGCTCATCCATCAGCTCGAAGTACAGCTTGTCCAGCAGCTCCTCATACACCGGCAGGTCGGGCGTAATCCGCATCTCCTGCATCAACAGGTAGGGAAGCCGCTGGCGCGCCTGCGGCCAGTCGCTATAGAAGCTCTTGAACTTCGACTGCAGCGCCGCGTTCTTGGTCGTGTGCGCCGCCCACAGCACCGCCTCCGGCTCGGCCGAGCGGATCAGCTTGTACGCCTGCGAGGCCAGCGCCGCACCCTTCCCCCCCAGTTGCGCCACAAACTCCTTGCCCTTCGCCTCCAGCTCCTCGATCTCGCGCACAAAGCCCTGGCGCGGAAAGCTCCTCTTCAACGCCTCAATCTCCTTCGCGGACATCTTCGCCGCCAGCAGCGGGAAGTTCGCCGCCGCAGCATCCGCCACCACACCCATCGTCTGCAGCTGCGCCTGGCTCTCGCGCATCCGCTCCATCTCCGCTACATTGGCCTTCGCGGCCGACAGCCCCGGAACCAGGTGCTGCATCCACCCCTCCTCCTCCAGCCGCCGCATCACCCGCAGAGCGTCCTCCTCATGAAAGATCTCCTCCGTCTCATACCCGCGGTGAAACTCGTCCATCGCCGAGATATAACCCTCGGCCTTCCCCGTCTCGTACCGCGTCTGTGTCTTCTCGTCCAGACGCCATCCCAGCCGCGCCATCAGACGAGCCGCGCGGATCATCCGCACCGGGTCCTCAATAAATCCGTAGTTGCTCACCAGCCGCAGCTCCCGGTTCTCGATATCCGCCACCCCGTTCAACGGGTCCATCAACAAGCCGTACGAACCTTCATTCAGCGAGAGCGCCATCGCGTTCGCCGTGAAGTCCCGCCGCCGGAGGTCGTCCAGAATCGTCGCCGGCTTCACCACCGGCTTGCCCGGCTTCGGATAGGAGACCGTCAATGTGCTCCCAATCTCCATCCGCACACCACCCGGAAACCGCACGTAAAACGCCTGCGCCGCGTCCCGTTCCCCCGCGATCACGCCGCCAGCCTTCTCTATATCTTTCTTCAGCTTGGAGGCATTGCCTTGAACCGCTACATCCAGATCACGAACCGCCGTCCCGCCAATCAGGTCCCGAACCGCGCCCCCGACCAGAAATACCGTCAGGCCCTTCGACCTCGCTACGTCGCGAACCGCCCCCAGGGCAGCCTGTTGCGCCTTCGAAAGACGCGTCTCCAGCAGGTAAATATTGTCGGCCATAATCGATCCCTACTCCTCAAACGGTGCTCTGATCAGCCTCGGCCCCTGTTTCTGGCTTGGTATAAGCCTAGGAAAATGAAGCATTTACAACGAGCTGTTGCGCTGACATAAGGGTTCATGGTACCACACGGTTATCCATGCGACTACCCGGACGCACCTTTCCCGCAAGCGCCCGGCCAGACATGCGACAATCCGCCAGGGAGCCATGGCGTCCAACCAGAAGAAGGTCATCGTGAGACGCTTCCTCGGCGATGTTCTGCCGGGATACTTGCCCGTCAGCAGCTTCGTCCACAACGGCTCCGTAGATCTCCTCGACCTCGACGGACGCATCTCTCCAATTCCCCTATCTGACATAAAGCACATAAGTTACGTTCGCGACTTCAACCGCGGCGACCTCTCCGACCCGGAGCGCATCAGCCGCAGAACCTTTCTCGCCCGGCCCCGCTCAGAAGGCCTCTGGGTGCGCCTCACCTTCCGTACCCCCGGCCACGGCCCACCCGACCCTCGCCCAGCGGACCCCCGCTCCCCCGACCTCCTCGAAGGTCTCGCCGCATCCGACCTTTCGCTCCTCGACGACCTCCTCTCCGACTCCGGCGTCCACCTAACACCGCCTGATACCCGATCTAACACCCAAAGAATCTTCGTCCCGCGCACGTCTATCCTTGATCTGCAGGTCCTCGCCGTCATCACCACGCCCTCCCGCCGCAAGCCCCTGCCGGCTCAGCCCGACCCCTTGCAGGAGGACCTTTTCAGCACCCTGCCCCCCCAGATCACACGTCCAAACTGATCATGCCCTCTACCTCCCTCTCCCTGGCACACCTCGCCCATCACCTCCACGCCGACCTCCACAGCGGTGACCCCGATACACTTATCCGCGGCCTCGCCGGAATCGAGACCGCCTCCGTCGGCGACCTCACCTTCCTCTCCAACCCCCGCTACACCTCGCTCGCGCGATCAACCCAGGCCTCTGCCATCCTGGTCGAGCACCGCTTCGCCGACCTCCCCACCCCCACCCTCCGCACCGAGAACCCCTACCTCGCCTTCGCGCGGGCGATCGAACTCTTCTACCAGCCGCCCACCTACCCGCCCGGCGTCCACCCCACCGCCGTCGTCGCGGCCTCCGCCACCATCGGCCCCCGCGCACACATCGGCGCGTATGTCGTTGTCATGGAACACGTCACCGTCGGCGAAGACGCCGTCCTCCATCCCCATGTCGTCCTCTACCCCCACGTCCGCATCGGCCAGAGGCTGCTCGCCCATGCCCACGCCGTCGTCCGCGAGCACTGCCAGCTCGGGGACGACGTCATCCTCCAAAACGGCGTCGTCATCGGCTCCGACGGCTTCGGCTTCGCTAAGGATCCCGGGCAGCCCCTCGGCCGCCGCTGGTCGAAGATCCTGCAGTCCGGCCCCGCCGTGCTCGAGGACGCCGTCGAGATCCAGGCCAACGCCTGCATCGACCGCGCCTCCATCGGCGAAACCCGCATCCGCTCCGGCGCCAAAGTAGATAACCTCGTCCAGGTCGGCCACGGTTCAATCGTCGGTCAGGACACCCTGCTCTGCGCCCAGGTCGGCCTCGCCGGCTCCAGCCACATCGGCAGCGAGGTCATCCTTGCTGGGCAGGTCGGCGTAGCCGGCCACTGCACGGTCGGCGATGGAGCGGTCGCAACTGCCCAGTCAGGCATCCCCTCCGATGTGCCACCCGGCATGATTGTCAGCGGCTACCCAGCCGTTGAAAATCGACGCTGGCTGAAGTCCGTCGCCATGCTCAACAGGCTTCCGGACATCCTGCGTAACCTAAAGGGAGAACAAAAGTAACACAAGCGTGCAGTTACCCCATATGATGGGCGCACCATGGCCACATCGATGACTACCCAATCGTCACCTCCGAATGGACCTCCCCCGCCAACACTTGCCCCCGTACGCCTGCTTCTGCTCGACGACGACCCCACCAACCTCCACCTCCGCTGCGCCATCCTCCGCCAGCACGGGTACGAGTGCCTGTCCGCCGGCACCATCGAGCAGGCGACCGCTCTTCTGGACCAGATCGACATCGCTGTGCTCGACTACCACCTTGGCGAGGGTGAATTTGGCACCGAAGTGGCCGAAACACTCCGCCGCCGCCGTCCCCACATTCCCATCATCATCCTCTCCGCTACCCTCGAACGCTTCTTCGGCGGTGTCGAGGATATGCATCTGCTCAAGGGTCACAGCTCGGTCGATGATCTCCTGGGTGCGCTCAACTCGCTCTCCGCCAAGCGCCGGGGAGCAGCCGTCGTGGTCGACGCCCGTGACTTCTTCTACGCCCGCATCTCCCGCGCCATCGGTTCCGACGCCCTGGTCCAGATATTCAACGGCCAGGGCATCTGGCTCTTCTGCAACGACCCCGCAGCCGAATACCTGGGCAAGCCCCGCGACTGGTTTCCCGGCCGCTGCCTGTTCGAGGAGCTCCCCAACCTCATGCGAGACTGGCGAGATGTCCTCCTCACCGTCCCCCGGACCCGGGAAACCTTCATCGATCGCACCCGTCTCGGCCTCCTTCGATCCCCAAAGGCCGGCGAGGAGGTCTTCACGTGGAGCGTCCTCGCCTTTCCCATTCGCCTCCACGACAACACCGATGGTGTCGTCCTCACCGCGCGTGTGCTCGACCGCCATCACCCCATCCTGTAGCCGCCGCCCACCCGGCTGCTACCCTGAAGCGATGCCCCGCCCCTCATCGCCACGTGCCGGCTGGATCGCCGCCGTCAGCCTTCTGTCCCTGGCCGGCTGCCACTCCGCCATGGTCGATGCGACCGTCCAGAACCGCTCCGGAACTCCCGTCACCCTGCTCGAGGTCGACTACCCCAGCGCCAGCTTCGGCACTCAGAACCTTGCCGACGGAGCCGACTTCCACTACCGTCTCAAGGTCCTCGGAAGCGGCCCCCTGAAGCTCACCTGGACCGACCTCGCCCAGCACGAACACACCTCCCCGGGGCCGGCGCTCGACGAAGGCTCGGAAGGCCTGCTGACTGTCACCATCATCGACGCCGCGGACGTGCGCTGGCAGACGACGCTTAAGCAAAAACGCTGACCGCAATCGCCTCGCCTGATTCCCTGCCCCCGCACTCCCACCGACCTCCCCACAAATCAAGCAGCAGCTCCCTCGACCATGGCTGCGTAAACCACGCCGATCCGATACAGCCCGCGGCCAGCCCGCAGCCCAGCCCCGCCCAACCCTGCGATAAACTCGCCTCATGCCCCGCGGTTACTTCATTACCTTCGAAGGCCTCGACGGCTCCGGCAAGACCACCCAGCTCGGCCGGCTCGCAAAGTTTCTGGAAGCCGGCGGGCACCGCGTCACCACGCTCCGGCAGCCCGGTGGAACCGCCCTCGGCGACAGCATCCGTTCCATCCTGCTTGACTCGCGCTCCGAGGCGTCCGTCGGCTCGATCGCCCCCCACGCCGAGCTTGCCCTCATGTTTGCCGATCGCGCCCAGGCCATCGCCCAGGTGATCCAGCCCGCCCTGGCCGCGGGACACATCGTCCTCTGCGACCGCTACACCGACTCCTCCGAGGCCTACCAGGGCGCTGGCCGCCAACTCGGGTCGGATGCCGTCCTCAGCCTGCACCGCGCCGTTTGCGGCAACCTCCAGCCGGATCTCACACTTCTCCTCCTTCCTCCGCTCGCATCCTCCCTCCGCCGCGCGCGCCGCCGCAATCAGCGCCACATCGATCGGTCGGGCGTCGACGAGAACCGCTTCGAACGGGAGTCCGGTGCCTTCTATACGCGCATCTACGACAGCTACCTCCGCATCGCCGCCCGCGATCCGCAGCGGGTCGTGACCATAGAAAGCGACGGCTCCATCGACGTGATCAACAGCCTCATCGAAACCGCCGTAACGCATCGTCTGCTACTCCGCGTCGAATCATCATGACCACGCCGCTACCGACGCTCCCCACCGAAGCCGCGGCCAAGGCGGATCTGCTCGCACAGCAAGCGGCCCCCATCGCTCCCCCCAGTAGTCCCCCCACGACTCCAAAAGCCAAGCCCTCCGCCGGCCCGTCCAACACCCCACCCGCAAGCGCGCCAGGCCCTCCCGACGGCGGCCCCTACCGCATGCCCCCCGGCCTGAAGTACCCCCTGCACTTCTACCTCTTCAAGCCATGGGTCAAGTTGGGCGAGCCCATCCGCCTCTTCGAGCACCTTCACAAGGTCTTCGGACCCATCTCTTACTACCGCTTCCTCGGCACCCCCATCATCTTCGTCAACGACCCCGCCTACGTTCGCGAGGTCCTCATCAACCAGGCCCCGTCCTTCATCAAGGAGCGCACCCTCAAGCGCATGAAGATCCTCCTCGGCGAGGGCCTCATCACCTCGGACGATCCCATTCACATGCGTCAGCGGCGCATCGCCGCTCCCGCCTTCCACCGCCAGCGCATCTCCGCCTACGGCGACCAGATCGTCTCCATCGCCTCAGCCGAGTCGAGCCAGTGGCGGCCCGGGCAGACCGTCGACATCAACGCCGCCATGATGGAGCTCTCCCTCCGCATCATCGCCCGCACCCTCTTCGATACCGAGGTCACCCCCGACATCCTCTCCATCAACGTCGAAACCAACACCATCATGGAGCTCTACAACTTCCTCGTCGCCTTCCCCATGATCGAGAGCGTCCTCCACCTCCCCATCCCCGGCATCGTCAAGTTCCGCCGGTCCCGCGCCCGTCTCGACGCTATCGTCGGCAATCTCATCTCCGCTCGTCGGCAGGAGATGCAGGCCAACCCCGGTCGCGACCGCGGCGACCTCCTCTCCATGCTCATCGCCTCCCGCTACGAGACCGAAGACCAGATCACCCAGGCGCCCGGCCGCGAAGCACCCGTCTCCGCAGGCCACGTCTCCGCAGGCCTCGTCTCCAAAGACCCCGCCTCCGAGGGCATGGACGATACCCAGATCCGCGACGAGGTCCTCACTATTTTCCTCGCCGGCTACGAGACCGTAGCCAACGCCCTCGCCTGGACCTGGTACCTGCTCTCCCAGAACCCCGGTCCCGAGGCCGACCTCCACGCTGAGCTCGACACCGTCCTCGGCTCCAGCCAAGGCACCGGCCAAGCCCGCCGCCTGCCCACCATGGCCGATCTCCCCAACCTCCGCTACACCGAGCAGGTCTTCGCTGAGGCCATGCGCCTCTACCCACCCGCCTGGGCCATGGGTCGCATGGCAACCAAGCCCTTCACGCTTGGCCCCTACCGCATCCCCGCCGGCGCACACGTCTTCTTCAGCCAGTACGTCATGCACCGCAGCCCCGAGTTCTACCCCGACCCGCTGCGCTTCGATCCCTCCCGTCACACCCCCGAGAACAAGGCCGGCCGCGACAAATTTGTCTACTTCCCCTTCGGCGGCGGCTCCCGCCAGTGCATCGGCGAGTCATTCGCCTGGATGGAAGGTATCCTCGCCATCGCCACCATCGCCGCCAGCTGGCGCATGCGCTACCAGGACGCCCATCCCCCCGTCCCGCAGGCTCGCATTACCCTACGTCCCCGCGATCCCATGCACATGCAGCTCACCCATCGCTAAAACTTGTTACCTGGTAACAACATTTTGGTTACTATTTTTGACAACCAGGCAACTCTTCTGAGAAATTAATCACCGTACTGAAGGTGAGCCATAAACAGGCTCAGACAGGCATTCATGCACGGAGCTACAACGATGCCAGTCGCACAGCAGGTCTCCGATCTCGTCGTAACTCCCGTCAAGAGCTATCTGCGTCTTGCCGAGGTCGTCTCCGCGCTCTCCTTCGCGGTCGACCTCACCGAAGGTGCGATCCCCGGTCATGCCCTCCGTTCCTGCGTCCTCGGCATGCGCATCGCGCACCGCGCTGGCCTGTCTCCCGAGCTGCTCAGCGACCTGTACTTCGCCCTCCTCCTCAAAGACATCGGCTGCAGCAGCAACGCCGCACGCGTCAGCCAGATCGTCGGCGGAGACGATCGCATCCTCAAGGCCGGCATCCGGCTCGAGGACTGGACCAACCCCTACAATCTCAGCCTCTCCAGCCTTAAGCTCTTCTGGAGCATCGTCCTCCCTAACTCCGATCCGCTCCGCCGCCTCGCCCGCATCCTTCGCCTCGCCCTCAGCTCCAATAAGAACAGTATGGAGATGATCGCCATCCGCTGCGAACGTGGAGCCGAGATCACCCGCAAGATCGGCTTCAGCGACGCCGTCTCCGACGCCATTCACTCGCTCGACGAACACTGGGATGGCCAGGGCTACCCCGACCGCCTCCAGGCCCGCAACATCCCCGTCCTCGCCCGTGTTCTCGCCATCGCACAGCACCTGGACGTCTTCGCCACTGCCCGCTCGACCAACCTGGCCCTCCAGGTCATGCATGAGCGCAGCGAGGTCTGGTTCGACCCCAACCTGGTCCGGGTCGCCGCGGAGCTCTCAGAGGAGGGCACGCTTTGGACCGGCGCCCTTGCCTCGTCCGACCACGACGCAACCCTCCGCGTCGTCATCGAGCTCGCCCCGCCCGAGCCCCAGCCCCTTGCGCACCAGGAGCTCGACCGCCTGTGCGAGGCCTTTGCCGACGTCGTCGATGCGAAGTCCCCCTTCACCTACTGTCACTCCCTCGGCGTGGCCGAGATCGCGTCCGACATCGCCCGCACCCTCGGTCTGCCCGAAGACCGCTGCCAGCTCGTCCGCCGCGCCTCTCTCCTGCACGACCTGGGCAAGCTCTCCCTGCCCAACACCATCCTCGATAAATGCGGCGGCCTCTCCTCGAGGGAACGCAAGCAGGTCCAGCAGCACCCGCGCCTTACCCGCCAAATCCTCTCCCGCATCGAGCCCTTCAAGGAGATCGCCGCCATCGCCGGCGCGCACCACGAACGGCTCGACGGCTCCGGCTACCCCGACCACCTCACCGCCGACGACATCCCCCTCGAGGTCCGCATCCTCGCCGTCGCCGACATCTACCGCGCCATGACCGAGCAGCGCCCCTACCGCGAAGGCCTCACCCACGCGCAGGTCATGCGCCTGCTCCTCCTCGATACACCCCGCCGCCTCGACCCCGAAGTCGTCGCCGCCCTCGAAACCTCTCATCGCTTCAGCTCCTTCCAGCAAGCCACAGCCCGCATCCAGTAGCCCGCGCGCAGCAACCCGACCGCCACTCCCCCAATACCAGGCCCAGCCTCCGCGCCCCAGCCCGCAACCCCCCCTGGAACTATCCCGCGCCTCTCCGCGTACCCCACTTCGCGCCCATGCCGTTTCGCGAAATCCTCACCCAGACCATCGCCGCACTTTGGGATAACAAGCTCCGCAGCCTGCTGACCATGTTCGGCATCGTCTGGGGCATCACCTCGGTCATCCTTCTTGTCGGCCTCGGCATCGGCTTCAACATCCAGCAGCGCGATCAGCTCCGCACCATCGGCACCGACATCGCAATCGTCTTTGGCGGCAAGACCGGCATGCCCTCCGGTGGGTACGCCGCCGGCCGCGACGTCCGCCTCACCATCGACGATGTCCGCGCCATCCGCCGCGAAGCCAGCCTCATCCTCAACATCTCGCCCGAGCTCCGCCGAACCGTCTCCGAAGTCAGCCCCTGGAACGCCTCCTCACGCCCCGTTCGCGGCGTCTGGCCCGAGTACCAGCGCTTCCGCTCGCTCAAGGTAGAGCAGGGCCGGCTCTTCACCCAGACCGACGAAGATCAGGCCCGCCGTGTCGTCCTCCTCGGCGCCGATTCCAACCGGCAGCTCTTCCCCGGCAAGCCCGTCGTCAGCCAGCTGCTCATGATCGCCGGCTACCCCTACACCGTCATCGGCGTCCTCGAAAAGAAAAAACAGAACGGCTCCTACGGCTCCGGCCCCGACAACACCCAGCTCTTCGTCCCCTACTCCGCCATGGCCCGCGACTTCCCGCCGGCCGAACGCCCCGGCGTCTTTCCCGGCTGGGTCAACAACATCGTCGTCCAGCCCGTCTCCGCCGACCTCCACGTGGAGGCGCTCGCACAGGTCAACCGCATCCTCGCCGATCGCCACCACTTCGACCCGCTCGACAAAGAGGCCGTGTGGGTCTGGGACACCCTTCAGGGAGCCAAATTTACGGAGCGAATCTTCTCCATCATGACCCTCTTCTTCGCCGCCGTCGCCATCCTCACGCTCGCCCTCGGAGGCATCGGCGTCATGAACATCATGCTCGTCGCCGTTACCGAGCGCACCCGCGAGATCGGCGTCCGCAAGGCCCTCGGCGCCACCGCCATCGACATCCGCCGGCAGTTCCTCGTCGAGTCCGCCATCATCACCATCGTCAGCGGAGCACTCGGCCTGGCGCTCGGCGTCGGCGTCTGCCTGCTACTGCGCCTCGTCCCCCTTCCGGAGTTCATCCCCGTCCCCGCCGTCTCCCCCGTAGCGATTGTCGCCTCACTCGCCACCCTCAGCCTCATCACCCTCTCCGCCGGCACTTACCCCGCCCTCCGCGCCGCCAGCCTGACCCCCATCGAGTGCCTCCATGTCGACTAACTCAGACAACCAGAGGTTGCCTGTACCTTGCGTGCAGAACGTCGAGCACCTCGGCCTCAGCCTTCCCTGCACCTTTGCTTCTCGACTTCGCCGTTACCTGTACTTTTGCTTCTCGACCTTCGCCGTTGCCGGTACTTTTGCTTCTCGACCTTCGCCGTTACCTGTACTTTTGCTTCTTGCTTTTGCCGTTGCCTGTACCTTTGCTTGTCATTCAGGAGCGAAGCGGAGGAACCTGCTGTACCGTCCCACAAACCGCCTCGCCTGAGCAAAGCTTGAGCATCTCTCGCACCCACAAGACCTGAGAAGGCCACCCGCATGAACCTCGCCGAAGTCATCCGCCAATCCCTCCAGGCGCTCATCCGCAACCGCCTCCGCTCCGCCCTTACCATGCTCGGCATCGCCTGGGGCCTGGTCACCGTCGTCCTCCTCCTCAGCTACGGCAGCTCCCTCAGCCGCGAGGTCCTCAACGGCTTCCTCGGCATCGGCAACAACGTCATCATGGTCTGGGGCGGACAGACCTCCATGCAGGCAGGCGGCGAACGCTCCGGCCAGAAGATCAAGTTCCGCGACGGCGACGTCGAAGCCATCCGCGACTCCGTCCCCTTCCTCAAAGCCGTCTCCTCGGAGTCCGACGACGGCTTCTCCTTCCACTACGGTCCCAAGGTCGTCAACATCCAGTCCAAGGCCGTCGACCTCCCCTACGGCGATATGCGCAACCTCGTTATCGCCCAGGGCCGCTACTTCGAGGCCTCCGACTTCACCGACCACCGCAAGGTCGTCCTCTTCGGCCCCCACGCCGCCGCCAAGCTCTTCAACGGCTTCCCTCCCGTCGGCGAAACCGTCGAGATCGAGGGCCAGGTCTTCGACGTCATCGGAGTCCTCCGCAATAAAATCCAGGACTCCTCCAACAACGGTCCCGACAATGAAAACGCCTTCATCCCCTTCCCGCTCATGCGCGACCTCCGCCAGCAGCGCGACCCCGACTCCATCGTCTTCCAGCCCTCCCGCGCCGACCTCCACGTCAAAGCCATCCAGGCCGTCCGCACGGTCCTCGCCCAGCGCCACCACTTCGATCCCAAAGACGAAAAGGCAATCGGCTCCTGGGACACCATCGAGGACTCCGCCTCCATCCACCAGTTCTCGATCGCCCTCCAGGTCCTGCTCGGCCTCATCGGCGCCATGACCCTCGCCGTCGGCGGCGTCGGCGTCATGAACATCATGCTCGTCTCCGTCACCGAGCGCACCCGCGAGATCGGCCTCCTCAAAGCCCTCGGTGCCCGCCCCCGAGAGATCCTCAAGCAATTCCTCCTCGAAGCCCTCACCCTCACCTTCCTCGCCGGCCTCGGCGGCATGGTCGCCGCCCTCCTGGTCACCCACCTCATCCCGCCCATGCCCCTCTACTCCGACATCTACAAAACCGCCAACCACGAGGGCGACATCATCCTCTCCGTCTCCCCCCTCATCCTCCTAGTCTCCTTCCTCATCCTCGCCGCAATCGGCATCGTCTCCGGCCTAATCCCCGCTATCCGCGCCGCCCGCCTGGACCCCGTAGCCGCCCTCCGCAGCGAGTAGCGTTCGGGGCCGCAGCGGACCTGCCGTCGCTCTTGCCTTGCCGTTGCCCGCCCTTTTGCTTGTCATTCAGCAGCGCAGCGGAGGAACCTGCTTCTGCCGTTCGTCTTTGCCTCTGCCGTTGCCCGCTCTTTTGCTTGTCATTCAGGAGCGAAGCGGAGGAACCTGCTGTGAGCTCTTGCCTTTGCCCTCGCCCACCACCCACAAGCGAACCACCACCAACACACGATTCACCAATTCCAATTAGGATCAACAACGTGAATGAAGGTCGCTGGGTCCTGCTGATTGCCTCTGAAGTCGGAGGCACCGATTCCGTCTCCGATCGCGCCATGGAACGACTCGTCGAAGCCATCGCCGAAGAGGGCTACGAGGTCGTCCGCACCTCCACCCCCGAGGACGGCCTCTCGCTCGTCACCTCCGACCCCTCCTACTCCGCCATCCTGCTCGACTGGGACCTCGAGGGCGAAGACCAGTTCGACGAACGCGCCGCCCTCGAAGTGCTCCGCGCCGTCCGCCACCGCAATAAAAAAGTCCCCATCTTCCTCATCGCCGACCGCACCCTCGTCTCCGAACTCCCGCTCGAAGTCGTCAAGCAGGTCCACGAGTACATCCACCTCTTCGGCGACACCCCCGCCTTCATCGCCAACCGCGTCGACTTCGCCGTCGCCCGCTACCACGAGCAGCTCCTACCGCCCTACTTCCGCGAACTCAAAAAATACACCGACCAGGGCGCCTACTCCTGGGACGCGCCCGGACACATGGGCGGCGTCGCCTTCCTCAAGCATCCCGTCGGCCAGGAGTTCCACCGCTTCTTCGGCGAAAATCTCCTCCGCTCCGACTTGGGCATCTCGACCGCCCCGCTCGGCTCCTGGCTCGACCACATCGGTCCTCCCGGCGACTCCGAACGCAACGCCGCCCGCATCTTCGGCGCGGACTGGACCTTCTACGTCCTCGGCGGATCGTCCAACTCCAACCAGATCGTCGGCCACGGCGTCATCGCCCAGGATGATATCGTTCTCGCCGACGCCAACTGCCACAAGTCGATCTGCCACTCGCTCACCGTCACCGGCGCCCGGCCCGTCTACTTTAAGCCCACCCGCAACGGCTACGGCATGATCGGCCTCGTCCCCATCAAGCGCTTCTCCCCCGAAAACGTCCGCGACCTCATCGCCAAGAGCCCCTTCGCCGCCGGCGCCCGCTCCCAGCAGCCCACCTACGCTGTCGTCACCAACTCCACCTACGACGGCCTTTGCTACAACGTCGACAAGGTCGTCTGCGAACTCGCCAAGTCCGTCCCCCGCGTCCACTTCGACGAGGCCTGGTACGCCTACGCCAAGTTCCACCCCATCTACCGCAACCGCTTCGCCATGGGCGTCCCCGACGACATGCCCGACCGTCCGGCCATCTTCTCCGTCCAGTCCACCCACAAGATGCTCGCCGCCTTCTCCATGGGCTCCATGGTCCACGTCAAACTCTCCGACCGCGCCCCGCTCGACTTCGACCAGTTCAACGAAGCCTTCATGATGCACGGAACCACATCGCCCTTCTACCCCCTCATCGCCTCGCTCGACGTCGCCGCCGCCATGATGGACGACCCCGCCGGCCCCACGCTCATGGACGAGACCATCCAGGACGCCATCAGCTTCCGCCAGGCCATGTCCTCCATCGCCCACCGCCTCCGCATGGAGTCCGAAAACGGCGAAGGCTGGTTCTTCCGCCTCTACCAGCCCGAAAACGTCACCGACCCCGCCACCGGCGATCGCGTCATCTTCGAGGAGGCCGAGGACGATCTGCTCATGAACCACCCCTCCTGCTGGACCCTCAAGCCCGGCGAAGACTGGCACGGCTACCAGGACGACGACATCGCCGACGACTACTGCATGCTCGACCCCGCCAAGGTCACCATCCTCACCCCCGGCGTGAACGCGCAAGGCATCATCACCGACTGGGGCATCCCCGCCGCCATCCTCACCGAGTTCCTCGACGGCCGCCGCGTCGAGATCGCCCGCACCGGCGACTACACCGTCCTCGTCCTCTTCTCAGTCGGCACCTCCAAGGGCAAGTGGGGATCCCTGCTCGAAAATCTCTTCGAGTTCAAGCGCCTCTACGACACCGAGGCTCCACTCGAGGAGGCCCTTCCCGAACTCGTCGCCAAGTACCCCGCCCGCTACCGCAAATCCACGCTCAAGGAGCTCTCCGACGAGATGCACCGCGCCATGGTCGACATGAACCTCTCCGGCCTCGTCAACGAAGCCTGCGACGAGGACTTCGACCCCATCCTCACCCCCGCCCAGACCTACCAGAAGCTCGTCCGCGGCGAGACCGAACGCCTCCGCTTCGCCGAGATGGCCAGCCGCATCGCCGCCGTCATGCTCGTCCCCTACCCCCCCGGCATCCCTATGTCCATGCCCGGCGAACGCCTCGGCGGTCCCAACACCCCCGTCATCAAACTCATCCTCGCCATGGAGGAGTTCGGCAAGCGCTTCCCCGGCTTCGAACGCGAGGTCCACGGCATCGAGGTCGACTCCGACGGAAACTACTGGATGCGCGCCGTCATCGAAGCCCAATCCAAACCCTCCAGAAAGCCCCGCCGCCAGAAAGGCCCCGGCTCCACCCCACCCCACGAGTACGCTCCCCCCATCAAACCCGTCCGCCGATCCACGGAATAGCACCTCCCCTGCCTCAGTTCTTCTGGCGATCGCTCAACCTCATGCGCTGCATCAGCATGTCGAAGCGAGCATCACCCGCAAGTCATCGAAAATTGGGTCAACCGCACTCCACATCATCCAGAAGCAATGCTGATCGACTGCCTTCTCCAACTCCTGAAAGGCCGTGTCACGATTCCCCTGCCGCATTGCGTTGAGACTTCTCTCATACGCCAGACACCGCTTCGGACTCAGACTGAGCGCATCCAGTCTTGCCTTCCAGTACGCTCTCCATCCCTTCGTTCGATACACCTCCAGCAACGCCGAAACGTCGATCAGTGGATATCGCCCATGCAGCGAAACCAGGTCATGGTTAACTGCCTCGCCCTGCATCCCTTTCTTCTCGTAGATCGAGCTCATCCAATTGTCGACGACCAGCGACAGATTCGGTTCCATCTCCTTTGCCCTCTCCAGGTGCTCGAGCGCTTCATCGTAGTGGCGACCGAAGTACAGTGTTGCCCCAAGATGTCGATTCATCAAAAACGACAGTGGATCCAGTTGCAGCGCGCGTCGCATGTGAGTGATCGCGTCCTCTGGATGGCCGGTCACATCCAGATAGATCGCGTACTTCATCTCTCCAAGCGATGCACTTGGGCTGAGTTGGAGCCCTCGCTTCAGGTTTGCCTCTGCCGCAGCCCAGTCCCAGGCAAGAGTCTGCTGGCTGCCCAGGGCGGTGTAAGCTTCCCCATCCGAGGGGCTCAACCAGATCGCATGTTTGCTGAGTTCAATGCCCTTTGGCAACGTCGTATTCAAGTCGGCTAAGTCCAGTGTGTACTCCGACTCGAATGCATTTGCCAGCCCGATATAACCCGAAGCATACTTCGGATCCGCCTCTATCGCCTTCTGAAAATAAGTCGCACTCCGGCGTACGTCCCGCTTGTTGTAAAAGTAGAGTCCCCGCAGGTACGCGTCATGAGCTACCGGACTTACTGATCGCTCCTTTGCCTCTCCAGCCTCCGTGGCGGGCAGCAGTGCCACTCTGGCGCGGGAGGCAATCCCATCGGCTACCCCGTGCTGCAGCGATAAGACATCGCTGGCCTGCCCCTCGAAGCTCTCCGCCCACAGGTTCCGATCCGTCCTTGCGTCAATCAGCTGGGCCGTGATCCGCATCCTGTCGCCCACGCGCATCACCGAACCCTCAACCACTGCATCCACGCCCAACTCGTTCACAATCTGGTGCAGCGGCTTATGTGTCCCTTTGTCCTGCATCACAGATGTTCGAGACACCACCCGCAGGTTCGGAATACGTGCCAGCTCCGTAATCAGCTCGTCTGTCATTCCATCCGCAAAGTAATCCTGCCCCGTATCCCCAGAGAGATTCTCCAGTGGCAGGACGGCGATCGAGCTTATCAGGGTTGGCGTCCCTGGTTGGCGGCGCCAGCGTAAGCTCCACAGGGAACCCAGGACAATCAGGAGGGAAACGGCAAGGGAGATCAAGCTCACTGAGAGTCGTCGCCCTTTGGTCTGGTGTGGCGCAAGCTCTACGAGGGCTTGTGCCTGTGCCGGAATGTGAGCTTCGGCTCCGCTTCCTGAACTCTTCAAGGCTGTGTCGTCGAAAGGTATCGTTGCGGCTGCCTCTGCCCCGGACATCGCCTCCCCGTGCAAGGCGCCGATGAAGCGATAGCCCTGCCGTGGCAACGTCTCGATGTACATCGGCACACTTGCGCTGTCGGCAAGTACCTGACGGATCTGGCGTATGCAATAGCTCAGACTCTGATCGAGATCGACATGCACGCCTCGCTCACCCCAGACCGCGTCACCAAGTTCCTCCCGGCTCACCACCGCTGGAGCCCGGGTCAACAGGTGTCGCAGCACGTGGAATGGCTGTGGCTGCAACTTGGCGACAGTACCCCGACACAGCAGTACACCGTGCTCCGGGTCCAGTTCGAAGTCCCCAAATCGAAATCGTGAGTTCGAAACGGGCTGAGGGAACCGCGGCATGCCGAAAAGACTACAGGATGCACGGTCCTGATTACGGGTGACGAGCGTTGGCCGAGAAACGACCGGTTAGATTCGCGACCACGCAACTCCCTCTAGATGAGGCATCTACCGTTCCTCATGTGCTCTGAGGAGGAACTCAGATGGACCTCATGGGCTTGTCGCAGCACTCCTGCTATGGTCTGCCCTGCCGGCGAGACCGGCCAATGAGGGGGGACTTATGAAGTACGGTTTGAAACTAGCGCTCGCACTGCTTGCACTTCCGGTACTGGGCGTTGTGTCGAGTCAGAACGCAGCAGCACAGTGCGGCGGCATGGCCACAAAGGCGTCGTTCAGTTCACGCGCGCTGATGTTCCAAGGATCGGTCCGAGGATCGGTCAAAACGGCAGGGTATGTCGAAGACCGCTCGACTCAGTGGGGCGAGGAGCGGGGGGAAAACGGGCTGGAGCCCATCGTCGGACTCTGGAAGATCGAGTTCGTCGACCAGAGCAAGAACTACATCGATAAAGGCTATGCGGCTTGGCACTCGGATTTCACCGAGTTCCAAAACTCAGAGCGCACTCCTTCCACTGGTGCCGTCTGCCAGGGAGTCTGGGAAAAGGTAGGTCGCTCGACCTACCGCTTGAATCATTTCGCTCTGGCCTACGGGGACAGCTTCAACCTGACCAACATCATTCAAATTCGTGAAGAGGTCACAGTCGACAAATCGCGCAGGAACTTCACCGGGACCTTCACCACCAAGGTCTACGACACGAGCCATAACCTGCTCGTAACCTTCCGAGGTCCAATCACTGGTAAGAGGGTCACCATCGACTCGGGGATTGAATCACAGTGATCGTTCTGCTCTGGAGAGCGCTGCGGTTGGCCGCAGCGCTTCCGTTTTCGATGGAGATGGAGAGGACCGCACATAACTCACCGGCCTTTGCGACGATCTTGTTCCCTTCTGGCCCACTCGATAGCCCAGAATTACACTTCTACAGATCTGCCGCTTCACGAAGTTTGCCTACTCCCGCCGCCCCTTCACCCACTCCGCATAAGGAACCCGCGGCATCGTCAAAAACGCATCCCGCGTCCGAACATAGCTCCCCAGACCATTCATCCGCCCCACCGCATGCATCTCCTCTGACCGGATGTACGGCCCTGCGGGATCGACAAACTTGTCCTCGACATACATCGCCACCACCCGCCCCAGGATGATCCGCGACCGCCCGATCTCGATCGTCGCGTGCTCCACGCACTCCAGCGCCGCATGCGCCTCCCGCAGCCGCGGAACCCCCACCTGTTTCGACTCTGCAGTCTGCAGCCCCGCCATCTCCACCTCGCTCATCTCCGCCGGAAAGTCCGTCGCGCACACGTTCATCTGGCGCATCAGGTCCTCCGTCACCACGTTCACCACGAACTCCCCCGACCTCCGGATATTGCGCGCCGTGTCCTTCGGAATAAACCCGCCGCCCGGCCTGTCCGTCACCCCGATCCCCACCACCGGCGGGTCCGTGCACAGGTAGTTGTACGCGCTGAACGGAGCAGCATTCAGCCCGCCAGACTCGTTCCGGCTCGTCACCAACGCAATCGGCCGCGGCGCCACCAACCCGATCAACAGGTTGTAGATCGCCCGCGGCTCCATCTCACTCACGGCAAAGTCCATCCAACCTCCATCCTCGGCTACCGGAAGAAAGCCCTGGGTCAGCGCCCCCGTTGGCGCAATCACCCCTCCCGTCCCGGTACACTTGTAAGTGTGGCATGCGGTAGCTGGGGAAAGCGATGGGCGCGGTCCTCTCCATGCCGCCGTCCGCTCGTAAATCGCCTCATTGGAAGACTTTGGCCGCAACCGCAATGGATGGAATACTTTGCGTCGGCATAAACATACTTGACGCACCTTCACCCATCGAGGATCATGAGGGTGGGCGGTGCTGAGCTATCAGGGTCTGCCATTCATCACCAAACGGAGGCCACTCCTGAGTTTTTTCCACATCTATTGCGATGAAAGCGGTAAACACAAAAGCGATCCGGTGATTTGCTTTGCGGGCTTATGTATCCGATCTGAAGTGTTAGACGAGTTTGATTCGCAGTGGAAGGGGCTACTGAGGCAGTATGGCTTGTCTGAATTACATATGAAAAAAATGTCGCGGCTCAGTCAACAGATTGGCACAAGATTCTTGCCAAGACAGACCGGATTGCAACGAGTAGAGCTGTTGAAACCCTTTGCCGATTGTATAAACAAATTTATGGAAGTGGGCATGTTGCAGGTCTGGGACTCGAAGGGTTTTAGTTTTCTTCCGAAGAAACAGCGAGAAGCCCTCGGCGGGGTTAAAGATCCCTATCACCTTGCGTTCATTAGGGGTTTGGACGAAGTTGCAGAATACTGTCCTGTGAATGAGCAAGTATTGATGATCTGCGATGACGATACGGAGACCGCATGGGAGTGTTACCGAATGTATCGAGCACTTAAGAACGCAAGCCCCAACGTTGGCAAAAAGGTGAAATCGCTAGCTTTCGCAGACAGCGAGACCTTTCCAGCGTTGCAAGCGGCTGATCTTGCGGCTTATCTCGGCAGGAAGGAGGGAGAGTTGCGTTGGCGCAGCAAGAGGTATATTTTCCATGATCTGTTGAACCACCTCACCGATGACCAAACACCAGGGAAGATGATCTGGAAGGCTGGATTTTTTGATGAGGGGCTGATGAAAGGATCAAATGAATGGCCGACCGACGAGTAGTACCATAGTGAGATGAAGACGCCCCCTGCTACGCCTGAGTTCGCCCGTTTTACGTCCGCGATGCGCGATATACTCAGGGTGTCCAAAGGGGAGATGCTAGGGCGAATCGAGGCCCACAAGCAAAGCGGAAAGAGGCTCTCTAAGGGCGCTTCCCTCGCCCCTGCCGCATCCGCAAAGCTCCGTTCTTCAGTCTCAGACTAGGCAGCCGTTTCCTTCACCTTGCCGGTCAGTTCTGCATAGGTCAGTCTCTTTCCTGAAATCTGCGATACGGCCAGCATGAAGCGATCCGCGTCGTTGATGGGATTCTCGCGGGTCGAACGATTGTTGAAGCGGAACATTTGCTCATCCAAGTAACGGTCAAGATGGAACGGCTCTACGGCAACGTATGTGCCATTCAGCCCACGCTTCAGCAAGCTCCAGAAATTCTCGATGCCTTGGGTGTGGATGTTGCCGCGAACGTATTCTTCCATGTGGTTCACGGTCTCGTGAACGAACTGCTCTTTCTTCAGCCCGTCATATCCGGGCCAGCCATCGGTGTAGACGGTCGAACCAAAGCCGACGCGGTTTAGGACTTCCCTCTGCAAGGTCTCACGCTTGACGTTAGGTACCAGCTTCGCCCGCACCTGCCGAGTGTCGCGGTCGAGCATTCCGATCACGATTGCTTTCTCGGCATAGCCATTCTCGGCAGTCTTCATCTTGAGGCGGCTCGATGCGTGCATGTTCTTAGGCTTACCGCCGATAAAGGTCTCATCGATCTCTACAGGACCGCCAGTGGTGCCTAGCTTGTCCCATGTGCCGTTCTTGAGAGCGAGACGGATACGGTGCAGCATGAACCAAGCCGACTTCTGAGTGACCTTTAGATCGCGGGCAATCTCATAGCTACTGATCCCGTTCTTGCAGTTCACCACCAGCCAGATCGCCATGAGCCACTTGTCCAGAGCGATAGGCGACTCCTCGAAAATGGTGCCAGTCTTCACGCTGAATTGCTTCCGGCACTCACGGCATTTCCAGATGCGCCGGGTCTTGAGGAATCCAGCATTTTTCATCCCGCAATGGGGGCATTCTGCCTTACCATCAAGCCACCGCAAAGAGGCAACAAACTCAATGCACACATCAACATCCGAAAAGTAGCGGATGACTTCAATTAGGCTATTCGGGATGTCATGGCTTGCCATGAACTGATAGTAAAAGATAGTTCATGGTGTGTCAACTATATTTATACCTTTGCGTCAAGATTCTCCCCGCTGGCTAACAAACCAGGGACTTTAGCCCAAACTACCGGGGGGGAGGGTACCCATCCTGCCCAACCCGCAAGCATCCACCCACTATGGATCTCCTCACCCGCACCCCTCCCGTCGCCGACCACCGCATCCCTTACGGCTCCGGGAGCAGTCAGTTCGGCGACCTCTGGCTGCCAAAGCCTGATACCAAGCCGCACGCGAAGTTCCCCCTTCTGGTCTTCCTCCACGGCGGCTGGTGGAAGTCCGAATACGACCTCCTCTACGCCGGCCACCTCGCAGACGCCCTACGCAACGCCGGCCTGGCCGTCTGGTCCGTCGAGTACCGCCGCGTCGGCGCCAACGGCGGCGGCTGGCCCAATACCTTCACCGACGTCGCCGCCGGCTACGACTTCGTCGCGACCCTCGCCCAGACCTACCCATCGACCTCGGTCGCGTCGTCGCAGCCGGCCACTCCGCCGGCGGCCACCTGGCCTTCTGGCTCGCTGGCCGCCATCACGTCCTCGCCGGCAGCCCCGTCCACGATCCCCAGCCCCGCATCCCGCTCAAGGCCGTCGTCAGCCTCGCCGGCGCCGTCGACCTCCAACTCACCATCGACCTCTCCGGCCACCTCGCCTTCGCCCACGACCGCGACGAGGTCTACGCCTTCATGGGCGGATCGCCCGACGAGCAGCCCGAGCGCTACCTCGCCGCCGACCCCGGCCACCTCTTCCCCCTCAACCTCCCCCAACTCCTCATCCAGGGCGCCGATGACGATCAAATCCCGCCCACCCTGCCCCAACGCTGGGCCGAAAAGGCCCGCCGCCAGGGCGACCCCGTCACCCTGCTCCTCATCCCCGGTGCCGACCACTTCGACCTCGTCGATCCACAAAGCAAAGCCTGGCTCAGCGTCCAGACCGCTATCCTCCGACTCGTCCGGAGCTGACCCGCCGCTCCTACCTGGAAGCGACCGGCGCCGCCGGCAGCGTGTAGATCACCTCTCCCGGCCGGGTGTAATGCAGCTCTTCCCTCGCCTGGTGCTCGATCGCGCTCGGATCGCTCTCGAGGCGCTCAATGTGTCCCTTCAGCAGCGCGTTCTCCCGCTGCAGGCTAACGCTCTGCCGTGCCAGATCGCGCGAGTCATGCCGCTTCTGCTCATACACTGTCAACCCGTTCGGTCCGAACACAACGTGGTACGCCATCGAGACAGCCATGGACGCGGCCACCACCGTCGCCAGCTTCCGCCACCCGATACGGCGCAGCAGGGGAGTCCCCACCCGCTTCGACTTCGTCATCCCTGTCCTTCGTCGCAGCATCACGGATCAAGTTGAAGGTCGCCCCGCGGCCGCGTCAACGGCAAACTGCAGCGTCACCGGGGAGGAACCTACTTCGTACCTCCTCCAACCCTCCTCCAACGCTCGTCGCCCCTCAAACCTCGCTCTCGACACCCCAGACGCGGTGCCTTCAACTCGAATACTCCGTCTCCTCTTCCGGAATGCTTTCCCCCGCAGGCCCCGCTGCTATGCTTGGGGAACGGATGGATGTCCTCCTGCTCATCACGGTCGGTTGCTTCTTCGCCCTGTTTGTGACGGCGCTCGCCGTCGCCCGGCACGTCCGCTTCAAGCCACTCCGCATCCCCACAACTCACGGCAACGCCGACGACCTCACACCCTTCCTGCTCCGCTCAGAGAGCCCACGTACACGGCAGCCGCACGCGCCAGGTCAGAGCTCCGCGCAGAACCTCCACGCGCTCGCCCGCCACAAGCAGCCGGACTGGCGCTTCCTCACCTCCGACGAGCCTCGCCGATTTGCCTCGGCAGGCGCCTTCGATCCCTCCGTTCGAAGACCCCCGTGCCCCGTACGATTCGATAGGCACCGCCACTTCGATTGGACCAGCTTCAACGAACCGGCCCAACGCATCAACGGCGCGTCCGATCCGTCACTTCGTCAAGCAGCATCGTCACGCAGCAATCGGCATCGCTAGCCGCGTCCCGCGAAAGGATCACCCATGCGCTCCACCCCTCTTCCCCGCACCTCTCTCCTTTCAAACGCGCACCCCTTCCGCGAGTCGCTCGCCGGCCGCGTAGTTCTCTGCATCGCGGCCAGCCTCTTCGTCGCCGTGTGCGCGCATGTCTCGACACCCCTGCCCTTCACGCCGGTCCCAACCACGCTTCAGACCTTCGCCGTGATCCTGGTCGGGATGGCGCTCGGCCCCACAGGAGGCTTCGCCGCCCTCACCCTCTACCTCGCGGAGGGCGCATCGGGTCTCCCCGTCTTCAGCCCCCACGGTCCCGGCGGCGTCCTCCATCTGCTCGGCCCCACCGCTGGTTATCTCTTCGCCTATCCGCTCGCCGCTGCTCTCGCCGGGGCGTCGGTCCGTCTGCTCCGGTCGCGCGTCCCCGTCTTTCCTGCCGCCCTCCTCTCAGGCCTCCTCGGCCTCGTTCCGATCTTCGCCATGGGCGCACTCTGGCTCGCGCACCTCCTGCACCTCGACGCGTCCGCGGCCCTGCATCTCTCCGTCACCCCATTCCTCGGTGTGGAGATGGTCAAGATTTCAGGCGCAGCGGCGACCTACAGCGCTGTCCGTCTCGCAGTGCGACGCTGACACAAACTGGACGCTCGCTCGTCGGCCCTGTCGAAGTCCGGCACGTCCATCTCGCCCCCGCAGCATCCCATTCACAGCAGGTCAGCAGCCCAAGCGCCCAAGCGTCCTTATACAGGCAAGAGTCAACCCGCCAGGAGACCGATCCATGCCGTCCAGCAGTATCGCCAGCACCTCCGGCACTCCACGGAATCCCGACAGCATCCGCGAGATCAGCATCGCGCACAGTCCCGACTCGGACGACGCCTTCATGTTCTACGGTCTCGCTACCAACAAGGTCTGCGTACCCGGGTACAAGTTCTCGCACGTCCTGACCGATATTGAAACCCTCAATCACAAGGCCATCAACGAGGCCTTCTATGATGTGACCGCCATCTCCTTCCACGCCTACCCCTACCTTCAGGAGAACTACACTCTCATGGCCTGCGGCGGCAGCGTCGGCGATGGCTACGGCCCCATGATCGTCTCCTCCCGCAGGCTGTCTCCGGCGGAGTTGAAAAAGACACGCATCGCCGTCCCGGGCACCCTCACCACCGCCTTCCTCACCCTTAAGCTCTTCGAGCCCGAGATCGAGACCGAAGTCGTCCCCTTCGACAGGATCATCCCCGCCGTCCTCTCGGGCGAGTTCGACGCCGGGCTCATCATCCACGAGGGCCAACTCACCTACGCCCAGGACGGCCTCATGAAGCTCCTGGACCTCGGCCAGTGGTGGCTCGAGCAAACCTCCCTCCCTCTCCCCCTCGGAGGCAATGCGATCCGCCGCTCACTCGGCAGCGAGGTGCAGCGCATCACCACGCAGGCGCTCCGTGACAGCATCCAGCACGCCCTCGATCACCGCGACGAGGCTCTCCTCTACGCCATGCAGTTCGCCCGCGAACTCGACGCCGCAACCGCCAACCGCTTCGTCGGCATGTACGTCAACGAGCGCACCCTGAACTATGGCGAGGACGGCCGGCAGGCAATCGTCAAGCTGCTGCGGATGGGATACGAACGCGGCATCATCCCCGTCCAGGCGGCTGTCGATTTCGTCGACTGATCGCACTCCCGCAAGCGATCAGTCAGACCTCGCTGTGATATCTTGAGGGAAGTTCAAGCGTGCGTTCGTGAAGTTTGCGAGGCGCGCATCAAACCCTTGTGGTGCCGCACCGAACCACGGACGCGTAGCTCAACTGGCAGAGCATTCGACTCTTAATCGACAGGTTGAAGGTTCAATTCCTTCCGCGTCCACCACTCCCCATATGGAACGAAGTTCGGCCTGCCTACGGAACTGTTTTCAGACGGAAGATGCCGTCCCGGACCGTCGCGTGTAGCCCCTTTAGTCAGAAGGTGAACGCAAGCCCCGCACGCAGGCTGGACGGCGACGAGGCGAGATAAAGCGGTCTGCCCGCACCCTGCACATGGCGGTAACCCTGTCCCAGCACGTTGCTGCCGTCCACCGTCAGCTCCATTCCGTCCGGCAACAGTCCCTGAAGGAACAGCGGCTGACGCACACGCAGGCTCAGGTAGTCGCCGCCAGGAAGAACATCGTACGGATCGATCGACGTCAGGAGATGGTCCGCCTGCCATCGGTACGTCGCCCGCACCCGCGTTCCCGTCCGCACCACCGTCGTTTTCACCGAGAGCGTCGCCGCCTCCGACCTCCGAGCTGCCAGGTGAGCAATCGACATCTCCCTGTTCAGCACATCCGGCGCGGTCAGCGCCATCCCGGTGCAAAACTGCACCGTGACCTCGGTCTGGGGGCCCAGCATACGCGTAAACAGCACGTTCAACCCCCCACCCTCGTAGCCCTGGCTGAGCGCCTGGATCGACCCACTACTCTGGTCAACCAGCACCTCGTCCTCGCCCGCTTCCCCACCGCCCTGCCGAGCCCACCCAGCCCCCGAATCCTCTCTACCCGACACCCTGATCCGGTCGATCGCATCCGCATAGTAGGCAATCGCCAGCAGCGTCCCCTTTGTTCGGTGCGCGACCGCGATCTCCTGATGAACGCCCTTCTCGGCATCGAAACGACCATTGAAACCAGCTGCGACGGGCATGGCAACATCGCCATGAATGGCGGAGTCGTAATCCTGTACCCCAGGCGATGTCGCCAGGCTGTAGCTCACCATCCACGCGGGGTCAGGATGCGTGCTCACACGGAAGAATGGGTGATGAACAACGATCGACCCAGATCCCCCGATCGGCCCAGATCTCCTGCTCAGATCGGCCCTCCCGTTCGACTCGGCTGCCCGCGCCAACTGAGGCCCGCGAATCGCCTGTGTCTCGTCCCCCGCCTCGATCTCCGCAAAATCTCCCAGACCGAACCTCTCCGCCGAAGAGACCGATACCGCGCCCAGACCCACGCCAGCCAGACCCGCGCCGCCCAGACCATTCGCGATCTCCGGATGCCCCGTATACGTCACCCTGCTCGCAACCATTCCAGCCGGCCCCAGGGATCGCTCGGCAAACGCCGACACCTCGACCGGCATCTCCGCCCCGGCCACACCAACTCCCCTGCCCGCGCCCGGCACATTCCTTGCGAACCCCAAAGTCGTGCTGACTCCACTGCCGGAGCCGTCCGCCTGAACTCTTCCGGCACGGAGCCGAACCCGAGTAGACCCCTGGCCGAACGCCTTCGAGGGTGAAGTGAGCGTCGCCCTCACCGGAACGCCCGCCCGGACATGCCCGCGCTCGCCACCAAACGCAGTCAGAACTGCATCCTCAGACTCATCGAACTTCAAGATCGGCCGATTCGCCGACGATCGCAGCGTCCAGTTCCAGTCGTCAGTCTGCTCGTCCGCCCCCCTGGGCCTCGCTGGCAGCCAGGCTGACTCGGCAAAGATTCCGCTCAGCGTTAGATTCACAACCGCCCGACGATCCTTCTGCAGGTAAAGGTTCTCTCGAGAAGCTGGCAAGGAAAGCGCCGTGGTCGCCCGGATTCCGTACAGGCCCGGCGTCAGCCTCCCCACCATGTACCGCCCCTTCATGTCCGTAAACACCGAAGCCCAAACGCGCGCATCCGGCGTAACGATCTGCACCAGCGCCCCCATCTGGGGAACTCCGCCAGCGTCCCGCACCAACCCCGTAACACCGGCGCTCTGAGCCACAGCGACGCCCGCCGGAGCCAGGGTGGCCAGCAGCATCAGAAGCCCGAACCTCATCCGAAATTGTCGCACCATAGTTAGCCTGGGCACCAGCGGCCGTCATCAAGATGGCAATCAAGGTGGCAATCCGCTCCGGGCGAAGATGCCAGCGCAAGCTTCCAATCTTCCCTGGTCACCGTCACACAAGCATCCGTGCGGCCGTCCAGTACCCCAGCGCTCGCGCAGAAAGCGCTGTCCATCTAGTCCACTATCCCGCTGGTCCAGAAACCCCATCTGGTCCGGCTAATCTCGCTAGTCCACCACAAACGGCGCGGACTCCGCGATCTGCTGCTTCGAAATTCCGTCGTTCACCTTAATTGTTACCCGGTACTTGCCCGGCTGCAGGCTCGCCAGCGGCATGCTCTTCTCCAGCGTGACCTGGTCCGCGTTCGGGCTCAGCTTCGCCGTCAACTCCTGCGTCGCCAGAACCGCCTTGTTGGTCGCCATATCCATCACCTCGTAGTCGATGGTGGCGCCGTTCTGCTTGCTCTTCTCGTCAATGCCGAGGTTATAGACCTGCATCCAGAAGTTCAGGTTCTGCCCCCGGTGAAAGGTCACCGGAACCGCTATGCCAGTGGGCACACGCGGCCGCAGCCGGGTGTTTCCAATGACGAAGTTCCCCGCGCCGATATCCTTCGATGGAACCCGCTCCATCTGGTCCGCCAGGATCAGCGAAGACGCCGAAAGCCGGTCGTCGTCATACTTCGGAACATTGATGCTGCGTCGCCACACCCCGATATGATCGGGATTGTTGACGTCCTTGATCACGATGTCGATCTTGTACAACCCAGGACGCATCGGCAGTGACTTCCAGTACACCGAAACGTTGTTCTGTGTGCGCGCCAGAAGCTCGCTCGGAACCTGCACACTGACAGGCTCCTCGAACGTCTGGATCGCCTTGTGGTTCAGGTTCGAGACCCGCCCGAGAATGTTCACCGTTCCCGTCGCCACACCATCCTTGTTGCTGAAGGTGATATCCCGGTTGCGAATCTGCAGCGTAATTGGCACTAGGACCGTGTCGTTCGTGACCTTCACGTAATCCGTTCGGACATCGAACAGGAACGGAGGTCCGGTCAGCAGCTTCGACGTCGCCATGAACCCTTCCAGGTCCTTGAACTTGATCACCGGGGGCGCCGACAGCCGCGCAAAACGGTCCAGCCGGTCGAACTGCTTGCTCTGGTTCATCGCCGTCATCGGACCTGCCCCGAGCTGCTCCAGGCCGCCGCCGCTGTAACGGTCCGCCTGCTTGGACTGTCCCTGCTGCTCGTAAAGCGTCTGTCCGGCGCCGGGTGTGTGCTTCAGTGCGTCCTTCTCGGATCGGTCAATTGTCATGTGGTAGTCGCCGCACATGCACGTGTCCACAAATTCAATGTCGATATTGTCCCCGACACCCTCGATGTAGCGGTAGTGCCAGGTCTCAAACGGGAAAGTCGACGTGCTTCCCCCGCCTTCCTCGATCGGCCGCTCATAGTTTCCGCCGCTCGGGTGGGAGTCGATGCTGTCCGGCTTTCCGTACGCGATGTACATATGCCCGCGATCCGTCCGCCACCCCGGCTTACCCGCTGCAAAATGCTCGTTCGCGTATGCAATCCGCTGGTAGTGCTGCTCCCGGAACTCGTTCTCGGGCGAGTCCGGACTGGGGTTGCGGCGCTGCCAAAAGGCTTCAATAAACTGGTCGCGCTCCTCATCGTTGCTGAAGCTCTTGAACGCCTGCAACTCCTGGTCTGTGATAATCCAGCGCACGTCCTGGTCGATCCAGGTCTTGTACGGTCCCTTCAGCTCGGACCCCAGTTCCTTCCTCTGCTGGCGCTTCTCCTTGTCGGTGAGCCGCCGCTTCAAGGGGTCTGGCTTCTCGACCTCCGCCGGCGCCTTGGTCACGCCATCCGGAGTCGATGTCGTCCCAGCCTGCTGCGCATGGCAGATCCTCCCGCCCACTGCGGTGGCAACGGCAAAACAAAAGACGGCAAAGACGGTAGGGAGACGACGCGCTGACATGGTGGCTGCTCCTGCTTCCAACACATCCATTGTAGGGCTCAAAGCTTCGGCCCACAAGCAAAGGCGTTACCTCTTCGGTCCTCGGCCGGCGACCGCTGTCCTTATTTGGTACTTTCGGTCCGGCACGACTGCCTGTACCCTCATCTTTCATGGGGCCGGCAAGGAACCTTATCGCTTGTTGAACCGTCCCTCTATCCGTCACTGCAACAGCAGGTTCCAACCCGGCAATTCCAAGCAAGCCCAACCTAAGCGTTCTTACCCAAAGATCGCACCCGAGACGCCCCTACATGAGTTGGAAGAAGATCTTGCTGCTCCTCGCTGTCGTCCTGGTCCTTGCAGGTGTCACCGTCGGCACCATCCTGCACGGACGGGCGGGCGTCGTCAAAGTCGCCACTGGAAAAGTGGTTCGGCAGGACCTCGTCTCCATCGTCAGCGGAACCGGGCAGATCAAGCCCAAGACCTACGTCAACATCGGCGCCACCGCCTTTGGCCGCATCACGCACCTCAACGTTAAGGAAGGCGATCACGTCAAGGCCGGAGCCGTCCTCGCATCCATTGAGAGTGTGCAGCCCGCCGCAACCGTCGCCGCGCAGCAGGCCGCCATCACCTCCTCGAAGACCGATGTCAACTCCTTCCTCGCTGCCGAAAAAACCGCCGAGGCCAACATCGCGCAGTCGGGCGCCGACCTCGAACAGAAGTGGCTCGACTTCACCCGCGCCCAGGGCCTCTACAACGAGAAGCTCATCTCCAGGCAGGACTTCGACAGCAGAAAGGCCGCCTTCGACATGGCCTCCGCAACCCTCACCCAGAGGCAGGCCGCCCAGGTCCAGGCCCAGGCCCAAACCCTCTCGCAGCGCGCCCACGTCAACCAGGCCGTCGCCAGCCAGCGCTCCAACTTCGACGCGCTCGATAAGACCATCAGCCGCGCCCCCTTCAACGGCCTCGTCACCAACGTTCCCGTCCGCGAGGGCGAAACCGTCGTCCTCGGCATCCAGAACGCGCTCGGCTCCACCCTCATGACGCTCGCCGATATGTCCGTTATCACCGCAGAGGTTAAGGTCGACGAGACCGACATCGTCAACGTGCAGATGAATCAACCCGTCGAGGTCAGCATCGACGCCCTTCCCGGCCGGACCTTCCGCGGCCACGTCACCGAGGTCGGCGACCAGGCCCTTCTCCGAACCACCGGCATCGCCACCAGCCAGAGCACCACCGGCACCGAAGAGGCAAAGGACTTCAAGGTCGTCGTCACCCTGGACGAGGTCTCGGACGACCTCCGCCCAGGTCTCTCCGCCACCGCCAAGATCACCACCGCCCACAAACCGAGCGCACTCACCCTTCCCATCCAGGCCCTCGTCCAGCGCGACCCCGCCGACGAGAAGGTGCTCGAAGCCGCGGTCGGGAAGCGCTCCAGCTCAGCTCCCGCCGCCGCTGCCATCCCCGGCAAGCCGGCCGCGAAACCACAGCCGGTCCAGGGCGTCTACATGATTGCAACCGTCAACAAGAAGACCCGCGTCCGTTTCGCCCCCGTCAAGACCGGCGTCACCGGAGCCACTGAGATCGAGGTGCTGAACGGCCTGTCCGATGGCCAGGAGATCGTCATCGGACCCTACAAAATCCTCCGAGGCCTCAAGAGCGGAACCGCCGTCAAGGTCGATAACACCCCCGAAACGCTCACGCCCGCACCTTGAGCACGCCTTATCCGGACCACGTTAGCCCGGCCCACGATTGACCTTGGCCTACGAGCCCCACTCATCCGGCTCCGGTCCACGGAACCTCTCAACCCGGCATCACGTAACAGATACCAACCAGTCCCGCGGAGATCTGCATGGCACTCGACACCGAAGTAAGCGCACCCCCCATCAAGATCGCGGGTCCAGACGCGGACGACGTCATCGTCACCGACAACCTCTGGAAGACCTACTCCATGGGCGATCAGGAGGTCCACGCCCTCCGCGGAGTCAACCTCCGCATCCGCCATAACGAGTACGTCGCCATTATGGGCCCCTCCGGCTCCGGCAAATCGACCCTGATGAACCTCATCGGCTGCCTCGATTCCCCCTCCCAGGGCCACTACTGGCTCAACGGACACGACGTCTCCGAACTCAACGACGATCAGCTCGCCCGCATACGCAACAAGGAGATCGGCTTCGTCTTCCAGACCTTCAACCTCCTCGCCCGCGCCACCTCCCTCCACAACGTCGAGCTCCCCCTCATCTACAACGGCACACCCGCCGCCGAACGAACCGCACGCGCCAAAGCCGTGCTCGAATCGGTCAACCTCGGCGAGCGCATGATGCACAAGCCCAATGAGCTCTCCGGCGGCCAGCGCCAGCGCGTCGCCATCGCCCGCGCCCTCGTCAACAAGCCTTCCATCATCCTCGCCGACGAGCCCACCGGCAACCTCGACTCGAAGACCGGAGACGAGATCATGGCCCTCTTCGACCACCTCCACGCCAGCGGAAACACCATCATCGTCGTCACCCACGAGCCCGATATCGCCGAATACGCGCATCGCATCGTCACCATCCGCGATGGCGTCATCGCCGGCGATCACGCCTCCAGCCGTGTCCGCAATGCCTGAATTGTCGTACCTCCGCCCCAACGTCGCGCCCGCGACCTGATCCGCCCAACCCCTAAAATGGTTGCTATGGCCAAGTTCATCCGCCAGGCAGCTCTCTGCTCTGCCGCTCTCGCGCTCTGCTCCGGCGCGTTCCTCCCGGCGCAGGGCCCGCCCTCCGCCCGCTTCGACCTCACCGGCCCCAGGATCGAAATTCGCGTCACCCGCGCCGGGCGCACCCTCCCCATCGCCTCCGTCCCCAACCTCCAGCCCGGCGACCAGCTGCGCCTCCACCCCGACCTGCCCGCCACCCAGTCCGTCCGCTACCTCCTCGTCGCCGTCTTCCTCCGCGGAACCACCAACCCTCCTCCCGACAACTGGTTCTTCCGCATCGAAACCTGGGATAAGCACGTCCGCGCCGAGGGCGTCACCATCACCGTCCCCGAGGAGGCCCAGCAGGCCATCCTCTTCCTGGCCCCCGAGACCGGCGGCGACTTCAGCACCCTCCGCTCCGCCGTCCGCGGCCGCCCCGGAATCTTCGTCCGCGCATCCCAGGATCTCGCCGAGGCCGGCTTCGAGCAGGCGCGCATCGAGAAGTACCTAGCCCAGATCCGCCTCGTCCCCCCCTCCGACCTCAAGGCCCTCGCCGAGCACTCCATGCTCCTCGCCCGCACCCTCAACCTCCGCCCCAACGAAGACTGCTTCAAGCGACCCATCGACACCCAGTACACCTGCCTCACCCAGAGCGGCAGCGAGACCCTGCTCGACGACGGCCACGGCCAGACCGTCGTTGCCTCGCTCACCAGCGGCGCCAACTCCGAGTTCCTCCACGCGGCCAGCGCCACCTCGCTCGCTGGCGGCGGAACCTACAGCGCCTACGTCGGCGCCGTTGTCGATCTCGTCCGCATCATGAGCGGCCTCCACACCGCGCAGTACCAGTACATACCCGCCATCGCATTCCCGCAGGCAGCCAGCCTCAACCTCCGTCTCAACACACCTCCCTCCTTCCATAATCCGAAGTCCGTCATCGTCATCGGCCTGCCCTCCATCCAGCCCTCCACCGCTCCTCCCCTCCGCCTCACCGATCCCAGGCTGGTCACCTGCCTGCTCCGGCCCGAGGTCGTCCTTCCCGTTGAAGGCGCACCCCTCGTCTTCTCCACCGCCTTCGCCCACGATCTCGTCCTGCACGTCGGGCAAGGCGCCTCCGCCGTCGATATCCCGCTCACCGCCGATCCCTTCCAGGGTGGTCTCGTTCTCAGCCCGGAGCGCCCCCGCAACTCACTCGCGGCCCACGCTCCCTCCAGCCCGCCATTGGCAGCCGCAGCGAATTCCGTAACCAGCACCGTGCCTGGCACAACCACTGGCACCGTAACCGGCATGTGGGGCTTCGATACCTTCTCCGGACCAGCCGTCCCCCTGCAGGGAACGCCCGGCCGCGACTGGCGCATCGTCGCGGACGATCCCCTCATCGCCGGCCGCGAGAACCACCTCCTCCTCACCTCCACCGGCAGCGCCTGCATCCAGAAGATCACCCTCGACTCCCCCCCAGGCAAGCAGACCGACGCTACCTGGAGGGCCGCCGACAAGCCAGACCTCATCGCCGTCGACCTCCCCCTCAAATCAACCGACCCCGGATCGCTCCACCTGGTCATCCAGCAGTACGGCGCGACCCATCCTGAGACCGTCTCCGCCAAGACCTTCTCCGAACCCGCAAACCTCGCCAGCCTCCTCCTCCACGAGGGCGACACCTTCGCCACCCTCTCCGGAACCAGCCTCGATCAGGTCCAGCAGATGTCCCTCGGAGACGTCGTCTTCACCCCATCTGCCTCGGTCCTATCAGCCTCATTCCCATCAGCCTCAACTCCGGACACCGATACCAGCCCCGCCCAGCCACCGTCCTCCGCCGCTGGGCCCCGCAGGGATTCGCTCCGCCTCGCCCTCCCCTCCGGAGCTCCTCCGCCCAGGCCGAAGGGAGGCGAAAATCTCACCGCCAAGATCATGCTCCGCGATGGCCGCACCCTCACCCTCCCCGTCACCCTCCTCCCCGCCCGTCCCGCCGTTACCCTCCTCAGCAAGAGCTTCCCCCGTGGCGGCGAGACCAGCATGCACCTCGCCAGTGAAGAGGATCTCCCGGTCGATAAGCAGCTCGTCTTCTCGCTCCGGTCCGAGACCCCCTTCCCCCGCTCCGGAAAGATCGAGGTCGCCAACGCCGACGACTCCCTGCGCGCCTCGCTCACCATCCCCGCCGGAACCCTCGTCCTCCAGGATCCGCACACCCTGCTCGCAACCCTCGACCCGCTTAAGACCTTCGGCACCTCCGCCTTCGGCCCCCTTCGGCTCCGCGCCGTCGCCCCCGATGGAACGTCCGGCGACTGGATCCAGCTCGCCGTCCTGGTCCGCCTGCCCACCCTCACCGACATCCACTGCACCGCGGACGCCGGCGCCGCCTGCACCCTCGCCGGCTCCAGCCTCTACCTCGTCGATGCCGTCGGCAGCGATCCCGCGCTCAGCAATCCCACCAGCGTTCCAGCCGGATTCGTGGGAACGACTATCACTGTTCCCCGCCCCCTTAACCTCGCCCCCAATCTCACCGCCGGTCGTCCGCCCAGCACCACCCTCTACGTCCGCCTTCGGGATGACCCAGCCGCCGCCAACTCCGTCGTTCTTCCCGTCCTCCCGCAGCAGTAGGTCTCGGGTCGCACGCGTACCTCCGTAGCGAGGATCGCCTCGAAGCCTGCCGCCCCCAAACCACGGTGCGCCACACCGGCCGAACCTAGACCTCCACCCTCTCCGTCTCCAACCTCTGCACCGCGCTGTGGTGCCGGCTATAGCCGAAGTACACGGCCAGGCCGATCACCAGCCACACCACCAGGCGTATCCAGTTCCACTTCCCCAGCGTGTACATCATGTACCCGTTAAACAGGATTCCCAGAATCGGAATCAGCGGCACCAGCGGCGTCCGAAACGGTCGCGCCCGGTCCGGGTCTGACCGCCGCAGCACCATGATCGAGATGCACACGATCACAAACGCCAGCAGCGTCCCTATGTTCACCATCTTGCCGATATCGTCGATCGGCGTCACACTGCCCACCATCGCCGCCAGCAGACCCGCCAGCATGGTCGCCTTCCACGGCGTCCGGAACCTGGGATGGATGTCCCCGAAGAACTTCCGCGGAAGCAGACCGTCGTGCGCCATCGCATACAGCACCCGGCTCTGCCCCAGCAGCATCACCAGCATCACGCTCGTCAGCCCGGCCAGAGCTCCCACCGTGATAATGTTCGCCGCCCATCCGAGGTTGTGATCCAGAAACGCCCGCGCAATCGGAGCCTCAATGTTGACCTCGCGCCACGGAACCATCCCCGTCAGCACCGCCGCCACGCCGATATACAAAATGGTGCAGATCGTCAGCGAGACGATGATCCCGATCGGCAGATCCCGCTGCGGATTCTTCGCCTCTTGGGCCGTAGTCGAGACCGCGTCGAACCCGATGTAGCTGAAGAAAACCAGCCCCGCCGCCAGGCCGATGCCGCCAAATCCCGCCGGCGCGAAGCTCGCCCAGTCCGTTCCCCAGTTCGCCCGGTTCACGTAATGCGATCCCAGCGCCAGCACAAATAGGACCACGGTCACCTTCACCGCCACGATCGTCGCGTTGAACTTCGCGCTCTCCTTGATCCCCACCACCAGCACCGCCGTCACCACCAGCGCGATGATAAAAGCCGGCAGGTTGAAGCCCAGCTCCACCCCGCCGATCGTGGGCGCATGCAGCAGAGCATGCGCCCGCGCCGTCAACTCCGGTGTCGCCGCAGCCTTCACCGCCTCCAGCGCCTTGCTGAACGGGACCGTTCCCGACACCATCTCCGGCTGCGCCGAATGCACCATCTGCCGTGCCACCGTATCCGTCGCCTGCTTCAGACCCGTCCAGTGGTCGTACGCCAGCCACAGCGGAAACTTGACCCCGAAGATGTTGAGAAATTCGACGAAATGGTTCGACCAGCCTGAACTCACCGTGCTCGCGCCCATCGCGTACTCAAGCGTCAGATCCCATCCGATGATCCACGCGATCAACTCTCCCAAAGTTGCATACGCATACGTGTAGGCCGACCCCGCCAGCGGAATCATCGCCGCGAACTCCGCATAGCAAAGCCCCGCAAAGGCGCATCCGAGCCCGCTCAGAACGAACGAAAGCATCAGGCTCGGTCCCGCCGTCTGCGCCCCCAGGCCGCTCAGCACGAAGATGCCCGCGCCGATCACCGCGCCAATCCCCAGCGCCGTCAGCTGCACCGGCCCCAGCGACCGCTCGAGCGTATCGCTGCCATGCTCCTCGGCCTGAGCCATCAACGTGCTCATCGACTTCTTCGCCAACAAATTCGCCATTCCGTCCGCTTCCCCCCAATGTCCGGCTAATGTCCGGCTCATGTCCGGCTCGATGCCACTTGTCGCGATCAGTACCGCAATACTACTGGAGGAAGACAGACCCTGAGTAGAGCTTGCAATGCGCCGGAGCCCACAGCACATAGCCCCATAGCCCAGAACCCAGAACCCAGAACCCATAGACGAGAACACGTTCGGTTCCGAAGGGCCCCGCGATCACCCATCCCCTCGCCGCCACCATTCCCTCCTAATCCGCGACCTCCTCCAGCAATCGCCGTGCCCGCTCGCCCGCGTCGCCTCCCACCCCGAACACCGCACCCACCACCGCCACGCAATCCGCCCCCGCCTCGATCACCGACCGAGCATTCGCAACCGAGATCCCCCCAATCGCAACCAGCAGCTTCCCCGTCAGCCCGCGCGCCATCCGCACCCCCGCCAAACCCACCTCCGGCGCAGCATCGGCCTTCGTCCGCGTCCGAAACACCGGCCCGATCGCCACGTAGTCCGCCGGCCCCGCCGCCGCGGCCTTCATCTCCGCCTCTGTATGCGTCGACACCCCCAGCATCGTCCCCGCACCAACAACCCGCCTCGCCGCCGCCGCGTCCAGATCCCCCTGCCCCACGTGAACCCCCGCACATCCGCCCGGCCCCACCAGATCCGCATAGTCGTTCAGGATTAACTGGCACCCCGACCCCGCCAGCGCCTCCACCAAACCCCGCGTGTCCGCCAGCACGCGCTCGCGATCTCGCCCCTTTACCCGGAGCTGCAGCAGCCGCACCCCCGCATCCCGCATCCGAAGCGCCGCGTCCACCAGCCCCATCCCTACCCGATCCAGCGTCTCCGCGTCGAGAATCACATACACCCGCGGAAACTCACCCCGAAGCAGCGGCTCGACCGGCACCTACGCGTCTCTCTGCCGGTCCAGAAATCGCTCCATGAACTTCGTGTCGAACTTCCCCGCCCGGAACTCCGCATCCGCAAAGATCCGCTTGTGCAGCGGAATCGATGTATGGATCCCCTGCACCACAAACATGTCCAACGCGCGCTGCATCTTGTTCATCGCCTCTTCGCGATCCTTCCCGTGGCAGATCAGCTTCGCGATCAGGCTGTCGTAGTACGGCGGCACCACCCCCTCCGCATACTGCGCCGTGTCCACTCGTACACCGTTTCCACCTGGCAGGTTGAACACCGTGATCTTCCCTGCCGACGGCGTAAACTTCTCCGGGTGCTCCGCATTGATCCGGCACTCGATCGCATGCCCCCGGATCACCGGAACCTCCGGCACGATCGAGCTCAGCTTCTCCCCCGCCGCAATCCTCAGCTGCGCCTTCACCAGGTCCACCCCCGTCACCATCTCGGTCACGCAGTGCTCCACCTGAATCCGCGTATTCATCTCGATAAAGTAAAACTTCCCGTCCTCATCCATCAAAAACTCGATCGTCCCGGCGTTCCAGTAGCCGATGTTCTCAAGCGATCGCCGAATCGTCTTCCCCATCTCCTCGCGCAGCTTCGCGCTCACCATCAGGCTCGGCGCCTCTTCAATCAGCTTCTGGTGCCGCCGCTGAATCGAGCACTCCCGCTCCCCCAGGCTCATCACGTTTCCATGCTCGTCCGCCAGCACCTGGAACTCGATGTGCCGCGGCCGCTCGATAAACTTCTCCATGTACAAGTCGCCGTTGCCAAACGCGTTCGCCGCCTCGGTCGACGCCTGCTGAAACATCCCCGGCAGCTCCTCCGCTCCGCGGCAGATCCGCATCCCGCGCCCGCCACCGCCCGCCACCGCCTTCAAAATCACCGGGTAGCCCACACTCTTCGCCCACTCCAGCGCCTCGCCCTCGCTCTCAATCACGCCATCCGACCCCGGCAGTATCGGCACCTTCGCCTTCTTCATCGTCTGCCGCGCCGTCGACTTCTCCCCCATCATCCGCGTCACCTCGGGCGGCGGCCCGATGAACTTAATGTTCGACGCCCGGCACACCTCCGCGAAGTTCGCGTTCTCGCTCAGAAGCCCGTACCCCGGATGAATCGCGTCCACATCCGCAATCTCCGCCGCCGAGATCACCGCCGGAACATTCAGGTAGCTGTCCGCAGACCGCGGCGGCCCAATGCAGATCGCCTCGTCCGCAAACCGAACATGTAACGAATTCCGATCGGCCTCGCTATACACCGCGACCGTCCGGATCCCGAGCTCCTTGCACGCGCTAATCACCCGCAGCGCAATCTCTCCCCGGTTCGCAACCAGTACCTTCTGAAACATAAGTCAGCGTGCCTTCCCAAACCTTCGCCTTCAACTTGCTACCAGAGGCCGCCCTCGATCTTCGTCAGGAGCCCATCGCCTCGCCTACCGCACTCGAACCGCAAACAGCGGCTGCCCATACTCCACCGGCTGACCCGTCGCCGCGATCCTCCGCACCACCTCGCCCGCCACATCCGCCTCGATCTCGTTCATCAGCTTCATCGCTTCGATAATGCACAGCACCTGCCCCACCTCCACCTGGTCCCCCACCTTCACAAACGGTGTCGCGCCCGGCGCCGACGACTCATAAAACGTCCCCACAATCGGCGACTTCACCTCGTGCAGAGTCTCCTCCGCCTCCACCTTTGCCTCGCCTGCGCCGCTTGCCTGCCTTGCAGCCGGAGCCGCAGCGGCAACTCCACTCGACCCCGCGGAAACAGCCGCCGCCGAGCTGGTCTGCGGTCTCCCCTCCTCCGTCGCCTGCGCCACCCGCGCGCCTGCGAACTTCACCCGCAGCTTCACGTCGGATCGCTCCATGTCGAACTCGGCGATCTCGTTCCGCTTTAGAAACTCGACCAGCTCCCGCAACTCCTCCAGATCGTTACGATCGATCATTGCATCCTCTCCACAACACCCCTCCAGATCCTGTCTCTTCGCAATCACTTCAGGCCGCTTCAACGGCCCCTTACCCTCGCGACTCCGATCCTCGACCGGCTCCGGTCACAGCTCGATCAGCGCCTTCGTGCTCGTCGTCAAGACCTCTGACCCTCGATCCGTCACCAGCACCATGTCCTCGATCCGAACCCCGAAACGGCCCTCGAGGTAAACCCCCGGCTCGATCGTGATCACCATCCCGGGCTTCATCTCCTGCACCTGCTTCGCTCCGATCCGCGGCTGCTCGTGAATCTCGAGACCCAGGCCGTGTCCGGTCGAGTGCGTAAAGAACGTGTCCAGACCCGCCCTTCGCAATACCCTCCGCGCTGCCTCGTCGATCTCTCCCGCCCGCACTCCAGCGGCCACACACGCGATCGCCTCGGTCTGCGCTTCCAGAACGAAATCATACACGGACCGTTCCTCCGGCGAGACCCGTCCCATGTGCACGCTGCGCGTCATATCCGAGCAATAGCCGTGCCGGACAACTCCAAAATCGAGCGTCACGAATCCCCTCCGCGGAAGCCTCGCCGCCGTCGGTTGCGCATGCGGCAGCGCACTCCGCGGGCCCCCGGCAACGATGGTCTCGAAGCTCATCCGATCGGCCCCGGATCGCCGCGCCCGGCCCTCCATCTCCACCGCCACCTCCACCTCAGACCGCGCAGACGTCAACACCTGCAGCATCTCGTCGAACAGCGCGCACCCCATTCCGGCGGCCTCGCGCATCGTCGCAATCTCGGCCGCGTCCTTCACCTCGCGTTGCCGGCCCACCATCTCCCCGGCTGTCTGGAACAGGGCTCGTCGCCGCCCCGGCGATACCGCCGCGCGCATCAGCCCCAGCGCCGCCACGGTCGTATGCGCCGGATCGTATCCGCATCGCTGGGCGCCCCCGGCCTCGATCCAGGCGCACACCGCCGCCAGCAGAGGTCCGTTCACGATCTCTACCTTCGCTCCCCACACCTCCGCATGCGCCTGCTCCGTGTACCGCCCGTCCGTGAACAGCAGACTTCGCCGGCCCGCTACCACCAGCGCCCCGCTCGATCCCGTGAAGCCGCACATGTAACGTATATCGGCCGGATGCGTAATCAGCAGGGCATCCAGCCCCGCCGCCCTCGCCGCCTTCGTCAGTCTTCGCTTCCGCTCCTCTATCGCCATTGCCCCTAATTCTATCCAGCCTCTATCCAGCCTTCTATCCAGCCCCGCCCGGTATCATGCAGTATGTCCGGACAGAGGGGGCCATCGACCTCCCGCAGCAAAGATCGACCGGCGGAGCAGGCGCGGACCCGGCCTTCAGACGGCTCGCCGAATACATCCGCAGGCGCAATCACAGGGCGTGCCCCAGCCCCGGCAGCACACCGCGCCGCAGGTTCGGAGACATACCCAGTCCAATCACCCACCGACCCCACCCGCCGCGCCTTTCTAACCGGCGCCGGCGCCATCGCAGCCGGCCTTGCCGTCTACTCCGGTGCGGTCGCCCGGCATGAGATCGACGAGACCCACCACACCGTCTCCCTCCCCAGCCTCGGCTCCGGATTTCATGGCCTCCGCATCACGCAGATCAGCGACATCCACCTCGACGAATACACCGAGCCCTTCTTCCTGGAGCGCGTCGTCGCCCGCGTCAACGGCCTCGCCCCCGACCTCGTTCTGCTCACGGGAGACTTCGTCACCCGCGGTTCGCTCACCTTCGTCGCAGCCAACCACGCCGCCGGCCGATGCGCCGAGATCCTCTCCACCCTGCGCTGCCCCAGCAGCCTCGCCATCCTCGGAAATCACGACGTCACCGTCGGCTCTGCCCTCGTCACGGGAGCCCTCGGGAGCCGCGGTATCCCAGTGCTCAGAAACACCTTCGTCGACCTCACTCGCGGCGGAGACTCGCTCACCATCGCTGGAACCGCCGATCCTGGAACCGACATCCCCGATCTCGCCCTCTCCATCCCCGAGCGACCTCGCGGTCCTGTCCTCCTCATGACCCACGCCCCCGACTACGCCGACGTCGTGCTCGCGCATCCCCGCGGGCTAAACGTGCAGTTCATCCTCGCCGGCCACTCCCACGGCGGTCAGATCCGGCTTCCCGTCCTCGGCCCCCTCGTCCTCCCACCGGGCGGCCGCAAGTACGTCCAGGGCCCCTACACCCTGGGTCACATCCATCTGTACGTGAACCGAGGCATCGGCACCGTAGGCCTCCCCTTCCGTCTCAACTGCCCTCCCGAAATCTCAACCTTCACCCTGCAACCCGCCTGAGCGCCGCCCCCCCAACAGCCTGTCATCCTGGAGCGAAGCGAAGGACCCCTGTATTTGGGGTGCCGTTGCCGCTGCCGTTGCCCGCTCCTTTGCCTCTCATCCTAAGAGCGAGCGAAGGATCCCCGCACCTGTTCTAGCTGTTGCTGTTGCAGTTGCCGTTGCCCGCTCCTTTGCTTGTCATTCAGGACGAAGCGGAGGAACCTGCTGTTGCACTTGCACCTGCAGTCGCCCTTTAAGAACCACTCCTCCGCTTGTCATCCTAGAGCGAAGCGAAGGCATTCAGGAGCGAAGCGAAGGATCCCCGCACCTGTTCTCGCCCTTGCCGCTGCCGTTACAGTTGCCCTTGCCGTTGCCCGCTCCTTTGCTTGTCATTCAGGAGCGAAGCGAAGGAACCTGCTGTTGCACTTGCACCTGCAGTTGCCCTTTAAGAACCGCTCCTGCGCTTGTCATCCTAGAGCGAAGCGAAGGATCCCCGCACCTGTTCTTGCCCTTGCCGCTGCTGTTGCAGTTGCCTTTGCCGTTGCCCGCTCCTTTGCTTGTCATTCAGGAGCGAAGCGGAGGAACCTGCTGTTGCACTTGCACCTGCAGTCGCCCTTTAAGAACCGCTCCTCGCTTGTCATTGAGGAGCGAGGCGGAGGAACCTGCCCTCGCCGTCTTGCCCTTCAATCACCCGTGCAGCGCCCCCTCACAACTCCAAAATCAAACCCGCACCTGCGTGGCGCAACCAATACCCCCAATCACGTAACATGGAGTCAGGGCTTAACTAAGCTGGGACGCAGTCAAACATTCCCTCTTCTGACGCGGAGGCACTAAGTCTAATAGCTGCAAGACTCTAGCTGTAAACGCTAGCGTATGAATACTTTAGAAGTACAGGACCGGTAAGCCTGTATTTTCGAAGACTTTACCAAAACAAGACCCGGGGGGGGAGGGGACCCGTCCAAGCATCCGGCCACCCAATCAGCGGGCCCGTGCGACCGGCTTCTTCTCCCGCGACATCACCGCCACCTGGGCCGGCTTCTTCATCCCGGACTTCTCGTCCATCCATGCATCCAGCAGGCTCTTCTTGAAGCGCCATCGATTCCCGAGCTTGAACGCCGGAACAAAGCCCTCGGACGCGTAGCGGTAGAGCGTGTCTCCGCTGATCCCCAGGTACTCCGATGCCTGGCGGATATCCAGCACCTCACGCAATACACCCTGCACAGCGCCGGTCATCGTCTCTCCTGGGCGGAAGACGGCGGGGCCGCCCGCCATCCCTACCCACCCCTTCTACGCGGTTTCAAGCCGCAGCACAACAAGAATCAGGCGAGGTTAACTCACTCGTAACGGCTGCAGACCCTCGATCAGCGCCAGCATGTCCTCTCCCACCGTGCGCGTCTTCGCGATCGCATCCGCAATCGGTATGTCCGAGATCTCGGTCCCCCGAAGCACCACCAGCCTCCCGAACTTGCCCGCGTGAACCAGGTCGATCGCCGCTACACCGTAGCGCGTCGCCAGCATCCGGTCGTACGCCGTCGGCGTCCCTCCGCGCTGCGTATGCCCCAGGTTCACGCTCCGTGTCTCGTACCCCGTGCGCCGCTCGATCTCCTCCGCCAGCACCTGTCCGATGCCGCTCAACCGAACGTGCCCGAACGAGTCCGTCCCCGTCCCCACCGACGTCTGGCCGGCGTGCTCCAGCATCTTCGCCCCCTCCGCCACCACTACGATCGAGAACTTCTTCCCGTGCTCTCGCCGGTATGTGATCAGCCGGCAAACCTCGTCCATATCGATCGGCCGCTCCGGAACCAGGATCACGTCCGCCCCTCCAGCAATGCCCGAGGTCAGCGCAATCCACCCCGCATCCCGTCCCATTACCTCAACAACGATCACACGGTTGTGAGCCTCCGCCGTCGAATGCAGCCGGTCCACCGCCTCCGTCGCAATGCTCATCGCGGTATCAAAACCAAAGCACGCATCGGTTCCGCTCAGATCGTTGTCAATGGTCTTCGGAACGCCAACGCACTTCACGCCGCGCTCCGACAACGCCAGGCTGATCGACTGCGTATCATCCCCGCCCATGGCGATCAAGGCGTCCAGACCATGCTTCGCAATCACCGCCGCGCAACGCTCAAACCCGCCCTCGATCTTCTTCACGTTCGTCCGCGAGGACCGAAGAATCGTCCCTCCCCGATGCAGAATCCCGGAGGTCGTCTCCAGATTGAGCGGCGTCGTCGCATCGTCGAGCACGCCCCGCCATCCCTCGGTAAACCCGACAAACTCGTCCCCGTAATGCAGAACACCCTTGCGAACCGCCGCCCGTATCACCGCATTCAACCCGGGGCAGTCCCCTCCTCCAGTCAACATCCCGACACGCATCCCTGCATCCTCAATCTTCCTAAAGTCTTTCCAGAAAATGATACGCTCTCGCCGGTTTGGTCCCGCACACGGGGCGCCCCTCTACTCGCGCGAAGTCGCCTCATCCGCATACAGATCTGAAATCTCTTTGGCGTACTTCTTCTCGATCACGCGCCGCTTCAACTTCATGCTCGGCGTCAACTCGCCGGCCTCGATCGTCCACTCGTCCGCCACGACCGCCACCCGCTTGATGCTCTCGAACGAAGCCAGTTGGCCGTTCACCTGGTTGACGATATCTTGGTATGCCTTAATCACCGCCGGATCGCGGACCAGGCTCAATCGATCCGAGCACTCGATCGCCTGCTCCTTCGCCCATCCTTCGAGCGCCGCGAAATCCGGCGACAACAGTACCGAAACGTACTTGTGCTTGTCGCCAACCAGCGCCGCCTGCGCCACCATGCTGTTCGCCTTCAGCCGGTTCTCAATCGGTTGCGGCGCAATCAGCTTTCCTCCACTGGTCTTCAACAACTCCTTCTTGCGGTCGGTGATGTAGAGAAAGCCCTCCTGATCAACACGTCCGATGTCCCCCGTCTTGAACCACCCGTCCGTCGTAAACGTCTCCGCCGTCTCTTTCTCCTTGTTCCAGTACCCGTGGAAGATTGAAGGTCCGCGCACTTCAAGCTCGCCGTCCGGTGCAAGCCGCGTCTCGACGTTCGGGAGCGGCTTGCCAACGCTGCCGATCCTGTGCGCCATCGGGTAGTTCACCGCAATCACCGGAGACGTCTCGGTCAATCCATACCCTTCGAAGATGCGAATCCCCGCATCCGCGAACCATCCTGCCGTGTCCATACCCAGCGGCGCCCCACCGGAGTTGAAGACCAGAACGCGTCCACCGAAAGCCTCGCGAATCTTCGAGAACACAAGCTTGTTCGCAACCTTCCATCCGATTGACGCCGGAGTCCCGCCCGCCAGAACCTTCTCCCGATGCTTTCTCCCCATCTTCAACGCCCACGCCAGCAGCCGCTTCCGAACTCCGGATCCTGCGGACTTGCGTTCCACCGCGTGCCGTATCTTCTCGTACACGCGAGGCACCGCGATGAAGATCGTCGGCCGGACCGCTTTCATCGCCTCGGGCAAAAGATCGAAACGAGGACAGTATGCGAGTCGCGCTCCGTGGCACATCAGGGCGTAGTCCACGTGTCGCGCCGTGACATGCGACAGCGGCAAAAATGAGATAGAGGTGTCGCGATCGTTGAAGCCGAGATCTCCTGTCGAGACGTTGATGTTGCTCGCCAGGTTCCCATGTGTCAGCATCACACCCTTCGACTCGCCGGTCGTTCCCGAGGTGTAGATGATCGTCGCAAGGTTCTCCGGCGTGACGGACCGAAGCATCGCCTCGAAGTCAGCATCTCTCGCCTGAAGATCCCTCCAACCCTCCAGAAGACTGCTCAGACGCTCCGCTCCCTCGAACTCTCCGTCATCCATAACGACAACATGCTCGAGCGCCGGCATCTCCCCCGCCCCCCGCAGCTTGTCGTACTGCTCCCGTGATGAGACAACCGCAACCTTCGCACCCGAATCGCGCAGCATGTAACCTACCTGCTCGGGCGTGAGCGTGGCGTAAAGTGGAACGTCGACAGCACCGATCGCCAAGGTCCCGAAGTCGCACACCGGCCACTCCCAGCGGTTCTCCGAGAGCAGCGCAACCCGGTCTCCCTTGCGAACGCCCCACCGCTCGAGCACGGCGGCAAACGCCCTCACCTTGCCGTAGAGCTCGTCCGATGTGATCGGTTTCCACGTGCCGCCGTCCTGCCACAACATCGCCTCGCGAGCACCCCGCCCGGTGGCGCGCACGAGCACATCGTTCATCGTCTTCAAGTCAAACATCGCGCCTCCCCGACGTAATCCCGTTCAGAAGAACATCTACCACCTGCCCGGCCGTCGCCCGCGCGTCATAGATACGTCCTGTGAACACCGCGGAACTTAGAAGCTCGTCGATCGCTCCGAACATGCAATGCGCGACGACTCCATCGGAAACATCTACGCGGAAGATGCCCTGTTGCTGACCTCGCCGGATTACCTCTCGGACCAGCTGAATGTATTTGACCAGATGGTGGTGCGAAAACTCTGCGATAAACTTCGCGCTTTGCCGCATCTCGGTCTGCATGATGATCGCTACACTCCGGTTCACGGAGTGGCTCTCAAGATGCACATGGGCGATGTACTCCAGCTGGCCCCGTGGATCCGTCAGTGTCCTAAACTCATCCTGGACCTGCTGATGGAAGCGGTCGAAGACCCCATCGATGGCCGTACGAAGCACGTCGTCTTTGCTCTTGAAGTACAAATAGATGGTTCCGTCCGCGACGCCCGCACGCGCCGCTATCGCGCTGATGGGCGACCCGAAGTACCCGTTCTCCGCAATCACCTCAACCGCGGCATCCAGGATGCGCTGGTACTTGTCTCCGCCACTCGTGAGAGCAGATGGGCTCACCGGCTTCGCTGTAAGCTCTTCGTCTCTGTTCTCTTTGCGCCTCAGCGGAGCCTCGTACCGGAAACGTCCAGTGCCGCCACTCTAATGAAAGCGCCCGACTTTGCCAAGGCACCAAACATGGCTCAACTGCGCCTGCATCACCTGGGACCGGCAAGCCAGGCACGTGCCGCTCGACCGCCGTGCACGTGCTAGGCTCACACCTGCGGCTTTGGCGTAAAGAGAACGAAGCTCTCCGCGAACCTCCGCCAGTCCGCAAGCATGGTCCGCGCAAGTCCGCTCCCCGAAGCATCGGCGTGGATCTCGACATACTCCTTCAGCCGCAACTGTGCACTCTCCCCTACATTCCCGAAGCTTTCTACGATCACGAACTCTGGGTGGAATCGGCCGTCACGGACCATGGAACCGTCACCGTCGTAAACCCACGCCAGGCCACCCGTCATACCGGCCCCGAAGTTCGACCCGACGCGGCCCAGGATGACAACCAGACCTCCAGTCATGTACTCACACGCGTGATCCCCAACACCTTCGACGACCGCGTCCGCACCCGAGTTTCGCACCGCAAATCGTTCGCCTGCGCTGCCCGCTGCGAACAGGCAACCCGAGGTTGCGCCATACAGTGCGACGTTGCCGAGAATGACATGGCGACCACTATTCTGGGCCGCCAACCCCCTCGGGCGGAGGATGAGTTTGCCGCCAGAGAGTCCCTTGCCTACGAAGTCGTTAGCCGATCCATCCAGAACCAGCGTCATGCCCTCCACCGCGAACGCTCCAAAGGACTGCCCGGCTGTTCCTTCGAGGTTCAGCGTGATCGCCGCGGGTAGGCTCCTTGTTGCCCGGCGTAATGCGATCTCCCCTGCCAACCGAGCGCCGACAGCCCGGTGTTGATTCGCAATAGCCGAGGTGACCTCGAACGGAACTCCCTCCTGGGCTGCTGCAAGCGCCGGCTCTACCCAGGCCTCGTCGAGGGCCGGCTCGGTCACAGGCTGATCGTTTCGCAGGCCCTGCCAGGATCTCGCGCCGGATTGGCTGCAACTGAGCATCGCGTGGAGATCCAGACTTCCGTCAAAGCGCACCTGCTCCAGCAGATCGGAGCGGCCGATCGCCTCTTGGATCGAGCGGAGCCCGTTGCGTGCAAGCAGCCCGCGCAGGTCGTCCGCAAGCTCCGTGAAGAAGGCGATCACGTGCTCCGGTTTTCCACGAAACTTCGCCCGCAACTCTGGCCTCTGCGTTGCGATCCCGGTCGGACACGTGTTGAGGTGGCACTGCCGCGCCATGTCACATCCCAGGGACACGAGCACTGCCGTTCCAAAGGCGTATTCGTCCGCGCCCAGGAGCGCCGCAATCAGTACGTCCCTGGCGGTCGCTATTCCACCGTCAGTACGCAGGCGGATACGGCCTCGCGTTCCATTCTGCCGAAGCACCTGCTGTGCCTCCGCCAGGCCCAACTCCCATGGATTTCCGGCATACTTGATGCTCGATAGAGCGGCGGCCCCAGTGCCGCCGGTATTTCCCGCGATCACAATGAAGTCCGCATACGCCTTCGCCACTCCCGCCGCTACCGTTCCGACCCCGCAGCTGGAGACGAGCTTGACCCCCACTGCCGCGGTCGAGTTCAGCCGCTTCAGATCGTAGATGAGCTGTGCAAGATCCTCGATCGAATAGATGTCGTGGTGGGGCGGTGGAGAGATCAGGGAGACGCCTGGCTGCGCGTGCCGAAGCCGTGCAATCAGTCCGCTCACCTTGAAGCCCGGCAGCTGCCCACCCTCGCCCGGCTTTGCACCCTGGGCGACCTTGATCTCGATCTCCTCCGCGTGTGCCAGATACTCCGCAGTCACGCCAAATCTTCCAGAGGCCACCTGCTTGATCTTGTTGTTCAAGGACACTTTTCCGTGCACCCCCAGGGCAGGCGCCTCAGCGATCATGGTCCCTCCGCCGCTGGGCGATCGCGGCGCTCGCGAAGAGTTCTCCGCCACGGCCGAGAGGACGTCCGAGTGGACACGGTACACTTCAGGATCCTCTCCACCCTCGCCCGTGTTCGATCGGCCACCCAGCATGTTCATCGCCAGCGTGATCGTCTGGTGAGCCTCGGGACTCAGCGAACCAAGCGACATCGCGCTCGCTACAAATCGCTTACAGAGGCTTACGGAAGTCTCGACCTCATCGATTGAACACTCCCGTGCTGCTGGGCGAACCTCAAGAAGATCCCGGAGTGTTCTTGCCTCCCGCTTCTCCACACCTTCGGTGTAGATCCTGAAACTTTCAGCAGCATCGCTCGGGGCAGCGAGGCCTCGTGCACTGCCCACCACGGTCTGCAGCGCCTTCACCGTAGACGGCTGCCACGCATGCGGCTCGGCGACCTCTGCCTTGCGGAAGCGAATCCAGCCATAATCGGGGAGGTCCGTTGAACTCTCAATCGGCGGCGCCAACCAGCTCTGCTTGAGCTGACGCTCAATCTCACCAAAGCCGATTCCGGAAAGGGGAGCCGGTGTTCCCGGAAAGCACCGGTCTACAACACTCGAGTGAAGGCCGAGGCTGTCAAATAGGTGAGCCCCGCGATAGCTGTCGACAACGGAGATCCCCATCTTCGACATCACCTTGGCTAAGCCCGCGTCCAGCGCCTTCAGCATCTTTGCCTCACTCGCGTCGGCCTCCGACGGAGCCCCAGAAAGACGTGCGGTCTCAAGCGCCAGCCATGGACAAACCACGCCTGCCCCATAGCCGATCAGCACGGCCGCATGGTGAATGTCACGGCAGTCCCCCGCTTCCACGGCAAGTCCGGCTAAGGTCCGGAGTCCCGCAGCTACGAGAGCCTGGTGAATCGCGCCCGTGGCCATTGCCATCGGAACAGGGATCCGGTCCACACTCGCCATCCGGTCAGTCAGAAGAAGTATCCGTGCTCCCCTCCGAACCAGCTCGATCGCCTGAAACGAAATCTGTTCCAAGGCCTCTTCGAGCGACGCGCCAGTCTCGAAGACACATCCAAGCTCCGCCAGGGTGAGTTCGCTCGCGTGCGGATAATCTCCGCGTCTGAGCGCCTCCATCTGCCCGAGTTGCAGAAAAGGCGACGCAAGCGAGAGTCCCGGAAGCGGCGCATTTTTATCCAGAAGATGAGGCCAGGGCCCAAGCCGCGTGTGCAAGGAGACCACACAGGCCTCGCGCAATGGATCGATGGCAGGGTTTGTCACCTGCGCAAACCTCTGGCGAAAATAGGCGTAAACCGGTCTCGGCGTACGAGCCAGGAAGGCCAGCGGTGTGTCGTCGCCCATCGACCACACAGCATCCTTGCCGTCCTTCGCCATCGGCTGCAGGATCATCCTGACGTCTTCGCGCGTGTACCCGAAGCTCTTCTGCTTCGCCTCGATCTCGGTAGCCGAAGCCTCGCTCTGCCTCGTCACAGGAACCAGCGGCATGTCTTCAACCAGCCTGGAGTAGCCAGCACTCGCATCGAAAAACTCCCATAGCTCCGCATCCTCGTAAATCTTCCTGGCTTCAAGGTCGACCAGCAGCATCTGCCCGGGACCGAGCCGACCGCTGTGCACAACCTCCTCCGGGTCGAGATCCACAAGACCCGCCTCGGATCCAGCCACCACCAAACCCTTCGCGGTGATCGCAAATCTGCAGGGTCGCAGGCCGTTGCGATCCAGTGCCGCGCCGACCACCCGGCCATCACTAAAAGATATCGCCGCCGGGCCATCCCACGGCTCGGCGCAGTCCATGTGGTACCGCAGAAAAGGTGAATGCAGCCCCTCACTCGTCGCCGGTGGAAGCAGCATCCTCACCGCCTCCGCGCACGTGCGTCCATTGCGCGAGATGAGTTCGACCGCCTCGTCCAGGCTCGTAGAATCGGTTCCGCCATCGCTGAGAATGGGCTTGCACTCGACCGGCAGCGTGGAGTCCCGTGCGGTCATCCGCGCCCGGTTGCCCCACACAGTGTTGATCTCCCCATTGTGTGCAAGGGCCCGTCCTGGCTGTGCTCTGTGCCACGTCGGCAGCGTGTTGGTTGCGTATCGCTGATGAAAGATCGCGAACGGAGTGACATACTCCGGAGAGCTTAGGTCGGGATAAAATTCCGGCAGCAGTGCACCCGAACACATCGCCTTGTACACAATCGTCTTCGAGGAAAGAGAACACACGTAGCCGGTCGTGTCCCCGTGCAGGTGCATGCGCTCGAATTGTTTCCGCGCAAGGTAAAACCGGCGTTCTCTCGATCCCTCATCCCCCCCGGCTGGTTCCGTGATCATCGCCTGGCGGATTCTCGGCATCGTGCTCAATGCGATCTCGCCCAGCCGATCCGCTCGGACAGGAACATCTCGCCAGCAGATCACCTCGAAGTCGTGGGCGTTCAGGCATCGCTCGAGCGCCGACTCCGCACGTGTCTCGTCGGCGGGAAGAAAGACCATCGCCACACCCAGCATCTCGGCAGCCATAAGCTCTCGGCCGCTGATCCGGGATACCTCCGAGCAAAAGAGTGAACGGGGAACTGCCGTCATCACCCCAACACCGTCGCTGCTCTTGCCATCAGCTGCGGTCGCGCCTCGATGCGCCAGCCGGCTCAGCGCGGTCAGGGCAGCGCGAAGAATCTTACTGGAAGAACTCTCCGCTGCCACCGAAGCGACAAATCCCACACCGCATGAGTCGTGATCGAAACGCTCGTCAACGAGCGTCGACAATCGTGCCGCTGAAGGAAGACGGCTGTCCCGCTCCGGACTTTCAACCGCCGACAAACATGGGTCCATAAGTCACTATACTTTGCGCTGGACGTAAGGTGATAAACACTCGCGATGCCTTGCCAGCAGCTTGTGATGAATCTGTATAAATATACAATAAGGGATGTATATTTATACTCTACGTTGCATCTGACACACAGTACGTCAGCCAGAGGATTGAACTTGAAACAGCAGAGACATGCCGCGATCCGCGAGCTCTTATCCAGGACCGCTATCACCAGCCAGGATGAGCTCCGAAGAAAGCTGGCCGCCCGCGACTTCCATGTGACCCAGGCGACGCTGTCTCGCGATATCCATGAACTGCGCCTCATGAAAGGATCGTCCGGCTACTCGATGCCCAGTGCCGGAGAGAGCCACAATGACGACCTGCCGGGCATACGCCAGGTTCTCGAGGGCTTTGGGCTGGAGGTCCGCCAGGCAATCAACCTGCTTGTTCTGGTCACCACTACCGGCAGCGCGCAGACCGTCGCCGCTGGCATCGACTACGAAGACTGGCCAGAGGTGGTCGGAACCATCGCCGGGGACGATACCGTCCTCCTTATCTGCCCCGACGAGAAGCAGGGGCGGGTCGTGAAGACGAGGATCGAGGAGTACCTTGGCTGAAGCTCGATCCGCGTACGTCACCGGGGCACAACCCGATCGCGAGCCTGCGAGTCGGCCATCAGGCATCCGCGTTGCCGTCGCCGGGGTCAGCGGATATGCCGGGGGCGAACTCGCACGCATCCTCCTGCGCCACCCCCGCCTCTCATCTAGCCCGCCAGTCCTCTTCGGTCGTGCGGAGACGGGCGGAGCATCAGGCCAGAGCAGGCTCCTTGATCTACATCCCCATCTGAACCCAAACGAAGACCTTGAGATACATCCCTTCAGCTGGGCTACGCTCCGAGAGCACGCAGTCGACGTCCTCATGCTCGCTACCCCGCACGAGCAATCGCGCGTCCTGGCGCCCCTCGCCGTCGAACGAGGTACTCGCGTCATCGACCTGAGCGGCGCCTGGCGACTCAGTGAGAGCCAGAACCGCGCCGTCTATCGTCACGACGATGATGCGTCCGAGCGTTCGGCAAAGCTCCAGGACGAAGCCGTCTATGGCTCGCCAGAGCTCCACCGGGACAAGATCGCCGCAGCCCGTCTCGTCGCCAATCCGGGCTGCTATGCCACGTCGATCATCCTCGCTCTCTCGCCTCTGGTGAGCGCCGGCCTGATCGATCTCGAACACGGAATCATCTGCGACGCAAAGTCTGGCGTCAGCGGGGCGGGCAAGACACCGTCGCCGGGCACCCACTTCATGTACGCAGCCGAGAACCTGTCGGCATACTCGGTCTTCGGTCATCGGCACACCGGCGAGATACTAGAACAGTTGCATCTCGCCGAGACGCAACTCCAGTTCACGCCGCATCTCCTACCCATCCCGCGCGGCATCCTATCAACCATCTACCTCCGGCTTCGGCAAGCGTCGACGTCCGAGAAAATTCTCGACCTCATTCGCAACACATATCGTGACAGCCCGTTTGTCAGAGTTCGCAAGCCCGGCCTGCTCCCACAGATTCAACACGTTGTGCGAACAAACTTCTGTGACCTGGGCCTCACCCTGCACGCAGACGGGCACCGCGCTGTGCTCGTCTCCTGCCTTGATAACCTCTTAAAGGGGGCATCGGGGCAGGCGATTCAGAACCTGAACCTCATGTGCGGCTGGGGAGAGACGGAGGGACTGCTTTGAAATTCGTCATCAAACTTGGAGGGGCGACGATCGAGAACAAGGACCTCCTCTGGCAATGTGGAAAGGCGATCGCGGAGCTCGTCGCGGACGGAAACCGCGTCGCTGTCGTTCACGGCGGTGGCGCGCAACTTACCCGAACGCTTGCTCAGCTGGGCAAAACGAGTCAATTCATCTCCGGCCTGCGCGTCACCGATGAAGAGACGCGCGACGCCGCCATCATGGTTCTCGCCGGCCGTGTCAACAAGTCCCTTGTCGCCGCGATCGGATCTCATGGCCAGGCGGCGGTCGGTCTCTCCGGTGGCGATGGCCACGTCTTCCGCGCACGCAAGAAGAAGACTGTCCCCGACCTCGGCTTCGTCGGAGAAATAGCTGCAGCAGATCCACGCTGGCTCGATGCGATTTGGACCATGAACGCCGTTCCTGTTATCTCATCGATTGCGCTCGGCTTCGATGGCGAGTACTACAACATCAACGCCGACGAGATGGCCGCTGCCTGCGCTATCTGCACCGAAGCAGACAACCTGATCTTTCTCACCGACGTTCCCGGCGTCATGGGCGCCGACGGAAACGTGATGCGCTGGCTCACATTGCCCCAGATCGCTCTGCTGGAGCAGCAGCAGATCGTCTCCGGCGGCATGCTGCCCAAACTGGACGCATGCCGCGAAGCTCTGGTGCATGGCGTCAAACGCGTGCGCATCCTTCCCGCAGAGTCGGCGATGTCCCTCCCTGACTTCTGCTCAACCCGGTTGACCCACGGAACGGAGGTCATGGTCGCATGAAGCTCGAGACGATCCAAGCCGCAGAACAGAAGTTGCTCGTTCCAACCTATGACCGCAGCCCGCACCTCTTCGTCGCTGGGCACGGCGTCTACCTTCGCGACGAGAACGACGTGGACTACCTTGACCTTCTCAGCGGAATCGGTGTCTCCGCTCTCGGCTACGGTCATCCCGCGATCCAGGCGGCGATCTCCACCCAAAGTGCGCTCCTTCTCCACACCTCCAACCTCTTCTACCATCCGGGCACCCCGAACCTGGCTCTTCAACTTACCGAGATCAGCGGTCTGGATCGGGTCTTCTTCTGCAACAGCGGAACCGAGGCATGGGAGGCAGCGCTCAAGATCGCACGCGCCCACGCAGGCCGCCTTCGGTCCGGAGGGCAGCAGATCGGCACGCGCTTCCTGGCGCTCGAACACAGCTTCCACGGCCGCACCATGGGTTCGGTCGCAACCACCCACAAGCTGAAATATCGCGAGCCCTTCTCCCCGATCATGCCGGGCGTGGAGTTTGTCCGCTTCAACGATGTCGCCGATCTGCGGAAGAAGTTCAGCAGCGATGTCTGTGCCATCTGCATCGAACCCGTCCAGGGAGAAGGCGGCATCCATCCTGTCTCCCCTGAGTTCTTCGCGCTTGCACGCGAACTCACCACCGCCTCCGGTGCGCTCCTGATCGCTGACGAGATCCAGAGCGGCTTCGGCAGAACCGGCGAGTGGTTCGCCTACCAGCACTACGGCATCCTTCCGGATATCGCAACACTCGCGAAGCCCCTGGCTGGCGGCCTCCCCATAGGCGCGATGCTTTGCACGGAGGACGTCGCGCTTGCCTTCAGCCCGGGTATGCACGGCACCACCTTCGGCGGAGGTCCTCTCGCCTGTGCTGTCGCTAGCGCCGTCATCCACACCATCCACCACGATCGGTTGCTCAGCAACGTTCGCGACGTGGGTGGCTATTTCCTCGAGCGACTGCGGGAGATCGAGGCGCGTCATACTCACATCGTCGCGGTCCGAGGCATGGGCCTGATGATCGGAGTCGAGATCTCCTCTCCTGAAGCAGCGAAGGAGGTTGCGCTCGCCATGATGGATCGGCGCATCATCGTTAACCGGACCAGTGAAACTGTCCTCCGATTTCTTCCACCCTACATTCTGGAACGCAAGCACGTTGACGCGGCCGTAGAGGCCTTGGACGAGATCCTGACGCAGCGACCCGCGCCTGTCGGCGTGGCCCATCGAGAAAAGGAGTTCCATGAGTAGTAAAACGATCATCATGAATCCGAGGTTTGAAGTTGGCCCGGAGATCGGACGGCGCCCAGCCTCGCAGCTTGGGCTTCTCTCTGACACGGCGTTTAACGAGGCCTGTAAGCGGCTCCACGGCAGAGACCTGTGCTCTATCGCGGATCTCTCCGTGCAGGAGATGGCCGCGCTCATGGAGCTCACCCACGCGGTCAAGAAGCAACCGGAAGACTTCCGCAACGCTCTCGAAGCGAAACAGATGGTGCTCTTCTTCGAGAAGGCATCGCTCCGCACCCGGCTCACCTTTGAAGCCGCTGCAAACACGCTCGGAGGAAATGCCATCTTTGTCGATCAGACCCAGTCACCCCTGGGCGAGCGCGAATCCATCCCCGATATGGCTCGCAATGTAGAGCGCTGGATGAGCGTGATAGTGCTTCGAACCTACTCCCACAGCACCATCACCGAGATGGCCGCCTCCTCCCGCATCCCCGTCATCAACGCTCTCTCCGATCTCGAGCACCCCTGCCAGGCGATCGCGGACTTCTTCACCCTCGAGGAACACTTCGGTTCCGTGGAAGGACTTCGCTTCGCCTACGTCGGGGATGGAAACAACGTCTGCCACTCGCTCATGCTCACTGCTGTCCAACTGGGAGCGCACTGCAGCATAGCAACTCCGAAGGGATACGCGCCAAAGCTCGACATCATTCATAAGGCGATCGAGATCGGCGAATCCACGGGTGGCAGCATCACCCTGCTTCACGATCCCGCGAAGGCAGCCGAAGGCGCACACGCGATCTACACCGACATCTGCACCAGCATGGGCTTCGAGCACGAAGCTACGAAGCGTGCTCCAATCTTCAAGCCGTATCAGGTGAATGAAGCTCTGATGGCACGCGCGGAGCCCGATGCCGTCTTCATGCACTGCCTTCCCGCACACCGGAACGCAGAGGTGACGGACGGCGTTCTGGACGGTCCGCAATCTATCGTCTTCGAGCAAGCCGAGAATCGGATGCACGCGCAGAAGGCAGTCCTGCTCATGCTTCTCGGCGGCGCTCGCCGTATCTCGAGCAGCCGTAGTCGCGCACAAGAGCAACGCAAACGTCCCTAGGGCTAGGCGACACACACGGAGAGATTTCAATGGCAGAGAAGGTTGTTCTTGCATACTCAGGCGGGCTCGATACCTCAATCATCATCCCTTGGCTCAACGAGAACTACGGCCTGGACGTCATCGCCTTCATCGCAGATGTGGGCCAGGGAGAGGATATCGATGCCGTCGTTCAGAAGGCGTACGCAACTGGGGCGAAGAAGGCCATCGTCCGTGATCTCCGCAGCGAGTTCCTGACCGACTACGTCTTCCCCACCGTTCGCGCCGGTGCCGTGTACGAGCATAAGTACCTGCTCGGGACATCCATCGCTCGCCCTGTGATCGCGAAGCATCAGGTGGAGGTCGCTCTCGCGGAGGGTGCAACCGTTCTAGCGCATGGCTGCACCGGAAAGGGCAACGATCAGGTGCGTTTCGAGCACTGCTTTCAGGCCCTGGCCCCGGAGCTCAGGGTCATCGCTCCATGGAGAGAATGGTCGCTCAAGTCCCGCGAGGACTGTCTTGACTACGCCGAGGCCCATGGAATTCAGGTGGAAGCGAGCCGCACCAAGATCCACTCCCGAGACCGGAATCTGTGGCACGTCTCCCACGAGGGTGGCGAGTTGGAGTCAACCGAAAGCGCTCCTCTCGCGACCACCTGGACGATGACCCGGTCGCCGGCAGACGCCTCTGATCGCGAGGAGACGGTTGAGATCGGATTCACACGTGGAACACCGGTGTCCGTCAACGGTCAGCAACTCGAACCAGTTCAGCTGGTCGAACTGCTGAACGAGATCGGGGCACGCAACGCGATCGGTCGCATCGATCTCGTCGAAAATAGGTTCGTCGGCATGAAGAGCCGCGGCTGCTACGAGACTCCCGGTGGAACGCTGATTCTGTCTGCGCAACGCGAGCTCGAAGCACTAACGCTCGACCGCGACCTGTCCCATTTCAAAGAGTCGGTTGCCCTCAAGTATGCGGAACTCGTCTACTTCGGCCTATGGTTCACGCCCCTCCGCGAGTCACTTGACGCCTTCGTCAACTCCACCCAGGAAAACGTCACCGGTTCTGTCAAGCTGTCACTCTACAAAGGCAACGTCTCCATTGTCAGCCGCCGTAGCGAGTTCTCCCTGTACTCGACCGATCTCTCCTCCTTCACCATGGGCGACACCTACGATCAGAAGGACGCAGCAGGCTTCATCAAGATCCTCGGCTTGCCTGCGCGGACACGCGCGCGACTGCGCGAAAGGGTCGAGGTTCTCAAGTGAAGATGTGGTCAGGCCGCTTTCGTGAGCCGCTCAATCCAGACTTCGAGCAGTGGCAGCGATCCTTCCCCTTCGATCGGCGGCTCCTCCCACAGGAGATCGCGGCCAGTTCCGCGCACGCCCAGGCACTCGAGGCCGCAGGCCTGCTTACCCCATCGGAGCTCAGCGAAATGAAGCGTGGTCTCGAGGAGGTCGGGCGGTCCGTGAATCTAGACGCCGCGATCTTCGCGTCCTGCCATGAGGCGGAGGACATTCACCACTATGTCGAGCTTGCCTTGACCAGGGTCATCGGCGATCTGGCGCTCAAGCTCCATACCGGCCGCTCCCGTAACGAACAGATCGCCACCGATCTTCGCCTATTCGTGCGTGACTCGATCGATCGGGCGGTGCCGCTCCTCCATCGCTGGTCTGCGGCGCTCATCACTAGAGCTGAGAACGCTGGCGTTGCCGTCATGCCGTCCTATACGCACCTGCAGCGGGCCGAACCAATTCTGGTCGCGCACTGGCTGCTCGCCTATGTGTCCATGATCGATCGTGACTTGTCCCGTCTTGCGGACTGCCGCGTACGCCTCAATCTTTGCCCGCTCGGCTCCGGCGCGGTAGCGGGGGCGACCGTCGCTCTGGATCGATCGATTGCGGCAAAGATTCTCGAATTCGACGGACCGACCTCGAACAGCATGGACGCCACCGCGGATCGAGACTTCGCGCTCGAATTCGCCCAGGTCGCCTCGCAGGTTGGATTGCACCTGTCGCGCTTCGCCGAGGAGTTGACGCTTCATTCATCCACGGAGTTCGGCTTTCTTGATCTTCCGGAGAGTTTTTCAACCGGGTCTAGCGCTATGCCGCAGAAGAAGAACCCGGATTTCACCGAGCTCGCTCGCGGCAAGTCCGGCCGTCTGCTCGGTGCCGTTGTGACTCTCTCTGCCATCCTCAAGGGGCTGCCACTGGCCTACAACAAGGACCTGCAGGAGACGCAAGAGCCGGTCTTCGATATCTCGGACACGCTCTTGGGGCTCCTCAGCTTAGCCGCTCCGTTCACCGATGCCCTCGAGTTCCGCTGGCCGAGGATGGAGCAAGCTGCCTCGACCGGATACCTGAACGCGATGGCAGCGGCGACGTACCTCGTTCACAAGGGTGTCCCGTTCCGCACAGCGCACGAGAAGACCGGCAACGCGGTACGATTCGCCATCGAACGCGGCGTCGAACTGAACGCGCTTCCGCTCGGCGATCTGAAGCAGTTCGGCGACGAGTTCGAGGAGGACTTCTTCGCGGCAGTCTCGCTCCGCGCGACCTTGGACTGCCACGATGTTGTTGGCGGGACCGCCACTGGCAGGGTTCAAGAGGCCTTGCGAGTGGCACGACAGCGCTTTCCCCGAGGTGCGGAGGCCCTGGATGACATCTAGTCTCTCCTCCGGTAATCTCCCACAAGCCAGCTTGCGAACATTCGAGTTCCACGTTCGCAAGGCCAAGCTCCAGGATGCAACCCGCATCTTCGAACTTGTAAATTCCCTGTCCAAGGATGGAACCCTGCTGCCTCGCAACTATGCGGAGATCTGCGAGAACGTTCGGGACTTCTGTATCGCGGAAGATGAGAACGGCGCCTTCCTCGGATGTGGCGCGCTTCATCTTTACGGGCCGCACCTCTCGGAGGTTCGCTCCATCGTGGTCAGTCCGCAAGCCCAGAGATCCGGGGCAGGGGGAAGTCTCTTGCGAGCCCTGCTCGCGGAAGCAGACGAGCAAGGTGTCTCCGGTGTAAGCCTGTTCACCCGCATTCCCGAGTTCTTCACCCGGTTCGGGTTTCGCGTCGTCGATCGAACGGAGCTGCCGGACAAGATCTACAAGGACTGCCAAACCTGTCCGCGCTTGTACGCGTGCGATGAAGTGGCCATGATCCTCGGTCAGGTTCCCCGCATCGCCGTGCTAGGGCCGACCTCGTTCTCCAGACCTCAACTGATTAAACTGCAAACCGGAACTCTCACCTTGGCCAGGAAAGACGAATAAGCGTCTTGCACAAGCTTCCGCATCCAAGAGTGATGAGCCATACCGTGAAGGTCAGGGACTCGACGGCGCTAGTTGCCTCTTACCTCTCTTGATCTCGCTATACACTCGCAGCTCCCGGTCAGCATCCGCAACGCGTCCTGCCTTTCGATACGCAGCCTGCAGTTGGTAGTGTATGTAGTCCGGCTCGGAATTGTTCAGCTCGGCTGCTTCCAGATGTTGAACCGCCTGCGCTGTCTCCCCATCTTCGAGAAGCGCCTTTCCAAGCTGATATTGGGCCTGCGCATGGTCGGGATGAGAGGTTGTGAGCGCCTTCAGTACCGCGATCGCCTCATTCTTTTGTGAGCTCTGCAAAAGCGCGAAAGCAAGCGAATACTGCACGTCGGGGTTGTCGGGCGAGAGCGCGATCTCCTTCTTCAACTCAGGCACCGCCTCTGCTGGGCGGTCCAGCCGGATCAGCGACTCGGCTATCTGATAGTGAGCTAACTTCAGATCAGGTGTGGCCAGGGACGCTTTGCGAAAGCACGCAACACTCTGCTGATAGTCCTCGGTGTCCATATACAGGTGACACACCAAGCTCAGCACATCAGGAGGGAGCTCCTGCTGAACCAGCGCATCCGCAATCTGGTTGGCATGCTGCTGCTGGCCGGAGTGCGCGAGCGAATATCCCCACGAGTAGGCAGCCCGAGGATCCTGCAAAGCGACGCTGGAGATCGTCGAAAAAGCCTTATCCGCCTCGGCGAACTGACCCAGAGAAAAAAGCGACATCGCCAGCATCATGCTGGAGCGTTCGTCCTGCCCCGACTTAGGAGGTCCGCTCGCAACGGTCTTGAGGTAGAGAGCAAGCGAGCGGGCGCTCTCCTTGAAATCTCCCACCCGAAACGCCGCTGCTCCAAGGTTACGAAGGAGCAGAGGATCTGGCGTATGCCATCCCTCCGCCTCTTGAAAGTGCGCGAGCGCGGCTGCGTACCTTCCCTGCCGTGCCTCCGCCGTCCCCAGGTCGTTCAGACTTCCGGCAAGCAGACCGCCGATCTGCTGCTCCGTAGCTGCCATCTGCTTCGTCTCCTCCGGCGTATGGTGCGAGGCTATCGAAGTCTGCGCGGGCACGAGCTCTGCCGGCTTCAGCGCCGCTGAAGCAATCTCCGAACCAGCTAACACCGGCAGGGTAGATCGTATCGCGCTCGCCTCCCCGGCCTGACTAATAGCATCCGCGCTATTTCCAATCGACCGCTGCTCCGTCAGCTTGTACTTCGCGAGAAGCGCGTCACCCTCGGTGCGGTTGCCCTCACTCAGGAGTATTCGACCAAGCACCGCGTAAACTCGCCGAATCTGGTAGTTGTTGCGCGCCTCATCCGTCCCGGTCAGATCGATCGCTTTACGCAGGTAGAGCTTCGCAGCCGCAGTGTCCTTCTCACGTGAAGCATTCAGCCCAAGGTAGAGCCACACCTCCGGAGATCGTGGATCTGCTTCGGCGGCGACATGGAGATGACGATCCGAACTCGCCAGGTCGCTCCCATCGGTCGACTCAAGCGCGCCAAGGTAGAAATTGCTGAGGTAGTCGTGGGGAGCCAGGCGAACTGCGGTCCGAAGGTGCTCAAAACTCTGCGAACTCGGCCCCCACTCATTCATCTGCAAGTAGGTGAGCCCTAGAAAGAACTCCGCATGGCCCACCTTCGGATCGATAGCGATAGCCTTCTTGAACTCCTCTGCCGCATCGTTGAGGTAGAGCGCCTCCCGATACGCATCTCCCGCGGCAACATGCCAGATCGCGGCGTTCCCGGACGCAGCAATAATCTGCTGAAAGATGCGGTCCGCCTTCTCCTTTTCGCGCTGCGCTAGAAGCGTCGACGCCAGCGCGTAAGCCACATTTACGTCTTGATTGATCTCAAGTGCGTGGCTAAACGCATCGGCAGCTCCCTTGTTGTCACCGATAGATCGGAGAGCGCTGCCTCGTACTGCCCATGCCGATGCGTTATGTGAATCCTTCTGCAGCACCGCCCCGGCTTCCTGGGCTGCGTCTTGCGCGTGCCCGGTACGAAGCAGGGCTGAAGCAAATTCCAACTCAACATCCATCGAGTCACGCATCTGCAACGACTTCCGGTAGAGCTCCAACGCCTGCGGTGCCCGCCCTTGCAGCAATCGCAAGTTGGCAAACTCTTGAAGCAGGTGCGCAACCAGAGGAACCGTCGCCTCGGAGATCGCACCGGGATCGCCGGCACGGAGAGCTCCTTGTTGAACAGCGAGGAGCTCGCGAAGGCGCTGGGTAGATTGGTCCATCACTGCAGACGGTGTTGACGCCGCATGTCGAGCGTGGGACTGTCCAGGTGCAAGTCCAGGCAGCAGAAGGAACACGACAACGGTGCAGACATGCATGCAGCAGAACCGAATCACTTATCTACCAGATCACTTACTTATGGTGCCACATTAGCATTCTACGGTACGTGAATAGCTGCGAAAGCGGCAGGACGGGTTCGTCCTGCCGCTTTTTGCAGTCCACGCCCTAAAATTCGAGGTGAAGGCCGTATTGCAGTTGACGCCCAGCGTTGCCAGTGACGCCGGTCGAGGTACCGAACCGGCTTCCGCTCGTCTGCGCGGTGACTATGTTGTTTGTGGCGCTGCATGGTTGGTAGAATCCAGCCACACGGGGACCACAGTTTACGTTCGCGACTGAGGTAAAGTTTCCTTGGTCAGCACGAAAGTTGGGGTGGTTGAGGACGTCAAAGGCATCCAGCCTGAATTTCACCGTAAGCCGCTCCTTGACTCTCCAATTCTTGTCAACAGAGAGGTCAGTATTGATAAGGCGCGGTCCATGACAAGCACCACGTGGCGCCGTATTGCTGTCAAACGTGCCGAGGTGATAGCCGATCAGGGTAAATGCATTTGCATTGATAATCTGGTCACCCTTGATATTGCCGCTGTTGCAGCTTTGGCCGGGAGCCAGAATCGGCCGCTGGTTGCCTGTGAGGCCGGTCTGAAAGAGGGAGTTCAGTTGACCTCTTCCTGTGGCTCCTGTAGGTACAAGTGCTGAGTTTTCCCCAACGCCGCCCTGGTAGATGGTGAAGGAATTACCGGAATCAGCATTCGTAATTCCAGTAAGCTCCCATCCCCCGAGAAGATTCTGCGTTACAAGGTTGGAGTTCTCGAGCTTCGGCAGGTAGTACGTTCCATTCGCGACGAAGATGTTGGGCCGGTTGGTTGCCGAATTACCGCGATCAAGCCGCGGGTTAGTGTAGTCCGTGAAGCTATTAGCGCCCGTACCGCCACTCGAGTCGTCCGTCAGCACGTCAGCGATGGCATGCGACCAGGTATACGCCGCCTGGAACCGGAAGGCGCGAATCTGTGTCCGAAACAGGGTCTGCAGCGCGTGGTAGTCGGAGTCTCCGTTATGGGACCAGTACGTCAGCGCTCCGAAGTTCGAGAACCGCCGCAGTGACTGGAAGTTGTTAGAGAAAGTGGCCTGTGTCCGATTCGCAGGGTTCACGTTGTTGATGTCATAGCTGGAGGTCAGGTGGATCCCGCGGTTCCCGACATAGCTCATCTGGAGCACGGTGTCCTTCGCCAGTGCCTGCTCGACCGTAAGATTCCACTGGATCGAGTTGGGCAGGATGGCGCGGGGATCCATGCCGCCCTGCGGAGATGCCGAGCCACTCAGTGACGTTGGCGTTGCACCGCCTAGGGTGCGGTAGACATTGGAGGCAGCAAGCGAGAAGGGAGCATTGGCCACCAGAGTGTAACGTGAGACACGCTCACGTTGGAAGAATTGACCGACACCGGCACGAATCGCCGTCCTTCCGTCTCCCCGAACGTCCCACGCAATACCGACCCGTGGGGCGATCAGATGATTGTTGTTGTTCACGAGGGCGTTGTTCGGTCCAGCAACACCGGAACTGAAGGAGGTACCAAACTTCTTGTTTGCAGCTCCGCATGGATCCGATCCAGGCGCCACCCAGAGACCATTGCAAGCATCGCTCTTTGGCTTCGCGGGATCGTAGAGCTGCGGCTGAAAGCTGGTGAGCTGGTTGTTTGGCTGGACCGGGTTACGCAACAGCGAGTAGCGAAGACCGTAGGTCAGGGTAACTCGCGGCATCACCTTCCAGGTATCGCCCGTGTAGAACTCAATATCCTTCCAGCGTAGCTGGGCGCGGACGTTGGTCGAGTTCTCCGAAAGATTGAAGACGTTGCCCGGAATGAGGACGTTCGCAAGATTGTTGCCGGTCGCAATGCTGCCCGTCGGAGTGCTCTTGCCGCTTGCGTCCGTCATCGATGTAATGACGGCGTAGTCGGCGGTCTGGAAGGTCGGACGTTCCGTGCTGGCTGCGCCGGCGTCTTCGTTCTTCCCGTCAAGGCCAACAAAGGCTCCGAACTTGATCGCATGTTTCCCGGCGACTTTGGAAACGTCGTCGCGGAAGGTGTAGATATCGAGCGTGTTGTTCCACGGCGCGATGGACCAGATAGTGGCCCCGCTGCCATAGTTGCCAAGCCCGCCCCAGATCGTCGGTGTGGATGCCTTCGCAGTCTTGAGCGAGTTCGGATAAAGGGACGGGATGGCCGTGGACAGCTGCGTCAGCAGGCCCGGATTGGTTCCGCCCGATGTGATGTTGATACGGTTGTTCGAGTAGGCGAACTCGGCATCGTTGACAAGACTGTCTGAGATCGTGCTCGTCCATCGACCGATCGCCATCTTGGATGGCTGTGCCCAACTCGCGTTGATGACCGGGAAGGGGGAGTCTCCCCAGTACTGGTTTCCGTTATAGGAAGGGCTGGTCCATGTGTCCTGCGTATACCGCCCCATAACGCTGTTGCGGGCGTTGATATTGAAATCGACGCGGCCGTTCTCTTGCCGGTAGTTCGTTCCGCTCGGCAGGGACTGCGACCAGTTGTTGCCGCCGACGCTGAGAGGCTTGTTCGGAAGCGTATAGTACTGCCCGAGCAGCAGACCGGCAGGATCGGGATTTGCCAGGATGTGGGTGTTTCCATTTTTTGAAAGCGCAGTCGGGAACGTCGGCTGCGGCTCGTTGCACGACATGACATTGTTTCCAGCGCTGTCCGTGCCGACCGGGCTTGAAAAATCGCCCGCACGCTCGGCAGCGGTTGCTACGCATGCACTCTGCGTGTATCCACGAATCTCATGCGTCCACTCCTCGTTGAAGAAGAAGAACAGCTTATCTTTCTTGATCGGTCCGCCGATCGAGTAGCCCCAGTCATTACGACGGAGCTTATCCTTCCCGTTGAGCGTTTGGCCCTGACCCGCATTCCGCCTCGCAAAGTAGGTGAAAGCCGCGAGCGCATCATTACGCCCGCTATAGAAGACGCTGCCGTGGAGCGCATTTGTTCCCGCGCGCGTGACAATGCTGATCACTGCTCCGGAGGCCTGTCCATACTCCGGCCCGTAGCTGTTCGTCAGCATCTTGAACTCCGCGATCGACTCGATCGACGGATAAATGAGAATGGTTCGGTTTGAACCCACATCGTTATCGTTGGCGCCGTCGACCAGAAAGAGATTGTTGGTCGTCGGGTTCCCGTTAACCGAGAAGTCGACTCCGGCCTGCAAACCCTTATTCTTTGGGTCGAAATTGTTCGCCGCCGATACGCCTGGCCCCAGCTGCGTAAGTTCAACAAAGCTGCGCCCGTTCAGCGGAAGTTCTTTGACCTGAGTTCCGTCGACGATCGTTCCAAGCGCGCCCGTCTCGGTCTGCACCTGAATCGCATCCGCGGACACGGTGACCACCTCGGATACGCTGCCCATCGTCAGCTTCGCATCCACCCTGGTCGTCGTGGCCACGTTGACAACGACGTCCTGCGCAACGAAGCGGCGAAAGTTCGATGTGGAGACTTCAAGCTTGTAGGTGCCGTTTGGAATGTCTTCGAAACGGTACTCGCCCGCAGTGTTGGTCACCGCATCCCGCGTCGACTCGTTAGCGGTGTTCCTCAGGGTTACAGTGGCACTTCCGACCGCCGCACCCGACGGATCAGTAACTTGACCGATGACCACACCCGAGGTCTTCTGTGCCAGCAGCGAACCTCCACTGGTCAGGACGCACACCGCAACTGCCACAACCAGCCATAAACGTAGAATCTTCATAATCCTCCAGAAGTGTTGTTCAGAACTCAACCGTTGTGATGAAAAACGTGTCAATCTCACAACAGTTGCTGCCGACTCGAATATTCAAGTCTGCTTGGGCAAACGGATCGCAAGCTGGAAAACTCAGAACGCTGACGAAGGCTTGTTTCTTGTGCAGTGACAGTAGGCATTCGCGGGCGATCGTTTGTCAAATGCTTGTTCGCAGCGCTAAGGGATCCCGTCAAACGCTGTCGGTCAAAGAAGGAACCGCACAAGGTGTCACCGCCTCTCCACGGCAACGGTCGCCTTTGCCGTGGGAGCAATCTTCGCACCATCAACGACCCCGCTTCCCTCCAGAACCGCGTAGATCTGGTCCGGTCGCAGGTCCGACATCGTATCCGTATGCCCTGAAGGCCAGCGAACTTCAACCGACGTGATCCGGTCCGCCTTCCCAAGACCAAAATGCACTCTCAAATCATTCTGCGAGAGATAGCTCCCACCGCTCCTTACCTCGTCCATCTGCCTCACGCCTCCGGCCGTCAAGGTGACCCGGGCCCCGAGCGCCAGCCGGTTGCTCTTCGTCCCGGCAAGTTCGAAGCTCACCCAGTGCGTTCCAGGAACTCCGCCGTTGTGCAGCACGGTTGGCGATCCGTCAAGATTCTCGACCACCAGATCGACGTTCCCATCATTATCCAGGTCAGCCGCCCCTAATCCGCGACCCACACGGGGTTCGCGAACCGCCGGTCCGGCCAGGGTTCCGGCGTCGCAGAAGGTCCCGTCCCTCTCGTTCATCAACAGGTTCTCCACCTCGCGGTACCGTGCTCCGGAGGGCATCGTATCCACCTGCGGGTAAACATGGCCGTTCACGGAGAAGAGGTCCGGCCAGCCGTCATTGTCCAGATCCACAAACGCCGTTCCCCATTTCACATACGGTAGCGACGCCAGTGCCACGCCAGAGTCGTACGAGACATCGGTAAAGCTCCACGGGCCGTCATTGCGGTAGAGCGTGTTGAACTCGTCCGCGAAGTTGGTGACATAAATCGAAAACCGCCCGGTGTGGTTGTAGTCCGCTACAGCCACACCCATCGACCCCTGTTCTGAACCGTCCCCACTCACCGCAGTCCCCGACTCGAGCCCGATCTCCTCGAACTTGCCCTTGCCAGTATTGCGGTAAAGGTAGTTCGGGGTAGAGTCGTTCGCGACGTAGATGTCGGGACGCCCCGTGTTTCCGAAGTCGGACCACAACACCCCCAGGCCATAGTACCCAGCCGGATCCTCCACGCCCGCACTCTTCGACACGTCCGTGAAGGTGCCGTCCCCGTTATTGTGGAAGAGTGAGTCTCCCCCGCCCTTCAACCCCCTTGGGCCGCACTGGACATCGATGCCGCGGAACTTGCATGTCGCGCTCTTTCCGAAGCCCGGAAGGTCGTTCAGCTTGAAATCGACGTAGTTGGTCACCATCAGGTCGACAAATCCGTCTCCGTCGAAGTCCGCAAACGCAGCTCCTGTCGACCATCGTCCGTCCGCGACTCCGGCCTGCTTGGTAACGTCAGTGAAACTTCCATTTCCGTTGTTCCGGTAGAGCACGTTCCCGCCAAGGCAGGTGATGTAGAGATCTGGCCAGCCATCATTGTTGTAGTCCCCGACCGCGCCCCCCATCGCGAAACACGGCGAGCCGATGCCGGCCTTCTCCGTCACGTCAGTGAACGTGCCGTCGTGATTGTTGTGGTAAAGCGCACCCCTGGCTTTCTCGCCCTTCAACGCCATCTCCACAGTCGGTGAGTTGGTGAAGTAGATGTCCGGCCATCCGTCGCGATCGTAGTCAACGATCAGAACACCCCCGCTCATCGACTCCACAATGTACTTCTTCTCGGGCGCCGCAAGATGCTTGAAGCGGATCCCCGTCGCCGCAGTGATGTCGGTCAGCTGCGGGATCACCCGGCCTTTGCAGACACGCATCCGAGCACCAGCGGGCGGTGTGGCAGGAGCGCTATGGGCCTGTGCCATCGATTCGCCCACCAGAGCCGCCTGCAGGATAACGGTAAGTAGGAAGCGTCTTCGCCTTAAACTCTTCAGCATCATACTGCGATCACAAACGGCATAACAGACTAAGCATACCTACATCGATTCATTCCGTCCCCGCCCGAGTCCGACCCCGTTCCAGTAGATAATGTCCCGGGGGAACAGATGCTGAGAGACTACGTTCGGATATCGAGGCTCGTCGTGTCAGTCGGACTTGTGCTGAGTTCAGGATCGCGCCTAGCCGTTGCGTCACAAGGGATTGGCGAGACCATGACCAGTCCAGTATCGCCCAGTCCAGCATCCCAAATGAACCCGCAATCCCGCCAGGTCAACACCCCGCAGGACGATCTCATGCCCCGGCCGGCCAACCTCGCGCTTGGATCTGGCGAGCTTGTCTTCACCTCCGCATGGAGCGTCAAGTCCGAGTCGCCCCAAAGCGATCGCCTCGACCGCGCCATTGCCAGATTCACTCACCATCTCGCCGAGAAGACAGGCCTGGCCTTCGCAAGCGGCAGTGCGCCAGGGGAGGCCGGTCCGCAGCTCATCGTTCACGTTCAGAGCGAAGGCGAGGCCGTCCAGACCCTGGACGAAAATGAGTCCTACAGTCTGGAGGTAACGCCGAGCGGCGTTCGCATCGACGCCGCAACCGTCGCCGGAGCGATGCACGGTCTGCAGACGATGCTCCAACTCGTCCAGCCCCGGGGAAGCGCATATGTCCTGCCCGTGGTGACCGTCAAGGATGAGCCTCGCTTTCGCTGGCGCGGTCTCATGATCGATTGCGGCCGCCACTTCGAGCCGGTCGACGTGATCAAACGAAATCTCGACGCAATGGCCGCCGTGAAGATGAACGTCTTCCACTGGCACCTCACGGAGGACCAGGGCTTTCGCATGCAGAGCCTGCGCTTTCCCAATCTGACCGCAAAGGGCTCTGACGGCCTCTTCTACACCCAGGCCGAGGCCCGTGATGTCGTCCGGTATGCCCGCGACCGCGGCATCCGCGTTGTGCCGGAGTTCGAGATGCCGGGCCACAGCACCGCTTGGCTGGTCGCCTATCCCGAGCTCTCGAGCGGCAAGCCGCCCGCTGGCGTCCGGCGCGAATTCGGCATCTCCGACTTCGCCATGGACCCGACTCGCGAGGAGACCTACACCTTCCTCGCTAGCTTCCTCGCCGAGATGGTCGACCTCTTCCCCGATCCCTACGTGCACATCGGTGGTGACGAGACGCCCGCCCCTGACTGGAAGTCCAACCCACGCATTCGGGAGTTCATGCGGGGCCACGACCTCAAAGACTCTGAAGCTTTGCAGGCGTACTTCAACCAACGGGTTCTCAAGATCCTCACGGGCCTGCACCGGAAGATGATCGGCTGGGACGAGATCTTCAACCCCGCTCTCCCCAAGGACGTGGTCGTTCAATCCTGGAGAGGAGAGGCCTCCCTCATCAAGGGTGCGAAACAGGGCTACCAGGGCGTGCTCTCAGCCCCGTACTACCTCGACGCCATGCGCCCCGCCGGACAGCACTACCTCGCCGACCCTTCCCCCGCAACCGCGGACCTGACCCCCGAGCAGCGGCAGCTCATCCTCGGCGGTGAGGTATGCATGTGGGCAGAGCAGCTCAACGAGCGCACGATCGAATCTCGCATTTGGCCCCGAACCGCAGCTATGGCAGAGCGCTTCTGGTCACCCGAGCAGATCCGTGATGTTGGTGACATGTACCGCAGACTCGACGCGGTCTCGGTCGACCTGGAAGCCTTTGGTCTTCGCCATCTCGAGCAGCAGGATGTCGGCCTGCGGCAACTTGCCGGCACCGCGAATATCGACGCTCTGCGTACCTTCGTGTCCGTGCTCGAACCTGTCAGCTTCAGCGATCGCTACAAGCAGCAGAAGACCTCGCAGACCACTGTGCTCGATCGCTTCGTCGATGCCGTTCGCCCTGACCCATCGTCCGGCCGGCGATTCGATCAGCTCACGCAAGCCTTCCTCAACAGCCCCAGGGCTGACTTGGCGAGCCGCAATCAGCTGCTCGCGGAATTCAAAAGCCTCTCCGCAGCTGTTCCCGAAGTCAAGGAACAGATGAAGCTCTCACCGAGGTTGCAGGACGTCCAGGCCCGCGCCGATCAGCTCGCCGCGCTCGCCGCCGCAGGCACGGAAGCCGTGGACTTCCTCACCTCGGGAACACCGGCGCCGGCAGGTTGGAAGGCCGCCAAAGCCTCCCTCCTGAAGACCGCCAGGCTGCCCGCAGGGATCGTGCGTTTCACCATGCTCGACTCCCTCGAAAAACTCTTCGGCGCCGTCCAGGAGCGTCCTTAACCCTTAACCAAGGCTTCCTTCAAGCGACAGCATGGACCGCAGCGGAGATCACGCCAGCGCATTGCGCGCAATCACCTCGCGGTAGAACTCCGCACTCAGCTTCGGCGTACGCTTCTGTGTCTTGAAGTCGACGTAGTGGATCCCGAACCGCTTCTCGTACCCGTCCGCCCACTCGTAGTTGTCCATCAGGCTCCACAGAAAATAGCCCTTCACGGGAACCCCCTCGGACACCCCACGTTGAAGCTGCGTGATGTAGTTCCGCAGATACATCACCCGGTCCGTGTCGAGCACCTTACCCTCGGGCGTAAGCACGTCGGCCGAAGAGGCCCCGTTCTCAGTGATGTAGATCTCCTTCACGCCCCAGATCTTTGCCACCAGCTTCGGCGACCAATAGAGCGCCTCCGGCCCAATCGTGAGCCATGAGCTGAACATGTGCGGGTAGGAGGCCGGTGGAGTCACCACGGCATACCCAGCTGCCGAGGCATCCGCCCGCACGTACGTCGGCTGGTACACATTCAAGCCCAGGAAGTCGAGCTTGCTGCCGATCGCCCTCATGTCCTCCGGCGTAAACTTCGGGGCCGCCGCGCCCAGCCGCTTGAGGTACGCGTCTGTGTACTTGCCCTCCTGGATCACGGTCAGAAACATCGCATTCTCTTCCCGCATGGCGCGCGTTGCGGCCTCAACGTGCTCCGGCGTCTCAAGCACCGGCGTCGTTGCCGTGGCGTTGTCCGCCAGGCCCACCTTGGTCCCGGATCTCGCCTTCGCGCGGATGGCCTGGACCGCCAGGCCGTGCGCCAGAACCGAAACGTGGGCCACGTTCGCCACACCCGCTGCATCCAGCTTCAAACCGGGCGCGTGAATCCCCTGGGCATAGCCCAGTTCCACAAACGTCCGCAGTTCGTTGATCGTCATGAAGTGCTTCACGCGATCCGATAGCTTTCCCGCCGTGAAGCCCGCATACTCCGCAAACGCCTTCGCCGTATCCCGGCTCTCCCATCCGCCTTTGTCCTGGAGCTTCTGCGGCAGGTCCCAGTGAAACAGCGTGCAGAATGGCTCAATCCCATTCGCCAGCAGCTCGTCCAGCATGTGATTGTAGAAGTCAAAACCCTTTGGATTCGGTGCCCCTGTCCCGTCTGGAAAAATCCTCGGCCACGCTACCGAAAACCGGTATCCCTTCACGCCCAGATCCTTCATCAAGCCTACGTCCGTCTTGAACCGATGGAAATGGTCATCCGCAACATCGCCCGTGTCGCCGTCGTGCGTCTTCCCGGCCGTGTGCGAAAACGTGTCCCAGATCGACACCCCGCGGCCATCCTCCTTCGCCGCACCCTCCACCTGGTACGAGGCCGTCGCCGACCCCCACAGAAAGCCCTGGGGAAAGTGTCGCCTTGGACTCGCACCAGCCTCGACCGGAGATTGCGCCGCGTCAGAACCGAAGGCGGGAAGCGATGCAGCGCCAGCCGTAGCGCCCAGCAGCCGGGCCAATGTTCTTCTCGTGATCATGTTTGCCATTTCAAACCTTTCCTTCCGGCGCAAACCGGCCCTGTCTCTGCTCTCGAACTCGGAGAAGTATAGCGGCTCCACACCTGTCAATCGCCCCTTCACCAGATTGACTGGTGCTTAACTTAGACCGACCGGCCCGGTCGGCCGACTAAGTCGGCTCGCTCAGGTCAACCTTTCGCGCTCCCGGCGCTCACCCGTGTTCTTCCGCCCCATCTCATCAACCCGCTAGAGGTCGCGTCACCGAAGCGGATCGACGTCGCAGGTACCCCGCAGTCTGCACCGCCGCCGCCAGCGCTATGCCCATCGCCACGGTCAGAACGAAGGGGAACCGCTGCTTCTCGCTCGTCTGGTAAGCAACAGCGTGAGCCGCGGCCAGCGCGAAGCCGGCGTAATTCCATCGCTGCAGCTGCTTCCATCGAGGCGTTCCGAGAGCTCGCAGGGAGTAGTCGTTAGAGGTCGCCATCAACGCCAGGAGGACCACGGCGCCGACCAGGCCCGTGTAGTTCGCAAAGCCGAAAAGATCGTGGCGGAAGGGGAGCAGATGCTGCTGGCGCTTCTCGTAAACATAGTAGAGCCACGGCCGCCCCCTCAGGTGAACCATCTGGCCAACCACGGAGTGCCCGACGCCAACGATTCCCGCCCATATGCCCACGTCCCGTCTAAGGTCGCCAGAGATGGGATTCCGCCGTCGCCGCAAAACATTGATGGGACCAATCAACAGCGTCGCCACCAACAGCGCCGGATACGCCGTCGCAAAGCTCGCGCGCGTCAACACATCTGGATACGGGCGCGTGACGTAAAGCAGGAACACAGCCACCGCCGTCGCCGCCAGCAGCGGCCCATGATGAACCAGCAACCGGTGCCGAAGACGCTGCTGCTGAATCTTTGCCGGATCGTGCACGCTAACTTCCCCCTCTTCCTGCGGAGCTCCGACACCCGTAATAAGGGTCTGTCGCACCTTTGCGTTTGCGTCCTGGCAAAGCTCCACTCGACCGCATAGACCTCTCTACCTATCCCTGCTTTCGTAGTTTCGAAACCTTGGCCGCGGCGACCACGCGCAAGGCGCTACCTTGACGCCCACTTCCCTCCGACGACCGGGCCCGCACAGCCGGTGCCGGCAGGCTAAAGTGCTCCCGCATCTTGCCCTCTCTTGCCTGATCACGAACACTGCGCAGCAGGTTGCCCGCGTCTGCCAGGTGGTCCGTCATCAGGCGCTGCGCCAGCGACGCGTCCCGCTGCTCAATCGCACGCAGAATCGGCTTGTGGAACTGCAGCGTGTGCTCCAGGTTTACCAGTTGCGAGGTCACCATCATCATGTCTAGCATCGCCCGGTGGATCACATGAAACAACCTCTCCGTAAGCCGGTTCCCGGATGCCTGAAATATCCCGCGGTGAAACAGCAGATCCGACGCAACCAGCTGCACACGGTCGTTCTTGCTTCGCTCCAGATCGATAATCGATCGCCGTAACAGGGCAATGTCATCTGCACTTGCGCGCTCCGCCGCCTTTGCAGCTAGCGCCGGCTCCACCATCAACCGCATCTCTGTAAGCTCCTGCACCGAGGTATCGTCCAGAAGAAACAGGAACTCCATTGGCAGCGAAAGAACCGAAGACGCGTCGCGGTTCAGATAGCTTCCATCCCCCACCTTCTGCGTCAGCACACCCATCATCTCCAGCACCTTCAGCGCCTGCCTGAGCGAAGATCGCGCCACACCGAAGTGCACCGCCAGATCGCGTTCTGACGGCAGCTTCGTGCCCGGCACCAACACACCGTCGCTCAGCATCTGCTGAAACCGCAGAATCAGCAGATGGGTGACGTCCTCTTTTCCGTCCAGCACGTGCTCGGAGCCGCGGAGGGTCCCTTCCTGTCGACGGCGCATGGCTCCATACTCCATTCCCGGCCCGCCAAAGTCAACGGAAGCCATGGACCGCAGGTCAAGACCATCGGTATGACCTCTGCGTCACAGGTGCGTGAGCCTCGCCTACCAGACAGGGTTAGCCCACTCTCCCACCAACGCTACAACGCTTCGAAACTTGCCCATCCATCGACTCCGATCTGGCGCTCCTTGTGCGTGGGGTTGACAACGCAGTCTCACTGGTACTACCTTTGTCCCGCTCAGAACACTCATGCGCCCACGTAGGTGAGGCGCGCGTTAGGGAGATCTATGACCTGCCCACGTCTGCTTCGGATCGTTTCACTCTGCGCTCTTTCAATCAGCACCGCCCTCTCCTCCAGAGTCGCATCGGCGCAGGTCGAGACAGGACGCTTCGTCGGCCGTATCACCGACGTGCAGGATGCAAGCATCGCTGCAGCCTCCGTCAAAGTCACCAACACCGGAACCAACATCGTGCAAACCGCCATCACGGATAGCAACGGCAGCTTCGTCATCACGCCGGTGCAGGCCGGGGCCTATGTGCTCAGCGTCACCGCTCCAGGCTTCGAGACGTCGACGACGTCAACCATCGAGGTGCAGGTCGGACAGATCGTGCGTGAGGACCTCAAGTTGCGTATCGGCTCCTCTGCCACCACGGTGCAGGTCTACACCACGCAGCCGCTGCTGTCGACGGATTCGGCCACCATCGGACAGGTCATCACCAACCGGCAACTCACGGATCTCCCTCTCAACGGCCGCGGCTTCTTCCGCCTCGCTGAACTCACGCCAGGAGCGGCGCTTCTTCCACCCACTGGAAACTCGCTCGCGATCCGCCCCGAGGTTGTGAACGGAAACACCATCAGCGGCATCCGCGGCAGTGCCATCTCCTTCCTTCTCGATGGCGTGGATGTGAGCGAGCAGCACCAGGGTGGCACCTTTATCCAGACCTCGATCGACGCCCTGCAGGAGTTCTCAGTGCAGCAGAGCCCCTATTCCGCCGAGTACAACCGCGGCGGAGCCTTCTTCAATGCGACGACCAAGAGCGGCACGAACAACTACCATGGCGGCATCTTCGAGTTCATTCGCAACGACAAACTGGACGCTCGCAACTTCTTCGCTCTCACCCGCCAGATCCTAAAGCGCAACCAGTTCGGCGGCGATGTCGGCGGTCCGCTGTCGATCCCTCATCTGTACAGCGGCAGGGATAAAACCTTCTTCTTCGTCGACTACGAGGGTCAACGCCTCCGCCAGGGACTGATCTTCAACAGCATCGTTCCCACCGCGGCTCAGCGCAGCGGCAACTTCGGATCAAAGACCATCTTCGACCCGCTCCTGACGCAGACCATCAATGGAGCCGTCGTACGTGTGCCGTTCGCAAGCAACACCATCCCCACCAACCGGCTCTCGCCCCAGGCGCTCGCGATCCAGAAGTTCTACCCGCTGCAGAACACCACGTCTGGCACCTTCAGCTACGCACCCTCCCAGGCAGTCGACTTCAACCAGTACACCGTTCGCCTCGATCACACCATCAACACCCATAACCGCCTCTTCGCGCGCTGGATCTACGTTCAGAATCGCGAGATAGACCCCAACGCTTCACCCGCGCTCGGAACCGCGGCGCTTACCTCGATCGGACAGGACATCGCCGTCGGCCTGATCACCAACATCGGTGCCAACAAGGTCAATGAAGCTCGCGTCCACTACCTTCCCAGCCACGTCCGCCTCACCGCCTTTCTCCAGGGTCCGGACTTCAATGCGCAGTTTGGCGTAGCGGGCCTGAGCCCCCAGCTTCGACCCGGAACCGGAGGCTCCTTCCCTGACTACACCTGGAGCGGGTACAGCTCGCTCAACGGATCCGCCTTCGACCAGCGACCGAAGTCGCAGGACCGCAAGGCCCTCGAAGGCACGGAGAACTTCACCATCCTCAAAGGCCGGCAGTCGCTGAAGTTCGGCACCCTCATCCGGTACTACCAATGGCTCGGCTTCGATAGCCAAACCTATGCCGGCCAGTTCAACTTCAACGGCAACGAGGCTGGCGACGCCTACGCGGACTTTCTTCTCGGCTACCCCTCATCTGTGGCTCGCGCGTACCCGGCAGAGAACTTCGGCGGCCAGCAGACCTACCGCCAGTTCTTCGCGCAGGATGACATCCGCTTCAGCGACAGGTTCACCCTCAACATAGGCCTGCGGTACGAGTACTCCCCCTGGCTCAACGGATACAAGGGCCAGATCGGCACCTTTGACCCGTCCCAGTCGAGGCCGATCATCGTCTCCGGCGATGGTCCAACGCCCGACCTCACGGCTCAGTTCGCCGCGCCCGCAGCCTACCAGTTCTTCGGCAAATACATCCAGACCAGCAGCCAGGCAGGCCTCCCTTCCAACGTCACCTACACCGACAAGACCCAGTTCGGTCCGCGCATCGGAGTCTCCTACTCCTTGTCGAAGAGGACGGTGCTCCGCGGCGGCTTCGGCATGTTCTACGAGCCCGAAGGAACGTCCGGCCGCGTCAATCTAAACACCCTTCCCTTCCGCCTCGCAGAGAATGTCAATCAGACCCAGAACCGCGCTCCCACGCTTTCCCTGGCTGATTTCTTCCAGGGTAGGGCGCTCGGATCAGCGCTCGCCAACCCGACACTCTCCCCTACCCGGACCCATCTTAAAGTTGGCGTCAATGAGCACTACAGCCTTGGCGTCCAGCAGCAGATCTCCGACCGTGATGTTCTCGAAGTCGCCTTCGTCGGTAACCGAGGCGTTCACCTGAACGGCGGCAACGACTTCAACGACCCAACGCCCGCTCCACCCTCGGCCGGCAGTATCCAATCGCGCCGGCCCTATCAGCCCTTCGGAAATATAACCTTCAACACCCAGGACGTCTCGACCAACTACGCCTCCCTGCAGGCTAAGTTCGAGCACCGCACCGGGTATGGACTCAACGCCCTGGTCGCCTACACCTATTCGAAGTTCCTGCAGTTCAATCAGGCGCCCGCTCTCGGCGGCAACTTCGGATACGAGTACGCCCGATCGCCCTTCGACACCCCGCATAACCTCGCTCTTAGCGGGACGTACCAGCTGCCAGTAGGCCGCGGCAAACACTTCCTCAGCGGTGCGAATGGCTTTGTCAACAACACCCTCGGCGGCTGGCAGCTCCAGACCATCGTCGTCCTGCGAAGCGGAACCCCATACACGCCCGTGGTCTCGAGTGACGTAGCCAACACCGGCGTCGGAGGACAGCGGCCGGACTACAGCACGACCGCCACACCCGGCTTCCAGCGATCCATCAGAAACTGGTTCGACAAGGCACGCTACGTTCGCGCGGACCGCAAGCCCGACGGCACGCTGCGCACCGGCAACGACATCTACCGCTACGGACAGGTCCGGGCAAATACCCTGCGCAGCGACCTCTACCGCCAGTACGACGCCTCCATCTTCAAGAACTTCTCCCTCCCTGGAGAGAGCACGCTCTCCTTCCGCGCGGAGTTCTTCAACATCTCCAACACCACCAGCTTCAGCGCGCCGAATGCAACCATCGACGCAACCTCCGGTGGTCAGGTCACCAGCACATCGGTTCCCTCGCGCGATATCCAGTTCGCGCTCAAGTACAACTTCTAACCATCAGGAAAGAGATCAGCTTGAAACCTCTGTTTGCTTGGTCGCTCCTCAGCGGCATCGGTGTCCTCGCTCTCGGTCTCGCCACAGACCTTCCCGTGCAGGCTCAGGGAACGGTGCCGCCGCCTCTGCCCTCAGCCTCCGGCAAGCACGTCGCGATCTCCGTCGATCTCTCCAGAACCGTCGGCGCCTATAAGCCGATCTACAGCTGGTTCGGCTACGACGAGGCGAACTACACCACCATGCGGCACGGAACGGAGTTGCTCCGCGAACTGCATGATCTCAGCCCCGTTCCCGTCTACATCCGCGCCCACCATCTCCTCACCTCCGGGGACGGCAAAGCCGAGCTGAAATTCAGTTCGACCAACGTGTACACCGAAGACGCAAATGGGAGGCCCGTCTACGACTTCAAAATCCTCGACGGCATCTTCGACGCCTACAAGGCGGCGGGCGTGCGGCCAATGGTTGAACTCGGCTTCATGCCGAAGGATCTGGCGGCCGACCTTCCCAACCGCCACGAGCCATACCAGGTCCACTACCCGGAGAGCGCCATCTCCGGAAAGTCCAACAATCCCCCCAAGGACTACGCCAAGTGGGGTGAACTGGCACGCGTCGTCACCGCCCACCTCGCCGAACGCTACGGCCGGGAGGAGGTTCTGCAGTGGTACTTCGAAGTCTGGAACGAGCCCGACATCGACTACTGGCACACCACACCCGAAGAGTACTGGAAGCTCTACGACTACGCCGTCGCAGGCGTTCGCGCCGCTCTGCCAGGCGCCAGGGTCGGCGGCCCGGCCTCCACCAGCCCCGGGAGCCAAAAGGCCCTCACCTTCCTGAACAACTTCCTCGATCACGTCAACTCCGGCAAGAGCGCTGCAGATGGCAAAGCCGTTCCCATCGACTTCATCTCCTTCCACGCCAAGGGCCGCCCCACCATCCAGGAGGGCAAAGTCACCATGGGCATCAACCGCGAGCTGACCGACGCCGATAAGGGCTTCGATCTGATCGCGAAGTACCCCCGCTTCATCCATCTCCCCATTATCCTCAGCGAAGCCGATCCGGAAGGCTGCGCAGCCTGCTCCTCCAAGGTCAATCCGGCCAATAATTACCGCAATGGCCTTCTCTATCCCGCCTACACAGCCGCCGCCTTCAAGGGCCTCTTCGACCTCGGGGATCGCCATAAGGTCAACCTCCTCTCCATGCTGAGCTGGTCCTTTGAGTTCGAAGACAAGGACTACTTCGAGGGTTTCCGCTCGCTCGCAACCAACGGCATCGATAAGCCTGTGCTCAACGTCTTCCGCATGTTCGCCCTGATGTCCGGAGACCGCGTCAGCACCAGCAGCACCGGCCAGGTGCCACTCGATACCCTCGTCGCAACCGGCGTCCGCCAAGCCTCCGATGTCGATGCGCTCGCGACCAGGGCCGCCCACGAGGCCGCCGTACTCGTCTGGAACTACCATGACGTGGACGCGCCGGCGGAGGCCGCTCCAACCACCGTCACCATCACCGGTCTCCCTGCCAACGCCCACCGCGTCCAGCTCCAGCACTTCCGCATCGACGACACCCATAGCAACGCGTACACCGTCTGGAAGGGAATGGGATCGCCCCAACACCCGGATAGCGCCCAGTACGCTCGGCTGCGCGACGCCGGGCAGCTCGAGATGCTGACCTCGCCGCAGTGGATCGAAGCGGTCAACGGGCAGGTCAAAGTCAACATGGACCTGCCGCGGCAAGCCACCTCCCTGTTACACCTGGAGTGGTAGTCCGAGATCCTCTGCAGGGGCGTCGCTCTGGTCCAACCGGCTCCTTCCATCCCTGCAACAACGACCGAATCCGCTGAGAGGTAGAGCAACGCATGAAGATCACCGAAGTGCGCACACGTGTCGTTCAGTGGGAGGGCAAAACCGTTCCTCTGCCCCCTCACTTCTGCACCAATCCCATGGACCTCGTCACGTTTCGCGAAGCCTCAATGGGAAACTTCGCCTTCCATGGCTGGGTCTTGGTCGAGATCTTCACCGACACCGGCCTCGTCGGCCTCGGCAACGCCGCGCTCTCTCCCCTCGTGACGAAGACCTGCATCGACACCTACCTCAAGCCGCTCCTCATCGGCGCCGATCCCTGGGATACCGAGTACCTGTGGCAGCAGATGTACCGCCGCACCATGGCCTTCGGTCGCAAGGGCGTCGCCATGACCGCCATCTCGGCAGTCGATATCGCTCTCTGGGACATCCTCGGCAAGGACGCGAAGCAGCCCGTATTCCGTCTGCTCGGTGGTCGTACCAAAGCGAAAATTCCCGTCTACGCCAGCCGCCTCTACAGCATGCCGCTGGACGACCTGCGCGTCGAAGCGCAAAAGTATAAGGACGAGGGCTACGGGGCAATGAAGCTCCGCTTCGGCTGGGGTCCGATCGATGGCGCAGCCGGTATGCAGAAAAACGTCGACCTCGTTCGAACCGTGCGCGAGGTCGTCGGCGACGGCGTTGACGTGATGGCCGACGCCTACATGGGCTGGACCCTCGACTACGCCAGGCGCATGCTCCCCCTGCTCGAACCCTTCCACCTGCGCTGGCTCGAAGAGCCCGTCATCCCCGATGACACCCGCGGCTACCGGGAGCTCAAAGCCTGCGGCCGCGTCCCCATCGCCGGCGGCGAGCACGAGTTCACCGTCTTCGGCTTTCGCGATCTCCTCGAGGCCAACGCGCTCGACTACATCCAGTTCGATACCAATCGCGTCGGCGGAATAAGCCAGGCCCGCAAGATCACCGCGCTCGCCGAGTCGTTCCAGATCCCGGTCGTCCCCCATGCCGGCCAGATGCACAACTACCACGTCGTCATGGCCAGCCTGAACTCACCCATCGCGGAGTTCTTCCCCAAGGTCGACGTCGAGGTCGGCAACGAACTCTTCTGGTACATCTTCGATGGCGAACCCGTCCCCACCCGCGGCTACATCGACCTCGACGAAAACACTCCCGGCCTCGGCCTCACCGTCAACGAGGAGTCGCTCAAACGTTTCACGGTCATCGAGTAGCAGCGCGGCAGCAGCCTCGCGACACACAGCAGCGTGGAGGATCACCGATGAAGCAGCACCTCGTCTCATTCGCACTTGCGATCTGCTGCGGCACGCTTGCCGCGCAGGGCACGCCCTCGCCGGCCTACCTCGACCCATCCAAGCCCCTCGAAGCTCGTATCTCCGACCTTGTCGGACGGCTCACCATCGAGGAGAAGGCCGCGCAGCTCAACCACCTCAACACCGGCATCCCGCGTCTCCACGTGCCCGCCTGGGGCGGCTGGAATCAGACGCTCCACGGCGTCTGGTCCAAGCAGCCGACCACCCTCTTCCCCGCGGCCATTGCCATGGGCGCCACCTGGGATCCCGCCCTCGTCAACACCCTCGCCGACGCCATGTCCGACGAGGCCCGCGCGCTCTACAACAGCAACGCCGACGGCCCCCGCTCCAAGCACGGCCTCGTCTATCGCTCGCCCGTGATCAACATCAGCCGCGATCCCCGCTGGGGCCGGATACAGGAGGTCTTCAGCGAAGATCCCTACCTCACCAGCCGCATGGCCGTCGCCTACGTCAAAGGCCTGCAGGGCAACGATCCCAATCACCTCAAACTCGCGGCCACCGTCAAGCACTTCGCCGTCAACAACGTCGAGACCGGGCGCCAGCACCTCTCCGCCGATGTCGACGAGCGCAACCTCATGGAGTATTGGCTGCCGCACTGGAAGGCCGCCATCATGGAGGCGCACGCCCAGTCCGTCATGTCGTCCTACAACGCCATCAACGGCGTCCCGGACGCCGTCAACCACTATCTCCTCACCGACATCCTTCGCGGCCAGTGGGGCTTCGACGGCTTCGTCACCGACGACCTCGGCGCAGTCGCCCTCCTCACCTCCGGTCATGAACGCGAAGGCGAACCAGGCCAGCGCCTCTCCGAAGATCCCGTCCTCGCCACCGCCATGTCCATCAAGGCCGGCAACGACTCCGACGACGCTGAGTTCCAGACCAACATCCCGCTCGCCGTGCAGCGCGGCCTCCTCTCCGTTGCCGAGGTCGACCAGGCGCTGACCCGCGTCCTTCGTGTCGGCTTCCGCTTGGGCGCGTTCGACCCGCCCGCAACCAATCCTTATACCAAGATCTCAACCACCGTCATCCGCTCGCCGGAGCACCTCGCCCTCGCCCTCAGGACCGCACAGGAGTCCATCACGCTCCTAAGCAACCGCGGCGGCCTCCTCCCGCTCAAGCGCGATGCCATTCACTCCGTCGCCGTCATCGGCCCGGCAGGCGACATCGCCTATGAGACCGGCAACTACTACGGAACGCCGGCCCGCAAGGTGAGTCCGCTTGCCGGCCTGCGCGATCTGCTCGGCCCCGGCGCCCATGTGACCTACGAACAGGGCGCAGGCTTCGTCGAATCCGCGGACCCCGCCGCCATCGCGCGCGCCGCCGATCTCGCCCGCAAGTCCGACGTCGCGATCCTCTTTCTCGGAACCAACCTTAAGGTCGAGGCGGAAGGGAAAGACCGCCGCGACCTCAACCTGCCCGGCGCGCAGCAGCAGCTCCTCGAAGCCGTCTTCGCCGCCAACCCCCACACCGTCCTCGTGCTCATGAACGCCGGCCCGCTCGCCGTCACCTGGGCGCACGATCACCTGCCCGCCATCCTCGACGCCTGGTACCCGGGCGAGGCCGGCGGAACCGCCATCGCACGCGCCCTCTTCGGCGACGACAACCCCGGCGGCCACCTCCCGTACACCGTCTACGCCAGCCTCGATGGCGTCCCCCCGCAGAACGAGTACGACGTCTCCAAGGGCTACACCTACCTCTACTTCAAGGGCGTGCCCCTCTACCCCTTCGGCCACGGCCTCAGCTACACCCGCTTTCAATACGGAAACCTGAAACTCTCCTCCGCCACCATCCCTTCGGGTGGACAGGTCGAGGTCTCGTTCGACGTAAAGAACATCGGCACTCGCGCCGGTTCGGACGTCGCGCAGATGTACACCCATCAGCTCCGAAGCGATGTCGTGCAGCCCCTCCAGAGCCTCCGCGCCTTCAACCGCGTGACCCTCGAGCCCGGTGAAACCAAGCACCTGAAGTTCCTTCTACCCGCCTCGCAACTCGCCTTCTACGACGTCCACACCAAGGCCTTCATCGTCGACCCCGGCGCCTTCGACGTGAGAATTGGCTCCTCCTCCGCCGACATCCGCCTGCGATCCCGTTTGGAAGTGAACAGGCAATAATTGCGGCAGGCTCACATAGTCTTTCCCCCCAAACGCGACAGGCCGCCTCACATCAGGTGCACCGCATCCACGTCGATGATGAGGTTCTTTCGCGGCACCCGCTCCCCGTCCGCGAAGGCCAGCAGTCCCCGCAGAGTCTCTCCCAGTACCTGCCGCCGCTCCGTCTTCAGCACGAAGTGGAATCGGTAGATCCGCTTCAGCCGAACGATCGGCGCCGCCGCCGGTCCCAACACCCGCACGCCTTCCATCCGCGTGTTCGCAAACCACCGCCCTAGCATCGCCGCCCACCCCGCAGCCTCCTCCATCGTCTCGCTCTGAATTACCACGTTCGCCAGCGCCGTCAGCGGGGGGTAGTGCATCCATCGCCGGTACTGCATCTCCTTCGCCACAAACCCCGGGTAGTCGTGCCTCTGCGCCAACTCGATCGCATAGTGATCCGGATGGTAGCTCTGCACCAGCACCTTTCCCGGAAGATCACCCCGGCCCGCCCGGCCAGAGACCTGCGTCAGCAGCTGAAAGACCCGCTCCGCTGCCCGGAAGTCCGGCAGCCCCAGCGCAAAGTCCGCCCCGACCACGCCCACCATCGTCACCCCGTGGATGTCATGCCCCTTCGCAATCATCTGCGTTCCTACCAGCAGGTTGATCTCGCCTGAATGCACCCGCGTCAGCAGCCGCTCCATGTCCCCGCGCCCGCGCACCGTATCCCGATCCATACGCCCGATCCGCGCATGGGGAAAGATCTCCCGCAGCCGCTCCTCTCCCTGCTGCGATCCCGCGCCCAGGTAGTAGAGGTGCTCGCTCTCACACTTCGGACACCGCGCCGGCACACTCCTCCGAAACCCGCAGTAGTGACACTCCAGCCTCTGCCCTGGCTGTGCCTGAAGGTCATCTCCACTCACCGGCTTGTGAAACGTCATCGAGATCGCGCAGTTCTCGCACTCGATCTTCTCCCCGCAGCTCCGGCACATCACCACAAAGCTGTAACCACGCCGGTTCAGCAGAATGATCGCCTGCTCCCCGCGGTCAAGCGTGGCCTGCGTCTCCTCAACCAGCCGCCGCGAAAAGATCTCCTCCTTGCCCACCTCCCGAAACTCCGCACGCATATCCACCAGCTCCACCGCCGGCAGCGGCCGATCCGCAACCCGCGCCAGCATCTCGATCCGGCCATACCGCCCGCGCTCCGCATTCGCCCAGCTCTCGAGCGAGGGCGTCGCAGAGCCCAGCACCACCACTGCCCCGTTCAGCTTCGCGCGCATCACCGCCACATCGCGCCCGTGGTATCGCGGCGTCTCCTCCTGCTTGTAGCTCGAGTCATGCTCCTCGTCGACAATCACCAGCCCCAGCTCCCGCACCGGGGCGAACACCGCGCTTCGCGTCCCCACCACCACCCGCGCCTCGCCCCGCCTGATTCGGTGCCACTGCTGCGCGCGCTCATCCGGCGTCAGCCCCGAGTGCAGCAGCGCCACCTCCCCCCGGAACGCCGCATACATCTGCCCCGCCATCGCCGGCGTCAGCCCAATCTCCGGAACCAGCAAGAGCGCACTCCGGCCCGCCGCCAGCGCCCTCTCCATCGCCGCCACATACACCGCCGTCTTCCCCGACCCCGTCACCCCATACAGCAGATGCGGCTGAAACCCACCCTTCTCCATCGACCCCACAATCGTTGCCAGCGCCTCCATCTGCGCCTCGTTCAGCGCATGCTCATGCGCACTCTTCTTCCGCACGTATCCCACAGTCGCTTGACCTACCCGCGCGCTCCCTCCCTCGTCAACCCCTGCCTTCGCGCCTTCGTCATCTCCGGCCCTCGCAGTCGATTGCCCTCCGATCTCCGCGGGCGAACCCTCGACGCCCACCCCACCCAGCCAGAACTCCCGCTCAACCTCCTCCAGAACCACCAGCCCCCGCCGCACCAATGTCCCCACAGTCGATTCCGGCACCCCCACTTCACGCATCCTCTCCCGCAGATCCCGCAGCGCCAGTCGTCCGCCCGCCGCTGTAATCTCCGCCATAACCGCCAGCTGATTCTCATTCAGTCGTGGCAGCCGCAACCCACCCCCCACCCCTGCGGATCTCCCTCCTCGCGCCCCACCAGCGGCCCCCGGCGCCCATGAACCGCCGTCGCCCGTCCCCGTTCCGAACTCTCCCCCGCCGGCCTCCCGCTCCCCGTTTCCTGTTCCGTGTTCCCTGGTCCCTCGCCCGCCTTCCCCCTGCTCCCCGTTTCCTGTTCCGTGTTCCCTGGTCCCTTGCCCGCCGTCCCCCGTTCCCTGTTCCCCGTCCCCCCGCTCCACCAGAACCGCCACCCGCTCCACCCGCCGGGCATCCCTCTCCTCCGCCACCGCCTCTCGCAGCAGCCAGCGCTTGCGCACCATCCCGTCCAGCAGCGCCTTCCCCGCTCCCGTCGCGCTTCGCAGCGCACTTGCCTTTGCCGTCGCACCGTCCTCCAGATTATTCAGAACCGCGTACTCCCGGTTCTGCTCCTCAGCCGTAAGCCTCGAGCGCCGCGACGATCCCTTTGCGGCCCCCTCATACAGCACCTTCCGCCCCGCCTCCGCAAGCCTGTAGACCACCTGCCGCTTCACCTCCGCGCTCAGGGGAAGCATCCCCCGCAGCACCTCGCCCAGCGGTGCCACGTAGTAGCTCGCAATCCACCCCGCCAGCCGCATCAACTCCTCCGGCAGCAGCGCAGCCTCGTCCAGCACCGCCTGCACCGGTTTCACCCCCACCCCGTCGGGCTCTGCGTCGTGCAGCCGCACCACGACACCCATCAAGCGCTGTCCGCTGAACGGGACCAACACCCGCGCCCCCACCATCGGCGCCGCCTCACCTACCCTGTAGGTAAACGTCCGGTCCAACGGCACCGGAAGCGCGACATCGCAGAACAGAGCCATTTCTCAAGCTTATCCGCTGGCCCGCCCGCACCCACATGCCCATCGCACCTTCAACCGGCACTCTTTGCGATACTCGGTTTTGCGGCCGCGTCCACACCCGCCAACTCTCCCCCGGGTGCCCCCTTCTCCGACCTCGACAACGCGTGAACGTGCGTAAACTCAGCCCCAAAAAAGAAGATCTGCGCGGAGTAGTACACCCAGATAACCATCACCACCAGCGACCCCGCCGCCCCGTACGCCGATCCCGGGCTCGCCTTTCCCAGATACAGCCCCAGCAGCGACTTTCCAATCGTGAACATCAGCGCCGTCGCCGTTGCGCCGACCCTCACGTCGCTCCACTCCACCTTTGTCTCCGGCACATACTTCAAAATGAAGGCGAACAGGACCGCGATTCCGGCGAACGACAAAAGGAAGTTGATCAGCCCAAGCACAAAGGGTGGGATCGGTAGCAGGCCGCCGAAGAATTTCGTCATCGCCGCAAGACCCGCGCTCGCCAGCAGTGAGACCAGCAGCACAAAGCCCACGCTGATCACCATGCCGAACGAGAAGATCCTCTCCCGCAACAATCCCCACAAACCCGCGGTCTTCTCTGGCTTCGCGTCCCAGATCGTGTTCAGCGCCGACCGCAGCTCCCCGAAGACCCCCGACGCGCCAAAGATCAGGGTCACCAATCCAATCACCGTCGCGAAGATGCCCGAGGAGGCCTTCTGCCCGCTCGCGAGCATCGATTGAACCGCATTCCTGCCGTCCGGTCCGACCAGCGCCTGAACCTGCGAAAGCAGGTGCTCCTGCGCATGTGATCGATCAAACACCAGCGACACGATCGCCACCACTAGAATCACCATCGGCGATATCGACAGGATGGTGTAAAAGGCCAGCGCCGCCCCCAGCCTTGGTGCGTTGTCCTCGTTCCAATCGCTGAAGCTGCGACGAAACATAGCGACGAGATTACTTGAGTTCGGCATGGTCCTCCGGAAGGGGTGAAGAGGAATACGATGCCCGCCAACCCTCCCAGGTTGGAACGCCCGGAAAAGCCCAGCCTTCGTTACTGACCCCGGACCGCCGCCCTCCGGCAAAGCGCCTCCAGAACAGCGATCATCCGCACGAGCACTCACTGAAACCAAGGCTTGCGAAGACAGGACGCCGTGTCGAGCCAGTCAGCCGATCCGCCGCCAGGCGATCACCGAGTACGGCCGCTCCCCCCGTTTAGCTCCATCCACCTCGCCCCGTCCCGCCCCTCTGTTCCCCGGTCCCTCAACCCAGGAAAGCCGCAAACCTTCGAGGTCCCGCCCCGCACCCGTCCACGCCATCCCGCCATCGCCATACACCCGCGCCGTCAGTCGCCGGCTCTCCGGCCCGTCGCTCGAAAGCCCCACGTCCGCCCATGGCACGATCGACCCCGCGCGGACGTAAACAGGCACCCTCTCAAAGCTCGCCGGCACCGTAAACGTCGCTCCCCCTCGTACCTCCGAGCCCGTCCAGAAGTCATTCCACTCGCCTGCGGGCAGCGTCACCTTGCGCTCCGCTTCGCCCGCAAACATCGGCGCCACCAGCATCCGGTCGCCCACCATGTACTCGTCGTCGACGGTGGCCAGTGCCGTCTCCTCCGGAAAGTCGAGCGCAAGCGCCCGAAACGGCGGTGTGCCATCCAGCGCATACTTCGCGAACGCCGCCAAGAGGTAAGGTCCAAGCTGCATGCGCCAGCCGATAATCTCGCGGCAGCGCGCCTCCATCCGCTCCCAGCCTTCGGTCAGCCGGTCGGCATTGTTCGCGTCCCGGTTCAACTGCTTCCACGGCGGGTTCCGGATGTACCACGCGTTCACCATCGCCAGCGGCGAAAACACCACCGTCTGCAAGCGCCGGATCAGATCCTCTTCGCTGACCGCATCCCGCACCTCCGGACACCAGAGCAGCCCGGAAAAGCTCGCGTTCACCAGCGCCCGGACAAACGCCCGATGGTCGTAAAGATCGCTGTAGAGCACAAAAGGGTATGGCGCCGCCAGTGCGCCGCTTGATCGAACTAGCCCGTACGTCTCCTGTTTACGGCTGCGAAACTGCTCCCAGATCGCACTCTGGTACCGCAGTCCAAAGGCCGCATGCATCTGCTCGCCGTCGAAGCCCGAGGGGAACCGGCTCGCGTCCGGAAACGACCAGCCCTCCGTAAAATCCGAGTTGTCGCACTCATCCAGCTTGAACCCCGAGACCCCTGCGTCGATCAACTCCTTCCCGTGGTACTCCCCGAAGATCCTCCGTGCCGGTTCACCCGCGAAGTCCGGAACCAGCCCCTCCCACACCGCGTAGTCGCCCGCATACGGCTCGAGCGCAGCAAAGATCGGCGACGCCGGATGCGTAAAGGCATGCTCCCAAAGATTCACTCGGTACCCAAGTCTCTTCGCCGAGTTCAGAAATCCCGCAGGATTCGGAAACCGGCTCCGATCCCACGCGAAAGTGCACGAGTACGCATGGGTCTGCCATCCCGGTTCCAGTCCCAGCACGTCGCAGGGAATCTTGCGCGACCGCAACTCCTCCGCCAGCGCCAGCACAGCTTTGGCGCTCAGGTGCATCTCCGGCCGATACCAGAAGCCCAGGCCCCACGCCGGCGGCAGCACACCCCCGCCCGAGAACAGGTTGTAGCGCTGCACAGCTTGCAGCATCGTTGGCCCGGCAAACACGTACACATCGACCCCAGCGCATCGCGGCACCTCGACCAGAACCTCGCTCGCCCTCCCCCGGTCGCCTGCCCGCATCTGCTGCGGCGTATTCACCTGCAGCGTCGTCGCCGTCATCGCGCGTGTTGGCTTTGGATGCGCCTCCCCGCAGTAAAACTCCGCATGCCGAAACGTGTCCACAAGCACGCCATAGCCCTTCGTCGTGACATAGAACGGGACCGGCGCATGCGAGTCCCCAGAGTCGCCCTTCGGATCCGCATTCACGCGAATAATCCGCTTCTTGCTCCGCTGCTGGAACGAGAGCATCTGCAGCCCAAACCCATACATCCGCTCCTGGCTCTCTAAAGGGATCCGCACCAAACTCCCCCGTGAGGTCACGGCTCCCTCAAGTTGCGGCAGCGGCGGCCCTCCAACGCCCGGCAACCTCTGGAGCGCGTGTTCTGCCGGCCCCACCAGTCGCGTCCGAACCGGCGTCTTCGTCTCAGGAACACCCACCGTCGTTCGCCAGATCCCCGGATACACCTTCTCCCACACCAGCGTATGCAAGCTCTCCGCGCCTGCATTCGAAATTTGTCCAAGCAATGCGCCGCCGGCAAGCGAAGCGCCGGCCGCCAGTCCCTTCGCTAATTGGCGTCGATTTATCCTGGCCATTCCACCCCGCTGTTCATCCGCATCAGGAGGCCTGCGTCCAGCTCCCCGTAATTATCCGCGTGCTTTCGGCCAGACTCCCTGGCATATCTCCAACCAGCACTTCCTCTAATAGCCAAGCGCTGGAATCGATCCCACGCGCGACCTGAGGCGAACTCTACGGAGCCGCGTTTACCCTGTCAAGAGACCCTTGCCGCCGCATCTCCTCCAACCTTCACCAGCGATCGGCCCGTCGCAGCGGACCCACCGCTCAGGTACAGTTGCTGGAACAAAGCTGGTCGGTGAGAACCCACCTTCGGAACTCACTCCGACCCAGAGGTTCCCGTGCGGAAGGCGACCCATCAGCTCGCAACCAAGGAAAAGAACCGGTCCGTACCCGCACTGATGGACGTCGCCCGGCACGCCGGGGTCGGCGCGGCCACCGTGTCGCGCGTCATCAACGGTGGCCACAACGTCAGCCCCAGGACCCTCGCCGCCGTCCTCTCCGCCATCCAGGAGCTCGGCTACCATCCCAGCCAGGCGGCCCGCAGTCTCAAAGGCGCCCGAACCAAGACCATCGGCCTCATCATCCCCAGCGTCGCCGATTCGTTCTTCGCAAGCGCTGCCGCCGCCATCCAGGATGTCGCCAGCGCCCATGGTTGCCTCGTGCTTCTCGCCGCCTCCGATAACGATCCGGTCAAGGAGCGGGAGCAGGTCACCATGCTTATCCAGCGCCGCATCGATGGCCTCATTCTCGCCCCCTCAGACGCCGCGGACGCCAACATCCTCAAGCACGCAGGCTTCCCGACCATCTGTTTCGACCGGCCCATCAAAGGCGCCGCCATCTCGACCGTCCTCGGCGACAACTACGGCGGAGCCCGGGCCGCGACCGCGCACCTCGTCCACCAGGGTTACAAACGAATCCTTTGTCTCGGCGGCTACCCCCGGCTGTTCACCAGCCAGAGACGCTTCCGTGGACATCGCGATGTCATCCGCAAAGCGGGCCTTCCCTACCTGGCCGAGCTGGAGGTCGAGGACTACATCTCCGCCGAGGCCGCTCTGCTTCGGCACCTCAACGGCCCCAATGCCGTCGACGCCATCTTCTCCACCAAGAACTCAACGACCGTCTACGTGTACGAGATCTCTCGAAAGTTGGGCCTCCGCATCCCGGATGCGTTCGCCCTTCTCGGCTACGACGACTTCGAGCTCGCCGACGCGCTCGAGCCCCCCATCAGCGTCATCCGCCAGCCGGTCGCAGACATCGCAACGCGGGCAGCCCAACTTCTCTTTCAGCAGATGGAAAGCGGAGACGAGAGCCACAGCCTGACCACGCTTGGCGTCGAGCTCATCGTCCGCGCCTCCTGCGGGGGAGCGAGGTCGACGCTCCCTTAGTCGCCCATCTACAACCGATCCCGATCCATCGTCTGATCCGCCCAAAAAATCGCTTGACACCTCTATCCGGCGGGGAGCAAGGTAAACTTCGTACAAATGGAATCGATACCAATTCTTAGATTCCCGGACCGATCTCAGATTCCCGGACCGATCCTGCAACTCCAGACACACCTTCCAGAGGCCAATATGCTCCACCTGAAACTCAGACAGATCCCAGGCATCGCTCTCGCTGCACTCCTCCTCGCGCTGCCCACCCACCGCGCTCAAGCGCAGGAGACCCGCGCCACCGTCAACGGACGAGTCCAGGATGCGAGCAGCAGCGGCGTCCCCGCAGCCAGCGTTACCGCCCGCAACATCGCAACCGGCGTCGCCACAACCGTGGTCTCGGCCGACGACGGAAACTACACCATCCCCTTCCTCGTGCCCGGAACCTACAGCATCACGGCCGAATCCCCGGGCTTTAAAGCCACAACTCAGGACCACGTCGATCTGCACGTCGGTGACAAGCTCACCGTCGACCTCAGTCTTCCCGTCGGCGCTGTCAGCGAGAGCATCACCGTCTCCACCGCCGCGCCCATCCTCGACGAGGGCTCCGCCTCCCGGGGTGGGCTCATCGACAACAAGCGTGTCGTCGAACTCCCCATCAATGGTCGTAACCCTTTCCAGCTCGCAAACCTGCTGCCCGGAGTCGTCTTCGCTGGCAACCCGTCCTTTATCCGCCCCTTTGATAACGGCGACGCCGCCAACTTCTCGATTAACGGCGGCCTCCGCCAGACCAACGCCTTTCTCGTCGATGGCGCTCCCGATGACGCCATCTCCGACGTGGCCGGAGATCGTTCGCACGCCAACCAGAACATCGCCTTCACCCCCACCGTCGACGCCACGCAGGAATTCAAGATCGTCAACAACTTCTACGACGCCCAGTACGGCCGCACCGGCGGCGGCATCTTCAACGTGTCCACAAAGAGCGGCACCGACCAGTACCACGGCTCCGTCTACAGCTTCATCCGCCGCTACCAGTTCAACGCCAACAACATCGCCAACAAGGCCGCCGGCCTGCCCATCTACGCGCTCGATGCGAACAAGAACAACGTAGGCGGCGACTTCCTCAACCAGTACGGCCTCGCCGTCACCGGTCCTCTTAGCATCCCGCATATCTACGACGCGAGGAGCAAGACCTTCTTCCTCTTCGGCGTCGAGAACTACATCCAGAACACGCCTGCCCCCGCCCTCACCACCACCATCAACAGCTTCGAGCGCAACGGTGATTTCTCCGCCGCCGGCGAGCCCATCATCTACGACCCATACACGACGCGCCTCGGGCCCAACGGCGTCTGCTGCATCCGCGATCCGTTCCCAGGCAACAAGATCCCGCTATCCCGCCTCCAGAACAGCGCCGGATACAAGCTGGCCCAGGCCTTCCCTCTGCCCAACTACTCCGCTACCGGAGCCGACCCGCTCACGTCCACCGCCAACTCCAACAACTACAGCAGCGGCGCCAACCTCAGCAAGGACCGCTTCAAGAACTGGATCGGTCGCATCGACCAGAACTTCGGCCAGCGCGAGCGCGTCTACTTCCGCTACGCCCACAACCGGCGCAACCAGACCGACAACGGAACGACCAACTTCGTCGGTGCCCTCCTCGACGCGCAGGATCCGCTCTCTCGCACCAACGACAACGCCGTAGTCGATTCGCTCACCCAGATTGGCGCCCGCTGGACCCTCGATCTGCGCGCCAGCGTCGCGCGTTATAACGAAAAGGTCAACCGATCGCGCGTCTTCGGCTTCGACGACACCGCTCTGGGCTTCTCGTCCACCTTCAGCACCGAACGCTTCGTGCCCGTCCCTCCACGGATCTCGCTCGGCGGCAACTACTCCGACGTGGGTACCCGCAACCCGCGCTTCGGCATCAGCACCACCATCTCCTTCCTGCCCAGCCTGGAGGCCGTCTACGGACGTCACTCCCTCCACTTTGGCGCCGACCTCCGTGATATCAACTTCAACACCGGCGGCGGATCCTTCGTCTACGGCGGCGGCCAGTTCACCTTCAATCCCAACTTCACCCAGGCCAATCCCACCGCTGGCACCTCCGCCACCTCCGGCTCCAACGTCGCCTCCCTTCTGCTCGGCGCGCCCACCAGCGGCATCATCTCCTACACCCCCAACCTCGGCTACCGCTTCCGCTACTACGCCGCCTACTTCCAGGACGACATCAAGTTGTCCCAGCGCCTCACCGTCAACGCCGGCCTTCGCTACGACATCGAGGGCTCGCCCACCGAGGGCCAGAATCGCCAGAATCGCGGCTTTGCCTTCGGAACTCCGTCTCCCCTTGCCGCGGCAGTCAAAACCGCGAACCCGGCCACCTGCCCCTCCTGCGCCAACCTGACCGGCGGCCTGCTCTTCGCTGGAGCCAATGGCCAATCGCGCGAGGCTTTCAACACCGGGTACACCCACGTCCAGCCGCGCGTCGGTGTCGTCTTCCGTGCCTACAAAGACCTCATCTTCCGCGGTGGCTACGGCCTCTTCTACCTCCCCGAGGCAGCCTTTGGAGCAGCTCAGGGATTCGCGCAGGATACGGCCTACATCCCCAACAACATCAATGGCGGAACCACTCCGGATAACTTCCGGCCGAACGGCAACAACCCCGCTGCGCCGCCCCTCAACAATCCCTTTCCGACCGTCCTTCAGCCCTCCGGCAGCAGCCTCGGCCTGTCCACCTTTCTCGGTCAAAGCATCATCTTCAACAACATCGATCGCAAGATCCCACACGTCCACCAGTACTCCTTCGGCATGCAGCAGCAGTTCCCCGGCGGCATCAAGCTCGACGCCTCCTACGTCGGCAGCCGCACCCGCAACATCAACACCAACGACAACCAGGCCGGCGGCGCTCGCAACCTGAACGTCCTTAGCAACGCGCAGATCGCACAGGCCACCGATACCGCCCGCGGACTCGGAATCACACCCTCGGCCTACCTCGCCCAGAGCGTTCCGAATCCCTTCGCCGGCCTCCTTCCGCGCACCAACATCAACGGCGCAACCATCAGCCGGACGCAGCTCCTCCTTCCCTTTCCGCAGTATCTCAACGTCAACTACGGACAGGAGTCTGTCGGTCAGATCTGGTACGACTCCGCGCAGGTTTCGCTCGAAAAGCGTTACTCGCATGGCCTCACCCTTCTCGGGAGCTACACCTGGTCAAAGACCCTGGAGGCCGTGTCGTTCCTCAACAATCAGGACGCCGCCCCCTTCAAGGACCTCTCCGCCAGCGACCGTCCCCAGCGCCTCGTCATCTCCGGCGTCTACGAGCTGCCCTTCGGCCACGGCCACCGCTTCGGCGGCAACGTCAGCCGTCCTGTAGAGCTGCTCATCGGCGGCTTCCAGCTCAACTACATCGAGATCATCCAGTCCGGCGCGCCCACCGGTCTCAATGGAGGGGCCGTGCCCCTCTTCAATCCCAGCACCGGGACGCAGAAAAGCTTCACCCAGTACTTCAATAACTGCGTCCTTCAGCTCGATGGTGTAACCGCGCTCCAGCCCAACGCCACCCGCAACGGCTTCACCCCGTGCAGCAATCCGGCATGGCGTCTCATCAACAGCTCCTTCCTTCAACTCCGTCAGACCCCCTTCCAGTCCGGCTACATCCGCAACCCCAACGCTCCCTCTGCCGACCTGTCGCTCAGCAAACGCTTCAACCTCACCGAACGCTACAACGCCCAGTTCCGCTTTGAAGCCTTCAACGTCACCAACACCGCCGTGCGCAACGGCGCCAACACCAACCCCACCAGCAACCAGTTCGGCTTCGTCTCCGTCAGCCAGGCCAACATCCCGCGCAACGTCCAGCTGGGCCTGAAGCTGAACTTCTAACCTGTCTCCTTGTCTCCAAAAACGGCCGGAGAAGCGACCCGCTTCCCCGGCCATTCTGTTGCAGCAGATATCCTGTCTTGGGACACGACGGCATGAAGATTATCAACATCACGCGCAGAACCTTCAGTGGACGTGCCCTCTCCCTCTCCGCCACCGGGCTGGTCCTCCACTCTTTTCCGCGAGCCCTATCTGCCCAGGAGCGACCCCTTCCCTTCCAACCCTTCGCCGCACAGATCGCACGTCTCCTGACCGCTCTAGAGATGCTGGGAGAACCGCTTCCGCCTGCGGACTCCGCAAAGATCAGAGGTGCATTGGCGAGCCAGAATGAGCCCGTCGCTCTTCAAGCGCTCACCACCGTCCTCGACCGGCACGTTCTCATGGGCATCACGCTCAACCCGGAGAACCGCGTCAGCGTCGCCCGCGGCCAGGCCAGGGCACAACTCAACGAGGGCGGATGGCGGTCGTTCCTTCTCCGCGTCGAAAATCACTCCGCCGCCACCGCTCCGCTCAAAATCAAGTCGCCCCAGGGCGGTCCCACCGGCCGTCGATCCTCGCTCGCCATCACCGGCGTGCACGACTTCACCAACGGAGCCGTTGACCCAGCAGAGTCCCGGTCCCGGTGGATCGCCGTAAACACCTTTGACCTCCCGCCGATGACCCCGTCCCTCTCGGGCCTGCCGCTCGAATACCGCATCGTCCAGATCTACAGCCGCGACCGAGGCATGCGCGAAGCCAGTCTCGAAGCCGACCTCGGCTGGGGCGAGCAGGACCTCGGCTTCCGCAGCACGCTCCCTGTCCTCTTCGAGTGCCTGCCCTCCCGCACCATCACCCTCAACATCCGCGACGAGCACGGCGTACCCGCAACCGCCTCCCTCCTCCTCACCGATCCACTCGGCCGCATCTACCCCACGCAGACCAAGCGGGAGCTCCCCGACCTCGCCTTCGAATCGCAGATCTACCGCCGCGACGGCGAAACGCTGCAGCTCCCGGACGGTGCCTACACCCTCGACTTCGGCCGCGGCCCCGAGTACCTGCGCTCCCGCAAACAACTCGTGATCGGCCCGTCGACCAAATCCATCTCGCTCGATCTCCATCGCTGGGTCACACCGTCCGACCTCGGCTACTACTCCGGAGACACCCACATCCACGCCGCCGGCTGCTCGCACTACGAGAGCCCCACCGAGGGTGTCGTTCCCGAGGTCATGCTGCGTCAGGTCGAAGGCGAAGCGCTCGACCTCGGATCGGTCCTCAACTGGGGCCCCGGCTTCGAATACCAGAAACAGTTCTTCAGCGGGCACGTCCACTCCTCCGAACCCCTGACCCACGTCCATCCTCACACCCAAGCGTCTGATCAGCCTTCGATCCCGCCCATCCTGCGCTACGACATCGAGGTCTCCGGATTCCCCTCCAGCCACTGCGGCCACCTCGTGCTTCTCCAGCTTAAACAACAACGCTTTCCCGGCGCCTCCACCATCGATGATTGGCCAAGCTGGAATCTCCCCATCCTCCGCTGGGCCGAAACCCAGGGCGCTATCACCGGATACGCCCACTCCGCCCACGGCCTCGTCGTTGACAGCACCGCCCTTCCCAACCTCCTCATGCCGCCCTTCAACAGCATGGGCGCAAACGAGTACATCGTCGACGTCACCCACGAAGGAGCCATCGACTTCATCTCCGGCTGCGACCTCTGGCCCTTCGCCGAACTCAACATCTGGTACCACACCCTCAACTGCGGCTTCCGCACCGCCTTCGCCGGCGAGACCGACTTTCCCTGCATCACCGACGAGCGCGTCGGCGGCGGCAGATCCTACGTAGAGCTGCCGTCGCGCCCCGCCGGCGACCAGGGTTACAGCCAGTGGCTCCAGGCCCTCGTCAATCGCAACGCATACTTCGGCGACGGCCGAAGCCATATCATGCACCTCGCGCTTGAGCACGAGGGCCGCTCCACTCGAGATCCGTCTCCCTCGAAGCCCGATCTTTCGCTGTCGCAACCCGGCCGCGTCCGCGTCACCGCACAGGTCTGCGCCGGCCTGGAGCCCGCCCCCACCACCCTCACCCGCGCGATCCAAAAGGCATCGCCCTACGACAAACCCTTCTGGCATCTCGAGCGCGCACGCATCGCCGACAGCCGCCGCGTCCTCGTTGAGCTCGTCATTAACAGCATCGCTGTCGATCGCGTCGAGATCGAGGCCGACGGAGCCCTGCACCCCGTTAGCTTCAGTTGCACGGTCGCCCAAAGCAGCTGGATCGCGCTCCGCATCCTCCCCTCGTCCCACACCAACCCCGTGTTTGCAAGCGTCAGCGGAGCCCCGGTCAGGGCCTCGCGCCGCAGCGCCGCGTGGTGCCGCCAGGCCGTCGACGTCTGCTGGAAGGAGAAGCGCAAACGTATCCGCCCCGCCGAACTCCCCGCCGCCGCAGCCGCCTACGATCACGCCCGCCGGCGTTACGAAGCCATCCTCGCCGAAACCAAATCGGACTAGCCGGCACGCCTGCCGCTTCCGACCTCTACCTGCGCGTCCCCTCTGACTCCCGCTCAAAGTAGATCGCCACACCCCCCGCCGGCCGCATCGCCAGCTCCATCTCCTCGCCCGCGCTTACGGTCCTCCTCTCCTCACGCAGCGCCTCGTAGCTCGCACCGGCGTCCACCGGGTCGGCGAAAATGTGCGCCACATAATGCCCCGCACCCAGAAAGCTCAGCGGCATGCGATAACGGAAGCCCGCATCCGCAGTCATGCCGCCAACGAACCACCGGTCGCCACTCCGCCGCGCCATCACGATATGTTCCCCCACCACGCCGTCCAGCACCCTCGTCTCGTCCCATACCGTCGGCACCTCCCGCAGAAACTCGAGCCCCGCCTGCCCCTCGTAGTGCGCCGGGTCGTCGGCCAGGCACATCAGCGGACTCCAGTACACGACAAACTCGGCCAGCTCCTGCGCTCGGCTCCCCATCACCTCCGTCGGGTTCGTCTGCTTCCACTCGCCCGGCGCCCGGTTCAGAAATCCGCCCGGGGTGAAATCCATCGGCCCCGCTACCAGCCGCGTAAACGGCAGCGTCAGCTTGTGCTTTGGCGTCACCCGCGCGCTGAACTTGTTGTACTCGTTGCCCAGCACACCCTCGCGCGTCAGGAGGTTGGGCCACGTCACCTCGAGACCCGTCGGCTTGAACGCGCCATGGTAGTCGACCATCAGGTGGTGCCTCGCCGCCATCGCCAGGACGCCCACATACCAGTTCACCCGGTCCTGGTCGTCGCTGTTCATGAAGTCGATCTTCACCCCCGCTATGCCCCATCGTTCGTACACCGCAAACGCCTCCTCAAGCGTGCCCCGCCGCATCGCCCGGTCCACATCTCCCGAGTGCAGCCACAACCACTCTCGAACGCCATGCTCCTTTGCAAATCGCAGCAGCCGCGGCATGTCTATCTGCACAGCTGGACGCGTAATGTCCGCCGTCTCCTTGTCGTACGGTCCATACCACTGCCAGTCGATCAACTGGTACGGAAATCCCCATCGCCCCGGCAAACGCAATGTACCGTTCGATCGTCCCGTTCTCCATCGCCACGTCGCCGCTCCACCAGTGGTCCCACATCATCTTCCCCGGGCGAATCCACCGCGTGTCCCGGATCCGCGAAGCTTCGCTCAGGTTCTCGATCAAATTCGACGCGACCAGGTCCCCCGGCCTGTCCGCCAGCATCACCACGCGCCACGGGGACCGGTGCGGCGTCGACGCCTTCACCAGGCCGTTCCCATCCGTCCTTGGCGACAGGCTCGCCAGCAAAGAAGACCCGCTCCGTCGGAGGTAAAGACCGGCCCAGTCCTCCAGGTCCGCCTCCATCAACGTCACATACGCGTGTGCTCCGATCTCCGCCAGCACCGGCAGCCCGATCAACGCCGAATCCGCAACCTCCGACACCCTCTGCCTCCGATACTCCTCCTCGTACGCGCTGCGAAAGTTCTTGTACGTGGAGGCCCAGATCTGCGCATTGCCCGCCAGCCTGAACCCCGTCAGCTCGCGATCGACCACGAACTCCTCCATCCCACGCTGCTTCGGCAACTCGTACCGAAACGCGATGCCGTCGTCATAGGCCCGCATCCGCAGGCTCATCCTTCGCTTGGGTCCACTCGCCTCCACGAGGTCCAGCCGGAGTTCGCGAAACCGGTTGCAGATCTCACCCGTCTTGCCCCAGACCGGCTTCGAGGAGATGTCGACCGAACGCTCCTCCCGCCCCACTACCTTGAACTCTCCCGTCGCCGCCTGACCCTTGAAGGCGAGCCCCAGCGAAGATGCTTCGATCACCGTCTCCTCGCGATACCTGACCGTGTAAGAGAAAGGTCGCAGCGTCACTCTGATCTCCGCCCGACCCTCCGGAGACCGCACCCGCACCTCCTCCCCGGGCGCCTGAGCCTTCGCGACCAAAGACGTAGCCACCATCAGCAGGAGCGGGAGCAGGCGAACCCGTCCGACCGCGACCGCACCCTTGCAGATCCACCCCGTCATCGCTCCACCGT